>Ga0308157_10000042_pt1 | contig 566586 bp, 514 predicted proteins | sample PhyBR1_FD_201035 | JGI IMG/M metagenome (GOLD analysis project Ga0308157, IMG submission 201035) | Phyllosphere microbial communities from UC Gill Tract Community Farm, Albany, California, United States - DLSLB.R1 | ecosystem: Host-associated > Plants > Phyllosphere > Unclassified | place... | reverse complement strand
GCTGCAGGCCGACGGCGTGGACATCATCCAGTTCGACGAGCCCGCCTTCAATGTCTACATGAAGGACGCCGCCGACTGGGGCGTGCAGGCGCTCGAGCGCGCGGCGCAGGGCCTGACCTGTACCACGGCGGTGCACATCTGCTACGGCTACGGCATCAAGGCCAATACGGACTGGAAGAGCACTCTGGGCGATGAATGGCGCCAGTACGAGACGGTGTTCCCCGCGCTGGCCAGGAGCAGCATCGACCAGGTGAGCCTGGAATGCATCCACTCGCATGTGCCGCCCGACCTGATGAAGCTGCTGGCCGGCAAGGACGTGATGGTCGGCGTGATCGATGTGGCCAGCGACGTGATCGAGACACCCGAGGAAGTGGCCGACACCATAGGCCGGGCGCTGGAGTTCGTGCCCAAGGAGCGGCTGTTCCCGTGCACCAATTGCGGCCTGGCGCCGATGGCCCGGGACGTGGCCTGGCGCAAGCTGCAAGCGCTGGCCGAAGGCACCAGGCTGGCAAGGGAACGCTTCGCCACGGCGTGATTGACGCCTCCGCACGGCCGTGCGTTGCGCCCCGCGTTTAGGCGACCGCCCTGCGGCATGGCAAGCGGCGCAAGCCGCCGTGCGCCGCCAGGGGCCGGCGCCGGTGTGGGACATCTGCGTGCGCGGCGAACCACGCCCAGGCCAGCCCATGCCAGGGCGGGGCCTGATCGGTTGCGTTCGGCTGTGCTGCTGCGGTGGCGCTCTTGGTACCGCCTGCTTGGGCGGTGCGTTCATGGATTCGATGTGATGAACACTTGCTTCGATGGGAACTGGAGCGCGTGCCATCCGGGCATCTTGGGCGCCCTTGGTTGACATCATCCCGGCCAGCGTGGCCAGTTGGGGTTGCGCGCAGGCCACTGTTGCGATGACAGGGACCGGCCGAGGCTGTGTGAAAACGCGCGTTGCGCCCTCGGTTTGACGATCCGCTCAGAAATCGACCGCTCAGATCGCCCTACGACGCACGATATCGATACGAGCAAGGGGTGAAGTACCCCTGCAAAAGTCGTCTAACGACGTTTCCCACACCCACGGGCCGAGGCCCTTCAGCGCACAGCCAACCTCCGTTAAAAGCAGCTCCAGCACCCGGCTCGCGGACCTTCCACTGCTGCATCGGTGCAAGCCAATACCAGGCTGAAGTTCCTTACGCGCGTCGGCTGGCGAACAGGTCGGCTGGCGTTCTACCGGCCACGTTGGTGGCGCTGTCGTCGGCGCCGTGCTGGCGCAGCAACTCGGTCACCTTGGGGTTCTCATCCAGCGCAAACCAGAGCGGGCCGTCTTCGGACACCCAGGTCTGGCCGCTGCAGTAGTGCAGGGCCGTGTTGCCGTAGGCATCCACCGCGTGCACGTCGGCCCCGGCGGCGATCAGGTACTGCACCACCGCCAGGTCGTCCGCCAGCGCAGCGGCCATGAGGGGAGTGGCCATGCGGCCCACGGTGCCCTGCATGTCCTGGATGCGGCTGGCCGCGCGGGCGTTCACGTCGCAGCCCAGGTCTTGCACCAGGTAGCGCACCATGGCCAGCTTGGTCGGCATGGCGCTGTAGGCCACGCAGGCGTGCAGCAGCAGGCCAGGGCCCATCAGGTGGGCGTAGCCCTGGGCGAGCTTGCGCACCATGTTCACCGACAGGCTCTGCACCGCGCCCTGCAGTGCACCCGCGTTGACGGTTGCGCCGTGGGCAAGCAGCTGGTCCACAAAATCCACGCTGCCCGACTCGGCGGCCAAGGCCAACGCATCGGTGCCGTCCCGGTTGCGCGCGGCCATGTCCGGCTGGCGCTGCAGCACGGTCTGCAGGTTGTGCGCCTGCACCGCCAGCTCTGCGGCGGCACTGGCCTTGGCTTCGCGGCCTTCGACGTCGTCGCCCTCTTCCATCTGCGCAGCTGCATGCTGCGAGAGGCGCCAACGGTAGACCTCGCACGCCTCCAGCAATGGCGTTTTGCGGTCGTAGTTGTCGCGAAAGTCCACGCTGCCTTCGCTGGCGATGAGCGCGTCGAGTTCAGCCACGGTAATCATGCGGTCCCTCATCCCGCGGATGAAGTCGTCGGCCTCCTGGCTGACCTCATGGTGTTCGTCGTCATCCTCCACATCGATGCCCGCTTCATGAAACGCGACCTTGGTGCCGTGGGCCATGGAGCCCGGCGTCTCTTCGTGCGCCAGATCTTCGATGAAATCCCAGTAGTAGGCCGAGAGGTCTACCGATTCGCCGCCCTCGAAGGGCACGAGCAGCAGGTCGCCACCATCCACATCGCATTGCATGCCCAGCAGCTCGAACGCGCGCGCCAGGTAGCGGGTGCGGGCGAACTCCTCGGGGTTCTTCAGATAGTCTGCAATCACCATGTGTTTTGGACACCCGCGCTGCAGGTTCTGCAAGGCGGCGGCCTGATCGGCCTGGCGGATACGGAAGGTGCCGGGTTGAATGAACGAAGAAGCGTCTTGCATGAAGTCTGTGGGTCTGTCTGTTGTCTTGATGGGTGTGGTGCCCACGGTGCATGGTCGGCCAAGGTGGGATGCCTTCGAGCGGCTAACAAAACCCAGTGAAGCGGTTCTGGCGAGGCGCCGCGTCGCAGGCAGTACGAGCAGTACGACAAGACGCTGCAACGACGCCAGAAGAGTTTTGTTAGCCGCTCTTAGCGCGATGATAGATGGTGCCTCTCGTGCCGCACTGGACGAATTGTCCAGTGGCGCATGCCCATGGGCCCCATGCGGTCTGGGCAGCAGCGCGACCGGAGGCCGTGATGCCCGGGTGCGGCCAGGGCGGTGGCTTTGCACTGGCCCTGAGCCTGATCGTGATGCGCAGCGGCAATGCGCAGGTCACGGCCCAATTGTCGGCCACGGCCAGAGTTCAGCTATTCATTCATTTATCGCCGCGCCGAGTGCGCCAATGCCGTTGGCTCCACGGTTGGGCCGCAATCTTGCCAGCAGTGGCTCCATTGCTTTGGCGACAGACAGCAAATGCCAGTCGTCAAAGCGGCGGCCGACCAACTGAAGGCCGACGGGCAATCCTTGTGCGGTCTGAGATGCGGGTATGGAGACCACGGGGCCCTCTGTGACACTGAACAATGTCGTGTAGGACTGCGTGACGTTGTAGTACGGCACAGCCTTGCCATCCACTGACAGCGGCTCATCGTACACATTGAAAATTCCGAATGTCCGGCTGTGCTTGTGGTGCGCAAAAGCGGGCACCGGCGAGACAGGGACGATCCATGCGTCATAGCCAATGAGGAATCGCTCCATTGCATTGGTTTGCTGCGCCTGCTCTGTCAGCGCTCGCATGTAGCTTTCAACGGAGATCGGGTCGAGGATCCTGCGCTGGTGGGGAATATCTTTTACCGATTTTCCTGCAAACAGGCGCCCGATGCGGCGTGCAAGGTTCGAGCGCTCATAGCCGCCTTGCATCCCTACAAGTGCCCCCCAGGTTTCCCAGGTGCGTTGGTACGAAAAGCCTTGGGGTTCGGCCTTTTCGACAATTGCGCCTGCTGCGCGCAGCGCGTCCACCACCTGTTCAATGGCCTTCTTGACGTCCACACCGACAGGCATTCCCCCCAACTCGACCGCATAGGCAATCTTCAGACCTGTCAACGCTACCGGTTGGGCGGATCGAGGATGCAGCGGAGCGACCGTTGCGTCTTCGGGCGAGGTTCGCGCCAACACCGACAAGGCCAGTTCGAGATCCTCGACACTATTGGCCAAAGGCCCCAACACAGCCATGGTCCTGATGCCGTCCACCTCGTCGGGCTTGGGTGGGATATGGCCAAGCATCGACACAACACCATGGGTTGGCCGCAAGCCCCAGACACCGGTGTAAGCGGCGGGAAGGCGGATCGAGCCCGCCAAGTCGGAGCCGAAGGAAAGAGGCGACATGTGCGAGGCGACCGCGGCAGCGCACCCACCGCTGCTACCGCCTGTGGTCAGTTTCACATTCCAGGGGTTGTTGGTGGTTCCAAACAGGGTGTTGGTCGTCTGCATATCCATCGCCAGCGTTGCGGCATTGGTTTTGGCCAGGACAATGGCCCCCGCCTGGCGCAAAAGAGCCACCGCAACGGCGTCATTTTCGGGAACGTAGTTGGCCAGATCAGATGAGCCGGCAGTTGTGCGCAGCCCGCGTGTTGCATAGGTATCCTTCACCGTCACGGGAACTCCATGCAACGGGCCCCAGATCTCACCGCGCCCCAACGCCTGGTCCGCAGCCTGTGCACGTTCCATTGCGGCGTTCAGATCCAGCACGACGATAGCGTTGAAATCTTCGTTGTAACGCGCGATCTGGCTGACAAACGCCCGCACCACCTGAACAGAACTGAGCTCCCGTGCCTGGATCTTGCGTGCCAAGTCAGACGCCGTCAGTGTCACGATCTGTGTGTCCTGCTCAGAAACAGGCCAACTGTCGCTGGAGGGTATTGCGCGATGGGGTCCGGGCATTGAATTGCCCGATGCATTGGGTGTCAGTGCTGCTGTCAGGACGGAAGATCCCGGCAAGGTGTGTTTGAGAGTGTTCACGAAGGAGGTTCATCAGTGCTTGATGGCTCAATCATCAAGATCTAGAATCAATGCGTCTATTGCATATTTCAGATGAACCCATTCAGAATATGAAACTGTCAGGACTGGACCTGGATCTGCTGATTGCACTGGATGCGCTTTTGGACACCGGTTCTGTAAGCGCAGCCGCAGGAAGGCTCCATCGGTCCCAACCAGCGGTGAGCAGGATGTTGGGGCGGCTGCGGGAATGCTTTGATGACCCGCTGTTTGTTCCCCATGGGCGAGGACTCGCGCCCACCCCGCGTGCAATCGCGTTGCGTGGGCCGTTGAAATTGAGTTTGAGCGAAGTTCAGCAGTTGTTCAACCCACCGCGTGCGTTCGATCCGTTGCGGGACAAGGCGCATTTCCGCATTGTGAGTTCGGACTACGCAGCGGTCGCGCTGATGGGCTCCATCGTCAGCTGGCTGCACGACCATGCACCCCATGTGCATATTTCTCTGCTCCCTGTTACGGGCAATCCCGAGAACCTGCTTGCCAGTGGCGAGGCCGAAATCATGTTCGGTCCACAAGAGTTCTGTCCTGGGTGGTGTGCGAGTACCCCTTTTATCGAGGACTCCTGGATGTGCGTGCGGCGAAAAGGCGAACCGCTGCCCACCACTTTGAAGGAGTACCTGCAAATGGCGCATGTGGCAGTTCACATCGAACGCGCCTTTGGCAATCAGGTGGATGAAGCGTTGCGCAAGCGGGGACGGGCAACGCGCCGGGTACAAGTCACGGTGCCCGATTTTGCGGCAGCTGTTTTTATCACCGCCAACAGCCCACTGCTGGCCACGTTGCCCAGCCCGGTGGCGCGCGCTGCCTCGAACCTGCTGTCAATGGAGCTGGGTGAAGTGCCACTGCGCGTGCGCGGATCGTCCGTGTCCATGATCTGGCCACGCCGTCTGGAACGCGATCCGCCTCATGTATGGCTGCGCCAAGCTGTCCTTGACAGTGCAGGCTTGTCTTTCCGGGGCTGAGCGCGTCGCTGTTGCATTCACCGGGTGGCGCAACTTGTCTGGGTCAGGGCCAGCAATGGGTTTCAGCGCTTTCATTCTCTGTGCCAACGGTCACGCTGAAAACACGCGTAAGACGTTCGATGTTCCGACGTGCTCAAAGATCGACCTCTGGCGGCCCACAGCGCATGATCTCGGTGCGGGCAATGGTTGAGGTATCCCCTCAAGAGGGGGTGAACTATCGAACCACAGCCTCGGCCGAAACCTGCCATCCATCACTGGATCGCGCAACAGCACCAGAACAGCCCCTCACCCCGACCCATGCAAGCGCGCCGGCGTCGTCGCCGTCCCATGCCGCGCCATGTCGTTCGCGCGGTCGATCACATGCAGCACCATGGCCTGGGCCAGGGCCTCTTCGGCGAGGAAGACGGTGCTGCCATTCTCTTCCTCCAGCAGGCGCGCCTCTTGCTCGCTGTGGCTGCGGATCACGGTTTCGATCATGGGGTTGAGCAGCTTGGCGGTTGCGATCATCTGGCGCACTTTCAAGGTGTCGGGCGTGGCGATGACCAGCATGGCGGCGCGGGCGATGTGGGCCTGGATGAGCACGGCGGGCTCCACCGCGTCGCCGAACACGGCGGCGATGCCCTTGGCGCGCAGGGCTTCGACCAGCTCGCGGTTTTGCTCTGCGACCACGAAGGGCACATCATTGGCGGCCAATGCGGCGGCCAGGCGGCGGCCGACCTTGCCGTAGCCCACCAGCACCACCTGGTGCGCGAGGAATTTGGCGTGCGTGGTCATGGGCAGCTCGGCCAGGGGGTCGTCGCGCTCTTCGAGCCGGCGCGCCAGGGCCGAGCGCGTGCGCAGCCAGCCCTGCAGCGGTGCGATGGCGTGGAACAGCATGGGGTTGAGCGCCATGGAGATCAGCGCGCCGGCCAGCACCAGGCTCGTGCCCTCGGCCGGCAGCAGGCCCAGCGATGCGCCCAGGCCCACCAGGATGAACGAGAACTCCCCTATCTGCGCCAGGCTGGCCGAGACGGTGAGCGCGGTGTTGAGCGGGTAGCGGAACGACAGCACCAGCGCCGCAGCCGCCAGCGTCTTGCCGACCATGATGATGGCCACCACGGCCAGCACCTGCAGGGGGCGGTCCCACAGCACGGCGGGGTTGAAGAGCATGCCCACGGAGACGAAGAACAGCACGGCAAAGGCATCGCGCAGGGGCAGGGATTCCTGTGCGGCGCGGTGGCTGAACTCCGACTCGCGCATCACCATGCCCGCGAAGAAGGCCCCCAGCGCGAACGACACGCCGAACAGCGCGGCCGAGCCGAAGGCGATGCCCACGGCCGCAGCCACCACGCACAGGGTGAACAGCTCGCGCGAGCCGGTGCGCGCCACCTGCCACAGCACCCAGGGGAACACGCGGCGCCCCACCACCAACATCAGCACCACGAAGCCGCCCACCTGCAGCAGGGTGAGCCCCAGGGTCTTGGCCAGGTCCGAGGCATCGGCACTGGCCCCGTTGCCGCCCAGCACGCCGGCCAGCGGCGGCAGCAGCACGAGCACCAGCACCATGACCAGGTCTTCGACCACCAGCCATCCGACCGCGATGCGGCCGGTGTACGTCTCGAGGATGCCCAGGGTTTCGAGCGCGCGCAGCAGCACCACTGTGCTGGCCACCGATAGCGACAGGCCGAACACCAGCGCCCCGCCCAGGCCCCAGCCCCACCAGTAAGCCAGGCCCATGCCCATGAGCGTGGCCACCATGATCTGCACCACGGCCCCCGGCACGGCGATCTTGCGCACCGCCAGCAGGTCACCGAGAGAAAAGTGCAGACCCACGCCGAACATCAGCAGCATCACGCCGATCTCGGCCAGTTGGCTGGCCATGGCCGCATCGGCCACGAAGCCGGGCGTGAACGGCCCGATCACCACCCCGGCCAGCAGGTAGCCCACCAGCGCCGGCAGGCGCAGCCGCGTGGCGACAAACCCCAGCGCCAGCGCCAGCCCGAGCGCGGCTGCGATGGTGTGGATGAGGTTGACGCTGTGGGGCATGGTGGTGAAAAAGGTGGAAAAGAGGTGAATGGGTGCGCGCTTGTAAGTACGCAGGCAAATAGCGTGCCTTTGTTCACGCAATCTGCTCAATATCTTATAACCGCAAGCGGGGGCGATGCAAAAATCAAGGGCAATGCTGCGCCCTGAAATTCACCCCATGACCCAACCGACCACCACATCCCTGCCCTGCCCCACCGGGCCGCTCACCCGCCGCCGCCATGGATTCCTGGCCATGGCCGGGCTCGCGCTGGTGCTGGCTCTTGCTGTGGCGTCACCCGCGCCGTCGTGGGCCCAGCCGGCTGCGGCCGCCGCACCGGCGGACAAGACGGCACCCAAGCTCTCCCCAAGCTACTTCGAACGGGTCGAAGCACTGCGGGACCGGGTGAGCGAGGGCAAGCTGGCGGAGATACGCGCGACCATCGTCCCAACCACCGGGCACACCACTTTTGAGCTGCCCGAAGACAAGCCGAAGCAGACCTGGTGGCAGTACGACGACGACACGACCTTCATCCACATCGAGAACACCACGGGCCAGGCCATCAAGGGCCTGGAGATCGCGTTCTGGATCGACAGTTGCTCGCTGAAGTCGCAGCCGCCCAACATCGTGCACGTGCTGCTGAAAAAGCCCCTGCGCACGAATGCGCAGGCGGTGGTGAAGATCCCGCCGAGCAAGCTGCTGCACACCAAGAATGAGGTGAGCTGCCTGAGTGTGCGAGGGGCGTGGAGCAAGTAGGCGCCCAGGCACCGGCGACAGCCCCTCCGCGCACGTAGTTTGAAGGGCCGTACCAGAAACCGGCTACGGCTTACGCCCCCACTTGGCCTCGTAGTCGCGCTCCATTTTTTCGCAGGCGCCGGCCACGAACCGCGCCGTTGACGCGTCCAGGGATTTGCGGCCCTGCTCGCTCCAACACAGTTTGATGGCGTCCTGCGCCCGCCAGCGCGCATCACGTTCCGGGTTGTCGGGCATCAGGGCTCCGATCAGCATGAGGCCCCCGATGGCGATCACCGGGGCGAGCAGGACCCAGCCCCACCAGGGCAACAGCCGCTTCTTGCGGGGCTTGGCGGCTGGCGGCTCTTCTGCCGCCGCCGCAGCGGATGGCGGCGTGCTGCCCGCCACCTTGGCCCGCATGTAGGCCGCCTTGGCGCGCTGCTCGTCGCCTTCGCTTTCGGCAAAGCACTTGGCCCACAGCGCCGGGTCCCGGTCCTCGGGAGACTCCGCCTCTTTCATGGCCGCCGCCCAGCTGTCTTCCGATCCTTGCATGCACCCTCCCCTCAATCATTCAATGTTCTTGCGGATTGGGCAGAGCAGCACGGCCTGCCGTTTGGCCAATCCAGCCCGCCCGAACAGGTATCATTCGGTACCTGCACAGCTTGGATTCGCGGATCGCCCCGCGAACACCATCAAAATAATAGCGCCAAACGCAACGTTGGCGCTGTCTGCCCGTAGCTCAACTGGATAGAGCAATAGCCTTCTAAGCTATAGGTCGGGGGTTCGAGTCCCTCCGGGCAGGCCACATTCCCCCTATGAAAAATCGCTCGTCGGCAATTCCTGGGGAAACTCCAGGGAAGTAACCGCCTACAGCTTGACGCCGGCCACCGGCTCAGCCCGGCAACGCCACCAGACGCCAGTCGCCTTCGCCCTGCCATGCGATGTCCGCATCGACCTGCAGCGAGCACGGCAGCAAGCCCCCGGCCCCCAGCACGCACACCGACAACAGCACCGCATGGCCGCCCGCCGTGGCGCCGTGCCATGCCCTGGCATGCGCCAGAACCTGGCCCTGGATTGGCAGGCCCGCAGGCTGGCACTCGATGCGCCGGATCGCCGCGAAATCCACGCCCGTCCCCGTGCACTTGAAATAGGCCTCCTTGAGGCTCCATATCTGCAAGAAGTGGCGCTGGCGTGCAGGGCCATCGTCCAGGGCCTGCAGTTGCGCCACCTCCCCTGGCGTGCAGGCCATGCCGGCCAGGGCGAGCACATCGCGCCGGCTGGCGTGCAGGTCTTTCACTTCCAGGTCGATGCCCACGGGTTGGTTGTGGTCCATGGCACAGGCCAGGTACGCGCCGCTATGGGACAGGGACAGGTGGGTGGATGCGGCAGCCTGCTCGCCATGGTGCTGCGCATTCAGGTGCGGCGCACGGCCCTCGGGGGCGTCCAGCCGCCAGTGGTCGGCGCTGGTGTTGCTGCCCAGGGCCAGCAGTTGGCGCAGGGCATGGCGGCAGGCCAGGAACTCGGCACGCCGGGCCGGGTGTTGCAGGGTGGCCAGGCGGGCCTGCTCGCCCGCGCTCAGCCAGCCGGGGGACATGTGCTGCGTGCGCGCGGCCAGGGGGGCTTGTGCGGCCAACAGCAGGTGCAGCCGGCCGGGGACGACCGGCCGCTGCGCACTCACGGTGCCGTGCGCACGTAGGTGCCCTTCAGGGTCACGCCGGTCATCATGTTGCCGGTGTAGCACTCGAAGTTGACGGGGTCCTTGAAGGTCTTTTCCTTGAAGAAGCTGTGCAGGTCGACCACGGCATTGGCGCCCCGCGCCTTGGCGCTGTCCTGCAGGGCGATCAGGCCGGACAGGGCGGCCCAGTGGCAGGCGAACACGGGCTCCTTGCCGCCGTTGCTGGTGCGGCGGTTGACGTGCTCCTCGCCCAGGGCCGCGCCCTGCCCCGGCGGCGTGGGCGCGCCCGAGAGGTAGAACTTCACGCTGCCGTCGAGCTTGCCTTCCTGGATGCCCAGGCGCACGGCCTCTTCCAGCGGCAACAGCGAGACCTTGTCACGCGCTTGCGCCAGGGGCGTGGCGGCCAAGGCCGCCAGGGCGGCCAGAGCCAGGGTCAATTGCCTGGCGGTGCTTGTCTTCATGGTCATGTGTTTCTTCCCTGTGGGATGTATGGATGCACGCGATGCATGTGCGCATGCGGCATGGCTTCACACCTTGGCGAAGGTACCCTTGAGCGTCACGCCGATCACGACCGCGCCGGCATGGCACTGGTAGGTGACCGGGTCCTTGACGGTGGCGCGCTTGTAGTAGCTGTGCAGGTCCACCACCGCGTTGGCGCCCTTTTGTTTGGCCGATTCCTGGAAAGCGATCAGCGCCGACAGCGCCGCCCACTTGCAGCCATAGGCATCGTCCTTGCCCACGCCGTTGGTCTTCTTGTTGGCGATGTCTTCGCCCAGGCGGGCGCTGACCCGGGGCGTTTTGGCGCCCGAGAGGTAGAACTTGACGCTGCCGTCAAGCTTGCCCTGCTCCACGCCCATGCGCACCACCTCGTCCAGGGGCAGTGTCAGAACGGTATTGCGGGCGTGCACCGCGCCCAGGGCCGACAGCGCGGCCAGTGCCACGATCCATTGCTTCATGCGGATTCTCCTGTGGTGCCTCTCCGCGTGGGAGGGGCGGTTTCGAATGGTTTGTTTGCGTGCCCCGGCGCTGCGCGCCGGGATTCAGGCACCGCCGCTGATGCGCTGCATGAGGTTGCGGATCCAGCGGTTGTAGTTGGGGTGGATCAGGCGACCATTTCCCCCCTCGGCGTAGTTGAGGTTGTAGCTGTTCAGGTAGTCGATCTTGTAGCCCGTGTGGTCGTAGCGCACCACGATGGCTGCCATGTGCTTGCCGTTCTTGTCGTACTGCAGCTCCACCGTGCCCGGGGTTTCGCGGGTCACCGCCCAGCCCAGCGACTGGCCGGCCAGGATGATGCGGTCGCGCACCTGCGCCGGGGTGGGCACGTAGGCGCTGGTGAAGACGACCTGCGGTGCATCGACAAGTGCCTCGGCGCGCGCATGCACACCGCCGCTGTGCAAGGCCAGCGCCAGCACGGCGCCAATGGCCAGGGCGCTGCCCCGGGCGAAGGATTTATCAGTTCCCATTACTTACTCCCTCCAACGTTTGAAAATCAAGGATGTGTTGATGCCGCCGAATGCGAAATTGTTGCTCATCACCACGTCGGTCTGCAGCTGGCGCGCTTGGCCCATGATGAAGTCCACCGCGCCGCAGCGCGGGTCGGGCTCGGTGAGGTTGGCGTTCTGGGCGAACCAGCCCTCGCGCATCATCTCCAGCGTCATCCAGGCCTCCAGCGCGCCGCAGGCGCCCAGGGTGTGGCCCATGTAGCCCTTGAGGGTGCTCACGGGCACCGCGCCGCCGAACACCGCGTGGGTGGCGGTGGTTTCAGCGATGTCGCCCTGGTCCGTGGCGGTGCCATGGGCGTTGATGTAGCCGATGGCCTCGGGCGCCAGGCCGGCATCGGCCAGCGCCATGCGCATGGCCTGGGCCATTGTTACCGGGTTGGGGTGGGTGACGTGGGTGCCGTCGGAGTTGGTGGCAAAACCGATGATCTCGCCCAGGATCTGCGCGCCGCGCGCCTGGGCATGGTCGAGCTCTTCGAGCACGAAGGTGCAGGCGCCCTCGCCGAGCACCAGGCCGTCGCGGTGGGCATCAAACGGCCGGGGCGTGAGCTCGGGCGTGTCGTTCTTGGTGCTGGTGGCGAACAGGGTGTCGAAGACTGCCGCCTGGGTGGCGTCGAGCTCTTCTGCGCCACCGGCCAGCATGGCCAGTTGCTTGCCGCTCTGGATGGCCTCGTAGGCATAGCCCAGGCCCTGGCTGCCCGAGGTGCAGGCGCTGGACGTGGGGATGACGCGGCCTGTGGCGCCAAAGAACACGCCCATGTTCACGGCGGCGGTGTGCGACATCATCTTGATGTAGGTGTTGGCGTTGATGCCCTCGGTGCTCTTCTCGGCCATCATGCGGCCGAAGTCGCCGATGGCGGCCGGCGTGCCGGCCGACGAGCCGTACGAGACGCCCATGTGCCCGCTCTTGACGAAGGGGTCGCCCAGCAGGCCGGCGTTCTCCAGCGCGATCTCGGTGGCGCGGGTGGCCATCAGCGCCACGCGGCCCATGCTGCGCATGGTCTTGCGGTTGTAGTGCGCGGGCAGCTCGAAGGGCGCCACGGTGCAGCCCAACTGGGTGCTCAGGCCCTCGTAGCCTTCCCACTCGTGCATCACGCGGATCACGTTGCGGCCACTGAGCAGTTGGCTGCGCACCGTGGCCCAGTCGTTGCCCAGCGGGCTCAGGGCACCGATGCCGGTGACGACCACGCGCTTCTTGCCTGTTGTTGTTGAAGTGCTCATCCGACCATCCCCCCATTGACCGAGATCACCTGGCGCGTGATGTACGAGGCCTCGGGGCCCAGCAGGAAGGCGACCACGCCGGCCACCTCGTCCACCGTGCCCATGCGGCGCATGGGAATCATCGCCAGCGCGTGCTCCAGCACCTCTTCGCTGACCATTTCGGTGTCGATCAGGCCCGGGGCCACGCAGTTGACGGTGATGTCGCGCTTGGCCAGCTCGATGGCCAGCGACTTGGTGGCGGCGATCACGCCGGCCTTGGCCGCGCTGTAATTGGCCTGGCCCCGGTTGCCCATGAGCGCCGAGACCGATGCCAGCGTGACGATGCGCCCGGGCTTGCGCCGGCGCACCATGGGCATCACCAGCGGGTGCAGCACGTTGTAGAAGGCGTCGAGGTTGGTGTGCACCACGCGGTCCCACTCCTCGCCGGTCATGGCGGGGAAGGCGTTGTCCATGGCGATGCCGGCATTGCAGACCACGCCGTAGTAGGCGCCGTGGGCTTCGATGTCGGCCTCGAGCACTGCGGCGCAGGCGGCGCGGTCAGCCACGTCGAACTGCAGCACGCGCGCACTGCGGCCCAGGGCCTGTATCTCGGCCACGGCGCTGTGTGCCTGGTCCAGGCCGCTCCTGCAGTGCACCACGATGTCATGGCCGTCACGCGCCAGGCGCAGGGCGATGGCCCGGCCTATGCCCCGGCTGGAGCCCGTCACCAGCACGGTGGTGGCAGCAGTGGGCGTTGGTGGTGGGGTTGTCTTCGTCAGCTCGTTCATTCTCGGTATCGATGGCCTGTTGTCTGTGTGGGGTGGGCTTGCCTGGGGTCTGGCGGCCCGGTCACCAGTGTCCCGTCCCGCAAATAAATTCCAATAAAGCCGCGTCTTTCACACCAGGGCCTCGTTGCAAATCCTCGCGATAGCTACGGCTATCGCTGCGGTTTGCGCCTTGCCCTGGCACGAAATCCATCGGCTTTATTTTTGGCATCTGTTTACGGGACGGAACACTGGCCCGTGGCGGGCGATGGTGGAATATAGGCGTTCCCATCCACCGGCTCAAAGACGGAAATGCGCGCAGTTGCCAACTCTTTCGCGCCATCGGCTTCGATCCGGCAGTCGAACATGCTCAGGCCGTTGTCGCCCAGCAACTCGCAGCGCACGCTGATAGTGAGGCGGGTACCGGGTGCAAAGAAGGGCTGCGCCGTCTCGTACCGGCGCGAGCCGAGCAGAAAACCGATCTGCACCGCCCTGCCCGTTTGCAGCGCACGCCAGCCGGCCCAGGCTGCCACTGTCTGCGCCATGTACTCGATGCCCACCCACGAGGGCATGCCGGCGTCGTGCATGAAAAGCCCGTCGCGCGGCACCGTGACCTCGGCGATGGCGCTCTCGTCGTCGGCGGCCAGCAGGCGGTCCAGCAGCAGCATGGCGCTGCGGTGGGGCACGTAGTTCTCTATGGGTAGAAGTTCACTGCTCATCGGCTTGTCATCACTCTATCAAGCGGCCTCGAACAGCAAGGTGCTGTTGCTGCCGCCAAAGGCAAAGGAGTTGCTCATCACCACGCGCGCCGCGCGCCCCAGTTGCATGCCCGGCGCCACGGCGGCCAGGGCCGGCATGGTGGGGTCGGCCACGCCATCCCACCAGTGCACGGGCAATACGCCCTGCGGATTGTGCTGCAGCACATGCCAGGCCACGGCGGCCTCCAGTGCGCCGGCGGCGGCCAGGGCATGGCCGGTGAGCGGCTTGGTGGAGCTTACCGCGACATCCAGGCCCAGAACGGCCTGCACCGCCCGGCTCTCCATCGCATCGTTGTGCGGCGTGGCCGTGCCGTGCAGGTTGACATAGTCCACGGCGGCCGGCTGCATGCCCGCGCGCGCCAGCGCCTGCCGCATGGCGGCCACAGCGCCCTGGCCGGTGGGATCGGGGGCGGACATGTGGTGCGCGTCCTGCGACTCGCCCCAGCCGGCCAGGCGCACGGGGCCCGCCTCGCGGCTCAGCACGAAAAAGGCCGCCGCCTCGCCCAGGTTGATGCCCCGGCGGTTGGCCGACAGGGGGTTGCAGCGCTCGGCAGACACCGCCTCCAGCGCGCTGAAGCCGCCCACGGTGAAGCGGCCCAGCGCATCGACGGCTCCGGCCACCACTGCATCGGCCATGCCGGACTGCAGCAGCCGCGCGGCCGAGGCCAGGGCCTTGGCGCCCGAGGAACAGGCGGTGGAGATGGTGTGCGCAGGCCCGCGGATGCCCAGGTGCTGGGCCAGGAAAGCGGCCACATTGCCCATCTCCTGCACGGGGTACTCGAAGCCGGGGGGAAAGCACCCTTCGCGCGCCAGGTGGCGGGCGGCCGCCTCACCCTCTTCGATGCCCGCCGTGCTGGTGCCCACCACCAGGGCCACACGCGTGGGGCCACAGCGGGCAATGGCCTGCTGCACCGGGCCCTGCAGCGCCTGCAGGGCGCCCCAGGCCAGCGCATTGTTGCGCGAGCGCTGGTGCGGCGGCGCAAAGGCCAGGTCAGGCAGCACCGCGCCCTCGGGCAGGCAACCCAGCGGCAGGGTGCGGCCGGGGGAGTAGCGGTCGGTTCGCTGCAGGGTCTGCGGGTCGGTGGCGGACAAGAGGTTGGCGCGCATCGCTTGCGCGCTGAGGCCCAGCGCGCTGTACGCCGACGCGGCGTTCAAATAGACATGCGGGCGGGTGGTCACGAAGGCTCCTGCGCCGGGGCGCACAGTTGGGAGCCCCCGGGCGACTCGACGCGCAAGGTGAAGGGCCCGCCGGGGTAGATGATCTCGACGGCAGAGTTGCCGATGAACTGCACGCGCACCTGCTCGCGGCCGTCGCGCAGCAGGCGGCGCCCAGTGGGGCCTGCCTCCACGCTCCAGGGCGGCTGCACGGCGCGCTGCACGGCGCGTGCGGGCCAGAAGGCCAGCTGCAGGTCGCTGAGCACCTGCTCGGGCGCGAGCTGCGCGGGCCAGTGGCGCGAGAGCTGCTTGTCCCACTGCCAGCCGTCCCACACCAGGGTACCCATGCCCTGCCCCATCACGAAGAAGGCCAGGCGCACGGCCTCGGCATCCACTTCGAGCAGGGCTTCGAGCTGCTGCGCGGGCCGGCCGGGCACCTCCACGGTGAGGCGCTGCTGCACGGCGACCTCGCAGCGCAGGGCTGCGGGTGCCAGGGCCAGCAAGGGGCTGCGCGCGGCATCAGGGGCGCCCAGCGATGCGCAGCCTGCGAGCAGCACGGCACACATTGCGGCGGCCAGAGCACCAGGAATTCGCGCGGGGTTCATGCAGGCACTGCCCCCTGGCCTGGCGCCTGCCGCTGCTGCCGGCACACTTCGCCCAGCACCTGCAGACGGCGCTGCGGCTCGGCGACATAGGGGTTCTTTGCGTCCCAGGCGTAGCCCGCGAGGATGGAGGAAATCATGCGCCGGATCTCGGGGTTGCTGTGCTGCTCGTGGAAGATCACGTCCTGAAAGCCCCCGTCGTACCAGCCCTGCACGAAGGCGCGAAAGGTGTTCACCCCTGCCTGCAGCGGCACGGCATAGTCCTGCTGCCAATCCACGGCCTCGCCGCGCCAGGCACGCGCGATGCAGTGCGCGGCCAGGCTGGCCGAGGTGACGGCGATGGTCACGCCGCTGGAGAACACCGGGTCCAGAAACTCGCCCGCATTGCCCAAGAGCGCAAAGCCCTTGCCCCACAGCGCGGTGACGTTGGCCGCATAGCCGGTGATGGAGCGGCCCGGCGTGTCCCACACGGCGTTGCGCAGCACGTGGGCCAGGCTCGGCGCCTCGGCGATGATGGCACGCAGGCGCTCGACCTCGCTGCCCTCATAGCGCGCCAGGTACTCGGGCGTGGCCACCACGCCCTGCGAGCAGCGACCGCCGGCAAACGGGATGGTCCAGAACCAGACCTCGTGGTGCACCGGGTGCACGGTGATCAGGATCTTGCAGCGGTCCATGTCGCCATGGGCGATGCCGTCCTGTATGTGGGTAAACAGCGCCCCGCGCACCGGGAAGTCCGACGGGCGCTCCAGCCGCAGCAGGCGCGGCAGGATGCGCGCGAAGCCGCTGGCGTCGAGCAGGAAGCGCGCCTGCACGGTGTATTCCTCGCCCTCGGGCGAGGTGACCGACACCTCGGGCCGCTCGCCCGACACGTCCACGGCGGTCACCGTGTGGCGGTAGCGCACCTCGGCGCCGGCCTTTGCTGCGGCATCGGCCAGCACCTTGTCGAAGTCGCCGCGCTGCACCTGGTAGGTGGTGCCCCAGCCGGGCGAGAACTTGTCGCGAAAGTCGAAGTCGGTGCGCAGGTCGCCCTTGGCGAAGGCCGCGCCGTTCTTGTACTGGAAGCCCGCCTCCACCACGTCCTGCAGCATGCCGGCCTCTTCGATATAGGCCATGCTCTGCGGCAGCAGGCTCTCGCCGATCGAAAAGCGCGGAAAGGTCTCTTTCTCCAGGACCAGCACCTGGCGGCCCTGCTTGCGCAGCAGGCCGGCGGCCACGGCGCCCGAGGGGCCCGCGCCCACGATCAGCACCTCGGTCTGTTCCATCCGACGTTGTCGCATCAATGTTCCTTGTTGTCCGTGGCACTGCGAAACAGCGGTGCCAGCACCAGCACCAGCGGCAGGCCGAGCATGAGTGTGAGGCCAAAGGCCTTGAGTGCCGGCGTGGCCGACAGGCCCAGCAGCCCGAACGACAGCCAGGTGCTGCCGGCGCCAATGACCACCGCCAGCCAGGCATGGGGGTCGTCCTCATGCTCCTGCAGGAAGATACCGTAGTCGATGCCCACGCCCAGCAGCAGCATCAGCGCCAGCACGTTGAACAGCTGCCAGGGCGCGCCAAAGGCGGTGAGCACGCCCACCACTACCAGGCTGGCCAGCACGGTGGGCATCCAGGCGCGCCAGGCCTTGCGGCCAAAGCGCAGCCACAGGGCGGCCAGCACCAGCACATGGCCCAGCAGCAGCAGCTCGGTCATGGAGATGCGGTAGCGCTGCAGCAGCGCGGATATCTCGGCCGGCTTGTCGACCCAGGCCACGCCTTCGAGGCCCTGGGCAGCACCGGCCAGCGCGGGCAGCGATGCGAGGTCCGTCACGCCGCGCAGCATGAGCAGGCTGCGGTAGCTGCCATCGCACTCGCCCAGCCACAGCGGCCGCGCGGCGGCCGAGATGGGCTGCGCCAGCCAGGCCTGCACGGTGATGGGCGCGGGCGGCGGCGTGGCGGGCCGGGCAAAGCTTTCGCCGAGCTCGGCGTTCACGCCCTTGAACACGGCCTCTTGTGCGCGGGCCACCAGCTCTCCATCGCTGTCCTGGCGCCGGGCCGAGGGCACCCAGTCGGACACGCCGCTGTAGCCCACCAGCAGCTGGCGCGCCACCAGCGCGTCGAGCCGGTCCTTGAGTTCTTCTTCGCGCTGCAGCACCTGCTCGGGCGAGTTGCCCTGCACCAGGTAGAACTGCGCGGGGCTGGGCAGGCCCAGGATCTCGCCCACCTGGCGCTGCTGGGCCACGAGCGGGGTGGATGCGTTCTGCAGCTGGCGCACGTCGTCCTGCGCGCGCAGGCCGCCCAGCAGCCACAGGAGCAGCGCCATGGCCACGCACACCGCCACCGAGCCGGGCAGCGCATGGCGCCAGCGCGGCCAGGCCATCAGCGTCTGGCCGATGCTCTGGGCCACCGGGCTGTGCGGCATGCTGCCCCGGTCGAGCCAGGGGAACCAGCAGACCACGGTGAGCATGGCCGCCGTGAGCCCCACCACCGAGAACACCGCCATCTGCCGCAGGCCCGGAAAGGCCGCCGCCCCAAGCGCCAGGTAGGCGATGGCGCTGGTGCCCAGGGCCAGCCACAGCGCCGGCATCAGAGCGCGCATCAGCCCATGCGGGCTGCGCGCCGGCGCGCCCTGGCGGCTGGCGAAGTAGTGGATGCCATAGTCCTCCGCCACGCCCACCAGGCTGGCGCCGAACACCAGGGTCAAGAGGTGCACCTGCCCGAAGAACAGCGCCGTGACCGACAACGCCACCGCGCAGCCCACCAGCAGCGACACGCCCACCAGCGCCACCGGCCGCAGCGAGCGAAACGCCAGCCAGGCCAGCAGCAGCACACCGGCCAGCGAGCCCCAGCCGATGGTGTTGATCTCCCAGTTGGCCTGCACCGCAGCGGCCTCGGCATGCAGGGGCACGCCGGCCGTGACCATGCGGGCGCCGGGCCACTTCGCGCGCACCTGGGCCAGCGCAGTCTGCAAGGCGCCATCGAGCACCGGCTCGCCCGACAGGCGAAAGGCCGAGCCCTCCAGCGTGAACTGCAGCACGGCCCATTGCTGGCCGTCGGCCGCCACCCACAGCTCGCCGTCGCGCGGGCGGGCCTGGCTTTGCGCTCCGCGCGCGGCCCACCACTGGGTCCACAGGCCCAGGGGGTCGCTCACCCAGTCGGACAGGCGGGCCTGCACGGCGGGCTGGTACAGGTCCTGCAGCGCCTTTTGCACCAGCGCGGCATCGGGCGTGCCGGCCAGCATGGCGCGCTGCGCGGGCGTGAGCAGGCGCTCGCGCCAGGGTTGGTAGAAGCCGAGCGCAGCCTCCATGGAGGTCTTTTGCGCGATGGGGTCCTCGCGCAGGCGCGCACCGGCCCCGGTGGCCAGCGACTGGCGGAACACCTGCACGGCGGCAAGCGCATCGGCCCACTCGCTGGCGCCCAGCAGCACCACCACCTGGCGCGACATCTGGCCCACCAGTTGCTCAGTGGCCAGGGCCACGTCGGGTGCCTGCTCGTTCACGGGCAGCAAGGCCATCACGTCGGTGTCGATGCCGTCGTGCTTCCAGAACTGCCACTGGTGCACGCCCACGGCGATGACCACCAGCAGCCAGGCCAGCGCGGCCGTGCGCCAGAGCCAGCCGGGGGGTGCGTCTTGCACCGGGGTGTGCGCGGTCATTCGAACTGCGCCGCGTCCTGCGGGCGCAGCGCGTTCTCGGCCACGGGCGTGAGGATGCGGATCAGGCTGCTGTCACCGCGTGCCTCCTGCAGCTTGACCTCCTGCACGAACTGGTTGCCCTGCAGCTCCACGGCGGCAAGCCACTGGGCCAGCGTGGGGTCGCGCGGCACCAGGTGCAGCGACCAGCCCTTGGCGGCCACCTGCCCCGTCACCTCGAAGTGCTGGGCAAGCTCAGTCAGGTTGGCCGACATGACGGCGAACAGCATGGCGTTGACGGTGCGCAGCACGGGCTCGTCCTGCGCGCGCATCTGCGTGGTGAGCTTGCCGTCGCTGCCGCGCGACTGCAGGCTGTCGGGCCGCACCACCAGGGTCGACTCGAAGGGCTTGAGCACATGCCAGACGATGCCCTTGCCGCGCGCCACGACGAAGTCGCCACTGGAGCGCAGCGGCTGCTTGAAGCCCTTGACGGTTTTGAGCTGCTCAAAGCCGCCGCGCACCACGGGTGCGTCGTGCACGCGCTGGCGCACCTGGGCCAGCAGGTCCTGCGCAGCAGGCGTCGCTGGGGGAGCAGTCTGGGCCGTAGCCGACAGCGCCAGGGCGCACAGTGCGGCACCCAGCGCGGTTCTTTTTGTCCAGGCGATGGCGCTCATGGCGCCACCCCCAGCCGCTGCCACAGCACCGGCGGGCAGACGAAACACATGGCACGGGTCTGCATGTCCACCGCCACCTGGATGGTGTGGGCGCTGTTGACCTTCTGGCCCGTGGCGGCGTCGCTGATCAGGTAGTCGATGCGCAGGCGGTTTTCCCATTCGGTGATGGTGGCGCGCACCTTGAGCACCTGGCCAAAGGTGGCCGGGCGCACGTACTTGAGGCGCATGTCCACCACGGGCCAGCCGTAACCCGATTCGCGCATGCGCGGGTAGTCGTAGTCGAATTGGGCCAGCAGCGCGCTGCGCGCCAGTTCGAGAAAGCGCACGTAGTGGCCGTGGTAGACGATCTCCATCACGTCGATGTCGTAGAACGCGGGGGTGATCTCGATCTCATGGCTGAGCCGCTCGCGTGAGGCCAGCTCTTTCTCAGTGGACATGCGTCAGCCTCCGGGCGGGCGTGAAAAATGGGGTCATGCAGGCAATCATGCAGCAGGGACCGGGCGCGCGGGCGCGGCCTGATCCCAGAAGGGGAAAAAATTGAACCAGTCGTAGGGCGCCTTGCGCAGCATGCGTTCGAGCTGCTGGGCGAACAGGCCCGCATACTCGGCCAACGCCTGCTCGCGCCGGGCACGCGGCAGCAGCACGCGCTCGGCCAGCGGCACGAATTCGACCGCGTAGCCTGCGCCATCGTGCACGCAGCCCATGAAGTACAGCGGGCATTCGAGCACCGAGGCCAGCACATAGGGACCGCAGGGAAACGGCGCCTGGTGCCCGAGGAAGGTGGCATGCGTGACGCGGCCCTCGCGCACGGGCACGCGGTCGCCGGCAATGGCAATGAGCTCGCCGCGGGCCACGCGCTCGCCGAGCATCATGGCCGTGGCGGCGTTGAACTCGGTCACCTGCAGCAGCTGCACGCCGCTGTCGGGCGCCAGGCGCTGCAGCACGCGGTTGAAGCGCTCCGCATGGGCCGTGTGCACCAGAATGCTCAAGCGCAAGCCCGAGTGCCGCTCGGCAATGGCCCGGCACAGCTCGATGCAGCCCATGTGCGCGGTGACCACCACGGCGCCCCGGCCCTGCTGCTGGAGCAGCGCACTGAACTGCTCGCGCCCGGTGAAGGCCACGCGGTCGAAGCGGTAGCGCCCGGTGAGGGCCAGCAGCTTGTCGAGAATCACCTCTGCAAACATGCGAAAGTGCCGCTGGCTCTGGCGCCAGCCCGGCATGTGGGGCCACAGGCTGTGGGCCGCCTGCATGCGCTGCAGGTACTGCAGCGATGAGCGGCGCGCCACCGGGCTGGCCAGCCAGTAGTAGGCGACGATGGGGTACAGGCACAGCAGAAACGGCCAGCGCCCGAGGAACCGGTGCACCTGGTACAGCAGCCACATGCCGGCGACGAACGTGTTCTCGCCCATCTGCGCCCAGTGCGGCGCTTCGGCCGCTGCGGCAGCAGTTTTGGCGTCGGGCGCCGGTGCCGTCATGCCGCGTGCCCGGTACGGCGCCGCCCCACGAGCTTGCGCGCCAGCAGCAGGGGGCTGCGCAGCAGCATGCCGCCGAACAGCCGCGTGTGCATGCCCGAGATGAGCACGTTGTCGCGCCACACGCGAAAGTGCGAGAGCCCGTCCTCCGGGTAGGTCACGGCCGTGCGCTGGGTGACGAAGGGCACGCCCTTCCAGTGCATGCGCACGAGGATCTCGGTGTCGAACTCCATGTGTTTGCCGATGCGCGCGCCGTCCATCACGCCGATGGCCTCGCGCAGCGGGTAGACGCGAAAGCCGCACATCGAATCCTCGATGTCCAGCGACAAGGTGTTGATCCACACCCACACATGCGTGGCATAGCGGCCGTACAGGCGCGCCTTGGGCACGCTGGCGTCGTAGCGCGGCGCGCCGCAGACCATGGTGCCGGGCTGCGCGCGGGCCAGCGCGATGAAGGCGGGGATGTCGGCCACGGCGTGCTGGCCGTCGGCGTCGATCTGCAGCGCATGGCTGTGGCCCGCCGCCAGCGCATGGCGCATGCCGGTCATCACGGCGCCGCCCTTGCCCTGGTTCTGTGGCAGGCGCAGCAAGGTGACCTGTGCGCCGTGCTGCACGGCCAGCGCGTCGAGCACGGCGGCGCAGCCGGGCTCGGAGCCGTCGTCGACCAGGATGCAGTGCAGGCCCGCACCGAGCACGCCCTGCACCATGCGGGCGATGGTGGTGGGGTGGTTGTAGACGGGAATGATGGCCACGGGGTTGAATGCGGCGTGCGTCATGCAGCACCTCCCTGCACCAGGCGGCCACTGGCGTGCGGGCCCCGGTGGGACGTGAGCGAAAACTGCAGTTGGCCCTTGTCGGGCACCCATTGCAGCTGCACCTGCACGCTGGTGCCGGGCAGGATGGGCTGCTGGAACTTGACCACCTCGGCCCGCATGAAGGCCGCCGGGATGCCGAAGGCCTGAGTGCCCAGGGTCACCACCCAGTGCAGCTGCGCCACGCCGGGCACGATGGGCGCGCCGGGGAAATGCCCGTCGAGCACGCGCAGCCCGGGGTCGACCTGCAGCGTGGCCGTGGCCCGCAGGTCGCCGCGTTCGGTCCACAGCGGCTGCGGCATGAGCGGGCGAAACAGCGCCAGCAGGTCGTGCTGCGTGGTCTTGCCCTGCGCGTTCTGCGGCATGCGCAGCACGTAGCGCCAGCTGCGCGGCAGGGCCACGCGGTCCACGCAGGGCTCCAGCATCGCGCGCAGCGCAGCGCCCAGAGTGCGGCGGCCCTGCTGCTGCAGCGCCAGCCAGCCGGCGTCGCTGAGCGCCAGCACCATGCCCACGCGGTCGGCAGCGGGCGGCGCTTCGAGCACCACGGCCCGGGCCGCAGCCACCCAGTCGCTGGCGAGCAGCGCGGTTTCCATGGCGGTCAGCGAGATGCGCTTTTCGGCGATCTTCACGATGCGGTCGGCCCGGCCCTGCAGCACGAAGCCGGCACCGCCATCCTGCGGCAGCGCGCGGTCGGCGGTCTCCCACCAGGCATCGGCATCGGGCAGGTGGCCCGAGCGCACCGAGAGGCAGCCGCTGTCGGCCAGGCGCACCTGCACACCCGGCAGGGGCTGCCAGGCATCGCACTGCTCTGCCCTGCGCCGCCAGGCAATGCCGCCGGTTTCGGAGCTGCCGAAGACTTCGGTGGTGGAGTGGCCGAGCAGCGCCAGGGCATGTGCCGAGGCCTCGGGCGGCAGGGGACCGCCGGAGGAGAAGATGCCGCGCAGGCCCTGGGATGCGGCGGCCCAGTCGAGCTGCTCCGGCAGGCGGCTGAGCATGGCGGGGCTGGAGATCAAGAGCTTGGGGCCGGGCTGCGAGAGCTGGGCCACCAGTTCTTCGGGGTAGCGCAGAAACCCGGTGCCCAGGTGCCGGCCAGCCGCCAGCGGCCACAGCACGCGGAACAGCAGACCGTAGATGTGCTGGTGCGACACGGTGGCCAGCGTGCGCAGGCCCGGCACATCCGCCATGGGGCCGAACACGGCCTGCAGCGCATGCACCTCGGCATCGAGCTGCGATAAATACTTGACGATTCGCTCGGGCACGCCCGTGGAGCCCGAAGTGAACAGCACCACCTGCGCCGCGCGCAGCGACAGGGGCTGCAACACCACGGCCGGGGCAGCGGCTGCATCGGGCTGCAAGGCACCGGGCAGCAGGCCCGCGCAGGCCTGCACCTGGGGCAGCAGGTGCGCCAGGGTGTGCGGCTGCAGGTCGCTGGCCAGCACCGGGGTCTTGCCCGCGTGCCAGGCGCCCCAGAGGGCTGCGGCAAAGGCCAGCGGGTCGTCGAAATACAGGCCCACCTCGGTGCCCTGCACCTTTTGGAAGGCGGCGCACCAGGCCTGCACGGACAGCACCCAGTCGGCGTGCTGCACCGTACGACCGCCGATAGCCGCCACCGCATGCGCGGCGGCACGTGCCTGCGGCAAGGCCACTTCAGACAGCGCTGTAAATGCGTTCACTTTGCTCGATTCCTGGATTCTTGGAGTTGTTGGACAGGGACGGGAAATTCAAACTCAGGCCAGCGCGCCACGGCGCTTGACCCACTGGCGCACACACCACTCGGTGCCCATCAGGCAGCCCATCAGCACATAGGCGATGAGCCCGTTGTACAGCGCCCAGGTGGCATCGCTGCTGAAGGCGGCGGTGTAGGCCGCCGCCGCGCCGTTGGCCACAAAGAACACGCACCACACGGCGGTCACCTTGCGGGTGTAGCGTACCCCGGCTGCGGGCAGGTCGGGCTCGGTCAGCCGGGCCAGGCGCTCGACCACTGTGGGCGGGTGGCGCAGGCTGACCAGGAACACCACCAGCAGCACGGCATTCACCAGCACCGGGTAGAGCTTGACGGCCAGCGCATCGCCCTGCCACCAGGCGGCCAGGGCCAGTACCGCCGCGCCCAAGGCCACGGCCCACCAGAAGCGCTGGCGCGTGACCAGGGCGCGCAGCACGGCCAGCGCCACCAGCAGCACGGCCAGCCACTGCGGCGCCACATGGCCCATGGCCAGGTACACGCCCAGCGGGTACAGCACCGTCAGCACCACCAGCACGGCGGTCACGATCTTGTGCATGGCGGGCAGGTTGCCGAACCGTCTCAGGAAGCGGGGGCGGCGTCGTTCACCAGATGGTGCAGCGCGTCGACCACGTCCTGCACGGTGCGCACGGACTTGAAGGCGTCGGCATTGAGGCGCTTGCCCACCCAGGGCTTGAGCTGCACGATCAGGTCCACGGCGTCGATGCTGTCGATGTCCAGGTCGTCGTACAGGCGGGCCTCGGGGGTGATGCGGGCGGCGTCGATTTCAAACGTCTCGCGCAGGATGGCGGCGATGCGTTCGTAGATGGCTTCTTTGTTCATGTTGGATTTTTCCGTGAAGGCCGCCCGGTTCAGTGCGTGCGGCTGGCGGCCACGAAGGCGGCCAGCGCCTGCACACTGCCAAAGTGCTTGCGCGTCTGCTCCGAGTCGGCCGACATGCTCAGGCCATAGCGCTTTTGCAGGGCCAGGCCGAGCTCCAGCGCGTCGATCGAATCCAGGCCCAGGCCTTCGACGAACAGCGGCGCTGCGGGGTCGATGTCCTCGGGCGCGATGTCTTCGAGCGCCAGGCTGGAGATGATGATTTCTTTGATTTCTTGCTCAAGTTGAAGCACGGGCAGGCCCCCTGAATAGTTGTACGGACAGGTGCTCGGTCACATGGCGCGCAGCCAGCGTTTCGCTGGCGGCCGAGTCACAGAATTCTTGCACCGCGATGTCGGGCTGCACCTCGATGGTGAAGTGCGGCTTGCGCACGGGCACCCTCCACCACGGCGTGCCCTTGGTCAGCATGGGCAGGCTGCTGTGGATGTGCACGGGCGTGATGTCGATACGCCCGCGCACCGCCACGTGGGCGGCACCGCGCTGCAGCCGGTTGGCGCCCTGCAGCGGCGTGCGCGTGCCCTCCGGGAAGATGATGAGGTTGTTGCCGTCCTTGAGCGAACGCACGCAGTCCTCCAGCAGCCCCGCGCCATCGCCGTTGGTGATGAAGCCCGCCGCCCGGATGGGGCCGCGCGTGAAGGGGTTGCTCGCCAGCGCCGCCTTGACGATGCAGTCCGCATGGCGCACGAAGGAGATCAGGAACACCACGTCGATCAGCGAGGGGTGGTTGGCCAGGATCAGCAGGCCGCGGCGCTGCAGGCGCTCGGCGCCATGCACCTCGTAGGAGATCACGCCCACCCAGTTCATCAGCCCCACGAAGCCGCGAAAGCAGTAATGGATGATGGTCTGCGACAGCTGCTGCTGGCGCGCGGCACCGCGCACGAAGAGCATGGCCACGGGGCACACCACGATACCCAGCACGATGCCGCCCAGGCCGAACACGGAAAAGCAGAACCCCGTGGCCACGATGCGCCAGGCGCGGTTGATCATGTCAAGCATGCACGCGCTCCCACATCCATCGGCCCGAGGCATGGCCACGCACCAGGCTTTGCCGCTCGCCCTGCAGCAGAAAATGCAGCGCATCAAGCCCGTGCGGCAAGGCGCCCGCCTGGCCTTCGCGCTGCGGCGCATCGTCGTCGAGCGCCTGCAGCACGAAACCTGCTTCGCCCGCCTGCAGGGGCGCCAGCAAGACGGCCCAGGCGTATTCGGCTGCGGGCTCGTCGTGGAAGGCCGCGTAGTCGGGCGGCAGCACCTCGTCGTAGCAGACCAGCAGCACCTCGGCCGCACCCTGCGGCGCATCGCTGAGCAGGCCCAGGGCTTCGACCACACCAGCCTCGGGTGCGCAGTGCGAGGAGGCAACGCAGACCGCGTTGGCGCGCATGCCGCGCAAAATGGAATGCTGGGCCCCTACGGCGTTGTGCACCGACAGGCCGAAGGCGGTGGGCGACAGGGGTTCATCCAGGGCCTGGGTGCGCAGCAGCGCCAGCGCCTTGTCGGCATCGCCATAGCGCGAGGCCCAGACCACGGGGATGTCGGCGCCGTCTGCGGGCGGCAGCACGGTGTCGGCTACGGCAACGGCCATTTTCGCCAAGTGGCCCAGGCGGCGGCGCGACATGGCGGGCACGTGGGGCAGCTCGACCGCCGTGTCCCCCACGGGGCACACCGGGGCCTTGGCCCATTGCAGCCATTGCTCCTGACTTTGCAGGCCCGGTGCTATCGCAGCCCACGCCCGAACGGCGAACGCAGCGCGCACGGCCCTCTCCTGATTTCATTGGTTAGCGTGTGCACGGCGCACACGGTTCAATTATCTCAGAAAGGCCCTTTGGGGCGACAGTTTTACCGTTACAAAAGAGCACAAATACCCACCCCTGTGCGGGTTGCGCGTGCTGGCGCAACGGTTTAGGGGTTAGTACCCACCCGTTCGGGTGGGGTCCGCTTCGTTGCATACAGGCGACAGGGCGCCACCCCCACCCCTACCCTGCCCCCACTGCGTCCTACTCCTCGAACCCGAACCCCACCGCCGACACCCCGGTCGCGCTGGCCCGGGCCACCAGGTACTGGCCCGGCCCGACCACGATGGCCGTGCGCTCGAGCACGCCCGAGGGCGGCAGGTACACGTCGTATTCGATCCACTCCGCATCGGTGGGTGTGGCCGCGGCGGCCAGCGCCACCCGGGCCAGCACGGCCCAGGTGTTGCGGTTGACCAGCGACAGCGTGAGCGTGCCGGTCAGCGTGGCCGGCTGGTAGAGGGTGGTGGCCGTGGCCGCAGCCAGATCCAGTGCAAAAAGACGTCCGTTGGCCATGTCGATCAAGCTCCTGAAAGAAAGAAAACCTTGCTGCGCGACTGCACCGGCGCCCACTGGTGCACGCCGGCAACCACGAACAGCGCCAGCGGCCGGGCCTGCACCGGCGACACGGGCAGGCCGATGGCCCCGCCCGCCTGGGCGCTGACCCAGGCCTGCACCCAGTTCGTACTGGCCAGTGCCTGGCTGTTGTCGCCCGGCGGCACAGGCGTGGCGGCGGTGACGGTGCCAGTCACCGTGACGTTGCCGGTGACGGACTGGTCTCCCGTGAGGGCGTTGCCGCCGGCCAGGCTGGCCTTGGTGGCCAGGCCGGTGGCGAGCTGGCCGGTTTGGCCGGCCACGCCGTCGAAGCCCAGTTCGATGCGCTGAAACTCGTCCTTGAGGACCTGCTCGTCCACGCGCTGGCCGGGCAACGGGTTGAAGACGCGGTGGTAGAAGGTGTTGGCCATGGGGGTGGTTCCTTTGGTTGGCTATCGATCCAGGCGCCGCGGCGTGTACACCACCGACACGCTCTGCAGCGTGTGGGGCAGCTCGTCGCGCGCGGTGCTCACGATGTTCAGGCTCAGGTCGGTGCCCACGCCGTCCAGCCGCACCTTGGAGAGCACGTTGGCCGGCACGCTGTAGTAGCTCTGGCCGTAGTTGCTCACGCTGTAATAGGCGCCGCCGGCGTTCTGCAGCACGTTGACCACGTCGGTCAGGCCCACCTCGGGCTTGCCCAGGCTGTACTCGCCCTGCACCAGCAGGCGGCAGGCGCTGCGGTTCTTGCTCTCCAGGTCCACGCGGCGAAAGCGTTTTTTCTCCATCGGGCTCTTGGTGTGGTTGAAGGCCAGGCGCAGGTAGGCCTGGATCTGCGCGCCGTCGAAGCTGCGGCCCCGGTCGGCCTCGTAGACAAAGCCGTCGTCGCTGCCGAAGAAGTTGCGCGGCTCGCCGCCGACCACCGCATCGCAGGTGCAGCGCACCGTGCGGCCATAGTCGATGGGCATGAAGGCCAGCGCGCTGCCGCCGTCGGCCGTGGGGATGGGCGTGACGCTCAGGCTCTCGCCCGTGGCGAAGAACAGGCGCATGCGCTTGTCGGCCCGGTTGACCACCGAGGCCGTGACCTGCCGCGCCTTGAGCAGCCGCTGGATGCGCGAGGACAGCGGCAGCCGCTCGAAGTTGCCGAAGGCCTGCGTGGCGCTGACCACGGCCACGCCCAGCGTGTCGAACACCAGCACACGGCCCAGGTTCTGCACGCTGCCGCGCTGGGCGCCCACGTCGTCGGCAAAGTTCACGAAGCGCCAGTCGGCGCTGCTGCTGCCGTACAGCACCCAGGTGCGCTCGGCGGCAAACACCATGAGTGCGCCGCCCTCGGCGTCCGACGGCAGCACCTGGAAGCCCGTGACCACGTCGCCCGCCGCGATCTCGGCGGCGCCCACCACGGCGGACCAGCGGCAGGGGTCGCCCACGGCACTGTGCTGCACCGAGCCCTCGAAGCTGAAGAACAGGTGGTTCTTGTGCGCCACGCAGTGCACGGGCTTGTCCACCGCCATGCCGGTGGCCAGGGGCACCAGCACCTCGCCGTCGAACTCGAAGCCGCGGTTCACGCCATCGGCGCCGTAGATGCGCTGCTGCCCGGCGCGGCCGTTGAAGTTGTAGACCACGGCATCGAGCCGGCCGCCAGGCAACTGGGTGATGGCCGTCTCGGCGCCGCTGGCGGTGGCGGCCACGCCGGCCGTGAAGGCGCCTGCGGTGAACGGCCCGCCCGACGGCGCCGTGACGATGAAGCGCCCCTTGGCCGTGCCGGCCGCCCAGGTGCCCGACTCGACCACCACGCGCTTGACCATCGCGGACACGGCCCCCTTGGTGATGTTGGCGCCCACGGCCGGCTCTGCCCCGCTGCCGCCGGTGAAGGCTAGCTCGTGGTGATGGAACACCGGCATCCAGCCGGTGGCCGAGCTTTTGTAGATGCTGCAGGCCGTGGCGGCCACGTTGTCGCGCCAGGCGTAGACCGTGCCATTCAATACGGCAATGCCCCGCAGCGGCCCCGCCCCCGGCACGGCGCCAATGGCCGCGCGGTAGTGGTCGGCCGCCAGCGCCGCAAAGGCGTTGTCGTCAAAGCCGTCGATGTCCGAGGCATCGCCGTCGAACACACCCACAGCGCTGCCTGCCACCGTGAGCACCTCGCCCACGGCGAATGCGCCCGTGAGCTTTGTCACCACCATCTGCGCCGCATTGCGCAGCGCCAGCACCAGGGCCGTGGCACCCGAGGTGGCACCCGCCACCGTCTGCCCCACGGCCACGCCCGTGAAGGCGGTGGCGGCGCGCAGGCACTTGAAGGCCGCGTCGCTGGGCCGGGGCCGGCCATCGAAGCGTTCGTAGCCGCCGATGCGCTCATAGCCCTCCAGGGCCGAGCTTTCGTAGTTGATCGCCCCCGTCACCATGCCGGGGCGCAGGGTGAGCTGGGCCGACTCGGCATCGAGCCCGCCCGCGAGCGGGAAGTACTGGGTCTTGAGCGCTGGCATGCGCACTTCGCCGGTCATGCGAGAGGCCTCGCACCGAAACCCGGGCGTGGCAGCTGCGACTGCGCCAGCGCCGAGAAGCCCATGCTGTAGTTCTGCTCGGCGCGCTGGTAGACCTCGCTGGCCGCGTCGAAGCCGCCGTACTCGCGCAGCGCGCGCCAGCCGATGAGGTTGTGAAAGCGCGCCGGCAGGGCCGGCTCGTCGGCGTCGAGCACCATGTCCACCACGTCCTTCACATAGGCCGCGCGCACCATGTGCGCCGCGTCGGGCGTGGGCCCCACCAGCAGCTCGCCGCCGGGCGCCATGCTCCAGCACTGCAGCGCGCCCGGCGCATGCACACCCACCAGAAAGCGCTGGCGGAACGCCTCGTACTCCATCCACGCCAGCGCATGCTCGCTCACCTGCCCGTCGGCCACGCGCCAGGCGCTGGGGCGGTAGCCATCGGCGGCGGGCTTCCAGGCGGCAAAGTCGGCCAGGGCGAAGCCGGGGGCCGCAGCCTCGGGCACCATCAGCAGGGCACCGGCCGCCACCTGGCCCAGCGCCTCGCCGCGGCGAAACAGCCAGGACTCGTGCGCCAGCGCGATGTCGCGCCAGGCCCAGTTCACCCACTCGAACACGCGGGCATCGTCGCCGCTGGCCGTGGTGGCCGAGGCCGGCGGGCCGCCGGACAGGCCGCTCTCGCGCTTGACGGCCCGGGCCAGTTGCAGGAAGTTCATGGTGCGCGCCCTCCCCGCTCAGCTTTTGCGCTGCAGTGGGAAGCGGGGCTTTTCGACCCAGCGCATCCTGTCGATGTTCTCGGGCTCTTCGGGGTCGGCCTCGCGCACCGTGTAGGCCAGGCCTTCGATGTGGTCGGCCATCTCCACCGGCACGCGCACCCAGCGCTCGCGCTGGATCTGGATCTGGTAGTTGTTGAGCCCGAAAAATGGCTGCTGCGGCTCGTGCAGCTCGCCCTTGAAGAGCTTGATCTCGCAGGTCTGGCCCGAGAAGCCGTGCTGCTGCACGGCGACGTCGATGTCGGTGACGGTGCCAGCGGTGGGTTCGGCCAATGCGGCGGCCTTGGGTTGTGCTTTTGCCATGGGGGTGTTCCTTCCAAAGAAGGGGCCGGCAGCGTGCCGGCCCGGGGGTTGCTATGCCAGGGTCAGGCGGACACGCCGTGCTCGATGCGGGTCATCCAGGCGTCGTTCAGGATGGCCGCGGCCGACCACATCTTGAAAGCCACATGCCCGCGCTGGCCCATGGGGTCGCTGTCGCTGGGCTTGGGGTTGACCACGATGGGCGTGAGGCCCGAGCCCGATGCCGACAGGTTCACCGTGGCATAGGCCTCCTTGCCGACGATGACCGACTGGTACACGTCCACCGCGGTGGCGCCCAGCATGCCGTTGAGCGTGGCGTTGCCGGCGTTGACCAGCGGCGCATACAGCGTGGACGAGACGAAGCGGATGTTCTCGAACGAGCCGATCTCGTTCTCGCACAGCGGCTTGAAGGTGCCATAGTTCTGGATGCGCGTGTAGCCGGCCGGGAAGAACGCGGGGTTCTGCAGGTCCATCTCCACGTTGGGGTGCACGAAGCACACGTAGCACGGCGGGATGGGCAGCGTGCCCACGCCATCGGTGGCGTTGAGCACGGTGGTCAGCGCCCGCGCATCCTGCGCCTTGAGCTGGCGGATGGCGCGGCGCGCCACGTTGGCCGTCATGGTCGTGTTCACCGTGTTGCGCGCCACGCCGTTGGCGTACAGCACCTGCGTGCCGGCCTTGATGGTGTTGTACAGGATCAGCTCCTGCGTTTGGCCGGCGGTCTCGCCCAGCGAGGCGCTCAGTTCGCTGAGCACCGGGTCTTCGTGCGTGTCGGCAATCACGTCGGTGATCTGCACGCGCTGGCCATACTGTTCCAGGTTGGCCGACACGTCGGTGCTGGTGATGTTGCCCTGCACGGGCGTCACGCCCTCGGTCAGCGGCGTGGTGGTGGGCGCCAGGCGGCCATAGCGGCGCCACTTGACGACCTTGGTCTTGCCCTTGGGCACGGCAGTCACCACGGCAAATTTGGCCATGTTCAGGGAGGGCTGGGCACGCTCCAGCATCTTGTCCACCGCATAGGCGGCGGTACGGGGGGTGATGTCACCGTAAACGGTCATATCGATTGCTCCTCATCGGGAAAATTGGGTACAGGTATCCAGGCGCTGCGGGTGGCCGCAGCGCCTGTCATGGAGCGCAGGGGGGCGTCAGCCCGCGCGCGTCAGGCGCTGGCGCCGAAAGAAGTCCAGCGACGCCTCGAAGTCATCCTCAGGGGGCAGCCCGCCCTTGGCGCCGCTGGCGCGCGAAGGCAGGCCCGCCGCCGACTGCAGCCGCGCGGCATTGGCGCTGGCGCGCTGGGCGGCCGGCTGCTGGGGGTAGTGGGCAATGGGCGCACGGCCGGCACGGCGCAGGTGCGCGTCGTAGGCGTCCATCACCGCGATGGCTTCGCCCGGGTCCTGCCCCTGGTAGAAGGCCGCCTGGATGGGCTGCGGCTGGGTGTGGATCCAGGCGCTGAAGTCCGTGCTGCGCACCACCTCCACGGCATTCGGGTAGGTGGATTGGAAGGTCTGCATCGCGGCCTCGTAGGCGGCGCTGCGTTGCTCCTGCGCGCGCTGCTCCTGCTCGGCGCGCAGGCCGTGCAGCGGCTCGACCATGCGGGCGGCGGTCTGCTCGGCCACCGTCGCGGCCTGCGCATCCACGGCCTGAAGGGCCTGCTGCACGGCGCCCACCAGCCCATGCAGCTCGGGGAACTGCTGCACCTTCTGGGACAGCTCGGCCAGCCGGGCTGCGGCAGCGGATCCATCCGCGGCAGCGCCCGGCGCGGCCTTGCCGCCACTGCCCTTGAGCTGGGCGTTCTCCTGCAGCAGGCGGTCGCGCTCGGCCCGCGCCTGGTTCAGGTAGCGGTTGAGCTGGCCCACGCGGCCCATCTCGCTGCGCGCCTTGTGCAGCTCTTCCTGCGTGCGGCGCAGCAGCTCGGCGGGGTCGGGGTTGCCGTCCCTGCCAGCGTGCTGCGCGGCGGCCTGGCGCGCACGGGTCTGCGCGGTATCGGTGCCGGTGGCTTCGGCGCCCCTCGCCGTTGCTGCGGGCAAGTCCCCATCGGGGCCTGCCGGCATGGCGGAGGTGGGCACCTGTGCGTCACCACCCGTTTCCGCACGCTCCTGGCGCAGCGCATCCAGCGCCTGCGCCATCTGGTCCTCGGCATCGAGCGCGCCGGCTGCGCCCTCGCCGGGTTCGAGGCTGGCGGCGGTGGTGGAGTGGTTGCTGCTGCTGTCGGTGGCGTTCATGGTGCGGTCTATCCTTCTTCGGCATGGCCCGCGCGGGCCAGAGGCAGTGGTGGTTGCTGACACCGGGCACATCGCCCGTGAAAGCAATGTCCGCGAAGAGGCGACCGCGCTGAAGGGGTGGCATATATGCCGCACACCCTGGCAACAAACAGGCGAAAAAAAGCCCGCTCGAAGCGGGCTGCCTATGGTTCACGCAGAGACGGGTCTATTCAATCCCCGGAAAGTTCTGGTCGATGAACGAGACCACGAACCCGTTGGGGTCTGCAGACATGCCGTTGGCCTTGCAGTGCTCCAGGTAGCCTGCCCAGAACCGGCGCACCTGGTCGTCCAGGCTCGGCGGGAACTGCATCTGCGCGGCCACCATGTCCTGCAACGACCCCTCGTCGCCATACACCTGCGCCAGCCGGGGCTGCATGGCGACCAGCGCCTCGTCCTGTTCCTCGCTCAACTGCCCTATCACATCCAGGAAACAGCTGCCCAGCAGCCTCAGAAACGGCTTGCCTGCGTAGCGGTCCATCGCATTCCTCCATGGGTTTATCGGGTGCAGACGAAATTGCCCCTGGGCACCCGACACTCCAAGATCGGGCGGTCACAAATCAGAAAAATCAACCGCCCAAAGCATCCCTGCCGCCACCGAAGCGACGGAAAAACACAGCATCCGGCCATTCGTCGTCGTAGGCCTCCAAAATGCTATGCAAGGCAGTCGACATCTTTCTGGAGTGGAATTCAGAATTCTCCTGCTGAGCAAACGCCAGGATTTCCGGCCAACGAAGCTCTCGCATGCAATACCCTATGGCGGTATCCGAAAAACATACCTCGCCCTGCCGCCCGCCATACCGCTGCCGACGGATGTCGTCCATGAGGAGCTGCGCCAACTGCTGGCGGTGCTGAGCGTTGCCCTGCAAAAAACCCAGCAGTTCCTCGTACAAAGGCTCCATCTCATCTTCGCCGGTTTCAGCGTAGTTCACGGAGCGGAATTTTTGACACAACTTATTGAAATTTTCGATGATGAGATCACCCATTTCTTCACCCATTTCTTGCTCTTGAAGTCAAAAATTTTGTTGACGTATCTTTCATCAGAAACTTGAAAGCCATGGTTTCTAAAGGCCTTGACTGCGGCCCCCGCTGCTGCGTCTCCGTTGGGAAGGTAATGGCCTGACGCGTTATCAATGTAGTTGACAGTTCCCCACAGCACCTTGGCTTCACCGGCGGCAATGACCTTTTCTCCTCGTGCCAGATCGACATGGCCAAAACCTCCCGGATCGTGCGGTTTGCGCGCCATGATCAACGCACCATTTTCCTTGACCACATAGAGAACATTTGCAGGCATTCTCAACGCCTGGCCTGTCGTCAAGACCGGCACATCGCGAAGCTCCCTTGCGTCATCGGGAGCGACCGGCAAGACAGGCCTCTGGAGCCCTGAACCTGCATCCGGAGCCTGCGTAAGGGGCGACAAGATACCGCGGGCGCGCTCGGCACTTCGGGGCGCCACCAAAGCGCCTTGCTATCCTGGAAAGATATCCTCAGCAGCAATACCCGCCGGCAGCAATGCGTCGCGGATGAGCGCCGGATCTCCCGTCACGGCCAGCGTACCAGTGGGCTGTGTGTCCACTTGCAGGATAGCGGCGGCCGGGGGTGGGGCAAGCGCCTGCGCCTGCCCGGCTTGCGCTGCATCCCCCTGAGGGTCCATTGTTGGCTGTGCCATGTGCGCGGCAGGCTCGCTCACCATCGCAAGCTCAGGCCCCCCTTGCGCCGCTGGTGGGTTCGCGCGCTCGGCCCCGCCCAGGGCGCGATCAGGCGGCAGGTCGGAAGGTACGGACAAGTAGTCCTCAGGCAATGCAGAAGCCTGTTCGGCATGCACTGGTGGCATTGGCGTGGTGTGCTGCTCCCCAACCACTGGCACATCGGCCTTGTGTACTCCATACTGGGCCGGCGTTCCCTTTCCGCCGCGCAAACCGCCCACCGTGCCGGCATGGGCACCGAACAGGGCGCCGGCTGCGAACTCATCCACATACTGGGCGCCAGTTCCTTCCCTGAAAGGCGCTCTGCCAGCGCCCAACTCTTCAGGCACACGCTGCACAGCCTCGGTCCCTCCCTGCACGGCCATCTGGATGCCCACGGACTTGCCCAGGCGTTCCAGCGCGTTGCCTTTGAATGTCTGGGTGCTCAGGGCGTTCAGGCCTATCCGGTCCGCCAGTGTGTCGATGGCGGTGGAGACCGTGGCACCGGCCAGCATCTTTGGCAGATCAAGCGGCTGGCCGGTTCTGCGCGCCTCTTCAACCGCTTCACCATAGACAGAACCAAAGGCGTGCACCGTGCTGTTCAAGGCAATGCCGACCGCCTCTCCCAGCGCCTTCTTGCCCACGGTGATCAGGCCACCCATGCCGGCCGAGAGAATGGTGGTTGCATGCCCGTTTTCATTGGGCGATGCAGCACTGGCGCCAAGGCCTGGCCCGGGCGGGGTACCGGCGTCCGGCTACCCAAGCAACAGGCGAGCCCCGCACTGCCAGGCGACACCAGTACGCGATCAACTATCTGGATCAGTTCAGCCGTGCCGATACCTGCCCGTTGCAGACGCGAAATGGTGGCTGCAGGATTGTCGCCAGCTACCGCCCGCAAGCCTCTGTCCAACAATGTGATGCGCAATGCTGCGGGGCGGCATGGAGCGCACAGGCCTGAGCAGCATCGGTGCGTGCGGCTCCGCCGCCCACACCCGCCCCGACCGCTTCGACTATCGCCGCAGCAATTCTGCAACCAGGGCGAGCAAGGTCACTGCCGCGAACAACGCATAGACCGCCACGACGGCTTTGGCCCAGCGATCCCCGGCCTTGGAGCGGCTCCAGATCAATGCGATGGAGTAAGGGATTTTTCTGGCGGCACAGTAGAGCGCTGGCGCCAGAAGCCCAGTGGCCAAAAGCAGCAGATAGGCAATGGGCAGCAATGGATGAATGCCGTAGAAGAACTGGAAGAGTATCTGCAAGAAAACGCTCACTCAATGTCGATGGGAAAAACCGAAGAGGCATCCAGGCGGGCGCTCGGTCGCTGAACAGCGGCAAGGCAGCTGTTTGCACGAACCCTCAAGCGCCGTCACACCGTCGCCTCTTCACCACAGCACCCCAATCAGCGCAAACGCCCCGCCCAGCACGAACATGGTCTGGAACAGCATGCTGCGCAGCTTTTCATCGGCGCTTTCGCCGGACCACGACTCCACGCCCGTGAGCTGGATCACCGAGCCCCAGGTGGCGAAGATGGCGCCCAGGGCGGCCAGGACCTTACCCATGTCGTCCGGAAAGACCAGCTCCAGCGGCCGGCCCAGGCCCGAGTACATGATGACCAGCAGCATGAACACCGCCACGATGGCCAGGCCCGAGCGCCAGAACTGGGTGCGCGTGCGCAGCAGGCGCGCGAGCGATGCCTGGCGCATGGCCTCCAGCTCGGTGCCGGTGCTCCATGCGCCCGCGTTGTAGCGCGCCAGTTGGTCTGCGGGCTGGATGATGATGGCCAGGTCATGCGCCGCCGCCATGTTGGCGAAGCGCTGGCGGCTGAACAGAAACGCCCACAACGTCGGGAAGGTACTGAGACGCTTGGGCACCACGGGGGGCACCGGGGACGGCATGCTAGGTTTCCGCCCTCTTTCGCGCTGGCAGCAGCAGCCCATGCACGGCGCCTTGCGAGGGTGCGGTGCAACGGTGCGTGAAGTGGGAAATGCGATCTACTGCCATCCCTGGATCATAGGGGCAGGTGGCACAGGTGCAATAAAACAATGGCCGGCTCGGCGCACCCGCCCGAGTTCACTTCGCCAGCAACCGGCCCTTGAGGTTCTGGAATTCCAGCTCGGTAATCGTGCCATCGGCCCGGAGCTTGCCCAGCTTCTGCAGCTCATCGGCCACCGAAACAGGCCCTGCAGCGGCAGGCGCTTGCGCGGCTGGCGGTGCCAGCACGGGTGCCGCAACCGGCATCACCGCCGCCGCCGGAGCACCCACCTTGCGGTACTTCGCAGTCTCCACGCCCGCCTGGGCCACCAGGTCGTTCACCACCTGCGCATCGATCTCGATCGGGGTGGGGTTGGCGCCCAGGCCCGACAGCTGTATGCGCAGGGGCTGCGTGCGGGCCCGCTCTACGGCGGCGGGCGTGAGGTCGATGAAAATTTCTTCCGCGTAGGAGCAGCCGCTGCGGCACGACACCACCCGTGCGCCCAGGCGGCCGAGCTTGAGGCTTTCGCCCGCATCCGTCTGCGCCACGGAGAGCGCCTTCCAAGAGCTTGCGCGGTAGATCTCGTAGTAGTGCACGTAAAAGTCGACGTCGCCCGTGGCCTTGCTTACCAGGGCCGACAGTGTCCAGCGCCGCACGTCCATCGCACCGGCTTCGCGGCTGACGGGCTGCGCCTCCAGTTTGGCGAAGCGGTAGAAATCGCCAGTACCCGGCTGGAGGGCTCCGCGCTTCTTGGCCGCTGAGTCCTTCACACTGCCGCCGAGCGGCGGTGCAGGCGTATCGGAAAACACGCCCCGGTTCATGGCCTCCATGTTCGTGGCCTGCTGGGCAAAGGCCGCAGCGGCGCACAGCGCCATGGTGGCCACGGCCAGGTTTCTTGCAAGTCCCTGCATGCGTCTCCCTCTCGACTTTGTTGTGTGGGCCCGGCTCTCACCCGGCAGCCGCGCGATCATAGAACCTGCCTACATCAACGCCACAGATGCGGCGGCGGATGACACAGGGGCCAAAAGGACAAAAGCCGCGCCCGCGCAGGGCCGATGCAGAGGCAACCCCGCCTTGCCCGGCATCACACCCCGGCGCCCGCCCCCTGTGCCATCTCCACCGAATAGAACACCCGCCGCAGTTCCGCGTCGTCCGACTGCACGCTGGCCTGCACCTGCTCGGCAAAGTGCGCCAGAAAGCGCTGTGCGGCGAGCGACGGGGTTTCGTTACCGCGGCGGATGATGCCCACGGTGCGCGGGGCGAACTGCTCGCGCAGTTGCAGCGCCACCATGCTGCCGCGCAGCGACGCGGTCTCGGCCAGCGGCCAGGGGCAGAAGGTGAGCATGTCGGTCTTTTGCACCAGGGTCAGCATCAGCGAGGCCGACTGGGCCAGGTGGATGTGGTGGCGCGGCACGGCGGCCCCGTGCTGGGTGAAGAGCTGGTCCATCAGCTCTTTTTCACCGCCGGGGCCGAAGTTGAGCACCCAGTCATCGCCCAGCAATTCGTGGATGGACGATGCGCCCGCACGCGGGTGGCCGGCGCGGGCCATCACTGTGGCCTCGTAGGTGAAGAGCGGCGTGGACTGCAGGCCCAGCATCTCGTCGGACGCGGCGATGCGGCCGATCATCAGGTCCAGGCTGCCCTCGCGCAGCTTGGGGTAAGCCAGGGCCGAGAAGCCGTCGAACAGCTCCAGCTGCACATGCGGCATCTCGGCGCGAAACGGCGGCAGCACGCGCGCCAGCAGGGTCTGCGCCACCCAGGGCGTGATACCGATGGACAGGCGCTGCGGCGCGCCCGCGTCGCGGTGGCGAGCCAGGTCCTGCTCGGCCTGGTGCATCTGTTCGAGGATGCGCTGGGCATGCTGCACCAGGTCGCGCCCCGCAGGCGTGAGGCCAATGCCGCCGCTGTGCCGGGTGAACAGCGCCAGCTGGCAATCTGCCTCCAGCTCGCGCATGCCCTGGGTGACGGCCGCCTGCGTCACGCCCAGCGCACGCGCCGCCGCGCGGATGCTGCCGTGCGCAGCCACCGCTGCGATGTAGCGCATCTGGTGCAATTTCATGGTGGCCATTATGGGTGCCCGCAGGCCGAGGCCGCCCTTGCAGCCCGGCCACAGCACAACCCTGTGACAACAGCAAGACAAGCACCGCCATGCGGTGCAAGGCAGCCCCTGTCTGCCGCCGGGAGGGTGGGGTTTCTAGACTTTGCCTGCATACCGCACACCACTCCAAGAACCGCCATGAACCAGGTCACCGAACGAGACAACGAACAACAACAGCAACCGCACCAGCTCGCCCATGCGCACGGCAGCGCCTGCGCCGCCGACCCGGTGCTGCCCGGCATCCGCGCCATCGAGGCAGAGATGGTGGCGCTGCGCCATCACATCCATGCGCATCCCGAGTTGGCATTCGAAGAATTCGCCACCGGCGACCTGGTGGCAGCGCGCCTGGCCGAGTGGGGCTATACCGTGCACCGGGGCCTGGGTGGCACCGGCGTGGTGGGCACGCTGCGCCTGGGCAGCAGCCCGCGCGTGCTGGGCCTGCGCGCCGACATGGATGCCCTGCCCATCCACGAGGAAACCGGCCTGCCCTACGCCAGCACCCACCAGGGCAAGATGCACGCCTGCGGGCATGACGGGCACACCGCCATCCTGCTGGCCGCGGCGCGCCACCTGGCAAAGGAGCGCAGCTTCGACGGCACGCTGCACCTTATCTTCCAGCCTGCCGAAGAGGGTCTGGGCGGGGGCCGCAAGATGATCGAGGACGGCCTGTTCGAGCAGTTCCCCTGCGACGCCATCTTCGCCCTGCACAACATGCCCGGCCACCCGGTGGGCACCTTCGGCTTCATGGGCGGGCCGTTCATGGCCTCGTCGGATTCGGTCACCATCACGGTCAAGGGCCGGGGCGGCCACGGCTCCGCCCCGCACCTGGCGGCCGACCCGGTGGTGGCGGCCGCGCACATCGTGCTGGCGCTGCAGACAATCGTCTCGCGCAATGTGGACCCGCGCGAGATGGCCGTCATCTCGGTCGGCGCCATCCACGGCGGAGATGCCCCCAACGTGATCCCCGGAAGCGTGCTCATGCGCCTGACGGTGCGCGCCTACCGCCCCGAGATCCGCGCCATGCTGCGCGAGCGCATCACCGCCCTGGTGCAGGCCCAGGCCGCCACGCTGGGCGTGCAGGCCGAGGTGGACTACCACTGGCGCTACCCGGCCCTGGTGAACGACGTGGCCAGCACCGACTTTGCACGCCAGGTCGCGCTTGACTGGCTGGGTGAGGAAGGCTTGATGCCCAACCTGCAGCCCCTGACCGGCAGCGAAGACTTCTCCTTCATGCTGGAGCAATGCCCCGGCAGCTACCTCATCGTGGGCAACGGCGTGGGTGATACGCATGGCAGCGGCGGCTGCATGGTGCACAACCCCGGCTACGACTTCAACGACGCATGCCTGCCGCTGGCATCGACCTACTGGGTCAAGCTGACCGAGCGCTTTCTGGCAGCGCCGGCCTGATCCCTGCTTGCCCCGCCCCCTTACCCTGTTCGCAACCCTTCACCTCCACGGCCCCCGACCATGCACATGCCCATCTCCCGTCTGTTGACCCCCTTCCTCGCCGTGCGGCCCACGCGCCGGGGCGCCCTCGGGCTTGCCGTGGCTGCGGCGGCATGGGCCTGCCATGCGCCCGCCGCCCTGGCCCAGGGCGCGCCAGCCTGGCCCACCAAACCGGTGAAGATCGTCATTGGCTACCCACCAGGCGGCTCGGTGGACCAGGCCGCGCGCATCATCGGCGACGCGCTGGGCCCCAGGCTCGGCGCCACACTGGTCATGGACAACCAGGGCGGCGCGGCCGGCGCCATTGCCGCGCAGCGCGTGGTCACCAGCCCGGCCGACGGCTACACCCTGCTGGTCGGCTCCAGCAACGAGATGGCCGCCACCGGCCTGGTGAACCCGGCGCAGAAGTACGACCCGCTCAAGGACCTGGCGCCCATCGGTCTCATTGCCACCGCCCCGGTGCTGCTGGTGGCAGGCCCCAAGACGGGTGTGAAGACCCTGGCCGAGTTCATCGACCTGGCCAAGCGCAACCCCGGCAAGTTCAGCTACGGCAGCTCGGGCGTGGGCTCCACGCTGCACTTCGCGGGCGAGCTCATCAAGCAGCGCGCCGGCATCTTCATGACGCATATCCCCTACCGCGGCACCGCCTCGCTCACCAGCGACCTGGCCGGCGGCACGCTGGACTTTGCGATGCTGTCGCCCACCGCCGCCCTGCCCTTCATCCAGAGCGGCCGCCTGGTGCCCCTGGCCATCACCAGCGCCGCGCGCAGCCCGGCCCTGCCCAACGTGCCCGCGCTGGCCGAGCACCCGCTGCTCAAGGGCTATGACCTGGTCGGCTGGTTCGCCATGGCCGCACCGCGCAACCTGCCGCCAGCCCTGGCCCAGCAGCTCACCCAGGGCCTCAAGGCCACCCTGCAGGACCCGGTCGTGCGCCGCCGCCTCGAAGACGCCGGCATGGTGCTGCCCACGCCCCAATCCGACCTGGCCACGCTGATGCGTGACGACATGGCGCAATACGCCAAGCTGGTGGACTTTGCCAAGATGAAAGACTGAACGCCTCGTCAGGGCGTGCGATCATGCGGCAGACCTATTTGTTCTTCCAACGGCCTGCCCATGACGACCACTACTGCCTCCCCTGAACAATGCGTCGCCCTGCGCACCGCGCTGCTGGCGCTGCACCGCCACCTGATCGAGCTGGAGCGGCGCGACTACGAAAAGGTCCACGGCCGCCAGTCGGCAGGCGAGTTCCTGCAAGTCATGGCGTATGCCGAATCCATGCGCTGGCTGGAGCCGCTGAGCCGCCTGATCGTGATGCTCGACGAGGCCATGGAGCCCGACAATGCCGACGCCGCCGAGGCGCCCCAGGTCGTGGCACGCCGCGTGCGCGAGATGCTCAAGCTGGAGCATTCGGCCGAGGCGGATTTTTCAGGACATTACCAGCGGCACTTTCACACCTCGCCGGAGCTGGCGATGGCGCATGCGGCGGTGATCAAGGCGCTGGGGTAGGACTGCACCTGGGCTCGCAGGGGCGCTTCCTGCGGTGCAGCTCAGCCAGCCTCATCGGGTTGAACGAGATTGATCAGGTTGCCACAGGTATCCTCCAGCAGCACCATCGTGATCGGCCCCGCGCGCATGGGCTCGCCGCGGAACTGCACCCCATTGGCCTTCAGCCGCGCGTAGTCGCCCGCCAGGTCCTTGGTGATGAAGGCCGTGGCCGGAATGCCCGCCTCGAACAGCGCGCGCTGGTACACGGCCGAGGGCGGAAAAGCCATGGGTTCAAGCACCAGTTCTACACCCTCCACCCCATCGGGCGAGTTGACGGTGAGCCAGCGGAACGTGCCAATGGGGATGTCCTTGTCCTTCACGAAGCCGAGCTGCTCGGTGTAGAACTTCAGGGCCTTTTCCTGGTCGTCCACGAGGACGCTGGCGAGTTTGATCTGCATGGTGGTCAGTTCCTCAAAGCGGTTTGCGCGCTACTGCATTGAGCAGGGTTTCCTCGCGATCCTTGGGCACGCCAAAGCCCATCCATTCCAGAGCGCCCAGGTCTTTGCGGCTCCACCACAGGTAGGGCATGCTGATGTGCTCGGGCTTCACCTCGAAGCCGGCTTCGCCCAGCATCGCCAGGAATTCCGGCGCGCTGCGCTGTACGTGCATGGGATGGCGAAACAGCAGCCGGATGGCCAGGCTGTGGATGTACGCGCGGGTGCTCTCGGCCAGCAGCAGGTGGCCGCCCGGCTTGAGCACGCGAAAGATCTCGGCCAGCGCGGCCTGCTGGTCCACGATGTGGTGCAGGGTCTGGTGGCAAAGCACCAGGTCCACCGATGCGTCGGGCAGCGGGATGTGCTCGGCATGTGCATGGTGCAGCGTGACGGGGGGGCTGACCGTCTGGCGCATCGCTGCGCTGCGCTCGGCAAAGTCCGGCTCGGGATCGAGGGCATGGATCTGGCTGGGGCGAAAGCGCTCCGCCAGCTCCGGGATGGAGTGGCCCAGGCCGGTACCGATGTCCAGCACCGCACCGCCCTTGGGCAGGTCGGGTGCCAGGCGCTGCAGGTCGTTGAGGGCGCGCTGCAGCACATGCACGCGCCAGGTCGCGGTAGACAGGAACCACAGGCCGAAGCGGGTCTCGGGGACGAAGGCGGGTGACGCTGTAGCGGCCGGGGGGGACGAAAGAGAGGGCATGGATGGGCTTTGGCTGGGGGCCTGTTCGGACGGCTTTTTCTTCAATAGATGATAGGTCAAGAGAAGGCCCGGCCCCCTATCCCCTGGTTCATGGAACGGTAACAGGCATCGGCCCCTGGGCCGCAACCCCCCATTGCACCACAATCATTTGAATTCAAATGATTGTGGTAAAATCGTTTCCCATGAAAGAAGCCCTGCCCGACCCACGCCACCGCATCGGTATCCGCCTTGTGGGCCTGGCACGCCGCTGGCGCCAGGCGCTGGATGCTCGACTGTCTGCCAGCGGCTTGAGCGATGCCACCTGGGCGCCGCTGATGCACCTGCACGAGCTGGGCAGCGACAACGATGTATCGCAGAGCGCGCTGGCCGCGGCCGTGGGGCTTGATGGCTCCAGCCTGGTGCGGCTGCTCGACATCCTGGTGGAGCGCGGGCTGATCGAGCGCCGCCCCCACCCCGAGGACCGCCGCGTGAAGCTGGTGCACCTGACGCCCGCCGGCCGGCGCACCGTGGCCGCGCTGCGCAAGCAGCTGCAGGCCATTGAATCGGAGCTGCTGGCCGACATTGGCGAGCAGGACGCGCTGGCGATGCTGCGCGCCTTCGAGCGCATCGAAGCGCGCATCGCCGCACAGTGAAGCACCCCCTGAGTCGCTTCGCGCCTTCACCCCTCTCTCGACTCGCTGCGCGAGTCGGGAGGGGGACGCCCCCGGTGCACGCAAGCGAAGCGCCGCCTACGCGGGGTGGCGGCCCTTGCACGGGGGCACTGGCCTGGGCTGCGCCAGTTGCAGAGGTTATGGGCAGCACCTAACACCATTGAGAACTGACATGCAGAACCGCGCCGTACCTTCATCATCTACCCATGCCGCCAGCTCGCACCTGGCCAGCCTCCTGCGCCTGCTGTCACCCGCGCGCCTGCGAGAGAGCTGCGCCATCGCCCCCGCGCCCTCGCTGCGCAATGCCGCCGTGGTGGGCCTGCAGGCCGGGCTGGCGGTGCTGATCGCAGCGGCGGCCACACACCTGTCGCCATGGGCGCACCTGGTGGGCTATGCGGCGCTGGGCGCGCTGGCGGCGCTGCTGGGGCGCTTTGCACCGGTGGGCCAGCGCATGCCTGCCGTGCTGCTGGCGGGCGTGCTGCTCGTCGGCGCGGTCGCGCTGATGTCGCTCTTGGGCCTGGCAGGTGCAACACCGGCTGCCCTGCTGCTGTGCCTGGGGTTGCTGGCCGGCACAGTGTCGTGGCTGGCAGGCCGCTGGCGCCTGGGCCCGCCGGGCGCGGTGATCTTTGTCTTTGCGGGCTGCGCTGCCATGGTGCCGGTGGATGGCTGGCAGGCCGCCGCCGCCCGCGTGCTCTTCACCCTGGCCGGTGTGGCCACGGCCTTTGCCGTCTGCCGGGCCACCGACCGGTTGCGCTGCGCGCCCGCAGCACCGCCTGCCGCACCCGCGTTGCAGGCACCGTGGCTGGCCTTTGCCCGCATTGCCCTGTGCACCGCCAGCGCGGGCCTGCTGGCCCTGGCCGCCGGCTGGCAGCACCCTGCCTGGGCCGCCATCGGCGCCATGGCCGTGCTGCAGGGCGGCCACCTGCACACCACCATGCACCGCGCAGTGCAACGCACCCTCGGCACCCTGGCCGGCGCAGGCCTGGCCTGGCTGATCCTGGCGCAGCACCCCTCGTTCTGGCCGCTGCTGGCGGCTGTCATCATGCTGCAGCTGGCCACCGAGGTGGTGATAGGCGCCAACTACGCCCTGGGCCAGATCTTCGTGACGCCCATGGCCCTGCTCATGACCTCGCTGGCGGCGCCTGCGGCAGCCACCGGCATGCCCTTGGCGCGCATGCTCGACACCGTGCTCGGCGCGCTGGTGGGCATGGCGTTTGCGGTGGTGTTCTCGACGCTGGAAGACCGGGTGCATCTGGCGCAACACCATGAGAACGCGCGGACATAGAAGCGCTCCCTCAGGTCAGTTGGCACCGCCCGCTACATAGGCGCGCAGGGCTTCTGTGAATTCAAGGTCCGGGCAGGCATGGCCGCCTTCATCGGCGCGCAAGATTCTCGCGTGCGGCGCCATGGCCCAAACCCGCCGCAACAACTCCAGCAAGGCACGCAGCGTCTGCTCGTTCCAGTCCGGCCCCATGCGATAGTCCATCGAGAGACCACCGGACTCCACACTCACCGTGAGCGGCGGCAGCTCCACGTCCCCCACTCGCAGGCCGGCAAGGCAGTGCCGAAAACTGTCGACCCTGCCCTGCACGAAGTCCCTTGCAGGATGGGGCACATTGCGCACCAGAACATCCTGCTGCAGGTCGATGCGCCACAGTGTTGAATCGCCCGTTCCAGAGGACTCGACCCTGAGCCATTCGTACACCGCGACGATCTGCTCTGACGAGAGGTCCTTGATGAAGATGTCCGGCAGCGAGCCGTCGTCCACCTCAAAAAGATGCCGCAGGATCGGCCACCATGGCGTGGTCACATCATGGCCTTGGCTTGCCCGGCGCAACAAACCGTGCGACAGCATCCACCACCCCTGGCGCCAGCGGCTGGCCCGGGTTGGCATAGGTCGCCATATTCGCCGCAGGGTCGTCCGTCACCACCGCCTTGAGCACATGGTTGGTATCGGGCAGCAGCACCAACTGGGCAGCGGGCTTGGCCTGGGCCAGCAGGCGCGCGTCCTGCACACCCACCTGCAGGTCGCGCTCGCCCTGCAGCACCAGCACGGGCTTTTGGGTGGCGGCAATGAGCCTGGCCGGGTCTTGCGCAAAGGCGCTGATCAGAAAGCCCTGCACTGACTCGTTGAACAAGGGCTGCAAGGCAGGGTGCAGGCTGGCAGTGTCCACACGGCCCCCGCCCTCCAGCTTGGTGATCGCAGCCAGCGCCTGGTCCAGGATGGGCGCGTTGGCCGGGTTGGCGCGCCATTGGTCACTCAATTGGTCGCGCAACACCTGGCCCAGGGGCCGGCCGGGCGTGGCCACCAGCAGCAGGCCGCAGATGCCCTGCACCTCACTGCCGCTCTGCGCAGCGGCCAGCGCGACCAAGCCGCCCTCGCTGTGGCCCAGCACCCACACGCAGGGCACACCGGTGGTGCGGCGGATGGCGCCCACCCAGCTGTGCACGTCGGCCGCATAGTCGGGGATGGTGACGGCATTCGCATCGGCCACGGCCTTGGCACTGCCGAACATGCCGCGCTTGTCGATGCGCACCGTGGCGATGCCCCGGGCCGCCAGGTCCTGCGCCAGCAGCTTGTAGATGGCGGCGTTCACGCCCATGGGGTTGTTGCCGTCGCGGTCCGTGGGGCCGGAGCCGGGCACGATCAGCACCACGGGCGCGCCGGCCTTCGCGGGCGCCAGCAGCGTGCCCTTGAGCGGCGCCAGCGGGCCACGGGCTTCGATGGGCTTATCCCGCGGATCGGCGGCGGGCTGTGCTGCGGCGGCCAGCGATGCGGCCACAGCCGCCAGGGCCAGGAGGAGTACTTTCATGTGGCCAAGTATTGCCGATGTGCAGCCATCGGCCGTTACAAGTGGTGGCTTCGTGGGTGCACCGGCAGGGCTACCGTCAAACCCGTGGGCTACCCATCAAGCCCCGGCCTTGCCCCCATCCACGCCTTTGACATCGCCATCGCCGCCGTGCGGAACCGCGCCGCGGGCCGCACCACCAGATGTAGACCTACCGCAGGCGCCCGCGTCGACACCGACCCACCCGAACGGGTGATCACGTGTCTTTCGTCTGTCCACAAGGCGCCAAAGCTGCTAGAACACGCGCCATGAACCGAACCCGCCCTTTACCCCAGCGCATCACCCCCTGGCTTCTGGCACTGACGGCCTGGTTGCTGCTCGCCGCGACACCGGCACCCGCCACGGCCACCACCGTCAGCGCTGGCTATGACACCTCGTGCTCGGTGTCCGATACCGGGGCCGCGCAATGCTGGGGGGCCATGGCGCTGGCAAAGACCAGCACGGCCGGCATTGCCGACGTTCGCGTGGGCAAGGGCTTCGGTTGCGCCCTGCTCAAGACCGGCACCGTCAGTTGCTGGGGCACGATGGGTGGCCTCTCGCTGGGCGCAGCGTCTGCGGACACGCTGGGTACACCGATCACCGGCATCTCGGATGCCATACAGCTGGTGGCAGGGGCCAGCCATGCGTGCGCACTCAGCCGTTTCCGCGAGGTGTACTGCTGGGGTGACGGCAGCCAGGGCCAGTTGGGCGAGCCGCTGCGCGCGACACCCACGGCCGAGGCGACCAAGGTGCCAGGCTTCTCGGGTACATGGCGCATTGCAGCCGGCAATGGCAGCACTTGTGCAGCGCTGACCATTCGCACCGTGGTCTGCGTGGGCGCCGGCAGCCTGTTGGAAGGGGCGCAGTCCGATCCAGGCAAGGCCCGCACGGTGCCAGGCATCCGCAATGCATACGACGTATCGATCTTCGATGGCCATGCCTGCGTGCTGCTGGGCAATGACAAGGTCGCCTGCTGGGGCAACAACCAGCATGGAGAATTGGGCGTGCCCGCCAGTAGCGGCGTGGCCACCAGTCCTGTCGACGTGGAGGGCCTCTTGGGCCCCGTCAAGGTCCTCACGGCGGGCCACCGCTTCACCTGTGCGCTGCTGGCCAACGCCACACTCCAGTGCTGGGGCAACAACGCCAACGCCCAGTTGGGCACGGGCCTTCCCTACGCAGATAGCCAAGCGCCCACCCAGGTCGTGGGCATCACCGAGGCCGCCGAGGTCAGTGCAGGACAGGGGTATGCGTGCACCGCCCTGTACGGCGGGTACGTCAACTGCTGGGGGAAGCCAGAGCCCCTCCAGGCGATGGGCCATGGACTGTGCGATACGCACATTGCCACGTATCCCGGCTTCGACTATGTCGCATCCCGCGACAACCTTCCGGTGTGCCATGCCAGGCTCACCGGTGCGATCACCCCCTATTCCGTGCAGGGCCTCGGGCCCGCCCACGACATAGGCCTGGTGCTCGACTGGGCCGAAAAGACCTTGCCCTCGCTGTTTCCCGCGCGGTCGCATTCTCTGGCCGACCCACTGCAGGACTTCTACACCGAGAACTACCCAGGCGGCCACACCCTGGCTGTCACGGGCCATGGCACGCCCCGCCTGTTCTACCAAGGGCCGGAAAGCGGCGGCCGCGTGGTAGAGCTGGGAACCCTGGCCCACTGGGCGCAACTGGCCGCCCGGCCCGCCCTGGCACTGCAGGCCTCCGTGTGGATCGACTACATGCCAGGCCCTCCCAGCCCCGGCTGCAACAACCTGTTTGCCGCCTACGCGGTGCGCGCCGGAACCACCGGTTTTCCCGCCGGTTTCAGGGCCACGTCGGTGCGGCTGGAAAAGCCCAGCCTGGTGGTCGATGTGCCCGTGCGGGACCAGTATCTTTACGCACGTTTGACGACTGCCGCCGACTGGCTCTCCAACCGCGGCCGATTGCCCGGCGCACCCATCCCGCCCGGAATGATGGAAGAGCCGGTTTACAGCGGCGTCGCCCAAGGCTGCCCCCCGGCCGGACTGACGCCCGGCGACGACGTGGATGTAGTGCTCTTCTACACCACGGACCAGGGGAGCGGGTCGCTGCGCGTCAAGGCCAAGGGAGCGATTCTGGCGACTTCCTGACCCTGAGGGCCTGCGCTGGTCGCCAGCGAAATCTCTTTGGCCAAACCCGCTTTCCCACCCATGAAGTCCTTGCCATGAACACCCACCGATTTTTACTACAGCGGCAGCGCATTGAAGTCTGGCTTCTCGCCCTGGCCGCCGGGCTATTGCTGCTGCTGGCCGCGGCGCCATCCCCCGCCCGGGCAACCACGCTCAGCACCGGGTACGACACCTCGTGCTCCGTCTCCAACAACTGGGTGGCGCAGTGCTGGGGTGCGGTGCCGCTGGCCAAGACCGGCACCGCGGGCATTGCCGACCTGCGCGCAGGCAAGGGCTTCAATTGCGCGCTGCGCAAGGACGAGACTGTGAGCTGCTGGGGCGACATGGGCAGCCTGTCGTTCGGCCTCGCAACGGGCGACACGCCGGGCCAGGCCATTGCGGGCGTGCGGCAGGCCACCCAGTTGGCCGTGGGCGCCACCCACGCCTGCGCGCTCAGCCGGGGGGTGGTGTACTGCTGGGGCGATGCCAGCCGGGGCCAGCGCGGTGCTCCGGTGAGCCCCACACCCTCGGCCCAGGCCACCTACGTGGAGGGCCTGTACCAGGTGGTGCGCGTGGCCGCCGGCAACGGCAGCACCTGCGGGGTCAAGGGTGATGGCACCGTGTGGTGCTACGGCAGCGGTAGCCAGCTCACCGCACCGGGCGGCATGGCCCCCGCGCCCGGCACGGGCACCATGGTGCCGGGCATCAGCGACGCGGTGGACGTGTCGCTCTTCGACGGCCACGGCTGCGTGCTGCGCAAGACGGGGGCTGTGGCCTGTTGGGGGAGCAATGCCAACGGCGAGCTGGGCGTAGCGGCCGATGCCAGTGTGCGAAGCGCCCCCGTCGAGGTGATCGACCTCGGCGGCGCAGCCAAGGCCGTTTCCGTGGGACCGGGCTACACCTGCGCCCTGCTCACTACCGGAACGGTGACGTGCTGGGGCGCCAAGGCAACGGGCATGGGCGCCTACCTCAAATCGCCCACCCCCGCCTCCGGCCGGGTGATCGGTATCAGCGATGCCACTGCCATCGCCGCAGGGCAACAACACACCTGTGCCGTGTTGGACGGCGGCTACGTCAACTGCTGGGGCAAAGGCGGCGGCCTGGGCCACCTGCTGTGCAACACATCGGGGGCGTACTATCCCAACGTGGACTACCAGGCGCCCGTCTTCAACATATCGGCCTGCATCGGCGACAGTTCGTCCACACCCTACGCCGTGTTCGGGCTGAGTCCGCTGGAAGATGCCATGCTGGTGATGGACTGGGCCGAAAAATCCCTGCCAGGAACATTCCCCCTACCCTACGGCTCCTGCTGCGGAACCGACCGCATCCCGAACTACTACGCACGCTACTACCACCCCGACAAGGGCGCTCTGGCCGTCAACGGCCACGGCACGCCGCACCTGATGTACCTGGGCCCCGACAGCGGCGGCCAGCTGCGCGACCTGGGTCGCCTGGCCCAGTGGGCGCGGCAGGCGCGCGCCTCGCAGCCCGTTACGCCGCCCATCAACACCACGCTGCAACTGCTGCGGACACTGGTCACCGTGGACTTCTTTCCCGGGGCTCACCGCACCGGCTGCGACAACCTGTACGTCTGGTACCAGTTGAGCGCCACCGCTGGCAACGCCCTGCCCGCGGGGTTCACGCCGACCTCGGTACGGCTGCTCAAGGGCGACACCTATGTCGATATACCGAACGTCCGCGAGGACAGCAGATCCCCTGTGTCACCTGACACCTACCTGGGCACGGCCGGGGGCTGCCCCGCCACGTTGATCCGTGGCGACGACGACGTGGAGGTCGTGCTGTACTTCACCATCGGCGGCGAGGCGGGGCAGGTGCGGGCCAAGGTGAAAGTGATGGAAACGTCCTGAGGGCCAGCCCCCACGGCGCCATGCCGAATCAGGCCCGCAGGCCTGGCGGGCGCTGATCCGTCAAAAATCGTACTTGATGCGCGCGGTCAACATATTGCCGCGCTGCCCGTAGGTCTTGCCGTAGAGGTAGGCAGCCTGCCAGCCGAACTCGTGGTCGCCGAACTTGAAGCTGCCGAACAACGCCGGGCCTGCACGGTGCGACTGCTCGCGCCGCGGCGCCCAATCGTCCCACCGACCCACCTCGCCGAAGCCCTGCGCACCGAAGTGCAGGTCTGGCGTCCAGCGGTGGCGCACCTGCCACTGGTACTTGAGCTGCGTCGGCTTGCGCGAGAAGCCGCCGTAGCCCTTTTCGAAGAACACATTGAAGTTCAGTTGCGTGCGGCCGATGTCGGTCTGGAAGGCCGGGCCGAACTCCAGCGTGTGCCCATCGCCCAGGTGCTTCGGTGCCGATACCAGCGTGTGGATCGCCAGGTCGAACGGGTATTCGCCCTGGGTCAGCAGCACGTCGTTCTGCCAGTTCCAGCTCGACAGCGTGGTGGGCGTGTCCGACGCGGTGATCCAGCTGGCAATTACCTCGGTGTACCAGCGGGCGTTGACATTCCAGCCCAGCCCCACCTCGGGCCACTTGGTCAGCGCCGAGCCCCGCGAGGCCACGGTCCAGTAGCGGAAATCAATGGTCATTTCACCGGGATCACTGTACGCGGTGACCACGTAGTAGCCCGGGTCCGCCAACGCGGCCCCGCCGGCCAGGGTGGCAGGGATGCACAACACGCGGAGTATCGAGCGCAACAACCGGGGCCTTTCCGGCACGCAGGCACATGGACAGCGCGCCCATGCGAATGGATGAACAGCCCATTGTGCGGGTCCCTGGCAGCGCGGTCGAGCGCTGTTACCTGGGTGAGGCCCTGGCGTTGCAAATGCGAGAAAGGCGCGGGCGCTCGCTCAGCAGCCCCTGTGGTGTGAACTCACCGCCCGTGCACCTGCTCCACATACAACCCCAGCCGGGAGATGCGCCCCGACACGGCAACCATCTCACCGGGGCCCGGCAACGCGCCCCGCACGCGCCCTTCCAGGCAGATGCGCGAACTCGTTCCCTTGAATTCAACCTCTGCAGATTGGTCGCAGCCTTTGGCCCCGGGTGAGAGTCTGCCCAGGGAAACAAGCCGCACCTCGGTGCGCGAGAAGGTGCCCAGCCCCCACCCCAGTGCCGCACTCCACCCCATGGGCGAGGCCACCAGCATGCCCGCAAAAATCAGGACCATGCAGGGATACACGAAAAGCCAGCGCACGAACCAGGTCGGGTACCGGTTCCGCAAACCGTGGCCTGCCCGCTCAGCGCAATACAAGGCCAAAGCGACAAGGGGCAGTGCAGCAAGAAAAATCCACGGTGCCACGGTGCCATAGCCCGCGCCACTGGACCAGATGAAGGCATCACCAAGAGCCATCCCAAGCATCCCGCCTGCAATCCCCAACATGCCGGCAACTGCCAGTGGTACGCTGACCGCCCTGGGCAGTGGCGGGCCTCGATGGGCCGGTTCGGCGAACCCATACTCTGCCCGGAGCGCCTGGATTCGGTCTTTTGCTTCTTGCAGACTCCGGTCCATTTCGCGCCGGTCTTCATCCAACCGGTGCAGCAAGGCCTCCCTGCGGGCGGTAGCGTCGGGATCCGGTGCCCTGTACCCCGGACGCCGCTCCTCACTGGACGTGGATTGCGCTTGCCCGGAGCGGCTCTCGCCGGCCGATGGTACGCTCCCTTGCCGGTCCCTCAAGTCTTGCATCTGGGCCTCGTAGAGCGCGTGCAGCCGTGCCTCGATGCGCTCAGTCGCCTGCGCATCCAGAAGCCCCTTGCGCTCCAGCGCGAGGCCTTCCCGCAGGACGCTCGCCACCTCGGGCCCCAAGCTGTCGATGGCATCGCCCGCACCGGGGCTCAGGGCCGGGTCCTGAGGCGCATCGCCGAACGCTGGCGACGATGCCGGTCCATGGGTAGAAGACTCACTTCGCATGGACCGACTCCACATGCACGCCCCAGCGCGAAACGCGACCGGACACCACCAGGATATCCCCCGCACGCGCCACTACACCGGCAGTGGCGGAGTGCACGCAGACACGGGCCATGGCGCCCCGAAGCTCCACGCTAGCATGCTGCTGGCAGCGGCCGGAGCGACGTGGTGCGTCCACCGACATGACGCGCACCTCCATGCGCGAGGCCGTGCCCGACAGCCCCCCCAGGTAGGCGAGCCAGCCCCAAGGCGCAGCGCCAACTGCAGCCGCCCCCAGCAACGTGGCAAAGGGGATCACCACCATGCGCCGCACGAACCAGGTGGGCATGTCCTCGTACAAGCGGGGCGCCCAGACCTCCGCCCGGCACAGCGCCCAATACCATGCGGGCAGTGCCGCCAGCACCAACCACGGGGTTGCCGCGCGCAATGCGGCGTTGCCCGTGGCCAGGAATTCACCGCCCCGCGACATCTCGAACCACGCGCCACCGAAGATGAAGACCAGCAGCGCCACCAGCGGTACGGCAAAGCGGTAGGGCAGCCGCAGAGGCCTTGCAGCCGGCCTGCTCAGCACTTTCTGGTGGAACCGCTGCTGAACCTTGCGCACCAGGTCGCGACGCTCTGTGTCCATCTGCCGTTGCACCTCGGTACGCACCCGTGCCTGGGCACGCTGGTGGGCCGCGGCGAGCTCTTCCCGGCTTCTGCGACGGGCAGGCGGCTGCTTCTCCTGCTCTGCGGTGCGATGGGGCGTGGTGGAGACGGTCTCCGGCAACGCTTGCGCCAGGGCCCCAGGACTGCTGTGGTCTCTCATGTTGTCGTCTTTGTTGTGGCTGAAAATTCCCTCGCAGCCATCCTAAGCGCAGCCCCTGAATCGGCAAATTTCGCGTTTGCCATGCAGGTTGTGGGTGCTTTGGGCCGCCCTCAAGACGAGGGAGCAAGCGCATGCAGCCCATGTGCCCAGGCACCGCACAACAGAGCCTGCAGCATTCCTGTTTGTCACGTACCATGGCACGCCCTGCCGCAACTGTTTTTGACCGAAAAGGAGCTGGACCACCATGTGCGATTCGAATGACGACCTCCACAAGTACACCCGCCGCGACTTCACCGCGTGGGCTGCGTCGGCCGGTTTGCTCACCGCCTTGCCTGCGGTGGCCAACGCTGCAGCGGTGGCCGAGCGTGAGGTGACCATCACCACGCCAGACGGAAGCTGCGATGCCTACTTCGTCGCGCCGACCTCGGGCCCGGCCCCTGGTGTGCTGGTGTGGCCCGACATCTTCGGCCTGCGCCCGGCTTTCAGGCAGATGGGCAAGCGCCTGGCAGAGTCGGGCTACAGCGTGCTTGTCGTCAACCCTTTTTACCGGCAGAAGAAGGCGCCTACCGCAGCACAGGGCGGCCAGACGCCGATTGCCGAAGTGATGCCGCTGATGCAGGCCCTGACGCCCGCCATGCACTTGAGCGACGGCAAGACCTTCGTGACGTGGCTCGACGCCCAGGCCGAGGTGGACAAGGCGCGCAAGATCGGCACCACCGGCTACTGCATGGGCGGGCCGATTGCGGTGCGCACGGCCATGGTGGCTTCGGGCCGCGTCGGTGCGGTGGCCAGCTTCCATGGCGCCGCCATGGTGACGCCAGCGGCTGACAGCCCCCATCGGCTGGTGGCACAGACCAAGGCGCAGTACCTCATTGCGATTGCCGAGAACGACGATACCAAGGACCCCGAGGCCAAGGCCAGCCTGCGCACCGCGTTCGAGGGCGCCAAGCTGCAGGCCGAGGTGGAGGTCTACCCCGCCGCGCACGGCTGGTGCCCTCCCGACTCGCGGGTCTACGATGCCGCCCAGTCCGACCGCGCCTGGGCGCGCCTGCTCGCCAACTTCGGCAAGGCACTGGCCTGATACCGGGCTGAACGCATGCATCCCGGGCGCTGCAGCGTCCGGGCATGCATGTGCCGGGCTGCCGCACGCCCCTTGGCTCTCTCACTCCCGCCCGCGAAACGACCGGAACAGCATCCACACGCTCACCGCCATGCCCACCATGGGGATGGCCGCTACCACCGCCACTGCGGCGCGCGCGGCAGGCGGCCAATCGAAGTCGCGCCCCGTGCGCCAGGCGCCGAAGGCGGCGATCAGGCCCATCACGGCCATGCCCGTGCGAAAGCTCGCACCCTCCTTGAAGAACAGGATCAGCAGCACCACGTTGGCCGCGCCAATGAGCAGGGCCAGGTGGCCCAGGTGCAGGGAGAAGGTGGTGCGCTGATAGCTGCGGTCGCGCTCCGGCATGCGGTCGTCGCCATCCTCGCCCTCGTCCTGCGCCAACTGGCCGCGCGCTCGGCCCGGCGGCGGGCTTTGCGGGGATGCGGCAGCGGCCGGTGGAGTCGGCGCGCCGCCGGCGCGGCCCCAGTCCGTGCCAGACAGCCCGGCCGCTGCGGCAGCGCCGACACCAGCCACCACAGCGGCGCCCGCTGCACCCCTCGGGGGGGCGCCGATGCCGCCCGCGCCTGCCTGCAGCCCTTTCTCGCGCAGCACGGCGCGCAGGCGGCCCGGCTCGCGCAGGGCGGCCACCAGCGCGCGCACGGGGCCCTGCTCATGGGGCGCAATCTTCAGATCGTCCACCCGCATGGTGGTGCCGCGCGTGTTGGCCAGCATGAACAGCGCCTTGGCGACCTGCTTGTCCCTGGGGCCGCCAGTGCCGTTCTCGATGGCAACCCCCAGGTTGTAGGTACCGTCGGCATGGCCGGCCTCGGCCGCCTGGGCATACCAGTCGCGGGCCTGGGCCAGGTTCACCAGGCCGCCGTCGCGGCCGTGCTCGTCCAGCGTGCCCATGTAGAACGCCGCATGCGGGTTGCCCTCGCGGGCGAACCAGCCCACCAGGTCACGCAGCACCGATCCGGTCCACACCACCGGGGCCGTGGCGGGCGCCGAAGGTGCCATGGGCGCCAGGCTCAGGCCGCCGGGGGATTCGGCCTCTTCCTTCGCCTGCCGCAGCTTTTGCTCCTGCTGCCACTGGTCCCTGGCTGCAGCGTTCCATTTGGCGGCCTCGGCCATGTCCACCGGGCCGCCCCAGCCCCGCTCGTGCATCAGTGCCAGCAGGCGCTTGGCGGGCTCATGGTCCCAGTCCACGGCGCGCTGGCACCAATAGCGGGCGTTCTCGTAGCTGGGCTCCTCCCAGCCGATCACCGACTCCAGCGCGGTGTAGAAGGCCGCCAGCTCGTGGCCCATCGATGCCGCAGCCTTCATGCCATCCGCGGCCTCGATGCGCTTTCGGGTGTACAGCAGCATCTGCTCGTTGTGCACATAGGCATCGTCCACCGCCTTGCGCTCGCCATCCACGATCGTGAGCAGCATGGCGCCAGATGCGGACTTGAGGCGCGCCATCAAGGTCTGTATGCGCCCTTTGGCCTCGACGGGAAAGCGCTCGTAGAAGGCCTGCGCGTCCTGCCGGGTCGGCGCATCGTGCGCGCCCAGCAGCTGCAGCGCGGCCGCCAGGTCAAAGTGCCGGCGCTGGCCCATGGTGCCAAAGCGCAGCGCGCGGCCCATGGCGTACAGGGCGTGCAGGTTGCCGCGCGCGGCGTGGGCGCGGTACTCGGCCCAGGCCGTGGCGTCGTCGCCGGCCTTGCGGGCCTGTTCGGCGCGCTTGAGCTGCAGGTCCGGCTCCTCGGGCACATCGCCATTGCCCAGGTAGTGCACGCCGCTTTGCGGGTCGTACAGGTTCAGGCCCAGCCGGGTGGCCTGCGCCCAGGCAAACTCGAAAGCATCGTCCCAGTGTTCGGTACGGGTGTTGATGCCAAAGCCGAGCGTGGCGTCTTCGGTGACGCCGTCTTCGCTGCCGTCCAGCCACACGTCCATCGCTTCGGGGTAGCGCTCCTGCAGCGCCCGGCCCCACACCAGAAATCGGGGGTTCTGTCCCGGCGGCGGGGTGGCGAACACGCGCTCGAACTGCGCGTCGGCATCCGCCTTGGTCGTGGGCCACGGCCAATCGGCAGGTTTTTCCCAGAGTTGCAGCGTGTAACTCATCCTCGGTGCCCTCCCCAGGCTCAGCGGTGTTTGTCGCGGATTTTAGGGCGAGACCGCAAGGTCTTGTGGAGTGCTGAAAGGCCAGCCGTCGCGGGCCGGCAACGCCACCGGGCGCAGCGCCGGCCCCCTGCAAAGGCCTGTTTTGCCGCATTTCGTTACATCGACCCTGTGATCGCGGCCACATGTGCTGCGGGCCCTGCGTTCCTAGAATGGCCGAAAACACATTGAGAGGTTGAGGACCATGGACGTCAGACACACCCCGATGCTTGCATCGCGGCTGGTGCGCAAGGCACTGGCCATCGCCGCGCTGCTGCTGCCCGCGGCCTTCGCGCCATCAGCCTCCATGGCTACCACGATCAGCGTGGGCCACAGCCACGGTTGCTCGGTGTCCGACACCCACCAGCCCACCTGCTGGGGCAGCCTGCCCATACAGGACCAAGCGCCTGATACGGTGCTCGACGTACGGGCCGGGCGCGATTTCAGCTGCGCTCTGATGGCGGGCCGCACCGTGCGCTGCTGGGGCAACAACGATTTCTCGCAGTTGGGCGTCAACTCCCCCTCCTCCGCCGGCCCGAGCGTAGGAGGCCTGTGGCGCATCACGCAGCTGGCCGTAGGCGCAACGCATGCCTGCGCCCTGCTCGACACCCACGCCTACTGCTGGGGTGACGGCAGCCGAGGGCAATTGGGTGCCGGCAGTGCTGCCAGCTCGGCGGCGCCCATCGCGGTGGAAGGGTTGTCCAAGGCCGTGCACCTCGCGGCGGGCCAGGGCGCCACGTGCGTGGTGCAGTGGGACGCCAAGGTCGCCTGCGTCGGCCTGGGCAGCGAGCTCTCCGGCGGCCTCGATGAGCCCCGCGTGGCACGCACCGTGCCCGGTATCACCGATGCACGTGAGGTTGCACTCTTCGACGGCCATGCCTGCGTGCTGCGCGCCGGGGGCAAGGTGTCGTGCTGGGGGCAAAACAGCCATGGCCAGTTGGGCATACCGGCCGGTGGCGACATCCAACGCAGCCCGGTCGAGGTGACGAACCTGGGCGCTGCGGCCAAGGCCGTCACCGTGGGCAACGGCTTCAGCTGCGCCCTGCTGGTCAACGGCACTGTGAAGTGCTGGGGCAACAACGCCAACGGCCAGCTGGGCACGGCCCTGGGGGGTGCCGCCACCGGGCTGGTCACCGGGATCACCACCGCCACCGCCCTCAGCGCCGGGCAGACAGCGGCCTGCGTGGCCTTGCAGGGTGGCTACGTGCAGTGCTGGGGCCAGGGCGCGGGTTGGGGCAACGGCATCTGCGGCACACTGGGCGGCACCTACCCGGAGCACCCCGCTTCGTGGGGGCCCATCGTCGACATCGCCATCTGCCGTCCGCCTGGCTCGTTCGCGCCCCTGGCCATCAAGGCCCTGGGCGTGGCCAGCGACGCAGGCCAGGTGCTGGACTGGGCTGAGAAAGCCATGCCCGGCACCTTCCAGGCCCAGGCGTCCAGTGATCCCGATCCAGGCAATACCCAGTTCTACCTGCGCCAGTACCCGGGCGGGCACACGCTGGGCGTCAACGCCCACGGCACGCCGCACCTGCTGTACCTGGGCCCCATCAGCGAGGGCAGGCTGCTCGACCTGGGCCCGCTGAACCGGTGGCTGAGCGAGGCACGCCAGGAAGAAGGCACCAAGAGCGGCATGCAGCTGCAGGCGGCGCCCTACCTCAACCTCATGCCTGGCATCGCCTTCACAGACAGAATTCCCAGCCCGTGCAAGAACTTCCTGGTGCCCTTTGCCATTCGCGGTGGCGCAAACGGCTTGCCCGAGGGGTTGGTCGCCACTGCGGTGCGGGTGGAAAACAGCAGCGGCACGAGCATGGAACTCCCCATCCGTGGCCTGGGCCAGTATGCGAGCGAGCGCCTCATCACCGAGACGGACTGGGTCACGCAGCGCTTCCTCCAACCGGGCCAGGCGATGCCGGCCGGTATGAAGCTGGAGACGGTGCTGAGCGACATCGCCGAAGGCTGCCCCGTGGCCGTGCGCCCGGACGACGAGGTGGGTGTGACGGTTCTCTACACCCTGGGCGGCCGCAAGGGGCAACTGAGCACGCGGGCCAAGGTGGGGGCGGCGTACTGAGTTCCATGCCCCTGCGGACAGTGTTCTGCAGGCCCGCCCCCTTCACCTTTGCTTCAGCACGACCGTGCGCTCCCGCACGCCAAGGACCATGACCATGCACAGCACAACCAGCGCGCCGCGGCTTCTCCAGAAAATGGTGCTCCTAACCGCAGCGCTGCTGCTGTCCGCAGCCTTCATGCCGTCGACGTCCATGGCCACCACCGTCAGCATGGGCACCAGCCACGGCTGCTCTGCGGCAGACACCCACAGAATCACCTGCTGGGGCAGCCTGGCCGCCCCGGACTTCGGCCCCTATTCGGTCAAGGATGTGAAGGTGGGACGCGACTTCAGCTGCGCCCTGCTGACCAACGCATCGGTCAAGTGCTGGGGGAGCAACGATCTACAGCAACTGGGCGGGCCACCCGTGCCCGAGACCGTCGCGCGCTACTACAACGCCGACGCCATTGCCGTGGGCGCAACGCATGCGTGCTTTCGCTTTGTCACGCGCATCTCGTGCTGGGGCGATGGAAGCCAGGGGCAACTCGGCAGGCACGTGCAGACCCAGATAGGCACGGAAACAGCGGTGGATGGCCTGTCGGACGTGCGGCACGTAGCGGCTGGCCATGGCAGCACCTGCGTGGCCCGGCTGGACGGCAAGGTGGTCTGCGTGGGCGCCGGCAGCGGGCTTGCGGGGGCCGCTGACGACCCGCGCCAGCCGCGCACCGTGCCGGGCATCAGCGATGCGCTGGAGGTATCGCTTTTCGATGGCCACGCCTGCGTGCTGCGATGGGGCGGCAAGGTTTCCTGCTGGGGCAACAACCGCTATGGAGAACTGGGCGTGCCGGCAGGCAGCGGCCCGCTGACCACGCCGGTCGAGGTGACGGGCCTTGCCGCCGCCGCCAAGGCCGTGGCGGTGGGCAATGGCTATACCTGCGCCTTGCTGGTGAACGGCACCGTGTCCTGCTGGGGCAACAATGCCAATGGGCAGTTGGGCACGGGCCTCGCCGGGGGCACTGCCGGCCAGGTCGCGGGCATCACGGACGCCACGGCCATCAGCGCGGGCAGAACAGCCGCGTGCGCCGTGCTCGAAGGCGGATACGTGCAGTGCTGGGGCGAAGGCGCCGGCTGGAACAGCGCCCCCTGCCGCGTGACCACCAGCTTCTACCCCGGCGTGCCCGCCACCTACAGCCCACCCCCCGATCTGCCCATCTGCCTGCCCCAGGGCTCTGCCGCGCCCATGGCGGTGCAGGGGCTGGGCCCCGTGCACGACGCGGCGCTGGTGCTGGACTGGGCAGAAAAGACGATGCCGCAGACCTTTGCGCCGCAGGCAGCCCAGGTGCCCGCGCACATCGACGGCCCCTACTACCTGCGCGAGTACCCCGGCGGCCACAAGCTCGCCGTCAACGGCCACGGAACTCCGCACCTGATGTACCTGGGGCCGGAAAGCGGCGGGCGGCTGCTTGACCTGGGGCCGCTGAGCCAATGGGTGTTCCAGGCGAGCCGGGACGCGGGCATCGCCAGCGGCATGCAGCTACAGGCTGGCCCCTACGTCGACCTGATGCCCGGCTCGGGCCCCTGCTGGGAGATGATCGTCCCCCATGCCATCCGGGGCGGAGCACAAGGCCTGCCCGATGGACTGGTCACCACCGCCGTGCGCATCGAGAGCGGGGGGCAGTCCATGGAGTTTCCGATCCGAGAACGGCACCGCTTCACCGTGCTGACCACGGCGACGAAATGGCTCTCCCAGCAGAGCTTGCAACCAGGCCAGCCGGTTCCCCCAGGGATGAAGGAGGAGCCCATCTACTACGGCGCAGCAGAGGGATGCCCCACCATCGGCACCTCGGGCGAGGTGGATGTCATTGTCTTCTACACCCTCGGGCAGAAAAAGGGCCTGCTCCGCGCCAAGGCAAAAGTCGGCTCTGCCGCGTAGACTGCTTCACACCACCGACACCGACGCAGCCCCCTGCCCTGCCCCGCCCAGCACCGGCGGCATGGTCACAATCGACCGCAAATCCGGCACCGCCCGCCGCAGCGCCGCCAGATCCGGCCGGGGCCGGCGCAGTTCGGGCCGGGCCGCAAACGCCCGCTCCATCGCCAGCGATGCCCCCAGCACCTGGTGGTCTTGCCGAAAGCCGCCCACGATCTGCAGGCCGAACGGCATGCCCGCATGGTCCATGCCGCAGGGCAGCGACAGGGCCGGGTGCGTCATCAGCGTGACCACGTAGGTCAGGCTCAGCCAGCGGTAGTAGGTCGCCTGCTGCTCGCCGTTGATGACATCGGCGTACAGCTGCGTCCACGCAAACGGCGAGACGGGCGTGGTGGGCGACAGGATGAGGTCGTAGTCCGCAAAAGTGCGCTGGGTGGCCTGGATGATGCGGGTCTGCTCGGCCTGGGCCCAGGCGCTGTCGAGCAGGCTCATGCGCTTGCCCATCTCGTAGTTGGCGCGGGTGTTGGGGCCCAGGCTGTCGGGGTCGCGGTCGTAGGCGGCCTGCATGCCGGCGACGAAGGCCTCGGCGCGCAGCACGTCGAAGCAGCGGTGGGTGTCGCCCAGGTCGAATTGCACCTCGTCGCAGCTGCGGAACAGGTGCCTCATGGCCGCAATCTTGGTGCGGAAGGTGGCGCGTATGCCCTCATCCACCGCGCAGGTGCCGAAGTCTTCGGTGTAGGCCACGCGCAAGCGGCCCAGGTCCACCTCGGGCGGGGTGAGGAAGCCCATCGCATCGAGCGGGTAGCTCAGCGGGTCGCCCGCGTGCATGCCGGCCGATGCGGCCAGTTGCAGGCAGGCATCTTCCACCGTGCGGCCCATGGGGCCGACCACCGAGATGGGGGTCCACCCCAGCGGCTTGCGCACGCTGGGCACCACGCCGGGCGATGGCCGAAAACCCACCACCCCGCACTTGGCTGCGGGGATGCGCAGAGAGCCCCCGGTATCGGACCCCGTGCACACCGGCAGCAGGTCACACGCCAGCGCGGCCGCCGAGCCGCCCGAGGAGCCCCCGGCATTGAGGTTGGGGTTGAACGGGTTGCCCGTGGCGCCCCACACCGTGTTGCGCGAATTGGCGCCCGCGCCAAGCTCGGGCACATTGGTCTTGCCCGCCACGATGGCACCGGCCCGGCGCAGGCGCGCCACGAGCTCGATGTCCTGCGTGGGCACATGGTCGCGGTAGATGGCCGAGCCCCAGGTGGTGAGCAGGCCCTCGGTGGGCTCCAGGTCCTTCACGCCCAGCGGCAGGCCGTGCAGCAGGCCCAGGGGCGCAGTGCCATCCACCACGGCCTGCTCGGCCGCGCGTGCCTCGGTGCGGGCGCGGTCGAAGCAGGTGGCGGTGACGGCGTTCACGAAGGGGTTGATGCGCTCGATGCGGTCGATGCAGGCCTCGAGCAGCTCCACGGGCGAGATCTCCTTGCGCCCGATGAGCCGGCGCAGCGCCACGGCGGATTGCTCCACCAGCGCGTCGCCGGGGCGGCTGGTGGTGTCGGGGCGGTCGGATGGGGTGGCGGTGGAAGAAGCGATGTCTGGCATGTTGTCTCGGCAATGTTGTTCAGGGCACCGTGCGCTGCGCGCACAGCGCGGGGATCAGTCGGCAGTGATGTTGGAACGGGCTGCCACGGCGCGCATGGCGGGCAATTCGCGCTGGATCAATTCGCTGGCCGCAGCGCCGCTGCTGAATGCAGGCTCCATGCCCTGGGCAGTGAGCTTGGCCTTGGTCTCGGGGTCGGCCACGGTGGTGGCCAGGGCCTTCTCCAGCTTGGCGCGCACCTCGGGCGGCAGGCCCCTGGGGGCGGCCACCACCAGCCAGGTGTCCAGGTTGATGTCGGGGTAGCCGGCCTCGGCCAGCGTGGGCACGTTGGGCAGCAGCGGCGAGCGCTTGGCGGTGGTGACGGCAATGGCCTTGATCTTGCCGGTCTTGAGCTGCGGGATGGCGGCGCTCACCGTGTCCACGGTGAAGGGCACCTGCCCGCCCATCAGGTCCGTCATGGCCGGGGCGCTGCCCTTGTAGGGGATGTGCGCCATCTTCAGTCCCGTGGCCTGCAAGATGGTCTCGCCCGCGAAGTGCGCCGTGGTGCCGCTGCCGAACGATCCGTACGAATACTTGCCCGGCGCTGCCTTCACGTAGTCGACGAACTGCTTGACGCTTTGCACCGGCACCTCCTGGTTGGCCAGCAATATCAGCCCCGTGCGGCCCGAGATGCCGATGGGCTCGAAGCCCTTGACCGGGTCGTACGGCAGGTTGCTGCGGATGGCCGGGTTCACCGTGAAGGTGGTGCCCGAGCTCATGAGCAGCGTGTACCCGTCCGCCGGCGCCTTGCTCACGTAGCTGGCGCCGATGATGGTGCCCGCCCCCGCGCGGTTCTCGATCACGATGGGCTGGCCCAGCGCCTGGCCCATGCGCAGCGCGATCACCCGGCCCAGCACATCGGTGGCGCCACCCGGCGGGAAGGGGATCACCAGCGTGATGGGCTTGGTGGGGAATGTGGTTTCGGCCGCCTTCGCGGGGGCACTGAACGCAGCCAGCGCGGCCACGCAGGCCAGGCCGGCGAACAGCATGGCGTGCAGGCGGTGGGCGCGCGCAGGGTTGGATCGGAGAGCAGACAGCGGCATCGGTGTTTTCATGAACAGCATTCCTGAAAGAGAGGTCGGTTGGTCGTCAGCGTCACATCCACGCCATGCAGCCATGGTAGGAGGCGGTATTGAATGCAACAAGCGCAATGTTTAGAATTGTCGATTGCCGAAAAAGCAATTGAACCAGATGCCCCCTGAGTCGCTTCGCGCCTTCCCCCTCAGGGGGACGCCCCCAGTGCGGCGGGGCGGCCCTTGCACGGGGGCACTGGCTCTGGCCGCGCCAGTTGCATGGGCTGCGGGCAACGCATAGCGCGATAGATAACTGAACCGACAGGAAACCCCATGGCCAGCCACATCCTGCAAGAGACCGCCGTCCGCTACTTCCTCGAAGTGGTGCGCGCCGGCTCGGTGAAAGACGCCGCCCTGCGCCTGAACGTGGCCCCCTCGGCCGTAAGCCGGCAGGTGGCGCGCCTGGAGCGCGAGATGGACACCCTGCTCTTCGAGCGCCAGGCGCGCGGCATGGTGCCCAATGCGGCAGGCGAGCTGCTGGCCGCGCACGCCAAGCGCGTGCAGCAAGACAACGAGCGCGTGCTCAGCGACATATCGGCCCTGCGCGGCCTGCGCAAGGGCTTTGTGCGCGTGGCCAGCGCGGCCGGCTTTGCCTACGACCTGCTGCCCACGCTGATCGCGCGCTTTGGCGAAACGTATGAGGGCATTCGCTTCCACCTGGAGATGTGCGCCCAGGGCGACGTGCCGGGCCGCATCCGCGACGGCGAGGCCGATATCGGCATCACCCTGAGCGGCCTGCCCGAGCTCGGCATCAAGCTGGAGCTGCGCCACCCCTGCCCGGTGCTGGCCGTCATGTCGCGCCGCCACCCGCTGGCCGCGCAGCGCCAGCTATCGCTCAGCCAGGTGGTGGCCTACCCGCTGGCACTGCCCACACCGGTCAGCTCCATCCGCCAGTTGCTGGACACCAGCTGCAGCCGCCAGGGCCTGCAGTACGCCACCGCCATCACCAGCAACCATGCCGACTCGCTGGTGAGCTACTCCGCCACCGCGCCCGAGGCGATTGCCTTCTACGGTGAACTCTCGGTGCGCACCCGCCTGCAGTCGCTGGAGCTGGTGGCCATTGCCCTGCGCGACCGCGAGATGAACGAACGCTACCTGGAGGTGCAGACCCTGGCCGGCCGCGCCCTCCCCGCCGCAGGCAAGGCCTTCGTGCAGTTCCTCACCGAGCACATCAGGGCCGGGTAGCGGCGGGCGGGCGGGCGGGTGGGTGGGGGTTGGCCCCCCGCCCTGCTGCATATATGCCGGCACTCCCCAGCGGCTGATCCGCGCGCCAGAGTGGTCTCGTACCACCAACCTCCGCGCGGAGCCCTTTCCATGAACCTGTACGAACTGGCCTCGCAAGACGAGGCCTGGGGCGCTTTCACCCTCGACGACGACACCACACCGTTGTCCGCCTGGCCTGCGGACCCGCCCGGCTCCATGCCGCCCGGCCCAGTACCTCTTGACGCAGCCCTGGAGGCTGCCGCCCGCGAATACGGGGTGGACGCCGACGTGCTGCGCGCGCTGGGCCACGGCGGCTCGGTCGATTCCATTTTCGACACCGCAGCCTCGCTGCGCTCGCGCCTGGAGGCCTTCGATGGCGACTACGCCCAGGCCCTGGCCTCCTACCGCCGGGAAGAAGAGGGCAACGCTGGCGATGCCTTGGCGGCACCGGCCGCTGCACCCCTCTCGCCCCCAACGCAGGCCGATGCGCAGGTGCCCGCCCCGGGGCCTGCACCGACGCCGGCCCCCTCGGAACGGCCCAGGCCCGCAAGGCCCCAGGCAGCCGCGCCCGTGCCGGGGGCGCCGCCATCGCAAGCCGCAAGGCCAGACCAGCCCCCTGCCCCGCCAGACGCCAGGCTGGGCGCCGCCGACGACCCGCGCAGCCTGCTGTACCGCCAGGCCCCGGCGACGCAGAAGCCTTTCGTGGATGAGGTGAAGAGCCAGCTGGCGTCGGGTGCGAAGACCCTGGCCCGGATGCTGCCGGGCATCGGCGCCGCCGCACGATGGGTGGCCACCCAGCCCGAGGCCACCGCCGGCAAGGCCACGCCAGCCAGCGTTGGCAGCGTGCTGGAACGCGCCGCACCGCCTGCGGACTTGCCCAGCGCCAGCTTCGCCCCGGTGCGGCCCGAGGTGCGCCAGGCCTTTGGCAACGCATGGAACGCAGCCAACCCTGAAGACCGCCAGCGCATGCAGTCCATGCCAGGATGGCAGGGCCAACTCGCACGCGAGAGGGCCGCGCAGTTCGCGCGGGCAGACGAAGGCGCCCTGTCGCGCTCGCCCACCGCAACCCTGCTCGATACCCGCGCCGAAGGCCGCACCAAGGCACTGATCGCCAAGGGCGAGCACCCCGACTTCGCGCGGCGCGCGGCCAGTGAAGGCGCAGCCGCAGGCGTCGCACCGGGGCAAGAGATCAAGGCCCTTGGCGGCACGGTGCAGCCCTCCACCTACGACTTCGACACCAAGAACCTGTTCGACCCCGACCACCCCGCCAACCTGCTCAACAACGCAGTGGTGCGCGGCGTCGCCAAAGGCGGGCTGGGCCTGGGCAAGGGTGTGGTGGGCTTGAGCCAGGCCATCGAAGACCTGACCGGCGCAGACGATGCAACCCGGCAACGCACCGCAGACCGCGCCACCTCATTGCGCGGCATGGAGCAGGCCATTGGCGAGCGCGGCACGCACCTGCAGCGCAACTTCGAAGGTGCCGTCAGTTCCATCACCCAGCAGTTGCCCATGCTGGTCACGGGCAGCTTCGTTCCATCGCAGCTGCTCAGCATGGGCGGCATAGCGGTGCAGTCGTTCGGCCAGGAGTACAGCGACGGCAAATCACGCGGGCTCGACCCGCAGCAGGCAGCCGGGCGCGCAGGCGCATTCGCCGCCTTCGAGGTGATCGGCGAGAAGTTCGGCTTCAAGGGCAACATGGAGGCCATCCGCAAGGCCACCGCCGGCATGCACGGGGATGCGCTGGCGGGCTTTCTGGCCAACCTGGTCAAAAAGGAAATCCCCGGCGAGGTGCTCACCACCACCGGCCAGTTCGCCGTGGACAAATGGGCCCCCGCCGGCATGGCGCTGAACCCGAACGCCACGCTGGGCGACTACGTCCAACAGCTGGGCGACACCATCACCCAGACCGTGATGCAGGGCGCAATGATGAGCGGGGGACGGCGCGTGCTGGGAGGTGGTGTGACGCAGCCCGCACCGCGCGTACAGGACCAATCCACCGCACCGCACGCACCCCAGGCCGGTGAAGGGACCTATGAGGGAGGCACCGGCAACACCACCTCCCCCACTCCAGCGCCCTCATCAGGCTCCACGGCACCAGCAACGGGCTACCACGGCGAGCCCGTGCCCAACACCACCCAATGGTCGGACGTAGCCGCCGCCGACAAGAAAGCCCGAGCCGAAGCCGAGATACTGCGCCAGGCCGAGGCCCTGCCGGCACAGGATGCTGCAACCGGCGCGGCGACCACACCAAGCCCTGCCGCCCCATCGGCCACGCCCACGATGCCCATGCCGGCATCGACGGACGGCAACAGCAGCGGCACACAGCAAGGCGCCAACGCCTTGCCGCACGGACAGGTCAACAGCGACGCAGATCAGGCAGAGACAGCCACCCAGGCAAGCGCCGCCGATCCCGCAACCAATGCACCCGGCACCCCAGCTCCGGCCCCAACGCCTTCCGCTGCGAACGCTGAAGCCGATGCCAGCGCCGCAGCCACAGACATAGCGCCAGCCACTACCCAGCACGGCTCGGCCCACCACACGGCAACGGCACAGGTCCAGCCCCCGGCCTCCGCCCCCATAGACGCACAGGTCCAGGCCCTTGACTCCGGCATGCTCGTCATCGGCGGCGATCAGGCCACCATCCTGGCGCACCTGCAAGCAGGCGGCGTGCGCGGTGCCGAGCCATTCGCGGGCGTGACCGTGGTGCCCGTCGACCAGGCGGCACTGGCGCAACGGGTGCTCAGCCGCCCACTCGCCGTCACGGCTGGCCCGCAGGTGGGGAGCGGGTCTCAGCGCGCATCGGCAACGGCCACCCTGCCACAGGCCAGAGCCGCCTCGCGGTTCGCGCCCGCAGACCCTCGAGGTGGAGCGCCAACGGCTGGCAGCTCCAAGGAGGGCTCCAGCGATGTGGGCGCCGGCGCCTCACGCACAGAGCATGGCTCACCGGCGAATGGGGGAGCATTTCAGCCTGCGCCAGTCATGCAGATGCAGCGCGACGGCACGCTGATGGTCAAAGGCGACCCCGCACAGTTGCAGGAGCGCCTGCGACAAGGCGGCGTGGACCGCGTGCTGCGGCGCAAAGGCGGCGTGGTTGTCGGGCTCGATCAGGTGGACAAGGCGCGGCAGTTGCTGGGCGGCCTGCAGCCTGCGCAACCTCACAATCCTGCACCCAGCCAAGGCAAGCTCGTTGCAGAGAGCTACCGCAGCGGCTACAGTAGTGTCAATGGACGCGTTCAAGAACCAACCCAGCCCGACGATGGACTCGGACCCACTCAAGGCGACGCCCGAGCGGCCGGCGATGGTGCTTTGCGGCGGGGTGGTGGAGCACCCTTACCGCATCGGACCGCCTCTCTCGTGGGAGTCGGATTTGCCGGGCGAATGGAGCCAGCCGACGACCAAGGGAGCAGCCAGGGGATTCTGCGGCGGGATGGAAGAACATCCCTACCACGTAGGACCGCCGCTCTCGTGGGACTTGGAATCGCCGAGCGAATCGAACGCTCCGGCAGCCAATCCCTCCTTGGCGAGCAAGTAGACAGCCCGCAACGCCTGGCCGAGCTGGCCCAGGTGTATCGCGATCCCCGGTTCGAGACGTTCCGGGTTTTCTTTGTCAAGGACGGCGTGGTGGTGCATGCCACCGGCGTTAGTTCCCGCATGCCTGGCACAGCGCCCATGGCTCCTGCTGGCGTCAGCGAGCAAGAGTATGTGAACCAGATGCGCGACATCAAGCAGAAGACTGGGGCGGACTCTTACTACCTGCTGCACAACCATCCGTCGGGCAATCCCACGCCCAGCCCTGAGGACGTTGGACTCACACGCATGCTGGGGGCGCATGTCCCGGGTCTCGTGGCTCACGTTGTCATCAACAGCAACAAATACGCCGTGATCGACGCTGCGAACCAAGGCAGAGAACCTGCCGACATGGTGCGCTACCAAGACTTCGGCGAGGACAGGCTGCTCAAGGCCAGCAAGCCCATGGCGGTATTGGGCGAAAAGATGGCTGGGCCAGACGACCTTGCCATCGTGGGCAAGTCCATGCAGCGGCCAGGCTGGATCACGCTCATCGGCACCGGCGCAGATGGCAAGGTGCGCGCGATCTCCGAGGCTCCAGCCCGCATCCTCACGCGCGGTTATCCCTACTTGGCGGCCACGGTGCGTCGCTTCATGCGCCTGTCGGGCTCGGACAGCGTGTTTGCCGTGGGCGACGCGGGCGACATCGGGTCCAAGCCTGTACGCGATGCACTGGCTGCGGGGATCCTTCGTGATGCACTGCCAGATGCCGGACGCACACTGCACCAGCAGGGCGTGCATACGGGGGGCAAAGGCTTCTCGCTGACCCAAGGGCGCCGGGTTGCCGAGGGCGGTCCAGCACCGACCTCCCCAAGCGCAGCGGCCATGGAGATACAGCGCGACGGCACGCTGATGGTCCGAGGCGATCCCACACAGCTGCAGGAGCGCCTGCGCCAAGGCGGCGTGGACCGCGTGCTGCTGCGCGAGGGCGGTGTGGTCGTCGGGCTCGACCAGGTGGGCAAGGCGCGGCAGTTGCTGCAGCAGCAGCCGCCACGCACCTCGGCCTCGGCGGACCACTCTCTGCCCTCCCCCCTTTCGGGCCAGCAGTTCAGCCGCAACGCATCAGCAAGCAAAGCCGAAGATGGACCTTCGCCTGCCAGCCGCTACAGCACCCGTTCAACGCTCCCCAAGGCGGAGCTTTCGCTTGAACGCATCGATCAGGTGATCCAGGAGACTCTTGCGGGGGTTGCTGGTGCGCCACCAGTCAAGGCCGTGGGCAGCCCCGGAGATATCGAACTCGTCGTGCCTGCGGAAGTAATGGCATCGGGCATTACCCTCGGGAGTGGGGATATCTATGTGTTCCAGTCGGGCGTGGGCTCGGACCTGGACGTGCGGCTGGTCGTTTTCCATGAACTGCTCCATCGGGGTGTGCGCTTTCTGGTGCCACGCGCGCAGTACGTGCAGACCATGCTGGACCTGGCGGCAAGCGACACGCGGGTTCAGCAGTATGCCAATGAGTGGAAGCGCACTGGCATCGTGCCGCAACAGCGTGAGCAACTGGCGCGCCTTGGATACACAGGCAGTGAACTGCAAGGGCAGTTGGAGGCGATGGCCATTGAGGAAGGCCTGGCACGGATATCCGAGGAGCTGAATGTCGATTTGAGCATGGGAACGCGCTGGAAGCCATCGCGCATCCGAGCACTGGCGCAATGGTTGGCCACCGTGGCTGACAAGGCAGGCATGGCCAAGCTGGCGCGGGCCATAAGAGCCATGACCTACAACGAGGCCGAGCGCTTTGTGATGCGGGCAATCGAGCATGCGGGGCGCAAGGATGGCGATGCCCAAGGCAACAGCCAAGCCCGGTTCAACACCACATCCGCACACCAGTCGCAGGGATCGGGTGCAGCCGGTGCAGGTACGTTGCAGTTCTCTCGAACTGCAGCGACCAAAACTGCCTACGAGGCCCGAATCGATGCATTGTTTGCGGGAGCGCCAGCAAACAGAATCGGCGTCACTGTTCTGGACTCGTCTGACATGCTGGGTTTGCTTGGATACGCGGCAACACCACTGTACTTGCAGGAAAGCAAAGTCTTGCAAGGACAGTTCAAGCATCCCCACATGACTGCTGCTGAGTGGATGAAGGTACCGCAATGGCTGGAAAGCCCAGCTGCGGTTTTTGATTCGGATACCGTTGCAGGAAGGCTGGTGGTGGTCGCCCCAGAGACAGTGCAAGGTTCGCATGTACTCATGGTCGTAGAGCCTGACGCGGAAATCGGCTCCGCGGCGCTGCGACTGCATTTACTGGTCAACGCATACGACAAGGACGACGGGCCGCCGCCCTATGGCCGCTGGTTGAGGGACGGACTGGCGCGGTACGTCGACCAAAAAAAGTTCCCGACCATCTTGGCGCAGGCTGGGCTCCGATTGCCCAGTACGGCGGTCCAAAACAAGCCGGGAACGCGACGGATTTTATCGGAAAAGCACTTGGCTGGCTACCGCCGCGCACAAGGCGAAGGCCCTGGCGCGCGTCCAGGCGCCCACACCAGCCAGGGCCTGCCCTCCCAGCCCGCCACCGTGCAGTCCGTAAAGGCTGCCGTGGCCAAGCTCACGAACAGCATGGGCCTGCTGGCAGAGGGTCGTGGCCGCGTGGTGGTGGCCACCTCAGCAGATATCCAGGCGCACTGGGAGCCTCTGGTCGGCGAAGTCGATCTGGGGTCGCCGGTTTCGGGCTTGGCACAAGGTTTCTACGACCCCAACAGCAAGACCGTCTTCCTCATCGCCGATCACATCGAAGCCGGCCAGGAGATGGCCGTGGCCGCGCATGAGCTGGTGCACAAGCATGGCAAGGCGGTGCTGGGAGAACAAGGATGGAAGCAACTGCACGAGGTGATCGGCAGTTGGGCGAACAGGCCCAAAGGGAGCCTGGAGCGCCGGGTCTACGACGAAGCCATGGCACGCGTGCAAGCTTCGCGTCCAGACAGTGCAGAGCCGGGCACCTACAGCAGCGAAGAACTGTTTCCCTACGCCGTGCAGGTGGCGATGGAGCTGGGCGTGCAACCTACGGCGCTCATGCCAGCCAACTCGGTGCAGGGCTGGTTGGCGCGGGTGCGGGCATCGCTGCAGGCCTTGCTGGGCAAGCTGACCGGGAATCCGCAGGCTTTCGATGGGCAGGACCTGGTGGATTTGGCGTTTGGCATTGCGCAGCGGGAACGCTCCACACGCGACGATACTTCTGGTGCCGCAACTGACCTTGTGCATGGAACGGCCCAACGCACTGCCTTGTTGTTCAGCCGAACACGTGTTCCGAAGGTGCGCGAAGCATCAACCTTCAGCGAAGCACGCGAGGCGGTTAAGCAATTTCAGGGCAAAGAGCTAACCAACGAGTCCACTGGCCTCAAGGCAGTGGTATCGCGCAATTCACTCGACAAGATGCTCAGCGGCAAGGCGGTGGCCAAGTCCGAGACACCCGCTACGCATGCCATGGCCGTAGCCAATGCGGACAGCTTGTTTGAGCATGCAATCCTGGGTTGGAGCAAGCAGGACCGAAGTGACGACGTGAACATTCGGGCAGTTCACCGCTTCTTCGCACACATGCAGTTGAATGGACGCTCAAAGCTGGTCAAGCTGACCGTTAAGTAAACGGGGCAAGAAGGACGGGCCAACCCACTGTACACAGTGGAGGCGGTGGAACTCAACGAGCATGTGCCCAGCGCCCAGTGGTTGGAAGCTGCAGCCCGCGAGGACGGGCTGGAATTGAACACAAAAGATCCCCAGCGGGGGGAGTGGGTTGGCGAGATAGCCGATCCACGAAAGACCGACCCTAGAACAACCCTCTATGGGGTGCAGCTCCCGGCTCGCGCCGTGAACCACTCCGCTGGGGACCTGTTCAGTTTAGCCCAGGAGATAGAGCGGCGCAATGCGCGTGGGGACGCTGCCGGTGATGCGACGCCTCGGTTCAGCACACGCAGCAATGACCAGGGCCCAGGCCTATCGCTTGAACAGGTGCAGCAACTTGTGCAGCAGGCTTTGTCGGGCCTCCGGAACCCGCCACCAGTCGATGTCGTGCTGCGGGCCGCTGACCTGGGGATAGTCGCGCCGGAAGGTGCAATGGGTGTATGGACGGGGAATCGGCTTGCCATCGTCGTCGAGAATCATCGGCAGGTCATACAGGTTCGAGAGACGGTTTTTCATGAGCTGTTCCATGCGGGGCTGCGCAACATCTTGCCCCGGCGTGATTATGTGCAGGCCATGCTCGATCTGGCAAAGCGCGACGCCAGAGTGCACCAGTACGCGATGGACTGGAAGAAGGACGCTCCTGAAGCGGCGATGCAGCTACAAGCCCTGCGCGATGCCGGGTTCGCCGGCAGCGAGCTGACAGCGCAGTACGAAGCCCTGGCCATCGAGGAAGGCCTGGCCGTGGTGGCCGAGGAACTGCGCGGGCGCATGCAGGCAGGCTTGCGTCTCGGAGAGCAGGTGCGAGTGCTTGCGGGTTGGCTGGCCAGCGTTGCCGACCGCATGGGCATGAACCGCCTGGCAGATGCCATCCGGGCGATGACCTACAGCGAGGCCGAGCGCTTTGTGATCCGCGCCATCGACCACGCGGGAGCGGCAGGCGGCGAGATGGAGAACTCTGGCCGGGCACGGTTCAGCACCCGCCGCGCACAAGCTCCGCAAGCCGGTGCTGCAACTTTTTTCGCGCAGCCAACCGACTCAGTGCAGATGCAAATCCAGCGCGACGGCACGCTGATGGTCCGAGGCGATCCCACACAGCTGCAGGAGCGCCTGCGCCAAGGCGGCGTGGACCGCGTGCTGCGGCGCAAAGGCGGCGTGGTCGTCGGGCTTGACCAGGTACACAAGGCGCGGCAGTTGCTGCGGCAGCCGCCAAGCGCCCCAGCCTGGGCAGGCCCCTCCCTGCCCTCCCGCCCCTCCCTGTCGGGCCAGCAGTTCAGCCGCAGCGCACCGCCTTCGCCTGACCGCACCTCGCGGTCCAGAGGCTTGCCCGCCAAGCCCGCCACCGTGCAGTCCGTGCGCGCCGCAGTGGCCAAGCTCACCAACAGCATGGGCCTGCTCGCCGAGGGCCGCGGCCGCATGGTGGTCGCCACCTCAGCAGATATCCAGGCGCACTGGGAGCCTCTGATCGGCGAAGTCGACATGGGCTCGCAAGACACCAGTCTGGCCCAGGGGTTCTATGACCCGAACACCAACACCATCTTCCTGATCGCCGACCACATCGAAGCCGGCCAGGAGATGGCCGTGGCCGCGCACGAGCTGGTGCACAAGCATGGCAAGGCGGTGCTGGGCGAAGCGGGGTGGAGGCACCTGCACGAAGTGATCGGCAGTTGGGCGAACAGGCCCGAGGGGAGCCTGGAGCGGCGGGTCTACGACGAGGCCGCAGCGCGCGTGCAGGGTTCGCGGCCGGCCGGAGCTGATGAGGCCAGCTACAGCAGCGAAGAACTGTTCCCCTACGCCGTGCAGGTGGCAATGGAGCTGGGGGTGGAGCCTACGGCGCTCATGCCAGCCAACTCGGTGCAGGGTTGGCTGGCGCGGGTGCGGGCATCGCTGCAGACAGCGCTCAACAAGCTGACCAACAACCCGCAGGCGTTTGACGGGCAGGATCTGGTGGACCTGGCGTTTGGCATTGCGCAGCAAGAACGCGCAGGGGCTGCCCCGGTTCAGTGGCAAGGCGAAGTGGCACGGTCCGCGGGCGGCAGCGCAAGCCCTTCCTCTCCCTCGTCCTCTTCACCGCCCCGCCCCCTCCAGATGAGCCGCGATGCAGGCAAGGACGGTGCGGGGGCGGCGAAGGAGAAAGGCCCGCTGGGGTCGGAGAACAATCCGCGTCCGGTTCCGCTCACAGATTTCAAGGTTCGGATAATTGCGGACGACCACCCAAGTAACGCCATTACGATGCTCGTGGACGGAGAGCATGTTGTTTTTTCCGGCATCGAAATAAAGGATGGCTATCCCATCCTATTTATTGGAAAAAATGGGAAAAAGAAATCAGGAGAGCACATAGTAATCGACGCCCATGGAGTGACAGAGGCGATGCTGAAGGCAGTGATTTCTTATTACATTGAAACGAAGGGCGCCCCTCCGGTTGGATTTCCGGGAAATTTGACTGATGACAATCGAAAAATTTCCGAAAAGAGTTCGACAAACATCGCGCAAGAGATCACAATGGCACAATAGATGATTGGGCGCAGTCCGCAATAAGGGACATATCGTTCGGTAAAGCCAGGCAGAAACTGGGGTATGGGGTTTTTGAAATAGAATTGCTGGGCTTTGTCAATGTCGGTGATTTTAAGAATGTGCCCAAAGAAATAAATGTTATTGCAAGGCGCTATTGATTTTTAAAGGAGTTACCATGACGGGGTTGGATGAAGAAGGTTTGGAGATGCTGAAGTCTTATCTTGGGAGAGACGTTTCCCAGGAGGTAGGGAGCTGTCGTGATTACATGGATGTGTACAATCTGCATATCGATGATTTGCGCGAGCTTGTTCGAAAAAGAGCGGATGTGTATGCAGCGATGTACGTAATGCATCTTCTTGGGAAGGGGGGGCTTCGGAATGCAAAATTATTTATATGTGATGTTGTTAAAGAGAATGAAAATATTGATGATTGGTTGAGAGATAGTTACCAGGAAGGGTGAGATAATTTTCTGCGAAAGCTATAAGGATGGTCTGCAAAACCGGCGGATTCAAAAGCGAAGCGCAACACCCTGGATTTCAATGAACAAGAGTGGAGTGCTGCGGGTTGTTGATCAGCAACTCGCGGTACACGGCCAGCGGTGATCGTACCCCCAGCCCCTTTCTGGGGCGGTTGTTGATCTCATCGGCAATGGCATCGAGTTGCTCCTGGCTGTAGATGCTCAGGTCCGTCCCCTTGGGCAGGTACTGGCGTACCAGGCCATTCATGTTCTCGTTGGAGCCCCTCTGCCAGGGGCTGTGCGGGTCGCAGAAGTACACCGCTATGCCGGTTTGCTCGCTGAGCTTCTTGTGCATGCTCATCTCCCTGCCCTGGTCGTACGTCATGCTCAGGCGCATCGGCTGGGCAATGCCCAGCAGCTTGTCCGTGAAGCCCTGCAAGACGTTGGCAGCACTGGCCGGCTTGAACTCAGGGAGCTTGACCAGCATGACCAATCGGCTGGTGCGCTCCACCAACGTCCCTACTGCACTGGCATTGCCTTCGCCCTTGATCAAGTCGCCTTCCCAGTGCCCGGGGAACTGGCGGTCTTCGATCTCTGGAGGACGCACATGGATGCTCAGCATGTCCGGGATCTGGCCCCTGCGGTCCTTGCCCTTGCTGCGCGGTACGCGCTTGTTGTGGGCGTGGCGCAAGGTGGCGATCAGTTCTTTGCGCAGCTCGCCCACGGGCATGGCATAGATGCAGTTGTAGATGGTCTCGTGTGACACGCGGTGCTCATGGCCTTGGGGATGCAAGCGTGCCAGTGTCAGGGCAATCTGCTCGGGCGACCAGTGAAGCCGCAGCAAATGGCCCACCAGGGCCCACAGGATGGAGTCAGCGTGCAGCTTGACTGCGGGCCTGCCACAGCGCCTGCGCTGCAGGCAAAGGCTCTGCGCCTTGACGCTGCCATAGTCCGATGGATGGCCCGATGGGTGAGTATTGCGCACCAGCTCCCGGCTGATCGTTGCCGGTGAGCGCAGCAGTTGCCTTGCGATGGCCCGCACGCTGTAGTTCTGCTGCTTCAGGCTGGCAATGGTGACTCGGTCTTCGGGCTGCAGTTGGCTGTAGTGGCTGGAACGGGAGGGTTGGTGCATCTGCGGACCTTACAGGGTGGCAGGTGTTGCACTTCAGTTTTGAATCCGCCACCCAATTCGCCAGACCGGCACAGCCTGATGTCGAGCGCAAGGTCACTTGATGCCTGCGTAATCCGCTTTTTGGGACCGGTTTGACACCGTTTGCAGGCCTGTTTCAGCCCTTGTGGCGCCACCTCGAAACGGCGAGTTCAAACACGGTCGCGGCACGCTGGCTGGAATTGCTGAACAAAGAGATCGACTCGAAAGTGATCGCCCTCTGCAACGGATCTTCTACAGCCGCGACAGACGATCCAGTGACGTAGCAGGCTGCCCCGACCCCATAGACGCACAGGTCCAGGCCTTGGACTCCGGCATGCTCGTCGTCGGCGGCGACCAGGCCACCATCCTCGCGCACCTGCAGGCAGGCGGCGTGCGCGGTGCCGAGCCATTCGCAGGCGTGACCCTGGTCCCCGTGGACCAGGCGGCACTGGCGCAGCAGGTGCTCAGCCGCCCACTCGCTGCAGCGGCGGGTACGCAGCCAGGCCGTGGGTCTCCGCGCGCATCGGCAACCGCCACCTTGCCCCGGACCAGAACTGCCGCACAGCTCGCACCCGCTGCTGCCCGCGCGCCGGCGGCGGGCGACTTCACAGCGGGCCCCAGCGCAGCGGGCGCCGATGCACCTCGCAAGGAGAGGCGGCATGGCTCGCCCGCGAGCGCTGCAGCGCCTCAGCCTGTGCCCGTCATGGAGATGCAGCGCGACGGCACGCTGATGGTCCGAGGCGATCCCACACAGCTGCAGGAGCGCCTGCGCCAAGGCGGCGTGGACCGCGTGCTGCGGCGCAAAGGCGGCGTGCTCGTCGGGCTTGACCAGGTGGGCAAGGCGCGGCAGTTGCTGCAGCAGTCACCAGAGGCCCAAGCCTCGGCAGGCCCCTCACTGCCCTCCCTGTCGGGCCAGCAGTTCAGCCGCAGCGCAACGCCTTCGCCTGACCGCACCTCACGGGCCAGGGGCTTGCCCGCCAAGCCCGCCACCGTGCAGTCCGTGCGCGCCGCAGTGGCCAAGCTCACCAACAGCATGGGCCTGCTCGCCGAGGGCCGCGGCCGCATGGTGGTCGCCACCTCAGCAGATATCCAGGCGCACTGGGAGCCTCTGATCGGCGAAGTCGACATGGGCTCGCAAGACACCGGTCTGGCCCAGGGGTTCTTCGACCCTAGAACCTGTTCACGGTCTCGCAGGGGATCGCGTTGGAGCGCAATCGGGATGAGTGGATGCTTAGGATGCGCCGCATGGGCTCATGCCCATGCAAGCAGCCGGGGCGTTCAATCGCCCGATTTCGCTCCAACCCTTTGGGCAGTGGTCTTGGCGGGCGGTCTGCGGCGTTGCGGTGCTTGCCGATAGCACGGGCTATCGGCTGCACCCCACGCCTTGCACCCCATCCCGCCAAGGCCGCTGCGCGACACCTGGGAGACCGTGAGCAGGTTCTAAACCAACACCATCTTCCTTATCGCCGACCACATCGAAGCCGGCCAGGAGATGGCAGTGGCCGCGCACGAACTGGTGCACAAGCATGGCAAGGCAGTGCTGGGCGAAGCGAGGTGGAGGCAACTGCACGAAGTGATCGGCAGTTGGGCGAACAGGCCTGAGGGGAGCCTGGAGCGGCGGGTCCACGACGAGGCCGCAGCGCGCGTGCAGGGTTCGCGGCCGACCGGAGCGGATGAGGCCAGCTACAGCAGCGAAGAACTGTTCCCCTACGCCGTGCAGGTGGCAATGGAGCTGGGGGTGGAGCCTACGGCGCTCATGCCAGCCAACTCGGTGCAGGGTTGGCTGGCGCGGGTGCGGGCATCGCTGCAGACCGTGCTCGGCAAGCTGACCGGGAATCCGCAGGCTTTTGATGGGCAGGACCTGGTGGATTTGGCGTTTGGCATTGCGCAGCGGGAGCGCGCTACGGCAGTCAAAAGAAAAGGAAAATCATTCAAAAAAATATCGAGGCATACAAAAATTGAGACGGTGAGCATGCCCAAACGACCAGGATCACAACTCCTTGCTCGACCTTCCCGGCGCACCTTAATAGAACTCCATAAATTTGGAATGAATGCAAAACAACGCAGAGATTTTCTTCAAGGTGAACAGGTTATTTTCGAAGACCCATCCACTGAAAAATCAGTGATATACGTTTTCAAATTAGATAGAGGAATCTTTAGAGCAGGCATTTGGGATTTGATCAGCGATGAGAGTGGCGCTATAATGAATTTTTCAAACCAAGCACGATCACTAGGTCAGACTCTTGGAGTTAGCCATCTGGAACTGTTTGGAGCAGACATTAGGAATACTCGTCTCGCAAGGCTATTGGCTAAGCGTGGTTTTTCAGAAGGGGAATCCGTCTTCATTAGAGGCTATGGATTCAGCAAGCATGTGCCAACATTGCGCAAAATGGAGCGTTTGAAAAATGAATAATTCCACATCCGAAAAAATGAGGCCTTACATAGAGATGAAAAATTCTGGCGCAAGCAGCCATGAGGTATTCGCGAGACTAAAAGTTGATGGTTGGACAACCTCCGACTGCATGCTAATTGTGGCTGGCATATTTGAGATGGAATTGGGGGATGTCCGAGAAATTTGGCATGACTTCTACAGGCGGCACAAAACAGTAAAAACTTAATCCTTGCAAATCTTGATTTCGCATGGCTGAACGTCGAGCGCCCTCAGCCCCCTGAAGGTTCCTACGAAGCGACCCGCCGGCAACGCAGGGTCATAAGGTGCGCACGGCACCGGCAACTCAAGCTGCCTCATGCCGGTGCCGTCACCGGTCCCTACGTCGTCAGCAACTGGCTACCAAGACGAGTCCGCGCTCAATGTCACCCAATAGTTTGACGTAGGTAGCTACCGCCAGGGAAAGCCGAGACTCTCCCGACACAGACAGCACTAGGCCATCAGGACCTGCCGCTCCATCGGCCACCCCCGCGACGCCCTTGCCGGCATCGACTGACGGCAACCGCAGCGGCACCCAACAAGGCGCCAACGCCTTGCCGCAAGGACAGGTCAACAGCGATGCGAGCCAGGCGGAGAGAGTCCCCCAGGCACCCGGCACCCCAGCTCCGGCCCCAACCGCGTCCACGCTGAATGCCGAAGTGGATGCCAGCGCTGCAGAAGCAGCACCCACAACTACCCAGTACGGCACAGCCCGCCATACCGCAGCGGCACAAGTCCAGCCCCAGTCCCCCGCCCCCATGGACGCCCAGGTCCAGGCCCTCGACTCCGGCATGCTCGTGATCGGCGGCGACCAGGCCACCATCCTCGCGTACCTGCAGGCAGGCGGCGTGCGCGGTGCCGAGCCATTCGCGGGCGTGACGCTGGTGCCCGTGGACCAGGCGGCACTGGCGCAACGGGTGCTCAGCCGCCCACTCGCGGCACCGGCTGGCACGCAGGCGGATCGTGGGTCTCAGCCCGCATCGGCAACGGCCACCTTGCCAGGGACCAGAACTGCCGCACAGCTTGCGCCCGCTACTGCCCGAACGCCAACGGCTGGCGACTTCACAGCGGGCCTCAGCGCGGTGGGCGCCGATGCACCTCGCACAGGTCATGGATCGCAGGCGAATGCTGGAGCGCTTCAGCCCGTGCCAGTCATGGAGATGCAGCGCGATGGCACGCTGATGGTCAAAGGCGACCCTGCACAGTTGCAGGAGCGCCTGCGCCAAGGCGGGGTAGACCGCGTGCTGCGGCGTAAGGGCGGCGTACTCGTCGGGCTCGACCAAGTAGACAAGGCACGGCAGTTGCTGGGTGCACCCCAACCCCACCCTGCGCAGATAAGCGAAGGCGCAGACACTGCAGGATCGCCACCCATCAATGCCCTCCACGCCAGTTCGGTCGCCTTCGAATCGCCCTCAGCCACCTCAGTTGCATCATCAAGTGACGATGCTCAACGCGAATCCAGAATTCAGGAACAGGCGCGCATACTGCAAGGAGCACCTGCGGCTGTGCTCAAAGGCAACGAAGCGCCTCACGGGTATCCGCTCCTGCGCGACTGGGCGGTGAGACTGTTCCAAGGCTTCGGCAACAAAGCCACGAACAGAGAAATTGGTCAGGTGGTGCTGGACGAACGGTCGGTGCGCGACTCAATGGCACACCGCATGAATCCTTACAAGGCGGTGGCGTTCGCCGCAGCAAGACAGGTGGTGGAGCATGGTGCTCTCGTACTGAGCGCACAGCACAGTCGCGACACCACGGTCCACTTCATCAGCGCGCCGGTGAGCATTGCAGGGGTGGAGAACATAGTCACCGTGCTGGTTCGTACAACGCCGAACAGCCAGCGCATGTACCTGCACAGTGCAATCACAAAAGAAAGCCTCCTGAAGTCCGGTAATTCCGGGGCCGACACCGTGGACGGTGTGGAGCGATCCGGCAAGGCAACTTCAGGAGACGTGGCCAGTGTACTTCGCAGGTTGTTGACGGTCAACGTAGAGGTGCCAGTTGCCAGCATCTCCAAGCCTGCACCCCGCAATGCCACATCCAAATTCAGTACGCACAGCGGTAACCACGCGCCAGGGCTATCTCTTGAACAGGTGCAGGAGCTTGTGCAGCAGGCCTTGTCGGGGCTCCGCAACCCGCCACCAGTCGACGTCGTGGGGCGGAGCGAAGAGGCTTGGATCGGGGCGCCGGAAGGTGTAATGGGAGCGGCGCTGCCAGAAGAGGGCCGGATCGTGATCGTCGCTTCGGCTCACCAGAACGCCGACGCGGTGGCCGAGACGCTTTTCCATGAAATGTTCCATTTGGGAGTGCGCAATGTATTGCCGAGCCGCGATTATGTGCAGTCCATGCTGGACTTGGCAAAGCGCGACAGACGGGTGCAGCAATACGCGATTGAATGGAAGGCGAAAGCGCCGGATGCTCCGCATCAACTGCGCGTGTTGCGTGAGAGGGGCTTCACCGGAACTGAGCTGACAGCCCAATACGAGGCCCTTGCCATCGAAGAGGGTTTGGCCGTAGTGGCCGAAGAGCTTCGTGCCCAGAAGCTGGCGGGCACCCGTCTGGGCATGCGCATCCGAACGCTGGCCAACTGGCTGGCCAGCGTGGCGGACCGCATGGGCATGGGGCGGCTGGCCGCTTCGATCCGAGCGATGAGCTACAACGAGGCCGAGCGCTTCGTGATGCGCGCCATCGACCAGGCGGGGGCAGTTGGCGCGGAAACTTCGCACACCGGGCAGACACGGTTCAGCACCCGCAGCGCGCAAGATCCATCGGCCGCCCTTCAAACTGATGACAAGAATGATGGCACGCAGATCCACTCCATGCGCATGGAGATGCAGCGCGACGGCACGCTGATGGTCAAAGGAGACCCCGCACAGTTGCAGGAGCGCCTGCGACAAGGCGGCGTGGACCGCGTGCTGCGGCGCAAAGGCGGCGTGGTTGTCGGGCTCGATCAGGTGGACAAGGCGCGGCAGTTGTTGGGTGGCCTGGAGCCTGCGCAACCTCACAATCCTGCACCCAGACAAGGCAAGCTCGTTGCAGAGAGCTACCGCGGCGGCTACAGTGATGCCGATGGACGCGTTCAAGAACCTACACAGCCTGACGATGGCCGAGGACCAACAACTGGTCGATCCAGTGCTTCCACCACTGACAGCGTGCGGGGGGCGGGTGATGCCATACCGCCTCGAACCGCCACTCTCGTGGGACTTGGAATCGCCGAGCGCGTTCAGCTTGCCGACAGCCAAGCCCTCGTCGGTGAACGGGTAGATTCGCCAGAGCAGCTTTGCCTGCCGGCCGTTCAACGGCTGCGGCCCATGGCTTCCCGCTTGCCCGCCCTCCTCACCCCCCGGCACGCCGCCACACCAGCCCCAGCGCCTTGAACTTCTGCCAGGCAGTGGCGCGTTCGTCCGAGAGCACGTCCAGAAAGTCCGACAGGCGCTTGGACTTGACCATGGTGTAGATGGTCAGCGCGGTGGTCAGCGCGAACACGAGGGCGAAGATCCCCAGCTTGCGGCCCAAAGGCGCGTCGGCCTCGGCCAGCAGGTTCATGCCCAGGAAGCCCGTGGTCACGGTGCCGATCAGGCCGAAGATGGTGACGACCGTGAGCCGCACGACGGTGTTGGCCTGGCGGCGCAGGCTGTCGGCGTCCAGGTACTGGTTCATTTCGCCGATGCGCTCCTTGACCTCGGTGTACAGCGGGTCGAGCCCGAGGTGGTTGGCGCACATGCGGAACAGGGCGCGCACCTGGGCCTGTTCGGACACCTCGTGGAACCAGTAGCGGTGCGTGAAGCGCAGAAAGCCGGCAAAGCTGTCGCGGATGGTGCGCTTGAAGCGGCGCACGCTGGCGGCGTCGGCAATGTCCAGGTCTTTCAGGGCCTCGGCCAGCCGGTCCGAGAACATCAGCAGCGCCGCCTTCTGGAAGTGCGCGTTCAAAAACAGCAGGAAGTGCTGGTGCCGGAACTGCGCCAGCACGCCCCGGTCGCGGCAGACATAAAACGGGCTGCTGGCATTGCCCAGCACCAGCAGCGAGTGGCCGCTGCACAGATAGCGCGTGTTGGGGGCAGCGCCGCTGCTGCTCCAGAAGCGGTCGTAGCAGAACCGCTTTTCAAAGTCGGCCAGGTGCTCTTCGGAATAAGGCAGGCAGGTGTCGTCGTCGCTGGACGGGGCCGCCCCCGTGACCAGGCCGAAGCGGATGAAGTCGCTGCGGCTGAGCGCGCGCGGGTCGTCCAGCGCCAGAAAGGCCAGCTGCGGCATGCGGTAGTACTCGATCTGGCGGTAGCGCAGGGGGCCGCTGCGTTCGGAATGGTCGCTCACCAGCGGCTCCAGCAGCCAGGCCCAGTGGGCCGAGATGCGCGGGGCGCGGTGGCTGCTGACATGGGCCATGAAGAGGTCGCGCTGGTTGGCGTCGGACGCGGCCAGCACCTGCCCGGCAGCGTCAAGCCACTCGGCGCTGTACAGGCAGTGCTGGGCATGGCCCTCTGCATCCCAGCCGGCGGGGTAGCCACGGCCGAAGCGGTACAGCAGCTCCTGCGCCTGGGCGAGCTGCAGGTCGCGGGCGCTGACCTCGACATTGAGCAGCACCAGGTCCAGGTCGAGAAAAAAGTACAGGTCCACATGCACGATGTCGAGCGTGATCGGCGCATCGCCGGGGCGCAGCACCGCCCGCACGGCGCTGACGTCGCTGCGCCGGAACACCCGCATCGGCGAGCCGGTGGCACGGCCGCCTTCCCGGCTGCGACCTTCGCCATACAGGAAGCGCTGCACATAGGGCAAAAAGGTCACGAACTCGTTGTAGTGGCGTTCGTGAAAACGGCTGCTGTCGCCCGTGAATTCGTCCACCACCTCGCGCCAGGGCGAGGCCTCCTCGCCCATGTCCGCCAGCAGTTGCCAGGGCTTGGCGTGCCGGCCCTCGGAGCCCCGCACCGGCATCAGGCGCAGGGGCCACAGCAGGACCTGGCGAAACTCCCGCACGCAGGCGGGATGGGACTCAGCGGACATGGGTGGCCTTTCGTGGGGAGCCCGGCACAGGCGATGCTACCCAAAACTGCGGGGGATGGGTTGCTCGCGCAGCCATCGAGCGCTCCGTTCAGGGGCAGGTGAACAAAGGCCGTCGGTATCAGGCCGCGACGCGGCCACTCTCGGCCAGCCGCTTGAGCGATGCCAGGGTGATAGGAAGCCCGGTGCGCAGGGGATTGCCGACGATGGGGCCGAGCACGAATGACAGTGCACCGGAAAAAGTCACTCGGTGGACGACTTCCGTGCCTGCCGCCGTGGGGTGGAGCTCGTGCTCGAACAGCATGCGAAAGAGGGGAATGCGGGACTCGACGGTGAACGATTGGTTGGGCACCACGGAGATGAAATCCATGGGGACCGCCATCCCCTTGGGCGGCGTGATCCGGCCCTTGCTCCCGGTCTGGAAGGGGCCGTCAATCGATGAGTCCTTGGTATCCGGGTCCCAGGTTTTCCAGTTGCCGACATCCGCGTAGATCGCGAATATCTTCTCGGGGGGCGCGGAGACGGAGACTCGGCTTTCCACTTGCATGCGGGGACTCCTGTGGGCTTAACAATGATTCAACAAAGCCCCAGACTCTAACGGCTCTGGCAGGTGTGCCGCGCACAGAGTCGCACAGAGGCACACGAAGGCGCGCCAGGGCGAATGGCGGCGACCCTGGGTTCCGGTGCCAGGGATCAAGCACGCCGCCCCCGCCCGGCGGCCTTGGCGCGGTAGAGCGAGGCGTCTGCACGCTCCATAAGGCCGCGCCAGCCGTCGTCGCCCGCAAAGGCCACGCCGACGCTGGCGCCGATGTGCACCCTGCGCCCGCCCAGGTCAAAGGGCTGGCCGGCGGCGGCCACCAGCTTGTCGGCCACCTGCTCGGCCGCTGCCTGGCCGGGCATGCCGCCCAGCACCACCACGAACTCGTCACCGCCCACGCGCGCCACCAGGTCCAGGGGCCGCACCAGGGCGATGAAGCGCGCGGCCACCGCCTGCAGCAGTTGGTCGCCCACCGGGTGGCCCCAGGTGTCGTTGACGGGCTTGAAGCGGTCCAGGTCCACGTACAGCATGGCCACGCCGTGTGCTTCGGCCAGGGGGATGCGCTGCAGGTGCGCCTGCAGGCCCTGCCGGTTCACCAGGCCGGTGAGCGCATCGCGCTCGCTCAGGCCGATGAGGCGTGACTCGCGCTGGCGGTGGATGGTCACGTCGTCCAGCACGGCGATGAAGCCATCGGGCTGGCCGCTCTCGGACTGGCGGGGCACCAGGCTGATGGCCATGTTCCTCGGGCGCCCGCGCAGCTGCAGCACCAGCTCGAAGGCGGTGGGCTCGCCGGCCAGCGCCTTGTCGATGAAGCCCATGCTGTCGCGCAGCTCGGCCAGCGGCACCACCTCGCCGATGCGCCGGCCCACGATCTCTGCGCGCGAGGGGCCCACGAGCTTTTCGAACGCGGAGTTGACGAACTCGTAGCGGCCTTCGCGGTCCACCACGGCGATCACGTCGGGAATGGCCTCGGCAATCGAACTCAGGGTGCGCTGCTGGCGAAACAGGTCGGCACGCGAGCGCTGCTGCGCAGAGATGTCGCGCATCACGGCCGTGTAGCGCACCACCCGGCCATCGGCGTCGCGGTGGGACAGCACCGAATGGTCCACCGCAATCGGGTGGCCGGCCACCAGCACCGTGCTTTCGCCCATCCACACCCCGCTCTTGATCACCGACGGCATGACCTCGTCGCGGTAGCGCCGGGTGGTTTCGGGCGTGTTGAAGTCGGTGAAGCGGTGCTGCGTGACGTCGTAGCCGTCGCCGTAGCCCTGGGCCTTGCGCGCGGCGGGGTTCATGTAGGTCACGCGTCCTTCGGCATCGGCCTGCACCACGAAGTCGGGCGTGGCCTCCAGGATCTGGCTGAGCATGTGCAGCGACTCCTCGGCCCGCTTGCGGTCGGTGATGTCCTGCAGCGCACCCACCACGCGCACCGGGGCGCCCAGTTCGTCGTATTCGGTGTTGCCGATGGCGCGCGCCCAGACGCGCGTGCCATCGGGCCGGCGCAGCGGGGCTTCGATCTCCCACTTCTCGCCGGTGGCGATGCCTTTTTCAAAGGCGGCGATGAGCCGCTCCTGCGCGCCGTCCTCGTAGAAGCCGACCACGCCGGGCAGCGTGGGCACGAAGGCATCGTCCACGCCATGGATGCCACGCACCATGGGCGACCAGTGGACCTCGCTGGTGTGCAGGTCCACCGTCCAGGGGCCCACCAGCGCCAGCTCGCCCATGCGCTGCAGCAGGGCCTGGTTGGCCTGCAGCTGGCGCTCGGCAGTGTGGCCGTGGCTGGCTTCGCGGATGAACCCGGTGGCACCAATGCCTCCGGCCATACGCAGCGGGGCGATGGACAGCTCCACAGGCAGGCGGTGCCCGTCCTTGTGCAGCGCCTGCAGCTCGAAGCGGCGGCGCAGCACGGGGCCCTCGCCCGTGCGCTGCAGCCGGGCCATGCCATAGAGATGGGCGCTGCGCAGCTCGGGCGGGATGATGAGCTCGTGCATCGGGCGCCCCATGGCTTCATCGTGGCTCCAGCCCAGCGTCGCCTGCGCCTGGTGGTTCCACTCGGTGATGAAGCCGCCGGGGTCGATGCTGATGAAGGCGTCCTGCGTGCTGACCAGCATGCTTTGCAGTGCCTCGTCGCTTGCCGACCGGGTCGGCAAGGTGTGCGGACTGCCCGGCAGGCCCGGGGCCAGGGAGCCTGGCGCCCGCGCATGCGGGTCGCTGCCCAGCGGCTCGCGCAGGTCCCAGCGGGGGCGCTGGCTGGCAAAGGCGCTGCGCGTGCTGCGGATCGCGCCCGGGTCGTCGAGCGTGCCCACCGCCACCTCGACCACGTCGGGCCGGCCCTCCTCCAGGCGAAACAGCTGGCTGCCGCACTGCGGGCACAGCTGGCGCACCGCGTGCTCGGACGACTGCCAGGTGTGCAGGGCGCCGTAGGTGCGCAAGGTGGCACGCTCGCCCTCCAGCCACGCCATGCCGGCCCCGCCAGACGCCCGGCGGCAGCTCTCGCAGTAGCACACGGCGGCCTCCAGCTCCAGGGCATGCACCGCGTACTCGACGCGGCGGCAAGCGCATCGGCCTCTCATCACCACCGGAGCTGTTCTCATATGCGCCCTCCAACCCCGGCGTGCATCCCGGGTTCTGTTCTTGTGCTTTGCCATGCAGGCAGCAGCGGCGGTCCACCGCAGGGCTGCCCTCGCTCCCTGCCCAAACCCTAACCGGTCTTGCCCCCGGGCCCTGTAGGACAGCGCCCACGTGCACCCTGCAGCGCGCTCGTCTCCCGCGCCACCAGTGTGCAGTTGGATTGCCAATCCGGCAATCCAGTCGTCGAAAAATGGCGCCCCAGCCGGGCTCGGCATGCGTTGGGGGCCGGCACAATCGGTGCCTTCAGCCCGACCGTTCGGCCCTGCCCATCCCTGTCCGCCGCCGCAATAATCACCCCCATGGAAACCCTTGTTCTCGGCGCCGGCATCGTCGGCGTCAGCACCGCCCTGGCGCTGCAGCAGCGCGGCCACGCCGTGACCCTCATCGACCGCCAGGCGCCTGGCCGCGAGACCTCGTACGGCAATGCCGGCATCATCCAGCGCGAGGCCGTGCAGCCCTACGCCTTTCCGCGCAGCATCGCCACGCTGGCGCGTGTGGCCACCGGTTTGAGCAACGACGCCCACTACCACTGGGGGGCCCTGCTGCGCCTGGCACCGCAGTTGTTCAGCTACTGGGCCGCATCGGCCCCTGCGCGCTACGCGCCCATCGCGCAGGCCTACAGCCGCCTGATCGAGCACTGCACCACCGAGCACCGCGGCTGGATCGAGCAGGCCGGCGCCAGCGACCTGGTGCACAAGGATGGCTGGCTGCAGCTGTACCGCAGCGGCCCGGCGTTCGACGCTGCGGCAAAGCAGGCCACCGCCGTCGCCGCATCGAACCACCTGGCCTGCCAGGTGCTCGGCACTGCCGCCCTGGCCGCCGCGCAGCCGGTGCTGCAGATGCCGCTGGCCGGCGCCGTGCACTGGCAAGATCCCTGGACCGTGCGCGACCCCGGCGAGCTGGTGGCTCGCTACGCGCGGCTGTTTGTGCAGCGCGGCGGGCATCTGGCCACGGGTGACGCGCTGACGTTGCGCCAGCAAGGCAGCGGCTGGGCCGTGCAGGTGGACTCTGGCAGCATCAGCGCGCAGCACGCCGTCATTGCCCTGGGCCCCTGGGCCGGCGCGCTCACCACGCGCCTGGGCTACCGCCTGCCGCTGTTCAGCAAGCGCGGCTACCACCGCCACTTTGCCGGCGGCCCCAGCCTGACCATGCCCGCGCTGGACATCGAACGCGGCGTGATGCTGGCCCCCATGGTGCGCGGCCTGCGCCTGACCACCGGGGCCGAGTTCGCCCTGCTGGATGCACCCGCCACCCCCGTGCAGCTGCGCCGCGCGGAGATCTCCACGCGCGAACTGCTGCCCCTGGGCCAGCCGGTGGAGGCCACGCCCTGGCTCGGCGCCCGCCCCTGCACCGCCGACATGAAACCCGTGCTCGGCCCCGCGCCGCGCCATGCGGGCCTGTGGTTCAACTTCGGCCACGCGCACCAGGGCTTCACCCTGGGGCCCGTCACCGGCCGCCTGGTGGCCGAGCTGATCAGCGGCGAGGCGCCGTTCGTGGACCCGGCGCCGTATTTGGCGCAGCGGTTTTTGTAACAGCGCAGTCCGCGCACGGGGCGCGGTCCCGCCCCTCGCCCCGCGCTGCAGGGCGTTTGGCGGTAAACCCTGCTGGCATCACCCATATTGGCGATTGTGGTGATCGCTCCATTGCTTTGAAATCAAGAAACCAATGGATACAAGTGTGTCCATGTGGACACATGCGCTTCGTGCGCGTTTTCCTTGTCACCCTCTGCCGGCCACCACAACCCCAAGAATCCCACGCCGGCTCAACTTCGATCCATCACCGACATGCGCCTTACCTGCACGCTCAAGAAAATTGCCGCCGCCACCGCCATCGTCGCCAGCCTGGGTGCCGCCAGCCCCGCATGGGCCGACATCACCGCATCGGCCACGGCCAGCGGCCCATCGAGCGCTTACACCCTGGTTGCCCGCGTCACGCCCGAAGCCCAGTACGTGGGCCGCGGCAAGCTGTATTTCGTAATGCTGCACGGCTCGCAGATCTACGCGCTGTCGGAGACACGTGGCTTCGTCCCTTACACGGGTGGCGAACCGCCGGAATACCGCACCATCTCCCAGGCCACCGAGACCATCACCGTGCAGGGCTGGAACACCACGGCCCAGGCCGGTGCCTCGATCTTCGTGGGCTTTGGCACCGATGTGATGGACATGATCAACAACGGCAGGTTCAAGCAGGTGGCCACGCTGCCGGCGGCGCCTGCGCCAACGCCGACGCCCACACCGACCCCAACGCCCCCGGTGACCACCAACCCCTATGCGGTGCACAACGGCACCTATATGTGCTACGACGACTATGGCCGCTCGGGCACCGTCACCGCCACGTTCACCGCCAGCAACACGGTGATCGACACCACCCGGCTGACGACGATTCCGGTGTACTCGTACAACCTTTCGCTGAGCACCATCGTCAGCCAGCCCGGTTACAGGACCTACAGCAGCACGAGCCTGCCGCTCAAGCTGGTCATGCTCAATCCGTCCGGGGGGCCTTACAGCTTGGCGATCGGCTACCAATCGAACGCCTACAGCAGCCAGATTGTTTACGTCTGCACCAAACGCTGAGACGGCGCGGCAAACGCAAGCAAGAGTGCCCTGCGGCAATCACCGCCGCGAGAACACGCTGGCGGCCTCGGTGCTTCTTTTGCAAGCGAGCCGGGCCATCCAGCACATCCCGTCACAGATTACACATTCACCGCCGCCCCATCCACCGCCCAGCGGCACTCCGCCATCCAAGTGGGCAACGCGGGGTCGCGCACCACGGGCGCCAGGGCACGCAGCGTGGTGTTCATCTGGCTGTCGAACCAGTGCAGCTTCTGCTCGGCGAACTGGATGGACGACAGCGCCTGCAGCACCAGATGGCCCCCGTCCACCACCGGCAGCGGCAGCGCCGCGCGAAACGCCATGTCCAGCGACGGGTGCTCGCGCACCAGCTCCTGCAAAAAGGCGCAGGCCGCATCGATGGCTTGCGCATGCCGCGCGTGGAAGGCCGGGCTCATCTCTTCGGTGCCCAGGAACTTGGCAACGCCGGCGAGCGACTCGAACGGGGTGGGCAGGCGGGTGGGGGTGGGGGTTGTTGAGGGCATGGTGGCGGTCGGCTGGGCTGAGGAATGGCAACGGCAACCGCGCGCAGGCGGTGTGGGCACGTATCCAACGTAACAGTATGCGCCCACCGCGTTCCCCGCTGCCCAGACGGGGCACAAAATGCACTGCGCGCGCCTGCTGCTGCAGCAACGGCAGCGCGTCCGTATCCAAGTAAACCGCTTTCAACGCCATCGCGTTGAATGCGCTGTAACCGGACACCGCCATGCCCACCACCCTGCCCAAAAGTACCCTGAGCACCTTGCGCAAACTGCTCGCAGGCGCGACCCTGGCACTGGGCCTTGGCGCCCTGCCCGCCTTCGGCCAGATCACCACGGTGGCCACCACCATCAGCGGCACCACGCAGGCCCTGAACTTCGCCGTCAGCGTCAACCCCGAGGCCCGGTTCCTGGGCCAGGGCAGGCTGTACTTCGTGCTGCTGCACAACGGGCAGTTCTACCTGCTGTCCGAGACACGTGGCTTCGTGCCCTACACGGGCGGCGAGATCCCTGAGTACCGCACCATCCGCCAGCCGACCGAGACCATCGCTGTCAGCAACTGGAACACCCGCGCACAGCTGGGTGGCGCCATCTTCGTGGGCTACGGCAACGACTTCTCGGAGATGCTGGCCAGCGGCCGCTACCGCCAGGTGGCCACCCTGGCCGAATACCCCATCCCGCCCGTGGCGGGCGACCCCTACGCGGCCTACAGCGGCGCCTACCTGTGCTCCAGCAACACGGGCGCCACCTACAACGCCACCGCCACCTTCACAGCCGCCCAGGCGGTGGTGGACACATCCCGCATCCCCGCCATTGCGGTGCCCAGCATCAGCGTGCCTTTCGACGGCCTGGGCAGCAGCGGCGACCGCCTCTACGCCAACCGAGACTTCCCGCTGTACCTGGTGTCGCTGGACACGACGGCAGCCGCCCGCTACCCGCTCGCGCTGGCCTACCAGGCCAACGACTTCAGCGCCTCGCACATCTTCGTGTGCGCAAGGCGCTGATAGCGCCCTTCTCTCCAGGCATCTCACGCGCGCGGCTGATGTAGCCCCCCCGGGCGAAGCGCCCGCGGTGCACCGTCCAGCGCCTCCCCGATACCGCCCGTCGGCGCGCAGCGCCATGTCGTGACATTTGGTTTCACGCCACAGTGTGCGCCCCACCCCGGTGATAGATTCGCCGGTCGCTCGGGCCACGCGCCGGGCGTGCCCCGATCCACCGCCAACAGATACACACACCATGGCCGTTACCGTCTCCGACCTGCAGAACATGCGTTTTTCCGGCAACCCGCAGGCCGATGCCTTGCTGGGCGGCACCCCCATCTGGAACTTCTGGCCCGACGGCCGCAAGGTCATCTACTACACCTTCGACGCGGGTGCCAGCAGCGAAGCGGCCAAGAAAACCGGCAGCGCGGTCACGGCCTTCAACGCCGACCAGAAGCAGTCCACCCTGCAGATCCTGCAGCACGCCTCTGCCGTCACCGGCATCGTCTTTACCGAGGTGTCCACCTCGGCCCAGGCCGACCTGCACTTCGCGGCCACCAACCTGCAGGGCCCCTCCACCGCAGGCCTGGCATCGTCGGGCTACAACTACAGCTACTCCGGCCCCAACCAGGTGGTGGGCTCGCTGAACATCGAGGCCGTGGTCTACCTGGACAATGTGGAGCACGCCGGCATCAACAACAAGCCCACGGCCGGCGGCTCGGGCTACGAGGTGCTGCTGCACGAAGTGGGGCATGCGCTGGGCCTGTCGCATCCCTTCGACTCCTCGCACCCCCTGCCCTCGGCGCAGGACAACACCAACAACACCGTCATGTCGTACACACATGCCGGCCCGAACAAGACCACCTTTCAGGGCTACGACCTGCTGGCGCTCGACTGGCTGTATGGCCGCGACGGCCTGGGCGGCACCTACGGTTTCAACTCGACCAAGGGCCCGACGCTGACCTTCGATGCAGCGCCCGCCCCGGCCCCTGCACCGGCACCGGCCCCCACGCCAGCGCCAGCGCCGAGCCCAACACCCGCCCCTGCGCCCACAACACCCACAACACCGACAACGCCCACGGCCCCAACCACCCCCACCAAGCCCACGCCCGCACCAACACCTACGCCCACCAATCCCAACCTGCCCACGGGCAACCAGGGCACGGGCGATGCCGACCTGTTCAACAGCAAGCCCGCCACCGAGACCTTCAACGGCGGTGCGGGCGTGGATACGCTGGTGGCCCACGGCAACCGCGGGCAGTACACGCTGCAGCCGCTGTCGGGTGGCAACTGGCTGCTCAACGACAAGGGCACCGGCCTCGACGGCATCGACACCCTGCAGCAGATCGAGCGCGTGCGCTTTGCAGATCACTCCGTGGCGCTGGACCTGAACGGCGCCGCCGGCACCGCCGCGCGCCTCATCAGCACCCTGCTGGGCTCCGACGCGCTGAAGAACCGCGGCCTGGTGGGTGCCGTGATCAAGGCAGTGGACGAATCGGGGGCCACGCCCCAGCAACTGGCAGAACTGGCCCTGGCCGCCGTGGCCGGCCCCTCTGCCACGCCCCAGCAGGTGGTGGCCCTGCTGTACGCCAACCTGTTCGGCACCGCGGCCGATGCCGCCACCGTGCAGAATCTGGCTGGCCTGCTCCAATCAGGCAGCTACACCGGCGCATCGCTGACCTGGGCCGTGGCCAGCTCGGACCTCACGGCCAGCAAGATCAACCTGGTGGGGCTGAGCCAGGTGGGGCTGGAATACATCTGAACCGAACGGATGCGCAGGGATCGCCTGCGCATCCACGGCCTTGGCGCAGCCCTACCTTTGGGGGATACCACCCACCAGAAATTTGCACTCCAATCACGTTCGATGCCCCTTGGCAAGCAATGCTTTGCCAAGGGCAGACATGTTCGCCCCACGGCGACTGCAGGCCCCGGAGAACAACTCCCCGATGGTGCCATGGTCCCTGGCGCACAACACCTGGCCAGACCAGTGACTGGGACATGCCCAACGTGATTACCGCACTCTTCGAATTCACCCGCTCCGGCGTCTGCAGGTTTGCGCCCAGCGTATCCGCCTCCACAGACGCCCAGGCCGTGCTGCTCAACTGGACACTGATGGCCAACGACCGCGCATTCCGCACGGTGCTCGACCTGCCCGACCGCCTGGTGGCCGAACTCAGCTGGAACGAGCGGCACGACACCGCCCAGCGGCACGACCTCGACTCCTGGGCCCGCCGCCTCGACATCACCGTGTCCAACGCCCTGCGCATGTCGCAGGTCGACCGGCCTATCGCGCGGCCCCTGGCGGCGTAAGGCGCCTCGCCCGCGCCCGCCCCTGGTCAGCCCACCGGGCCTGCCGGCACCTGGCAGGGCCTGATCGCACCGCCCCTGGACACTCCGCCGTTGCAGTGAACAAAGCGGCCAGCCGAGCTACTCCGGATAGGGAACCTCTCAATACCCCGACTTCCCGCCAGCAGCTGAACAAACATCACTTTCGGCGCGGATGCGACTTGATCCAGCCGTGCTTTCGCGTGCTGCGTGGGCAGTTTTTGCAGCTCTGCATACAACTCGTTGGCAACCGAAGCGCACTGCTGCGCAGCCGATAGGCGCCAGCCTCCAAAGCGGGGCAGGGCAATCCAAGCGCCCCGGGCTGCCGGCAACCATCTTGCGTGGGCTTGCAGCGCGCGAATGAAGGGCTGGATCAGGCCATCTGCGTCTGCAGAGCGCGCGACTGTTCAGCTGTTGGCTGGAAGCTGAGGGTATTGAAAGGTACCCCCATGGCTCAGCAAAAGCCTACCCACTGAAGCTACAGCAAATGGATTTCGTAAAACCTAGAGCCCAGCTTGGGCTGCACTGCGTTCCATGACATGAGTCCAAAATTCAAGGAACCATTGCCCAATCCGTCTGCCACAACAAACTTGCCATTTTTTTTCCAATGTAAGCACAACCCGACCTCGCATGGCCGACTCTCCAATCTAGGATTTACAGGATTTTCCTTGATGATGGACAACCCAAGCAAAAAATCCCCGACAAAAGCATTCCAGTATGCTATTGAAAAAATGGGATCTGAAGAATCAACAGGAAATATATCCACATCCTCGTCCATTGGATGGAAATCAGGATCTCCAGCCTCATCCCTGTCAAGCCAAACAATGACGCTGTTCAGGCTATCGTCACCCGCCATTCCAAGGACCCGGCCATCTTCGAATGTGAGCGCCAGCGGCCCTTCCGTCCTTTCAAAAACCTGGGAAAATGGAATCCTTCCCTCGACTGCAGCAACGTCCTTGGGCGAAAGACTGTACCTCCTCATCGACAAGAGCCTTTTACCCAAAAAACTCTTAAATAGCAAAGCCGATTGAGATGGCAGCGCCGCAGAATATGAATCCATCATCTTTTCCCCATATTTCTCATCATTTCAATCAGCAGATCAATCATTTTCATATTCTCCTTCTTATACCCCCTCTCCACACCCATTGGATCAGATATTACCACGCCGCCATCCCTATTCACAAGAAATTGCAAATCCTTGATTTTTATCTCAGCGTTTAGCAATTTTTCCTTTATCAGCATCAAGTCGGCAATACTCTTTCCATTCAAAACACCTAGATCACCAACCACCGTGACACGGCCTCTGATCACTTTGACCGCATCTTTGGTCCCCGCCTCAAATCGATCGTACACAAGCGCAGGGCGATCACCTACCATGATCGGCCCCCTGGCGTTAACGACGGGAAGGCCCATCTCCTTTAGTTGGCCAAGCAGTTTCAACTCGCTTTCCAATTCACTGATGCGGCCTGAGTGCAAGACGCCAACGGCGTACTTTTCGCCATAGGCGAATACATCCTTGGTGCCCCCTTCGCCCAGCTTGGGCCCCAGGTCCGAAAGGCCGAGGTTGGAGAAATCATCAGCTGCAGCTCCAGGTCCCGCACCATCGAACTCCTTCACGCCATTGTTGGCTGTCGCAGTTTCAGTCCCTGCCGGATCGCCTGCCAGATTGTTGTCTGCAAGTATTTCTTGAGCAAGTGCCGCTTCGTTGGCCCAGACCGTGACCTCCTTTTTTCGCACCTTCACATTGGTAACTCCACCGTTGCGAAGAACCGCGAGGATTTTCTTGGGATCGCCCTTGATCTTGAGCGCACCCGTTTCGAGCTTGGTTGCCACCATCGGCGCGGACCGTGCAGTGGTTGATCGCGCATCCTGCACTGGCACAACCTGGTCCTCGTGATCAGTCGTTTGCGCCGTTGGCAGTGGTGCTGGTGCTGCCAATGCCTGCTTCGCCCGCTCGACACTGCCGGCCGTCACCACAACCTTCCCCGGCCCATCCATCATTGCGCCTTTGGGGATGCCCGCGCCCTCAAGCCACTGGCGCACCGCCTGGGTGTCGCCCTGCACGTCGAGCATGCCGCCCTCGCGCATCGACATCTGCACCGATGGTGGCGGCTGCCTTACCGCATCGGCATCAGCGCCAGGCTGTACCGGTGCCAGCACCTGCTGGGCCCGTGCAGCCTGCTCGGGCCCGACCCATACGCTGTCGAGCCACATCCACACCTTGTCCAGGGCCTGTTCACACCCATTTCGGGGTCGCGAAATTGGTGTGAACAGGCCCTACAGCGCGCGGTTTGCGGCCGCCGCGGCCAGGATGCTTCGGGCCTTGTCTTCGCCGTGCTCCCGGGCCAGTTGCTGGAACTCAGGCTCCGCCGCAAAGGCGGACGTGGGCAGCTTTTGCAGCTCTGCATACAACTCGTTGGCGACCAAAGCGCCCTGCTGCGCAGCCGATAGGCGCGAGTCCCCAGAGCGGGGCAGGACAATCCAAGCGCCAGGACACCGGCCCCGGCCTGCCGGCAACCATCTTGCGCGGGCTTGCAGCTCGCGAATGAAGGGCTGGATCAGGCCATCTGCGTCTGCAGAGAGCGCGACTGTTCAGCTGTTGGCTGGAAGCTGAGGGTATTGAAAGATGCCCCCATGGCTCGGCAAAAGCGTACCTACCAACTGAAGCTACAGCAAAGGCACTTCGTAGAATCGGGAGTTCAACTTGGGCTGCACTGCATTCCATAGCATCAGCTTGTTGGACCCCCAATAGTCATCGCCTTGCCCTCCCAGTATCGCTGCAAGCTTGCCATTTTTTTGCCAGCTCAAGCACAGAGCAACCTCGCACGGCCGATTCTCCAGTCGAGGATTAATCGGATTTTCCTTGATGATGGACATGCCAATCAATTGATCACCCACAAAATCGCGCCATTTCGCTTGCGAAAAGACCGGATCCGATGCTTCAATTGGAAAAAGCACACCCTCCTTTTCGCTCATCGGCGTGGCGCCAAGCCGCCTATTTCTGTCACTGTCAAGCCAAACAATCGCACTATTAAGGCTGTCATCCTCCCCAACCCCGAGGATTCCGGCTCCTTCGAACGTGAGACCCAGCGGCCCTTCAGTCCCTTCAAAAACACGCGAAGGCGACTCTTCCATTTCGGCTCCCGCCTCTTCCTTGGGAAATATGCTGTATCTCGTGAATGAAATCAGCTTGCGCCCCAAGAAAGTTCGGAGAAGAGGAATAGATTGAGATGGCGTCGGTTGATCTTTATATTGGTCAATCATTAAAATCCCTATTTTCCTTCGGCCAATTTTACCAAATAATCGATCATCTTTATGTTTTTTCGATAACCCACACCACCCACCGCAAGCCTTAATGGGTCAGATATCACAATACCACCATCTTTTCCCACAAGAAACTGCAGATCGGATATATGCAACTTGGCCCCTTCAATTTTTCCTCTGATGAGTATCAAATCAGAAATACTTCGCTTATTCAACAAACTTAGATCGCCGACAACCGTCGCATGGCCATCCACCATTCTGACCGCATCTTTGGTCCCCGCCTCAAATCGATCGTACACAAGCGCAGGGCGATCACCTACCATGATCGGCCCCCTGGCGTTAACGACGGGAAGGCCCATCTCCTTTAGTTGGCCAAGCAGTTTCAACTCGCTTTCCAATTCACTGATGCGGCCTGAGTGCAAGACGCCAACGGCGTACTTTTCGCCATAGGCGAATACATCCTTGGTGCCCCCTTCGCCCAGCTTGGGCCCCAGGTCCGAAAGGCCGAGGTTGGAGAAATCATCAGCTGCAGCTCCAGGTCCCGCACCATCGAACTCCTTCACGCCATTGTTGGCTGTCGCAGTTTCAGTCCCTGCCGGATCGCCTGCCAGATTGTTGTCTGCAAGTGCGTGTATTGTGAAGTCATCTGTGGGCAAGAAATGCCCAAAAAAAGGGGGGAATTGCTTAAAAAATGAGCTAATCCGAAGCGCTCAAGCCGCCTGCGCCTGTGACTGGCTGAAAGCAGCGGTTTTTAGAGGCTCCCAACTGAAATTACAGCAAAGGTACTTCATAGAATCGGGAGTTCAACTTGGGCTGCACTGCATTCCATAGCATCAGCTTGCATTCCCAATAGTCATCCCCGTGCCCGCCGAGGATTGCCGCAAATTTGCCATTTTTTTGCCAATTCAAGCACAAAGCAATCTCACACGGCCGATTATACAGCCGAGGATTTATCGGATTTTCCTTTATTATTGACATCCCAATCAATCGATCCCCTATAAATTCACTCCATTGCGTTCGTGAAAAAACAGGATCTGAAGCTTCGATCGGAAAAAATACGCTTACACTCTCGTCCATCGGACTGAAATCGGGCTGTCCATCCTTGTCCCTGTCAAGCCAGACGATTGCGCTATTCAGGCTATCGTCCTCTCCAACCCCAAGAGTTCCGGCTCCTTCAAAATTGAGACCCACAGGCCCTTCTGTCCCTTCAAAAACAAGTGAAACAGGTTTCTCTATTTCGGCGGCCGCTTCCTCTTTGGAAAACAAACTGTATCTTGTAAATGAAACAAGCTCTTTCCCCAAAAAACTGCGAAGCAGTGAAACCGACTGAAGAGGGGTCATTGAAGCGGGAAACTCTTTGTTAGTCATTTTTTCTTTCCTGCACGAGCCAAGTTTATCAAAAATTCAATCATTTGGAGATTTTTTCTGTAGCCAGGCCCAACTTTACCCCCAAAGGATCAGATATTACCAAACCACCATCACGCCTAACAAGAAATTGTAGATCTTCTATGTGCAATCTCGCATCCACAATCTTCTTTTTAATAAAAGTCAAATCCGATATGCTTTTTTTATTTAAATAATCCAACTCTCCAACGACTATTGGTTGATTGCGCACCATTCTGACCGCATCTTTGGTCCCCGCCTCAAATCGATCGTACACAAGCGCAGGGCGATCACCTACCATGATCGGCCCCCTGGCGTTAACGACGGGAAGGCCCATCTCCTTTAGTTGGCCAAGCAGTTTCAACTCGCTTTCCAATTCACTGATGCGGCCTGAGTGCAAGACGCCAACGGCGTACTTTTCGCCATAGGCGAATACATCCTTGGTGCCCCCTTCGCCCAGCTTGGGCCCCAGGTCCGAAAGGCCGAGGTTGGAGAAATCATCAGCTGCAGCTCCAGGTCCCGCACCATCGAACTCCTTCACGCCATTGTTGGCTGTCGCAGTTTCAGTCCCTGCCGGATCGCCTGCCAGATTGTTGTCTGCAAGTATTTCTTGAGCAAGTGCCGCTTCGTTGGCCCAGACCGTGACCTCCTTTTTTCGCACCTTCACATTGGTAACTCCACCGTTGCGAAGAACCGCGAGGATTTTCTTGGGATCGCCCTTGATCTTGAGCGCACCCGTTTCGAGCTTGGTTGCCACCATCGGCGCGGACCGTGCAGTGGTTGATCGCGCATCCTGCACTGGCACAACCTGGTCCTCGTGATCAGTCGTTTGCGCCGTTGGCAGTGGTGCTGGTGCTGCCAATGCCTGCTTCGCCCGCTCGACACTGCCGGCCGTCACCACAACCTTCCCCGGCCCATCCATCATTGCGCCTTTGGGGATGCCCGCGCCCTCAAGCCACTGGCGCACCGCCTGGGTGTCTCCCTCCACGTCGAGCATGCCGCCCTCGCGCATCGTCATCTGCACCGGTGGTGGCGGCTGCCTTACCGCATCGGCAGCAGCGCCAGGCTGCGGCTGCGCCAGCACCTGCTGGGCCCGTGCGGCCTGCTCGGGTGCTACCCATACGCTGTCGGTCCACATCCACACCTGATCTACCCCGGCAGCGCGCAGTCGCTTGTCCAATTGCCAAGGGTCTCCTTCCACGCTCAGCGTGCCTTTGTCGGACAGGTGCATTGCGCCAACAGGCGCTTCCACCGCAGCATCAGCAGTCGACTCGGGCGCGGAAGTGCCTTGGGGGAGTGCCACATGCGAGTACGGCACGATCTCCTGCTGTGCATCTGCAACTTCAGCACCGGTCTGATGCGCGATCGTCCCAGCCTCGCCCCCGGGCACAGCGGGTGCCGCCAATTCGTCCATATGGCCGCTTGGCAAGGGCTGCGCATTCCTTTCCATGGATGAAGAGTCCACCGCCTGCGGCACGGCCGAGGCGACCGGGGTCACCGGCTGGCCTTGCACCAGGGACCGGAGCAAGTCGTCTCCATACCCACTGCCGCGCTCTGCAGCGCCCGCCGAGTTATCCAGCACGGGGTTGTAGGCATCGGGTGGGCCTTGCTGCGCGTGGCCCACCGGGCTATCCGGGCCGGGGCGAAGGGGTGCAGCCTGCACCCGGGTTCCTTTGGAACCGCTCGGTACTGTGCCAAGGACGCCCCCGACAAGTGCGCTGCGGCCGGCGTCATCGAGCAGGCCCTTGTCCTTGCCCGACACATGGATGTCGACAGCGTTGCTGCCGATGGTGTTGGCCGACTCCTGGATGGCCCCGGTCAGGCCCTTCGTGGTGATCTCTGAGCCGGTCGCCAGAAGGCGCCTGCCGGCATCGGCCAGCACCTGGGTGCGCACCGGTGGCGGGATCTTGAGCACCATGTCCTTGATCGCTTGCCCCGCAGGCAGCGGCAGCTTCTCGCTGGCGGCCGCCAGCCCTCCCTTGAGCGCGGCGGCCGCCGCACTGTCACCCTCTGCGTAGGCGGATCCAGCCGCGCTGGCCGCCATGGGCGCCGACAGGCTGGACTGCGCGCCAGGCACCATCATGGCCGCGAGAGCCTGCGCTGCAGGCAGGGAGTTGCCTGCCAGTTGGACCGTCATCCAGCGGCCGAACTCGCCGTTGTCCCAGGCTTGCGCCGGGCCTTGGCGCGACAGGGTGGAGGCGTAGCCTTCGCTCATCTGGCGCAAGTCATCCACCAAGGGCATGTTGGGTACACGGCCGAATACGGGAGAGCCGCCGCCATCGACCAGGACCTTGTTGACACCCTCGGTGACCAACCCAGTCGCCACCGACGGGACATTGAGCGTCCCCGCCAGCGAACTCGCCGCGCCCTGCTTGAGGGCGGCCTTGACGGGGTTGGCTTCGGCATAGGCCTGCACCCTGTTCAAGGGCGTAGGCGCCCGCATCTGTGGCGAATTGGCGATGCGCTGGCGCTGCTCGACGGCTTCTGCATAGTCGCGGCGGGAGAGTCTTTCGGCCTCGGCCAGGTCCATGCCTCTCGCAGCGCCGACCACATCGGGGCCCTCCAGCACGCTCTTCCACTCCGGGCGCGGACCGTTGGACGCCTCGATGGCCGGCCTCATCCAGGGCATCACTGCTGCGGCAGCACCTTTCACCAGGCCGTAGGCCTGGTCTGCAGCGTCCGACAGGATCGACGCCTGCCTGGGCGCATCCGTCCTGCGCGGGTCATCCACCTTGCGGCCATCCTGTGCGCGCGCGGCCGGCTCCATATCCACCATTGAAGTCGCCTGCCTACCATCGCCAGGCCCCAGCGCCACCAGCTCGAACGCAGACCAATCAATGCCTGCATTGGAAACCTCTGGCTCCTCCACCAGTTCGAAGCGGGACCAATCCATCACTGCGCTTTCGCCAGGGGCTCGGGCCGGCCATTGCGCACGATGTACCGCTGGCCGCTGGCGTCGCGGACCACCGTTCCGTCCTGCGGCGCGGACGACAGCGGCCGGCGCGCACCAGCGCTGGTGCTGGCGCCCACCCGCGAGCCAGTGCCGGCCTCGCCTATTTGGACCGGGGCCGTGGGGCGCAAAGCCGGCTCAGGCCTTGGACGCTCACTCGGGCGCTCGGGCTGCACGGCGCTGCTGCGCTGGAAGGCCGCAGCAGCATCGAGGGCAGAGCCGCCGCCCTGCTCCACGGCCACGGCACTGGCCTCCCCCCGGTCGTTCAGCCCGAACTGCCGCTCTCCCCGCGCATGCACGTCGAGCTTGCCCGGGTCCAGGAACAGCGTGTACAGCCGCTGCAATGCCTGCGCGCCCTTCTCGCGGTCGTAGGCGGCGCGCTCCAGCGTGGTGGTGGGCGGCGCAGCGTCCATGCTGCCGGCCCGGTCGTAGCGGGCAAAGTCGCCGGCCGTGGGGGCCACGGCGTTCATCACGGGCATGCCAAAGCCCACGTCGGCCAGGCGCAGGCCGGCGTCTTCATGGACGGCACGCACGCGGTTGACCAGGTCCTGCCGTTGCTCGGGCGTCCGGGCGCGGGCGGCTTCCTCCATCAGGTTGAAGCCCTTGCCGCTGCCAGCACCACCAGCGGACCCGACCCGCGTCTGCTCCTGCTGCCACTGCCGGTCGGCCGTGCGTTGCTGTTGCAGCTCCAGCGCGGCCTGCTGCTTGTCCTGCAGCAGCGCGCGCTGTGCCTGCAGTTTCTCATCGTCGACCGCCATGGCCGACATGCCGCCGCCCACGCCCTGCAGCGTGCCGCCCAACAGGTTGGCGAAGAAGCTCATTGCATACCCCCTTGCAATGGCTGTGGTTGCTGCTGCGCCATCTGCGCGAGGTTCAGGCCCTGCGGTCCGGGTGCGGGCCCGGGCGCCGGCAGCGGCTGGCCACCGGGTGGAGCACCGGGCGCAGGCATCAGCCCATCCTCGGCGTCCATGCGCATGTACTCGGCGATGGACTCCTGCATCACCTGCTGCAGGAAGGGTTCGAGCTGCGCGTCCGGCACCATGCCCGCGTCGTTGGCCAGGGCGGCCACGTCCTTGACGAACTGCACGCCCACGTGCAGCAGCACGGCCGGGTCCACGGGCTGGCCGGCCTTTTCGGACTGCGTGGCCAGGAAGCGCAGGGTCTGCGTGCCGAACTTCACCGCTGCGCCGGCAGGGTCGATGTCCATTGCGCCCTTCCATTCCACCGCAGACTCGCCCAGCAACTGGCGAGCGCGGCCCAGCAGCATGTCGAACTGGGCCTGCTGCTCTGCGCTGGCAGGGGTCTTGCCGCCGGTCGTGCCTGTGGTGGGCGAGTGCGCGGGCGCACCCTGTGCCATTTCGTTGAGGTTCATGGTGGTCCTTTACTGCACGATGCGGGTGGTGGGGGTGTAGCTGTAGCGCTGCTTCTGCCATGCCAGCTTTTTTTCCTCGGCCTTGGCGTTGGCCGCGCCGCTGATGCCAGCGCCCACGCCCTTGATCACTTCGCCCGCGGCCTTGTCGTTGCTGAGCAGCTTGTCGAAGAAGCTGCCCGGCTTGGTGGCTGCCGTGTTCACGGCCGGCGTCTTCGGCGCCTCAACGCCTTTGGTGATGTCGCCTGCCTTGAGCTGCTGGCCCGACGAAGCCTTCATCCCGGAGGCGTTCTGCGCAGCTGCCGTCTGGCTGGCAGCACCGCTCTGAAAGGAGGAACTCGCTCCCTGGGATCGATTGGCAAGCTCATCGGCCGCCGACGACGTCGCATTGAAAGCAGGCTTGGCATCCACCTGCATGGGCGCCTCAGGATTGAGGAGATTGACCCCCACCCCGTCAGAAACGAGCCCGCCTCCTGCCGCTTTGTTCGCCAGATTGAAGGCGTTGTCGGCGGCATCCATGCCGTTCGTGGCCCAGAGGGAGGATGCATCCGTCGCGCTGCCCAGGGCACCCGCCGTGTCCGCCAGGTCAAAGGCCCCTATTGCCGAATTGACCCCGAAGGCATTGGTGCCGTCCAGCATCGCTTTCGTGCTCAATGCGCCTCCGGCCTCGGTCAGCCCCGCTGCCTCCCCGCCGCCACCACCGAACCCACCATTGACAGCCCCGTACACCGCCCCTGCGACGTTGGCGATCATCACCAGGTCCTCCCCGAACACCTTGGCGGCGGCCTGGTTGATCTTGTTGTTGATTCCGGACACCTGGAAAGCCACCGACGCAATGGCGGTCACCGCAGTGGCGGAGATACCAACGGCGGTGCCAATGGCGGCCGCAGCGCCCGTGTAGCTCAAGAGAATGGGGACGATGATGGCCATGGATCAGCTCTCCAGTGCGGACACGTAGGCTGTGCCCATGACGCCAAAGCCGCGGCGGGCCATGACCTTGTTGAAACGTGCCGGATCGGCGATGCCGGCGTAGTCGTGCACCACGAACTGCACAGCCCGCATGCGCGTGGCCCAGTCCTGCAGCGCTGCCAGCAGGCGCAGGCCCGAGCCGTCCTCGGCGTACCAGAGCAGTTCGTAGGCGGTCTGCCGGCGGTTGAAATGGCCGGGCTGCACGATGCCCGCGATCAGGCCGCGCAGCGCGCCGCCCTCTTCGCTGACGAACACCGCGCCGGCCAGGTTGTGGATGACCCCCAGAAAGGAAGCCTGCACCTGGGCCATTTCGATAGGCTGGTCTGCCATGCGGCTGGCGGCGTGCTCGCGCAAGGCCAGCGCCACCAGGCCGGGCAGGTCGTCGCGGGTGGCGCGGCGGATGATGGCGGTAGTCATGGGCTTGCCGCGTTACCGTCATTGCCACTAGGCCCACTAGGCCCACTGGCTCCACTGGATCCACCTGGTGCGCCACCAGTGCCATTTCCACCTGTGTCGGCGTCTGCATACGGGTTAGACGGCCTGGAAGCATCAGCAGACGTGTTCGCCCTCGCCTCCGTCTTGATGATCCAGCTGTCCGGGTTGTAGCCCAGCCGGTTGGACAAGGCGGTCAATTGCGGGTTGTAGGTCGCAGCCAGGTCAGAGATGGCGCGGTCTGCCTTTTCCGGGGAAAGGTCGGCGGTGTTGATCTGGAAGATCTTGGCGGCGTAGTCGGATCGCAGGTTGTTCAGCGTCGCGCGGTCATTCGCGTCGGTCTGGTTTTGCTGGTTGCGGTCGTCGTGGTTGAGCTGCATCTGCAGCCGCGCCATGCTCGTGTCGGGCTGGATCGCCGCCGCGCGCGAGGCCGCATCCAGCTGCGCAATGGACATTTGGGTCTGCGCCGCGAACTGGTCGCGCGCCGACTGGTAGCCGTTCTGCACAGCGTCGCGCTCCAGCGTCAGCTGCTGCTGGCGGTCCAGCATCCGGTACTCGCGGTCGAACTGCTGCTGCGCCGCCCATTCGTTGGCCTGCACGTTGAAGTCGGCCATGGTGGCGTCGCGCACAAAGGCATTGTTGTCGCGCGCAAAGGTGTTGGCCTGGCCGGCGTTGAACTCGCCTGAGCGGGCATAGGTGCTGGCGTCCTGCTGGGCAATCGGCATGGCCGCGTCGTACAGGGCCGAGTCGGCCGCCGTCAACGCCATCGAGCTGTTGAGCAGGCCGCGCGTGTTGGCCGTCTGCAGCGCGCGGGCGCGGGCCTGCTGCATCAGCGGGCTGTCGTCCGCAATGATCTGCTGCAACTGGCTGCGCACCGTCTCGTTGGGCGCCACGTCCCAGCGCGTCATGCCCTGCAGCTGCGACAGGTTGATGCCCGTGGTGGGCGGCTTCCTGGCGTCCTTGGTCCAGCCCTTCTGGGCGTCGTAGGTGTAGTCGTAGTAGGGCTTCTCCAGCCCGCCTGTGGTGCCATAGCCACCGATGGCCGAGTCCTCGGCCGACCAGCCGTAGAGTTGCCCGAACTGCTTTTGCGTGAGGCCCAGGCCCTGGGCCTGTGCGGCGACTTCCTGGCTGGTCTTGCCCACCGACCACTGCTTGCCGGTGTTGATCTCGTCGGCCGTGAGGTCGCGCCCGCCCTCCCAGCCGGTGGAGGCGGCGGCGGGTGCCGGCGATGGCGCATACGAGGGTGCCGGGGCTGGCGACGGCGCTGCGCCCCAGGCCTGGCTGGCCAGGTTGAACTGCGCGTCGGTGACGCCCAGCGACTTGCCGATGCGTGCCAGGTCCTCGTCCGACGCGCCGTTGGCCCGCTCGGTCGCATAGGCCGCGTTGACGTGATCCTGCGTGTACTCTGCCATGGTCAATATCCTTTGCTGCGGTCGGTGGTGCCGCGCTGCTGCGCCTGCAGGGCAATGCGGCCTGGCAGGGCCAGCAGGGCCTGCAGCTCCTGGATGGCGGCCTGCGCGGCGCGGATCTCGGAGTCGCTGGAGCGCACGGTGGTGCACACGGTGGTCAGCTCGGCGATACGCTCGGCCGCGTAGGCCTGCACACCGCGCCACACGGCGGTGGCGGGGTTGATCTGTTCCATCCAGCTCATGTGAAATCCCCGTGCTCATACGCCCTTGCCCATCTGTGCGCTGAATGCCATCTCGGCATTCAGCATCTGCGCCTTGCTGTCGCGGTCGGCCTGGCGGTCGGCCAGCACGGCGCGGGTCTTTTGCACCTCGAACGCCTGGCGCCGCTGGGCCTCGGTCTGGCCCGTGCGCTCGCGCGCCGCGGCGGTGGCCGCGTCCAGCGCCATGCGCTGCTGGGCCAGCTCGCGCTGGGCCATGGCCTCGTCGCGGCGCAGCTGCAGGCGGGCCTTCTCCAGCTCGCCATCCATCGCGGCCTGCTCGCGTTGCTGGGCCACCCGCTCGGCGTCGGGGCCGCTCTTGCCGGGGGGCTGCTGCGCCTCGGCCTGCTGCATGCGGGCGATCTCCTGCTCGGTGGGCAGCACGCGGTCGGGGTCGAGCTTGAAGGCGCGCGCAAATTCGCGCATCAGCCGCATCTGGTTGCTCGGCGGCAGGCCCATGGCCTGCGCCGTCTGCATGAAGGCCTGCAGCCGCTGCGCCTGGCCCTCCAGCTCCACCAATGCGGCAATGCCCAGCGCACGCACGCGGCTGTCGCCCTTGATCTCGGCCTTCTCGCTGTACTGCATGTTCCAGTCGAAAAAGCGCGTGATCAGCGGGGTGACGATGTCGTCGTCCCAGTTACGCACCGCGCGGCGCACCCACAGGTTGGCCGCGTTGTAGGCAATGCTGGCACCCGTGGCGCTCTGCATGTAGCTCGGCGCCTCGGTGCCTTGCAAAAAGGCAGGCAGCGTGCCCACCTCTTCGATCAGCTGCTTGCTCATGCCGAAGATGGCCTGCAGCTCCTGCAGGCGCGCATCGATGGCGATGAACTGAATGCCCTGGCGTGCGTCCGAGCCCGGGCGCTTGTTGCGCCAGAACTTGCCCGGCGCCATGCGCCACGAGCCATCCACCGGCTCGATGGCCTGGTCGTCCACCACCACCTGGGGCAGCACGCACAGGCCCATGTTGTCGTGCATGGCGCGAAACGCGCTGTTGGCGCTCTCCTGGTTGTCGCGCACCTCGTAGGGCATGCCAAAGCCGAAGATGCTGGCCTCGTCCATCTGCCAGGTGAACACGCTGTAGGGGTGCTCGTTGCTGTCCAGCGGGTTCAGCGCCGCTTTCAGCACCTCACCCTGGCTGCCGAACCACACCACGCCGGTGTAGGTCTTGAGCGGGTCATCTTCCACCGCGCAGCCGCAGTCGATCAGGTCCTGCGCGGTGATGGGGCCGTGGTACTCCCACACCTCATAGCGCCGGTCCTTGGCGCCGCTGGCGCCGCTGATGGCGCGCAGCCGCTCGCGGTAGTTGTTGGTGGGCGTGGTCGGCTCGGCGCCCAGCATGCGGCGCAGTGCATCGGCGTCCACGTCGGGCATGTCCTGCAGGTCGGCCGCCTCCTGGCGCGTGAGGTAGTGGCGCTCGAACACGAACTCCGCTTCGCGGATGTGCGTGCTGCTCATGTCGGGGAAAAAGTTCCACAGGTCCACCCGCGCCGCCTGCGGCAGCGGCTTGCGCGCAAGGCTCATCACATACGCCCCATCGCCCTGGCGCGCCCAGCGCTTTGTGGTGCGAAACATCGGCACCGGCCCCTTGAGCACGCCCGTGCCGTACAGCACCGCATCGTGGATCACATCGCGCGCATGGCGCGGGTAGCTGCACTCGGCCAGTTGGTCGTCGATCTCGCGCTGCATCGCGTCGCAGCGCTTGGCCGCCTCGTCCACCATCTGGCCAATCGCCTGGTGTATGCCGCCGGCCGTCAGCATTGGCCCCTCGGGCGACTGCATGGGCGTGTCGGGGGGCAGCTGCCCGGCCAAGTCCAGGGCCTCGTCCAGGTCGGGCACGGGCGTGGGCTCGATCACGTAGTTGCGCTCTTCGCTGGGGAACAGCATGTCGAACAGCCGCGCCTCCACCAGCCCGCACAGCCGGCGTGTCAGCGGCACAAAGACCCGGCTGCCGTACTCTCCCTCATCACCGAACATGCCCGGGTCGTACTGCCCGTTGAACTGGCGCACGTCCTTGTACCAGCGCTCCTCGGTCACCTGGCGCTGCTGCACCTGCTCCTGCGCCAGGGTGAGCAGCCGCCGGCCCAGGGCACCCACGCGCACGGCGCGGGCCTCGGCCTCGCGGCGCTGTTGCGCGGCGAACTCCTCGTCATCGATGCGCTGCTGCGCGGCATCGGCCTCGCTCGCCTCGGCCAGCAGGGCCAGCACTTCGTCGGCGCCCATGGAGCCGCTGGCGACCAGGGCGGCAATGTCATCAGCGGCCTGGCTCGTCAGGCCATCGGCCACGGCAAAAGAGGGATGGGAAAACGGTGGATTGCGCATGCACCGCAGTGTTGCGGGGCGGTAGCGCGCGAACAACGCGCGGCATATATGCAGGTTTGCGCGCAAGCCCCGCGCCTGGCGCCATGGGCATGCAAGGCGATACAGTATGCGCAGGCGCCGACGGATTGCCCTGTTCTTCTTACTGCCCGCACTTCATCCCAATGACCACTGCCTCTCCCCGCTACCATTTCATCACCGGCCTGCCCCGCTCGGGCTCCACGCTGTTGTCGGCCCTGCTGCTGCAGAACCCGCGCTTTCATGCCGGCATGAGCAGCCCCGTGGGCGGCTTGTTTCGCGGCATGCTCAACCAGTTGGGCGCGGGCAGCGAGTTCGGCCCCGTGGTCACCCGCGCGCAGCGCCACCGCCTGGCGCGCGGCCTGTTCGACAGCTACTACGCGGACCAGGCGGGCGAGAAGGAGGTCATCTTCGACACCAACCGCATGTGGAGCGCGCAGATGCCCGCCCTCATGGAGATGTTCCCCGGAGCCAAGCTGATCGCCTGCGTGCGCAACGTGGCCTGGGTCATGGACAGCATCGAGCGGCGCTACCGCGCCAACCCCTTCGAGATCACCCGCCTGTTCAACGACGACACCGAGCGCAACACCGTCTACAGCCGCGTGGACACCCTGGCTCAGCGCAACCGCATGGTCGGCTACCCATGGACGGCGCTCAAAGAGGCGTTCTACGGCGAGCACGCCGCCTCGCTGCTGCTGGTGGACTACGACCTGCTGGCCCAGGCCCCGCACAAGGTGCTGCCGCTGATCTACCAGTTTTTGCAGGAGCCGGCCTTCGAACACAACTTCGAGAAAGTGCAGTACGACGCCCCCGACTTCGACGAAGCCCTGGGCCTGCACGGCCTGCACAAGGTGCGCCCTACCGTGGGCCTGGAGCGGCGCGAGACCATCTTGCCGCCCGACCTGTTCGAGCAGTACGGCAAGCTGTCGTTCTGGCACGACCAGGCGAACAGCCGCGCCAGCGTGATCACGGCCAAGGCCTCAATGACGCCAGCGCCGCAGCCTGTGTGAGGCCGAATCGACAGCCCTGACCGCACAGCCGGGCTGCAGGCTCTCGCACACCCAGACGCACCCTTGTCGTCGCTTCGCAATCATCGCAGTGCATAAGGTGACAGCAGCGTGGCCGCCTTGCAGGCAACATGCGCTGGCGGCCGGCCGCGCCGAAACGAATCAAGATGTTACGAGGGCTGCCAAATGGCAGCTTTTTTGTTGACCCTCACGACTCTTTCACTTAATTTCAACCGTCGCCCCAAACTGGGGATTTTCGGACGCACGCTTTGTCCTCCAATGAACGCAATGAGAGCACTGAACCTGCAAGCAGCCCATGGCGCACGGCGCCGCGGGTTGCGCCGCACGCTGTCACGCCTTGCGTTCAATCCTTGTTGACAGGGTACTGGCCTGTGCCCGCGCGCCCGTGCAGCCAGCCGACCACCGCACGTGACCGCCAACCCCAGTGGCCTGCTCGCAACGGGCCGCGCCGCCTGCCCGCGCGCGCATGAACCAATGTCACAGATCTGCAGCCAACACACCGGTTTAACGGGATCAGCACCATGACCGACACGTCACTCACCAACGCCACCACCATGCACCAGATCGTCTTCATCGACAGCCGGGTGCCCGACCTCCAGTCCATCATCGCGGCTACCCAGCCGGGTGTGAAGGTGGTGGTGCTCAATGCGAGCGAAAGCGGTGTATCCCAGATGGCCAAGGCGTTGGAAGGCGAGCATGGCCTGACATCCATCAGTGTCGTCTCGCATGGCGACAAGGGCGTTCTTTTACTGGGCAATGGGCCTTTGTTTGCTGGCAACCTCGATCAGCACCGGACGGATTTGAAAGCCATTGGCGATGCTCTGGGGCCCGATGGCGACCTGCTGCTGTATGGCTGCGATGTGGGTGCTGGCGAGGTAGGCACACAATTCATGCAAGCACTGTCGCAGCTGACTGGAGCGGATGTGGCGGCGTCCGACGACGGCACTGGTACGGCCGCCCGTGGCGGTGATTGGGACCTGGAAATCACAACAGGCCAGATTGAAGCCGCCCCCGCTCTGGCGGTACAGGCACTGGCCGGGTATGAGCATCTGCTGGTCACGACCAGCGTCAGCTCGGTTGCGCAGCTCAAGGCCGCGATTACCACTGGCAATACCGATGGCGTCGCCGACATCATCACCATGACAGGCAACATTACGTTTGCCAGTGCCGCCGATGCGGTCACCATCAATGTGACTGATGGACAGACGATGTCCATTGTTGGCGGTGGTTTCACGTTGAGTGGCAACAATCTGACGCGGGTACTGGACGTTACCGCTGGAAATGTGGCGATCAGCAATCTCACCATTTCCAATGGTCTGCTGACAGGCAATGGAGGCAATGTCACTGGCAATGCTGCAGGAACCGCTGGCGGGGATGCGTTGGGTGCAGGCATTCGAAACGCGGGGACACTGACGATCACCAATAGTGCCATTACCGGTAACAAAGCGGCGGGCGGAGGAGGAGGCGGTGGGGTCGCCGATGGCAAGCTTGGCGGTGGCGGCGGCGGTGGAGGCGGCGGAGCATTTGGAAGTACGTTCGGCGGCACTGGTGGAAGCAACTTTATAACCCCCACTGGCAGCCCGCCCAGCCCCCCTGCAGGGACCCTGTTGGCAGGCAATGTTGGCACGCCAGGCAAAGGAGGCTCTGGAGCTGGATACACAGGCCTTGGCGGTGCTGGCGGCGATACCTCTGGGGGCGCGGGAGGTGTCTCTGCCGGCTACGGATACGGAGGGGCTGGGGGCACTGCCAGTGGCGGCGGGGCCGATATTGGCGGGGGCGGTGGTGGCGTGGGATTCAACAGGGCCGGGGGTAGCGGGGGCAATGCTGCCGGTGGTATCTACAACACAGGTACCCTCACTATCACGGGCAGCTCCGTTTCCAACAACATTGCCGCAGGCGGCGGCGGCGGTGGTGGTGCCGCGTCGGGTGCAGGTAATGGAGGCACAGGAGGATCTGGTACGGGGGGCATCTGGAATGTAGGTGGCCTTGCACAACTTGACGCCGCAACTGCGGGGACACTGGGCGCTGGTAACAATGGGGCTGGAGGTGCAGGAGGCTTCGCGCCTAGTGCCACGAACGGGGATGCAGGGACACCTGTCGATGGAATCACATCCACAGGCGGGGGCACCCAGAATCTGGCCTACGTGCCCCCTCCCCCAGCCACGCTTACCAGCGCAACCTACGATGCCTCCACCGGCGTCCTGTCGGTCACAGCTGCCGCCATGACCACCGGCGACACCATTGACGTGACCAAGCTCAGCCTCACCGGCCAGGGCGGCAGCTACACCCTGACCAGCGCCAACGTCACGGCCAGCAGCGCCACGGCGTTCTCCGTCACCTTGAACGCCGCAGACAAGCTGGCCGTCAATGGCGTGCTGAACAACAATGGCACAGCCTCGGTTGGTGCCACCACCTTCAACCTTGCCGGCGCAGCCAATTGGGACACCACAGCGTCCGCCCCGGCCGACCTGACCGGCAACACCGTCACCGTCTCCAACGTCACCGCGCCCACCATCACCAGCGCCACCTACAACGGCGCCACCCACGTCTTCACCGTCACCGGCACAGGCCTGGTCAAGACCATTGGCGCCACCAACGACGTCACGGTGTCCACCCTGACCATCACCGGCGAAGGCGGCGCCACGCGTACCTTGTCCACCACCGGCAACGTCGAAGTCACCAGCGCCACCAGCTTCACCTTCACCCTGGCCGGTGCAGACATCGCCGCGGTCGATGCCCTGCTCAACAAGAATGGCACCACCTCGGCCAGCAGCACCACCTACAACCTGGCGGCTGCCGACGATTGGAACAGCGTGGTCACAGGTGGCAATATCGCCGACCTCACGGGCAACGGCATCACCGTTGCCAACGCGGCGCCCAGCATCCTTTCTTCCACCTACGACGCTGCCACCGGCATCCTCACCGTCTCGGCCCTGAACATCGTCGGTGGCGACACCATCGATGTGTCCAAACTGTCACTCACAGGCCAGGCAGGCAGCTACACCCTGACCACGGCCAACGTCACGGCCAGCAGCTCCACGGCGTTCTCGGTCACCCTGAATGCCGCAGACAAGCTGGCCATCAACGGCATCCTGAACACCAACGGCACCTCTGCTGTGGACACGACGGTGTTCAACCTGGCCGCCGCCGCCAACTGGAACCAGACCACCACGTCCAGCGCAGATCTCACCGGTAATGCAGTGACCGTGTCGAATGTCACGGCGCCCACCATCACCTCCGCCACCTACGACGGCACGACCCATGTCTTCACCGTCACCGGCACCAACTTGGTCAATACCGTCGGTGCCACCAACGATGTCACGATCAACAAGCTAACGATCATCGGAGAGGGTGGCGCCACGCGCACCCTGTCCACCACGGGCAATGTGGAAGTCACATCCGCCACCAGCTTCACCTTCACCGTGGCGGGTGCCGATATCGCCGCGGTCGATGCTCTGCTCAACAAGAACGGTACATCTTCGGCAGGTGCCACCACCTACAACCTGGCGGCGGCCGACGACTGGAACAGTGTCATCACCGGTGGCAGCATTGCTGACCTCACAGGCAATGGCATCACGGTATCCAACGCCGCGCCCAGCATTGCCAGTGCCAGCTACGATGCCGCCACCGGCATCCTCTCGGTCTCGGCCGTCAACATCGTCACCGGCGACACCATCGACGTCTCCAAGCTGTCCCTCACCGGCCAGGGCGGCAGCTACACCCTGACCACGGCCAACGTCACCGCTGCCAGCGCCACGGCGTTCTCGGTCACGCTCAATGCGGCAGACAAGCTGGCCATCAACGGCATCCTGAACAAGGCCGGCACCTCGGCGGTGGATACCACCACCTTCAACCTGGCTGCCGCCGCCAACTGGGACCAGACCACCACCTCCAGTGCCGATCTCACCGGCAATGCGGTCACGGTATCGAATGTCGCTGCCCCCACCATCACCAGTGCCACCTACGACGGCACGACCCATGTCTTCACCGTCACCGGCACCAACCTGGTCAAGACCATCGGTGCCACCAACGACGTCACGGTGTCCACCCTGACCATCACCGGCGAAGGGGGTGCCACCCGCACCCTGTCCACCACGGGCAATGTGGAGGTCACCTCGGCCACCAGCTTCACCTTCACCCTGGCCGGTGCAGACATTGCGGCAGTGGACTCCCTGCTCAACAAGAACGGAACGTCTTCTGCAGGTGCCACCACCTACAACCTGTCTGCAGCCGACGATTGGAACAGCGTGGTCACCGGCGGCAACATCGCGGATGCGACCAACGCCATCACGGTCTCCAACGCTGCGCCGAGCATCCTCTCGTCTACCTACGATGCGGCCACCGGCATCCTTTCGGTCTCGGCCCTGAACATCGTCGGTGGAGACACCATTGATGTGACCAAGCTGTCCCTCACAGGCCAGGCAGGCAGCTACACCCTGACCACGGCCAACGTCACGGCCAGCAGCTCCACGGCGTTCTCGGTCACCCTGAATGCCGCAGACAAGCTGGCCATCAACGGCATCCTGAACACCAACGGCACTACGGCGGTGGACACCACCACCTTCAACTTGGCCGCTGCGGCCAACTGGGATGCGACCACCACGTCGAGTGCCGACCTCACGGGTAATGGCGTCACGGTCAGCAACGTCGCAGCCCCCACCATCACGTCTGCCACTTACGACGGCACGACCCATGTCTTCACTGTCACCGGCACGGGCCTGGTCAAGACGATTGGCGCCACCAACGATGTCACGATCAACAAGCTAACGATCATCGGAGAGGGTGGCGCCACGCGCACCCTGTCCACCACCGGCAATGTGGAAGTCACATCTGCCACCAGCTTCACCTTCACCGTGGCGGGTGCCGATATCGCGGCGGTCGATGCCCTGCTCAACAAGAACGGTACTTCTTCGGCAGGTGCCACCGCCTACAACCTGGCGGCGGCCGACGACTGGAACAGTGTCATCACCGGTGGCAGCATTGCCGACCTCACGGGTAATAGCATCACGGTCTCCAACGCAGCGCCCAGCATTGCCAGTGCCACCTACGACGCTGCCACCGGCATCCTCACCGTCTCGGCCCTGAACATCGTCGGTGGCGACACCATCGATGTGTCCAAACTGTCCCTCACCGGCCAGACCGGCAGCTACACCCTGACCACGGCCAACGTCACGGCCAGCAGCTCCACGGCCTTTGCGGTCACGCTGAACGCCGCCGACAAGCTGGCCATCAATGGCATCCTGAACACCAACGGCACCTCTGCGGTGGACACCACGGTGTTCAACCTGGCCGCTGCCGCCAGCTGGGATGCGACCACCACGTCCAGCGCCGATCTCACGGGCAACGGTGTCATCGTCTCCAACGTAGCCGCCCCCACCGTCACCTCGGCCACCTACGACGGCACCACCAATACCCTGGTGGTCACCGGCACCGGCCTGGTCAAGACCATCGGCGCCCCCAACGACGTCACCGTCAACAAGCTCACCATCACCGGCGAAGGCGGTGCCATCTACACCCTGTCCACCTCCGGCAATGTGGAGGTCACATCGGCCACCAGCTTCACCGTCACCCTCGCCGGTGCGGACATCGCCGGCGTCGCCTCGCTGCTCAACAAGAACGGCACTTCTTCGGCCAGCAGCGCCACCACCTACAACATCGCTGCTGCCGATGACTGGAACAGCGTCATCACCGGCGGCAACATCGCCGACCTCACGGGCAACGGCATCACCGTTGCCAACGCCGCCCCGAGCATCCTCTCGTCCGCCTACGATGCCGCCACCGGCATCCTCTCGGTATCGGCCGTGAACATCGTCGGTGGCGACACCATCGATGTGAGCAAGCTGTCGGTCGTCGGCCAGGGCGGGGGCTCCTACACCCTGACCAGTGGCAACGTCGCCGCTGCCAGCGCCACGGCGTTCTCGGTCACCCTGAACGCCGCAGACAAGCTGGCCGTGGGCGGCCTGCTGAACAAGGCCGGCACCACGGCCGCAGACGCCACCACCTTCAACCTGGCCGCCGCCGCCAGCTGGGATGTGACGACCACCTCGGGTGCAGACCTCACGGGCAATGCCGTCACGGTCTCCAACGTGGCCGCCCCCACGATCACCTCGGCCAGCTACGACGTCGCCACCCACGTGCTCACGGTCACCGGCACCAACCTGGTCCAGACCCTGGGGGCGACGAACGACGTCACCGTCGCGGCCCTGACCATCACCGGCGAAGGCGGTGTGGCCCGCACCCTGTCCACCACCGGCAATGTGGAGGTGCTCTCGGCCACCAGCTTTGCCGTGACCCTGGCCGGCGCCGACGTCGCTGCCGTCGAGGCGCTGTTCAACAAGAACGGCACCACCTCCACCAGCGGCACCACCTACAACCTGGCTGCGGCCGACGACTGGAACAGCGTGGTCACCGGCGGCGACATTGCCGATCTCACCGGCAATGCCATCACGGTCTCGAACGTGCCCGTGCCCACCATCACCAGCGCCACCTACAACCTGGCCACGGGGGCACTGGTGGTCACCGGCACGGGCTTGGGCTCCCAGGCGGGACCTGCCAATGACATCGTTGCGAGCAAGTTCACCCTGACCGGTGAGGGCAACGCCACCTACACGCTGACCACCACCGCCAATGTGGACATCACCAGCGCCACGTCGTTCACGCTGATCCTGAGCCCGGCCGACCAGGCAGCCGTGCGCGCCATCGCCAACAAGAACGGCACCAGTTCTACCAGCGGCACCACCTACAACCTGGCTGCGGCCGAGGACTGGGCTGCCGGGGCGGATGCCGCCGTGGTGCTGGCCGACCTCACGGGCAATGGCATCACCGTGGCCAGCGTGGCCGTGCCCACCGTCACCAGCGCCACCTACAACGTGGGCACCGGGGTGCTGGTGGTCACCGGCACCGGGCTGCTGGGCCGGGCGGGCGCTGCCAACGACATCGTCGCCAACAAGCTGACCTTCACCGGCCAGGCCGGGGGCACCTACACGCTGAACGATACCCCGGACGCCGACATCGCCAGCTCCACCAGCTTCACCCTGACGCTGAGCGCCACCGACAAGACCGCCGTGAACCTGCTGCTCAACAAGGAGGGCACCGCCTCCAACGGCGGCACCACCTACAACATCGCCCTGGCAGAAGACTGGAACGCCGGGGCCGACGCGGCCGTGGTGATCGCCGATCTCACGGGCAATGCGGTCACGGCCAGCGGCTTCCCCTCGGACGGTGGCGGCACCCCACCCGCCGGCACCCCCATCGACGGCGTGCCTGTCATCACCGAACCGGGCCCCGGCGGCTCCACCATCATCACCATCCCGGTGGTGCTGCCCACCCGGCCCGATACCCCTGGCACACCCTCTCCGCTGGCCGACATCCCCTTGGTCACCTCCCCCAGCGGCACCCCCATCGTCTCGGTCAGCGTGCCCACCGGGGTGGGGCTGCAGGCCGAAGGCCTGACCACCACGACCATGGGCTCTGCGGCCCTGGCAGAACTGGGGTTCCGCATCGAGCGGGTCACCGGCAACAACCCCGAGCTGACCAACGCCGGCCAGGTGTTCTATGCCACCCTCAATCCCAATGAACCGCTGTCGGTGCAGATCCTCAAACCCACCATCGGTGCCGGCTACAACGGCACCCAGCCCCTGGTGATCAATGGCAGCAACAACCCCGCCGACGGCAAGCAGGCCGTGATCCTGGATGCCCGCTCCCTGCCTTCGGGCACGGTGATCCAGGTGGACAACATCGAGTTCATCGCCGTGGTGGGCAATGTGCGCCTGATCGGCGGCGCCGGCCAGAACGCGGCCAGCGGCGACAGCGGTGCCCAATGGATCGTGCTGGGCCCCGATGACGACATCATCCACGGCGGTGGCGGCAACGATGTGGTCGGCAGCGAGGCCGGCGATGACCAGGTCTTTGGCGATGCCGGGGACGACATCGTGTTTGGCGGCGCGGGCAATGACCTGCTCTCGGGCGGCACCGGCAGTGACCGCCTGAATGGGGGCACGGGCTTTGACGTGGCGATCCAGGAGGGCACACGCGCCGACTACACCGTGACTCTCGAAGGCGCAGGCATCAAGCTGACCCATACCGCCAGTGGCGTCTCCGACTGGCTGGTGGATGTGGAGCAGGTGCGCTTTGCGACGGGCCCAAGCCTGACGGTGGCGCACAGCGCCGCCGAAGAAGCGGGTGCCTACCTGTTCCAGAAGTGGATTGGGCGCGATCTGAACCAGGGCGAGGGGGCCATCATCCAGAGCCTGACGGGCAAGACGGCGCTGGAAGTGGCCACGCTGTTCGCCCAGGTCTTCCCCGAGCAGAGTGCGGGCAAGACGCCTGCCCAACTGCTGGAAGGCATGGGTGCAGCGGGAGCCGTGCGCGTGGATGCCGTGCGCGATATCACTGTGACCGGCGATGCAGGCAACAACACGATCAGCCCGACGCTGGGCCTGGCGCGGTATGTGGATGGAGGGGCGGGCATCGACACCGTGGTCATCCCGGCCACCCTCTCACAGACCTATGTGCAGTCCCAGAACAATGGCAGCTTCACCCTGCAGCGCCTGACCGATGGGGCGATGCTGGATGTGACGCGGGTGGAGCGGGTCACGTTCAATGACACCAAGCTGGCCTTGGACCTGAACGGCCATGCGGGTGAAGCGGCCAAGCTGCTGGGTGCCCTGGGCGGGCCGGCTTTGCTGGCCAACAAGGGCGTGGTGGGCGAGGTGATCCGGCTGCTGGATGCCGGGGCCACGGGTCAGACCATCGCGGGGCTGGGGCTGCAGCTCTTGGGAGCGAGCACGCCTACGCAGATTGCGCAGACGCTGTGGACCAATGTGGTGGGCCGGGCGGGTACGGATGGGGAGCTCAAGCTGCTGACCGACATCATGGCGGGTGGGGTGTCGGCCTCCGAGCTGACGGTGATGGCGGCGAATCTGGAGCTGAACGCGGTGCGGATTGATCTGGTGGGGCTGGCGGCCAAGGGGATTGAGTTCGCCTGATGGCGACGGGGACGCCAAGGCGCCCCAAACCATAAACACGTCGCCCTGCCGCTTGCTTTCTGGTAGAAAGAACAGTCGCGGCCGATCACATCCTGGGCTTCTCCAGCCCATGCCGTTGTGCCGCACGCCCCCAAGCCGGACGCCCGCGCAGGTATCCGGTCCCCCATGGAGCTCTGATGCCGCAGGCATGCGGTCTCCTGGCCGCCAGAACGAGGATGCAATCAGCATGTCCTACCCTATCGACCTCACCCATCCCACAAGCGCTCACAGCCCCGTGCAGGTGGTCTTCATCTTCAACGACCTGCACGATGGGGCTGCGCTGGCGACCTCGGCCCCGCAGGGCGCCGAGGTCGTGGTGCTCGACGGCATGCGCGACGGCCTGGCGCAGATGGCTGCGCACCTGCAGGGGCGCAGCGGCATCGGCGCCCTGCATGTGCTCAGCCACGGCAGCCATGGCCGGCTGCACTGGGGCACCACGGTGCTGGATGCCGCCAGCGCCGCCGCGCATGCCGACCTGCTGCGCGCCATGGGCAGCGCGCTTGCCGACGATGGCGACGTGCTGCTCTACGGCTGCCACTCCGGCGCGGGCCGGCAAGGGGCCGCATTGCTGCGCACGCTGTCCGACCTGTTCGGGGCCAACGTGGCGGCGTCCACCACGCTCACCGGATCGCCGCAGCTGGGCGGCGACTGGGTGCTCGGGCGGCAGCACGGCACCGTGCACACCCCCACGCTGGTGGGCCCCGCCTCCTATGCCGCAGTGCTGGCCGTGCCGGCCGACGAAAATTACGACTCCAATGGCGTCACCAACTTCTCCACGGCCAGCTTCACGCTGGATGGGATCAAGTACACGATCACGGGCACCGGCAGCTACACCAACAGGGTCTCCAATGACAGCACCCCGTCGGCGCTCGGCAACGACGCGGGCGACTACTTTCTGCGCTTCGACCGGACCAACGTCTCGGGCATTTCCAGCATCAAGGTCGAGGCTGCCGACGGCAGCGCCTTCCGGCTCAATGGCCTGAGTTTCGGTGCAGCGGCAGATGGCAACATCACCGTCACCCCCGACGTTGGATCGGCCCTGACCTACGCCAGCAGCGGCGCGACCATCCTGCAGCAGAACATCAATACCTCGGCCAACACCAGCTTCCAGAACATCACCGGTTTCACCTTCGCGGGAACGAACCTCTCCCTGGCCCTTGATGACCTGGATTTCGAGGCAGCAGTCGTATCGCTCGCCGCCATCACCGGCGCCACCTACAACGCATCGACCGGGATTCTGTCCGTCACAGGCACCAACCTCGCCAGCGGCGGCAATGTCGATGTCGGCAAGCTCGCCCTCGCCGGCCAGGGCGGCGCCAGCTACACGCTGACCAGCAGCAACGTCAACGCCAGCAGCGCCACCGCCTTCTCGGTCACCCTCAACGCGGTGGACATGCTCAACGTCAACGGCCTGCTCAACAGCAACGGCGTCGCGGCGGTGGACGCCAGCGTCTTCAACCTGGCGGCAGCGGCGGGCTGGCAGTCGGCGGCCGCCGCCGATGCCACCGGCAACGCCGTCGCCGTCTCCGGCGTGGCCGCCCCCACCATCACCAGCGCCACCTACAACACCAGCTCCCATGTCCTCACCGTCACGGGCACCAACCTGGTCAAGGCCGACGGGGCCACCAACGACGTCACGGTCAACAAGCTGACACTCACCGGCGAAGGCGGCGCCACCCGCATGCTGACCACCTCGGCCAACGTCGAGGTCACGTCGGCCACCAGCTTTGCCGTAACCCTCTCGGGCGCCGACATCGCCGCGGTGGAGGCGCTGCTCAACAAGGTCGGAAGCAGCTCCACGGGCGGCACCGTCTACAACCTGGCCGCAGCCGATGACTGGAACAGCGTGGTCACAGGCGGCAACATCGCCGACCTCACGGGCAATGCCATCACGGTATCCATCCCGGGGCCGGCGCCCACCATCACCAGCGCCACCTACAACGCCACCAGCGGCGCCCTGGTGGTCACCGGCACCGGCTTCACCGCCCTGGCGGGGGCCGCCAACGACATCGTCGCCAACAAGTTCACCTTCACCGGCGAGGGCGACGCAGAGTACACGCTGACCACCACCGCCAACGTGGAGATCACCAGCGCCACCGCCTTCACCCTGACGCTCAGCGCGGCCGACCGTGCGGCCTTGAACCTGCTGGTCAACAAGAACGGCACCGGCTCCACCAGTGGCACCACCTACAACCTGGCCGCCGGCGAGGACTGGGCCGCCGGGGCCGATGCCGCATCGGTGGTGGCCGACCTCACGGGCAATGCCATCACCGTGAGCAACGTCGCCGTACCCACCGTCACCAGCGCCACCTACGACGTGGGCACCGGGGTGCTGGTGGTCACGGGCACCAACCTGCTGGGCAAGGCCGGCACCGCCAACGACATCGTGGCCAACAAGCTCACCTTCACCGGCAAGGGCGGCGGCACCTATGTGCTGACCGACACCCCCAACGTGGACACCACCAGCGCCACCACCTTCAGCCTCACGCTGAGCGCCTCCGACAAGGCCTTCGTGAACCAGTTGCTGGACAAGACCGGCACCAGCGCCACCGACAAGACCACCTACAACATCGCCTTTGCCGAAGACTGGAACGCCGGTGCCGATGCGACCGTGGTGATCGCCGACCTCACCGGCAACGCGATCACGGTCGGGGGCACACCGGCGCCATCGAACACCGTGGATGGAACGCCGGTCATCGTCACCACGGCGCCTGACGGCACCACCACCACCACGGTGCCCGTGGTCGCCAGCAACCGGCCCGAAACGGCCGGCTCGGGCAGCCCGCTGGCCGACATCCCCATCGTCAAGGCCGCCGACGGCCACGCCCTGGTGTCCGTCAGCATCCCCGTGGGCATGGGCCTCACGGCCGTGGGGCAGTCCGTCGGCACCACGGGCTCGGCCGCACAGGCCGAGCTCTTGAAGCGCATCGATTCTGCGGCGGGCAGCAACTCCGATCTGGCCCCCCAGGCGCAGGACTTCCTGGCCACCCTGGGCGCCAGCGAATCGCTGGTGGTGCAGACCATCAAGCCCACCACCGGCGCTGGCTTCAACCCCAATGTGCCGCTGGTGATCAACGGCGGCGCCGCGGCCGGTGACGGCAAGCAGGCCATCATCGTCGACGCACGCGCCCTGCCCGCGGGCACGGTCATCCAGGTGGACAACGTGGAGTTCGTGGCCGTCGTCGGTGCCGTGCGCACCATCGGCGGTGCCGGCCCGAACATGGCCGTCGGTGACAGTGCCGCCCAGTGGATCGTGCTCGGCCCGGGCAACGACACCCTCCACGGCGGCGCCGGCAATGACACCGTGGGCAGCGAGGCCGGGGACGACCAGGTCTACGGCGATGCGGGCGACGACATTGTCTTCGGCGGTGCGGGCAACGACCTGCTCTCGGGTGGCACGGGCAGCGACAAACTCAATGGCGGCACGGGCTTCGATGTGGCCGTGCAGGAAGGCGCGCGCGCAGATTACACGGTGGTGCTCGAAGCCAATGGCATCAAGCTGACCCATACCGCCTCGGGCGTCTCCGACTGGCTGGTGGATGTGGAGCAGGTGCGCTTTGCGGCGGGCCCAAGCCTCACCGTGGCGCACAGCGCCGCCGAGGAGGCTGCCGCCTACCTGTTCCAGAAGTGGCTGGGGCGCGATCTCACGCAAGGCGAGGGTGCCGTCATCCAGCCCTTCACCAGCACGTCGGCGCTGGAGGTGGCCACCTTGTTTGCCCAATTCTTCCCGCAGCAAAGCGCGGGCAAGACGCCAGCGCAGTTGCTCGACGGCATGAACGCCGCAGGCGCCGTGCGCGTGGATGCCATCCGCGAGGTCACCGTCACGGGCAATGCGGGCAACAACACCATCAGCCCCACATTGGGCCTGGCCCGGTATGTGGATGGCGGTGCAGGCACCGACACGGTGGTGATCCCTGCCACGCTGGGCCAGACCCATGTGCAGGCCAATGGCAATGGCAACTACACGCTGCAGCGCCTGACCGATGGGGCCATGCTCGATGTGACGCAGGTCGAACGCGTCACGTTCAGCGACACCAAGCTGGCGCTGGACCTCGCCGGCAACGCCGGCCAGGCAGCCAAGCTGCTCGGTGCCCTGGGCGGCCCAGCACTGCTGACCAACAAGGGCGTGGTGGGCGAGGTGATCCGCCTGCTGGACGCTGGCGCCACCAGCCAGACCATCGCAGGCATCGGCCTGCAGGCCTTGGGCGTGCAAACGCCCAACCAAGTCGCGCAGCTCTTGTGGACCAACGTGGTGGGCCGCGCGGGCACGCAGGCCGAGCTCAAGCTGATCACCGACCTGATGGCCAGCGGGGTTTCGTTCAATGAGGTAGTGGTGATGGCGGCCAACCTGGATGCTACGGCCGTGCGCATCGACCTGGTGGGCCTCACGAGCAAGGGGCTTGAATTCGCCTGAGGGCGAAGGGACCTGACTCTCGGATTCAGTGGACCAATGCATGCCAAACATGCTTTGCCAAACTGGTCGCCCCGGCGTTAGCATGCAGCAACCCTGGCATGCGCCTCGGCCCACCCACCGGGAACCGCCATGCCACCCAGCCCACCGCAATCCCCCATCACCGGCCGCCAGCGCGTGGTGCAGGTCTGCCTCTTCCTCGTCGCCGCCATCTCCATCTTCGGCGGCACGCTGCAGATGTTCCTCGGCCAGCCCGACACCACACCCCGGCTGGACAACGTGCACCGCTTCATGGCGGGCGTGTACCTGTCGATGGGCTTCATCTCCGCATGGACCGCCGTCACCATCCGCCAGCAGGGCACGCTGGTCTACCTGATCGCTCTGGGCGTGGCGATGGCCGCCGTGGGGCGCCTGGTCTCGATGAGCCAGGTGGGCCTGCCCGAGCCGGCTGCTGCCTGGATCGGCTACCTGGTGCCCGAGCTGGTCGTGCCCATCATCCTGGCCCTGGCACACCGCAACCCCAGGCCGTCGGCCTGAAGAGCCGGCCGCCCGCGCACCTGCTGTCCGTGCAATTGGGCAAGGCCTTTTTCGACCTGCAGCTTCGCTTCGCACACCGCGTGGCGACATTGGCGGGCATGCCCTTGGCCCAGGCCCTTCTCGACTACACCAACCTGTATGTGCGCTGGGGCATGGGGCGTGAATTCGATGCCACGCACCCGGTATGGCAGGCCTACCTCTGTGGCCTGGCCTCGTCCTGCACAGCCAACCAGAATTGGACCTGGCATTTCTACCAAGGCCGCCGGGCGCACGACATTCCCGCTCCTGCGGCCGCCAGCGTGGGCTGCTTTGCGTACGTCCTGGCGGGCCCCGGCCATATCCGGCTGCACTTCCACAACTCCGACGCATCGGGGCAGTCACCACTGGCGGCCTCCCGCCGCGAGCACCGCGCGCAAGAACTCGCTGCCCTCTTCGACCTGGTCCAGCGCAACGAGCCGCCAGGGGTTCGCGTGCTGGGCACCTCATGGCTCTACCAGATCGAGGCCTATCGCCGCCTCTTCCCCGCAGGCTACTTGGCCACCGCCGTGCCCGTGCAGCGCTTTCGCAATATGCCGCTGTGGGGCCAGTTCCTGGACCGGCATGGCGCGCTCAAGCCCGAGATCACCGAACCCTTCGTGCAACGTGTAGAGCGTGCCGCCGACCTGCAGGGCCTCACCGCCTGCTTCGCCCTGCAACCGCTCGCGCTGGATGCGCCGGTGGAGGTGTTCCTAGGCGGGCGTGGCATCGCGGCTGGCACACTGCAGGGCCCTTCCAACGCTGCCTAAAATCAACCCATGGTGTTCTTCGCCCATACCCGCCAGGGATATGAAAACTACCTCTCTCTCGGCCTGACCGCCACAGCACCGCTGTGGGTGACCGCGAACGTGCTTGCCGAGGACGAGTTGCACGGCCCCGAACTCACTGTGGCCAACGTCAGCATCTTCAGCTACACCATCGACCCCGGCGACACAGATGCCATGGCGGGTGCCGTGCTCACCATCGCAGAGCACCACCCCGGCCACTCCATCTGGGCCGAAGGCATGGCTGTCTTCGACTGACACCGGGGCCGAGGGCACGGAACCTATGCACGCAGGCTCATATGCCGCCGCCTGCACTCCCGTGACGCGGATCACTTTCGCGCGCATTTGCAAGACGCATCCTCTGGATTACAGACAGCGGCCGATGTAACATGTAGTTTCATATCACCACCCCGGTACGGTCGGCAAATTCTTCACCCCAATGGCTACCCGCGTGACTACGCTGCACACCCATTACGACAACCTGAAGGTGGCGCGCGATGCGTCGCCGGCAGCAATTGACGCTGCCTACCAGGCCATGGTGCGCAGGTTTGGCCCCGGGCACAACGCGGGCGACTCCCAGGCCGCGCGCAAAATGGCCATCATCGACACCTCGTACGCCGTGCTGTCCAACCCCCACCAGCGCGCGCTGCACGACCTGTGGGTGGACCAGAACGACGAGGTGGATACAGCGCCCCCTTCCATCCAGCCCCTGTGGATGCACAGCGAGGCGCCGCACTACAGCCACGCCACGGCGCATGGGCTGCAGTCGGGCAGCAGCAACCGCATCCAGAGTGGCAGCAACCGGCATCGCCGCAACCGGGCGCGCGCGCCCGCCACCAGCGCCCTGGCGCAGCACCTGCAGCGCAACTGGAGCCTGTACGCCCTGGGTGCCGTGGTGGCCTGCCTGGCCCTGGTCACCCTGGTACCCCGGCCCTTTCTGGGCTATGACAACGACATGGGCACCGCCGCCTCCGGGCCGCTGCGCGGGTTAGCGGTGCCCGTTTTTTTTGCGCCCCGGTACCAGCGCCCTGCCACCGACCCCAATGGCCAGCCCTGGCCCGCCAGTGCCGGCTACCTCGCCAGCTACCCGCAGCTGAACACCGATGGGGCGGCACGCCTGACCGTGGACAACAGCCACAACGATTGCGACATGTTCGTCAAACTGGTGTCGCTGGACGGCATGCAGCCCCATGCCGTGCGCCACCTGTACGTGCCCGCCTTCCGCCGTTTCGCCATGGAGCAGCTCACCGCCGGCCGTTATGAGGTGCGTTACCGCAACCTGGCCACCGGCGCCCTGGCCCGCTCAAGTGCCGTGGCCGTGCAGGAAGCCGGCGCACCAACGGATCAGCAGGGCAACGCGAGCAGCGACACCGGCCCCGCCGTGGCGCTGCACAAGCAGCCCCAGGGCAACCCGCGTGCGCTGCAGCTGGCAGAGGCGGATTTCTTCTGAGGGGCGGGGCAAACTGACGCTGCGGGGGCGCGCATGCCGCCGCAGGCGCCCTCATCGGGACGCATTGCGCCGCCTGGCCCGGCGCGAAAACATGTTGAGCAGCTCGACCAGCGCCGAGAACGCCATGGCCGCGTAGATATAGCCCTTGGGGATGGCAGCGCCAAAGCCCTCTGCGATCAGCGTGGTGCCGATCAGCAGCAGAAAGCCCAGCGCCAGCATCACGATGGTCGGGTTGGCCTGGATGAAGTTGGCCAGCGGCGTGGCGGCAAACAGCATCACCCCGACAGTGACGAGAATCGCCACCACCATGATGGGAATGTGCTCCGTCATCCCCACGGCGGTGATGATGCTGTCGATGGAGAACACCAGGTCCAGCAGCAGGATCTGCCCGATGGCGGCCGGCACCGTCAGCCCCACGCTCTGGGGCGTGAAGACATCGTGCCCGGGGTCCGGGTCCACGCTGTGGTGGATCTCCTTGGTCGCCTTCCACACCAGGAAGAGCCCGCCCGCGATAAGGATCATGTCGCGCCAGGAGAAGCCTTTGCCGAAGACGGTGAACACCGTTGCGGTCAACCCGACGATGAACGCGATGGTCCCCAGCAAGGCCAGCCGCATCACCAATGCCGCACCGATCCCGATGTTGCGCGCCCGGGCACGGTCCTTCTCCGGCAGCTTGTTGGTGAGGATCGAAATGAAGATCAGGTTGTCTATACCCAGCACCACCTCCATCGCTATCAGCGTGAGCAAGGCCACCCAGGCAGCGGGATCGGAAACGAGCGTTTGCAGGTAATTCATGGCGAGTTCGGCATTGGGCGGGGTCTCTCCATCATCCATGAACTCCGATGAAAACGCACCATGCTTGGCGAGAGCGTTTACGCCGTGGCTTTCGTCCTTTTAGGCCGACCAGGCGCTTCGGGCCATGGGCCCGTCCGACCTTCTTCGTCAGCGATGGCCTACGTGGCACAGGCGCCAGCACAGCGACAGTGCACTGTCTCTCATCCAAGGAGGTTCACCATGAAGACCAACGTCATTGCAGCAGTCATTGCATCGGGCCTCCTGGCCTGCTCCGGCGCCCACGCCCTCACCGCCGACCAGCACAAGGCCGCCAAGGCAAAGATCGAAGCCGACTACAAATACCAGAAGGTCCAGTGCGACACCCTCAAGGCCAACGCCAAGGATGTCTGCGAAGAAGAAGCCGAGGCGAAGGAGAAGATCGCCAAGGCCGAGCTGGAGCAGCAGTACAAGCCCAGCCCCGCCCACGCACGCAAGGTGGCCGAAGCCAAGGCCGAAGGCGCGCACGATGTCGCCAAGGAAAAGTGCGACGACCAGACAGGTGATGCCAAGAACGCCTGCGAGAAGCAGGCCAAGGCCGACTACGACAAGGCCAAGGCGGACATCAAGGCCACCAAGTTCTGAGCCTGAGGGAAGGCATGCGGCGGGGTCACAATCCCTAGGTGACCACCCCCCGCAAACCACCAGCCACTGCCGCCCGCGTGCACCTGCTGCCCGTGCAGGCCATGCACCAACCCGCATTCCTCGCCGCGGTGCGCGCCAGCCGGGCACTGCACCGCCCGTGGACATCACCGCCCGCCGCACCCGAGCAGTTCACTGCCTACGTGGCACGCATGCAGACGCCCGGCAACTGCGGCCTGCTGGTCGTGCGGCAAGGCGCCGCTTCGCTGGAGCTGGCGGGCGTGGTCAACATCACCAACATAGTAATGGGACCGTTCTGCAGCGGCTACCTCGGCTACTACGCCTTTGCGGGTTACGAGCGCCAGGGCCTGATGCGCGAAGGGCTCACCCTGGCCGTGCGCCATGCCTTTCGCACCCTCAAGCTACACCGACTAGAGGCCAACATCCAGCCTGGCAACGCCGCCTCGCTGGCACTCGTGCAATCTTGCGGGTTCACGCAGGAAGGCTACTCGCCCAAGTACCTCAAGATCGGCGGCCGCTGGCGCGACCACGAGCGCTGGGCCATCGTGAGCAGGTAGGCTGGCACCCAAGGCCCCAGTCCGCCTGCGGTCAATAGGGTGCAGGGTTACGATGGCCGCCCCTGCCGACCGTGCGCTCAGCTTGCGCCGCCAATGGAGCAACCCATGTTCAGTACCCTCGCCGATATCGTCATCGGTTTCTTCGAGTTCGTGGTGGATGTCCTGCTGTTCCGGGGCCAGCGCCGCGCGCAGGGCCACCGGGAGCGCAGCGCCGTGGAGGACACAATCGAAGTCGCGCGCTTCGATTTCGTCATGCTGTTTTTCATCGCGCTGGTCAGCGCCGGCCTGATGTTCGTCCTGACGTTCGCATTCGGTGTTCCGGCGGGCTGGAGCATAGGGATAGGCCTGGCCGTCGGCACGATCTGGGGGGGCTGGCGGTACCACCGGTTGGTGCGCGAGCCATGATGGGCACGCGCCACTGGTCGCCTCCCGGGGCCCACCGGTCTGCCGGGTCATACGCTATCGGCGCGATAGGCAAGACCGCTTGCAAGCTTTCTGCACCGCGCGGATAATTCACCCATTATGAAAATCCTCACCAACGTGATCAAGGCATCGTTCGCCACCTAGTTGCGCCCCTCGATCGCGTGTCGGAGGGCTGTGCGCCCTCCGGACCCAACAACCCCGGCAGGCTCCGTCCTTCCCGGGGTTTTTTGTTTTCAGACCACTGACTTAATCACTTCTCAACCCATGCGTACCTACGACAAGTTGATCGCCACGATTCCCGACCGCCGGAGCATGAGCCCCGTGCGCCCGGGCTCCGGCGACAGCACCAGCAATTCCCATCGACGCTAGCCCCCAGGCGAATCCTTTTTTGTGATGCCTGGGCTGGCGCAATGCCAACCAGGCGGCAACTGCTCGCAGAGCCGAGTGCAGCCGCAAGAAAGACCGAAAGATTCGCCATGACCAAGAATTCACGCACCCCCAACAGCAACGCGCAACTGCGCAACCTCGGTGTCATCGCCCACGTCGACGCGGGCAAGACCACGACCACCGAACGCATCCTGTTCTACACCGGCGAAAGCCACCGCATCGGCGAAGTACACGACGGCACCGCGCACATGGACTTCGACCCGCAAGAGCAAAAGCGCGGCATCACCATTAACAGCGCGGCCGTCACTGTGCACTGGAAGGGCACGCAGCTCAACCTGATCGACACGCCCGGCCACATCGACTTCAACATCGAGGTGAACCGTTCGCTGCGCGTGCTCGACGGCGCGGTCGTCGTGTTCGACGGCGTGGCCGGCGTGGAGCCGCAGACCGAGACCAACTGGCGCCTGGCCGACAAGTACCGCGTGCCGCGCATCGCCTTCATCAACAAGCTCGACCGCGTGGGTGCCGACTTCCAGCGCGTGGTGGCCATGATGGAAGAACGCCTGGGCGTGCGCGTGGTGCCGCTGCAGATCCCCATCGGCGCGGAAGGCGACTTCCGTGGCGTGGTGGACCTGCTGAGCCTGCGCGCCCGCATCTGGGACCAGGACGACGCGAGTGCGCCCTACCGCGAAGCCGACGTGCCCGCCGACCTGCTTGAGCAAGCCGTGCGCAGCCGCGCCCGCCTGGTCGAAGCGGCAGTGGAGCAGGACGAAGCCTCCCTGCAGGCCTACGTGAACGGCGAAGAGATCGCCGGCGACGTGCTGCGCGCCGCCATCCGCAAGGGTGTGCTGGCCGGTGCCTTCGTGCCTGCGCTGGCCGGCTCGGCCTTCAAGAACCGCGGCGTGGAGCCTTTGCTCGACGCCGTGGTGGACTACCTGCCCTCGCCCGACGACATCGTCCGCGAAGGCGGCAAACCGGCAACGGCGGCCGACCCGTTCGCGGCCCTGGCGTTCAAGATCGTCACCGACGACCATGGCGCCAAGGTGTTCGTGCGCGTCTACAGCGGCCGGCTAGGCCGGGGCGACATGGTGCTCAACGCCAGCACGGGCAAGACCGAGCGCGTGTCGCGCCTGTACGAAGTGCATGCCGACAAGCACATCGAGCGCGACGAGCTGGTGGCGGGCGACATCGCCGCCATCGTGGGCCTCAAGGACACGCTGACGGGGCACACCCTGAGCGACCCGGCCCACCCCGTGGTGCTGGAGCAGATCAGCGTGCCCGAGCCGGTGATCCACGTGGCCATCGAGCCCAAGGCGAGCGCGGACCAGCAAGGCCTGTCCAAGGCCCTGCAGTCCCTGCTGCGCGAAGACCCGAGCCTCAGGCTGCAGCACGACGCCGAATCCGGCCAGACCATTCTGTCCGGCATGGGCGAGCTGCAGCTCGAAGTCTCGATCGAGAAGCTGCGCGCACGCCACGGCGTCAACGTGTCGGTCGGCCGCCCCCAGGTGGCCTACCGCGAAACCATTTCACAAAGTGTGGAGGTACACCATGTGCACAAGAAGCAAACCGGCGGCCCCGGCCAGTTCGCTGAGGTGAGGCTGCAGCTGGCGCCCCTGCCCCGAGGCGAAGGCATCCAGTTCGAGAACCGCATCGTCGGCGGCGCCGTGCCGCGCGAGTTCATCCCTGCAGTGGAGGCCGGTATCCGCCGCGCCGCCCTCACGGGCGTGATCGCCGGCTTCCCCGCCGTGGACTTCGTGGCCACGCTGGTGGATGGCAGCTTCCATGAGCGCGACTCGTCCACGCTGGCCTTCGAGCTGGCGGCCATGGCCGCCTTCCGCGAAGGCTTTGCCAAGGCAGCGCCCCAGGTGCTGGAGCCCGTGATGGCCGTCGAGGTCATCACCCCGGCCGACTACCTGGGCGACGCCATCGGCGACCTGAACCGCCGCCGCGGCGTGGTGCGCGGCCAGGGCCAACGCGGCAACGCCGCCACGGTCGAGGCCGAGGTACCGCTGAAAGAGATGTTCGGCTACATCGGCAGTTTGCGTGCGCTGTCTTCGGGGCGTGCGCAGTATTCGATGCAGCTGGACCACTATGGGGTGGTGCCTGCGGGGGAGATGGCTGCGCTGGTGCAGTGAGGTGAACTGAGCCGGGCTTGATTGTTTGGCAGCGCAAGGACGGGAGGGGCGTGGATGGGAGTCTGCGCCCCTTTTTCGATACTCGCAGGCGTGCCTACATTGCGCCAAGAAGTGAGTCCGCGCGTAACCAGAAGACTACACGCCCTCACAAGATCAAAACCAACAGTCACTTAGCGTCGAGTGAGAATCGCACTGCGACATGTCACGGTTGACTGAATAGAAAAGCCTGTTGCTTAAACACCGGAATTTTAATCAATCTACTCATTGCACGATCAATCACTTCCAAATTAAATCAGATCAACCAGCCTTCATTAATTCACAAAATTTGACATCACCCATCATTCTTCTCAAAGAACGAACATAATCTGGATCAATAGAAATGGAAAAAGCAATTAAACCGCGGAGCTTGGCCATTTTCTCCTGAGGTAAGCTCCCTTGCGAAAAATGATGCGCCATGGAGCGAATTTCACGCTTACGATCCCGACCTATTGATGCAGTGCCGTCATTCGACAAAACAAGTCCAGTTAATTGACGTTGGAATTTTTTTGAAGTAAAAACGGTTTTATCTTCATTCAAATTTAAACGAGGATAATCCATGGTTTTACAAAAATTCTCAACGAAACTTTTCACTTCGCCCAGCACTCTCGGCTTATTTGTCGAGAATGCCAAGTCGTCGGCATATCTTGAATAGAGAACTTCTTGAGTTGCACAAAAACATCTCACAGCATTATCAAAATCATAAACAATAGTATTTGACAGAGCCGGCGAACTTGGAGCCCCTATTGAAAGAATATATTCTCTTGTTCCTGTCGGCCTGCGAAACAACAACCGCATCAGCCTTTCTCGATCAACAGAATCAACTTCGGGCAGAAATTTCTCAGCATGACCAATGAAGTCGGCACCTCGAATAGAAGGAAAAAAATCCGTGAAGTCAAGCTTCAAAAGATAATTATTGGGAGCATGAATTTGTGCATGCTCCTTTATTCCTATACCATGGCGGTATGCCATCGCGGCCGCATGCACCGGCAGGCGTGCAATGTAATTTGAAACAACCCAGCGCTGAACTTGCTTAAGTTCAGAGGTTGGCTGAGCTATCAAACGACTTCCTCTCCCATTTCTCTTCTCGATGGAATGGATTTTGTATCTCCGCGGAGCCGTGTGAATCAACAACTCAATATCTCTACGAGAGAAAGGAAAAGCAAACTGCAAACGCTCAATTAGATTCATCTGATCACCCCATGAATCTGCTCGTAGGCCTTTTTACGAGTCGCATCTTTTTTCAAATACTCAAACGACGTCAACTTAAAGCTAATTCTGTCAAAGCGAGATTCCCCAGCACCACTATAGTCCATGTAAGAATCCCTATTGCTTGACGGAGCTATAAGAAATTTTTTCTCATACTGCTGAAGCTCTTTGACGATTCCAAAAAGTTTCAGAGGGCTAGTCAATTTTCTGAAGTCGGCTCGACCCATAGAGAAACCCATAAAATCCAGAATTCCTAAGAGCTCATTTTCAGTTATCGCCCCAAAAAGCTCGATCAGATCAGCCATCAGAAGCAGTTTATCGCGCACTCTCTCGAAAGATATTAACTCCTTCTTTGGATTATCTTCGACTTTAGATTTTAATATTTCAGCAACTATGTGCGCTTCGGCATAAAATTGCTCTGGAGTCTCTGAGTCTATGACGCATACCGAAGACTCCGAATTGTCTCCGACAAGTTTTTTTAGAGGACCATGAACAAGAAAAGAGTCTTCTTGAAAATGCGATTTCCGAACAACAACAAGGAGTCGTTCAGACAAAACTTGGTCCATGCAAAATGCACCCAATTCCGCCAATGCGCCACTACCTTCAGAAAATAACAAGACCGCACTAGATAGCGCACCCGCATCTCTTTCAAAATCCACCAGATTTTGATAGCCTTGGAAATTATTCCATTCTGGAAAGTACTCGGGGAGTTGAAACTGCTCGAAAAGTGGATTTTTACTTTCCGACGCCCAGTTAAGGAACACATTGCGAAACGAGGAGTTCCTGTGGCATTCCTCAATCCCGATAGGACCGCTTCCGAAAACCCAAATTATTTTGGGCAAGCGTTTAAGATGCGTCCTTCGCGGGTCGACGCCTGTCTTAAATTTATCTAAAGCGTCAACGAACAAGTCAATTACCTAAATTTAGGCACGAAATCGGCATGCGCCGAATCGGGACCTACCGGACACGGATTCGGCGCATGCCGATTTCGTGCCGTTATTGAATCCACTACATTTCAGTCTGGCGAAGCGCCCGACAATTGATAGCACTCTGAACTACCGAAACGCGTAATTGAGCGCCTATTCTTACACATGCTTTCCAGACTAGCAAGCTAACTGGTTGACGACAATGGTCAATCAAGGCTTCATGCTGTAGGCACTCTGCAAGACTGCACGGGCTAGCCTGCAACATTCGCCCTACACCAGAGGTAACACTTTGCCCCTGGCTCCGGACCTACTTCATCAGTCGGCCTGCCTGCTAGCGTTTGCTAGTACATCCAGCCGTTTCAAGAGCCTCTCCACACGTTGTTACTTTCCCGCGCCAGCGCTTGCCGGTGCACAGGCACCCCGCCTACCATGTTCTACCCATGCCAGCAGACATCAGCGCCACCCCCACACCGAAGCTCCCCCGCCGCTTCCTGCGCTTCCTCGGCCCCCTTCTCGCCACCAACCTGCTCCAGGCCCTGGGCGGCACGGTGATCACCATCTGCCTGGGGCAGTTGCTGGGCGCGCGGGCCCTGGCCGCGGCGGTCAGCTTCTTTCCGCTGTTCATGTGCTGCATCGCCTTCGTCATCGGGCTGGGCGCGGGCTCGTCGGTGCTGGTCGGCCAGGCCTGGGGGGGGCGCGACGCTGACAAGGTGCGCCGCGTGGCTGGCGCCGTGCTGGTCGGCGGCCTGGCACTGGGCTGCTTGGTGGCGGTGCTGGGCGCCACGGTCATTGGCGAGCTGCTGCGCGCGCTGGGCACGGCAGAGGATGTGCTGCCGGAGGCCACGGCCTATGCGCGCGTGCTGTTCCTGGCGATGCCGGTGCTGTTTATCCACCAGCTGGCCGCGGCATTGCTCCGCGGGCTGGGCGACACGGCCACGCCGCTGCGCGTGCTGGTGCTGGCCTCGGGCCTGTGGATGCTGCTCACGCCGGCCTTCATCCTGGGCTGGCTGGGGCTGCCGCGGCTGGGCACGGCCAGTGCCGGCTGGGCCAGTTTGATCGGCAACGGCGTGGCGGTGGCCTGGTTGGCTTTGCACCTGCATCGCAAGGACCACCTGCTGGCCCCCAGACACCTGCGACCGCACCTGCGCTGGGATGTGCCCTTGCTGCGCACCGTGGCGCGGCTGGGCGTGCCCACCGGGCTGTTCTTCATCACCAGCTCGCTGGCCGACGTGATGCTGCTGCGCCTGGTCAACAGCTACGGGTGGCAGGCCACGGCGGCATGGGGCACGGTGAACCAGGTGATGGCCTATGTGCAGATGCCCGCCATGTCGATTGCCATCGCGGCCTCGGTCTTTGCGGCGCAGGCGATTGGTGCCAACAACCCCGACGAGGTGCGCCGCGTCACGCGGGTGGGGCTGTGGATGAATCTGGCACTGACCGGCGGCCTGGCCTGCATCGTGGCGGCGGCCTCTCCGCTGGCGACCCGCCTGTTCACCAGCGACCCGGCCGTGGTGGGCCTGGCCGCCACGGTGCTGCGCATCACGGTGTGGGGCAGCCTCGCGTTCGGAATGGCCAGCGTGTTCACCGGCGTCATGCGGTCGGCGGGCACGGTGCGCGTGCCCACCACCATCTCGCTGTCGTGCCTGGCCTTTTTGCTGGTGCCACTGGCCTATGCCCTGCAGCAGGTGCTGGGCCTGCAGGGCATATGGGCCAGCTATCCGCTGACCTATCTGTGTGCGCTGGTGCTGCAGACCACCTACTTCTACGCCGTGTGGCGCAAGCGGCCGATCACGCGGCTGGTGTAGCGGGGCTGGCCGGTCTGCTTGACCTCAAGTGCGGTTGATGTTTTAAAAACATGGGCAATGCAACTACCAAGGCCCCTGCACCATGCACATCCAACCCCTTGAAGCCCTGCTCCAGCGCGGGGTGGACAACGCCGTGCTCAGGTTCACGCTGGGATCGCACTACCTGAAGATGAACGACGCTGGCACAGCCATCGCCCACCTTCAGCGGTGCCTGCAATGGTCTCCAGACTACTCCGCCGCGTGGAAGCTGCTGGGCAAGGCCCACGCCCTGAACGGCCACACCGAGGCCGCGCAAGACGCCTGGACCCAGGGCATGGCCGTGGCCGAACGCAAGGGTGATCACCAGGCCCGCAAGGAGATGCAGGTCTTCCTGCGCCGCCTGCAGCGCACAGATCAGCCTCTTAGCCCCTCCACATCCTGAATGTCACGTACAGGGTGTATGCCAGGAACAGCACTATCCACGCCAGAAAGAACATGTTGCTCCAGTACTGGCCCGCCTGCTCTGCCAGGGTGTAGACCTGCCCTCTACAGCCCTTTCCCACGCATTCGATCTCGCCCTTGGCCAGCGCACGCAGCAGGCCGAAGGACAGAAAGCCGGTGATGGCAGCGCACACCACGAAGCCCACCGGCCCCAGGGGCGGCTTGGTGACTTCGTCGTTCTCGTCGCGATAGCCTTTGGCGAGCTGTTTCTGCCCGTAGCGGTACACGGCATACCCGAGAAGAAGCATCAGCGTGTAGTAAATGATGTCGATCATGTCATCAAGCCGTGGTGTCGATGAGGTGGATAAGCGGGCGGATAAAACGTTGGCAACGATGGTATCCGAGCGCGGTTGGGGTGGCGCTTGTGCCCGTGCAGAAACAGGGCCATCCGCGATCCGTGTGATGATGGCAACCGAACTAGAACGGACACACTTCCATGGCAACCCCTCCCGACAATATCAGCATGGCCCTGTTTTGCGACTTTGAAAACGTCGCCCTGGGCGTGCGCGATGCGCAGTACGACAAATTCGACATCAAGCCCATCCTGGAGCGCCTGCTGCTCAAGGGCTCCATCGTGGTCAAGAAGGCCTATTGCGATTGGGAGCGCTACAAGGGCTTCAAGGCCACCATGCACGAGGCCAATTTCGAGCTGATCGAGATCCCCCACGTGCGCCAGTCGGGCAAGAACTCGGCCGACATCCGCCTGGTGGTGGACGCGCTGGACCTGTGCTACACCAAGTCGCACGTCAACACCTTCGTCATCATCAGCGGCGATTCGGACTTCTCGCCCCTGGTCTCCAAGCTGCGCGAGAACAACAAGCAGGTCATCGGCGTGGGCGTCAAGCAGTCGACGTCAGACCTGTTGATCGCCAACTGCGACGAGTTCATCTTCTACGACGACCTGGTGCGCGAAAAGCAGCGCGCCCTGGCCCGGCGCCAGAGCCCCGGCTCGCCGCCCGCCCCGCGCCGCACACCCGAGGAAGAGCGCAGCCGCAAGGAATCGCAGGACGTGCGCCGCGCCCAGGGCGTGGAACTGGCGGTGGAGACCTTCGAGGCCCTGACCTCCGAGCGCGGCGACAGCGGCAAGATCTGGGCCTCGGTGCTCAAGGAAGCCATCAAGCGCCGCAAGCCCGATTTCAGCGAAAGCTACTACGGCTTTCGCACCTTCGGCAACCTGCTCGAAGAGGCGCAAGCGCGCGGGCTGCTGGAGTTTGGCCGCGACGAACGGTCCGGCGCGTATGTATTCCGCCACCTGGGCGCAGTGGCCGGCGACGGGCTCGAACCTGTGGGCCGCAGCGATGCAGCCCCCGCCGAACGCCAGGGCAACAACGCGGGCAACCAGCGCCACGACTTCCACGCCGTGGCAGCGCTACCGGATGCCTCCGGCGGCGGCAACGGCGAAGGCGGGGGCGGGCGCGGCGGCCGCTCACGCGGGCGCCGTGGAGAAGGCTCCGCGCGATCCGGCGCGACGCAGCAGCATGCCGATGCGCGGCAAGACCTGCAGCAGCCACAGCATGCAGACGCCCGCACAGACCACCAGGGCGCCGACGAGCGCGACGACGCGCCAGCCGAGCGCCCGGCCCGCACCAGCTACTTCACCCAGCCAGCGCCCGCCCCCGTGCCGGCGCCAGAGCCTGCTGAAACACAACCGCCCTACCGCGACGAGCCGGCAGACGATGCCGAGGCCGCCGACGAGCGTGCTGAGGCAGCAGCCGCTGCGATGGTAGACGCGCTGGACGACGCCGCGGACAGCGTTGGCGCGGCAGCTTCGGCCACCGCGCGCGCGCCCCGCAGCCGCCGTGCGGCCACGGCACCTGCACCGCGCAAGGGCGCAAGCAGCAGCGGCGGGCGCCAGCCAGCCGCAGCGCAGGCCGACGCACCTGCGGCCGAGCCCGCACCACCGGCAAGGGGCAAAAAGACGACTACTGCCGCCCCTGCAGCCGCACCCGCCAAGGCTGCAGCGGCACCCCGTGCACGCAAGCCACGCGGTGAAGGCAAGTCGGCCAAAGCGGCGGAATAGTCCCCTTTGCGCACCCTTGCGGCCGAGCGACTACCGCCGCTGGCCGCAAGGGCCTCCCTCGGACAACGCGGAGTAAGTCTTCGCGATGGGGCGTGCCCTGGTTCGGGATGGAGTGGGGTGGAAAAATGCCTACGCAGCGCAGCCTTCGCTCGTGAGAGTGCCTTGCAACTCGGCCTTGTGCCGCGCTCGCAGCTCCACTTCAAACTGAATGATCTTGGCCGGGGGCGTGCTGCGGCACGTCACCATCAACACCCTCCTGGGGTTGACGCGCACCACCTCGTCCACTGCAGGCGTTGCAAGCGCTGACTTGACGCTGCCGACCTGGTATGCATCGGGCCGGATGTGCACCTCCAACGGCCGGGTCATGGCCGAGCACCCGGCCAGTGCGAACAAAGCGAGCAAGCCCGAAAAACCAACAAATCCCATGCGCTTCTCCCATTCAGGTTGTACTTGTTCTGCGCCGACCAGCACCGAAGACGCTTTCACGTTATAGACACATCGAGCGCATGGCCTGTCACAAAAGGTACTGACAGGCTGAGACGCCGCACCCATGGCGGCACTTCAAGGCGGCGATGGGGCATGGCCGCCGTCGGCAAAGCCTGAAAGACCCGCAAGCCCACGTAGACTTCGGGGCAAACCGATCACGCCCCATGCCCACCGACACCCCCCACCGCCCCCACCTGCACCGCACCGGCCTGGCCTTGCTCATCGTGGGCGGCATCGACATCGCCGCCTGGCTCATCTGCCTGGTGCTCGATGTGCCCTATGTGTCGAGCTTCAACATCTTCTCCGTGGCGGGCGGCATCTTCCTGTTGCGCGGCAGCCTGCGCGCGGCGTCCATCGTGCGGCGCATGTCCATCTCCATGCTGGCGCTGCTGGCGGCGGTGGTGCTGGTGTCGCCGCTGCTGCAGCCGCCGGGCCTGACGCTGGCGATGATCAAGGCGCATGCCGCGCTGGCCCTGCTCGGCGGCGTGCTGCTGGTGTTCACCGTGGCGCTGATGGCGTGGCTGGCGCGCGAGCTGGGCGCGCCGCCGGTGCTGGCGGCCACTGCGGCGGCCGGCCTCAAGGTGCGCAGCACGCGCTGGCCCATCGCCATGGGTACGGGCATCGCCGTGCTGCTGGCCGGCGCCAGCATGGCCCTGCAGCACACCGATGCGGCGGCCCGCGCCATCGCCCAGGCGCGCGCCGCCAACGGCGATGGCTACCGCTACCACCTGAGCCTGATCCAGGCCAAGGAAACCCCTGCAGGGCGCGAGATCACGGGCACCGTGTCGGCGTGGAACGGCGATGGGGTCAAGACCGTGCCGTTCCGCTGGGTGCAATGAGGCAATGGCTGACAAACTTGTGCGCTGTCGTCCGGTTATCCTCGTAACTGCATGTCAGCCGACCCGATAAAACCCCTCCCCCATCGACCTTCTGCATTCCATGGTGGCGGTGGCCGAATGGGCGCCCGCATCCGCGCATTCGACTGGGCTGCCACGCCACTGGGGCCCATCGCGCAGTGGCCGGCTTCGCTGCGCATCGCTGTGGACATGATGCTCGGCTCCGACTTCGCCTCGTGCCTGTTCTGGGGGCCAGACCTGGTCGCGATCTACAACGACGGCTACCAGGCCATCCTGGGCGGTAAGGGCGAAGCGCTGGGCCAGCCCCTGCGCGTGACCTGGGCCGAGGCGTGGGAGGGGCTCCAACCCATTGCCGAGAAGGCCCTGGCGGGCGAGTCCACCTTCATCGAAGACTTCCCGCTTCGCATCGACCGCAGCGGAACGCTGGAGGATGCCTACTTCACCTTCTGCTACAGCCCCTGGTTCGACGAGCACGGCGCCATCGTCGCCATGCTCGACACGGTGGTCGAGACCACCGACAAGGTGCTCGCCGAACGCAAGGCGCGGTCTGAGCGCGCGCGCCAGCAGCGCCTGCTGCAGCAGATGCCCGGCTTTGTGGGCGTGCTCACCGGACCTGAACATACCTTCGAGTACGTGAACGTTGCCTACGTGAAGATCTCGGGCCCGCGCGACTTCATCGGCCGCACCGTGCGCGAAGTGTTCCCCGAGCTGGCAGGCCAGGGATACTACGAAATGCTGGACCGGGTGTACGCCACCGGCGAGCCCATGCAAGCCTCGGCCATGCCCATCCAGTTGCAGGGCGAGGCCCACGAGCGCCATATCGACATCCTCTACGAAGCCATGCGCGACGACGCCGGCGCCATCCTCGGCATCTTCGTCGGCGGCTACGACGTGACCGAGCGCGTGCAGGCCCAGGCAGCCGCGCAGGCCAGCGAGGCGCGGCTGCGCGCCCTCAACGCCGACCTGGAGCGCCAGGTGATCGAGCGCACCCTCTCGCGTGGCCGAGCCTGGGCCGTGAGCCCCGAGCTGCTGTGCGTGATCAACGCCAGCGGGTACTTCGAGGCCGCCAACCCCGCCTGGGAACGCACGCTGGGCTGGACCGAGGACGAGATGCAGCGCATGGGCTTTCGCGAGCTGGTGCACCCCGACGACCTGGCCGCCAGCGAGCGCGCCTGGGTGGATGCCAGCGAGCGCGGCCTGCCCGTGCTGCGCTTTGAAAACCGCTACCGCATGAAGGCCGGCGGCTGGCGCTGGCTGTCCTGGGTGGCGGTGCCTGAAGAGGGCCTGGTCTACTGCATCACCCGCGACGTGCAGGACGAAAAGGACCACGCCGCCGCACTGGCCGAGCGCACGGCCGAGCGCGACGTGCTGGCCACCATCGTGCAGACCACCGACGCCTTCATCCAGGTGCTGGACCGGGACTACCGCTTCCTGGCCATCAACCAGGCCAATGCGGACGAGTACGAGCGCGTGTACGGCGTGCGCCCCGCTCCCGGCGATAGCCTGACCGCGCTGCTGAACGGCACGGGGGCCGATGTGCAGGCCGCGCTGGCGCTGTGGCAGCGTGCCATGGCCGGCGAGTCCTTCACCATCCAGGGCCAGTTCGGCAACCCGGCGATTGCCCAGCGCCAGTATGAGCTCAAGTTCGAAGTGCTGCGCGCCGCCGACGGCACGCAGATCGGCGCGTTTGCCACCGGTGTGGACATCACCGACCGGCTGCGCCAGCAGGCCGCGTTCGACGAGGCGCAAGAGGCCCTGCGTCAGGCGCAGAAGATGGAGGCCGTGGGCCAGCTCACCGGCGGCATTGCGCACGACTTCAACAACCTGCTGGCCGCCATGAGCGGCAGCCTGCAGGTCATGAAGATCCAGATGGCCAAGGGCAAGCGCGAGGGGTTGGAGCGCTACATCGAGATGTGCGAGCGCTCGGTGCGCAGCGCCGCCAGCCTCACCCAGCGCCTCCTGGCCTTCTCGCGCCGCCAGACGCTGGACCCGCGCCCCGTGGACGTGAACCGCCTGGTGACCGGCATGCAGGACCTGATCGCCCGCACCGTGGGCCCCACGGTGGACCTGCAGGTGGCCGCCGCCCCCGACCTGTGGGCCACCCGCATCGACCCCTCGCAGCTGGAGAACGCGCTGCTCAACCTGTGCATCAACGCGCGCGACGCGATGATGCCCCAGGGCGGGCGCCTCGTCATCACCACCGCCAACCGGGTGCTGGACGAGCGCAGCGCCCGCGAGCACGAACTTGCCCCCGGCGAATACCTGGTGCTGAGCGTGGCCGACACCGGCTCAGGCATGCCACCGGGTCTCATCAAGCGCATCTTCGACCCCTTCTTCACCACCAAGCCCCTGGGCCAGGGCACGGGCCTGGGGCTGTCGATGGTGTATGGCTTCGTGCGCCAGTCGGGCGGGCAGGTGCGCGTGCAATCGGCCCCGGGCCAGGGCACCACCATGCACCTGTACCTGCCGCGCCACCAGGGCCATGCGCAGAAGGAAGCCGCAGCGGCCCACCACGACCTGGCGCCAGGTGCAGGCGAGACGGTGCTGGTGATCGAGGACGAGCACACCTTCCGCGAGCTGGTCAGCGAGGTACTGGCCGAGGCCGGCTACCGCGTGCTGCTGGCCGACAGCGGCCCCACCGGCCTGCACCTGCTGCAGGGCCCAGATCGCATCGACCTGCTGCTCACCGACGTGGGCCTGCCCGGCGGCCTCAACGGCCGCCAGGTGGCCGACGCCGGCCGCACCGTGCGCCGAGGGCTCAAGGTGCTGTTCATCACCGGCTACGCCGAGAACGCCGCCGTGGGCAACGGCCTCATGGACGAAGGCATGGCCATCCTCACCAAGCCCTTTGAGATACCGCACCTGGTGAACAAGGTGCGGCAGATGCTGGATGGGGTGAGGTAGATGGGCACGCCCCGCCTATTTGATTAAACAGACACCGAGGACCCCGATGATTTTCTGGTGTTCGACCCGCAGTGCGGCGGAGTTCAACCCAAGGCAGACCTGTCGCCGCAGCCGCACCATAGAGCGCAAGAGACCATCTTCATCCTCAACTTCATCCTGAACCTGCAGGGCGCAGGCTTACCCTACATGCGCAGCGCCGCTGCATACGGCTACCAGCAGCAATTGAAGCAGTGGGCGGAATACGCCAGCCAGTTCCCAGAAGCTGATTTGGCGACCGCTTGTCGAGCAAGAGCTGCGGCAGGAAATTGCCACCACAGCCCACCTGTCTTTTTCCACCGCCATTCGCCACACACTGATGCGTGTGATCGCGTAAGAAAAACAAAAACAGCTGATCCCACAACAACCCAACAGGCGCAGACCCTATGAACGACAATTGCACTACCAGTGGGCGCTCTACAAGGTGCGGCAGATGTTGGGTGGGGGGAGGTTGGCGCACTCAGCCCCCCGCCACCTCTTCGCGCAGCACCCCATGCGTGTCGCACTGCTCGTCCAGGTCGCTGATGGCTTGGTCGGCCTGCTCGTCCGGGTAGATCAGGCGCACCACCAGAAACTCCTCGCCGCTGTCGTCCAGCACCTCGTGCCGGCGCGCGGCGCCCAAAGCCTGCCAGACGAGCACGACGCTCATCGCGTCCGTGGTCGCGCTGATCATGGTGCTGTGCGATTCGCGCACGTCGCGCGTGAATCGGAAAACGGCTGACGACATTGGCATACAGGCAGGGGGTAGGGGCAGGCCCAGGTCTTCCTCTGAGCGATGCCCAGGTGGCACCATGGTAGCAACACTGGGCTGGCCGGGTGTCCAACAAAGCCTGCGCGAGAAGTAAGCCATTGTGTACTGCCCGCGCCCCCAAAAAAGGGCCCGCTCGGCGGCGGGCCCAACTCGCGATGGTCACGAGGGAGAGAGACGCCGCAAACCTCGCGGCGTAGCCATCGTAAAAGTGCCGCCCCACCCACCCATGTAGGACTGCAGGCCAACGCACAGGGGCCCTGTGCGCCGTGCGCTCGCTCACGCGGCTTACAAATCGGGGCCCCAGGGGGCCGCTGGATACCGCCCGTGCATCTGCTTACCGGGCATGGCGTTTTTCCGACCGGCGCATAGGACAAGACCTACAAAACCGCGCCACCGCGGCGCCCAAAAATGGAGTCACACACGGTCGTCGTGTGCATGTGTTTTCACCAACAGGAGAATGTGAATGCCCAACAACAACCCTCAAGGCAACAACCAGTACCAGGACGACAGCAACCCGCAGCGCAAGCCCTCGGGCGAGCGCCAGCAAGAGCAGAGCACCGGCAGCCCGGGGAACCGCCAGCAGGGCCAGCAGGACCGATCCAGCCCACAGACCGGCAACCAGGCCAGCCGCCAGCAGGGCGAGTCTTCGTCGTCGAACCAGCGGTCCTCCAAAAATCAGCACTGACCGGGTGGACGCAACCGCAAGGGTTGCAGCCCCCCGTAACGGCACCGGCTCTTTCGAGCCAGTGCGCTTGATCGATCAATTGCATTTGAAGAAAGAGGGGCGCGCGGCCAGGCCTGCGTACCGCACCCGCCGCCGCCCGCCCCACCCAAGGAGCAAGACAATGGGATACCGAGACAGTGACGACAGTGGCTTTTCGCGCCACGGAATGAACCACCGCGACAACGACCACCCCGACCTGGCCCGCGACGAAGACCTGCGCACCAGCCATTCCATCCCCGGGGACGGCCGCACCGGCCGGTATGAGCCCTACGGCGGCCGCCGCGAAGGCCAGGGCTACCAGGGGACACGCAGTTGGGAAGGCCGCAGCGACGTCGGCTTTGACCGCGATCGCTACCAGGGCCAGGGCGGTGGCTACCGCAGCCACCAGGACACCGGCTATGGCTACGGTGCGCGCAGCCCCGATATCGGTGGCTACAACCCGTACGAAGCAGAGCAACGCTTTCGCCAGCAGCAACAGTATGGTAGCGGCGGCAACTATGGTGGCAGCTACGGCCAGGATGACCGTGCCCGCCTGAACCGCCCCGACGCCTGGTCCCGCGATGGCTATGGCGGCCCTGAGCGTGACCAGGGCGACGTCTACGCCAGCCAGCGGGGCCGCAGCTATGGCCATGGCTACGATGGCCGGCCAGATGCCCGGCAGGAAGGCTACGGTGGCAACTACGACCGCCAGCAGCAGGGCAACCCCCTGTACCGCAGCAGCCAGCGCGAGCACCATGACCCCGACTACTCTGCCTGGCGCCAGGAGCAACTGCGCCTGCTCGACGAGGACTACGACTCGTGGCGCAACGAGCGCTACCAGAAGTTCTCAGACGAGTTCAACACCTGGCGCACCTCGCGCAGCCGCAACGAGGGCCTGCTCGGGTCCAACCAGTCGGGCCAGGTGGTGCAGAACCCGTCGGCCAAGAGCCAGCAAGGCAGCAGCACCACCAACCCGGGTACCACCGCAGGGGTAGCCCAGGGCAAGACCAAGGAGTGATGGGGCGCGGTAATGCAGGGCGGCGCGGGGCGGCCCTGCCCCGCCGTGCCAACCAAGGCGCGCCGCGCCCGGAACCCTCCGTCAAGCGCACAGCCAGGTGCCACGGGTGCCTGCGGCGTCGCCTTCATTGTCGACAGGGCCGTGGGCAGGCCCGCGTGCCTTGCGCACCCCTCCATCTGGCGCCTGAGACAAGGCAATGCCTTGCCAGCAGGCGTTGGCTGATGTGCAGCAAGCCATTCGAAAAGCCCAGCCACAGAAGCCCAGCCCCTACCTGTCTTGCCGCCGTCCGGCGGCACCACGCGGACCCGTCCTACAGCACCCGACCCGCTCCAGCGTGACCATGGCCGTCGAGTTCCCCACTCGGCCAGCGCTAAACCCACGCACACGAAAGCCCCCACCATGCTGTTCCACTTCCCCTCGTTGCTGCAGCAATTGCTCGGGGCTACCCACCCCAGCCCCATGGGGCCGGTGGACCCCGTGCCCGATCCCCTGCCCGGCAACCCCTTGCCACCCGAGCCCCTGGGGCCGCACCCCACGCCAGCACCGATGTAGGTGCGCCGGCACAGGTGGTGGCAATTGTTTGATTGATCAAACGCGGGGTCTGTGGCTACGATGGCCGATGACCCGGAGCACCCCATGCGATTAGTGCTTGCCTACCCCGAGGATGCAGACAGCACAGAGAAGGCTGCCATGGCAGAGCGCGCCGCGCTCGAAGTCTGCCTGGCCGCTGGCGTGCACCCCTACATGGCCTGGCATGACTATTCCCTCGTCCACTCCGGGCTGAACCTGCCCTCCTCAGCCTTCGCAACGGCAGAGATCGCAGGCGCCTTTGTCTGGATCGAAGCCATCGCCGCTGCGCAGGAGTTTCTGAACCCGCCCCGCGGCGCCAAGGTCGAGATCGACGTGCTCTTCGAGCCCGGCGACGAAATGCCCCCTGTGCAGTTTGAACCCGGCCGCGCCGTGCTGCGCGACTATCTGTACCTGCAGATGTGTCTGGCGCCCCGGCCGGCGATCAACGCGCTGGCGGACCCGGATGACCCGCCGACCGGGCCCGCGCCGCTCAGTTCGTGGCCGGAGTTGAGTCTGGAGAACGGGTAGCAGCGGGGGGTTGCGCCGCTGCTGGCTTGCGGCGGATGTGGCTTCACTGCAGGTGGTGCCTTGCCTGCGGCATGCTTTGGTTGAGGGCGGGGGCCGGGTCTCGGCCCGGCGGGCGAAGCGTGGTGCTGCGGCTTGGTGTCTGTGGTCGCTTCGGTTCTATTGCCGAGGGCGGAGGCCGGGGGGTGCGCCCGGCGGCGCACCTACCTTCTTTTGCTTCGTCAAAAGAAGGTAGGCCAAGAAAAGACGACCCCGCTGCCCGTGTCCCCCATCGCCCTGTCGGGCGCTGGGGGCAGCCTGCGATGCTCGGTCCTGGGGTGCACCGCGGAACTCCCTGCGTTCGCCCTTCGGGCGAACTCCGCTCGGACAACCGCGGTGAGTCAGTTCACGATGCGCGTGTCCTTCGGCACGCGCTCACCCCAGGCCCTGCGCTTCTCGGCACGGTCAGAAGGGGGTGGAAACGGGCTCCATACGGGCCATTGCTTCGCTCGGCCCGGGTTGCCGTCGCTGCGCTCGGCCTGGGCAGGGCGCTCGCCCCGCCCGTTGGCAGCGCGCTGCGCGAACCGACATTCGGCGCGGCTGCGCAGCAGCAGCCGTCTTTGACCCCGCTCCCCACCCCTGCTGGCTGCGCCGAGAAGCGCAGGGCCTGGGGTGGGTGCGTGTGCCGCAGGACACACGCACTTCGTGATCTGGCTCGTCGCGGATGTTTGAGCGGAGTTCGAAGAACGCAGCGAGTTCCGCGACGCCCACCCCAGGCCCGAGCATCGCAGGTTGCCCCCGTTCGCCCGACAGGGCGTACGGGGGACGCAGACTGGGGGCCGCCTTCTCTTTGGTGACTTTCTCTTGGCGGCCAAGAGAAAGTTACTGCGCCGCCGGGCGCACACCCCGGCCCCCGCCCTCAACCAAGGCACACGGCCACCACAACCAGAATCACAACAAACCTATGATCCCGTAACTCACAAACACCAGCTTCCATCCGCCCAGGCCAGCCACGAGCGCCGAAGCAATCCATCCCATGCCCATCCACCTGCGCGACCTGCAACGCGTGCACCAGCAGTCCGGTGCCCCCATTTCCGAATGCCGCACCGCGCTCGAAGCCGCCGCAGGCCACGTGGACGACGCCCTGCACCTGCTGGCCCGCAGCAAGCAGGTGCCAGCCCCCATCGCCACGGACAGCAACAACCCGTTCGACGGCCCCGATTGGTTCACCGGCCCGCCCCTGACCCGCACGGCGCTGGAGGCGGCGCAGGCCGCCCTGGGCTACCGCTTCCCCGCCGCCTACGTGGACCTGCTCTACACCCAGAACGGCGGCTGCCCACGGCGCGACTGCTTTCCCATGCAACGCCCCACCTCCTGGGCGGCGGACCACATCGCCATCACCGGCATACGCGGCATCGGCGGCAGGTACGGCATCGACATCGCCACCGAACACACCATCCATGCCGACTGGGGCTACCCCCGCTTCGGCTTCGTGTTTGCCGAAACCCCGACCGCCGGGCACACGGTGCTGATGTTCGACTACAGCGCCTGCGGGCCCACGGGCGAGCCGCGCGTAGTCTGGGTCGACATGTACGGCGAAGAGCCTGAGGTGATCGTACTGGCGCGGAGCTTCACCGATTTCCTGGCGGGGCTGGAAGACGAACCGGCCCACCCTGACGGCGTGCAGCTCTGACGGCCGGCACCCCTCACACATCAGCTAACATCCCACCCGCGGTGCAAGCCGCCCCCGGGCCCGCGGGAAGGGTAGAACCCACTTGCACGGAGAACACCAGCGCCACGCTGCTGCCTCCACCACACGCCTGTCCACCGCCTTTTGTGCAGCCGGATCTGTGGGCCATCGGCACATGATGCACGGAGGTTTTCTTCATGACGACGACGCCCTACAAGCGCCTTCCCGCCCGGCCCGACATCGGCCACCTCAAGAAACAGGCCAAGGATCTCCTGGCCTTGTACCGCAGCAACGACGCTGCCGCCTTGCAGCGCTTTCGCACCGCCCTGCCCGCCGCTGTAGGCAAGAGCGACACCACCCTCGCCGCCCAGGGCCTGCGCCTGCACGATGCGCAGTCGTGCATTGCACGCGAGTACAGCTTTGCCTCCTGGGCCGACCTGCAGGGCTTTGTCGTCGCGCGCCGGGCCCAGGCCGATGACCCGGGCAAGGCCCTGCTCCACTGGCTGGGCCTGGTCTATGCGGGCGATATCTCGGGTGGCATGAACCGCGCGCGGCCCGCAGTGGCCCTGCGCCTGCTCGAAGACAACCCTGCTCTTATCGGCAACAGCGACCCCTGGCTGGCCTGCGCCACCGGCGACGAAGCCGTGCTGCGCCAGGCCACCGCGCAGGACCCCGGCTGGGTGCACCGCGCAGGTGGGCCGCTGCAGTTGCCGCCACTGGTGGCGGTCACGCATTCCGGCCTGCTGCAGTTGCCGAGCCACCGCGAGCGGCTGATCGCCTGCGCACAGCATCTGCTGGCGGCCGGTGCATCGCCCGACCAGTCGGTGGGCAACCGCTGGCCCCCGGCCTCGCTGCAGGCACCTGCAGAAGCCGAGCGCCTCTCGGCCCTGTACGGCGCTGCCGGCCGCAACCTCGACCCCGAGATGACGAAGCTGTTGCTCGGTGCCGGCGCTCACCCCGACGACAACGAGTCGCTCTACCACGCGCTCGACAACCCCGAGTGCACCCGGCTGCTACTCGAAGCCGGCGCGCGCATCACCGGCACCAACGCCATGTACCGCGTGCTCGACCTCGATGACCTGGCCACCCTGCAGCTGCTGCTGGCGCACGGCGGCGATGCCAACGAAGCACCGCAGGGCCCGCCCACGTCGGACTGGGGTTCGCCGCTGCTGTGGGCCATTCGCCGGCGCCGCTCGCCCGCGCACATCGCGGCCCTGCTGGCCGCAGGCGCCAGGCCCGATGCGCGCATGCAGGACGGCACGCCAGCCCACACCATGGCCCTGCGCTACGGCCTGACCGAGGTGGCACAGCTGCTGCAGAACGCCACGGCAGTAACCAGCGGCCATGCGCCGCCCGCCATGGACGAGGCCTTCATCGCCGCCTGCGCACGCGGCGACGAAGCGGCGGCCCGCTCCCTGCAGGCCGCACACCCTGGCACCATCGGCAGGCTCAGCCCCGCCCAGCTGCGGCTGCTGCCCGAGCTGGCGGCCCAGGGCTGCGGCGATGCAGTGCGCACCATGGTCAACCTGGGCTGGCCCATCGAGGTGCGCGGTGGCGACTGGGATGCCTCGGCCCTGAACCAGGCCGTGTTCCGTGGCGATGCGGCGCTCGCCCGCTTCCTGCTGGCGCACGGCGCCGACTGGCAGGCCCTGCACGGCTTTGGCGACAACGCCAGCGGCACCCTGTCATGGGCCTCGCTCAACGAGCCCGTGCCCGGCGGCGACTGGATCGGCTGCGCCCAGGCCCTGGTGGCCCACGGCATGCCCGGCGCGCGGCCCGACCCCGAAGGCCCGGACGACGGCGCCGTGCTGCTGGGCGGGCGGCGCAGCAGGTTCTCGGAAGACGTGGCGGACTACCTGCTGAGCCAGCCCGCCAGCGCGCAGGCTTAGCGACCGGTTGTGAGACAGGCTGGCACGCTGTGGGTGGCAGTGGCACCCACGCCGCGCCCGCCCACCAGTTGTCAGCAGCTGTTCACCCTGTGTCGGGGTGCGACGCGCCCTTGCGTGCGGCCTTGGGCGCGTTACCTGCGCTTGCATCCGGCTTGCGGGCCGCGCGGCGTGAACGGCCCCGTCCTACCGGGGGCGCGCCTGTGTCCCTACCGCCCCGCACGCCCGCCGGTTTCAACATGGGAGCCATGGTGGCACCACGGCCACCGCCATCCTTCAAGGAGCTCCCCATGTCGACCACCCCAGTCTCCCGTTCGCACCGCAGCCTTGCGGCCCCACTGATCGCCCTGTCGGTGCTCGCGCTCACCGTATCGCAGCATGCCTACAGCCAGGGCGGCTTCGGCAGCGCAAGCCCGGCCACGCCGGCCATCTCGACCATTGGCAACCCCAGCACCGCGACACCGGGCACGGCCCCCCCCGGCAGTGCCTTGGGCAACACCTCCACCACGCCGAGCAGCAACAGCAGCATCGGCAACACCACCGTTCCTGGCAATATTCCGAGCAGCATCCCGAGCAGCGGCAACATCGGCAACGCCACCACCAGCCCCTCCAGCATCCCCGGCAGCGTGCCCAGCAGCACCGCCACGCCCACGGCTGCCACCGGCAACCCGAGCAGCACCACCACCACACCCAGCAGCAACAGCAGCATCGGCAACGCCAGCATTTCGGGCAACATCCCCAGTGGCATTCCGAGCAGCAGCATAGGTACACCGGCCTCCGGTTCGCCTACTGCTGGCATCCCCAGCAGCACCGCGACGGGCAGCACGGGCACGACAGCAGCCACGACGGGCAATCCGACAGGGAGCCCGGGCACCACCGGTAACGGCACCCCGGCGGGCGGCACCAGCCCTGGCGCGAGCGCGAGCACCAGCACTGGTGCAGGCAGCGCCACCGGCACAGGCACCGGTGTCGCCCCGGGTACCAGCGCTGGTGTAGGGGTCAGCGGAGCAGGCGCGGGCAGCGTGGCAGGTGCGCCTTCTGGCACGGGCTCGGGTGGCAGCACCAGCGCGGGCGCACCTGGCGGTGCGGCCGGCACCGCACCCGGTGCGGCCCCAGGCGCTGCAGCGGGTTCTGCAACGGGGAGCGGCGCAGGTGCCGCGAGCAGCGGTGCAGGCAGTGCGGGCGGCAGCGCGGGTGTGGGTGCCGGCGCACCTGGAGCCGGCGCTGTGGGCGCTGGTGCCGGTGCCGGTTCGGGAGCCGGTCCAGGCGTTGGCGCTGGAGCCGGCTCAGCAGGCGCAGGCGCTGGCAGCGCAGGATCCGCCGGTGCCGGTGCCGGTGCTCGTTGATCGACAGCATGACGCTTGCATGCAGGGGTTGAACGGGCCAGTCTACGCACCAGGCCCCTACTCATGCATGCATGCCCGCGCGCAGAATGCCACGCGCTGCGCTGCGCTGCGCTGCGCCCCCCGCATCAAAAGACCGACAGCCCCGTGCGGTCGGTGAGCAGCTCCAGCGCGCGCCTGCCCAGAGCGACCAGTGGTTTGCAGCCACTGATACGGATTTGCATTCAATCGTATAACTAGGCGGGAAGCCGCAGACAGTGCTGTAGCACGGCAAGGCGGACCAACGAAGCTAGACGTTTGAAGGCAAATTCGTATGAGGCAGGGGCCGCAGGTGCAGGCACAAAAACCGCATTCAACCCGCATTTGTCATCTATTTAGAGGACATACAAACACAGCACAAATCCCTAGCATTTGGTGGGTGCTGGGTGTGGCGCTGCCCATGGTGGTAGCCATGAAGCCATGCACAGCCCGTGCGGAACTGCAGTCGCTCAACCGTGCCGGTCGCGACCGGATCCGCCATGTGGGTCGCCTGGCAGGCCATCAGCCGGGCTGCCGCCTTTTCCTTCAATCAACCACCGAATCGAAGGTCTCACCGTGAACTCCACTACCGTCTCGTCCGCACTGGCCAACCCACTGGCATCCTTCAACAACCTGCACAAAAACGGCGACCGCGAATGCCTGCAGGGCCCCTCGCACTACGACGCATTGAGTGAGAGCCACCTTCAGGGCATTGCCCAGTACGAGGATCTGTACCTGATCACCCAGAACCGTTCCGGCCATGACAGCGGAAAACTCTATGTGTTCCGCGTCTCGCCACCCCAGCAATGCATCTTCACCACCCATCTTGACGTCAGCCCGTCATCTGCTGCACTGGGAGGCAATGGCCAGGCATTCAACCATCCGGGGGGCATTCAACTGGCGGGCAAGTACCTGTTTGTGCCGGTGCAGACGGAGGACTACAACAACACCCGCATACAGGTGTACAACGTGGAAGGCCTGACCAGCGACAACCCCTCGATCGCGCTGATCAACAACAGCCTGATCGCCGACTGCGACGACCGCAAAATCGAATCCATCGGCGTCGCATTCGACGAGGCCAACGGCAACTACGTGATCGTCGGCCTCCAGGGCAGCGACCTGTACTTCTACCGCACTGCGGGCAGCGATCTTTCGGTGCCGGTCTCGGGCGGCTACGCGTTCACCTGCAAGGTACCCGAGCACAATGACGCAGGCCCGCAGACCATCAACCTGCTCTACGGTGGGGACGGCCAGCTGTACCTGGTCAACTTCGCGGTGCGGGAGAAGGCGGTGGTGCTCTTCACCGACTACGCCTACCTCTACCAGGTCACCTGGTCCGAGGGCCTCGGAGATCCGGCCTCTGCCAGGCACTTCATCACGCATGGATCGAGCACCCCGGGAGTGAACCAGCCGCACTTCCGCTGGGGCTCCGGCATCCATGTCGATGAAACGGGCATCAACCTGCTGGTAACGCAGAGGGTCATGCAGGAGAAGTGCTACATCAACCGCTTCGAGCAAAAGACGGATGGCTCCGACGTAGACGGCGAGCCCGAGGGCACAGAAGCAGTCGGATGAGATCGCCGCCCTTCTCCGGGATCCGGTCGCCCGGAAAAATGCCCGGGGGCGAATTCCAATTCGAGGTGAGGGCGGCGTGCGGCAGTAGTTCGGGCGCGATACCTGACGCGGTTGTCGCGACCGACTCGCACCGTTGCAGGGGTTGGAGCCGGCTCACCTGGCACGGTTGCGCACGGTGCGACCATACCCTCAGCAGCGGGCCCGCCGGGCCTGCAGCCAGTCGACAACAATGCGATGGTACGTCTCACGCCACTGGGCGCTCGACAATTCATGGTCCGCGCCCAGCAGCATGTGCCGCACCACTGAGCGCGCGTTGCCGAAGGCCCAGGCATAGCTTTCGGCCACCGGGCCCGGCACCACCTGGTCGTGTTCGGACTGCACCAGCAGCACATCGCCCTTGAAGGCGGCGCAGGCGGCCAGCGCGCGGTTGCCCTCGGGCGTGTGCACGCTGTGGCGGTAGGCGTTCACCTTGCGCCTTTCCAGGTCCTCCTTGGGCAGCATCCAGTCCGCATCGGGATAGATCGCGGGTGAACGCAGCACCAGCCAGTCGAACGGGTACATCCCCGCCAACAGGGCCGCCATGTACCCGCCGTAGCTGAACCCCAGCACGCCCACGGCGTCAGGCCGCTCCTGGGCGTGCAGCAATTGGTAGTCGCGCAGCACCTGGCGCAGGTTGTCCTCGCGGTTCACACGGGCGCGCTCGGCCGCAGGCCAGCTGGCATCAGGCAGATTGCCGCGTCGGCAGTGCCAGCCCTGGGCAGACAGGTCCTGGTCGAGCAGGTCGAACTGGGCGTGGCCATGGTCGTCCCAGCCCGGCAGCACCAGCAAGACCGGGCGCTGGATGCCATCGGGCCGCAACAGTGGCGCGCCAGGCCGCGCGCTGCCATGCGCAAGGGACAAGGAATCTGCGTGCAAGAAGGCCATGGCCCCATGGTGTCCGCGCGTGCGTGCTGCCGCCTGTCAGCGGTGCGGCAGTCAACCCGTAAGACACGCCTGCAACGCGCTGCCGAGGCGACGTACCGGCCGGCATCTCCGCACCGCGCCTGCGCTGACAGCGGGTGGCGCATGCCACCCACGGCGCAGGCCCCAAACCAGCGCAGAATGGCCCGATGAATGTCATACGCCCACTGCGCTTCGCAGCGCACGCGCTCGCCCTCCTCATGGCCGGCGCCCTGCTGTCCCCTGCACTGCACGCGGCCGAGCAGTTGGCCATCGGCTCCAAGCGCTTCACCGAAAGCTACATCCTCGGCGAGGTCATCACCCTGGCAGCCCGCCAGGGCGGCGCCACTGCGGAGCACCGCCAGGGCCTGGGCAACACCGCCGTGGTGGTCGAGGCGCTCAAGACCGGCTCCATCGACGTCTACCCCGAGTACCTGGGCACCGTGGAGCGCGAGATCCTCAAGCTGCCCACCGGGTCTTCCAGGCAGGCCATCGACCAGAAGCTGCGCGAGATGGGCCTGGCCCTGGGCGTGCCGCTGGGCTTTGCCAACGGCTACGCGCTGGCGGCCAGCGCCGAGGTGGCGCGCAAGCACGGCCTCCAGACCCTGGGCGACCTGCAGAGGGCACCCGACCTGCGCATCGCCATTTCGCAGGAGTTCCTGGGCCGCGAAGACGGCTGGCCCGGCCTGTCCCGGCGCTACCAGTTGCCGCAGCGCCCCACCTCCATCGACCATGGCCTGTCGTACCAGGCGCTGGCCTCGCAGCGCATCGACCTGACCGACATCTACACCACCGACGCGCGCATCGCCGACCTGGGCCTGGTGACGCTGCAGGACAACGCCAACTACTTCCCCCGCTACGACGCGGTGCTGCTCTACCGCGCCGATCTGCCCACGCGCGCGCCGCAGGCCTGGCGCCAGATCGCCGCGCTCGAAGGTCGCATCGACGTCACGCGCATGATCGCCATGAACGCACAGGCCGAGCTGCACGGGCAGGCGTTCCCGGCCATTGCGGCCGACTTCCTGGCCGGCAAGGCCACGCCGGCCGCTGCACCCGCAAGTGCGTCCAGTGCGGCCACTGCGGCCGCGCCACCGGCCCGTCCGTCGCTCTCCACCGCCATCTTCGGCGGCAACTTCTGGCGCCTCACGCGCGACCACCTGTGGCTGGTGGCCGTGTCCGTCGGCATCGCCGTGCTCATCGGCATCCCCCTGGGCACGCTGGCCGCGGCGCGGGCATGGCTGGGCCAGGGCATCCTGGGTTTTGTCGGCCTGCTGCAGACCGTGCCCTCGCTGGCGCTGCTGGCCGCGCTGATCCCGTTGCTGGGCCGCATAGGCACCGTGCCGGCCATCGTGGCGCTCAGCCTGTATGCCCTGCTGCCCATCGTGCGCAACACCGCCGTGGGGTTGATGCAGGTGCCCAAGGGCACCCAGCAGGCCGCCGTGGCGCTGGGCATGACGCCCGCGCAAAGCTGGCGCCTGGTGCTGCTGCCGCTGGCCTTGCCCGTGATCATTGCAGGCGTGAAGACCGCCACCGTGATGACCGTGGGCACCGCCACCATCGCCGCGTTCATCGGTGCAGGCGGCTATGGCGAACGCATTGCGCAGGGGCTGGCGCTCAACGACGGCACCACCTTGCTGGCGGGCGCGATTCCATCGGCCGGGCTGGCGGTGCTGATCCAGGTGGTGTTCGAGGTGGTCGAACGCATGTTCCGGCAACCAGGTGCTGCAGCCAGTTGACGCGCCACAAGTAAAAGTTCGCTCGGCGTGAAATGCGTCACGCCGCGCCGCTCGCGCGTCCGCCAGCCGGTGCTTCAATGGCGGCTTCGCCACCGCACCGCCTGCATTGACTGCATTGCCCCGCATGACCACCTACACCAGCCACTGGATCCAGGCCGCCCAGGCCAGCAACCAACAACAGGCGCCGCAGCTGATCAAGATCACGCTGATACCGCACGGCTATGACGGCCATGCCTACTGGAAGCGCCAGGAGGCGCGCGCCTCCGACCGCGAGTTCAAGATGGTGGAGGACGTGCGCCTCGATCCCGATGGCGGCCCCCAGGCCGTGCTGCAGCGCCTGGTGGACCTGCGCCAGACCCTTGGCATCGAAGGCTGGCAGGAGATCGTCGTGCACGACAGCCTGACCCTCTTCCCCAAGGACCTGCTGGACCACCGCACCAAGACCGATGACGAGTGCCTGATGGACCTGGCGGCGCTGCACACCGAGTGCAGTGACCACGAGAGCGCCCTGGCCGCCCTGCACCGCTGCCGCCACAGCGAACAGGCCTGGTACTGGCACACGGCGGCCCGGCGCGCCCATGCCAACCGGGCGCGCGCCCACCCCGGCCCGCAGGCGGACGGCGACTGGGCGGCAGCCGTTGAGCACGCCATGGCCATCATCCACCAATCTGCAGACGCTAACGCCGCCCAGCCAGACGCCATGTACAGCTTTGGCGACAGTTACCGGCACCCTGCATCGCAACTGGCCGCAGCCGCGCAGACCGTGGCGGAGTACCTGCTGTGCATTGCCGGCGACCCGGAGCAGGCGATGCAGGCCCTGGCCATCGCCGATGCCACGAACCATGGCACCGATCAACTGCAGCATCTGAAGGTGACAGCGCTGCTGCAGCTCAAGCGCAGCACCGAGGCGTACGAAACCCACCTGAAGTGGCGCCTGCAGATGCCCGAGGTGCTCGAATCCGCTGGCTACCGGGCCTTCGTCGAGCAACAGCAGACCCAGGCGCGCAGCGCCGAAAGCCAGCGCGTGAGCCAGCTGCGCTTTGAAACCGCCCCGGGCAGCCCCGCCTCCGAAGGCGATCTCGAACAATTGCTGCGGCGCTTTCCCCAGCCACCGCACGCCTACCTGCAATGGATCACCCAGGCAGAGCGGCACCAGCTCACCGTGGTCGATGGCGACAGCAGCGAAACCTACGAGCTGTTCAGCATCTCCGCCGCGCTGGACAAGCACGAAGAGCTGCTGGGCTGGCTCAGCCTGCACGACGAAAGCTCGCCCGAGCTGGCAGAGGAGATCCGCAGCGCCATCGCCGACAGCGGCATCGACCCGCAGCACATGCTGCCCATCGTGGGCGCCGAGAACGCCTCGGACTGCTTTGTGCTGCGCATGGACGGCCCCGGCGCGGGCGGCATCTACTTCTGGGCGCACGACGAGTGCACCGTGTTCAGCCCCATCGTGGACAGCGCCGACCAGCTGTTCCCGTGGCTGCAGGCACAGGCCAGGGCGGGCGCGACCTTCGTGCTCTGAAGGCAGGACATGGCGGCGCCTGGGCAGCCGGGTGCGCCGGCAGGCCCGGTCGGCCCATAGCAGTCCCGCGCGCTGAAGGGCTCACGACACACCCGCTGCGTCCAGCAGCACGATGCGGTTGCGGCCTGCGTCCTTGGCCTGGTAGAGCGCCTTGTCCGCCATGGCGATCATGTCCTGCGGGGTCAGCGCCTCGTCCCCGCGTATGGCCGCAATGCCGGTGCTGATGCTCACCACCGCACCCGTCGAGCATTCGCGGTGGGCAATCGACAGGCCCGCCACGGCCGCCTGCGCAGCAGCGGCAATGTGCATGGCGCCTACCGAATCGGTCTCGGGCAGCACCAGGGCGAACTCTTCGCCGCCATACCGCGCGGCCAGGTCCGAGGGGCGCTTGCCATGGGCCTGCAGCACTCGGGCGATGGCCTTGAGGCATTCGTCGCCCAACTGGTGCCCATAGGCATCGTTGTAGGACTTGAAGTGGTCCACATCCAGCAGCACCAGCGCCAGTGGCCGCCGGTGGCGCTGGGCCAGGGCCAGGTGTTCCGCCAGGTGCATGTCGAACGCCCGGCGGTTGGCCAGCTCGGTCAGGCCGTCCTGCATGGACGAGCGCCACAGCGTCTCGTTGGCGCTTTGCAGTGCGGTGGTCAGTGCCCGCAGCCGGGTGTGGTGCCGCGCGTTCTCGCCGAGCAGCACGATCAACAGCACACCCGCAGACACCAGGCCATAGATGCGCCCCAGGTACCAGCCCAGGTCGTAGCGACCGGCGTTCAGCACGGCCGCCAGGGCCAGGTCCAGCAGCCAGACACACAACGCCACCAGCAGCCAGATGTCCAGCAGCGAATGGGGCCGGCTCCACAGCAGAACCCCCAGCGCCCCCAAGCTCAGCAGCCAGATGCCGATGAGAAAGGCCTTGCCGACGGACGTGGTCTGGTTGTCGTCCATGAACACCGGCAGCCATTCATGCCCCGCGGTGGCAAATGCAGTGAACGCCGCCACCAGCGCCAACACCAGGGCAACGGTGGCGGCTACAGCACGCAATGCCCGGCCACCGCTCGGGCGCGCAGGGCAGCGTGCCTCCCGCCGCCTGACAAGCACATAGGCCACCAGCCCCAGCGGAAAGCCCGCGTGCCACAGCATGTACATGGCCGATGAGGTCTGGGGCCCCGACCCCAGCAGGCCCGTGGGCGCAAACAGGCCCGGAAAGATAAGCGCATAGGCCGCAATGGCCGTGGCGTTGAACAGGTACACCCCGCCCAGCACCAGCAGCCCCGCAGACTTCAGGGCCCGGTAGTGGCCCAACAGCAGCACCGCCGTGACCAGATCAAAGATCACCAGCGCGGTGACGTAGATCGGAATGAAGGCCGCAAATGCTGCGAGCGGCACCTTGGCGTACGGCAGGGCCATTGCGCCAAGTGCCAGCGAAACAACGACCACGGTGCAGGCGACCACCTTCTCACGGGTGCCCGCCGGTTCGCCGGCCAGCGGGGCCGTGGACAGCCCGGGGGACGCAGTGGGGTGCATGGGGAACCTTCTGCGTTATTCCCGAGAATTTTATTCTTTTGTTACAAAAATACCATTTGCTTACATAGCATTCCAATGATCGCCTGGGGCATGTAGTCCTGCAATTTCATGCTTAGTGAATTCGGGATCCTTGAATATGCTGTATTTCAGCGCGTTCTTGAATAGGCCCTAGCCCGCCGGATCGAAGCGGCATGCGGTTGCGCTGCCTTGCAATCAACCTGAGGGAGAACTGCCATGGACAAGATGACGATTGCCACCCGGCTCGCGGTGGCATTTGCAGCGATGGTGCTGATGCTCATTGCACTGGGTGCCACCAGCCTGGTCCGGTCCGCCGACCAACGCTCCGAACTGAGCGACGTCATCGGCACCCGCGTGCCGATCACCAACGCGCTGGGCGTGCTGGCGAACAGCGTGAACACCCAGGCAATCCAGTACCGCAACCTGGTGATCTTCAGCTCAGAACCCATCACCAGATCGGCCCTCGAACAGATCACCTCCGAGCGGGCCACCACGGCAGATCAGTACAAGCTGCTGGACACGCTGATTTCCTCGCCCAAAGGGGAAGAGCTGTTGACCAGCATGCTCAAGGCGCGCGCCGAGTTCTACACACGCGGCGATGAGTTTCTGGGCCTGGTGCAAAAGGGTCAGAAGGACGAGGCGACGAAACTGCTGGAAGAAAGGCTGCGCCCCATCCAGCTCGACTACCAGAAGACCCTGCGCGACCAGGTGGAGTTCCAGGCGCAACTCACCGACGAAGCCGGCAAGGAGGCCGAGGCCGCCGCTGCAGCCCTGCAGCGCGATGTGATGATCGCCAGCGCGCTGGCCATCGCGCTGGCGATCTTCCTGGCCATCACCATCATCCGCTCCATCACCCGCCCCCTGGCCCAGGCGGTGCAGGCTGCCGACCGCGTCGCCGCCGGCGACCTCAGTGGCGACATCGTCGTGCAGTCCCGCGATGAAACCGGCCACCTGCTCAGTGCCCTGCAGCGCATGCAGCAAAGCCTGGTGAATACCGTGACCACGGTGCGCGGCATCGCCGAAAGCGTAGCCTCGGCCAGCGCGCAGATTGCCTCGGGCAACAACGACCTGTCGGCGCGCACCGAGCAGCAGGCCTCGGCACTGGAAGAAACCGCCGCCTCAATGGAAGAGCTCGGCTCCACCGTGCGCCAGAACGCCGACAATGCACGCCAGGCCAACCAGCTGGCCCTGAGCGCCTCCACCGTGGCCGTACAGGGCGGCGACGTGGTGGCCGAAGTGGTCGAGACCATGAAAGGCATCAACGCCAGCAGCAGCAAGATCGCCGACATCATCAGCGTCATCGACGGCATCGCCTTCCAGACCAACATCCTGGCCCTCAATGCAGCGGTGGAAGCCGCCAGGGCAGGCGAACAAGGCCGGGGCTTTGCCGTGGTGGCCAGCGAAGTGCGCAGCCTGGCCGGGCGCAGCGCCGAAGCGGCCAAGGAAATCAAGAGCCTGATCACCGCCAGCGTGGAGCGCGTGGAGCAAGGCACGCTGCTGGTGGACAAGGCCGGGGCCACCATGACCGAGGTGGTGGCAGCCATCCGGCGCGTCACGGACATCATGGGCGAGATCAGCGCCGCCAGCAGCGAGCAAAGCGCAGGCGTGGGCCAGGTGGGAGAAGCGGTCACGCAGATGGACCAGGCCACCCAGCAGAACGCAGCGCTGGTGGAAGAGATGGCGGCAGCGGCGAGCAGCCTGAACAGCCAGGCGGGCGAACTGGTCAATGCGGTGGCGGTGTTCCGGCTGGCGGGCGATGGCAGCGGTGCAGGCAACTACCGCGCACCGGCACCGGCGCCTGCCCCCGCAGTGCGCAAGCCGGTGGGCATGCCAGCGCCGGCTGTGCGCGCGGCAGTCACGTCCAGGCCAGCGGCCAAGGCACCTGCGGCCAGCCGGCTGGCGGCGCCCAAGGGGGCCGCACCCAGCCCGGCCGCCGCAGCACACAAGGCGCCGGCCAAGGCAGCTGGGGGCGGGGATGAAGATTGGGAAAGCTTTTAAAAGCGCAGTCATTGGTCCCTTGCCGCCGGCCTGGGCGCCGCCGGCTCCGGCTGCGGTAGAGCGAGCCCTCTTGCGCCGTGGAGCCGGCCCGATTGGGGGATTGCGGCACGCGCCGGGTGCGTGCCTAGAATGGTCGTTCCAGAGTTTCCAGGGCCGCCATGAACCGCAAGCATCCCCCCATCGCCCGCCACCTCTTCTCGCGGTGGCTGCTTGCATGTGGGGCGTGGCTGCTCGGTAGTGCGTTGGCCCCTGCGCTGGCCACCACCATCAGCGCGGGGTACGAGCATTCGTGCTCGGCCTCCGATGCGGGCGTTCCGACCTGCTGGGGCAGCGTGCCGGTGGACCCGGCCATGGCGACTGTCCGCATGCTGGACACCAAGGCAGGCAACGGCTTCAGCTGCGCACTGTCGGCAGAACGCACCGTGCATTGCTGGGGCCCGAAGAACGAGTACAGCCAGTTGGGCCTGAACTACGACGGCAGGAACGCAATCCGGCCCATGGCCTTGCGCCAGGGCAGGCTCTACGCCACGCAGATCGCGGCAGGCATGCGGCATGCCTGCGCACTAACCCAGGAGGGCGAGGTGGTCTGCTGGGGCGACGCAGGCCAGGGCCAGATGGGGCTGCAGGAGCCCGTCGTCACGACGACCGAATACGCCTTGCGCGTCCCCGGACTGTCGAATGCGGTGCGCATCGCCGCAGGCAACGGCAGCACCTGCGCGGTTCTGCGGACCGGCGCGGTGTGGTGCGTTGGCGCGGGCAGCTTGCTGGCGGGCCCGCAGGACGATCCGCGCACGCCCAGACAATTGCCCGGCATTGACGATGCGGTGGACGTCTCCCTCTTTGACGGCCACGCCTGCGTGCAGCGCAGTGCTGGCAAGGTCGCCTGCTGGGGTCGCAACCTGTTTGGCGAGCTGGGCGTGCCGGCCCATGCAGGCACGGTAACCACCCCCGTGGACGTGCCCGGCCTGGGCACCGGAGCCAAGGCGGTCGCTGTGGGCTACGGCTTCAGCTGCGCCCTGCTGCAGGACGGCCGCATCCAGTGCTGGGGCGACCATTCCAAGGGCCAGCTGGGCATCGGCTACGTACCCAACCAGACGGGCGCGGTCTATGTGCAGGTGGTCGGCATCACCGACGCCGTCGCCATCAGCGCCGGCATGGAGCATGCCTGTGCCGTGCTGGACGGCGGCTATGCGCAATGCTGGGGCAAAGGCCTGGCCCTGGGCAACAACCTTTGCTACAGCTACGGGGCCTACTACCCGAACACCGGCTACCTGCCCTACAAGAACCCCGATTTCAACCTGGCCATCTGCGCGCCGCCCCAATCGCACACGCCCTTCGCGGTGAGCGCACTGCGGCCCTACAACGACGCGACCGCGGTCATGGACTGGGCAGAGCGCAGCCTGCCGCAGACCTTTCCGGTCGGCCAGCGGGTCATGGCCGACCACAACGCCAATTTCCGCTACCGCCTCTACCCGGGTGGGCATGCCCTGGGCGTCAACGACCACGGCACCCCGCACCTGATGTACATGGGCCCCGATACCAACGGGGAGTTGCGGGACCTGGGCCGCCTGGCCACCTGGGCACGTGAGACACGCAAGTAAGGCACGCTGGGCTCTGCGCAACCACGCACCCACCAGATAGGGGCTTTGCCGCCCCTTGGGCGCACGGCAGCCGATCGCCCTATCCTTCGCGCCATGTCCTCGTCTCCATTCAACGCCGGCCACGCGCAGGTCTTCCAGCCCGGGCGGCTGACCCTCGGTTTCATGACGCCGTTTGGCCACCATGGCGGCGCCATGGCCGATATCCAGGAGACCGCGCGCCTGGCTGCGCTGGCCGACGAACTCGGCTTCGCGGCCCTGTGGGCGCGCGATGTGCCGCTGATGATTCCGCAGGGCAACGACAACACCGCGAGTGCGCTCGACGACCCTTTCCTGTGGCTGGCGGCGCTGGCCGCCTCCACGCGCCGCATCGCCATCGGCTCGGCGGCCATCGTGCTGCCGCTGCGCCACCCGCTGCATGTGGCCAAGGCCGCGCTGACGCTCGACCGCATGAGCGGCGGCCGCTTCATCCTGGGGCTGGGTTCGGGCGACCGGCCCGAGGAGTTCGCATCGTTCGGCGAAGCACTGGACGCGCGCGGCGATGCCTTTCGCAACCGCTGGCCGCTGGTGCGCGCGGCGCTGTCGCCCGACCCGCTGGAGCGGCAGGCGCTGACCGATGCCACGGGCGGCTATGACCTCATGCAGCCGCCCACGGCGCGCATCCCCATGGTGGTGGTCGGCTCGGCCCGGCAGTCGCTGCAGTGGACCGCTGCCAACGCCGACGCCTGGGCCAGCTACCACCGCGAGGAGGCGCGCCAGCAAGGCCGCATTCACCTGTGGCAGCAGGCGCTGGACCAGAAGGCAGCGGGCGAGCGCAAGCCCTTCGTGCAATCCGTGCAGCTCGATCTTTTGGCTGATCCGGACACGCCCGCCAAGCCGCTGGAGCTGGGCCTGCGCACCGGGCGCAACGAACTCATCGCCTACCTGCAGCGCCTGCAGGCCATGGGCGTGGGGCATGTGCTGTTCAACCTGGCACAAGGCAGCGGCCGCACACCGGCCGAGGTGCTGCGCGAGATCGGGGAGCAGGTTATGCCCAGCCTGTGACGGCGCGCATGCGCGCGCCCGGGAGCGCCATGGAACCATGGCACCATCGCCTCCACCGCCACCACAACTGCCCCTGGAGTGCCCCGATGCTGATCAACTGCGTAGCCTATGAAAACGGCGCCAAACTGGCTGATATCCCTGTCGCCGATATCAGCGAGTACATCGTGCGGCCCGGCTGCTTCGTATGGGTGGCGCTGGCCGACGCCACGCCCGAAGAGCTCAACGAAATGCGCGAGGAGTTCGGCCTGCATGAACTGGCGGTGGAAGACGCGCACCACGGCCACCAGCGGCCCAAGGTCGAGGAGTACGGCCCCTCCCTGTTCGTGGTGATGCAGCTGCTGGAGCCCGAGCCCGAGCGGCCTGGCCATTTCAGCGCGGGCGAGGTCGATGTCTTCGTCGGCCCCAACTACGTGCTCTCGGTGCGCAACCGGCGCAAGCAGGGGTTTCTCGGTGTGCGCGACCGCTGCGAGCACGAGCCCGACCTGCTGCGCCATGGCTCCGGCTTCGTGCTCTATGCGCTGATGGACGCCGTGGTGGACCGGTACTTCCCCATCATCGATGCCCTCGAAGTCGAACTCGAACGCATCGAGCACCAGATCTTCACCAAGAAGGCCGCCCGCGACAACATCGAGCAGCTCTACCACCTCAAGCAGCGCGTGATGCTGCTCAAGCATGCGGTGTCGCCCCTGCTGGAAGGCGCCAGCAAGCTGCACGGCGGCCGGGTGCCGCAGATCTGCATGGGGTCGCAGGAATACTTCCGTGACGTGGTGGATCACCTGGTACGCATCAACGGCCTGATCGAGGGTATGCGCGACACCATCGGCACGGCGATTCAGGTGAACCTCTCGATGGTGACCATCGAAGACAACGAGATCACCAAACGCCTGGCCTCGTGGGCCGGCATCTTCGCCATCTGCACTGCCTTTGTCGGCGTGTGGGGCATGAACTTCGAGCACATGCCCGAGCTGAAATGGCGCTACGGCTACCCGGCTGCGCTGCTGCTCATCGTGAGCGTGTGCTCCTATGTCTACTACCGGTTTCGAAAGGCTGGATGGCTGTGACTCTTGAACTGTGAAACGCATTGCACCAGGCCTCGCTGGCGGCGGCCTTCGGCTGCCAACATTTTGTTGCGCTCGGATGCTCGACCGGCGCAGCACAATCCGGCATCCTTGACTCTGCCGGTTCATGCCTTCAAGCCCCTGGACTGGCTGCGCGAACAGCAAAAAACAGAATCTTCGGGAGCCCTTCATCCATGCCACTGGCACACACTGCCTTGCGCGCGCCGCGGGTGCCCGTCAGCACCGAGCCACTGGTGGCTCTGGTGGGCGGCATGCAGCAGCTGTCGGTAGACGTTTTTGCGCCGCGACCGAACCTCCGATGAACGAATACATACTGCTCATGCACACCGACGCGCCCGACACCCAGGCCGCCGATGACCCCGAGCGCTGGGGACAGTACCTCAGCCACCTGCGCAGCACCGGCCAGTTCGATGGCGGCAGCGCCATCGGCCCCGGCGAGCGCGTGCGCAAGAACCAGCCCGGCCAGGCCGCCACCGGCGGGCCCAACGGCTTCATCCGCGTGCGGGCGGCCAGCCTGCAGGCAGCCAAGGAGCAGTTTCTCGCAGGCAACCCCGTGTACGAAGCCGGCGGCACGGTGGAGGTGCGGGAGCTGCCGCGCAATTAACCTGGGCGACAACTGCGCCGCCCCCCATCCACGGAGCCAATCACCATGGGCCGCAAGGAATTCGAAGCATCACGGGCCGACGGCGTGCACGCGCAACTGGCGCGCATGGCCGGGCAGTGGCAAGGCCGCTTTCGCCTCTGGTTCGCGCCCGGCGAGCCAGCGGACGACACGGTGCAGCGCGGCAGCATCCGCGTGCTGCTCGGTGGGCGCGTGCTGCTGCACGAATACTCGGGCCACTGCAATGGCGAGCCGATGGAGGGCGTGGCCCTGATCGCGCACCACCTGGACGAACACCGCTACGAATCGGCCTGGGCCGAGAGCTTTGGTACCGGCACCGCCCTCATGTACAGCACCGGCGCCAGCGGCGACCCGCGCCTGTCGGTGCTGGGCAGCTACGCCGACGGCCAGGGCGGCCCGCGCTGGGGCTGGCGCACGGCGATCGAGCAGCCCGACGACGACACCCTGGACCTGCGCATGTACAACATCACCCCCGATGGCGTGGAGGCCCTGGCCGTGGAGGTGAACTACCGCCGCGTACCAGCCGCTGACCAGGCGAACCCAGGAGACAGCGTTTGAAGCCCACGCACTACCCGTTGATCGCAGGTGCACTCGTCCCGCTCGCCCTGTTCGTGGCCGGCCAGCCCGAGGCGGCCGGCGTAGTCTTCTTCCTGTGCCTTGTGGTGGAGATGATCGTCTCGGCCATCACCGGCAAAAAGGGCAACGATACCGAGCGCTGAGGATTGGCGCTGAGTGGCCCTCTGCCTGGCGGCGACTTTCCATGAAACCGCGCTGCTCAAGCGGTGCCACCGGGTCTGGTGCCGAACATCGCCTGGACGCTGTCACCCTGCAGGCTCCTGATGCGCTGCAGATCACCGGCCGGCCCTCTGGGCCTGACCCCACCGTTTCCACCGCTTACCGTGGAGCCTGCGCCTGCATGCCGAAGTACTGCGCAAACCCGGCCAGGCCACCAAGGCGGCGGTGGAACAGCTCCGGGCGCGGGTTGGGCACGCGCTGCTGGCCATAGCGCTGCGCGCGCTCGGCCAGCGCGGGGTCACCCGCACAATGCGCCAGCGCCAGGCCGGCGACCGCTGCCTGCAAAAAGACCTCCGGGCTGGCCTCGCGGCCATCCAGGCGCAGGTAGCCCGCCAGGTCTGCGCAGCCATCGAGCAGCGGCAGCAGCTCCCGCACGGCCCACTGTGTGTACAGGCCCAGAAACTGGTCCAGCGCATGCGGCCCCATGCAGCGAAAGCTCGGCTCGTAGGGCTTCTGTTCGTCCCGCCGGCGAAACGCGGCCAGCTCCGGCCATTGCGTGCGCGCAAGGGGGATGGTGTGCTGGGGCTCGCACCACTTCGCCAGATCGGGGGGCAGACGGGGTTCGATCTCGCACGACATCCACAGGTCCCAGTGCTGCTCTGACCAGGACTGCGGCGTCATCTCGATGCGCTGCTGCCCCAGCGCCGTGTCACGCACCATGGCCAGTGCGTCGTGGGTCTGCAGGCCGGTGCGCCAGCAAAGCTGAAAGCCGCTGGGCGCAAAGTGGGGCAGCACCAGGGCACGCACCCGCCCTTCGAGGTACGAACGCCCGGCATCCAGGCCGGCTGCGGCGACCGGCTCCACTGCGGGCTCGGGCCAGTTCACGGGCGTGCGCCCCTCGGGGGTCAGGCACCAGTTGCCTGGCAGAAAAACCTCGCCCGTCTGGCCGTCGTAGACCGTCAGGCCCAGGGCCAGGGCCTGGTTGACCAGCACGGGCAGCACCCGATCCATCAGGTCGGTGTCCACGCCCAGCGCCCAACTCGCGTGATCAACCCGCCCGTCCGGCGCCCCCTCGATCCAGGGCGATCGGGTTTGCCCATCGCGCCGGTGCGGAAAGGCCTGAACCAGCCCGGCCGCAAGTGCCGCGAACTTGGGGTTCGGTGGCGCGGGCTGGCAGTCCAGCCGGGCCTGCAGGGCGTCGGCCTCGGCCCAGGTTTGTGGGCTGGGGTGATGCTCCCAGATGTGAACGACGTAGGTCATCGGTGTGCTTTCTCAAAACCTGTTGACGATCTCCCGAGGGTCGCTGCCCGCAGGGCCGGGGTGACATCGGGCCGATGGGGCTGGAATGCCTGGCGCCCCCCCGGCTGCCAGCATGGGCGCAGGCCCATGCGGCGCACCCGAAACATCCCCCATCCCGATGGCGTCCCTCGCACTCCCCGGCACAAAGCCAGTCCTCTCCTGTGGCAATGATAGGGGTCAGCTACGATCCCTTCATGCCCCTGGTTCTCTCGGCAACCGGCGACGAGGTGGAGCGGGTGATGGTGGTTGGCAAGACCATTGTGCAGGCCAGCCCAGCCATCACACCACGCCCTCAGCCAGCCGGCCTTGCGCGAGCAGTTCGCGGGTGCGCTGCAGCGTCGAAAGCAGCGCGCTGCGGTAGCCCTTGTCGCCGTCCATCCAGGCCTGCTCCGCCTGCTCTTCGGGGCCACCGGGCTGCTTGCCGCGCAGGCCCAGGTAGCCGTAAAAGCGCAGCTGCAGCTGCCCGTGTTCGTCCTCGAAAAGCTCGTTGATGATGGCGCCTTCACGCGGGCCGCTGGCCTGGAAGAAGGTGACCTTGCTCAAGGGCTCGAAGGCGATGATCTCACGCACATCCTGACCCGCGATGGTGGCCTCGCGCACGATGTGGGTGCCGCTGTCTTGCACCACCTCGCAGTGGGTGCATAGATTGGGTGGCAGAAACAGCCGTGCGTCGCGGGCCTTGAGGACTAGTCCCGCCCAGGCCTGGGCGCGGGTGAGCGGCACTTCGCCCTGTGGGTTGACGAGGACTGTGGCGGTGGAATAGATCATGGCGTTTCCTTTCGGTGTTGCTTGTTGAGAGATTCAGTGCGCGGCGCTCAGGCCGCGTTGGCGATGGCGTGCACAAAGTCGCGGTACGAATGCAGCGGGCGGCCCAGCAGCTGCACCAGACGCCCCACGTCGCCCGCCTCGGGCACCATGCCGTCGGTCAGGAAGCGCTCGGCCATCAGGCGCATGTCGTAGGCCATCCAGTGCGGCATGGCGTTGCGCAGGTTGGTCTCAAAGCCTGCGGTGTCGTCGCCTCCATAGGCCACAGGGCGGCCCAGCGCGGCGGACCAAAGGGCGGCCACCGCCTCGCCGGTCAGCGTGTCGGGGCCCACCAGGTTGATGCGCGCCAGCGGCAGCGGCTCGCTCGCACGCTCGCGGCGCAGCAGCTCGATGGCGGCGACCTCGGCGATGTCGCGCACGTCCACCATGGCCAGGCCCTTGCTGCCGATGGGCATGGGGTAGACACCGTAGTTGCGCACCACGTCCTTGATGCTGTGGTCGTTGTCCATGAAGTAGGCCGGCCGCAGGATGGTGGCGCCAAAGCCCATCTGCTCCAGCATGCGCTCCACCCCGAACTTGCCCGCGAAGTGCGGCACGTTCAGGTAGCGGTCGCTGTGGATCACCGACAGGTAAACCACGCGCTTTATGCCCGCCTCGCGGGCCAGGTTCAGCGCCAGCAGCGCCTGCGTGAACTCGTCGGGCACCACTGCATTGAGCAGAAACAGCGTGGAGACGCCCTCGAAAGCGCGCCGCAGCGCGTCCACGTCGAGCAGGTCGCCCTGCACCGTTTGCACGCCCGCCGGCAGGTTCGCCCGGGCGGGGTCGCGAACCAGGGCGCGCACATCGGCGCCGCGGTTCACGAGTTGGTTGACGACCTGGCGGCCTACGTTGCCCGTGGCGCCGGTGATGAGGATGGTCATGGAAATGCTCCGTTGCGTGTTGAAGGAGCCCTGATCTTCTTTGTTCCGCCGGATGTCCGATAGCCGTTATATTTAGACTTTGCGTCTCACTGGTGGAACACATGGACCTGCTGGCATTGGCCGACTTCACGCTGGTGGCCCGGTACGGCGGCTTTGGCCGCGCCGCGCGCGAATCGGGCCGGCCCAAGGCCACCCTGTCGCGCCGCGTGGCCGACCTGGAAAGCGGCCTGAACCTGCGCCTGTTCGAGCGCGGGCCGCGCGCGCTCAAGCTCACCGAAGAGGGGCGCGCGCTGTACGAGAAGACCTCGGTGCTGCTCGCCCAACTCGACGAGAGCACCACCGCCATCGCCAGCGGCGGCGACGCCCCGCGCGGGCGGCTGCGGGTGAGCGCGCCCCTGCTCTTTTCGCAGGCCGCCATGGGCAGGCTGGCCGCCCGCTTTGCCCTGCAGCACCGCGAGGTGCGCCTGGAGGTGACGACCGAAGACCGGCCGGTGGACATGGTGGAAGAAGGCTACGACCTGGTGATCCGCGTCAACCCCGACCCCGACGAACGCCTGGTCGGGCGCATCTTCATGCGCGACCGTATCGTGGTCGTTGCCAGCCCCAAGCTCGGCCGGCCATCGGGCGCCACCCCTGTCCCGGCCGTGCTGCGTGGGGGCGCAGGCGCGGACGCCGCCGCCCCTGCCGCCATCTGGGACCTGACCGACGCCAAGGGCAAACCGAAGCGCCTGGCGGTGCAACCCGTGCTGCACCTGTCCTCGCTGTTCATGGTGCGCGATGCAGTGCGCGCCCAGGTGGGTGCCGCACGCCTGCCCCTGTCTCTGGTGCTGCACGACCTGGCGGACGGAACGCTGGTGCAGTGGGGCGATGTACCAGGCCCGGAGATCGCGCTGTGGGCGCTCTACCCCTCGCGTCGCCTGCTGAGCCCGCGCGTCTCGGCCTTTCTAGACCTGTTGAAGGAGGCGTTTCCGCAAGGCACGCCGCAAGAGCTGGCGGCGTACATCGCGTGAGTTGACGTGGCGGGGCTTGCAAAGACCAGCGTGCCAGCGGCTGCAGGCTATGCCGCGTGGGCCCGCAGCCAGGCCACCATATCGACAGTCACCTCGTCGCGGTTCGTCTCATTGAGGATTTCGTGGCGCGCTGCGGGGTACAACTTGACGGTCACGTCGGCCATACCCGCATCACGGTAGCGCTGCCCCAGCAGTTGAATGAGCGCACCGCCACCGGCCAGCGGATCGGCGTCGCCAGAGGCAATCAGGAGGGGCAGATCACTGCGGATGCCCGCCAGCAGCGCCGGGTCCGCCAGCCGGGACGCGGGGGCGAACAGCGAGGGGATCACATCGCCCGGTACCTCCCACCCGCACCAGGGGTCGGCCACATAGGCATCGACCTCCGCCTCGTCCCGTGAAAGCCATTCGTATCCCGTACGGTGCTCAAAGCCTGCATTGAATGCCTCCAGCCCCGCCGGCGCATCGGCGGGCGCATTGGCCATGGCAGCGGCAAGCGCGTCGAGCGCGGTGGAGCCGGAGAGAATGACACCGGCCCATGTCGATGCGTGGTCCAGGATCGCCGCTTGCGCTGCAAACGAACCCATCGAATGGGCCAACAGAAACACCGGAAGGCCGCCATGCTGCGCACGCAGTGCCGACCCATACTGGGCCACATCGGCAATCAGCCCGCTGAACCCGGCGCTGCCGAAATCGCCCAGCCGAGCACCGCCGGTACGCCCGTGTCCACGATGATCGACCGCGTGGACCACAAACCCCGCGGCATTGAGCTGCCTTGCAAAGCGGTCGTAGCGTTCACCATGCTCGGCAAGTCCGTGGGCAATCTGCACCACACCGGTGGGGCGTCCAGCGATGTCGGCCCAGGTGTAGGTCGCGACCTTGGTGCCGTCTGCGTTGGAGAGAAATGAAGAGGTCGAAGTGCTCATCCTTTCATTCTGACACGCCGGTGTTTTGGGGTGCAAGGCGGGCATTGGAATCGCCCCAGAACCAGGCCGTTCCGCCTGCCTTTGCCGCGGTGTAGGACGTCAGCAGCGGCGAAAAACCGCTGCCGATCTGCACTGGCGGGGTCTCGTAGAACACCTTGTTCTTCAAGAGCGCGTGGCCCCACATCCACAGGCTGCCGTCCGCCTTGAGGGCCACCATGTAGCGGCTGCCCACGGCGACCTGGGTGAAGCCGGCGCCGATGTCGACCGGCTTGTCCGTGTTGACCGAGGTGCCGTTGCCCAGTTGCCCAGGTCCACAGCGGCTGACGCGTGTCCATCCCCCAATCTTCGCAGGGCGCCACGCGCTCGACGGGTGTACACCCGAGCGAACGATGGGCACGACGGCCGGCGATGCACAATGCCCTCCATGTGCGATCGTCGCCATCGGCCCCCGGGGCTGGCGGCAACAACACCAGGAGGTCAGGCTTGAAACCCATGCACTATTTTTCCCTTGCGGGTGTGCTCGTCCCGCTCGTGCTGTATGTGGCCGGGCATGCAGAGGCTGCCGGTGTCGTCATCGTGCTGGCCCTCGCGATCGAGGTAGTTGTCTCTGCCATCACGGGCAAAAAGGGCAACGCGACCGAGCGCTGAACGTGGGTGTCGGGCCCGCAGCGGTCGTTGAAAATGCAGATCCCCCAAGGAGCCGATTTGGACAGTTCGATTTTGGAGCGTTTGCTGGCCCCCTCGTTGCTGGGGGAGCACATGGCCCGGCACCAGGATTCCAGCGGTGCATCGCTGCTCAGCGCCGTGCCCTATCGCATCGGTGCTTCGGGCTACCTTTCCGATCTGACCGGAGTGACCTTGGCATGGAGCCACCCCACAGGCGCCCCGACGCGGGCTGTGTTGAAGGTGTCACACCCCGGGTTTGGGCAGCCGGAGCTGCCGTTCTACGAGACCATCGCCAGGCAGCTGAACAGCCCGGTCATCCCCCGGTTTTACGCCGGGGGCGTGGACGAACCCACGGGCCGCACCTGGCTGCTGATGGAGGACCTGTCGGAGTCGCACCAGCAGCCCAGCGACGAGCCCTTGCCGCCCACGTTCGAACGCTGCACCCTCATTGTCGAAGCGCTGGCGCGGTTCCATGCCATTGGCTGGACCGGTGGCGATCAGGGCACCGTGCCTGGCATGGGCCCCACGCTCTGGAGCCGGCTTCAGGCATCGGAATGGCTGCCAGGCGCCTGCGAGCGCCTGTTTGCGCAGGCCGGCGATGCGCTGGATGAGCGCACGCGGGATACCTACGCGCAGTTCCTGCCCGGGCTGCCAGCGCTCATCGAGCGGGCCAACCAATTCCAGCACAAGACCCTGGTCCACGGCGATGCCCACGTCTGGAACTGGATGGTTCCACGCGACAGCGCAACCGGGGTCGCCAAGCTCATCGACTGGGATGGCTGGCATGTGGGCACCGGTGTCTGGGACCTGGCCTACATGATGGCCCTGCAGTGGGACCGCGCCGTGCGCCAGCGCTTTGAAATGCCGCTGCTCGACCGCTACCACGCAGTGCTCACCGCCCAAGGGGTGGCGGGCTATTCGCGTGAGGCGTTTCAGCAGGACTATCGCCTGGCGGTGCTGCTGCACCTGCGCACACCAATGGCGAGGTTTGCGCGGGGCATGTCGGCCTTCGTCTGGTGGCCCCAGCTCACCCGGGTGGCGCATGCGGTGGAGGATCTGGGCTGCCTGGATTTGCTGGAGTGAATCAACCGTCGGACAGGCGGGTCGCTCCTTGATTGAACCTTCGCGCCGGCTGTTCGCGCGCTGAATGGCTTCCACGCAATTGAGCGCCACCACGCTCATCACCGCCCCCAGCACCGTCGAGCCCGCGCCAATGGCGTTTGCGGCGTCCAGCGCAAGCGATCGGACCAGGCAGACAGTCTTGATGGCCCCAAGTTGCTCGTACCGAGGTCGCCATGGGCGGCAACCATGCATGGCTTTTTTTGTTCAAGACCGAGGCAGGCATGGAACGACCGTTGCCACCACGCACCTGAAGTGCGCAGCGCCCCGTGGTCATCGCGTTGCTTGCATGCCAGACAGGCCTGCCGGGGTTGACAACTTCGTGACGGTTGAACGCCTTTCTTCAACCAATGCCCTGGCAGCGTGAGTCGGGATTGAATGTCTGCAAAAGGCAATCTGGGCCATACTGGCGACCTGAGCATTTGCTTGCAATTGCCCCCCCGGATGCACACTGCATGCACCATGCAAGCGTAGCGTGCGAACCACTGAAAGCGGCCCCGAGCCGCAAACCCACCCGCGCTGCCGCGCGAACAGGTATTGACCCGTGAGTACTTCCATGGAAACGCCCTCCTCTCCCCCCCAGGAATCCGCACGTACAGCGGCCTTGCTTGCTGCTCTGGAGCATGTCCAGGCCGTGATCGAGTTCGATCTGGACTGCCGTGTGTTGCGGGCCAACACCCTGTTTCTGGATCTGATGGGTTACAGCGCCCATGAAATCCTGGGCCAGCACCATCGCATGTTCTGCCCCCCCGAGGTGACCAGCAGCGACGCCTACAGGGAGCTTTGGGACCGATTGCGCGCCGGGCAGGTGCGAGAAGATGTGTTTTTGCGCGTCACCAAATCGGGCAAACCTGTTTGGCTGCAGGCTTCCTACAACCCGGTGCGAGACGCCGAAGGCCGCACGGTGGGTGTGGTGAAACTGGCGACCGACATCACCGCGCAACGGTCGCAGCAAGCGGATTACGAGGGCAAGATCGCGGCGATCCACCGGGTGCAGGCCGTGATCGAGTTCGACCTTGTGGGGGGCATTCTGGATGCCAACGCCAACTTTCTGAGCACCTTTGGCTATGAGCAGCAAGAGGTGGTTGGCCAGCACCACCGCATGTTCTGCCAGCCAGAGTTCGCCGCATCCAGTGAATACGCCCAGCTCTGGGAACGGTTGGGTCGCGGAGAGTCCACTTCCGGGCGTTTTCGCCGCTTGTCCAAGGACGGCAGGGACATATGGCTGCAGGCCTCGTACAACCCCATTCTGGACGTGACCGGCAAGCCGTACAAGGTGGTCAAGTTCGCCGTCGACATCACGAACGACATGATGCTGGCTGCTGAGACCAAGGGCAAGATCGATGCCATTGGCCTGTCGCAAGCGGTCATCGAATTCGATATGCAGGGAAACATCCTGTCGGCCAACCCCAACTTCCTGCGCACCATGGGCTATACCTTGGCGGAAATCCGGGGGCAGCACCACAGCATGTTTTGCGAGCCAGGCCTGGTGCAAAGCCAGGCCTACCGGGACTTCTGGGCGGATCTGGGCGAGGGCAAGTTCCAGAGCGCGCGTTACCGCCGCATCGGCAAGCATGGAGCAGAGGTCTGGATCCAGGCCACCTACAACCCCATCCTGGACGTCGACGGCAACCCCTACAAGGTGGTCAAGTACGCCACCGATGTGACCGCCCAGGTGCAGCGCGAGCGCGCAGTGGCGCAAAAGGTGAATGACATCACCGCAGTGCTGCGCGCGATGAGCGAATCGATCAAGCAACTGGCGCGCAGCGCAGGCCGCTCCACAGAGCTCTCCGAGCAGACCCAACGCGAGGCGGGTGAAGGCAGCCAGCTGGTGCGCCGCTCACGCGACTCGATCCTTGCCATCGAGCGCTCGTCTTCCGATATTCATGAAATCGTGGACACGATCAGCGAGATTTCCAGCCAGACCCATTTGTTGGCATTCAATGCAGCCATAGAGGCAGCGCGGGCGGGTGAACAAGGTGTCGGCTTTTCCGTCGTGGCGGACGAGGTCCGCAAGCTGGCGGAGAAGTCGTCTCTGGCGGCGCGAGAGATCGCCAAGCTGATCAACCAGACGGTCAGCCGAGTCTCTGAAGGCAGTCGACTGTCCGAAGAGGTGGATGCTGCGTTCTCGCGCATCCTGGGTGCGGTGGAAAACACCACGCGCTCGATCAACGAGATTCGCACAGCGACCGAGCAGCAAGAACACTCCACCCAGGACGTGGCCAAGCTGCTGGAGGACCTGCAGGGCAGCGGCAGCCAGCGCAAGGTGGCCTGAACGGGACCATGGAAGACTTGACAGACCTCGCACCCCCTACCCCGACTGCGGCGTTGCGGCACGTGCACGTGCATGTGCGCGTGGGAAGGTGTGACATCGCCATCCCCATTGGCCAGGTCCGGCAGGCCCTGCCATTGCCGGCACAGGGACTGACCCTGCTGCCGCGCCGCACTTTGGGGCTGATCGGAATCGCCGACGTGGCTGGTACGGCGGTGCCGATTGTCGCGCTGGAGCGCTGGGTTCCGCTGGAGATCGACAGCGGCGCTGCGGTCTCGCAAAGACTGCTGGTGCTGCAGCACGCGGGCGGGGTGATCGGCATCCAGGTCGACGCCGTGCTCGGCGTCAAGACGGTGGCCTCGGATGCCATCCGAAAGGTGCACCATGAGCCGGATGACACCGAGCTGTTCGAGTCGATAGTCCCGGCGTCCGCGAGCGCCCCCGCCCTGTGCATTCTGGAAGTGGCGCGCCTGATGCGGCTTGGACAGATCTGGTGCGAGCAAGCTCAACTGGCCCCGACGACCCCGGTGACCGCTGACGCGACGCCAGCCCAGACGCCTACCCAGACGCCAGCGCAAGACAGCAAAACACAGCGTTTCGCGGTCTTTCGAATAGGTCAGGAGCGATGGGCAGTGCCTGTGAACGCAGTGGAGCGTGTGGTGCCGGTGCCCGCCACCGAACTGGCACTGGGGCCCAATGAACGCAGTTGGGCCATTGGTCAGTGGCAAGGCCGCAAGCTGGCTCTGGTGGACATCAGCGAGGGCCGGCAAGCAAGTGACCGGCAAGCGGCGCCGTGGATGGTCCTCCTGGGCCATGGCCAGCTCCTGCTCGGATTGACCGTATCGGAGTGCCTGCAGTTTGTGGACTTGCCGCAGCTTGCAATTGCAGGCATACCCCACGACGACATCCTGGCGGGTGTCGCCTTGTCCCAGGATGGCACCAGGCAGCAGGTCCTTGATGTAGCCAAGCTCTTTGCAGTGACGCCCGAGGCATCCATCAGTCGGCATGGGTCAGCCCCCACCGAGCGCCAGGATGACAGCTTGCAGTCCGATGCGACCGAACCTGTTCCCTACCTGGTGTTCGAAGCGGGTCAGCGCTATGCATCGCCAGTGCAGGGGATTTTGGGAGTGGTCGAGCTATCGCCCCAGACCAGGCAGGACTTGCGCTCAGGGCAGTCGGCCTTTCTGGCTTGGCGTGGGCAGACCCTGCGTCTGGTCAACCTGCCCGCCATCGCCAAGTCTGCGGCGCAGACTGAGTCCTTGCAGGCAGTGATCGTGCAGGCGCCTGCGAGCATGGACCCACCCATCGCCATAGCCGTGCACAGCCTGACCGACTGGTTGCCCGCACACAGCGCACGTCGCAGCGGCATGCGCATGGGCGCACTCGGTGAGTTCGGGCTCATCAACGCAAAAGGCTCCGTCGACCATGCGAACCTGGTGGTGGTGGACCTGGCCCAGATGGCCCACATGCTGGGGTGAGCCAGCGGATTCGACCTTGCCCCCACCATTGAACACAACGCAGGATCCACGATGACACCCGCACCCACACCCGACGACGAAGCCGATCGCCTGGCGGCCCTGCGCGAACTTTTGCTGCTCGATACGCCCCCAGAGGAGCGCTACGACCGGCTCGCCCGCTTCGCGGCCGAACAGCTGGACATGCCCATCGCCCTGCTGACGCTGGTGGATGGCCAACGCCAGTGGTTCAAGTCGCGCATCGGCCTTGAAGCGGCGCAAACCCCCCGCGACATTTCCTTTTGCGGGCATGCAATCATGAAGCCCGAGCTGTTCATCATCGAGGACGCCAGCACCGACCCTCGATTTGCAGACAACCCTCTCGTCACAGGTGCGCCCCACATCCGGTTCTATGCAGGAGCCCCGCTCAGTGCCCCGAGCGGACACCATATTGGCACGCTGTGCGTTATCGACACAGTGCCGCGCAAGTTGGGCGCGGTGGAGCTGTCGATCCTGGATGCGCTGCGCCGCCTGGTGAACGAAACCCTGGCCGGAAAAGAGGGTGAGGAATGACAACGCTGCCCCGGGTTTTGCTGGTGGAGCCCCAGTTCGTTCTGCGACGCACCATTGCCATCGTGGCCCGTGATCTCGGCATGGTGGACTTCCACGAAGCGAGCAATGTGGCCCGCGCTCGCACGCTTCTGGCGACGGGCACGTACGAAGCTTTGGTTTTGGATCTTGAGGAGGGGCAGCTGGCAATTGATTTGCTCAGCGATGTCAGACAAGGAAAATCAGGCCACCGCCGTGATCTGAAGATCATTGTGCTGGCAGCCGATCTCCCCCCCATCGAGGCCTCGCGGCTGCAGGAATTTGGAGTTCGTAGCGTGATGAAGAAACCCGTGCGCATCACCGATCTTCTCAACGCCGTGGTGGAGCCGACAACATCGCAATAGCCAGGAGGCTGTCGGACCTGGAAATCGTCGGCTGCAAATCGGCCGCAGCGGTCCATTTTTCACCGTCTTTTTGCCCCATAGCTTGGCTATGGGGCTGCAAATCCGGCAAAAACTGTCCTCGCTGAGGCCGATTTTCGCTTTCGACGCTCCAAGTCCGACAGACTCCTGGACGGTTGAGGGCGAATCCGTATCAATCGTGGCGCAGCAGGTCACCGAACACGGTGGCCTCACCCTCCTTGCGGTCGTCCCTGGGCGCGTCGTACAGCACAAGCCAGCTCGGTTTTCGCCCCGCCAGCCCCGGCGGCAGGTCGCAGATCGCCTCGGCGCGATTGGTGCCGTGCCCATGCGGCAGCGAGACCGATTCGGTCAGGCCCGCCTCGAAGCGTGCCGGCTCCCGGTTGGCGGCCAGCAATGGGCGCGCTGCAGGCCACTTGAAGACGCGGATGTCGCCGTTCAACACCATCGTCGGGCCGGCCAGTATGTAGAGGTCGTCGCCGGAAAAATGCAGGTCTCTCACCCCCAGCCCGTCAAGCTGAAGGAAGTGCTTGCGCAGCAGGATGCCGGTGGCGTCCAGCGGCACGAGGCGCAGTTGGTCCCCGCGCGCCTCGACTTCGATCTCGATCAGCGCCGACCATCCGCGCAGGCCGAGCAGCAGCCGGCGCCCGTCCACCGCCAGGCCTTCGATGTCCAAACCGTTGTCCTTGCCCGGGATCGCCATGTAGGGGCCGAAATGGGGTCGTCGGCCAGCGCGCGGGTCAGCAGGTTGCTTTGCGCATCGCCCTTGAGCCGCAGGGCCCGCCGGCCGTCCTGGGCCTCGCGAACCAGGCAGGGCTCGCCGTTGGCGTCAGGCTCGATGGGCAGGCATGCCAGCAGGCGGCGGTTGCCATCGAGCGCCACTTTCGCCAGGCGCTTGGCGTTGTCGGCGTGGTCCCGGTCGGGCTTGGCGTTCTTGCGCTTCAAGCCATGCGAGCCCACCACCCACAGAAAGCCATCGGCCACCGCCATGCCTTCCAGGTCGGCCTCCTCGCCGGCCGCGCCGGGCAAGTCCAGCAGGTCGTCCAGCTTGAAGTCGCGCACCTCGCCAAAGCGCAAGGCTTCCTGGCCCACGGGGTCGAGCCTGCGCAGCCGGTCCAGGCCGCAGGCTTCATCGCCAGCCACCCAGAGCCAGTCGCCGGTGAAAGCCGCACCCGACAGATTGCTTTGAACAAGGGAGTCGGGCGCAAATTCCAGGCGAACAGCGTTCGCGCTTCGGGTGTTGGGCATGGTGGGTTCTCCGTGAAAGGCGTTGTTGCAAAGGCCACAGCCTGCAGCGCCAGCATACAGCGGCCATCACACCTCGAAGTGAGCGGCCCAAGTTGTCCCTGGATCGCAGCAACATCCCGTACCTGCGCGGGTACAAGAGAGTCCCGGCCAACGCCCTACCCTACCGCCCCTGCACCAAGCCGCGCAGTCCCCGTCCAGTCAATCACTCACCGAACAACCGGCGCATCAGGCAACTCGTTGGCGTAAGCGGTGCCTGTGCCCAGCCTGGGGAAATGCGCCGCCTGCCTGGCCGACACCGCATCCACCGCCTGCGCCAGGCCTTCTTCGTAGCGGCCTTCGCGCAGGTGCACCGCCAGTTGGGACACCAGCGCCTGCCATTCGCCCGGCGCCACGCTGCGGGCCAGGCCACGGTCGGCAACGATCTCGATGGCGTGCTCGGGCACCAGCAGGTAGATCAGCACGCCGTTGTTGTGTTCGGTGTCCCATACGCGCAGCTTGCTGAACAGCATGAGGGCGCGTTCGCGGGCCGTGGCGTCGCGGTGCAGGTAGCTCCAGGGCAGCGCGCCTTCGGCGCAGATGCGGATCTGCCCGGTGTGCAGCTGCTCGCTGGCCGCCACGCGCGCCGACAGCCGGGCCAGCGCGTCGTCGGGCAGGGCCCGGCGCACATCGCCCTCCTGCCAGCGGTGCACGGCCAGGCGCCGCAGCGCGCGCAAGGACCGGGAAAGGGACAGGGCCATGGCTACCACCCCCCGGAGGCACCGCCCCCGCCGAAGTTGCCACCGCCGCCCGAGCTGAAGCCGCCGCCCGATCCACCGCGCGAGCCGCCACCTCCGAAGCCGCCACCGCCAAGACCTCCAAGGCCTCCAAGCCCACCGAGTCCACCGCCCCAGGGGCCGCCAGAGCCGCCCTGGCGCATGGTGGTGCGCCGGCCTGCGCCGGCCAGCAGCGTGAACAGCAGACCCGCCACACCGGCCAGCCCGGCCAGCAGCGCGCTGGACGTGAGCACAAAGGCGCCCACACCCGCCGCACCTCCCGTGACGACCGAGCCGAATGCGCTGCCGAACATGGAGCGCGCAATCGGCCCGCCGACCAGCACGCCCATCACCAGCATGATGGCGGCCTCGCCCCAGCCAAAGCCCGAACCGATGCCTTGGCCTGGCGCTTGCTGTGACTGCGGCGCTGAAGGTTCAGGCAGCGGCTCGCGCGCAATCAGGGCACCCAATTGCGTGGCCGCAGCCTGCAGCCCGCCGGCAAAGTCGCCAGCGCGAAAGCGCGGTTGCAGGGTGCCGTCGATGATGCGCGCCGCCGCGATGTCGGGGATGGCGCCTTCGAGCGCCTTGGCCACTTCGATGCGCATCTTGCGGTCGTCCTTGGCCACCAGCACCAGCACGCCGTCGCCCACATCGCGGCGCCCGATCTTCCACTGGTTGGCCACGCGGTTGGCGTAGGCGGCAATGTCCTCGGGGGCGGTGGTGGCCACCATCAGCACCACCACCTGGCTGCCCTGGCTCGATTCCAGGGCGGCCAGCTGCGCTTCAAGGGCCTCGTGCTGCGCAGCACTGAGAGTGCCTGTGCCATCCACCACATGGCCGGTAAGGGCCGGCACCGGCTGCACGGGTGCCTGGGCCCCGGCGCAGAGCGCCCCCAGCAGCAGCGTGGCGGCGACGGCAAGGCGACGCCAGAAGGGCTTGGCGTGCGGCATGGGCCCGCAGCTCACGGCTTCTTGGGGGTGGTGGAGAAGTCCACCGTGGGCGGGGTCGAGATCTGGGCCTCGTTGGGCACGGCCATCGGCGGCTTGGGGCCATAGCTGAAGACCTTGGCCGTGATGTTGGTCGGAAAGCTCCGCGCCAGGGTGTTGTACTGCTGCACGGTGTCGATGTAGCGGTTGCGCGCCACGGCGATGCGGTTCTCGGTGCCCTCCAGCGTCACGCGCAGGTCGCGAAAGCCCTGGTTCGCTTGCAGCGTGGGGTAGCGCTCGGACACCGCGATCAAGCGCGACAACGCGCTCGACAGCTCGCCCTGCGCCGCCTGGAACTTGCGCATGGCCTCGGGGTCGTTGAGGGTCTCGGGCGTCACCTGGATGGCGGTGGCCTGGGCGCGCGCCTGCACCACGCGGGTCAGTGTTTCCTGCTCGAAATTGGCCTCGCCCTTCACGCTGGCCACGATGTTGGGCACCAGCTCTGCGCGGCGCTGGTACTGGTTGAGTACCTCGCTCCACGCGGCCTTGGACTGTTCGTCCAGGCGCTGAAAGTCGTTGTAGCCGCAGCCCGTGAGTGCCAGGGCGGCAACCAGGGTGGCAAGGATGGCAGTGAAGCGTTGGATCATGTTCGTAGGCCGTGGGCAAGACAGCGCCCGGCGGCGAATCGAACATAGGCCATTCTCACGCGGCGGCGTGTAGGAGCGGGGCTATTCCCAGCCCTGTGGACACCACAGCGACATCACGTGCTGCACCTCGACCTGAACTTGTGCGCGAACGACATCGCCTTGTCCATGGCGCGGGCCTTGGAGCGGCTAGCCCATCACCGCCTGAAGTCATCCCACGCCGGCACCAGCGAAACAACGGCCAGCAGCACCGCGACCGGGATCGTGAAGCCGTAGCCGAACGCCTTGAACCCGAAGGCACCCGATATGCCGCCCAGCAGAAATGCCAGGAACAGTCCACCCAGCACCTTCATGCGGTCGCGGTCGGCACGCACCGGGTTTGCGGCGCTGCGGTCGGCGTTCCAGTACAGCAGCTTGCCCAGCTCAATGCCCAGGTCGGTCACGATGCCGGTCATGTGCGTGGTGCGGATCACGGCGCCCGACAGCTTGGTCACCACCGCGTTCTGCAGGCCCATGATGAAGCACAGCAGCACCACCGTGAAGGGCAGCAGCAGCCCCTCGAACGACGCCAGGCGGGCCCCGAGCAGGCCGAAGCAGAGGATGAGCACCGACTCCAGCAACAAGGGAAGGGCGTACTCGCTCGCCATCGCCTTGCGCCGGGCAAAGTTGACCAGAATGGCGCAGCACATCGCACCGAGCAGAAACGACAGCACGGCCACGATGCCATCCACCACCAGCCCGAGCTGGCCCAGCGCCAGGTTGTCGGCCACCGCCGACACCATTCCGGTGACGTGCGAGGTGTACTGCTGCACCGCCAGAAAGCCCCCGGCATTGATGGCCCCGGCCACAAAGGCCAGGAACCAGCCCAGCTGGCGGTTGGACGCCGCAGTGCGGTGGCTGCCCACCAGAAATCGGGCGTAGTTGGTCGGCATCAGCTCCTGTGTCCTTCTGCATAAAACCATGCTTGGCGGTATTCGATTGGAACACCTCCGGGGCAGGAGCAATCGGGCGGGCTGGCTGGCACTGAATCACTCAGGCATTCAGCGCCTGCGGGGCCTCAGGGGGCGGGCCCCCTGCCCTGCTGGCGGGCAACAATCTCTTCCTCGACATCCGGCAGCCGGTCCTTGCCGAAGAAGAGCGCATCGCCGACCAGAAAGCTGGGCGACCCGAAGGCACCGGCATCGCATGCGCGCTGGGTGTTGGCCATCAGTTGCGCCTTGACGGCCGGGTCTTGCGAGGCGGCCAGCAGGGCCGCCACGTCCAGGTGAGCGGCGCCGAGCACCTGTGCAATCTCGGCGTCGTCGGCCATGTTGCACCCGTGCTCCCACATCGCCGCATACACCGCCTCCACGTAGGCGGGCAGCACGCCCAGCTGCTGCGCCGCGCACGCGCCGCGCATGATCTTCAGGGTGTTCACCGGGAAGTGCGGGTTGTGCCGATACGCCTGCAGCCCATGCCGCGCCCTGAACCGCTCCATCTCCAGCCGGTCGTAGGCCAGCTTGTGGGGAATGTGGGCGAACGCCTCTGCGGGGGAGCGGTTGTTGGTGAGCTTGAAAAGCCCACCCAGCAGCACGGGGACGTACACGAACCGCGTGCCGGTGCGCTGCTCGATGGCGGGCAGCACCTTGTGGCACAGGTAGGCATTGGGGCTGCCAAAATCGAACAGGAACTCGGGTTGGACAGCCACCATCACCACTTCTCCCCAAACGGACGCAGGTCCATCTCATGGGTCCAGGCATCGCGCGGCTGCAGGTGCAGGTCCCAGTAGGTCTGGGCAATGGACTCGGGCCGCATGAGCTGGTCGGGCTCGAAGGTATCGGTGCCATCGCGCTCCTTGCGCCGGGCACGCACCCACTCGGTGTCCACGCCGGCATCGATCACGAGGTGGGCCACGTGGATGTTGGCAGGCCCCAGTTCACGCGCAGCGCTTTGCGCCACCGCGCGCAGGCCAAACTTCGCGGCAGCGAACGCGGCATACCCGGGCCCGCCACGCAAGCCGGCGGTGGCCCCGGTCAGCAAAATGCACCCCTCCTTGCGCGGGAGCATGAGGCGCGCCGCCTCGCGCGTGCTCAGAAAGCCTGCGTAGCAGGCCATCTCCCACACCTTGCGGAACACCCGCTCGGTGGTGTCGACCAGCGGGTAGTTCACATTCGCGCCCACATTGAAGACGCACACCGCCAGCGGCGCAATCTGTTCGGCCTCGGCCAGGAAGGCGGTGACGTCTTCTTCCTTGCGGGCATCCAGAGACCTGCCGATGCACTGGCCTCCCTGGGCCGCAATCTCCTCCACCAGCGGCGCCAACTTGTCGCCATTGCGCCGGCCGGCCACCACGGTGTAGCCGCCGGCGGCAAAGCGGCGCACGATGGCCGCGCCGATGTAGTCGCCCGCTCCGATCACTGCGACCGTCTTCTTCCTCGCGACGACGGGTTGGGGTTCATTGCCCATGGCATGCCTCCTTGGCGGATGGGTGTTGGCGCAGCTTGGTTGCAGCGGTGGAGGCCGGGTTCGCGGCGCGCGCAGGGCACGTGCAGGCCAGGGGATCGGAATCTGTCATGTGCATCGGGTCTCCTTGTTAGTTTATTTTTTAAACTCACAAAAATAGTACGTTTGAAAACTGAACCCGTCAACCGTAGAATGCCCGACATGAAGTGGACAGAACTGGAGGCCGAGCCCTGCTCGGTGGCGCGAACCGTCTCGGTGATCGGCGACCGCTGGACGCTGCTCGTCCTGCGCGAGTGCTTCCTCGGGGTGAAACGCTTCGAGGAGTTCCAGGAGCGGCTGGCCATATCGCGGCCCATGCTGGTAGACCGGCTGCACAAGCTGGTCGAGGCCAAGGTCCTGAAAAAAGTGGCCTACCAGCAAACACCCACGCGCTACGACTACCGCCTCACGCCCAAGGGCCTGGACCTGCACCCCGTGCTGATGGCCATCGTCCACTGGGGCGACATCCACATGGCGGGCAAGGAGGGGCGCCCCCTGCTGCATCGGCACACAGGGTGCGGGCACCTCTTCGATCCGGTGACCGTGTGCTCCGAGTGCAGCGCCGCACTGTCTGCGCGCGAGGTCACGGTAGAGGCCGGCCCCGGCGCGCAGGACGCGGGCCACGCGCACCGCTGACAAGATCGAACGCCTGCTGGCTGGCACTGGCTTCGCTGGCGCGGGAACGTGCGGCACGCAGACATTTTTTTCGGCCCGCAGGATGGCGCCGGAAAGCTCTGGCGGGATGCGTTTTGCGCCTGCAAGTGCGTTCGATCACAGACACCCGACGAACGCTCTGCTGCAATGGCAGCGGTCACAAAGCTGCGTGCCCGGCCACCACAAATCGTTACGGCATTTGCGGGTGCCCCCACCTAGAGTTGCGGCCTTGCACACAAGAACACCTGTCCATTTTTGAGGGAGCTTCGTCCATGCCAGTCATCTCACTGCACCATCGATCACTGCAACGCGTCGGCCTGCTGGCCGCATTGGTGGTCCCCCTGCTCACCGCCTGCGGCGGCGGCTCCGATGACCCGGTCGAGCCACCCGCTCCACCGCCGCCAGCCACTGGCCAGGCTACCCCCGCCAGCACCACGCGCCTGAGCGTGACGGTGGGGGGGCTGGCCCTGGCACCTTCGGGTGAAGTGGTCATTGCAGATACCGGCAACAAGCTGATCCGCAAACTAACCGCCAACTACCAGCAAGTCAGCACCCTGGCGTCTGCCGAGACGGACGCGCGGATCTCCAACCCCGCTGGCGTGGCCGTGGACGCGGCCGGCAACACCTATGTGGCGGACTCCGGAACCCACCTGGTGCTCAAGATCAGCGCCACAGGGGCCATCACCACCCTGGCGGGCCAGGCAGGGATATGCGGCATCCAGGATGGCGTGGCCACCGCGGCCACGCTGTGCGGCCCCTCCAGTGTCGCCGTGGACAAGGCGGGCACGGTGTATGTGTCGCAGAGAAGTGGTCCTACCAACACGTCCGGCCCCAACACGTCAGGTCGCATCCGCAAGATCACGGCGGACGGCACCGTGAGTACCTTCGTCAGCGCGACCAGCCAATACCTGCAGCAGGCTTTCAACGAAGGCCCCTATCTGTACTCCTCTAACGTACTGCTGGCAACCGATTCTGAGGGAACCCTCTACGCAGCAGACCCCAACGACCATGTGATCCGCAAGTACGCCGCCAACGGCGCTGCCACCGTGGTGTCAGGCACCGCAGGGATCGACAGAAGCGTCGTGGACGGTGCGGCCTCTGTCGCAAGGTTTGCCAGCGCCCAGGCCATCACGTTTGACCGGCTGGATCGCCTGTACGTTCAGGACCGCGATTCCCGCAATCAGGATATTTCCATCCGCCGTGTTGCCAGCGATGGAAGCGTCACCACGCTGGTCCGTACCCCGTTGCCTTGCGGCGCCACGAACTCTGGGCCTGGTAGCCTGTGCAGTGCACGCAACATGGTGGCCGCGGCCGATGGCCAGTTGCTGGTGGCCGAATACGGTGGGGTCGGCACCCCCGATGTCCACATGCAGTTGCGCAGCTACCCCCCGCAGGGCAATACGTCCACCGTGGTCATCGGAGGAGGGCTGTGACGCGCGCCGTGCCTCAGCGGCGCATGCAACCGCCTCAACACATGAGGACAGGGCTTTGAACACCATGCGCCGTTTGCTTGCAGCCGGGATGGCCGCCGCCATGGGCTTGAGGGTGGCTTCGGCCCAGAAGTCCGACGCGGGCCCGCCCGGCGGCAAGGCCGCAGCACTGGCGGCCGAACCGGCGGTACAGCCGCGCCACGTTCTGTGCTTCCTCGGTAAAAGTGCCAATCAGGCGCAGCTCAAGCAAGCCGTGGCGGGCGCAGTGGGTGAGTTCGCGACCGGGTTCAGTGTGGACGAGGCCTATTCCACGCCCGAACCTGACGAGCGCATGCCGAAGTCTTTTGCGGTGAGCCGTGATCGGGTTGCAGCCAACGCGTGGAGCGCTGCGGACGAAAAGTCCGTCGCCAGCCACCAGTCCGTGCTCTATGTGCTGGGGCCGCGCATGAACCGGCAGAATGCCGTCCAGGTCTCCATGGGCGCACTGTTGCTGGTGGGCCACCTGATCGATGCCGGGGCCGTCGCCGTGAAGGGCGAGAGCGCCGGCATCGCGCATGGGCTCGATCGATGGAAGGCGCTTGTCCGCCAGGGCGCCGAGGCCATCAAGGCCGATGACCTGCAGGCACAGCGCCGCATTGGCCGGCTTGCATTCGCCAAGCGCCCGCTGTCGGATGCGGGCTACCTGGAGAGTGTCGGCTTTCACCTGGTCGGCTTGCCAGAGGTGTACGTGCCGCAGTCGCTCGGAACGGAGCTGCAGGTGGTGGCCCTGATGGATGCCGTGGCCGACGAGATGGCGCAGCGCGGCGTTGCAGAGGTGGTCAAGCAGCGCCGCGCTACCCACTCGCTCGCCTCCACGTATGAAGAGGACGATTTCAAGTTCAACCCCTATGGAATCGTCAGGCTGGCCCGATAACGTCGCAAGTGCGCGTAGATCGTTTGGGTTACGCTGGCACTCGCCCCACCACACGGGGCGCCATGAGGAGCGCAAGCAGGTGAACCGCATCGACCAGGAGACCGCAGAACGCCTGGGCTTCCCCAAGCAGCACTACATGGCCATCGAACGCGAACGGCGCTGGCTGTGCAGCGAGGTGCCGCGCGAGCGCATTCACCGCACGGAGGCGATCACCGACCTCTATGTGACCGGCGCGCGGCTGCGGTTGCGGGAGGCGCGCCCGGTCGGCGGTGGTGCCCCCATGCTGCGGCTTACGCGCAAGGGGGACGTGGACATCCACACCCGGCTGATCACCTCCATCTACCTGCCCGAGGAAGAATTTGCCGTGCTCGCCACCTCCCTGCCGGGGCGCCGCATCAGAAAGCTGCGGCACCGGCTCGCGCCGGTGGACGGCGTGTTCGTGGTCGTCGACGAGTTCCTGGGCGAACTCGCGGGGCTGCTGCTGGCCGAGGCCGAGTTCGACACCCCAGAACAGCTGGCCGCGTTCCCGGGGCCGGACTTCGCCACCCGCGAGGTGACCGACGACCCGCGCTTCACCGGGGGCTACCTCGTGAACAACGGCATCCCTGCGTAGCCGCAGGCACCACACCGACACGCGCCCGTTGCGCCCGCGCCTGTTTCGCATCGCGCACATGGCGCAGCCGCCGTGACCGCCGCAGGGCACCGCAGGGGCGGCCCCGAAAAAAGTCGCCCGAAGATCTTTCCCACCGCGGCCGCCGCACGGGCCTGGCTCGCCCATCGCCCAGCCTCGCCCAAATGGGTGCGCGCACCTTCTTTGTGACGCCCGACACCGACGAATCACCGCTGTTCGACAAAAATCGGTGCAGTCCCACCCTTGCGTGCGGACCCCACTGCACCGCCGCACTGCTGCGCGCGCTGTACAGGCGGGCTGTCTTTTTTATCATTTGAGCCGAGAGGGTTTCGACCATGCCAGTGACGACTACCACCACCCCGCCCCAATTGCCCAGCCCTTCGCGCGCCCCTCGGCAGCGGCAACAGCGCCCCCTCAGTGGCCGCGCACCTGCGGCCCGCCTGGCGCTGGCGGCACTGCCGCTGTTGCTGTTGGTGGCATGCGGTGGCGGTGATGGCGATGCGGAGCCGGTGACCCCGCCGCCCGTCACGCCGCCCATCACCGGCTACACCGTGGGAGGTACCGTCGCAGGCCTGGGCGAGGGGCGCAACCTGGTACTGCAGGTGCAGGGCGCAGACGACCTGACCGTTGCCGCCAACGGCAGCTTCGTGATGGGGCGCCGCTTCGAGAGGTTCAGCATTGCAGTCGTCACCATTGCCTCGCACCCCGAGGGCCAGCGCTGCAGCGTGGCGCAGCCAAGGCAGGTGGTGAACGAGGCCAACATGACCGACGTGTCCGTGAGCTGCGCGAGCCTGCCCGCCGGCACCCGCAACCTGAGCGGCGTGGTCACGGGCCTGGTGCCGCGCAGCCCGTTGGTGCTGCAGAACAACCAAAGCGACAACCTGACCGTCAAGGCCGATGGGCGCTTTTTCTTCAACACGCCGGTCGCCAGCGGCGCCGCCTATGCGGTGCAGGTGCAGACGCAGCCGGCCGGCCAGACCTGCAGCGTGGCCAACGCCAGCGGCACGGTGGGCAGCGGCAGCGACGTGCGTTCAGTGCAGGTTGCCTGCGACGGCCTGCCCCTGGCCGCGCCCGAGGGCGTCTGGGCTTCTGAGCGGTGCGACGGGGGCTTCGACATCAGCTCGCGGGATTTTTTGAACATCCGGCGTGACGGAGAGTCTCGTGCCAGCCTTACCCAAAGCTATGTGACCAAGTGGGGCGCGTTCTGCAGCGGCTTTCACGACGTGACGCTGGACGACCGGCTGGCGGTAAGCGTCGTTTTCGACCGCCAGGAAACTCGCGGGTCTGTCACCGCCTTCTGGGGCACGCAGGCCACCAGCACTGGTACTAAACGCGTGGTGTGGGCCCGCAAAGGCCCCTACCTGTGCCTGCTGCCGCACAAGTTTTTGAACCAACCCGACCCTGTCAAGGACTACCCGACCATCACCAGCGTGGAGCAGGACACCGACGAGGCAATCCGGGAGACGTGGTGTCATAAGAAGTGGCCCAACTGAGGCGCCGAGGACAGGCAGGCAGGGCCCGGCTCGGCGTGTACTGGCCGGCTGCTGGCCGGCGCACGCTGCCCGGCTGGTGCCTGCCCGCGGACCCTGTAGCTTCACGTCTGCTGTCCAGAGAGACCTGCTGGCGCTTTGGGACCAAACCGGTCCACTGCTGCCATGGCGGCAACCGGCCAAAGCCGGACGTTCGCACACCTCGTTGGCTCGACGAAGCCACTTCCTTAAAGCAGGAATTCTTCACGTATTGAAGAGCACTCCAATTGGTACAACACGAACACAACATCGACGTCCTGCGCGCCTGCGCCATCCTTTCGGTCGCCCTGCACCACTTCTCGATTTACTCCGGCATTGCGGTGCCGCTGTTCGGTCGCCACGGCGGTGGTATTGGTGTGCAGCTGTTCTTCCTGATCTCGGGCTACCTCATCATCCAGAGCGCCGAGCGCAACAGCTTGGGCGACTATGCCAAAGCACGGTTCTTTCGCATCTTCCCGGTGTACTGGGTCGCCCTTGGGGGCATCGTGCTCATCGAGATGGCGTTGGTGCCGGAGTTCCGCCAGTTGATGCTCAACGAATACCCTCATTTCCTGTTGAACCTGCTGAACCTGCAGCAGTTGTCCGTAATGAGCAGCCTGTTTTTGGATCGTGTGCATGTAGGTTGGACACTCACGGTAGAGCTTTTTTGGTATGGCATCCTGGGCATCTTGGCTGTGGTGGCACACCGACTGCGCTGGCGGCATTTCTGGCTCGGTGTGCTGGCCCTCTCCACGCTGCTGTCCATCGGCTGGATCAAGGCGGCCAACGCCGGAGCGCTGGATTTCCTGTACCTTGGCCAAGCACGTAGCGTGGGCGTGGAGTTCTCACCTGCGCTGCAGCTCGCGCTGATCAAGTCCAACATCGTGGGCTATCTGTACTTCTTCGTGCTGGGCACGGTGATCTACCGGTACGAGCGGGTGCTCCGGCGCATCCCCAGCGGCATCCTGTGGCCTGCAACGCTGCTGCTTATCGTGCTGTGGTCACCGTGGCAGGGGTTCGTTGGCTTTGCGCCGCAACCACTCGCCGCAGTGGGCTTGGCCGGCGTGTTCATCCTATTTCTCAAGCTGCCGCCTGTTCAGGACGCGCTGGTGCGCTACATCGGCAAGATCTCCTACTCGCTGTACCTGGTCCACGCAAAGGTAATGGTTGTGGTCTATGTCAATCTGCAGTGGACCGGTGCAGATGCCCACCTCGCCGTCATTGTTGCCACCCTGCTGCTGAGCATCGGGCTGTATTACACCGTGGAGCAACCCATGATCGAGTTTGGCAAACGCTTTCGGAGCACGGTCACCACTCGCGTGCCCGCCGGCACCTTGGCCTAAGAGCAGCAAGCAAAACTCAGCGAAGCGGTTCTGGCCAGGCGCTGCGTCGCAGGCAGTACGAGCAGTACGACAAGACGCTGCAATGACGCTGCAATGACGCCAGAAGAGTTTTGTGAGCCGATCTGTTCCACAAGCGGCCATATGATCGTCCGGGATGCGACAGTCGACTAACCATGCTCCATGGCGTGCTCCTATCGAAGGTGCGACGGCGCCGTCTCGTGTTGACGGACGTCGCCACGATAGGGTGCCATGAATCTCGAAAGAGCAAAATCGGCCAGGTACTGCCGGTGGCGAACAGCGGCTTCCCCGCCTTTCAGCGGACCGCAGCGCGAGGCCGACGACCGTTGCGACCAGCGGCTGGTCCCGGAATTCCGCGGATGGCGCCTCAGAGGCTGGGAATTTTTTGGCCGTCTCCGAGGGGCGCGCCAAGACGCCTCGGATCTAGGAGCGTGCGCGGCAGAAGGAGCATCGGCTGCAACGCCCGACAAACCGGTCTCGCCGGGTATTACCTCCGGCGCCCAGGGGGCCACCCTGGGCTTGTCGGTACTACCCAGCGATCCTCGGTTTTCGGACGTTTCGCTTCGACGCCTTCTGCCGCGCACGCTCCTAGGCGCAAAGCACAGCCATAGCTCGGGCTAAGAGCGGCTAACAAAACTCTTCTGACGTCGTTGCTGCGTCTTGTCGTACTACTCGTACTGCCTGCGACGCACCGCCTAGCCAGAACCGCTTCGCTGACTTTTGTTAGCCGCTCTAAGGCGAGCATTTGCTTTCGACGAGCCGAGGTGTTTTGGCGTGCAAGGCGGGCCTGGACGAAAGATTCTCAGCCTCTCAGTCCTTGAGACTCACGCCCAAGGCATCCAGCTTCTTTGCGTACGTGTCCCGCCGTTTTGCCGCCTTTGCAGCTGCGTCAACGGCTGCTTGGATGGCCTTTGGCCCCTTTTTTGCAGCGGCTTTGATCAATCCGGACTTGTGAGCAGCATCTGCCTGCGCCCGTTTGAAAGTGGCGATGATTTCGAAATTGGCAACAGATTGATTCACAGGTGCCCTTAAAGCTTGACGTCAGTGCGAAGCAACGCTGTTCTCAATTCGCGGGTAGCTGGTTTTGAAATATCGATGCCTTGAACTGCCAGGTCGAACGGTGAGCCAGGTTTGATACTGGTCGGGAGTATTTTTTTTACGGGATTGGTACCGGGGTGCTTGCCACCTGCAGCACACATGCGAACGGAAAACCCGAATTCTTCGAGCACCCCTTTTGCATATAACTCCGCCAAATGCTGAAACGAAACGAATGTTGAGCACTTCACTTCTTTATCCCCAAGCTTACGCACGCTACGTACGATCTCGAATTTACCCAGAGAATCCCGTTGAGTATTCGTAAAGGGATGCAAAAAAAGCGTCTCACGAGGTCCTCCATTTTTAGACGCCAGCGTGTGCTCGACGGCGATATCAGTTAACAGCACGTTTTTTTCCTCGTGATTCCATAAGCCACAGTTATAAGAGCCCAATTATCCTCCATCACGCCCCAAAGTCCCGCTCGCGATTTTCAAACTGGGCTTCAGCGGAGCGATGCCCCTTGAGATGCGAAGTGTTCGACATTGGCCGTGTTTGCCTTGCGGGACGGGGCTTTAACCGAACGACTGCAAATGGCCGATCCACATGGCAAGGTGATAGACCGATCTGGGCCCAAAGCCGTCCTTCTCGATCCGGGCATCACACCTTCTTCTTTTCCAAACGCGCCAGCGCCGCCTCAAACGCTTGCAGCACATCCGGTCGATCTTCGGCGGCGGCATCGAACCGGCTGGCCAGCACAGCGGCGTCGGCCTTGCTGCCCAGTTGGCCGATGGCCTTGAAGATCCTTTTCATGAAGACGGCGTCGCCACCGACGATGTGCCGCTCCAGGCGCAGCAGGTCCATGATGGGCTCCACAAGCTGCGGCGCCTTGGTCTTGCCCACCACTTCGAGCAGGCATTTGTAGTTGCCCAGGTGCGCGTTCGAGAACCGGTCGCGGTCGTTGAAGAAAGCGAGAAAGAGGTCGGTGTACGAGGGGCTGGCCACCCTGAGCAGCACGTTCATGATTGTGGCGTGATCGCTCTTGAGCTTGCCGGCAAGGAACTCTTGCCGGTAGGGGTGAAATGCCAGCGCCTTGTGAAAGCACTCGGTCATCGGCGCGATAGTGCGCTCGCCAAAGCTGCTGAGCACCTCTATCAGCACCGCCCACTCCTCGGTGTAGTGCGGGCGCAGGCCGTTGGCCACCAGGGTGTGGAAGGCGCCCTCGGCCGGGTGGGCCAGCACACCGCGCAGGGCCTCCTCGTCGTAGTGGTCACCCACAAAGCTGGAGAAGCCGCGGGCCAGCAGGTCAAGGTCGGTGATGGCGTAGACCGCAGGCCAGTTCTTGGCCTGCATCAAGGCAGCCAGGCGCCATGCTTCCATGTTCTCGGGCTGGTGTTCCTGGGGCTGCGGGGGCAAGTCCAGCTTCAGGGCAAGCCGCTCCTCGAGTTGCGGCGCGCTGGCGTGAAAGTGCACGAACTTGCGGCCAGCCAGTGGCGCAAGGCTGCTGATGGGGTTGTACGCTACGTTCAGCTTCACGATCTGAGGGCATGCCGCCAACGGAGACAGGTCGCTGATCTCGTTAACGCTCAGATCCAGGTCCGTCACCTGGGTGCACGCGGCCAGGGGGGAAAGGTCGCCGAGCTGGTTGCCTGAAAGGTCCAGCTTGACCATGCCAGGGTAGCTGCGCGCATACCCATCGACAAAGCCCAGGTCCGTGATACCGCTGCGCGACAGCTGCAGGGACTGGAGCTGCGGCAGGTCCAGCCCCGCAGGAAACATCGCCTTCTTGTTGTTGCGCAGAGTCAGGTCGCTCAGAGCCTGAAAGCCGTTGAGCGCCTCGAAGTCCGAGAACCGGCAGTTGTCGATGTACAGCGTCTGAAGGCGGGGCAGCGCGCGCAGCGCGGCGAGGTTAGTGAACTTCACCCTATCCAGCAGCAGGGAGGTCAGGCTGGTGATGTGGGCGATGCGCGCCAGGTCCACGGGCTCGGCCATCTTGCTGCTGCGCAGGCACAGCGCTTGCACATCATCGCAGCCGGCAATGGGGTCCAGGTCTTCGCTGGTGAAGCGCTCCAGGTTGAGCTCACTGGTGTGGTTGAGCACCTGGATGGGGGAAAACGAGCTGTTCGTCCATTTGGATTTTTGGGTTGCCATGGTGTTGGACTGAGAGGGTTGTTTCAGGTGGGCGCTGTGGCTTGGGATGATCGCCCTGTGTGCGCTGCGCTTGAATCATAGAGGGCACTCTCGCAGGCTTGCTGGACAGTTTGTCCAGTTGGCGGCTTCACCACCGAGGCTGGTCTCACACCTGAGCGGCGGCGAAGGTGAGTGGGGCGTGGAGCGTGAGCAAAGACCGCTTTTGGCCGACAACGAAAGTCTAGCTGCTCACGCCCATGCCCTCGATCACCCAAGAAGGCGACTGAGCGAAGCGGAAAAGTGCCCATCGTCAGCGAACTGGAGATGTCCACAAGCGCCGATATGGGTGTCCGATTCACCCCGGCCCCGCCGTACCACTGAGTTCGATCCGACTGCCCAGAAGTGACCGAAATACGCAGCGCACAAATTCCACCCGTGGTCAGGTACCGGCACCCCCCTCCATGCGCACCTTCAAAGCCGCCAGGCCCCGGCCTGCCCGTTGCCGCATGACCCGCCTGGCCAGCGGGAGCAGCAGGCAGCGGACGGCAAGGCTGCGGCTTCGGCTGAACATGCGCCAGGTGAGTTCGCAGGACTGCGGCGCCGTGGCATGCAGCGAGATCTCCATGCGCGGCAGCAGCGGCAGCAACCGCCCCTCGGTGGCAAAGAACCCGGGGGCCCGGGCTTCGCGCACCTGCAGAGTGACCTGCCGGCGCCCCCTGAGCGGCACGACCACGGTTTCAAGGTACTCCTTGCCCGGCTGCCCGTGGGCAAGCGCGCCGAGCGATTTGATCGCGATGACGCCCGGGAACCACTCGCCAAACTGCTCCATGTTCGATATGTAGCCAAACACCGCCTGCACAGGCCGATGGATGGAGACCGTCTTTTCGACCAGCAAATGCATGGTGTGCCCTCTTCAAAAAAGCCATGCTAATCTGTAGAGCAAGGTCTACAGTCAAGGGATATTCGATGCGCATATCGGAGCTGGAAAGCCGCACCGGCCTGGGCCGCCACGCGCTGCGCTTTTACGAACGCGAGGGGCTGCTGGTCGGCGTGCAACGCGGCCAGAACAACTACCGCGACTATCCCGAGTCGGCCGCCAGGGACGCGGCGCTGCTGCAGCAACTGCAGTCGCTGGGCTTCTCGCTGCAGGAGATTCGCCAGGTGCTGGATGCCATGCGCGCCAAAAGCATCGACTGCGCCAAAGGCGCCCGCCTGATGGCCGACAAGCGCACGGCGATCGAGGCCCAGATCGCCAACCTGCGCAAGGTGAGCAAGGTGCTGCTGCGCGAACAGCAGCGCCTGCAAGACCGTGCCGCGCGGTACGGGCTGCCAAAGCACTAGCGTGGCTCACAAAACACCTCTGGCGTTGTCGTTTCAGCGGGTCGAGCCAGCCCGTGCCCCACTCAATCCTGCAGGTCCACCCCCAGGGCTTTGAGCTTCTGCGCGTACGAATCCCGGCGCTTCGCGGCCTTGGCTGCGGTGTCTGCAGCCGCTTGAATAGCGCCAGGCCCTTTCTTCGCAGCCGCCTGGATGAGCCCGAACTTGTGCGCAGCATCAGCCTGCGCCCTTTTGAAACAGGCAATGAGTTCGGCATGGGGATGGGTTGGGCTCACAGGGACCTCATTGTCTAAAGCACCATTCTCCTCGCTCCGAGGGATGCCAGGGGCGCACGCGGCACGAGGGGCCTGGGCTCCAACGCCCGCCTGAGCGAACCGCGCTCGCAAATCCATAGCAGCCCCGCCAGCACAGTCACTATTTGGCCCGGCCGCACCAATCTTCTGCCCGCGCGCCGCAGAAATACTGTAAATTCATACAGTATTTTGGAGATTGACCATGGATGTTCTGGACGCCACCTACACCGTCGCCCTGTGCGACTACCCCGGCCTTGCGCAGGCCGAACGCACCGCTGCAGAGGTGCGCTTTGCCGTGGCCCTGGAGCACCAGTTCGGCAGCCCCGACGACATTGCCGCCACCATGCACACCATCGACGCCCTGGAGCGCGTGGAGCCCGAAGATGTGTCGGCCCACGACCTGGTGGCGCTGCAGCGCTGGGTGCGGGCACTTTCTGTGGCGCGCCTGGCGGGCTACCGGGGGCTGGCCGTGCGCGATGGCAGCCGGTTTGAGGTGCGGTTGGGGTAGCGGCGGCGGCATGGCGGTGGTGCTGACCAACGCCTGCTTGGTGTAACGGCACCTTACATGCAGGCACTTGCCAAACCGGCCAACGCGCTTACCCTGTAGGGAGTAGACACTCTGGCGCATTGCTGCGCGCACCCTGACACCGCATGGACCTGATCTTTCTGCGACGGCTGACCCTGGAATCCATGCCCTTGCGCCTTGTGGAGCAATCCGACATCGAGGCCTACCAAGCCCTCGCGCGGGCGAATCTGGTCGAGGGCAAGGTGGTGGCATGTGCCAGCCCCGAGCCGCATGTCGTCGTCGACTCGGTCACGCCGTATGGCCGGATATTCCTGGCGCAAAGACAGCGCCGCACAGGGTAGCCAGCAGCCTGCGCCGGCCCCGCACTTCCCCCACCTCCGGCTGCCTGTACACCCCATGTGGCTGCAGTGTTTGCAACGAACTGCAACGCACGCATGGTGCAACGGACCACTGGCTCACTGTGCCACACGCTGCCGCAGGGCAAGCTGCAAGCCCGGCGTGGCACGGTTCATGTCCCGCAGAAACGATGCCACGAGGTTGTGAACGCTCTGGGCGTCGAGCTGGCTGTCCAGCCAGATCTCCAGCCCCTGCTCGCCGTGCTCGGCGGCGGTGAGTGACATGCCCATGCGCGGCACGGATTGAAGAAACTGCCCCAGCGCATCGCTCAGGCGGGTGTATGCCTGCAGCAGTTCGCCGGGGCCCGGCGGCCTCTCGCCCGGGGACGAGGCATCGGGCGCGTCGATGGGTGCAATGTGAAAGCGGTAGATCATCGGTCAACTTGAAACGGTGCAACCAGTTTCTTGGCAGCGCCGAAGGGCCTCTGTAGGAAAACCCCCTGGCCAACCGTTCATGAACACCGCTGTTACCCGCGTCCACCCTGTGCGCGCTACAACCGCAGCGCAGGAGGTCCCTGTAGGACCCGCCCTTCCTTGGTCTGCCGAAGTGGGCTGACTTTCGTTTCGACACCGCCCATTCAAAATTGGATACATCTGCGCAACGGGCCGCTCCTTACCGCGACTGGCCTTGTCCCACAGGGAATGCATGCGCTGCACGGGCCCCACCCCCAGCGGGGGCGGGCCACAGAAAGGATCCATTTGACAAGCACCCTCAGCACCCCTATCGCAACCGCACCCGCCACGCAAGGCATCGCACGCACCGGCATTGCCGGGCTCGACGACGTGCTGGCCGGCGGCCTGCCCACGCGGCACCTCTACCTGGTCGAAGGCAGCCCCGGCACCGGCAAGACCACGCTGGCGCTGCAGTTCCTGATCGAGGGGCGCGAGAAGGGCGAGCGGGGGCTGTACGTCACCCTGTCCGAAACCTCGGAGGAGCTGGAGCAGGTCGCCCAGTCCCACGGCTGGTCGCTCGACGGCATCAAGGTCTTCGACCTGGTGAGTGACGAAGGGCTGAGCGAAGACGCCGAGCAGACCATATTGCACCCCTCCGAGTTCGAGCTGGGCGAGACCACCCGCGAGGTGATGAAGCTTGTGGGTGAGCTCAAGCCCCAGCGCGTGGCATTCGACAGCCTGTCCGAGCTGCGCCTGCTGGCCCAGAGCCCCCTGCGCTACCGGCGCCAGATACTCGCTCTGAAGCGCTTCTTCGCGCAGATGGGCTGCACCGTGCTTATGCTCGACGACAAGACCTCGGGCGAAGGCGACCAGCAACTGCACAGCATTGCGCATGGCGTGGTGCATTTGAACCAGAACGCCAACACCTACGGGCCCGACAAGCGCCAGCTGCGCGTGGTCAAGCTGCGCGGGGTCAAATTCCGCAGCGGCGACCACGACTTCGATCTGGACCGCGGGGGCCTGGTGGTCTTTCCGCGCCTGTCGGCGGGCGAGCATGGCGGCAGCTTCGACGACGCGCCCATCCCCACCGGCACGGCGGCTTTCGACGAAATGCTGGGCGGCGGCCTGTCGCCCGGCAGCAACCTGCTGCTGGCCGGCCCGGCCGGCGTGGGCAAGACCACCACCGCCACCAGCTGCGCGGTGGCCGCCATGCGGCGCGGCGACAAGGTGGCGTTCTACCTCTTCGACGAAGGCCTGAACTCGCTGCGCCAGCGCTCGCTGGCCCTGGGGCTCGACATCGACCCCTTCATCGCATCGGGCCAGCTGCTGATCCGCTCTTTCGACCCGGCCGAGGTATCACCCGGCCAGTTCGCCCAGGCCGTGCGCAATGCGGTCGAAGTCGACGGGGTGCGGATGGTGGTGCTCGACAGCCTCAACTCCTATATGCAGGCCATGCCCGGCGGGCAGTATCTGATGCTGCAGATGCACGAGCTGCTGTCGTACCTGAACCTCAAGGGCGTGGTCACGCTCATCATCCTGTCGCTGCACGGCACCGTGGGCGAGATGAGGGCCGACATCGACCTGAGCTACCTGAGCGATGCCATGGTGCAGTACCGCTTCTTTGAAGCGCGCGGCGAGGTGCTCAAGGCCATCTCGGTCATCAAGAGCCGCACCACGGCGCACCAGACCACCATCCGCGAGTTCCGCCTGGGCGCCAACGGGGTCGAGATCGGCAAGCCCCTGTCCGACTTCCACGGCATCCTGGTCGGCGCTGCGCAGTACACGGGCCGCCAGCCCCTGCTGGGCGACAGCGACAACGCGCATTCGCGCGCATGACCGGGCACCGCATGGAGAGCCGTGTCCTCATTCTGGCGCCCCACGGGCGCGACGCCAAGGTCATCGCATCGGTGGTGTGCGGCGATGGCGTGCAATGCGTGGTCTGCCCCGACGCGGCCGCGCTGTTGGCCGAGCTGGAGGTCGCAGCCGCCGCCGCCATCCTCACCGAGGAAGTGCTGGCGGGCGGCCTGGGTGAATCGCTGCGCCAGTACCTGGCGCGCCAGCCCGCGTGGTCGGATTTTCCGTTTGTCGTGCTGGCCACGCGCCAGGCCAGCCGCCGGTCGCTGCGCGCCACCGCCTCACTGCACGAGCTCGGTAACCTGGTCATTCTGGAGCGCCCGGTCAACCCCGAGACGCTGGTGAGCGCGGTGCGCTCGGCACTGCGGGCGCGCAATCGGCAGTACGCCACGCGGCGGCACCTGTCCGACCTGGAGACCGCGAAACAGACGGTGGAGCGGCTCAACGCCGGGCTCGAAAGCCGCATCGCCGCGCGCACCAGCGACCTGGCGAACGCCAACGACCGGCTGATGCGCGAGATCGCCGACCGCGAGCGCATGCAGTCCAAGGTGGTGCAGGGCCAGAAGCTCGAAGCCATTGGCCGGCTCACCGGCGGCATTGCGCACGACTTCAACAACCTGCTGCACGCGGTCAACCTGAACCTGCAGTTCATCATGCGCCTGGCCACCGAAAAGCGCCTGGCCGACTACGCACGCCGCGCCAAGGATTCGGTGGACCGCGGCGCACGCCTCACCGCCCAGCTGCTGTCGTTTGCGCGCGCGCAAAGCCTGCTGCCCCGGCTGCACGACGTGAACGCCATGGTGCTCAACCTGCGCGAGCTGATCGAGGTGTCGGTGGGCTCCAAGGTGCAGGTCCGCATCGACATCTGCGACGGCCAGGCGTGGGCCCTGCTCGACGGCGCCCAGTTGGAGATGGCCCTGCTGAACATGGCCGTCAACTCACGCGATGCCATGCCCGACGGCGGCACCCTGACCATCCGCACCGCCCTGCCCTGCGCGGCAGATGGCAGCCGCCAGGTGCACATCAGCGTGCAGGACACTGGCTGCGGCATACCCGAGGCCCTGCAGGCCAAGGTGTTCGACCCCTTCTTCACCACCAAGGGCGACGGCGAAGGCACGGGCCTGGGACTCAGCCAGGTCTACGGCTTTGCCAACCAGTCCGGCGGCAGCGTGGATATGCACAGCACCGAGGGCGAGGGCACCACCCTCACGCTGCGCTTCGCACAGGCCCACGACGCCTCGGGCGACGGCGACGGCAGCACCGCAGCCGCCGACCGCAACGGCACGGGGCATGCCAAGGCCCGCACCGAAGTGCTGGTGGTGGAAGACGACGACGCCGTGCGCCAGGGCATCGCCGAAGGGCTGCGGCTGCTCAGCTACAGCGTGCGCGAAGCCAGCGATGGCGAGAGCGGCCTGCGCGAACTGCGCCGGCGCATGCCCGACCTGCTGATGGCCGACTACCTCATGCCCGGCATGAACGGCGCCGAGTTCATCACCGCCGCACGGCAGATCTACCCCGGCATCCCGGTGCTGATGGCCACCGGCTACGCCGACATGGCCGAGGTCGAAAAACTCGTGGGCGTGCAATCGGTGCTCAAAAAGCCTTTCGACCTGGAGACGCTGAACGCGGCGGTGGGCAACGAGCTGGCGCGCGCGCGGGCGCAGGGCTGAGCGCCGGGCCGTTTTTATAGGAAACTTCTGACATGCATGGCCTGAAATCCAGGGCATCATGCACGTTGTCCTGCGCACGGCCGCAGGCCGTTCTACCTTTGTTCATGACGTCAAACCCAGGCCTGCCGCCCACCGCTGACCCTGATCTTTTCTCCTGCCACACAGAGCCCATCCGTGTGCCTGGGGCCATTCAGCCCCACGGCCGCTTGCTGGTGCTCGATGCGTCCACGCGGCAACTGCTTGCCTCCAGCGACAACTGGCCCGACGGCAGCCTGCAGGCGGCACTGGCCCACCTGACAAGCAGCGCGCTGCCAGCCAATCCCCCTGGGGCGGTGCCAGTGTCCCTGGGGGTGTGGGCAGCGCAGGCCGGCGAGCGGTGGGACGTATCAGCCCACTGCACGGACCGGCACCTGCTGGCCGAGTTCGAGCCCGCCGCGCCTGCCGATGGCAACGGGGCCCCCATCTACTCGCTCACCCGCATCTTTCTGCCGCGCCTGCAGGCCGCAAGCTCCATCGAGCAGCTGGCCCAGCTGGCCGCCACCGAAATGAAGCGCCTGACAGGCTTCGGGCGGTGCATGGTCTACCGCTTCGACGACGCGGGCCACGGCCAGGTGCTGGCCGAGGACGTGGACCCGGGCTACGACAGCTATGCCGGCCACCACTTCCCGGCGGACGACATTCCCCTGCAGGCGCGTGCACTGTACGTGCTCAACCAGTTTCGCCTGATTGCCGACGCCAACTACACGCCGGTGGCGCTGCGCATCCATGGCGCAGCACTGCAGCCCTCGGACATCGACCTGTCCCAGGCGCAGCTGCGCAGCGTATCGCCAGTGCACCTGGAGTACATGCGCAACATGGGCACGCTGTCGTCCATGTCGGTGTCCATCGTCATCGAAGGCAGGCTGTGGGGGCTGGTGTCCTGCCATGGCCATGCCCCGCGCCACGTCGGCGTGGCCACGCGGCTGGCCTGCGAGCACCTGGGCCAGTTGCTGGCCCTGCAGATCCAGTCCAAGGAGGCAACCAGCCAGGTGGCAGAGCAACTGGCCTTGCGCCAGCTCACGCTGGAGATCGTCTCGCACCTGTCCGAGAGCGACGGCACGCTGAGCCTGCTGGCCCAGGTACCTGCCATGCTGCGGTTTGCCCGCGCCAGCGGCGTGGCGGTGGTGCGCGACGACGAGGTCTGGAGCGTAGGCGAGGTGCCACCGCAGCAGGCCGTCATGGACCTGGCCAACTGGATCGAGGGCCTGGGCGCAGAGGTGTTCCACAGCCACCAGCTGGCGCAGGACCATGCGCCGGCACAGGGCTTCAAGGATGTGGCGGCCGGGGTGCTGGCCGTGTCCATCTCCCAAGTGCACCGCCACGTGATCCTGTGGTTTCGGCCCGAAATCGTCAAAACCGTCACCTGGGCCGGCAACCCGCGCAAGAACCAGGTTGCCGCAGACGGCCGCATCCACCCCCGGCGCAGCTTCGACAGCTGGCAGGAACGCATCCGCGGCGCCTGCCTGCCCTGGTCGGCTGCGGAAGTGGCCGTGGCAGGCGAGCTGCGCCAGGCCCTCATCGGCATCGTGCTGCGCCGCGCAGAAGAGTTCGAGGAAGTGGCCCACGAGCTGACGCGGGTGAACAAGGAGCTCGAAGCCTTCTCGTACACCGTGTCGCACGACCTGCGCGCGCCCATGCGCCACATTGCGGGCTATGTGGACCTGGTGGTCGACCTGGAGAAAAAGGCGCTGTCCGAACGGGCCCTGCGCTACCTGGGCAACGTCAAGGACGCGGCCGCCTACGCGGGCCAGCTGGTCGATGCGCTGCTGGATTTTTCGCGCATGGGGCGGGCCGCGCTCAAGCAGCGCCCTGTCGACATGCAGGTGCTGCTGCAGGAGCTGGTGCGCGAGCTGTCGCGCCAGGAGCCCGGGCGCAATGTGCAATGGGCGCTGGAGCCCAGCTACCCCGAACTCTTTGGCGACCCGCTGCTGCTGCAGGTGGCCACGCGCAACTTTCTGAGCAATGCGCTCAAATACTCGCGTGGCCGCGACCCCGCGCGCATCACCGTGCGCGCGCTGCGCAGGCCCGAGGGCGACGGCATCGAGGTCGAGGACAACGGCGTGGGCTTCAGCATGGAGTACGCCAACAAGCTGTTCGGCGTGTTCCAGCGCCTGCACCAGGCCGACGAGTTCGAGGGCACGGGCATCGGCCTGGCCATCGTCAAGCGCATCGTCGAGCGCCACGGCGGCACCGTCTGGGGTTCAGGCACCCCAGACCAGGGCGCCCGCTTTGGCTTTATATTGCCGCGCGTGGCGCCCGCCGCGGCGGCAGACGCCCCCTCTCCATCCAAGAACAACCCCTCCCCCCGGAGCCTTTGATGCTAAAGCCCATTTTGCTGGTCGAAGACGACAAGCGTGATCTGGAACTCACCCTCATTGCGCTGGAGCGCAGCCAGTTGGCCAACGAGGTCGTGATCATGCGCGACGGCGCGCAGGCCCTGGACTACCTGCGGCGCGAAGGCGACTTTGCCGGGCGCGATGCGGGCAACCCGGCCGTTGTCCTGCTGGACCTCAAGCTGCCCAAGGTCAATGGGCTGGAGGTGCTGCAGGCCGTGCGCGCCGACCCGGCGCTGCGCAGCCTGCCGGTGGTGATGCTGACCTCGTCCCAGGAGGAAAACGACGTCGTCAAGAGCTATGAGCTGGGCGTCAACGCCTACGTCGTCAAGCCGGTGGCCTTTGACCGCTTCGTCTCTGCCATCGGCGACCTGGGCGTGTTCTGGGCCGTGCTCAACGAGCCACCACCAGGCTCCTCCAAGGCCAGCCGCCGTGGCGAGCCCCTGTAGCCAGCTGCCTGCCATGGACTCGACGACGCACCTGCGCGTGCTGGTACTGGAAGACTCCCGCTTCGACGCAGAACTGCTCGCCGAAGCGTTGAAGAGCACGCTGCCCGCCGCAGACGTCACCCTCGTGAGCGATGGCCCGAGCTTCACCCAGGCGCTGGGGCAAACGCGCTTCGACGTGGTCCTGTCCGACTTCGAGCTGCCCGGCTTTTCAGGCGGTGCGGCCCTGGAGTTGGTGCGCAGGCAAGCCCCCGACGTACCCTTCATCTTTGTCTCCGGCGTGATCGGCGAAGACAACGCGGTCGAGCTGCTCAAGCGCGGCGCCACCGACTACGTGAGCAAGAACCGCCTGGAACGCCTGCCCTTCGTGCTGGACCGCGCACTGAAGGAAGCGGCCAGCCGGCGCACCCTGGGCGTGGCAGAGCGCCGCCTGCAGCAGGCAGACGCAGCCATCGTGCAAGCGCAAGAGCGGCAGCTGGCCCTGGTGCAGCTGAGCGACCGCATCCGCGACATGGACGACGTGGTCGAGATCGGCTATGCCGCGGCGCAAACCCTGGCGCACCACTTCAACGTGGACCGCGCAGGCTATGGGGTGGTGGACAAGACCGCCGAGACCATCACCATCGAACGCGACTGGAACGCGCCCGGCGTGCAGACCCTTGCGGGGGTGCTGCAGTTTCGCGACTACGGCTCCTACATCGACGACCTGGCGCGCGGTATCACCGTGGCTTTCGCCGACGCCCGCGAAGACCCGCGCACCCAGGGCAACGCGCACGCGCTGGAGGCCATATCGGCCCGTGCCGTGCTCAACATGCCGCTGCGCGAGCAGGGCAATTTTGTCGGGCTGCTGTACCTCAACCACAGCCAGCCCCGTGTCTGGACCGATGACGAGGTGGACTTCGTGCGCGAGGTCGGCGACCGCCTGCGTTCCGTGCTGGGCCGGCGCGAGGCGCAGATCGCGCTGCAGGCGTTTGCCGCCTCGCTGGAGCGCCAGGTCGAAGAGCGCGCCGCAGAGCTGGAGGCGGCCAAGGAACAACTGCGCCAAAGCCAGAAGCTCGAAGCCGTTGGCCAGCTCACCGGCGGTCTGGCGCACGACTTCAACAACCTGCTGGGCTCCATCACCGGCGCGCTGGAGCTGCTGCGCCGCCGCGGCGGCGCCAACCTCACCCCCGACATGGAGCGCTACATCGGCATGGCGCAGGGTGCAGCCAAGCGCGCCGCATCGCTCACCCACCGCCTGCTGGCCTTCTCGCGCCGCCAGACGCTGGAGCCCAAGACCCTGGCGCTCGACCAGCTCGTGCGCGGCATGGAGGAGCTGCTGCGCCGCACGGTCGGCCCCGAGATCCATGTCGAGGTCATCGCTGCGCCCGGCCTGTGGAACGTGCACGTGGATGCCGGCCAGCTCGAAAGCGCCCTGCTCAATTTGTGCATCAACGCGCGCGATGCCATGCCCGAGGGCGGGCGCATGGTCATCGAAACCGGCAACCGCACCCTGGATGCGCGCGCGGCCCAGGCCGCAGACCTCACGCCCGGCAGCTATGTGTCCCTGTGCGTGCGCGACAACGGCACCGGCATGCCGCCCGAGGTGGCGGCCAGGGCCTTCGACCCCTTCTTCACCACCAAGCCGCTGGGCATGGGCACGGGGCTGGGGCTGTCGATGGTCTACGGCTTTGCCAAGCAATCCGGCGGGCGCGTCAGCATCGAGTCGACGGTGGGCGTGGGCACCGCGGTGTGCATCGATCTGCCGCGCAGCGAGCGCATGCCAGAGCAAGCACCGCCCGAGCAACGCCCGGCCGCACCGCCGCGTGCCGACCAGGGCCAGACCGTGCTGGTGGTGGACGACGAAGCGTCACTGCGCATGCTGATCGTGGAGGTCATGCAGGACCTGGGCTACGCCACGCTGGAGGCCGGCGACGGCACCGAAGCCATGCACTGGCTGCGCTCGGACCGCCCCATCGACCTGCTCATCACCGATGTGGGCCTGCCCGGCGGCATGAACGGCCGCCAGGTGGCCGACGCCGCGCGCAGCCAGCGCCCCGGGCTCAAGGTGCTGTTCGTGACCGGCTACGCGCAGTCCGCGCTGGACGCCAGCCATCTGGAGCCCGGCATGCACGTCATGACCAAGCCTTTCGGGATGGACGCCCTCGCGCGGCGTGCCAAAGAGGTCATCGAAGCGCGGTAGGCGTGGCCCGCGTCTGCACACGCAGGGCCAATTCCATGCCGCGCGGTTTACCTGCCGGCACCCACGGCCGGCAAGCACACGCGCGTTCTACCTTAGCGCGGGGTGTAGCACTGCCCGCCAGCAATCGCCGCGCTCACGGCAGTGTCCAGGCTGGCAGCGTTGGGGAAGGCCGATGGCACGGCGGTGTCTTCCAGCAGGCACAGGTTGTTGGCCTTGCGCACCAGCACCACGGGGGTGAAGACCGCAGGGTTCAACAGCCCACCCGGGAAGGTCTGGCGCTTGCCCCAGAAGGCCGCCAGGCCTGCGCCGGCCTCGGTGCGTTCCGGCTGGAACCAGAACGTGCGGCTTAAGGCGCCCGTGGCCGCGACACCCACGCCATCGCATTGCGCGTTGCCGTAGGTCACCGTGCCCACACCGACCGTGACCTGGCCGCTGGTCGCGTTGGTCGACAGGCTCCACAGCTCGCGCACGCCGCTGCTGCCACTGGCCGGTGGCTGGCACCGGTCCTGCTCCCATGCGCCATCCGACAGGGTGGCCAGGGGCACGCAGCGCACCGCCACCGTGTTCACCGCAGCGCCGGCCACGGTGCCGGAGCCATTGCGCACCACGCAGCCCGAACCCTGGGGTGCCGTCTTGACGGAGACCAAATACTTCGCACCATCGGCCAGCGGCTTGGTGAAGGTGAAGCTGCCATCGGCCGCCACGGCAAGGTCCTCCCCACTGCCGCTGCTCAGCAGCACAGGCTTGCCGCTGGGCACGCCGCTCACCGTGCCGCCCAGGGCATAGGGTGTAGCGACGGGGTCGTCACCACCACCGCCACCACAGGCGGCCAGGCCCATGAGCGTGGCAGAGGCCATGAGGGCCTTGAGCGCCTTCAGTGGCGTAACTCGTTGTGTCCAGTACATGCGATCTTCTCCTTGTTGTATGGTTCGCAGTTGTCGAGGATGGTCAGGCAGCACACGGTGATCGCGGACTGCCTGCCCGGAATTATTCTCGCCGTGGACCATCCGGTTGCGCTGCTTTTTTTGCACGCCGAACGTGACGCCTGTCACCCGATTGGATGCCAGGCGTTGCGGGATGGGCGCTACCGCGCTGGAGGCTTGAAAGGCTCTTTTCGCCGACCTTGCAGCGAAAAGAAAAGGCCTTGCGTCGCAGGCAGAACGACAGGACGCAGCCAGAACGCCAGAAGAGTTTTGTCAGACGCCCTCAGCGCGTCAGCACGACGATCTTGCCCCGCGCCTCGTTGGCTTGCATCACGCGGTGGGCCTCAGCGATCTGGTCGATGCTGAACACGCGCCCAATCGATACCGGCAGCGTACCGGCGGCAACGCCATCAAAAAGCTTTTGCAGTGGCATGCCCATGAAGTCCGAGACGTCGCCGGAATACGTGGTCAGGGATACGCCGGTGGGAATGGCATCCATGGGCGCAAAGTCGGCCAACGACCATTGGTCGCCCACCATGCCCGCCATGCACACGGTGCCCGGCTCGCGGGTTGCGCGCAGGGAGTCTTTCAATGTGCTGGTGCCCACCAGTTCGAGCACCTTGTCGGCGCCGCCCGGCCACAGGGCCTGAACCTTGTTGGCGATGGCGCCATCGTCCGCGATGAAATGCTGCGCCCCGGCCGCTTCGACCAGGGCCCTGGACTGGGCCTGCCGTGATGTCGATGCCACCTGCGCACCGTGGGCGCGGGCCATTGCGGCCGCCGCCAGGCCCACCGACGTCGTGCCGCCACGAATCAGCAGCCGGTCTCCCTCGCGCAGCCGCAGGCCGCGGAGCAGCGCACCCCAGGCGGTTTGCAGCATTTCCGGCAGCGCGCCCAGCGTGTCCCATGGCAGCGGCGACGTGAACGCCCGCACCTGGCCTGCTGGCACCACGGTGTACTGCGCATAGCCCCCGTCGAATGCCCGGCCCATGCCGCCCATGACAGTGGCCACCATCTGCCCCTGCGCAAACTCGCCCCCGGGTGCCTGCGCCACGGTGCCCACGGCCTCGATGCCCAGCACGCGGGGGAACGCGACCCCAGGCGAGTGCCCCTGCCGGGTAAACAGCTCCGAGCGGTTCAGCCCGAAGGCTTCTACGCGCACCAGCACCTGGCCTGGGCCCGCGTGCGGGATGGGGCGCTGCTCCACCCGCAGCACCTCTGGCCCGCCCGGCGCGTGCATGACCACCGCCTTCATCATCCCTGTCGCCATGGCTGCTCCTTCAACGTCCGGCTTTCACCGCTGCATTCAACCGGCAGTGCCTTGCGCAGGCGCGCCGAACAGTTTGCCTGCGCCCGCCCAGTCCGCAGGCTTCACGTCTTCAAAAATCACATAGATGTAGTTCGGGTCGGTGGCCGTGTTGCGCACGATGCTCTGCGTGATCTCCGCTGCCACCTTCTGCTTTTGCGCGTGGTCCTTGCCTTCAAACCAGCTCACTCGTACGACGGGCATGTGCCGCTCCTTCACATCGATTCAATGCAAAACCTCAAGGCCAAGAGCGGCGCTTCAGACTGCTGACCCAATGCTAAAGTAGAACCACTTTGCCATTGTCACCCCGTTCTACCCTCAGAGTAGAACCCCAATCTACTATGCAAGACCTCGACCCTCTGGCCGGCATCACGGTCTTCGTCACCACCGCCCACAGCGACAACTTCACGCAGGCCGCCGATCGCATGGGCCTCACCAAATCTGCGGTGGGCAAGTCCATTGCCCGGCTGGAGGACCGCCTGGGCGCCAAGCTGTTCCACCGCACCACCCGGCTGACAAGCCTCACCGCCGACGGTGAGGCCTATCTTGCAGCCTGCACCTCGGCCATGCAAGAGATCACAGCCGCGCAGGCAACGCTGTCATCGGGCAACCCGGTTCTCAAGGGCCGGGTGCACATCGACATGCCGGTCGCCTTCGGGCGCCGCGTGGTGCTGCCGGCCCTGGTGCAGATCGCCCGCCCCCACCCCGGCCTGCAGCTGAGCCTGACCTTCACCGACGCCACCAGCGACCTGCTGGCGGACGACGTGGACATCGCCATCCGCTTTGGCGCCCTGAAGGACACGGGCCACCTGGTCGCACGCCGGCTGGCCACCCAGCCGCGCGTGATCTGCGCCTCGCCAGGCTACCTGCGCGAGCATGGCGAGCCCACCCACCTCGCCGAGATTGCCGGGCACCGCTGCGTCGTCGGCGCCCTGCGCGGGCCACCCATGGTCTGGTTCGTCAGGGACCAGGGGGTGGAAAAGCGCATCACGCCCCCAGCCACCCACCAGATCAGCGACGGCGAGGCCATGGTCGATGCCGCTCTGCAAGGCCTGGGGCTGGCCCAGTTGCCCATATCGATGGTGCGCGACCAGGTGGGCGACGGCCGCCTGCGCCTGGTGCTGCACCAGTACGCCGGCAGCCAGATCGACATCCACGCCATCTGGCCCCAACGCGCCCACCTCAGCCCCCGCGTGCGCTACATCGTCGACGGGCTGGTGGCCTGCGCTGCGCAAGGGCGATTCAACTGATTGGCGTGCATGGCAGCGCACGCATCTGCACAGCTCAGCCACGTTCGATACTTCAATACCACGATGGGGGGGTGTTTGGCCCCCCGGACCGGCGCCTGCAATCAGTCTGGCTTGAAGCCTGAGGCCTTCACCGGCTGTTCCCAGCGTTTGAGCTGCTCGGCTTGCAGCTTCTTGAGCCCCGCTGAATCCAGGTAATCGGGCATCAGCCCCAGTGCGGCAATCTTGTCCCGCGCATCCTGGGCGCGAAGCGCCTCGGCCACGGCCCGTTCGATGCGCTGCACGACGGCCGGCTGCATCCCCGCAGGGCCGTACAGAGCGAAATACCCATCCGCAGTCATGTTGATTCCTGCCTCCTTCAGGGTGGGCACGTCGGGCAAGGCGCTGGAGCGCTCTTGCCCGGTCACCGCGACAATCCGCACCCTGCCCGCCTTGTGATGCTCCAGGGTTTCAGAAGCTGTGTCCACCATCATGGGCAGCAGCCCGGCTACCAAATCTTGCGCCGCGGGTGCGCCCCCCTTGTAGGGTATGTGCGTGAGATTGACGCCAGTGGTCTGCGAAAGCAGCACGCCCGTGAAGTGGCCCAGTGTGCCGGCGCCCGACGTGGCAAAGTTCGCCTTGTCGGGGTTCGCTTTCATCCAGGCCAACACATGTTTGATATCGCGTTGGGGGCCTGCAGGGCCAATGGTGAGCGCAAAGTCGAAGCTCGCGGCACGCGCGATCGGCGTGAAGTCCTTTACGGAATCGTACGGCAGATTGGGATAAAGCCAGGGAGCCACCACCAGCGTGCCACTGGTGGCCATGACCAGTGTCTGCCCATCCGGCGGCAGTCGCTTAAGCTCCGCCATGGACACCCGTCCCGATGCGCCCGGCTTGTTTTCAACGACGACGTTTTGCCCCAGCGAAGCGCGCAGCTTGTCGGCCAGAATTCTGGTCAGTTGGTCGGATGAGCCACCTGGTGCGAACCCGACAATGAGCTTCAGGGTTCGGTCTTGCCCAGATGCTGGCAGACCCAGTGAGAGTGCTGAGGCTGCCGCTGCTGCGGAAAAGATTCGTCGCTTCATTGTGGGTGTCTCCTGGCTTGTTGCGCTGTTGCAGTTGAGGGGAAAGGAATTTCAGTGCGTTAAGGAGACGCCATGGCGTCGTCGATCAGGACAGATTTTTCAGCAAGGGGGATGCGCCTTGGCCGCTCACGCTAAAAGCCAACGGCCTGTCCGTCCCGACGCGAGTCGGAAGCCGCGATGTACCCATGCTCTGCCTTGTAGATCAGCTGGGCTGATCCGAAGTCCAGGCTTTGGCGCTGCGCGACGGTGACCTTGTGTCCGCGGGCGCGCAAAGAGTCCGGCACATCGCCAGGCACATGCGATTCCAGCGTGACCGTGGGGCCCGGCTCCACGCGAAACCGCGGAGCATCGCTCATCGCTTGCGGGTTTTGTCCGAAGCTGGCAAGCCGCGTCACCATCTGCACATGCCCCTGTGCCTGCATCGAGCCGCCCATGACGCCCATCGCCATCACGGGTGCGCCATCGCGCGTAATGAACCCGGGGATGATGGTGTGCAGTGGCCGCTTGCCTGGAGCGACGATATTCGGATGGCCCGGGACCAGGCTGAAGTCTTCGCCGCGATTGTGCAAACTGATGCCGGTGCCTGGAACGACCACGCCGGAGCCAAAGCCGTGGTAGTTCGACTGGATGTAAGAGACCATGGTGCCTGCCGCATCCGCTGACGCGAGATAGACCGTGCCGCCGGTCTTTGGCATGCCGGGGCCTGGGTTGGCCGCACGCTTCATGTCGATGAGCTTCGCGCGCTCTGCCAGATACGCAGCGTCGAGCAAGTGCGCAGCCGAGACGGGCGACATGGCAGGGGCATCAGCGGCATACTTGCTGAGGTCGGCAAAGGCCAGCTTCATCGCCTCCAGGCCAACGTGGTAGTAGTCCGCGCTGTCCTGTCCCATCCCTGCCAGGTCGAAGTGGTCCAGCATTCCCAAAGCCATCAGTGCCGCGATCCCTTGGCCATTAGGCGGAATCTCGTGCAGCGTATAGCCGCGAAACGACTGCGCAATGGGCTCGACCCATTCGGCCCGGTGCGCCGCAAGATCGGTTGCGCGCAGCGCACCGCCGCACTGCCTGGCAAATGCTTCGATCTTCTCGGCAAGTTCGCCCCGGTAGAAGCTCTCGCCGCCGCTCTCGGCAATCTGCTCCAGCGTCCTGGCTTGTGCCGGAAAGCGCCAAAGCTCACCGGCGCGCGGAGCACGCCCTTCCCATGTGAACGCGTCGCGAAAGCCCGGTTGGTCGATATACCGTGGAACCTGGTTGGCCCACTGCCTCGCAATTTGCGGCGACACCATGAAGCCTTCCTGCGCATACCGAATGGCCGGTTCGAACAGGCGCGCAAAGGGCAGCTTGCCAAAGCGATCCGACAGCGCCTTCCAACCCGCAACCTGGCCCGGCACAGTCACCGAACCCCAGCCCTTCTCCGGCATCTTGTCATGCCCGTCAAAATACTGCGGCGTCCAGAGCGAGGGCGCGCCTCCGCTGGAGTTCAAACCATGCAACCTGCCTTCATGCCACACCAGCACGAACATGTCGCCGCCAATCCCGTTCATGACGGGTTCGACCACCGTCAGCGCAATAGCGCAGGCAAGCGCGCTATCGATGGCGTTGCCCCCCTGGTACAGCATACTCAGGCCGGCCTGCGCCCCCAAAGGCTGGCTGGCGCTCACGGCATTGGCCGCGAGCAGTGGCATCTTTTGCGAGGTATAGGGGAACGACCAGTCAAGGGGCTGCATGCCCCAAAGTATATTCGTGTATCCAATCAAAGTGAATGGCCATCATGCTCACACCCTTTTCCAGCCCCGCAACGGCCGAGGAAGAAGCCTATCGCTTCCTTCTCAACGGAATCCGCATGGGCCAGTTCAAGGCGGGCGACCGCTTGGTGCCCGAGGAGATTGCATCGCAACTGGGGATGAGCCGAATGCCGGTGCGCGAAGCGTTCCGGCGCCTTGCGACGCAAGAACTGCTGACCATCCGCCCCAACCGCGGTGCGGTGGTGCGCGGCCTGAACCACCAGGAGGCGATCGAGGTGTTCGAAATGCGTGCGGTGCTCGAAGGTCTGGCAGCAACCGCCGCGCTGGACCGGATCGGCCCTGCAGACATCGATGAACTGGAGCGACGGCTGGACGCCATGGACCGGTGCGCAGAAGATCTTTCCGCGTGGGTCACCGAGCACCGTGACTTCCATTTGTACCTGTGCGGCCTGAGCGCCCGCCCGCGGCTGGTGGCGCAGATTGCGGCGCTGCACGTGTGCATCGAACCCCATATGCGGTTGTGGCTGCAGTCAACCTACAAGCCCAGGCCGAGCCGCGAGGAGCACGGCTTCATCATCGACGCGCTGCGCCGCAAGCGCCCGGAATTGATCGAAGCAGTGGTCCGCGAGCACGTCAGCAGCACGCTGGTAACGCTCGCCAAGCTCATGCGCACATAACCAGCATTTGGCGATGAATTGGATACAGTCTTACGCTTTCTCGCCTTGGCTGTAAGCAGGCGCGGACGCGCAATGCCGCTCGGACTTCCCTGCAGTCAAGATAGGAACCGAAGGGCTGAATGCGCGGGGCGTGCGCCCTCCCAAGCGCGGGTGCATGCCGCGGCGTGCACCGAACATGATCTATCACCAAACCAGACTAGGCTGATCCAAGTCACCGCACCTCGTTATCGCAAGCGGCTGCCCATGTCATATTCACCGAAAGCTGCGGCAGGCGGCTAGACCTCGGCTATCTATGGGTGACAGCGCCACTGGACAATCCGTCCAGTGCGCCTGCGAGGGCGCGTCTTATGATCCGTGAAGCTCGCCACCAGTGCACTGTGGGTGATGCCGGAAAAACTGCGCAAAAGCCGTTCCCGCATGCGGGGTCAGGCACCGCGCCAAGGCAATCCGCACCTTTGCCCACCCCATCACGTACATCCCAGCCCCAACACTATGTCCAAGCTCAAATCCAAGTGGACCGACTGGCTCCACTCCCGCGCCAACGTACTCAACCACTCCAGGGGCCTGCGCCTGGAGCGCTTCACCAGTGAGGACCTGGACCAGATTGCCGACTGCGACGATGTGCTCGAACTGAAGCTGGACCGCAGCAAGATGAAAGAGCCCTTGGACCTGGCGCGCATCGCCCACATCACCAGCCTGTGCAAGCTGGAGCTGGAGGGGCTGAAATTCACGAACCTGGAGGCGCTGCGGGCGCTGCCCCGCCTGCAGACGCTGATCATCGACAATTGCAAGTTCTCCAACTTCGATGCGCTCAACGGCTTCAAGGTGTTGAGCCACCTGTTTCTGTACGATAACAAGCTGGCGGCTTTTCCTGCGGGGCTGGACCTGCCGCAACTCGAGGCGCTGTTTCTGTCGGGCAACGGCATCGCGGACCTGGGCTTTGTGCAGAGCTACCCCGGCCTGGCCTCGCTGCAGCTGAGCCGCAACCAGATCACCGATCTGTCCCCGTTGGCCGCATGCCCGGCCGTGGTGGACCTGGACGTGCAGGACAATCCCATCACCAGCCTGGCGCCGCTGGCAGGCAGAAAGTTCACCCGCTTCTATGCCGACCCACAGCACCGCGAGGAACAGATCGCCCTGCGGCTGAAGCAGGATGAATGGCCCAGGGGGGAGCCCATCGCAGAGGACGACAAGGCGCCGCGCCGCGTGGCCGACCTGATGGCGAAAAATGATTGGCCAGCGCTCTACGCGATCACCGACCTGGCGCTGCTGGGCCAAGCCTTCGCCAGTCTGGTGGACCGGCGTTGCGACGCAGCGACCCTGCGCGGCGCACTGGCGCACCCGGCGCAGGGCGCCTTCCACGCCATGGTCGCCAAGGGGCTGCGCCCGGACGATGATGTGTCGGACCTGGTGGTGCACGTGCTCTGTGGGTACGGCGAACGCACCATCGCGCCGATGACCGAGTGCTTCTACACGGCGCTGGCTCGGCCCACCTACCAGGACGAGTTCTACGTCGGCAAGATGAAGAACGAGCACGAGATCATCATGTGCGTCCTGTCGGGTATCGCCAGCCCGGCCTGCACCGACCTGTTTCTTGCCTTCTTCAACGAGCGCGAAGGCTTCTCCGAGAACCACCTGTACCTCTACAAAAACCTGCTCGACATGGTGGGAAAGACCAAGTCTGCGCAGTTGGTGGAGCCCATCATGGACCTGCTGCGCTTTGAGGGGCGCATCATCGGCGGCGACGCGGCCTTCATGAAGAAGATCTTCAAGGCCATCGGCCAACTGGGCACTAAGGCCGACGCAGCGGTTCTAGCCAGCCGATTCGACGCCGCCGCCGATGACCGGCCTGACGTGGTGCAAGCGTACGAAGCAACGCTTGAGCGCTTGGGGCGGAAAAAGATCTGAACCGTCGGTCTCGAAAAACGCTGGGGTAGCACTTTGCGCGCTATGCAGCGGCTACCAGCCGAAATGCAGGATACGTGAGGTAGGTGCTGCAGCTGGTTCAGCGTACAACAGGCTCTAAGGCCCTTCAGCCAATCGATTCAACCTGGCGGTACTGCTGATACGCCCGGCCAAAGCGATTGGCCAGGAAGTCCGGGAGGGCCACTTGCTCCTGGCGAATGAACCCGCGCTGGGGCAGCTTCTGTTCCCGAAACAGGTCCAGGGCCGCACAGATCCCCGCAGCGGTTGTGATCTGGATGGCGGACAACGGGTACGCACCATCACGCTCGGCGAAGATCTTGCGCGCGAATACCTCCTGCACGAGCGAGCCGTTCTTGGTGCCTGAGACGGTGACGAACACCAGCACCACGTCCTGCATGGTGGCGGGCATGCTGCGCCGAAGAACGGTCTTGAGCGTGTCCTGGTCGCTCTTGAGTTGCAGCTCGTCCAGCAGAAATTGCATCAACGCGCGATGCCCTGGGTAGCGCACCGTCTTGTAGTCGAGGTTGCGCAGCTTTCCGTCCCACGTCTCGCACAAGGTTCCCAGGCCACCAGACGTGTTGAAGGCTTCGTACTCCACCCCGTCCAGCGAAAAGTGCTCCAGCCCCTCCAGCGGCAGGGCCGAGATCACCCGACCATCGTGTATGGCCTCGCACGGATGGCAGTACTCATTGATCAGGCCATCCACGCTCCACGTCAGGTTGTACTTGAGCGCATTCGTGGGAAAAGCCGGCAGCGCGCCCACGCGCATCTTCACGTCGTGCAGGGCCTCAAAGCCGCTGGCAAGGTGGTGCGCCACTATCCCGATGAAGCCCGGGGCAAGGCCGCACTGCGGCATGAACGCAGTCTCGGCGTCCTGTGCGAGACGCTTGATTTCCTGGGTTGCCGCCACGTCCTCCGTCAGATCGAAGTAGTGGCAACGGGCGCGCAAGGCCGCCTGGGCAGCAGAAATTGCCAGGTGGTACGGGAGCGCATTGACCACTGCGGAGTGCCCGTCCAGGGCATTCGTGAGTTCTTCGGCACTTGATGTGTCGATGCACGTTGTACGGATGCCTTTTTGGGCCAGCCGATCCAATGCCGCCTGGTCGCGGTCGAAGACCGTCAACGCAAAGTCGCCACTGGCGTGCAGCAGTTGGGCAATGGTCTGGCCGATGTGGCCTGCGCCGAGAAGAGCTACTTTCATGCGAATTTCCTTCAGAACGGTACTGGGGTGTGGAGACCCACCCAGTGTTCCGAAACCCCCTGACGAAAAAAAGTATGAGTTCGACGAAATGGCACAGATTTTCGCCGCAATGGCAGACAATGCTGACGAATCGTCACCTTGTCATTCTTTTTGCTTTCGTCCCCTCACCATGAACGCGCCGACCAACCTTCCCGAAACACTGCTGCGCGACAAATTCGATCGGGAGCTGATTGCGCTGCTGCAGGCCAACGCGCGCGAGAGCACTGCCAACCTGGCCCGCAGGCTCGGCGTGGCCAGAACAACGGTCGTGGCACGCCTTGCAAAACTCGAGGCCAACGGCCTCATCGGCGGCTACTCCGTGCGCCTTGGCGGCGAAGCCGTCGCACGGGGCGTGCAGGCATTTGTGGGGATCGTGGTGCAGCCCAAGGCCGGCAGAGAAGTCATCAGGGAGCTGACGAAGTTTCCCGAGTTGCTGCAGCTCGCATCGGTCAGCGGCGAGTTTGACTACATGGCCACCCTTCGGGCAGACAACACGGCGCGGCTTGACGTGCTGCTGGATCAGATTGGGGAGATCGAGGGAGTCACCAGGACCAACACCTCGGTGATTCTCGCCCTTCGCATCGACAGAGGGGGTTAGGCCTGAAGCTGCACTTTCCCTTTGTCAGCCAGCACCACGAGCGAGGCTCGCCGGTGGTGGAGATTGGCACGGGGCCAGCGCCCGTCGGCAGGGGAATTGGACGCGCATGCGCATGGCCCAAGCCGGGTGGCGCAGACAATCACGGCATGTCCCCTCACTTCAAAATTCTCTACCTGTTCGTTTCCGCCCACGGCTGGCTGGCCGAAGTCAAACGGCTGCACATGGCCGCCGGTGCGCCGAAGGATCAGGTTTACCAGTGGGCATGGATCAGCACGGCCCAAGTAGTACCGCTGCGCTTTGTCAGCATGGCAGCCACCGAGCCCCGACAGCAGCGCGAGTTTGAAGAAGCCAGCCTGTGGTTCGACACCAGGCGGGGCGCGCTGGCCTGGCATGGCGGCGCTACGGTGGCGCTGGAAGTTCAGGCCGACAATGCATTGCCGTCGCCGCAAGAGCAGCTGCTGCAAGCGCATTTCAGCATGGCTTGACTGCCCGCGCTGGCGCTTGATACGGATTTGCATGCAATCGGATAACTAGGCGGGGGGCCGCAGACAGTGCTTCAGCACGGCAAGGCGACTCAACGACGTTATACGGTTGAAGGCAAATTCGTATGATGCGATTCGGTGATCTGGGTGAGGCGGCCGTAGGTGTTTTGCACGTGCGCGGCGGCAGCCGCGATGCTGGCTGGAACGGTGACATCCAGCGCCAGGGGCTCAACGCTCAGGCCTTCGGACTGAAGGGCCTGCGCAGCCTTGGCCGCAGTGGCAATGCTGCGGCCGGCAAGCAGCACGTGGACACCGGCCTGGGCGAGCTGGCGGGTGGTGGCAAGTCCTATGCCGCGGGTGGCGCCCGTGACGAGGGCAATTTTGGGCTGGTTGGTCATGGTGATGTCCGGTCAAGGTGGGAGAACAAATCGAGAGCCAGGCTCATTTGCGGCGTGTGTAGCTGTAGCTGATGCCCCGCCACTTCACCGGCGCAGATCCAGCCAGCGTGAAGTACTGGTCCTTCACTTCGTGGTCCGCATCCTGGCGTGTGATCACCTGCTCCATGCGCCAAAACTGGCCAATGGCGATGTCCCCAATGATATTGGGCGAGGCAAAGGGCAGAAAGCTCATGAAAATGCGCTGTTCAGGATCGGGGTCGATGCTGTAGGCCACCATCATTCCGTCCGGCACGCGGCCGTCCATGGACATGTATTGCCAGCGTCCTTCCTGCTTGTTGAAGGTCAGGAAGTCGGCGCGGGTAAAGGCTGCACCGGGTGCGCCGGGCACCGTGCGCAACACCTCTTCCAGCATCGGCCCGATCATGCGGCGCTCGGCCACCAGGCCCGTCTGCACAGTGGGCGTGGCGCCGGGCTTTTCCCAATTGGTGATGGTCACGTCCCAGGTTCCCGCGCGCTGAACGAGGGCCTTGGCTTCGGGGCCGAATTCGTTGAGCTTGTCCATCACGGACTGTGCATCGGCGGCGTTGGCCGGCACTGCGAAAAGGGTGGACGACAGCGCCAGCACAGCGGCGATGGCGGGGAGTACGCGGTGGGGTTTCGATGGCATCTTTGTTCCTTGGGTCGGCGTCGACATCGACACCGATGGAACAAAGTGTATTGACCGATGGATGAATGATAATCACCAGATAGAGCATCGATCTCACAACCAGGAGTGGTGAATGGACCGCCTTGCCAGCATGGCTACCTTTGTCAAGGTCGTCGACCTGGGCTCCTTCGCAGCAGCGGCGATGGCGCTGAAAATGTCGCCGCAGATGGTCGCCAAACACGTTGCCTACCTCGAAGCGCGCCTGGCCACGCGCCTGCTCAACCGCACCACCCGACGCCAGAGCCTGACCGAGATCGGCAAGACCTACTACGAGCGCTGCAAGGTGGTGCTGGCAGAGGTGGACTGGGCAGACGCCGCAGGCGACAACGCGACCGGCAGGCCGCGCGGGCGCTTGCGTGTCAACGCCCCGCTTTCGTTCGGTACCCACACCCTGGTGCCGCTGGTCGCGCGCTACCTGCGCCAGCATCCGGAGGTCGAAATCGAATTGGTGCTCAGCGACCGCTATGTCGACCTGATCGAGGAAGGCTTCGAGGCCGTCTTTCGCATCGGGCGGCTGGCCGATTCGTCGCTGACTGCGCGTGCGCTGCGCCCCTTTCGCTCGCTGGCATGCGCATCGCCTGCGTACCTGCAACAACGCGGAACCCCGCGCGACCCGGCAGACCTGCTTGCGCACGTATGCCTGGGCTATGTCGGCACGCGGCCCGGGTCGACCGACTGGCGGTTCATGCGAGACGGGCGCACATTCGACGTACCGGTGCGCGGCCCCCTGCAGGTGAACAACGCCGCCGCCTTGCTCTCAGGTGCGCTGGAGGGGTTTGGCATCGCCTTCATCGCAGAAGATCTGGCACGGGCTTCCATTGCCTCGGGCGCGCTCGTGCGCGTCTTGCCCGACTTCGAGACCCCGTCACGCCCGATGCACCTGCTGTTCCATGCCGACAGGCGGCTGACCAGCAAACTTCGCAGCTTCGTAGATGCGGTCACGCGGGAAATCGGACTCGATGATCCCCCGAATTCAAAATGAGCGCGGTGCGGTGACCCGTCCCCGCAGCCTCATGCCCGGTGCGCGATGCCAGCGCCCGCAGCGCGCTCGATCTGCGCTTGCAGCGGGGCCAGAAAGCCATCCATGGTCTGGGCCTGCAGATCGACGGCCTTGGCACCGCCGCCCGCCACCACGGTCACGTCCTCGATGCCGATGACGCCGAGGATGAGCCGCAGATACTGCGTGGCGATGTCGCGATCGCGAATGGGCGATCCCTCGGTGTAGACGCCGCCCGAGGCCATTAGCAGGGTTGCCTTCTTGCCTTTGACCAGGCCCTGGCCGTCCAGGCCGAGCGTCGCGCCCTTGCGCACGATATGGTCCACCCAGGCCTTGAGCGACGCGGGGACGTTGTAGTTGTAGACCGGGGTCGAGATGACCAGGTGCCCGGCCGCGAGCACCTCGGCGACCATCTCGTCCGACAGCCGCAGTTCGTCCCGCATCGCCTGCGTTTGGTTCGCGGGCGGCGTGAAGTAGGCATGCAGCCAGGGCGCCGTGACGAACGGGGGCGCGCCATCGGCATCGGCCAAGTCGCGGTGCACGACATGGCCACCCGGATGGGCGGTGCGCCAGGCCGCAAGAAAGCGCTGGGTCATCTGGCGCGAGACGGATTGGGCGCCGCGCGGGCTGGTCTCTACAACGAGGAGTCGGGTCATGCGAGTTTCTTTCCTTCTTTCGGGGTGGCTGGTGGGCCCGGTGGGTGCGCCGGACGAGGCCGCCAGTGGCGTCGTGAAGAGACTTTAGGCGCCACCTTGCTTCTGCGGAAGCGATGAAAATGTGATACTTTCCATCTGCTTTATAGATGGATATGGGAGATGGACGGATGATTGGTAGCCTCACCCTTGACCAGCTGCGCGTGCTGGTGGCCATTGCCGACACGGGCAGTTTTTCGGCCGCCGGGCGCAGGCTCAGGCGTGTGCAGTCGGCGGTGAGCCAGGCGGTCGCCAACCTGGAGCAGGTGCAGGGCGTGGTGCTGTTCGACCGCCAAGGCCATCGCCCCCAACTGACCGAGGTGGGCCGTGTGCTGGTAGACCAGGCCCGGCTCGTGCTGGCCAGTGCCTCACGCTTCGAGGCGGTGGCGGCCAGCACGCGGGCGGGGGTGGAGCCGCAGTTGGCCATCGCCATCGACCCGCTGGTGCCCACCGCCCCGCTGATCGACAGCCTGCGCGCGCTGAGCCAGGCCTTCCCCGACCTGCCGGTGCACTTTTCGACCGAAGGGCTGGGCGGGTCGCTGCGGCGGCTGCGCAGCGACTCGGCGGCCATGGCGCTGTGCCTGCTGCTGCCGGGCGTGCCCGAGGACATTGCCGCCTACCCGTTGCTGCGCACCCCCATGCGCGCGGTGGCCGCGCCGGGCCATCCGCTGGCCGCGCTGGGCCGCCCGGCCACGCAGGGCGACCTGGCGCCGCACGTCCAACTGGTGCTGTCGGACCCGGCCGATCCGGGCGGCCCCAACTACGGCGTGGCGGGCACCCGGCTGTGGCGTTTTGCCGATCTGGGCCGCCGCATGGACTTCCTCTTGGCGGGATTCGGCTGGTGCCGCATGCCCGAGCACCTGGTGGCAACGGCCATCGCGTCAGGGGCACTCATCGCCATCGAGATCCGCGACGACCCCACTCCACCCGAAGGGCTGACCATCTACGCCGCCCACCGGCGTGACCGCGCGCTCGGCGTGGCAGGGCGATGGCTGCTCGACGACCTGCGTCGCAGACTGGTCCACTGAAACCAACGCCACCACCACCATCGGCGCGCCTGGCACCGCGCAGCATCTCCTATACTGCCGGCCGCCTGCAGGGCGGCGCCTCGCCCCGAAGCATTCCGCAACATCCCGCACCGTGCAACGCAGCCCGCACACGCTGCCCCGCGCCGCATTGCCATGAATACACCCGACGACCACTATTTTGAAATGAACCGCATCGGCTGGGACCGCCGCGCCCGCGTTCACTTCGGATCCAGGTTCTACGACGTGGAGGGCTTCATGGCGGGCGCCACCTCGCTGCACGACATCGAGCTGGGCCAGTTGCAGGAGGTGGCTGGCAAGCGGCTGCTGCATCTGCAATGCCACTTCGGGCTGGACACCTTGTCGTGGGCCCGCAAGGGCGCCGTGTGCACCGGGGTGGACATCTCGCCGGTGGCCATCGACAAGGCCCGGGAGCTGGCAGCCCGCACCGGCCTGGGCGCTGATTTCGTGTGCTCGGACGTCTACGGCTTTGGCGCTGGCGGCGCGCAGGCGTTCGACATCGTGTTCACCTCGTACGGGGCCCTGTGCTGGCTCCCCGACCTGGCCCGCTGGGCGCAGGTGGTGGCTTCGCACCTGGCGGTGGGGGGCCTGTTCTACATGGTTGAGTTCCACCCCCTGCGCGACCTGCTGGCGGGGCAGCCGTACTTTGGCAGTGCGGCGCCAGACATCGAAGAAGAAGCCACCTACACCGACAACGGGGCAGGCGCCGTAGCCCAACTGGCCACGTGGTCGCACCCGCTTTCAAGCGTCATCAACGCCTTGGTGGGCGCGGGCATTCGGATAGAGCGCGTGGACGAGTTTGCCTACAGCCCGTACGACTGTTTTGAAGGCATGGTGGAGCGAGAGCCGGGCAGGTTCTACATGGACCACCAGGGCCATGATGTCCCCATGGTGTACAGCATCACCGGCCGCAGGCTCGCCTGATACGGCAGTGGCCGAGCCGTACCCGCAGACGTGGCGGGCAGGGCCACCGCGCGCGCCCTACCTCGGTAGGGTTACGCCAGGCGGCAGGCGCATCCCTTGTGCCGGGGACCAATGGCCCGTTCACCTTCGCCGCGCCGATTGCCAAGGCAGGGATGCGGCTGAAACAAATGGCTTCCCCTGGCTGATTTCGTAACGCTTTGTTTGGCTGACAGGGTGTGGTGACGCGAATCACCGCTTTTCGCAAGGCGCCGCAATACCATGGCGCTTGAGAGGCACCCCTGCTGATCGTAAAAAAACATTCGCCAGATTTCAGGGAGGGGAGGCTGTCACCGTGGCGTGTCCATCGATCGATCATTCGTTCGTTGCGCACGGACCTACTGAAGAGGCCAATGTAGGCTTCGGCAGGTCTCACCAATACTTCCAAAGATAGGTTTCTGATGAGATTACTTTCGATTTTTGCCAGGCATCGCTTGCGATCCATCGCCTCCCGCCACCTGGCGCCTGTGGCCTTCAAAATCTGGCTGATGTTCGCCCTGGTGGCAGGCATGGGCAGCGTGCACGCCGCCACGGTGGTGCACATGGCCACGGGCCCAGATAACTCCGCAGCGGTGCTCAGCGACGGGACGCTATGGACCTGGGGCGACAACCAGAGCGGGCAGTTGGGCAATGGCTCCATGGTGAGTGCGGACAAGCCCGTGCAGATCGGCAGCGGTTTCGCCCAGGTGGCCGTGGGCGCCATTGGCAAGTACATGGTGGCCCTCAAGACCGATGGCACCTTGTGGATGTGGGGCTCGGTGCAGCTGAGAAGCCAGACCCTGAACGAAACCCGGCCAGTGCAGGTCGGCAGCGGCTTTGCGCAGTTGATGACCTCGGACACCGCCAGCAAAACAGACGGCTCCGTCTGGTACTGGGGCCATGTGAAAAGCCTCTTCAAAGCGAGTGCCGGTGGCGACATGCTGGACCGGCTGCCACCCGCCTACCTGCAGATGGTCAATAACCGCAACAACGTGTTGTTCGTGCTGGGCGGCGGCGCCATACAGTTTGATTTTGTGCCCTTGGGAGAATGGGACTTGAACAACTGGGTCATCTGGAAGTACGGCTACGGCAGCGCCGGTCCGGTGGACCGTGGTTTTGTGCAGGTGGCCTTGGGCAACTACTCAGCCGCGGGCCTGAAGGATGACGGAACCCTCTGGCAATGGCGCTCTAGCGATGCCCCCGTGCTGGTGGGCGGCGGCTATCGCCAAGTCACCAAAGGTTTCTTCCACACGCTGGCGCTGAAGGCCGATGGCACGGCCTGGGCCTGGGGCACCAGCAACTACCGGGGCGAGTTGGGCAATGCCACTCTCACGGAGAGCGCAAGCCCGCAGCCCCTTGGAGGCGGGTATGCACAGGTAGCGGCATCCGCCCAGCACTCCCTGGCACTCACCACCGACGGCACGCTCCTGGCCTGGGGCAACAACAACGCAGGACAACTGGGTGTGGGGCCGGTGGGACAATCGCAACTGTCGCCGCTGCCCGTGGTGTTCGAAGGCGCGGGTGCACCAGGGCTGGGCACCATGGTGGCCACAGGGGCCCTGACCCGCCTGACGATCTCCGCGCACGTACAGATAAAACCCGAGCACCTCGCCAGTGGTGCCAAGGGGCATCCCTACCTCATAGCGATCACGCCCGACGGCACCATGTACACCTACTCGGTGCCCAATTTCGACCGCCTCAATCCTGTCAACCCACTGGCCTGGGCCGACCGCCTGCAAAACACGTCCTCCGTCTTGTTCGTGAACCAGGACCTGACCCACTTGTCTGGCACCGCCTTTTTCATCGGCTATGGACTGGGTGCGACCACCGCCGAGAGCCTGGGTGAAATGCTGAACAGCTATCGCTACAAGCGGGTCTACGACATTCAGTAGCCGGTACATTCCAAGGCAACGCCCGCCCGTACAGGTGGGCGATGGATGTCATCGGGGCATTCTCGAATTGCCCCGTGCGCGATCCTCACCCGCGCGCACGGGCCATCACACGCGCGTGGTGGTCTGCGTGTGTGCGAGCCGCTGCCGCGGCAGGCCCACAATGAGGGCATCGAACTGGGCCTGTGTGAGTGCGGTTGCTGCAGCGGCGCCCCATCGCTGGGCCAGGCAAAGCGTCGCTGGTTCAGGCGGTGCGTTGCGCACCACACGCCAAAGCCATCGTGCACCACCAGCTTCATCCGCGTGCCGCGCATTGGCAAAAAGGTAGGCGTGGTGGGCTTGCGCGGCGCCGAAGACTTGCACCACGCTGGCGATCAGGCGGTCGGCGCCGGCACGCATGTCCACGGGATCTACTGCGAGCCACAAACTGCCCCTGGGCGAAGCGCCGCTCCAGTTGCTCCAGCGGCATCTGCTGGTACAGCGCAACCAGTGAAAGCCGTTTCTTTTCGCTGAGGTCATTCACCATCGTGGCGGCCAAACGATAGGGTGGGTGGGCTGTGCTGGTGCCATGCGCCACCGCGAAGGCCTGTTCAGCCCGGGCCCAGCAGTTCCAGCGTGCGGGCGTCCTTCACGCCATCGAAATACCGCTGCAGCACGGCCTGGAACACGCTGTCGGTTGCAGACACCTCGCCAAACAGCGTCATGCTGGAGCACAGCTTCAGGTCGTCGGGGGTGCCCAGCACGTCGCGGGCAGATGCCGTTGGCAGCGCGAGCAGCAACTGGCAGCACTCGCGCAGACGGCTGCCCAGCACGGGGTGGTCGAGATACGCCTGGGCCTCGGCGCGCGACTGTATGGCGTAGCGCACCGCCATGTCACTGTGCCCCAGGCCCTTGAGCTGGGGAAACACGAACCACATCCAGTGCGAGCGCTTCTTGCCCGCCTTGAGTTCGGCAAGCACGCGCGCCCACACGGGCTCCTGTGCGCCCAGGAATCGGTCCAGAACGGGTGGTAAAGGCATGCCGCCATTGTATGAGCGCTATCGCGGCAAGCCCACTGCCGCCTGCGCCCTTGCACTGACCGCTTGCCGACACGCTCTTGACCCAGCCTCCTACAGAACGCAGCTGCATCGCCGCCGATGCTATGCGCACACCTACCAACCTGGAGAACACTGATGCGCAAGATGATCCTGATGGCCATTGCCGGATTCCTGTGGAAGAAATACAAGGCCCACAACGCCACCAACGCGCCCAACGCAACCGGCAGGGGGCCGGCAACGGCCGCCACCACCACGCCCTCGGCACGGCCCTGAGCACCGCGCGATAAGCAGGCGGCCGCGCCGGCCTGCGCACCCAGCACACCATTGAGGCGGTGCTGGGTGATTGCGAGCCAGGCAAGCCCACGGGGGGCCTGGCGGCATGGCGCAGGCACTGCCGACACCAGGCGCCGTGGCAGGCATTGATGCCGACCACGCGCACCTTGTCAGTTTGGAGTTTGGGCGAGACACCCTTCAGGTGACGCCCGTCACGCCCTGCCGCTTTTGGGGGGTTACCTGGCGTGGTGGCGGCAACCATAATTTGCCATTTTTGCCATGACCAACTCCACACCATCGACCCCTTCGCCGGCAGCGCCAACGCGCTGCATCGCCCTCGCCTGCCTGGCCCTGGCCGCATCGCTGGCGGCCTGCGGTGGGGGTGGCGGCGATGAAGCCGCAGGCCCATCACCGGCAGACCGCTTCACCATCGGCGGCACGGTCAGCGGGCTGGTCGCACCCAGCGCAGGCAGCAATACCCATGCCCCCAGGCTCGTGCTGCAGAACAACGAGGGCGACGACCTCACGGTCACAGCCAGTGGCCGCTTCGCCTTTGCCACGCCGCTCGCGGCAGGCAGCGCCTACGCGGTGCGGGTGCAGTCGCAGCCCGCCGGCCAGACCTGCAGCGTGGCCCAGGGCAGCGGTGCCGTGCCCGGCGCCGCAGTGCAGTCGGTGCAGGTGGCCTGCGCCCCCGCCGTGTGGGGCCTGCCCGAGGGCCTGTGGGTGCGCGAAGCCTGCGGCCCCACCGGCGCAACTGCCGGCCAAAGCGGGCGCAGCCTGTTTCGCCTGACGCGCCAGGACGAGACCCACGTCACCGTCACGCAGGGAACCATGGTCTACGACAACGCCCAATGCACGGGCACCGGCAAGGTGTTGACCGAAAGGGACTACGCGCGCTTCGAGGTGGACCGCAAGGAGACCCGCGGCGCGATCACGGCCTGGTGGGGCAGTTGGGACTACACCGTGAGCAGCGACCGCCCCACCCGCGCCGTGTTTTCGCGCTCAGGCCCCACCATGTGCTGGGACGTGGACCATTTCTGGGCCCAGTTCCCAACGATGGACCAAGTAGAAAGCGCAGTGGCCAGCGCGATCCCGTCACGCCAGTGCTACCTGCAGGCGGAGTGATCGGACTGCTTGCAGGCCTGCCCCCATGCGCGACGCAGCCATCGAACAAGCCATCCTGGCCCTGCTGGCTGAGCGCGCGCCGGGCAAGACCATCTGCCCTTCCGAAGTGGCGCGGGCGCTGGCCGGGGATGCCCAAGCGCAATGGCGCCCCATGATGCCCGCCGTGCGCAACGCTGCGGACCGGTTGGCCGGCGAAGGCCGCCTGCAAGTTCTGCAGCGCGGCCACGCGGTGGCCTCGGCTGTGCAGGCGGTGGGGCCGATCCGCCTGGCCAGGCCCGCCCCGCCCTGCACCACGTGACCCGCCAGACTGGGGCCTGAGCGACAATCTGCGGCCTTGCACCCGGGTCAGGGCATTCGGGAGCCCGGCGGGGCTGTCAGCGCCTGGATGAACGCAGCCAGACCCATGCACTCGGGGCTGCGGCTTTCATCCCAAAGGCACTGCACTCGCACACCCGCTTGCGAGAAGTGGACGTTGAATGCGTTGCCGGTGATCTCCAGATCACCGTGGTGCCCGGCCATGACGCTGCTGGCAAAACCCAGGTACCGGTCGCGGTCGTGCGCGGTGGGCATGTCGCTGTCGATCAGGTCGTACAGCCATGAAGGCATTGGTGCGTATCTCCCATCGGTGAACAGGTCCAATGGCGCAGCGGCCCCCTCCCCCTTGATCGTAAGCGCGACCCATTGCGCACGCTACCATTACCGGCACACAACATAGGGGGGGTCAAGCACCGCCACGCTCAAGGTGCAGACCTGGGTGGGCCGCAACCACATCGTCCTGGATGCCTGGGAGAACTATGTGCGTGGAGAACCCAAAGAGGTGTGCCCGGGCAAGTGACCGCCCCCGCCCGGCACCGCCCCTCGCGCGGTGAAGCCAGTCGGGACGTCGGTGCAAGCAGGTGGTTCAGCGCTTTGGCGGCAGCGGCAGATCCTTCAGCAGCCCGGCAATCAGCACATCCGCCCGGGCCTGCGCCTCGCGGTTCATCCACACCGAGAACGTCGCCATGGCCGCCTTGTTGGCGGCTCTTTCTTGCCAGTACCTGCCCAAGGGGAAGGACCTGAGCATCTACAGCCAGCAGCAGCTCGATGCGATAGCCGATGAGATCAACGAGCGCCCAAGAAAATGGCTGGGGGTACGATCACCCTTGGCGGTGTACCGAGAGTTGCTGATCAACAACCCGCAGCACTTCACCCTTGTTCATTGAAATCCAGGGTGTTGCGCATCGCTTTTGATCCGCATCACATGAAATGGGACTGCAAGTGCATTATTTTCTCAGCCAGGCACAACTGCCTGAGACAGCAGCCTGTCGCAAGCAGGTATTTGCAAACCTTGAAACCCGGTAACCACCACGTGATGGCCTCCACCGCATCCCTGTCAACCAAGCTGGTACGCATCGGCGCGGGGTTGCTGCTCGTCGCGCTCGCTTCCATCGGTCTCACGCTATGGGTGACCTGGCAGCTCGAAGGTGGAGCCGCAGCGGTGAACGAGGCCGGACGAATGCGCATGCAAACCTGGCGGATCACTAGCGTTGCGCAATCCGATCGTGCGCCGACCGAGGTGGCTGCGCTGGTGCAGCAGTTCGACCAGAGCTTGGAGTTGCTGCGCCGGGGCGACGCTGGCCGGCCGCTCTTCGTGCCCTGGGACGAAACGGTTGCCACCAAATTTGCCACAGTGGAGGCGCTATGGCAGAGCCAGCGCCCGCTGTGGTCACAAGGGTCGCCGCCCGATCCGACACAAGCCCTGGCCGCGGCCGACGCCTTCGTCGATGCCATCGACGCACTGGTGCTCGCCATCGAGCACCAGCTATCGGGTTTGACTGCCATCCTTAACCTGTTCCAGTTCCTCATGATGGCGCTGGCACTCCTCGGCGCGGTGGTGATGCTCTACACAGGCTACATGTACGTCATCAACCCGCTGGCCCACCTGCGCGAGAGCTTGCGCCGGCTGGAATCGGGCGACTTCAAGGCGCGCGTAGAGGTCGACACACTCGACGAGTTCGGCCAGGTGGCAGGGGGTTTCAACCGCATGGCCTCCACGCTGCAGACGATGTACGCTGGCCTAGAGAGCCAGGTAGAGGCCAAGACGCGCCACATCGAAGCGCAGCGCGCGCGGCTGGAGACGCTGTATGAGGTCAGCGCCTTCATGGCCCAGGCTGGCAGCATCGAAGAACTTTCTCGCGGCTTTTCCCAGCGCGTTCGCGCAGTGGTGAAGGCGGACGCAGTGGCGGTGCGCTGGAGCGACGAAGCCAGCCAGCGCTATCTGATGCTGGCCACCGACTGCTTTCCGCAGGACATGGTGGAAGCCGAGCGCAGTCTGCTGGCGGGGGCGTGTGCTTGCGGCAACCTGCAGCCCGATGCCCGCACCCGGGTGATCCCCATCCGCAGCCACGACGAGTTGGAGGTACGGCACTGCGTGCGCGCCGGTTTCGAGACGCTGGTGAGCGTGCCGGTGCGCCTGCAGCAGCGCCTCATCGGCGAGATCAACCTGTTCTACCGGTCGCAGACCAACCTGAGCGCAGGCGAGTCCGAGCTGTTGGATGCCCTGGCAAGCCACCTTGCCAATGCGCTGGAGAGCCTGCGCGCGGCCGCGCTGGAACGCGAGGCCGCGGTGGGCGAGGAGCGGGCATTGATTGCTCGCGAGCTGCATGACTCCATCGCGCAGTCGCTGGCCTTTCTCAAGATCCAGGTGCAGCTGCTGCGCACTGCGGCAACCAAAGGCCAAGACGCGCGAGTGATGAGCACGCTGGACGAACTCGACGAAGGTCTGCGTGAGAGCATCAACGACGTGCGAGAACTGCTGGTGCACTTTCGCACCCGCACCAACACCGACGACATCGAACGCGCCCTGCAGGAGACGCTGCAGAAGTTTCAGCACCAGACGGGCTTGCCAGCCAAGTTGCACGTCGAAGGCCACGGCCTTCCTCTGCCTGCCGATGTGCAGGTGCAGGTGCTGCACGTGTTGCAGGAGTCGCTCTCCAACGTGCGCAAGCACGCGGGGGCGCGCCACATTCAGCTTGATGTGATCAAGGGCGCGCGCTGGCGCTTTCGTGTGCGCGACGACGGTGCGGGATTCGACGTGCTGGACACGCCCGGTGATTCCCACGTGGGCCTGAAGATCATGCGCGAGCGCGCCGCGCTCATTGGCGCGCGGGTCGACGTAAGCTCCGAGCCCGGCAATGGCACCACCGTGACCCTGACGCTGCCACCCCACCCTGTGGCGGCCAGCCCTGTTGCAGCAATCACCAACGAACACCCCCTTCCATGAACGTCACACCCACCCACCCGATACAGTTACTCGTGGTGGACGACCACTCCCTGTTCCGTCGCGGGCTCATGGCCCTGCTTTCGCAGGACACACGCTTCGAGGTGACTTGCGAAGCGGGTGACGTAGGCGAGGCACTGCGCTGCGTTGCGCGCCAGCGACCTGACGTGATCCTGCTCGACAACCACCTCCCTGGCGTGTTGGGCGTGGACGCCATCCCCGCGCTGCGCGAGGCCGCGCCTGGCAGCCGCGTGCTCATGCTCACTGTGAGCGAAAACGAGGCCGACCTGGTGGCCGCGCTCAAAGCCGGCGCCGACGGGTATTTGCTGAAGACGGTGGAGTCGCACCACCTGTGTGAGGCCATTGTCAAGGTGATGGACGGTGAATCGGTGGTGAGCCCGGAGATGACGACCAAGCTGGTATCGGCCTTGCGCTCCCAGCCCGCCGCCGACGGCCCTGGCACTTCTATCGTTGCACCCGTGACTAGCTCGGATGCCGAGCTCGCCTCGCTGTCGGTGCGAGAACTCGAGATCCTGCACCTGATCGCGCGCGGCGACAGCAACAAACACATCGCCCGTCAGCTCGACATTGCCGAGACCACGGTAAAGATACACGTGCAGCACATCCTGCGAAAACTCCACCTCACCTCGCGTGTGCAGGCGGCGGTATTCGCCGCCCGACACGCTTCATAGCAGGCCCGCCAATTGCCCTTCTCGAGTGCTGGAGTGCCGCCCAGCTCGCTCGCGGTGGATGTCGGCAGCGCGTAGGGCAACAACGCTCTCGCGCATTGATCCAGGTCAACCGGCGGCCACAAACCGGTTGAGGTAGTTCTTCTGGACGCCCTGAGTCCTCCCACCATCGTTCTTCAGAGCCGCCCTGACCACCCGGGTGACGGATAGCCACCAGCGTGCCCATCGCCGACAGTCTTGCCATGCCCCGCATGGAGAAAGACAACATGGCCTCTGAATTGAACAACGACAAAAAAGCTTGGTCGGTGCTGATCGTCAGCACCGTGGCGTTCACCGTGTGCTTCATGGTCTGGATGATGTTCGGCGTCATAGGCATCCCGATCAAGAAGGCGCTCGACCTCAATTCCACCCAGTTCGGCCTGCTCATGGCCACACCGGTGCTCACTGGCTCGCTGGTGCGAGTGCCCCTGGGCATCTGGACCGACCGCTTTGGTGGCCGCATCGTGATGGCCCTGCTCATGGCCATCACCGTGCCGGCGATCTGGCTCATGAGCTACGCCACCGCCTACTGGCACTTCCTCACCATCGGCCTGTTCGTGGGTCTCGCGGGCGGCGCGTTCTCGGTCGGCACGCCCTATGTGGCGCGCTGGTTCCCCAAGCACCGCCAGGGCATGGCCATGGGCGTGTACGGCGCGGGCAACTCGGGCGCCGCGGTCAACAAGTTCGTAGCCCCGGTGCTGCTGGTCGCCTTCGGCTGGACCATGGTGCCGCAGGTGTACGCGGCCATCATGCTGGGCACGGTGGTGCTGTTCTGGCTGTTCACCCACAGCAACCCCGACCACCTGGTGCCAAGCAACGTGTCCTTCATGGATCAGCTCAAGGCGCTGAAAGACCCCAAGGTGCTCAAGTACTGCCAGTATTACAGCATCGTCTTCGGCGGCTACGTGGCGCTCTCGCTGTGGATGGTGCAGTACTACGTGGGCGAGTTCGGTCTGGACATCCGAGTGGCCGCGCTGCTGGCGGCCTGCTTCTCGCTGCCCGGTGGCGTGTTGCGCGCGGTGGGCGGCGTGATGTCGGACAAGTTCGGCGCGCACAAGGTCACCTGGTGGGTGCTGTGGATGAGCTGGGTCTGCCTGTTCCTGCTGTCGTACCCGCAGACCGATTTCACCGTGGCAACGGTGGATGGCCCCAAGACCTTCCACATCGGCCTCAACGTGTACCTCTTTACCGCACTGATGTTCATCCTGGGCATCGCCTGGGCCTTTGGCAAGGCCAGCGTCTTCAAGTACATCAGCGACGACTACCCGAAGAACATCGGCGCCATCAGCGGCATCGTGGGACTGGCCGGTGGCCTGGGAGGCTTCGTGCTGCCCATCCTTTTCGGCGTGTTGATGGACCTCACCGGCATCCGATCAAGCGCATTCATGTTGATGTACGGCGTAGTGTGGGTCTCGCTCATCTGGATGTACTGGACCGAGGTGCGCAAGACCGAAGTCATGGGCGCCAACGCCAAACCCTATTCCCTTCAGAACTGACGCTCCGCGTTGCTTGCCACTCTCATGAACAACACATCCAAAGTCGAACCTGACATCGTCGATTGGCGCCCGGAAGACCAGACCTTCTGGAACGCCACCGGCAAGCGCATCGCCTACCGCAACCTCTGGATTTCCGTGCCGGCCCTGCTGTGCGGCTTCGCCGTCTGGGGCATGTGGGGAATCATCACGGTACAGATGCTCAACCTGGGCTTTCCCTTCACCCAGGCCGAGCTGTTCACGCTTACCGCCATCTCCGGCATCTCGGGCGCCACCATGCGCATCCCGGCGTCCTTCCTGGTGCGGCTGGCCGGTGGGCGCAACACCATCTTCCTCACCACGGCGATGCTGCTGGCACCGGCCATCGGCACCGGCTTTGCGCTGCAGCACCCCGAGTGGCCGCTGTGGTCATTCCAACTGCTGGCGCTGTGGTCCGGCGTGGGTGGCGGCAACTTCGCCTCCAGCATGTCCAACATCAGCACCTTCTTTCCCAAGCGGCTGCAGGGTACGGCCCTGGGCCTGAACGCCGGCCTGGGCAACTTCGGCGTGACCACGATGCAGATCGTCATCCCGCTGGTGATGACGCTGCCCTTGCTGGGCGCCTTCGGTGGTGAGTCGATGACGCTGGTGAAGGACAGCGGCTGGATCTTCGGCAAGATCGCCGCCGGCACGCCCACCTGGATCCAGAACGCTGGCTTCGCCTGGGTGATCTCGCTCGTGCCACTGTCGATCCTGGCGTGGTTCGGCATGGACAACCTGAAGTCCGTGTCGCCCGACGCCGGTCACCCCATCGCCGCGTTCGCCAAAGTCACCTACCTCTACACCCTGGCCTTCATCCCGGCCATCTTCATGCTCTGGCTGTATCTGCCGGCCCCCACCGGGCTGGGCATCCTGAACATGTGGATCGCCATCCCGCTGGACATCATCCTCGCGCTGCTCATGATGCGCGTGGCCGCCTTCGGTGCCATGAAGGAGAACGTGGCAAAGCAGTTCGCCATCTTCCGCAACAAGCACACCTGGTCGCTCACCGCGCTCTACATCGTCACTTTCGGCTCCTTCATCGGTTTCTCGATGGTGCTGCCGTTGGCCATCACGGTGATCTTCGGCTTCCAGCACGTGGCGGACGCCGCCGGTGTGATGACGCACACGCTGAAAAATCCGAACGCACCCTCGGCCTTGACCTATGCCTGGATCGGTCCTTTCGTCGGTGCCGCGGTGCGGCCCATCGGTGGCTGGATCTCCGACAAGGTCGGCGGCTCCATCGTCACGCAGGTCATCTCGGCGGTGATGGTGCTCGCTTCCGCCGCGGTGGGCTACGTGATGATGCAGGCCTACACCTCGGCCACACCCGAGCAGTACTTCCCCGCCTTCATCGGCCTGTTCATCGTGCTGTTCTTTGCCAGCGGCATCGGCAACGGCTCGACCTTCCGCACCATCGGCGTCATTTTCGACCGCCAGCAGGCCGGCCCCGTGCTGGGCTGGACCTCGGCCGTGGCCGCCTACGGCGCCTTCATCGCCCCGGTGGTTATCGGCGCGCAGATCAAGGCCGGAACCCCGCAGTTCGCCATGTACGGCTTCGCCATTTTTTATGCCGTCTGCCTGGTCTTGAACTGGTGGTTCTACCTGCGCAAGGGCGCAGAGATCAAGAACCCCTGACCCCGCGCACCTCAGATGCCACGCCCCCATTTCCGGAGACATTCATGAGCCATTTTCTCGACCGCCTTTCCTACTTCTCGCTGCCGCGCGAAAACTTCTCGGGCAACCACGGCCATACCACCGGCGAAGACCGGACCTGGGAAGACGCCTACCGCAACCGCTGGGCGCACGACAAGATCGTGCGCAGCACCCACGGCGTGAACTGCACCGGCTCGTGCTCGTGGAAGATATACGTCAAGGGCGGCATCGTCACCTGGGAAACCCAGCAGACCGACTACCCGCGCACACGCTGGGACATGCCCAACCACGAGCCCCGCGGCTGCGCGCGCGGGGCGTCCTACAGCTGGTACCTCTACAGCGCCAACCGCGTGAAATACCCCATGGTGCGCGGGCGCCTGCTGGAGCGCTGGCGTGCCGCGCTCAGCGTTGCCAAGACCCCGGTGGACGCCTGGGCCACCATCGTCGAGAACCCCGAAGCCCGTCGCGACTACCAGCAGGTGCGTGGCATGGGCGGCTTCGTGCGCAGCACCTGGGACGAAGTCAACCAGCTGATCGCCGCAGCCAACGTCTACACCATCAAGCAGCACGGACCCGATCGCATCATTGGCTTCAGCCCCATCCCGGCCATGAGCATGGTGAGCTACGCCGCCGGCTCGCGTTACCTCTCGCTCATCGGCGGCGTGTGCATGAGCTTCTACGACTGGTACTGCGACCTGCCGCCGGCCAGCCCGCAGGTCTGGGGCGAGCAGACCGACGTGCCCGAATCGGCCGACTGGTACAACAGCTCGTTCATCATCGCCTGGGGGTCCAACGTACCGCAGACGCGCACACCCGATGCCCACTTCTTCACCGAGGTGCGCTACAAGGGCGCCAAGACGGTGGCAGTGACACCCGACTACTCCGAGGTGGCCAAGCTCTCCGACCTCTGGCTGCACCCCAAGCAGGGTACAGATGCAGCACTCGCCATGGCCATGGGCCACGTGGTGCTGAAGAACTTCTATTTTCCCGATGACGGCAAGCCACGCAGCAGCTACTTCGACGACTACGCGCGCCGCTACACCGACCTACCACTGCTCGTGATGCTCAAGGAACACGTGTTGGCAGACGGCACCAATACCCTTGTGCCCGACCGCTACCTGCGTGCCAGCGATTTCAACGGCCAGCTCGGCCAGCAGAACAACCCGGAGTGGAAAACCGTCGCCTTCGATACCGATGGCAAGGCCGTGTTGCCCAACGGCTCGATCGGTTTCCGCTGGGGCGAAGCCGGCCGCAGCGACGAGGGCAAGTGGAATCTGCAGGCCAAGGAAGCGCGCAGCGACACAGATGTGAAGCTCAAGCTCTCGGTGATCGAAGACGGCGAGCAGGGCACCCAGGTGGTGAACGTGGCCTTCCCCTACTTCGGTGGCGAGGCCTCCCCGCACTTCACCGCGAACGCGCAGAACGGCAGCATCAACCACGCACGCGTGCCGGCGGTGCGCCTGCGCCTGGGCAAGGCCGGCGGAGAGCGCCACGCCATGGTGGCCACCGTGTTCGACCTGCAAGTCGCGCAGTACGGCATCGACCGTGGTCTGGGCAGTGGCGCCAAGAACTTCGATGACAACGCCGCCTACACGCCGGCCTGGCAGGAAAGCATCACCGGCGTGCCGCGCGACCAGGTGATCACCGTCGCGCAGCAATTTGCGGACAACGCCGACAAGACGCACGGCAAGTCGATGGTGATCATCGGCGCGGCCATGAACCACTGGTACCACGCCGACATGAACTACCGCGGCGTGATCAACCTGCTGATGATGTGCGGCTGCATCGGCCAAAGCGGGGGCGGCTGGGCGCACTACGTGGGCCAGGAAAAGCTGCGCCCGCAGACCGGCTGGTTGCCCTTGGCCTTTGCCACCGACTGGGCACGCCCGCCGCGCCAGATGAACAGCACCAGCTTCTTCTATGCGCACACCGACCAGTGGCGCTACGAGAAGCTTGGCATGGAGGAGATCGTAAGCCCGCTGGCCGACAAGGCCGCGTTCAGTGGCAGCATGATCGACTTCAACGTCCGCGCCGAGCGCATGGGCTGGTTGCCCAGTGCCCCTCAGCTCAAGACCAACCCGCTGCAGGTGGTGAAAGACGCCACCGCCGCCGGGCTTGATGCCAAGGACTATGTGGTGCGAGCGCTGAAAGACGGCACACTGGCCATGAGCTGCGAAGATCCGGACGCGCCGCAGAACTGGCCGCGCAACATGTTCGTGTGGCGCAGCAATCTGTTGGGCTCCAGCGGCAAGGGCCACGAGTATTTCTGCAAGCACCTGCTGGGCACCGAGAACGGTGTGCAGGGAAAAGACCTGGGCAAGGACGAAGCGAAGCCCCAAGAGGTGGTGTGGCACGAACACGCACCGAAAGGCAAGCTGGACCTGCTGGTCACGCTCGACTTCCGCATGAGCACCACCTGCATGTACTCCGACGTGGTGCTGCCCACCGCCAGCTGGTATGAGAAGAACGACCTCAACACCAGCGACATGCACCCCTTCATCCACCCGCTCTCGGCGGCGGTTGACCCGGTGTGGCAAAGCCGCAGCGACTGGGAGATCTACAAGGGCTTTGCGAAAGCCTTCAGCGAAGTCTGCGTGGGCCACCTGGGTGTGGAAAAAGAAGTGGTGCTGACACCCATCATGCACGACACCCCCGGCGAACTCGCGCAGCCGTTTGAGGTGAAGGAATGGCGCAAGGGCCACTGTGAACTCATCCCCGGCAAGACCGCGCCGCAGATCACCGTGGTCGAGCGCGACTACCCCAACACCTTCAAACGCTTCACGGCGCTGGGCCCCTTGCTCGACAAGCTGGGCAATGGCGGCAAGGGCATCGGCTGGAAAACCGGCACCGAGGTGGAACAGCTCGGCCAGCTCAACGGCACCACAATGGACGAAGGCGTGACCAAGGGCATGCCGAAGATCGTGACCGACATCGACGCCTGCGAAGTCATCCTGCAGCTTGCCCCCGAGACCAACGGCCACGTGGCGGTGAAGGCCTGGGAAGCGCTTGGCAAACAGACCGGCATCGACCACACCCACCTGGCGATCCACCGCGAGGACGAGAAGATCCGCTTTCGCGACATCCAGGCGCAGCCGCGCAAGATCATCAGCAGCCCCACCTGGAGCGGCATCGAGAGCGAGACGGTGAGCTACAACGCCGGCTACACCAATGTGCACGAACTCATTCCATGGCGCACCCTCACCGGCCGCCAGCAGTTCTACCAGGACCACCCCTGGATGATTGCCTTTGGTGAAGGCCTGGGCAGCTACCGCCCGCCGGTGGACATGAAGGCGACCTCCGGCATTCACAACATCAAGTCCAACGGCAACGCGGAGATCGTGCTGAACTTCATCACGCCGCACCAGAAGTGGGGCATCCACTCGACCTACAGCGACAACCTGATGATGCTCACCCTCAACCGGGGCGGCACCGTGGTCTGGCTCAGCGAAGACGACGCCAAGAGTGCCGGCATCGAGGACAACGACTGGGTCGAGCTGTTCAACATCAACGGCGCGGTGGCCGCGCGTGCGGTGGTGAGCCAGCGTGTGAACCCGGGCATGGTGATGATGTACCACTCGCAGGAAAAAATCATCAACACCCCGGGCTCGGAGATCACCGGCGTGCGCGGCGGCATCCACAACTCCGTCACGCGCATCGTGCTCAAGCCGACCCACATGATCGGCGGCTACGCGCAGCTCAGCTACGGCTTCAACTACTACGGAACGATCGGCACCAACCGCGACGAGTTCGTCGTGGTTCGGAAGATGGACAAGGTGGACTGGCTCGACACACCGGCCGACGACCATCTCATCCGCGCGTATCAGTCAGAAGGAGAGAATCCATGAACCCCCACGCTCACGTTCGTTCGCTGCCCCCGATGGGGACGCATGCCTGCCTTGAGGCAGCTCTGCTGGAGGCATCATGAAGATCCGCGCCCAAATCGGCATGGTGCTCAACCTGGACAAGTGCATCGGTTGCCACACCTGTTCGGTCACTTGCAAGAACGTCTGGACCAACCGCCCCGGGGTGGAATACGCCTGGTTCAACAACGTCGAGACCAAGCCCGGCATCGGCTACCCGAAAGAGTGGGAGAACCAGGAGAAGTGGCAGGGCGGCTGGACGCGCCGCGCCGACGGCTCCATCGTGCCCAAGCAGGGGGGCAAATGGCAACTGCTGATGAAGATCTTCGCCAACCCCCACATGCCGGAGATCGACGACTACTACGAACCGTTCACTTTCGACTACGACCACCTGCAGTCGGCCCCCGAGATGAAGAACACGCCGACCGCCCGCCCGCGCAGCCTTATCACGGGCAAGCGGATGGAGAAGATCGAGTGGGGCCCGAACTGGGAAGAAATCCTGGGCGGCGAGTTTGCCAAACGCAGCAAGGATGCCAATTTCAACGGCTTCGAAGCCGCGCAGAAGGCCATGGTGGGTGAGTTCGAGAACACCTTCATGATGTACCTGCCGCGCCTGTGCGAGCACTGCCTGAACCCGGCCTGCGTGGCTTCGTGCCCGTCGGGATCGATCTACAAGCGCGAGGAAGACGGCATCGTGCTGATCGACCAGGACAAGTGCCGCGGCTGGCGCATGTGCGTGAGCGGCTGCCCCTACAAGAAGATCTACTACAACTGGAAGAGCGGCAAGGCCGAGAAGTGCATCTTCTGCTACCCGCGCATCGAGGCCGGCCAGCCCACCGTGTGCAGCGAGACCTGCGTGGGCCGCATCCGCTACCTGGGCGTGCTGCTGTACGACGCGGACCGCATCCAGGAGGCGGCGAGCGTGCCCAACGAGATGGACCTCTACAAGGCGCAGATCGACCTGTTCCTGGACCCGCACGACCCGGTGGTGATTGCGCAGGCGCGCGCCGATGGCATCCCCGAGAACTGGCTGGAGGCCGCGCGCCACAGCCCGGTCTACAAGATGGCCGTGGACTGGAAGGTGGCGCTGCCACTGCACCCCGAGTACCGCACGCTTCCCATGGTCTGGTACGTACCACCACTTTCGCCCATCACGGCCGCGGCCAACGCTGGTCACCTGGGCGGTAACGGCGAGATTCCGGACGTGAGCCAACTGCGCATCCCGGTGAAGTACCTCGCCAACCTGCTGACCGCCGGTGACACCGTGCCGGTGGTGCGCGCGCTTGAACGCATGCTGGCCATGCGCAGCTACCAGCGTGCCAAACACGTGGACGGCGTCATCAACCAGGACGTGCTCGATCAGGTGCAGCTCAGCGTGCGCGAGGTCGAGGACATGTACCAGACCATGGCGATTGCCAACTACGAGGACCGCTTCGTGATTCCCACCACCCACCGCGAATACGCCGAGAACACCTTCAACATCAAGGGCGGCTGCGGCTTCACGTTTGGCAACGGCTGCTCGGAAGGGCAGACCGAAACCAGCCTGTTTGGTAGCGAGAAAAAACGAACGATTCCAATCAAGGCAGGGGTCTGACATGGGCCTGTTCTCCACCACTCCCAAGCCCGCCGTGCACACACTGCGTGTTCTCGCCCATCTGCTGCGTTACCCCACCGCGGAGCTGCGCGAGCACGCCGGTGAACTGCGCGCCGCGTTGCGCGCCGAAGCCGCTTTGCCTGCCACACGCCTGGCCGAACTGGATGCGCTGCTGGTACACCTGAGTCAGCAACCTGCGCTCGACGTCGAGGCCGCTTACGTCGAGCTTTTCGACCGCGGTCGCAGCACTGCGCTGCACCTGTTCGAACACGTGCTCGGCGATTCACGCGACAGGGGCCCGGCGATGATCGACCTGATCCAGACCTACGAGAAGGCAGGCCTCTTCTTCGGCCCAGCCGAGCTGCCCGACCACCTGAGCGTGTTGCTCGAATTCGCCTCCACCCAGCCCGCTGCGGTGGCGCGCGAGTTCCTCGGCGAAAGCGCGCACATCGTGCGCGTGATCTTCAGCGCGCTGCTCAAGCGCCAGAGCCCGTACGCCAGCGTGCTGGCCGCAGTGCTTGAGATAGCTGGCGAGAAAGCCGAGGCCGTGCCAGTTGCGGCCGACCCCGGTATTGACGAGAGCTGGGCCGAACCTGCGGTGTTCGGAGGCTGCTCCACCGAAGGTCAGGCCCGACCCGGCCAGCCGCAACCCATCCGCATCGTGAAAGCGGCCACCAGCCGTCATACCCCCCCACCACCAGGAGCACAGGCATGACCTCACTGCACCACTTCCTCTTTGGCGTCTATCCCTACATCTGCCTGGCTGTGTTCTTCATGGGCAGCCTGGCCAGGTTTGACCGCGACCAGTACACCTGGAAAAGCGATTCTTCGCAGCTGCTGCGCAAGGGCCAGCTGCGCTGGGGCAGCAACCTGTTCCACGTCGGCATCCTGTTTCTGTTCTTCGGCCACGCCGTGGGCTTGCTCACGCCGCATTTTTTCTACGAAGGCTTCATGGATGCCGCGTTCAAGCAGCGCATGGCCATCTACGCGGGCGGTACCGCCGGTGCGATCTGCTTCGTGGGCTTGTCGATGCTGCTGCACCGGCGCATCTTCGACCCGCGCATCCGCCTGACCAGCCACCGCACCGACATCGCCATTCTGGTGATTCTTTGGGTGCAACTCACGCTGGGCCTGATCACACTGCCGTACTCCTATTCGCACGCCGATGGCAGCGCCATGCTGGTGCTGGCGGAGTGGGCGCAGCGCATCGTCACCTTCCGCCCCGACGCGTCCGCGCTGGTCAACATGGACTGGCCCTACAAGGTACACCTGGTGCTGGGCATGACGATCTTCCTGCTGTTCCCGTTTTCGCGCCTGGTGCATGTGTGGAGCGGCTTCGCGAGCGTTGCCTACCTGGTGCGGCCTTACCAGGTGGTGCGCAGCCGCCGCCTGGGCGTGCCGGTCAACCCGACCAACCCGGCCCATCCTTCCAAGCCCCGCTGATCCAACCTACCCCCGGGAGCACCCATGAGCCAAGACCTTTCCACATCTTCGGGCTGCGGCAGCAGCGCCTGCGCCTGCAAAGGCCCTGAGGTCGCTGCGGCCCCGGTCGAGATCGCCAGCATCAACGGCATCCACCTGCACCACGCCGGTGAGGTGCTGGGCGAGCAGACCCTGCGCGAACGCGCCTGCACCGAGCTGCTACGCCAGCAGGCGGTTAGCGCCGGCCTGCTGCCGCGATTCACGGGTTTGAACGCGCCCGAGCCGGATGACGACATGCGCCGCGCAATCGAGGCCCTGCTCGAAGCCGAGGTGCATTCGCCCGAGCCGGGCCTTGAGGAATGCCGGCGCCACTACGAGGCTCACAAGCCGCGTTTTGTGGTGGGCCAGGCACTGCATGTGCGGCATATCCTGTTTGCGGTCACGCCGGGTGTGCCGGTGAACGCGCTGGCCCAGCGCGCCGAAGCCGCGCTGCTGGAACTATCGCGCCAGGGGGTGTCGATCAATCGTTTTGCGCAGCTTGCGACCGAGCTCTCCAACTGCCCGTCGAGCGCCCAGGGCGGCGACCTCGGCTGGATCACTCCGCAGGAATGCGCGCCTGAACTGGCCAAGGCGCTGTTCCTGCAGAACGACGCCATCCAGGCCCTGGGCCTGCACCCGCGCCTGGTGCACAGCCGCTTCGGCCTGCACATCGTCGAGGTGCTCGAACGCGAGGCGGGGCGCCTGCCCGAGTTCGCCGAGCTGCAGGCGCAAATCGGAGCGCGGCTGGCCCTTCAGTCGCAGGCCACGGCGCTGCGCCAGTATATGCAGCTGCTGGTGGGTCAAGCAGACGTTGAAGGCGTGGAATTGGAAGGGGCGGACACCCCTCTTGTTCAATGAGCGAGGCCGCCGCAAGCGCATCAGCAGACGAGCTGCTGTTGCGCCTTCGGCATTTCCGCTCCGACTATTTTCCGCGCAATCAGCAGCGCTTTCAGGACCTGGTAGCCGAAGGCCAGCACCCCAAGACGCTGTTTATCGGCTGCTCGGACTCGCGACTTGTACCCTACTTGCTCACCGGGGCTGGCCCGGGTGAACTCTTCATAGTGCGCAACGTGGGCGCGCTGGTTCCACCCCACGACCAGTCGCACGGACTCCATGGAACGATGGCCGCGATCGAGTTCGCCGTGCTCAGCCTGCACGTGGAGCGTATCGTGATCTGCGGCCACAGCCACTGTGGCGCGATCCGCACCGCCTACGAGGGAGCGCCCGACGAGGCGGTGGCCCTCACCGCGTGGCTCAAGCTGGTCGACGAGGCACTGCTGCCAGTGCAGCCGTGCGCAGAATCGATGCGCCGCACCGAGCAACGCGCGGTGGTGCTGCAGCTCGAACGCCTCATGGGCTACCCCATGGTGCGGCGCGAGGTCGAGGCCGGCCGGCTCACCCTGCACGGCTGGCACTACGTGATCGAAGACGGCGAGGTGCATGTATTTGACGCGCAGGAAGGTGATTTCGTCGCAGCCTCGGTAGCAACCAACAGCGGCACCGGGCCCTACCAACCCTATGTGGAATACGATGGACAAGTCATCAGTTTTTGAGACCGCCGAAGCTCATGGGGCGTGCGAATGAACACGGCACTGCGCATTCGACCGTCGCTTGCTGTGTTCTCGGCGGATACGACGGAGCGCGAGTGCTCACGCGCCACCGCCGACCTGATTCACGCGCGCCAGACCCTACAAACCCTCACTGTCAGAACCTGGATACACGATGACCATTCAAAATTTTGACGACCTGTTGAGCGCGGCACGCATGCAACCTCTACCGCAGCGGCTGCTGTTCGTGTTCGCAGGTGTCGAGCTGCCTGACGACGCCACGCCGGCCCAGCGGCTCGAATTCGAGCGGGGTGAAGGCGGCGCGCTGGTGCCTCAGATATGCGTGGACAAGGGGCTGGACGAGCTCCAATCTTTCGACCAACTGGTGCACGAAGCCGAGGCCTTTGGCAAACCCTGGGGCATGGTGTTCGCTGCCGCGCTTGCAGGCAAGCAGGGCCGCGAGCCTGGCAGCGCCGAGGCCGAGCAGCCGCTGCACGACATGGTGGAGGCGATCCGCCAGGGTAGGTTGGGCGCGTTCATTCCCTTTGACCCCCAAGGCCATGCCGTGGTCTTGAACTGAGATGGGCCGCTCAATGCCGTCGTCCGTTATCAGCCTGCCAGCTAACCTGCGATGGGTTCTGGCGGCCGCAGCAATATGTGCAGGTGCGCGGTTGGAACGAGGGCGTAGCCAGCGCCGTGCGTGACGTGATGCAGCCCTTCGGTCAGGGCCATGCCGCTGCACCGCGAGGACGCGAAATACCATGTATTCCTGACGTCCCCTGTCAATTTGAAACCGAATTGGTAGTCCTTCAGGGACTGAAGTTGAAGCACGCAGAGGGCTCAGCGGATCTCGCAGCACTCCGGCCTCTTTCACTGAAATCTAGTAACCCACGTCAAACTTGAGCCCGCCCTGCTTGCGCAGCCGCCGCAGCCAATAGGCGGCAGCCAGCAAAAGTGCCAACCCAATGACCACGTTGCGCTGCGTTGAACCGGGCGGACCATCGTAGCGTGCAGTAATCGTGTGTTCGCCAGCAGCCAATCGAACCTGCATTCGGCCATCCGGCAACAACTGCTCTTCGATGGTCATTGCGGCCAACGCCAAACCATTCACATGCACTGACCAGCCTGGCAGGTAGATTTGCTGGATCACCACCACACCCGGACTCGCGCCTGCGAAGCGGTAGTTGAGCGTGTGCGGCGAATGCCCGGGCTCTGGGTGTCCCTGCCAATGCGGTGAGTCACTGGTCATCCAATTCAATGTGGACCGGTTTGAAAATAGGTCGATTCCTAAACGTTCAGTCAAGGCCGCCCGATGTCGCGCCAGTTGTGCTTCGCAAGTTTGACTGATAGGCGTATATCGAGCCGTTTCGGGCGGATTTTTGGCGAATCTTGCCGGCAACCATTCCCCAACATCCAGCGTCGCCAACAACTTGTTGGGTTGGGCCAGGCCGGGATAGGTCTTGATGCAGTCGAGTTGCTCACCGGCAACGGGCTCTCCGAACCAGTGCATTGCGCGAAAGTCATGGAATTTCCATGCCGACCAGGTCAGCGCCAGCAGTGCGAGCGTCAAGCCCAGGCGCCGCAGGACCCAGTGGCGATTGCTGCCTTGCCAATAGCCAAGCGTGCAAACCACTTGTAGCGCGGGCGCAAACACCGCCAGCCGCCAGGGAAACTGCATCAACGAAAAAGGGTAAAGATGCCAGAACCAGCGGCCGGTCGGCAGCATGGCCAGAAAAAGCATCAGGTAGACCAGGCCTGCGGCGCGGATGAAAGGGTGTTCACGACCTTGCCAGGCACCCAACAATGCCAACGCCACAAAGGGGGCGGCCAGAAATGCCTGGTCGTTATTGAACAGGAGGCCAGACAGAGAGGCGACGTTGCGCCAGGGCTCAAAACCGCCGATCGCAGCGACATGGGCATTGACCAGAGGCTTGAGTTGCGCCACCGTGAGCCAATATGGCGAGGCCAGTGCCAGTGCCAGCAACAGGGCACCTGCCAGTTCAAAGACGCTGCGCACTCTGACCGCCTGCGGCGCCTGGTGCTCGGTACCGGCCAGCGTCAGCATACCCAGCAGAGCGACGACCAATGGCAAAAACAGTACTGCCATCGGGTGGCTATAAAAGCTTGCCGTAAGCACCAGCGTCAGTCCGCTCCAGCACAGCGCCCGTCCCCTGATAGCCATTGTTGGGCGCTGCACTGGCGCCAGCAGGCACCAACTCCAGTGCAGCACCCACGGCAACAGTTGAATAACCATCCATTCACTCAAATCACCGCGCTCATACAGGTTGATGTGAACATAGGGCGCCGCCTGAAACAACAACACGAGGGCCAGAGCGGAGAGGCGGTCCACAAAAGTCCGTGCAAGTCGGTATGCACCGAGCCCGCCAATGAGGCACAGCGTGCCCAGTGTCAGCAATTGACGCCATAGCAAGTCGTCAGTCAGTACGGCCAGCCAGCTGTTGAGGAAGAAATAACCGGGTTGATAAAAGACGAACTCGGGATAGCCGTATCCGGCATTGAAATCGGGTAGCCAGCGCGGATACCAAATGCCGGCGGCCATCGCCTCCTGAAAGTGGCTCGACAACACGGCGTAGCGGAAGTGCTCGGTAACGCCTGGCAGGACCGGGTTCAACAGGTTTGACCAAAGCGGCAGCAAGGACAGTGCGGGCAGTGCCGCCCAAACGCCAAGCGTCAGCCAGGTCCAACGCCTTGCAGGGGTGACGCCAAACGCGCGGGCAACCGTTTGCATGGCGCCCGCGCCAAGCGTGTGGAACAAGAGCATGCCTGCCATCACCCGCTGCGTTGCGTGGTGAGATTTCATCGACTCCGCCCCACGTGGGAGCCCTGCATTGCGTTCAGCTTCATTCATCGGACTTGATCAAGTGGCTGAGAATTTTAGGGCTTGGCTGCAGTCTTTTGGCTTGCGAGAGCGGCGCAGCCGCGACGCACGCCCCGCTGTGAACAGCTGCGGGATCGCGCGTGCGCTTGTTGCAGGGAGCGTGGGCGCGGGGTCAGCGGGGCATGTAGCAGGTGCCCGCGGCAATGGCCGCCGTGACGGCATGGGCCGTGCTGGCCGCATTGGGGTAGGCCGAGGGGGTGGCCGTGTCCTCCAGCAGGCACAGGTGGTTGCCCCTGCGCACCAGCACCACCGGCATGGTGGGGAAGGTCATGCCGTCGCGCACGCCCCAGTAGGCTGAAATGTCGGTGGTGAACTCTTGGCGCGACTGGGTCACCGTGAACCCGCCCACCAGCGGGCCCGTCATGGTGGTGCCCACGCCGGTGCACTGCGCATTGCGGTAGCTCACCCCGCCCGCGCCCACATTCACAAAGACGGGCCTGCTCTGCGAGATGCGCCAGCCGTTCGTCAGGCCGATGCCACCCGGCACTGCGTTGCACTGGTCCTGCTCCCAGAAGCCGGTCACGGAGCCCGCAATGGCGCAGCTCACCTGGACCGTGTCCACCGCCGCGGCAGCGACCACGCCCGTGCCATTGCGCACCACGCAGCCCGTCCCATCGGGTTTGGACTTGACCGTGACGGCATAGGCCGCGCCAGCGGCCAGCGGCGTAGCAAAGGTGAAGCCGCCGTCCGCGCTGAGGGGCAGGTCCTCGCCGCCCGTGGTCAGCACCACGGTCACCCCGGCCGGAATGCCGCCGATGGTGCCGCCCAGTGTGTTGCGGTCGCCTGGCAGCTGCACGCATCCACCAGTACCCCGCGCTCTGGCAGGCCGACCTGGACCGCTACCTGGCGCAGGTGCTGCCGCCCGCGACAACCGTGCCCTTCACGCCCCGCTCGCAATGAGTCCATGCCACCCAAACTGCCAGTTGAGCCAGATGGGCCATCACCAGGGTCCGGCAGCCTGGTCGTGGACGCAGCCCCTGCCCCGCCTCAAGCTCCAGTGCGTTGAGCCCCTCCCGTCTCCTTGCTGAAGGCAAGCAGGAGCGCGGCCAGGCGGGCCGGTTGTTCCTGCTGGATCCAGTGACCTGCTCCGTCGATCAGTTCGATGCCGCTCATCCTGGTCGTCGCCTTGGCTTTCATCACTTCAAGGGCGCCCGGAGAAACGTAATTCGCCCAATCGCTTTTTCCGCCGATGAAGAGCGAAGGGACATCGATGGTCCGGCCCGAGAAGAGGCGCAGTTCGGCATTCAGGGCTGGGTCGGTGAAGACGCGGTACAGCTGAAGCGCGCCTTGAAACCCCGTGCGTGCGTACTCGGCGGTGTACACGGCCAATTCGGGCTCGGTGAGCCATTGGCAGGCCGCAACCTCGGCAGCCGTTGGGTGCAATGGCGCCACGGTCTGGGACATGGACTTGTCCAAATCCATCACGTAATAGGTCGGCAATTGCGCCAGTTCTGCGGGCGTTGGCGCCTTCAGGGGATGTGGCTTGTTGCCCGGCCAGTCGCCGCTCTTGAGGTAGAAAAATGCCCGCAAGAAGGCATGCAATCCCTGAGGCGGGTGCCACAGGTCGGCGTTCGCCTCGCGCCCGCTCAGGTACTGCTGATAGTGCTTGCGCGGCGGGTTCAGCGCCGCCAGTGCGGCTGCCAGCCTTTGGGGGGCCAGGTTCGGTGGGGCCGGCGCTGTCTCGCTGTCTGCCGTGTTGAACGGGAATGCGGGCGTACCGGGGAAGGGTGCGCTCATCAGCACCACCGAGGGGAACACATCGGGGCGGGCCAAGGCGCAATAGGCGGCCACGGGCGAGCCGAAGTCGTGCCCGACGAGCATGGCCGTGCGCCGGTGCCCCAAGGCCGAGACCAGCGCGAGGGCGTCGCGCGTCAAGTTCAAGAAGCCGAAGGGCTCCAGCGGGCTGTCATACGCAGCAAGCCACCCGGTGGTGCGGCCAAAACCCCGCTGGTCGGGCGCGACGACGTGGTAGCCCGCATCGGCCAGCAGCGGCATCAGGTGCCGCCAGCCGTAGGCAAGGTCCGGGAATCCGTGCAAGAGCAGCGCCAGCGGGCGCCCGGGACTCTCGTGGCCGGCCTCCAGCACATGGACATCGAGGCCGTTGACCCCCTGGATCATGCGTGAGCGGACCCCTTGCGGGAGCGGTCCCTGGAACGTTGTGGATGCAGTCATGGCGGTTGCTCCTGAAGGGCTTGCGTGGGCAAAACGGAATGAAGACGCGGCCAGGCCGGCCGCGCCGATCGCCAGGACGGCGCGGCGCGATACCGAGGGTAACGAGGGCCTGGACTCAGATGGGTAGCTCATGGGGGACCTCTTCGCCACGGTGCCGGGACAGGGACGTCACCGAAATCGAACTATGGCGATCACCATACTATGGCAATCGCCATAGACACGTCAAGCCGATGCTGGTAACTTCCCGCCATGCCCCGCAAGACCGACGCCCGCCCCCTCGCCATTGCCACGGCCGCGCGCCTGTTCCGCATTCAGGGCTACACCGCGACCGGGCTGAGCCAGATCCTCCAAGAAAGCGGTGCCCCCAAAGGATCGTTCTACTTTCACTTCCCACGCGGCAAGGCGCAGTTGGCGGAAGAAGCCATCGACCAGTACGTCACAGCGCGCATGGCCGTGTTGCAGGGCATCTCGGCAAACACAGCGGGCGATGCCGAGCGTTTCGTGCGGCAGGTGCTCGGCGCGTTCGCGGCTGAAATGGTGGCATCCGATTTCCAGTACGGATGCCTTATGCAGAACCTGGCGAACGAATTGCCCGCGCTCGACGCCGACCTGACCCAACGCGTGGCGCGCGGGTTCCAGGATTCGACGGAGCTGATTGCGGCTCACTTCAGGGGCTGCGGTTACAGCCCCGCGCGCGCGACCTCTGCCGCAGCGGCGCTGGTGGCCGCCGTCGAAGGCGCGCGCACTGTCGCGCGCCTGGAACGTTCGCCGGCTGTTTTTGAGGCGCTGGCGGATGTCAGTCTCAAAGGGTGGGCCGCCCCCGAGGGGTGATCCGGGTCCAGTGGTGCCGATCGGGCATCGAACGCCAAAATGCGCAGCCGCCGGAGCCCCAGCACAACGACAAGAAAAGGACAGGACCCCGATGCCCACCAGCCCGCCCGCGCACGTGACCTTCCGGCCCTTTGCGGGCCCTGCCGACTACGCGGCCATGGTCGCGTGCGCCAACGCGAGTTTCGCGGCCGACGAAACCGGCTTCTTTCGCACGGAGCACGAGGTCGCGCGCGACTACGCCGCCTTCACCAGCTGCGTGCCCGAGCGCGATGTGTGGATCGCCCAGGCCGGCAGCGAGATCGCGGGGTACGTGCGCTCATGGCCGTGGGCGCAGGCCGACGGACTGCAGCTGTACTCGCAGTTCGCCGTGGTGGCGCCCCAGTGGCGCCGGCAGGGCATTGGCACGGCACTGCACGCCTGGCTGGAGCAACGCCAGCGCACCCAGGCTGCCACCGAACACCCCGGCGCACCGCGCCACGCCCACCATGCCTACATCACCCACGGCGAGACAGCGCGTGCGGCCCTGCTCGAAAAGTCCGGCTACACGCCCGAGCGCTACTTCTTCGCCATGGTGCGCCCCACGCTCGACAACGTGGCGGTCTTCCCCCTGCCCCAGGGACTGGAGCTGCGGCCCGTGCAGCCCGAGCACTACCGCGCCATCTGGGACGCGCATGGGCGGGCCTTCCAAAGCCATTGGGGCTATTGCCCGCCCGATGAGGCGGACTACCTGCGGTGGCTGACGAGCCCGGTATTCCAGCCCCACCTGTGGCAGGTGGCGTGGGACGTGCAGACCCACCAGGTCGCGGGGCAGGTACGCAGCTACGTCGACGCTGCATGGAACCGCAACAACGGCCGCCAGCGCGGCTGGACCGAGTTCATCAGCGTGGGCGAGCCCTGGCGCCGCCGTGGCCTGGCGCGTGCACTCATCGCCCACAGCCTGCGCGCCCAGGCCGCCGCCGGCATGGCCGAATCGGGCCTGGCCGTGGACAGCCAGAACCAGAGCGGCGCGACGCGCGTGTACGAAGACTGCGGCTTTGCGGTGGATCGGCGCAACTGCGTGTACCGCAAGCCGCTGGTGCTGGGAGCAGACCGAGGCGCAGGGGGCTGACCCTGGAGCAACAGCTACGATGGCAGCCATCGACAACACAATTCGGGGGGGTTGGCTTGGAAATAGTGTTCGAGTTGCTGGTCATGATGACAGGGCGCTTCGTCATCTGCATTGCGACCCTTGGCTGCTGCAAATGCGAGTCCCCTTTCAGCGTCGACCACCGCACCCGCAGCGCAGCCGGCTCCCTGTGGTACAGCAATGCAGGCCGCTGCGTCATCACACAGACAGGCCAGTCGCTGGCCGGGTTTCTGTTCTACGTTGCGCTCGTGCTAGCGGTGGTGTTGGTGGCGCAGTCCGTGGGGTGAGGTACCGCACGGAGCTGCCCCACTGCGGCACAGCCGTCCTGGCCAACAGCCCCGCGCGCCCATCCACCCCGCTGGCTACTTCTGCGGTATCGCAATCGGCCCGCCCCCGCCGGGCTTCTTGCCGCCACCCACGGGGCTTTCGCCAAACGCCACCTTCTCGCTGCTCGATGAGTTCATCACGGCGATGGTGAAGGGCTTGAGCGGCATGAAGTCGAAATCCTTCTCCATCACCAGGTAGCGCGGGATGTTCTGGCCGCCCAGCAGGCTGCTGCTGCCCATCTGCACCTGGCGAAAGCGCCGGCTGGCCGGGTTGGCGGCCTGCAGGCGCCTGAGCTCGCGCGCGGGCAGACCCGTGCGCGGCTGCACGAAATCGCGCTTGGCCGTGAAGCGCACCCAGACGGAGCCGCCGGTGGGGATGGCGGTGGAGTTGACGCTGACCGACTCCAGCACGCTGCCCAGCGGGCTGCGGGGCGTAGGCGGGCCGATGATGTTCAGCCGCAGCTCCAGCTGGAACGAGGTCTCGCTGCCCTGGTTCTTCACCAGCACCTCGATATCGCGTTTGGAGCCCGCAACCCCCCGGAAATCCATGAACTTCAGGTTTGAGAAGGGGCTGGCGTCGCCCTCCTGCCACTGTGGCGCCATGGTGGGTGCCTGGGCACTTTCCCAGACGAAGCTGTTGTCGTCTTCGTTGGACTCGGGCACGGCGAAGTACGGATCGGCCTTGAACCGAAAGCCCCGCTTCACCCCGAAATCCGCCTTGCTGATGTCCTTGGGCAGCTGCATCGAGAAGCCCTTGGCGCAAGCAACCAGGCCCGGATAGGCGCCCAGGCCATCGACCTCATAGGCGGTGAACGGCGTCGAACCCGATGCCGATGCTGCCGTGGGCCCCGGAAACACCTGGAACGACACCTTGAACGGCCCCGCCGCTGCCGTCGGGTTTTGCGGATCGAAGGCGCGCAGCGCGGGGTCATGCTTGGTGTCGACGTTGGCATTCACCACCGTGACATGGGCAAACCAGGGCTGCTCGGGGTCGTAGCACGGCATGCCGGGCGTAGCCTCTTCCAGGCCATCAAAAAAGATCCGCAGGTTGGATAGCGCCATGGAGCTCCTTCGTCATCGGTGGTGGTTGGAGGGACGCATGTTTGCACACGCAGCCGCCTGCGGCAAGCCTGGCGCGGCGCGTAGATTGCGAGGGCCATGCGCGCTCGGCGTCCAGAGCGACCGACAAAAAAACTCTTCTGGGTTTGCTGCTGTGCCCTCTCGTGTAAGGCCCACCCTCTGCCGCTGAGCGGGCGGCGCCTGTGTCAGAAAACATGCCAGGTCCGACGCGGTGGCCTGTGCCCCGCCGTGAGAAGCCTGCCCGAGCCTCGCGGCGGCCAGCGTGCGCGCGTGCCTGCCCTCAGACCTGAAGCCTGCTCACCAGTGCCTATGCATTCAGAGGCGATGGCGCCGGGGATGCTACCTTGTAGCAGTCCTTGCCGGCGCGCTTGGCCTCGTACAGGGCTTCATCGGCCAGGCGCATGAGCAGTTGCGGCTCGGTGCCATGGTCTGGCGCATAGGCCACGCCGATGCTGGCGCGTATGCGGGCTTCGCCCCCGGCCAGCACATGGGCTGCCTGAGCCGCTCCAGCACCCGGTTTAGCACGGTCTCCACCTGGCCCCGGTCTTGCACGTTGGTGAGCGCAATGGCGAATTCATCGCCCCCCAGGCGCGTCACGGTGTCCTGGCTGCGCACACAGGCCAGCAAGCGCCTGGCGGTCTCCACCAGCACCTGGTCGCCCGCGGCGTGCCCCAGCGCGTCGTTCACGGCCTTGAAGCCATCGAGGTCGATGTAGCACACGGCCACCAGGCTCGATGCCACTCCCAGTTGCTCGAGCGCCGTGCGCAGGCGCTCGGCAAATTGCGTGCGATTGGCCAGGCCGGTGAGTGCGTCGTGCAGGGCCAGTTGCGCCAACTGGTCCTCGCGCCCCTTCATGGCGGTGATGTCGACAAACATCCACAGCGATTCGTCGCCCGAGACGGGCGTGCCGCTCAGATCGATCCAGACGGGGCTGCCGTCCTTGCGCCGCATCTTGAGCTGGGTGCGGAACCGGCGGTTGTCGCGAAGGTGCTCGTAGCCTTGCGCCCCGACCCGTTCGTAAGACTCGTCGTCCAGATAGAGCAGGCGCGAAGGCTCCCCATCCAGTTCATCGGGGCCGTACCCAAAGATCACCTTGAATGCCTTGTTCGACCAGACCGTGGTGCGGCTCTTGGTGCGCACCATGCCAATCAGCTCGTTGTCCAGCATCAACTGCTGTTGCTGGAGCAGACCGGCAATGCGCCGTTCGGCCAGCACGTGGCGCTGGCGCTGGACATACAGGCCGAAAGATGCCCCCACCATGGACACGCCGGCCAGCAGCAGCAGCGCTGCGACGATCTGCACATCGCGCCGCCAGGGCGCCAGGAAGTCACTGGGGGCCAAACCCGCCAGAACCGTCAGCTCGAACCCGGGAACCCGGTGGTAGGCGGTCACCCGCTCGATGCCGTCGAGCGCCGTGGGCGTGCGGTACCAGCCTTGTGCCGGGTTGCGCGCCAGGGCGTCCCTGAGTTCGCTGGACACGCTGGCGGAGCCGAGGTTCCTGTCCCCGATAGGCTCGTCGGGCACGAAGCGCGCAATCAGCCGCAGGTCCTTCGAGCGCAGCGAAATGGCGCCCGACTTGCCCAGCTTCAACCGGCTGAAGCTGCGCGCGAAATGCGCGCTGGACAGGTTGGCGTACGCCACGCCGCCAAAACTTCCATCCCGGTTCTCGATGCGCCTTGCAAGAACGATTCCCCACTTCTTGGTGATCCGGCCCAGAAGGGGCTCGGAAACGCTCAGACCATCAGTGAGGCGTGCGGCTTCGAAGTAGCCACGGTCGGCAATGCCCACCGGCGCAGCGCCCTGGGCAAGCCCTGCGCGCACCATGCCATCAGGTCCGGCAATGCGAATGGCGTCCACCTCGGGCAGAAGCTTTTCCTGGTGGCGCAGCACCTTCTCGATGGCCAGGGGCCCGGCTTCATCGGCCAACCCGGCCCGGTAAGCGGACGTGGCGCTGGACAGCGCGTTGTCGACCAGCCTGAGTTCACCGGCGATCTCCGCAGCCAGGCCTGCGGCCATGTTTTGCGCAACCTCGGCGGCCCGGGCCTCATCGGCATGCAGGCTGGTCTTGAGCCCGAGCCACCCCGCCACGAACAGCAGCCCGATGATGGCAAGGTTGCCACACACCAGGTGAATCGCAAAACGCCGGAGCCTGGCGTCAGAAAGGTCGATGGAATGCGGCAAGGAAATTCAGCAAGGGGGAAGGTGCGGCCATCCCATTATCGACGCAGCGCCACGCGGCAGCCCCCCTGGAAAACACCCTCCTCCTTGCAAACGTGCACGGCTACCCCCCCGCCTTGCCGATGGCGGCATGCAGCATCTGCGGCGTGCAGGGTTTGGGCAGCACATCAAAGCCCAGTTGCGAGATGCGCGCCAGTTGCTCGGCGTACCCGGTCATCAGCAGCACCCGCTGCGCAGGCCACTTCTCGCGGATGTGCCTGGCCAGGCCTTCGCCGTTGAGCTCGCCGGGCATCATCACATCGGTCAGCACCAGGTCGGGCCGCTGGCCTTCATCGAGCAGGTAGATGGCCTTGTCGGCTCGGTCCACCCGGGTGACGGTGCAGCCCAGCGACTGCAGCAGGGGCACCAGCGACTCGGCCACCTCGTCGTTGTCTTCCACCACCAGCAGGCGCATGCCCAGGGGCTTGAACGTGGTGTCTGCGGCGGGCTCGTCCCCGGGTGCCCTGGGGGCCGTGCTGGGCAGGTACAGGCTGACCGTGGTGCCCTTGCCCAGCTCGCTGGCGATTTGCGCATAGCCGCCCACCCCCTGGCAAAAGCCATACACCTGGCTCAGGCCCAGGCCCGTGCCCTCGCCCACCGGCTTGGTGGTGAAGAAGGGTTCAAACACCTTGTCCAGATCGTCCTGCGCAATGCCACTGCCCGTGTCGGACACTTCGATGACGACCATCTCGGTGTCGTTGTCCTGCGCCCCGCCCCGCTGGCGCCCGGCATTGCGCACGTGGATGGACAGGGCACCGCCCGTGGGCATCGCGTCGCGCGCATTGATGCCCAGGTTGAGCAGCGCCAGCTCCAGCTCGCTCATGTCCAGAAACACGGGCGCGGTCGAAGGGTCCACCTGCACATCCAGCTGCACGCGGCTGCCCATGACCGGGACCAGCAGATCCTGGATGGCCGGGAGCTTGTGCTGCAGCTGCACGTACTCGGCCACCAGGGGCTGGCGCCGTGAGAAGGCCAGCAACTGGCGGGTGAGGTTGGTGGCCGACTTCACGGCCCGGGCAATGGATTCGATCTGCCGCAGGCCCGACTCTGGCGCCGTGCGCTTGAGCAGGTGCAGGTTGTTGCTGATCACCATCAGCGCGTTGTTGAAGTCGTGCGCCACGCCACCGGTCAGCCGGCCCAGTGCCTCGAGCTTTTGCGCCTGGCGCAGCGCCTCTTCGGCACGCTGGCGGCTTTCGGTTTCGCGCTCCAGGTCCTGCAGTGTGTTGTGCGCAGCAAGGGCGCTTTGCAGCGCCGTCCTCGCCGTGACGACCAGCGCGGCCACCGGCAGCGCCCCCATGGCGAACAGCAGCGCAAGCTGTTGGAACAGCTCGCGCAGCGGCACATTCAGGCGCATCGCCGTGGCCACGTACAAGGGGTATGCGCCGACCTTGCGAAAGGCAATGACCCGCTCCTTGCGATCGACCGTCGAGATGCCTTGCAAGCGCCCCACCTCATCGCCGGCAGTCAGCCGCTGCATCACCGGCGAATCGGGCTGCAGCGTGACGGGCGTTGTGGCGCTGTGGGGCCAGCGCGTATAGACGGCGCCGTCGTCGCGGAAAAGGGTGACCGCCAGGTTGGGCTCGTCCGCCACCAGGTCGCCATAGAAATCGTAGAAGTAGGACGTGAGCAGCGCCACGTTGATGACCCCGCCAAACTTGCCCGCGTCGTCCTCGAAGGGGACACTGACATTCAGCACCCGCTCGTTGGACGTGCGGGTCACGATGGGCCTGGACAGATGGGGCCCCGTGCGGCCCTGCAGGTGGTGCTGAAAATACTCGCCGTCGGACAGATCGACCCGAGGGAACGGAAACAGCCGGCTGCTGGCGATGGCCCGGCCTTTCGCATCCAGGATGAGGATGGACTGGATCTGGGGCTGGTCCACGCTGCGCTTGCGCAGCTCTTCATGCAGGAAGGCCTCGATGCTGTGCAAATCCTGCGGGTTCTTGCCGTTGACCAGGGAGAAGGCCTTTTCAGCGACCGCCTCGGACGTGGCCATGACCTTGGAGGCATGCTCATGCGCAACCCGAAGCGACCGGGACACCCGGGCGTCGGTTTCGTCCGTGGCACGCAGGTACCCGACAACCCCGAAGATGGCATAGATCACCAGGGGCACCGCCACGCTCAGCACCGCCATCCGGCGAAGCCAGCGCACCGATTCTGCCGCCTCTTTGGAGCCCTTGTCGCTGGCTCTTCTCATTGTCCACATAGGTTGTTCCTGGGGATCGGGTCCATGAAATTCACCACCGGTGGATGCGCCCGGCGCCAACGCAACCCGCACTGGGCCGCAGCAAAAGAAGCATCGGTCGCGCAGATCCCTGTTGCCTTGTGCCCTTGTTCTGCGCCGATCTGCGACCAAACGGTATGAATAATAACTTCAAGGTCGCAATGCCGCTGCCCGCATGGCGCAAGGCTATGGGCCGCCAGAAGGTCTTTCTGTGCTCTCAACGCTGCGCCACAGCCTGGCGAGTTCTGCAGCCGTCTGCGGCTTGCCGTACAGGTAGCCCTGCAGCTCGTTCACGCCCAGGCCCTGCAGCAGGTCGGCCTGCATGGGCGTCTCCACCCCCTCGGCCACCACGCGCTTGTCCAGCGCCTTGGCCAGGGCCACGATGGCGGTGGCAATGGCCAGTGCGGGGCGCTCGACGCCAAAGGCAAACACAAAGCTCTTGTCGATCTTGAGCGTATCGAACGGCAGGCGGTTGAGGTAGCGCATGGCCGAGTAGCCCACGCCGAAGTCGTCCAGCGCAATCGCCACGCCGTGGGCGCGCAGCGCCGCCAGGCGCGTGACGGCGGCATCCACGTCCTGGATCAGCGCGCCTTCGGTGATCTCCAGCTCCAGCTCGCCGGGGCGGATGCCGAACTCCTGCAGCAGCGCGTGCAGCGCTGCGGGAAACGCCGGGTCGGCCAGTTGCACGGGCGAGAGGTTGACCGACAGATGCCGCACGGGCACCAGCGGGTCGGCACGCCACAGCGCAAACTGCTGCAGCGCCTGGCGCAGCACCCACAGGCCCAGCTCGATGATGAAGCCGGACTCTTCGGCCAGCGCAATGAAGGTGTCGGGCGAGACCAGCCCCTTGTCGGGGTGGCGCCAGCGCAGCAGTGCCTCGACCGAGGCGATCTGGCGGCCCTGCGCGCGCACGCGCGGCTGGAACACCACGAACATCTGCTGCCCGGCCAGCGCGTGGCGCAGGTCGTGGCGCAGCGCCAGCCGCCCGGCCTGCTCTGCGGCCAGCGCGGGTTCGAACTCCACCAGCACATTGCGGCCCGCGCCCTTGGCGGTGTACATGGCCAGGTCGGCGTGCTTGAGCAGCTCGTCCTGCGAGGCGCCATGCGCGGGGTACTGCGCCATGCCCAGGCTGGCCGCCAGGGGCAGCAGGCGCGGGGGCACGCTGTACGGCACCCGCACGGCCTGCATGACCGATTCGATGTCGGCGCGCAACGCCGCCTGCGCGTCTGCGGGCAGCACGAAGACGAACTCGTCCCCCCCCGGGCGGGCCATGGCCAGTGCGCGAGGGCCAATGCAGTTGCGCAGGCGGGCCGCCACCTCGCGCAGCACGCAGTCCCCCACGTCGTGCCCATAGGCATCGTTGATTTCCTTGAAGCCGTCGAGGTCCATGTACACCACAGCAAAGGGCGTTGCGCCCTGCGCCTGCACCAGTTGGTCAACGGCCTCGACCAGCCCGAAGCGGTTGAGCAGGCCCGTCAGGCTGTCGCGGGTGGCGCGTTCACGCAGCTGCTGCTCGTGCTGCTCGGCGTGCAGGGCCACGGCCAGCCGCTGGCCCAGTGCGGCCAGCTCGCGCCCGGCGCGCCCCTCGGGTGCCGGCAGGCGCGTCAGGCGCAGCCACACCCGCCGGGTGCCGGTGTGCGCAACGGGCAGGTCGTGCCAGGGCCCTTCGCCCCCTGCCGGGACGGCCCCCTCCCCTGCCTGCAGCAGGCCCGCGTCGCGCGGCGCACCTGTCTCGCGCTGCGCCAGCGTTCCATCGGCCGCCAGGGACAGCACCAGCGGCCGGGGCGCACCGGCTGGCCACTGCACCACGCCCACCGGCGCGCCACCCGCCTGGGCGTTCAGGTGCGCGAGCATCAGCTGCACCACCTCGGCAAACGGGCGCTGCCCGATGATGGCCTGGTCCATCTGCGCGAGCACGCGCACCAGCGCAAGGTCGCGCCCCACCTCTTCGGTCATGGCATTGAAGGAGTCGGCCAGGTCGGTGAATTCGTTGCGCCTGCCGGCGATCTGCACCCGGCGCGTGAAATCGCCCTCCAGCACGGCGCGCGTGCCCGAGGTGAGCGCATCCAGCGGGCGGGTCAGCCTGCGCAGCACCACCGAGCTGCTCACCAGCGCAAGCAAAAATGCGATGGCGGCCACGTTGCCCACCAAGGCCGCCACGCCAATGGGCAGGTAGCGCCGCACGTCTGGCTGCAGGGTGGTGGTGATGGTCCAGGCCGGTGCATCGAAATAGGGCGTGAAGAAGATCTCGCGCTGCGTGCGCACCTCGTTGGCGGCCTGCGCCTCCACCCCCTGGCAGAAGGGTGCAGACAACTGCGGACCCGAAAAGCAGATGCGATGAGTGCCCGACTGCGCGTTCTCCCACAGGTAGTCTGCAGTGAACCGGCCGCGCACCACCGCGCCTGCAAAGGGCACGATCAGTTCCACGGTGGGCGCCACCCCGGGCTGTGGGGCGCCCACCACGCGCAATGCGCTGCGGCCCTGCGGCATCGGCGCAAGCTCCGAAGGGAAAAGCCGGTCCACACTGGCAAAGACGCTCTCGAGCCGCTGATCCAGTGGCACGGGCCCGGGGCCCTGGCCGGAGGGCAGACCGTGCACATGCAGCAGGCTTTCTGCGGCGCGCAGCCGGTCGACGAGGTTGATGCCCACTGCCTTGGCCAGCTCACCACTGAGCTGCGCTGCAGACTGCTGCACAACGTACTCCGTGAGCTGGTAGGCCAGCAGCGACATCGCCCCCACCGGCACCGCCACCAGCACGAAGAAGGTGGCCAGCAGTTGGCGCCCGACACGGCTGTGCAGAATGGCATGGGCCGGACTCAGGCGCATTCAGTAATCCTCGGCGACGCCGATGAAGCTCCCGTTGTTGGCGCGGATGATGTCATCGCGGCTGGCCTTGGCGGTCAACGGCGTCTGGCTCTTGCCGTCGGGCCCCATGCTGTACAGGTCATAGTCGCTGTTGAGCGGGTGCAGCGACTTGTCCTTGCGCTTTTGGCCGACCGTGGCGCCGTCCATCGACAGGTAGCGATAAGGGTTGCCCCAGGGGTCCAGCCGGGTAAAGGGCAGATCGGCCAGGCTTGCCGGGAACACGTGCTTGAAGTTGACGTACCGGTCCAGCATGGCGCTGATTTCCAGGATGTCTTTTTTGGCAGCGGCGACCTTGGCGCGTTCGATGTACGCCTTGTAGCTGGGCATGGCCACTGCCGAAAGCAGCCCGATCAGCGTGACCGTGATCAGCAGCTCCAGCAGCGTCACCCCCAGCGCATGCAGGGCCCTTCGATGGGTGCTGACCAGCCTCATGACCCGGCACCTGCGCAAAATGCCGTGCCCGGCACGGGAAACAGGGCCGCAACGCAGCCAGTGCGCGGCACGCCCGGGCGCGCCAGGACGCAAGCTTCGCTAACATTTTGTTTCATGGCGCATGATATTCCACACCATGTTATCGACTACGTAGGACGTATTCGACGAACGCCTACCCAGGCACGAACAGCAGTTGCCCACCCTGTGCCGGTCGGTAGGCAAACCGCCCCGTCTGCACCACCTTGCCGCCCACCCGGGCGGCCCAGGTGTAGTCACCTACACGCGTGCCGGCATTGCCGAAGTCGCTGGGGTAGTGCACGGTGCCGGCCCGCTCGCCGCCGCCCTGGGGCTGGGCCGTGGCGGTGGTCGTCTGGCCGCCGGGCATGGTGACGGTGAACTCCACCGGCGCCTGCCGCGCCGCCATCTTGTCGCTCACGCTAAGGCCGATGGCGGGGCGCGCGCTGTACAGCACGGTGGTCTGGGCCAGGGCCGGGGTACCGGCGGCGAGCAGCAGCGCTGCAGTGAGCACGCCAGAGCGAAGGTGGGGGTGAATGGTCTTCATGGAATGCTCCTTCGTTGAGGGTTGCGTGCGGGCCGGCAGGCTGCGCGATCAATCGCCACACGCCACCGTGCGCAGATGGGGCACCGTGGCCGGCTCCCAAGGCGCGCGGCCTATCACCGTGCCACCACCCCAGCCGTACTCGAAGCGCTCGCCACCGGCGACCGTGCCAAAGGCGCTGATGCGCCCCTTGCCCACGTCGAAGCCCCAGGCCTGCTGCAGGCGGTCAATGCCCAGCCGCGTGCCCGGCGCCAGTGTGCGCACCAGCCGTGTGCCGTGAAAATCGTCGTTGGAGGCATTGCGCGGATGCGGCGACAGCACCAGCGCCTTGCCCTTGGCATCGCCGCCCACCGCATACAGCCCGGCCTCCTGCACCAGCACCACCTGCGCCGGCACGCGCAGCGGCAGGCAGCCGCTGGCGGCCAAGTCCGTCTGGCCCTGGCAGGCGGTCAGCAGCGCCAGGCATGGCAGCACCGCCATGAGTTGGGCAACCGCCCGCCTTGCGGGCACCACAGGGGCTAGGAGCGTGCGCGGCAGAAGGCATCGAAGCGAAACGTCCGAAAACCGAGGATCGCTGGGTAGTACCGACAAGCCCAGGGTGGCCCCCTGGGCGCCGGAGGTGATACCCGGCGAGACCGGTTTGTCGGGCGTTGCAGCCGATGCTCCTTCTGCCGCGCACGTTCCTAGAGCGGCAGCAGGGTCAACAGCGCCGCCTTGGTCGTGGTGGTCTTTCGCCATCAGCGCAATATGCCGCAGCCCGAGCCGGCTTCGGGTAGGACAAGGGCGCCTCGGGGCGGCGCCGGCATCTCAAGAGCGCAGACGCATACCCAGGTGCTGCCGACCCCCTGGCTGCCGTGATGGACAGCTACGCGCTGCCCAGCCGCTTGCAGTGGTGCCTGATCGCCAAGCGATGGGGATGGGCGGGCGCTATGCGGTTCGTTCCAATGCCTGGGCAGAGCCAGGCCGCGCGTGGCGGTGTTGCGGCGTACAGCACCATCACTTGCTCTCGGCAGCTTCATGCCGCCATGCGGGTAAACGGGCGCCGCAGTCACTGCAAAAGCGTGCGGCGGGGGCATGGCCTTCGCTCAGGCATTCATGGCAGGTCCGTGTCGTGGGTGCATGGCCCTGCCGCTGCAGCGTGAATTCAGCGCTGACAATACCCGTCGGCACAGCCAATGTGCCCCAGCCAAGCAGCATCATGACCGAGGCGATGATGCGCCCCAGGTCGGTGTGCGGGGTGATATCGCCGAAGCCAACGGTCGTCATGGTCGTAATGGCCCAATAGATACCCACAGGGATGCTGGTGAAACCGTGCGCCGGGCCCTCCGCGACGTACATCAAGGTGCCCATCACCACCACCACCAGCATCACGAACGACATGAAGACCAGTATCTTGCGCCGCGACGCGGCCAACGCCTGGCCCAGCGCACCGTACTCGGCCACGTATTCAGTGAGCTTCAAGATGCGGAAAATTCGCAGCAGGCGAAGCACGCGCACATCGATCAGCGCGTAAAGACCTGGCACCAGAATGGCCAGATAGGTGGGTAGCAGTGCCAGTAGATCGATGATGCCGAAAAAGCTGCGCGAGTAGCGCGCCGGCCTGCGCACACAGGCCAACCGGGCGATGTATTCGGCAGTGAACGCGGCGGTGAAGAACCACTCCAGCGCCCGAAACAGGTCAGCGTACTGGTTGTGCAACCCCGCCATGCTGTCCATGATGACGACTGCTACGCTGGCCAGGATCAGGGCGATCAGGACCAGATCGAACAGCCGTCCCGCACGGGTGTCCGCTTCGAAAATCACCGTGTACATCTGCAGCCGAAACCCGCTCGCCGGACGACCAAAGGCCGCCTCCTCGGGAGTTGGCCGCACCTGGGGGCTGGGCATATCCTTCATCCTGGTCATCTTAGTTGCTACTCCCACGCCGGGGTGTTTGGCGTGCAAGGCGGGCATGGACGAAAGATTCTCGGCCTCTCAGACCCGTTCTCAGCCCGCCCCCCGTGATTCCTGCGCCAGCCATGCCGTAGGGGATTGGCCCAGGCGTTGCGTGAAGGCGCGCGCGAGCGCGCTGGCATTGGCATAGCCGACCTCGGGCGCGACCTGCTTGACCGACATGCCCTGGCGCAGCAGCGAGCGCGCCAGCCCGATACGCCAGGTACCCAGGTATTCAGCGGGCGGCGTGCCCAGCGCGGCGCCGAACCGGGCCGCAAAACGCGCGCGCGACATGCCGGCCAGCAGCGCCATCGTGTCCAGCGTCCAGGGGCGTTCAGGTTCGGCGTGCAAGGCATTGAGCACGCGCGCCAACCGCACATCGGCCAGCCCGGCGAGCACGCCGACGTCGACCAGGCGCTGCGCCATCGCATGCCGCAGCAGTTGGATCACCAGCACCTCGACCAGCCGGTCCACCACCGCCAGGTGTCCGCAGCGCTGCGCCTGCGCCTCGACGACCAGCGACTGCTGCACCAGCACCAGCGCTGCCCCGCCTGCCTGCAATTGCGCCAGCGGCACGTGCAGCACATCCGGCAGGCCGCGCAGCAGCGGGTTTTCATCGCTCGGACCGAAATCGATGGCCGCGCTGACGACTTCAGGCGCAGCACCCCGCGCCGGCACCAGTTGGTGCCCCAGCGGGCGCGGCAGCAGCAGCACGCTGGGCTCGCTCACCACCAGGCGCGCGCCTGCGGCCGTTGCCATCTCCATCTGGCCCTCGCAAAGCAGGTGCAGATGGCTGCCATGCTGGCTTGCGCTCAGGTCCAGAACGCCCGGCAATGCCCCACGGTGCAACACGCGCGCGTGCAGCTGAAAACGGGCCAGCAGGGTCGAGAGGCGATCAGACATGAGACGAATGGTATCTTATTGGAGACGTATTGATTCCATACGTCTCACTCTGGCTGCTACAGTGACTCTGCGCTTTTGATTCACCAAGGAGCTCTCTGTGCTGATGCCACGCCAACCCGTACCCGCCCTGTCCGTGCCCACGCTGGCCCACGGCGACTTCACACTCGCAGCAGACGCACCACAGAACTTCACCCTGGTCGTCTTCTACCGGGGTCTGCACTGCCCGATATGCCTGCGCTACCTGCTGGAGCTGAGCCGTCTGCTGCCAGAGTTTGAACAGCGCGGGGTGAAGGTGGTGGCGGTGTCCAGCGACACCGCCGAGCGCGCACAGGCCATGGCGGACAAGCTGCGCGCGCCCGGCCTGCGCGTAGGCCACAGCCTGCCGCTGGCGGTGGCCCGTGCCTGGGGGCTGTACATCAGCGCCTCGCGCGGCATGACGTCCATTGGCGTGCAGGAGCCGGCGCTGTTCTCCGAACCCGGCGTGTTCCTGGTGCGCCCGGACGGTACCCTGTACTACGGCGCCGTGCAGACCATGCCGTTTGCGCGGCCACACTTTGATGAGCTGCGCGATGCGCTGGACTTCGCGCTGGCGAAAAACTACCCGGCCCGGGGCGAATACACCGCAGCCTCCTGACGCCCACCAACAGACAAGCAAGCAGGGCCCTCCCATGCAATACGACGCAGTAGCCTTCGACACGGGCGGCACGGTGCTGGACTGGCACGGATCGCTGGTCGATGAACTGGCCCGGGTGCCTGCCTGGCAGGGGCTGGCCTTTGACCACCACGCATTCGCCAATGCATGGCGTCGCAGCACCATGCAGGGCATTGTCGGCCAGGTGCAGCCGGCGTTTAACATGGACGATGTGCACCTGCGGGCACTGGACGAGGCCGTGCTGGCCTTCGGGCTCCCGGCACTGGATGCGCCAGGCCGCACGCACCTGTGGCGCGCCTGGCACCGCCTGCGCGCCTGGCCCGACTTTGCGCCGGCGCTGGCGTCGCTGCGTGCGCGCGTGCCGGTGGTCTCGTTCACGATGCTGCCAACGGCCCTGGTCATCGACGTGTCACGTCGCAACGGCTTCACCTGGGACGCCATCGTCTCGTGCGAGATGATCGGCGTCTACAAGCCGCACCGCGAAGCCTACGCCACGGCAGCGCGCTGGCTGAACCTGGCCCCCGAGCGCATCCTGATGGTGGCCTGCCACAACTTCGACCTCAACGCGGCGCATGCGGCAGGCCTGCGCACTGCCTTCGTCGCCCGCCCCGACGAGTGGGGCCCGGCGGGCCCGCCCGACCCCCACCCCAACATGGCCTACGACCACATCGTCGATGGCTTCGCTGCCCTGTGCGAGCAGGTTCTTTCCCCCCCCTGAGACACACCCCCATGATCAAGCTCTACTACCACCCATCACCGAACCCCGCCAAGGTCGCCCTGTTCCTGGAGGAGGCAGCCCTGCCCTACGAGATGGTGCCGGTGGACACCCGCCGTGGCGAGCAGCACACGCCGGCGTTTCTTGCCATCAATCCCAATGGCAAGACACCCGCACTGGTCGATGGCGACGCGGTCGTCTTCGACAGCAACGCCATTTTGCTGTACCTGGCGGAGAAGACCGGCCTCTTCCTGCCCGAGAACACGCCAGCGGCGCGCGCCGCAATGCACTCGTGGCTGATGTTCGTGGCCACCGGCATCGGGCCCTATTCGGGGCAGTCGGTGCACTTCAGGCACGTGGCACCCGAGCCCAAGACCTATGCGCTCAACCGCTACGACTTCGAAGCATGGCGGCACTGGACGCTGATCAACGAGCGCCTGGCCACCCGCACCTGGATGCTGGGCGAGGAGTACACGCTGGTCGACATGGCCGTCTGGGGCTGGGCCCGCGCCGTGCCCTATGTGCTGGGCACCGACCCGTGGGACAAGCTGCCCCATGTCAAGCGCCTGCTCGACACCGTGAACGCCCGGCCCGCTGCCCAGCGCGCCGAAGCGCTGAAGACCCGGCACGCCTTCAAGACCGAACTCGACGATGAAGCGCGGCGCGCCATGTTTCCGCAGAACGCCCGCCTGTCCGCAGCACCGGGTGCCTGACATGCTGGACCTGCACTACTGGACGACGCCGAACGGCCACAAGGTCACGATGTTTCTGGAGGAGGCCGCACTGCCCTACCGCATCGTGCCGGTCCACATCGGCCGCGGCGAGCAGTTCGCGCCCGAATTCCTGCGCATCGCACCGAACAACCGCATCCCGGCCATCGTGGACCATGCACCGGCCGACGGCGGGGCACCACTGTCGCTGTTCGAATCGGGCGCCATCCTGCAGTACCTGGCAGACAAGACGCAACGCTTCATTCCGCAGGACCTGCGCGGGCGCAACCTGGTGCTGCAGTGGCTGTATTGGCAGATGGGGGGCCTGGGGCCCATGGCCGGGCAGAACCACCATTTCGTGCAATATGCGCCCGAGCCGTTGCCCTATGCCATCGAGCGCTACGTGAAGGAGACCTCGCGCCTGTACGGCGTGCTGAACAAGCACCTGGGTGACGGGCGCACCTTCATCGCAGGCGACGGTTATTCCATTGCCGACATGGCGTGCTACCCGTGGATCGTGCCCCACGAACGCCAGCGCCAGGTGCTGTCGGATTTTCCGCACCTGCAAACATGGTTCGAGCGCGTACGCGAGCGGCCGGCCACAGTGCGCGCCTACCAGAAGGCCAACGAGGTCAACACGGCCCCGGTGGTCGACGCGGCATCGCGCGGCCTGCTGTTCGGACAGGACGCGGGCGTGGTGCGATAGACCAACGCAAAGCCCATTCAACGCTCGCGGCTGACGGCAACAACGCCCGGGATGTCATCGGCGGCATCAGCCCCTGCCGGCCGATGCAACCCGGGTAGTACAACAGCGCCTCGGTGGGAGCGGCAGCAAGGCGCACGCTTGCTATCGAGCAGGACACGGGCCGCAATGAGCGGGTTCTTCCGCGCCACCCGAGATACACCCACACCCACCTATGCGGCAAGCCGGCCGATCCGCTCCCCGGCCTGCGCCACATGCGCCGACAGCGCATCCATGCATGCAGCAAAGCCCTCGCTGAAACCGCCCTTTGCGCCGCCCTTGCGACCCAACGCCCCGAGTCGGCCCACGAAATCCTGCGCCAGCGCCAGGGCCTGCCGCCAGGTGCGCGGCGGCACCTGCGGGCCGATGACCAGCGCCAGCGGGCGCACCGGCACCTCGCCCGCCGCCGTGGGCGCAAAGGCCATGGGCGTCATGTCATAGGCCGGCGCCAGCTGGTACGGCCGGCCCTGTTCGGCCATGAACGACAGGTTGCCGCTGTGCATGTCGGTGTTGCCGATCAGCGTGCCAAAGGCCCACAGCAGGCTGGCGGCGTCCACCGCCTCGGGCTGCACCACGCCTTCGCGCGCCAGGGCCGCCACCATCTCGGGCCAGCGCCCGCTGTGGCCCACGAACTCCAAGTCCAAAGCGGTGAGGGAGTGCAGCGCCCGCCGTCCCAGCGCGCCCACCCGGTCAAAACGCTCCACCTCCAGAAACCGCTGCCCGCCATGCTCGATGACCTGCGTGCGCGCCGCTGCGATGCCATGGTCCCGCAGCACCTGCAGCGCCACATGCTCGGCCAGCAACAGGTCGCGCCAGCGCTCGCTCACCGGGCTTTGCACCGCTGCGCTGAACTTGACGATCACGTGGGCAGGCTCCGCCATCGCCGCAGCGCTCCCCCGGCCGCTGCCCCCGCACTGTGCGTAGGCCGTGAACTTGGGCTGCTCCCCCCCAGCAGACGATCCCGCCTGTTCACCGCGCGCTGCGGCCAGCGCCGCATAGGCCCGCGCCTTGCCGGCCAGCGCAATCGGCACCGGCACGCCCGCGTTCACGAACGCCTGCTGCGCCGCATCGCCCACCAGCAGGTTGCCGGGCAGATCCCCCCCCTCACGCAGCAGCGCGCGCATCACGTGCGAGTCGTTCCAGTCGGCCAGCCGCTCTGGCAACCCCAGCGCGGGCCCATGCCGCTGGTTGTAGGCCCGCCCCAGGTACCCCTGCGGCCGCATGTCGAAAAGCCACCACGGCAGGCCATCCGTGTGCCCTTGCACGGCACCATCGGCCTGCGCCATCACGAAGCCTTCGGGATACACCGGCACCAGGGTGCCCAGCCCCTGCAACCGGCCTTCGGCAGTCACCCCGTAGATCGGCGCCACCAGGTCCGCCCGCGAGGCATCGCGCAGCGCATACTGAATAGATCGTGAAGCCCCCAGACGCAGCACATCCGGCCCCAGCGCCTGCAGCGCCCGGGACACTGTGGGTTGGCTTGTCCCCAGGGTATCCGCCAATGCCCGCGCGGTTTTCAGCCCGCTGCGCAGCAGGTCACGAATCTGGTCGGCGTGGCGGCGGGTGGGGGTTGGCATGCGGTAATGGTAGCCCAAGTGAATAAATTTATGAATAGATAACTGAATAGCAAAAGAACGATCACCAAGGCAAGCATGGGTTACTCGTTTCAGTATTTCATGACGATCCTGCTGTACTGGCTTGTGGCAGGCAGTGTTTTCAAGATGAAGCAATGACAAGGCCATCTGGCCTTGCCACAGCCCGAAATGCGCCGCCAGATTGAGCCCAGTCAAGCAAACGTTGACCTTCGTCAAGGCGCACTTGCGGTGGCATCCGGACAATCGTCTGCATTGTCCAGCGGAGCCCAACACCATGCGCCTGAACCTGCCAACCACCGGACAGGAATATGCTGTCCCCAAGGGCCAGACCCTTGTCTCCACCACCGACACGCAGGGGCGCATCACGCATTGCAACGCGGCCTTCGTGGCTGTCAGCGGCTACACGCGCGATGAGCTCGTGGGCCAGCCGCACAACATGATCCGCCACCCCGACATGCCCGAGGAGGCGTTTCGCGACATGTGGGCCACCATCGCCTCGGGCCGGCCCTGGTCAGCCCCGGTGAAGAACCGGCGCAAGGACGGCGACCACTACTGGGTGATGGCCAACGCCACGCCGCTGCTGCAGGACGGCCGACCCGTGGGCTACATGTCGGTGCGCACCGAGGCCACGCGCGCGCAGATCGCTGCGGCCGAGCAGCTGTACGCCACCATGCGCGCAGAAAAGCAGGCCGGGCGGCGCGTGCACGGGCTGCGCTCGGGCCGCGTGGTGCGACACACGCTGGTGGGGCGCGTGGCGCACGGGCTGGCAACGCTGGGCCTCGCGGCCCGGCTGGGGCTGGTGCTGCTGGCGCTGCTGGCGGCCTCGCTGGCCACCGGCATGCTGCTGCCCGGCGCAGCCGGCGGGGCACTGCAGCTGGCGCTGTTCGGCGCGGCCTGGTGGTACCTGGCGCGGCTGCTGGTGCGGCCCATCGCGGCGCTGACCCTGGCGGCCAACCGGGTCGCGGCCGGCGACCTGACAGCCACCGTGCGCCGGGGCCGCAACGATGAACTGGGCGACCTGGAGCAGGCGCTGGGGCAGCTGTCGTTCAACCTGTGCGCCATCGTGCGCGATGCCCGCGACGAAAGCGAATCCATGCGCCTGGGCGCGCAGGAGATCGCGCAGGGCAACCTGGACCTGTCGGCACGCACCGAGTCGCAGGCCGCCAGCCTGGAGCAGACGGCGGCGTCGATGGAGCAGATCACCGGCACCGTGCGCCAGAGCGCTGACGCGGCCCGCCAGGCCACGGCCCTGGCAGGCCAGGCCAACGCGGCCGCCACGCGCAGCCGCGAGGCAGTGGACAGTGTGGGCCAGACCATGCGCGACATCCAGGGCGACTCCGACCGCATTGGCGAGATCACGCAGGTGATCAACGCCATCGCCTTCCAGACCAACATATTGGCGCTCAATGCCGCCGTGGAGGCCGCCCGCGCCGGCGAGCAGGGCCGCGGCTTTGCCGTGGTGGCCAGCGAGGTGCGCAGCCTGGCCGGCCGCAGCGCCGAGGCTGCCCGGGAGATCAAGCAGTTGATCGACCAGTCGGCCCACCGGGTGGAGCAAGGCCAACAGCGCACCCAGGCTGCCCAGGCCACCATGGTCGAGGTGGTCGAGGGCGTGCAGCGCGTGAGCGCTGTGGTCGGCGAGATCAGCCACGCCAGCCAGGAGCAACTGGCCGGCATCTCCGAGGTCAACACCGCCGTGGGTCAGCTCGACACCATCACCCAGGAAAACGCGGCGCTGGTGGAGCAGGTGGCGGCTGCGGCGCAGGGGTTGACGCGCACTGCGGGGGCGGTGGCGGATTCGGTGCAGGTGTTTCGGCTGGAGGCGGGGGTGGTGCCGTCGGCAACGCGGGCTGCGGTGCCGGGTCAGCGCAGCGCCAGACCGGTGGTGCAGCCGCGTGGCAAGGTGCTGACGACGGCGTGAGGTGGTGGATGCCAAGTGCCTCGGTTGAGGGCGGAGGCCGGGGTGTGCGCCCGGCGGCGCAGTAACTTTCTCTTGAGTCGTCAAGAGAAAGTCACCAAAGAGAAGACGACCCCCAGTCTGCGTCCCCCGTTCGCCCTGTCGGGCGAACGGGGGCAACCTGCGATGCTCGGGCCTGGGGTGGTGCCGCAGAACTCACTGCGTTTGGCCGTTGGCCAAACTCCGTTCAAACAGCTGCGGCAAGCCAGATCACGAAGTGCGTGTGTCCTGCGGCACACGCACCCACCCCAGGCCCTGCGCTTCTCGGCGCAGCCAGCAGGGGTGGGGAGCGGGGACAGGGACGGCTGCTGCTTCGCAGCTACGCCTGGGGTCGGTTCGCGCTGCGCGCTGCCGACGTGTGGGGCGCGATCGCTCTGGCGAGCCGAGCGCAGCGAAGGACCACAGGCCGAGCGAAGCAATGGCCCGAGTGGAGCCCGCTCCCACCCCCTTCTGACCGTGCCGAGAAGCGCAGAAGCTGGGGTGGCGCGTGTGCCGAAGGACACACGCGCTTCGTCATCTGGCTCGCCGCAGATGTTTGAGCGGAGTTCGAAGAACGCAGCGAGTTCCGAGGCGCACCCCAGCTTCGAGCATCGCAGGCTGCCCCCTCGCCACCGGCGAGGGGGACACGGGCAGCGGGGTCGCCTTCTCTTTGGTGACTTTCTCTTGGCGACGCAAGAGAAAGTTACTGCGCCGCCGGGCGCACACCCCGGCCTCCGCCCTCAACAAAGGCATGCGGCAACCACGGAAACAAAGCCGAGGAACAATGGACTAGACCCCCGCCTGCACAGTCCAGCCAAGCAGAGCCCCGGACGAACCGCCAGGCCATTGCAGCTATGGCGTGCCCTTCCTCGCCGCTCGCTGCAGGCGCAGGTGGCGGTTGCGGCGCGGGGGCTGACGCGCACTGCCACTGCGGTGACGGATTAGGTGCAGGTGCTCAGGCGGGAGGCGGGGGTACTGCCGGCAGCGCGGCCGGCGGTACCAGCTCAGCGTAGCGCCAGACCCGAGGTGCAGCCGCGTGGCAGGGCGTTGAGGGCGGTGTGATGCAAAACTTCAGCGGTCACCACCGCGCTCAGCGGCCCGCTGGCCCAGAAACCCGTTGCGGTAGCCCGCGATGAATGCGCGCAGCCGCTGCGCATCACCACCCATTGCCAGTTGGTTGCGCACGCGCAAAAGCGCGTCCAGCATTTGTTCAGGGTCCGCGAGAATGACATGCACCTGCTGTGCGGTGCCCGGACTGCACAGGATTGCAGCGTCCTTGCCGAGCAACGCCGCGCCGGCCAGATCGGGATCGTGGCCGGCCATCTCCAGCAGCGGCGCCTCTTCGTCGTAGAGCCGGTCCATGTTGCCGGCACTGGCATAGGCCTGCGCCAACGCAAGGAAGTCGGTGGCATCCTTGTTGTTTTCGCGACCACGGTCACGCCAGGCCAGCAGCTTGAGCACCGACAAAGAGGGCAGTGTGCAGACATGCATCGACAGCCCCGCACCCAGATCCACCAGATCCGCACTGTCCAGCCCCTCCCTGAACCCGGCCACATTGAGCACCACGTCATGACCGGGCGGCCAGGCGATGGTCTGGTCGTCTCCTGCAACGCCCCCGAAAGGAATGAGATCCAACGGAATTCCACCGGGCCGCAGGTAGTGCATGCGGTGCGACTTGCCTTGCACCGCGAAGAACGCCCCCGTCGCGGCAAGCCGATCCTTCAGTGCGGCAAAACGCTCCCAGCTATCGATGTACAGGCCGATGTCCACATCGCGCGTGGCCCTGAGGACCGCCTGCCCGTACACATGCGTGAGCATGATGTCCCGGGCCATGGCTCCGCCCACGAACACATCAATGCCGAGCGCCTGCGTGGCCGCTTTGGCATGCGCAAGAATCGCATGCAGTCCACGGTCGATGGGTCGGTCGGCGCGGACTTTAAGCACCATTCCTGAGCCGCTCCATCAGCATGCCCGCCACTTCCACGCTGCGGCCTTCATTGCTGGCCATCAGATCCGCATAGACCAGCAGCAAGGGCGCCACAGCCGGTTCCACAGCCTTCGCATGCACCTGATCCGCGCGGGGCCAGAAGGCATCCAACACTTCGATGGGCCCGCCAGGATCCGGGCGCAGGCGGTGCTTGCGCAGTAGTTGGCCCCTGTCCAGCCAACTGTAGATGCACGCGCTGGCTGGGTTGATGTATTGCGTGAGCGCAGCAGCAGCCATCTCACCGCCCAGCGCCACCTCGGGTTCATCAGTCAGAAGACTGCTCCCCCGCCAATCGGCACCATCCACGCTGGCGTACCGCTGCGGCTTGAGCTTGCCCCGCAGCGAAATCGGGTACTGCCTAGCCCACTCTACCTGCAGCGCCTCTCTGTTGGCCAAGCGCCGCTTACGCGCTTCACCCGTGATGAAGCCCAGCGCCACCAGGTCCTCGATGGCATTCGACGTCGAGCCCAACGCGGCACCGGCCGCCTCGGCGATGGTCCTCACTGGCTGCTGCGCCAGGCCCTCGATGGTCAGCAACGCAAAGATGACCCGCAAGGTGCTGGCCTTGCGCAGGGCGGATTGATCGGTGGCGGCGCCGGGCTCTTTGGGGCGGGGCTTGCCGGTGATGAACAGGTAACTGCCCGGGACGTCGATGTGGGCGTTGCCCACGGTGTCCAGGAAGTTGATGCCGGTGCGCTGGCATTCTTCGGCCAACTTGACAGACAAGTAGGGGGCGATCAAAAGCAACGGGGTGCTGTTGTCACCACGCTCTTTTTCGGCCCGATACCAGATCAAGTCGCTAGTGCGTGCAATATGGCTCACCTGGACCGTAAAACGACCCAGATCTTGCCCAGTCCGAGCGAGCTTGATGATCGCGTTGTTGCGATCCTTTGGGCCCAGAAAATCCACAACCTCACCTTGCAGGACTGGCTCTGCAGCTTCCAACGCTTGTTCAATCACTGTGCCGGTGTTCATTTTTTCACGATGTTCATGTAACGTGAACATTGATGATAAACGAACAAAAGGGGCAATGGAAGGGCCTGCGACCTCTCGATCCACTTTGCATGCGCGTGCTGCTTCCCAACGCCGATTCGAGATCGAAGCGGCAACTTAACCAGAAAAATAACCGGCAATTTCTGCGGACCCTTCAACCAAAATTACCATATATCCATTTGATTTCAAAAGATATTTTTGCTAGCATTGCGGTAAATTTCAACCGGAAATCATGTCCGTTAAACCTACTCCGGTTGCAGCTTACGACCAGCCGCACCAGTTCGAACCACTTCTGCCCACCCAGGGCCTGGCGGAGCTGGGCGAGGCCACGCGGCGGGTCTTTGAAAAATCTGCCGCACTGAAGGCTGCCGCCAGCACCGAAGCGAGAGCCGCCTTGCGCGAAATCGTGCGCTCGATGAACTCCTACTACTCAAACGGCATCGAGGGGCAAGCGACCCACCCGGCCAACATCGAGCGGGCACTGCGGCATGACTTCTCGGAAAAGCCCGACGTGGCCAGGCGCCAGCGCGTGGCGCTTGCACACATCGAAGCAGAGCGCGATCTGGAACAGAGCGTGACCACCGAAGCCGCCGCGCTGGGCAGCGCCTTCCTGTGCCAGGCGCACAAGAGCCTGTACAGCCGGCTGCCTACCGAAGACCGCCTCACCGAGGACGGTCGACGGGTAGAACCCGGTGAATTGCGGGTGCATGACGTCGCCGTGGGCCGCCACCAGCCGCCGGCCTGGCAGTCCGTGCCCCGCTTTCTTGCCCACATGGACGAGGTGTACAGCCAACTGCGCGGTGTAGACGCCGTCATCCACACCATTGCCGCAGCCCATCACCGCATGGCCTGGGCGCACCCCTTCGAGGACGGCAACGGCCGTGCAGTGCGCCTGCAGACGCACTGTGCCCTGCTCCCCATCAGCGGCGGCCTGTGGTCGGTCAACCGCGGGCTCGCGCGCCAGCGCGAGCGCTACTACGAGCTGCTCGACGGCGCGGACAGCCCACGCCAAGGCGACCTGGACGGGCGAGGCAACCTCAGCCAGAAAATGCTCTGGGAGTGGTGCCGCTATTTCGTCGGGCTGTGCGAGGACCAGGTGAACTTCATGGGCTCCATGCTCGACCTGCCCCAGCTCAAGGACCGCCTGCGGGCCTACGTCATGGTCGAGGGCGTCACCAAGGGGATCACGGAGTACCGCGAAGAGGCCGTTTTGCCGCTGCAGACCGTCGCCGTCAGCGGGGCCATGGCGCGCGGAGACTTCATCCGCATGACCGGCCTGGGCGAGCGCACCGGCCGCAAGGTGGTGTCACGCTTCCTCAGCGACGGGCTGCTCAAGAGCGAAGGACACAGGGGGGAGTTGAGCATCGCCTTTCCGATGTCCGGGCTGAACATTCTGTTGCCGAACCTCTATCCGGAGGCTTCGACCATCGCGCTCGATTAGCCCGTTCGGACAAGATACCTAACCAACAGTGACAGCAGGCAAGGTGGCAAATGCCTGCTCCTCAGTATCCCCCTCTCCTCCCCCCATACCCTCCACCGCCCACCCCACTCCCCAACGTCGATCCCCGCGGCTCCACCACCGCAAACCGCAGCATCATCACCCCATACCTTGTGGCGCTCTGCAGGTCATCACGCAACTTCACCACCAGCCCATCCTTGCGGTGGTACAGGCGCCATTCCTCCAGCCAGTCGCCGCAGGTGCTGAACACCTTGAAGCGCCCGGTCTGCATGCGGGTGAGCAAGTCGCTGATGCCCGCCTCCAGGCCGTTGCTGCCGTCTTCGAACGTGGCGCGCTCGGGCAGCAGGTTCACGCCCAGGGTGCGGTACTGGCCGGCCAGTTGTTCGCCGCTGCCCTTGTCGTGCTGCAGCCCATCGTGCGGCCAGGCCACGGGCATCCAGCGGCCCCGCGCGGCGATCAGCGGGGCCTGCATGGCCACGCTGGTCTCGCGCACGCGGAAGGTGTCGTACACGTAGACCGTATCGGTGTCGCGGTCCCACGCCAGCCAGGCGGCTGCGGCCGGGTGGTCCCAGCCGAAGTCCAGGCCCACGATGCGCGGCCAGTGCGCGGGCAGCGCGAACGGTGCAACCACAATGGACTCCTCGGCCACCGGGAACACCTTGCCGCTGCCCAGCACGGGCACGCCATTCATGCGCGCCTCGCGCTCGTGCAGGGGAAAGCTCTCGGCCAGCTCCTGCTTGGTCTTCCCGTCGAGATGGGGCACGTCGTTCCAGCCGGCCTGGATGATGGCTTTGCTCATGGGGTGCTTCCAAAAGATGCGAAATAGGTAGATGCACGGTCGCCTTGAGTTCGTCGCGCCTGTTGCGCTCCGTGCGAGCAGACTTATTCATAGATTTGCATAAAACTGCAATTTCATTAATATCTATGAATGCCGCGACAAAGCGCACCTCACTCGGAACACCCTTCAGCAGTGCTGCGCGAGATCGAGCGGCTTGGCCTGAACATCACCATCGCGCGCAAGCGCCGGGGCGAAACGCAGGGCCAGTGGGCCAGCAAGCTGGGCGTGTCGCAACCCACCATGGCCCGCATCGAGCGTGGCGACCCGTCCGTGGCCATGGCCTCGTATGTGATGTGCATGTGGCTCATCAACCAGGCCGATGGCTTGGCGGATCTGGTGGCGCCGCTGCAGGACCATGCGGCACTGGAGCGCGAGGTGCTCAGGGTGCGCCGGCAAGGTAAGCGGCCATTGCAGCAGAAGCCTGCTTCACGCGCAGTTGCGGCGCCCAAGCCAGAACGCAAAGCCGCCGCCGCTAAGTCACGCGCTGCACGCCAGCGCGACACTGCCAAGCCGGGGCCCAAAGAAAAGAACTTGCCCACCACCGCCGCAGTCAAAGTGCCGGCAAAGAAAGCTCCGGCCAACACGGTAGCGGACGCAACCCACGACATTCACGAACGCATCCGCGCTTCTGCAGCCAAGGGCAATGCCACGGCGCAAGGCCTGGCCTCCCTGCTGCTGCAACCCCGGCCGAAGGCGCCTTGACACCATGGCGGCGCAGCCCGCTACCATCTCGCAGCGCACGCTCCCGGGCTCTGATGGACCCGGCGCACTCCACCCTGGTGGGCACGCGGGCGCTGTCATGGCTGTTCACGGGTTCGTAGCGGGCGATCAATCATCCCTGCCTATTGATCACAGGACGATCAATACGCAAGGAAGTCAGTCCCCCTGGGCTGCGCAATCAGCCCCCACCACCACCCCCTTCGTCAAGAAATCCAGCACCACCTCCGTCGCCCCCTCCAGCGGCGTGAAGGTGATCGCAATCAAGCCCTGCGTGGTCGCGGTGCGCGTCAGGCACTCGTTGTACACCGCCACGGGCGGCTCCTCGTCCAGCCACACCCAGTGGCGCGCCGTGCCCTCGAAGGCCTTGCGGCCCTGGTCGTAGGACTTGAAGCCGATGACCGATTCGCCGCCGCTCTGGTGGCGCACGCACAGGTAGTCGAGCGCGCCGTTGGCGCCGGCGCGGGGGCGGGCCTTGGCGATGTCGTCGGCGGGGACCATGCCGGTGCCGGGCTGGCCCGGCGGGCCGTAGAGTTCGAGCTGCACGATGTCGCGCGTGGTCTCCAGCGACTTGCCAGCGGCCCAGGCCTGGATGGGGCCCGCAAAGCGCCGGCCCTCCCACCAGGCGGGGTAGCGGCCGGTGAGGTGCAGGGCGGTTTCGTACGCACCGCCGATGGTCTTGCCAACGCGGTTGCCGGCCATGAAGCAGCGCTCGCGGTGCGTGGCGCCGGCCTTGAAGAAGGCCAGGTGCCGCGCATACAGCGCGCGGCGCAGGGGGCCTTCGTCCTGAAAGAAGTGGCGCATGCGCCAGCCGGCGAGCTTGTCGCGCAGCAGGGCTTCGATGGCTTCGATCTCTTCGATGGAGGCGTGGGCCAGCACATCGGGCAGGCCTGTCATGTCAGTTATCCATGGCGCTGCGCGCCACCCGCTGAGCATGAAACCGACGCGGCCCAAACCAGTGCCCCCATGCAAGGGCCGCCCCGCCGCACCGGGGGCGTCCCCCTCCCGACTCGCGCAGCGAGGAGAGAGAGGGGCTGAGGGTCGCGGCTCCAGGCCTGCCTGCGCAGGCCTGGACGGCAACGAAGAGCGGCCGCCTCTGGTGGGCGCACCGAGGCGCGAAGCGACTCAGGGGGTGTTTCATTTCATGCACCACCGTGCGACTTCCCCTTGATCGATTTCACCAGCTCCAGCGCCGCAAGCATGCCCTCGGCGCGGTCGGCGGGCATCTGGGCCAGGGCCTTGCGCAAGGGGTCGGGCGCGTCGTCGGCCTTCTTGGCGAACATGCCCAGGTGCGTTCCCAGCAAGTCCAGGGCCTTGAGCTTTTCGGGCGACTTGAACTTCTTGCCCAGCTCCAGCTGGCCGCCGGGGCCGATCTCCACCACTTCGATAGAGGCGATGGCCGCAGCGGTGGCGCCGTCGAGGTCCTGCACGCGCTTGAGGCTGCCATCATCGTTGAAGAGCTTGCGGATGTCGAAGAAGGCGATGCCCGCGAGTTCGCGCACCACCATGTCCTGGGTGACACTGTCGCCCGGTGTGGGGCCAGGTGCCACACCCAGGCCGGGTGGGCGGCCTGCCGCCTGCGGGTCAGACACAGCGCTCGCCACCGCCCTCAGCCGCGGAGCGCGGCCGGGCCGCGCGGCCTGCGGGGTTGCTGCTGGGGCGGCGGCCTTGCCAGTCTGGCCATCGGCCGCCATCAGCGTGAACTGCAGTTGCTGATCGGCGGGGTCGATGGGGTAAATGGGGTCGACACGCATCATGGCACCAGGGGTTTGGGCAACTTCGCCGGTCATGCCGCCCCCGCCCCGCGCACCAAGCGCTCCATCGCAGCAATCACGCGCAGGCGGTCTGCGTCGTGCAGGCATTCGCTGCGCAGCCAGTCGGCCGGAAAGAGCACGTTCACCGCGCCCAGCGCCGCATAGGGCACGTGCTCGCGCGCGGCCTTGATGAGGGCCGTGGCGCTGCCCAGCGGGTGCAGGTCGCCACGCAGGTAGACCAGGCCCGACGCGGACACGCCGGCGTGCAGGGGCACGCTGCCCGGGGCCTGCAGTTCGATGAGGTGCAGGTCTTCTTCGCTGTGGTGTTCAACGTCCATGGGCAAGTCTCCTGATGGGCAATCAGCGGGCCATTGCAAGTGCTCGGCGCGCATCCATCTCCGACACGCGCACATCGCCCCCCACGCGCCGCAGCAGGATGCTGTAGCGCTGCACCTGGCGCCGCCCGCGCGCGCTCGATGCGGGGCCGGGGGCAGACTGCACGGTGCCCGCCTCGCGCAGCTTGGCCAGGCAGCTGCTGATCTCGGGGTGGGAGGTCTTGGGCAGGTCCAGCGCGGCGCCGATCTCGCCCAGCGTGAGCGGCTGGCCGGCCTGGCTGTGCAGTAGCTTTTCCACGCGCGACTTGAGGCCGCCGGCACGGATGCTGGTGATGGTGCGCGTGGGCATGGTCAGGGCCATGGCACCTGCGGCGCTGTGCAGGTGGGTACAAAGGTGTAACTGCGTGTGTGCTTGCATGGGCAGAACTCAAGGGTTGAAGGGGCTTGGCGCGCTTGCCACGGTGGCGGCACGGCAACTTGGCTGTGGCCCTGCAGGCAGCGCCGGTACTGGGTTGTGGAGTGATGGCATGCCACGGCGCAGGCAGAAGAAAGCGCCCCGCAGCCGGGGCCCCGCCAGGGCTTTGCCTGCTTGGCGCAAATACGACAGCGCAGCGGCGCACAGGGCTTCGCCCGTTACGATCAGCCGCCAAAAATCACATAACAAGGGATCGTTCATGAAGGCACCAACCCAGCTCAAAGCCATTTGCGCCGCCATTGCGGCCACCACCTTGTCGATGTCCGCCTCGGCGGCGATCGACATCGACCTCACCCAGTCCGGCTACCAGACCGATGCGGTCGACACGTTCACCGTCAAGCGCCTCAAAGTGCCCGGCGCGGGCGAGTGGGATGTCACCTTCAAATGGGACCCGCAGTCCCTGCACTTCGTGCCCCAGGCCGTGGCCGCCAGCACGGCAGCGCAGTTGCAGATCTCGGGCCCGACCACGGTCAGCGAGGCCGGCACCATCACGCTGTCTGCCGCCGTGCGCAATGCCGACGGCAGCTTGAGCCCCACCGTGGCCGTGTGGAGCGTGGTGCCCGCCTCGGCCGGCACCATCACGCCGCAGGGCGTGTTCCTGGCCGCCAGCCAGACGGCCGATGTGAACGCCGTGTTCACCGCCAGCGTGCTGCTGCAGGGCAAGACCATCACCAGCACCTACACGGTGAAGGTGACCAATGTGGCAGCCGCATCGCGCACCTGCGCCGGCGCGCTGTCGAACAACGCCAACGGCATGCTGCTGGCCGACTTCGGCGTGAACCCCGAGACGCAAAAGGTCACCATGCTGCTCACAGCCGCATCGGGCAACCCGGGCTTTCTGAGCGGCAGCTTCTTCTTCGTGCAGGGCGCCACCTCGGTGGCCGTGTCGCAGTACACCTACGACGCTGGCACCGCCCTCTTCACGCCCCAGGGCGGCTGGTCCGGCGTCGGCACCATCGCCTCGCCCACGCAGAAGCAGGCCGTGTTCTCGGCCTTCCCGTCGAGCATCAACCTGGCGCAGCCGTTCCAGATCCGGTACGCCGCGATTGCAGGGGCACCAGGCACCATCGCCTGCAACTGAGTCGAGAACGGCGCATTGCGCAGCGGCGTCTGAAGCCGGCGCGGCCAAGCCAGGGCCGCCGTGCAACGGCCGCCCCGCCGCACTGGTGGCGCCCCTTTCAGGGGGAAGGCGCGAAGCGACTCAGGGGGTCGTCATTGCTGGCCAGGCCTCACTGAGGGCTCTTGCATCAGCCGCGTGGCCATCTGCCTGGCGCGCCAGGCTTTGATAGCTTCGGCTGCAGTCAGCGAATAGCTCACCGACGGCAGTGGCGTACTCAGCGACGGCGGCGGGGGCAGCGCCATGGGCAATGCGGCGGGCGGCGTCGGCGGCTTGCTCGCGCAGGCCGTCAGACAGAGCGCGAGCGCGGGCAGCATCGCGCTGCAAAGCGGCTTCACGGGTGCGTGCAACATTGAGGGCTCCTTGGTATCGGATGGCAGCGGCGCGCTCTGCCGCCCATGCGGCTTGGCTGGCGCGTGCACGCTCGGTGGCATGGGTGGCCTGCAGGCTGGTGATCTGGCCACCCAGGCGCCAGTCCTGCACCTGCCAGGCTGCGGTGGCGGCCAAGGCCGCGCCGAGCACGGCCGCAGCGGTGTGGGTGATGAGCAGCGGTGCCACTACCGCCCCCCTTCCACATAGGCCACAGGCACATTGCCGAAGAAGCGCCAGAACGACAGCACGGGCACACCGTCGCGGCGAACCACGATGCCCAGGTCCGCCATGTCCGCCAGCGACAGCTCGCCGCGCAGCAGCAGCACTGGCTCGTTCGCGGTGGTGCGGCAGCGGTTGAAGCACTGCTGCGCAGGCACCCAGCCCGCCACGCTGCTGTAGCCCAGCGTGGTGGCGCCCGATGTGGCCGTGTAGGTCACCGGCTGAGGCGTGGGCGGCATGGTCAGCAGCACCATGCCCAGGACGATATCCACCACCGCAGTCATGGCCGTACCTCCAGCCCCTGCAGGCACGCCGCCGTCTCCGCCGCACGCCGGTTGGCCAGGCCCTGCACAAAGCGCATCTCGGGCTTGCCATCGGGCAGCATGCGACCCGTGCGCACATAGCTCCACACGGGCTTGCCACTGTCGGACACGCCCAGCCGCCAGCAGCCCAGCGCCCAGTGGCCAGCATTCCACGCCACCATGGCCTGGCTGGCGCAGGTGTTGCCCACGCCGTTGTTCCAGGCATGGCTGGTGGCCATGTCGAACACGCTCTGTGGTGGCAGCCGCGTGAAGCACTGGGCCAGGCGCAGCTGCAGCACCTCGATGGCTGCGCCCTCTTCCTGCGCGCAGCGCGCCGGCGTCCAGCGCTGGCCCACGACCACCGGCGTGCGGGTCACATGCCGCGTGATGCCCTTGCACACCGTGGGCAGGCCGCCGGCCAGTTTGTCCGCATAGACCAGGCCGGGGTCGCGCTGATCGGGCTCCCACTGGCCGAGGAAGGTGAGCACCGCGGCGCTGGCCAGGGCGAGGGAGCCGACCAGGTGGGGGAAGTAGCGCAGGCTGCGGTCGGTGAAGGCAGAGCTGGAGGCACTCATTCGTCCACCCCCTGCTCGGCCAGGTCGGTGTCCGGCGTGTCCATGCCCCGGCGCAGCCGCGCCATGCGCAGCTCGTGCTCCGCCTCATGGCGCGCATTCGCCTTGCGCCGGTAGTGCAGGTTCACCAAAGCCCCCACAATGGCCACCAGCACCCCGATGATGCCGATGAGGTTGGACGCCATGAAGGCCCCTACCCCACCCATCGCAGCACCGGCCATCGTGGTTTTGTTTCCCGCCGTGGCAAGCGTTTCAATCGTCTCGATTTTCATGTTCGCTCACTTTCTCCAGGCGAAAAAAAGGCCGCTTGAGCGGCCTGTTCTTCTTGACTGGTGGTGGGCGGGGGTCGCCCATCGCCGCTGGCATTGCAAACAACGGGCAAGGCCAGTGAGCGCGGGTCCACGCCATCCGGGACCAGGGACGCATCCAGGATGTCTTCTACCCGATGGCCATCGCGCAAGGCATGGATGCAAAAAGCCACCGTACCGGCCTGCAGCGCAACGAGCTCATGCACCTGGTCGGCCTTGATGAAGATCATTTGCGGCGCATGGAAGTCCGTGGTCTTGCCGTTCACCGTGACCCGCAATGAGCCGTAGGCCAGAAGCGTCAGGTGGTTGAACTGGTGGGTGTGGCCGATCTCCATGTCCCCTACCTGCTGAAACACCATCTGCCGAGAAAACAGGTTGTCTACGCAGCCCAGTTGTACGAAGGGCTGATTCATGGCTGCACCACGGGGATGGACCCGAGCTCCATGATGGGTGGCGTGGTCCATTCCAGCGCTGGCAGTGCGGCCAGTACTTCTTCGGAAGTAGCTGGCACGGGCAGTTCGCCCATCATCACCTTGCGCTGAAAAGCCCACAGCGTCGCCCAGGTCTGGCTGCGCAAATCAGCGCCACACCGCGCTTCGGCGGCAAAGACCTGATTCGCATCATTGATGTAGGTACACAGCCCAAGAATGCCGTCGTAGCCGCGGGCTTGCGCAAACGCGTCCAGCCGCGCTTGCGCGAGCGCCTTGACGCTGCTGATGAGCGCAGTGGTATCCACTGGCAACGGTGGCAAAGCAATGAACGCACCGCTTTCGTAGCGGTAGGCCATGGCATTGAAGCCCGGCTCCACCGGAACCTGCACGATGGCATCCTGCAGGAGCTTTGGAATGTCGGTCAGGCCATCGCAGCGATAGCGGTCGGCCAGCTCCTCGACTTTGGAAAACACGCCCACGACGGCGCCGGACACGGCATTGACTACTGCGATCATCGGTTCACTCCAAACAGTTCGGGGCCCACCCCGGAACCCCCCATTGCACTCGGAACATACAGCCCGACAGACTTGGTGCTGTTCGTGCTTCCAGGCAGGTTCACGCACTCCAGCAGTTCATCAGGCACTGGAAAGGACGCAATGTTCATTCCGTCGATCAGGTACCCGCTGGCGGGTCCATTGAGGACTCGGCCGCTGTAGCCGATGCTGCTGGAAAAGGGATAGCCACGGCACACCAAGAGAAGCCGCCCACCCAGTTGGAAGGCGTTGTTGAACGTCCCGTCGTTGTTTTCCTTGGTGTAGAACCTGCGGCGTTTGAACCCAGTGAGCGTGAACGCGCCGGAGGCGAGCGTCGTCTTGAGGAGCACCAAGGTCCCCCCGAGGTAAGGACCTGCGCTGGGTCGCTCAAAGACCAGCCAGTAGAAATCGCTGCCCTCTCTCTTGTAAAGCGTAATGAGCTTGCCATCAGCCTGCACCCAGGGTTGGGGGTACGAGGAGACGTACAGCGGCACATTGAGCATGGCGCCGAGGGCCGGGGTAGATCCGCTGAGGTCCACCCGCACAAAGAACGCCCGGTTCATGTAGTCCGACGTATCCGCAACAAGCAGGGCATCCCCTTCCGCGATACACGACGCCGTGTTGTTGCGCAGGGAACTGCTGCCCGCCTCGGAGCGCGTCGACTGCGGGTACGACACCGCACTGCTGACCGTGATGGCCATTCCGCTGACCGCAAGCTTGACCATCGAAGCAGCGGAGCTGGAAGCGGAATACCCCGCCACCAAGGCAAAGTGGCCGGAAGCAGTGGGTCCGAACACCTGGCTATAGCCCGAGATGGCAGAGACAGATACTGGAGAGCCCAGCGTGCCCGCGCTGCTGAGCACATACGCATTGGGGGTGCTTCCAGCGATGCTTTTTGGAACCAGCAAGGCATCGCCGGCCGCGGTTGCCGCGACGACATAGGCCCCTGCCGTAGAAACCGTCGCAGTCTTGCTCAAGCTGCCACCCGACAGGGAGACCACGTAGGAGTACGACTGGGTATCCCCCCCCTCACAGTGGGATTGCGCGAACTTGGTGGCAGAAATCACCGCTCTTGCGAACCGGTTGTAGCTGCCGTTGTTGCCAAAGTCATGACCTGTCCCCGCGCCGAAACTCACGTTCAACGCGGCATCCACCGTGATGGGTGCAAAATTTCTGCCCGTCCGGGTGGTCGTTGAGTATCCGTCGTTGTAAGTGGATGAATGCACCATGTCCAAGATGATGGTCCCTGCTCCAAGCAAGAATCCCTCGAGCGACCACACAGTGGCCGTACTACGCCCGACCCAGTTCGCCGCCAACGAGGTCGCAACGGGCCCGGCAGCCCCTGTGGAGGCATCGATGGCCTGAGCATTGAAACTAATGGCCAGCCCTGCAATGGAATGGCCAAACATCACATACACGTCACTGGTGCCCACCTGCACCGTGCCCATCAGCGTGCCGATGGTGCTGGGGATTTGACCTCGTGATACCGCTACCGAGGGGAAGTCGATCACCCAGACACCGCCAGCAGACGAGTTGACGGCCAGGCCCACCAGCGCAGACTCGCCCGCCTGCAGGAAACCCAGCACAATGCCTGCGAAGTTGCGCACCCCCAGCGTGAAGTTGCCCGAGTTCTTGAGGTTGACGGTGGCTGCACCCGTCGCAATCGTCGTCGCATCGGGCAAGGTCACGAACTGTCCATTGGCCGTGGGGCTGACCGCATAGCTGCCCCCTGCGGTCAGCGTCTGCGAGCCCGAGAGCGCACCGCCACCCGAGCCCGTCATGGCAACCAGGCCGAGGCCAGGTCCGGCCACCACCCCCAGGAACTTTCCCACATCACTGCTTGTGAGCGGAACCAGGTTATTACCCTCCCCCGCCATCGAAATCGACCAGTCAGAATAGGTGCCACTACCCAGAAAGTCGGACGGCCCGACACGTGCAATCAGCGTTCCGGCAGCAGGGTCTGCAGCCTCCAGGTAGCCCACCATGCGAACCGTGCTCGCGGCGCTGGTGCGGGCGATCACCACGCGCTGGCCAACGGCAAAGGCCTTGCCAGTCTGCGCCAGGGTCAGGCTCTTGAGCCCCGCGCCCACAGCCAGGCTGCTGGCGCTGGTAGCGGTGGTGCCAGGGGCATTGAGCGCGCTTGCGGCACTGGCCGCTGCCGCTGCCTGACTGGCCAGTGCCTCGGCCGCCTTGGCGCCTGCGACGCCTGCGGCAGCAACGGCTTCATCGGCATTGCCTTTCACATTGGCCGCCACCGCCGCCACCTCAGTCGCCAACGTCTGCTGCGCCACGCTCCACGGATAAGCCCGCACATTGAAACTGCTGCGATCATTCGGATCCGGTGGGCTGGGCAGCGCGGTGATGTTCGGAGGATTGGTTGGCATCAGATGAGCCCTTTCACGTTGATGTTGATGGAGGCGTGCCCGAAGCTGTCGTAGCCCACGGGCGAGGAGGAAGCAATGCCGAAAACGTTCAGGCCCTCGTAGCCCTTGGCGGGCGTGGCGAAGAAAGCCACAGGGCGATCAAGCACGCGCTGCAGGGTCTTGAGCGCCGCGTCTGCATGCTCGCGCGGCATGACCACACTGGCGCGCAGGTTCGTCGCGCTGTGGCGCTTGACGATGCTGGTGGTGCCGTCGTCGTTGGTCTTGATGTAGCTGTAGGTCACCGGTTCGGCCGATGCGCCGTACTGGGTGCCGCCCCACTGGGCCTCGTCGCTGATGAGGGGGATGTAGTCACCCACCACGATCATCCCGATACCCACCGGTTGGCCAGCGGCCGCCGTGATGGTCAGCGTGAGCTCGGCCGCAGGGCGAATCGGGATGCCGGTGAACACCAGCTTGCCCACCGGCCGCGCGGTGGTGAAGAGGTACTCGTACCAGCCCAGTGGATCGTCCACCAGGAAGCCCGAGCGCGCGTAGATCACCGCGCCGCCCGGTGCATCGCGCACCGCCACGCTGTACTGCCCGCCCGTGAGGCCGTACAGCGCGAGGCTGTTGAAATAGCCCGGCTTGAGCACGTAGGTCAAGCTGCCCGTGGCCAGCGCCTGCGTGCTGGTGTAGATGTCGAACGGCGCCATGCGGTCCGTGGGGCCGATGTCCACCCAGCGTGTGCCATCGCTTTCAGGCACAGGCGTCGTGGCACTGGTGTGCGCTGCCGCGCACTTGTACTTGCGGTGCGTCGTTGCGCGGATGCGGATATCGCCCACCGCATAGGCAACCCCAGAGGCCCACGCCGTCTCGCCCGTGGAGGGCTCGGCAATGGTGGTGCCGACACCGACCATGGTGTCGGTGATGGTGATGTTGTCGATGATGTTCATGTTTAAACGTTCTCCACGAGCATGGGGGCCTCGGGCCGCCCGTTGACGGCATCGGCGGTGCGCGTTGCGGCGTACTGCAGTTGGTCGTTTTGCCTGCGCACCTCGATCAGTTCGGCGCGCACGTCCTGCAGGGCAGAGACGATCTGCTGGTTGCCATTGCCTGCAGCAGTGGGGTCATAGGCAGTGGGCTCAGCCAGGGCCGATGCGCCGTAGGCAGACTGCTTGGAATAGCTGCCAGTGCCACCGTAGGCAGCGGCCCAGCCCATCTCCGCCTCCAGCTTCTGCAAGCTGCCAGGCGCAGAGCCCGCCATCTGCTCGGCCTGCGCCACGGTGAAGCCGCTGTCGCGGATGATGTTGTAAATCTGCTGAGGCGAAGCGCCTTCGCTGATGGCCTTGAGCGCAGCCTCCTTGATGGCGCTACCGCTGAACGCAACCCCAGAAGAGGTCTGCCCTGTGCCCGTGGTGAGGTCATAGCTGGCGCCACCGGCCCCTTTCAGCGTCGTCGTCGGCGTACGTGGCGTGGCCTGTGCACCGTTCATCGCGGTTGCCAGGCGATCAATGACCTGCTCCACACTGAGTACGCTGGCGTCGATACCGCCCAAGGCTTCGACCTGCTGGCGCTGAACCTTCAGCTGTTCCTCCAACGTTTCGAGCTGTGTCTTGGCCTTCTCCAACTGGTCGCCACTGATGTCCTGCAGCCCCTTGAGCTCATTGGCAAGAACCAATCGCTGGTAGTCAGACTCGGCCTGCGTGGCGAACATCTGCTGGCCCAGGGCTCCGGTCGCGTCGCTTACCGCCTTGGAAAACTCCTTGCTGTCCGGCAAGTACCCCGCGGTCCGCGCAACGCTCAGCGCATTGCTGATGAAGGCACGGCCCTCATCGCCCTGGAACTGCACCGCACTCTCGACCTCACCGAACAGAGATTTCGCTGCATCACGTGCAGTCTCGAACACGGTGGTCAGCTCGGCGATGGCTTCGTTCAGAACCGTGCGCTGCGCATCCACCGCGCGCTCCAGCGCAGCAAAAGCGTTGTCAACGTCAGCATCCTTCAAATCCGCCAGGGCACCCGCCGCACGCACGATGGCCAAGCGGGCCTCATCGGAAACCCCTGCCAAGTTGTAGATCTCCACAGCCGCCGCACCGATCTGCGCCTTGCTCACGCCCATCAGTTGGTCGGCACTGACCTTTAGCCCCGCCGCGTTCAGGTCGGAAGCGACCTTGTCGTACTGCGATTGCCGGCGCTGTGCAGGGCTCAGGTACTTGTCGACGACGCCGGGCAGTTCTTCTGCAATGGTTTTCTGCAGCTTGACGGCCTGCACGTTGTCGAAGAGAGCGCGGTTGGACTCATCCAGCGCGTCACGCTGACGGGTCAGCGCCTGGGTTGCGTCATCGGTCAGTGAATTGAGCTCGGTCTGCAAGCCATTGCGCTCGTTCTGCACGTCGATAGCGCGGCGGGTGGCTGTGTTGATGTCATACAGCGTACCGAGCTCCTGGCGGCGCACTTCATCCAGGTCCGAGAAGCCGGCCAGGTAGTTCGTACGCTCAAGCGCTTTGGCTTCGCCTTCCTTGCCCTGGGCACGGAGAAGATCTACGGACAGCGACTTCGCATCATTGAGCAAAGCATCCTTGGCACCATTGAACTTCTGGGTCAGTTCGTCAACGGCGTTGGACAGGTTCTCGACGGCCGGTGCAGCGGCCTCGTACCCAGCCCACAAGGGTGCCAGGCTATTGAGGATCTCCATCACCGGGGCGTAGTCCTCTGCAGCTGCGCCCGAACTGATCCACCCTTGCATCGCCGTCTTCACGCTGTCCCTGCTACCGCCCAGCAACTGCTCCGCCGAGACATTCACACCAGCGGCCTTGAGCGAGCGGGAGCCCTGGTTGGCCATTGCCTCCCGCTGTTCCTCTGGGGTGTAGAAGTTCTGTATGAATGAACCGGTGATGGCGCTGAAGCGCTCCAAACTGCCGAAAGCATCCACGACGTCACTGGCAAAGTCGGCTGCAGCCAGGCTCGCGGTGTGCAGGCCAAAGCCCATGGCTTCCGAGGCATCGTTGACAGCCGTGAAGCTATTTGACAGGCGGGTGAGCGTCTGGATGGGCTTTTCTCCATCCTTTGCAAACTCGCTGGCAACGTAGGTGGTCTTCGTGAGCGTTTTGGTCACGTCCTCGAAAACCATCGACATCTGTTGACCTTCGCCGCCAACGTTGGTCCAGATTCGCTGCTCTACTTCGACCTGCTTCTCTTCCCAGTGTCCCAGCAGCCCTTCGGCCATCTTGTTGGCAGACTTGTCCAATGCCGCAACAATCTTGGCTTGAATTTCTTGCGGATTGAGGCCTTGAAAGTTCAGATCCTGGGTGTCCAACTCAAACCCAAAGTTCTTGATGGATTCGGTGCTGAGGCCAACGTTCTCCGTCATCTTGATCACGCCATCGCGGGTAACTTTGTACCCTTCCTGGATGGCTTTGGATTGCATACGGGTCTTCTCCTCAAGACCTTCGGTTCGATTCTGCAAGTCAATGATGCCTTGCGTGAACGATGCGATTTCGCTCTCACGGCCTTGGTTCAACGCATCCCGCTCGACCATGTTCGAGGTGGGATTTTTCCGAAGCTCGACATCCTTGGCGTCTTCCGCTGCATCTTCTGCAACCAATCGTTCGCGGGTCTTCTTGTACTCCTTGAGCCGGGTCAACGGCTCCATCGTTTCGAATTCAGGGCCGTTGATAAACGTGCCGCCGTAGCGGGTCTCTTCCCAGGCCCGAAGCTGGTCATCTCTATTGCCGGTAAGAGTGCCGCGCAACCCCTCACCGACTTTGGTTTCACTCTGGAAAACGCCCATCATGTTGCCGATGACGGCGACCAAGGCTAGCCACCCGGCAACGGCGGCCACGCTGGTGCCAGCAGCGCCAGCACCACCACCTGTACCCAGACTACCCAAAGCCGGGTTAGCTGTATTGACCACAATTCCGGCACCACCACCTGTACCCGCAATAGTGCTTCCCGTTGTCATTCCTGGAATAGTGCTACCAATACCGCTTGCAAAATTGGCGGAGGCAGCTTGAAAACCCAAACCCTGCGCACCAGTCGCCAGAGTTGAGCCAACAGTAGTTGCCCCGCCTGTCGATACGAGGATGCCTGTCCCTGTCGAGGCAGCGCCACCAAGCCCCGCCCAGCTGGAAAGGGCATTCCAGCCAGCCGCAAGTGGGCCAGTGCCGGTGTAGGCACCGTAGGCACTTTGACCAAGGCTCAAGAGATTTCCCAGCGTGCCGGAGTTACCTGGCCCACCACCTCCCATGATCCCAGATACAGCGGTGCTGAGCATTCCCGAAATCGGGCTCATGATGGCGCTAACGGTCGGCTTGAGCACCAGGCTCTTGAACTGCTCCTTCAGCGCATTGCCCAGGTTCTTCCCGAAGTCCTTGCCGGACTCCAGGCTCTTCATGAAGGCGTCGGTCAGGCTTTTATTGATGCTCTCCGAAGTGCGCTTCCACTCTTGTTCTTGCTCCTTTGCAGCCTGCGCCTTAGTCCCTGCGGCCTCAATGCCCTTGGCTGCGGCGACAAGTCTCTTCTGAGCATCAATGCGCTTTTCGATTTCTGATACATCCTTGCCAGCCAAGGCCTCGGAGTCCCGCGCTGCGATCAGCTTCGTCAGGGCAAGCTCTTGCACCTGACTTTTCAGCAGCCCATAGTTCGCCAGCTCAGTCTCAGCCTGCGCTGCAGCGGTAACGGTTGCAACCGTCTCCTGGCGCTGTGCCTCTGCTGCCTGGTTCAACTTCTTCTTGGCCTCTTCGGCTGCCTTGGCCCGATCCTCGTCGGCCTGCGACAAGGAGGCAGCAAGAATGATCTGTTCTTGCTGCTGCCTGCTGTACGCGGCCCATACGGGAGATCCCTGGATATTGCGAAGCTCTGCCTGCGTCTTGGAGAGGTTCTCGGTTTGGACCACCGCACTCGAGGAAATGGTCGAAAACTCGGCCATCGTCTTCGTGTACTGCTTGAAGGCGTCCGAGTCAGGGACCGAGATCGGAGCAGCCACGGGGCCACCGCTGCGCTTGCGCGTGAACTCATCAATGATTGACTGCCGCCCCCTGGCCATGGCCTCAGGGTTCAACGCGTCAGACTTCGGATTAACCTTGCGCAGCAAGTCCAATCCTTGGTCGTAGTCGTTTAAGGCGGCCTTGAGCTTTTGCTTCTCGCTGAGCCCCTTGGCCTGCCGCTGGGCTATTTTGTCCTCTGCATCCTGCGCATCCTTCTCATCCTGATTACGTTGAGCTCGGGCCTCTGCTCCACGCTTGTCCAAGCGCACACTTTCCTGCAGAAAAGCCCGTCTCTCTTCAAGCATCTTCAGTTCTGCCAGACGGCGCGCCTGCGCCACATTGGCACCGGCACCAAACGCTGCACCGCCCTCGCCTTCAACGATGCCCGGGCCTTTGCCAGCAGTTTGCTCTTTTAGTACGGCAATGCGAGCCGATGTGTCTGCCAATTGTTGCTGAACACCGTCTTCACGCCCAATATTGAGCATCTTGTCCCAGGCCTTGGCAGCGACGTTTCCCAACGCTCTCCACGAGCGCTCCATCAAGCCGAGACGGCCTTCCATGGTGGTACTCACATTCGCCATGGCCCTTTCATAGGTCTGCTGTGCAAGCCCCGCAGCCCCCAGGGTGTCACCCTGCTCCTTCAACGCCTTGATTTGAGAATAGACACTAGCGGTGAGATAGCCATACTGAGAATTGAGCTTTCGCGACGCTTCGACGGGTGAGGCTCCCAGCTCTGCGAAATGCTTGACGGTGTCGGCAACTGACACTCCCACATTGCGCTCCATCTGGATGGCCGTGACCGCGAATTTCTCCAGATCGCCCGAAGCCACTTGCCCGGTACCGGCAAGCGCCGCCAACACCTCAGCCGCCTTCGCCTGGGAGCCAGTTACTCGGCTAGCGCCGTCCGCCATGGCCTGCAGCTGTGACACCGAAGTTCCAGCAGCGTTGCCCGTGAGAGCGATGACTCTGGCGTATTGATCGGCTTCCTTGCTCCCTTCCTTGTAGGCTTCGGCCAACAGGCCGGCCGCCGCAACTGCCGCATTGAAGGGAGTCACCAACGACATCACGCCGCGTGCAGCGGCGCCCACGCCGCCAAAGCTCTGCACGAGATCCGCGCCAAACTTCAGGAAGGTCCCTGCGGAAGCCTGACCCGACTGAATGGCCCCAAAAAGCTCGGCGAATTTGCCTGGCAGCTTCTGCACTTCTGCAGAAGCAACCTTGGCACTATTGCCGATTCCTTCCAAAGATTCCTCTGCCTTTTTTCCGTTCGAAATCACTTGGTTGATTTCGCCTATCGCGCCCGCAATCTGGGCCGTCATTCGCGCAGCACCAACCGCTGCAGACAGAATAGTCATCTTCACACTCCCCATTGAAAAGGACCCGGCGACCCGCGCGTCCAGAAAACAAAAGGCCACCCGAAGGCGGCCTGGCCACAGTCGATTCAAATCAAAGCAGCCTTGTCCTCGGCCACCGGTAACCTCGGCGCGCATGCGCAGCACAAGGCCTCATGAAAATGGGATGGCACCAGTGGCGATGCCTGCAAGCGTTCAGGCAAAGAGAAACCCAGCTTGAACCCCGGGCCCCTCAATCCCTGCCGCTATTCATCTCTTCCAACGCCGCCCGTTCAATCACCTGCACATCCGCAAAGATCGCATCGCGCTCGTCATCGGTCTTGTCGCGGTGCAGCCGATCGAGGGTCGCAAACACGGCCGGGTAGTCCAGCCCCGTAGCCCCACCCATCCCCACCCGCCACTGGGTGCTCACGCTGCAAAACAGCAGGCAGGCGTCCACGTGCTCGGGCCAGACTTCCACGGTCTGTTCGGGGAAGTCGCTGGGCCGCATGCCCCACACGGCCAGCTCGGATTCATCGGGCGGCTTCTGGTAGGGCGCGCGCCCGATGTCCTTCAGTTTCCCAGGCGCAAGCCTTCGCGGGTTTCGTTGTAGGCCTTGAACACGGCCTCGGCGGCGCCGGGGTAGCTGTCGCACATGTCGACCAGGGCGTCCACGCCCAGGGGTTCGTCCAGGTCCCAGCCGGTGACGATCTGCACGATCAGCTCGGCGCTGAGCCGGGCGCGCAGGCTGGCGATGTCGCTTTCCTTCACGGGCTTGATCAGCGCGGTGATGGCGGCTTCCTTGGCGTCGGCGTCGGACACGTCCACCGCATCGGCGGCCGCAGCGGCCGCCTTCTTCCCGGCGGGCTTCTTGGCGGCGGCGGGCTTGTCCTTCTGCTCGGCGGCATGCGCCTTCTCGGCCTCCTGGCGCGCGGCGTCGAACAGGGTCTGCACGGTCTTGCCGATGGCTTCGGCGTGCTGCTCGCGCATCTTGGCCCACACGGTGGAGGGCAGGTGGCGGGCGTCGAAGTTCACTTCGTCGAGCCCGTGCGGTGTGGGCACTTCCACCTTGAGTGCGAAGGACTTGGGGGTGGACTTGCCGATAACGAGTTTGGCCATGGTGGTGGTTCTTTCGAGGGAGAAACAGTCAACAAAAATAGAAAAGCCCGTGCCCAGCCCTGCCGCCCCCTCGAAGGAGCGAACAGGGCCGGGTCGGTGCAGGGGGTCCTGCCTGCAGGACCAGAGGTGACTGCAGGCACAGAGAACAGCGCCTTACGGCGCCTGGCGCGCTCAGTAGCGCGTGGGGCGGCCTTGCAGCGAGATGGTGGCGCGCACCTGCATCACGCTGCCCTTGGTCAGCGTGGGCGTTTCGTTGAACGACACGAAGCCGTTGTAGAGCAGCACGGCGCCGTTGGGCAGGGTGACCTTCAGCGCGCGGATGGCGCGGGCTTCGCCGGCGGCCTTGAGGGCCTGGTAGCCGGGCAGCGATGGGTCGTCGCCGATGCCGATCTGGATCGACTGGGCGCTGGTCACCGTGGGCAGCTGGCGTTCGTAGTCTTCTTCCAGGAAGGAGAAGTTGGCGAACTGCTGGTCACCGCCGCTGGTGGTGAACTCCAGGATCTGCGGGATCTGCGTCCAGGCCGTGATCTCGCGCAGGCTGCCCACGCCGGTCCCGGCCGCGAAGCGGTTGGTGTCCGTCGTGTCGATGCCGGTCACGTCCAGCGCGTTGGTGGCCACGTTGGCGGCCTTGAACACGCGGTCGCTGATCTTCTGCCAGCCCGACTTGAGCTCGTAGAAAGCGCCGTTGAGCAGGCCGTGCGCGGCCGAGGTGATGACACCGGGGTTGGCGTTGGTAACGGCGGTCACGGTCTTGACCGAGCCGTAGGTGGTTGCAATGGCGATGGTTGCGCCGTCGGGCAGAGATACAGCCATGGAATGGGCCTTTCAGTGGAGAAAATGAAGTGACAAACAAACAAAAAAGCCGCATCAAACAAGTGCGGCGCAAGGTCTGCGTGGCGTGGGGCAGGCGTGTCCCCGGAAGATCCAGAAGAGCGGCCTGCCGCGGGGCAGAGTGAACGGTGGGTCAGGATTGCTGCTGCGGCTGCTGCTTGTGCAGCCACTGCTCCCAAGCGGTGATCGCACCCTTGGCCAGGCGGATCAGGGTTTCATGCAGTGCTTTCGTGGCAGGGTTCATGGAGACCTCGGCGAATGGATGTTGGCGCACGCCGCAACGCGCGCGCAGCGCGGGTGCGCCATGCACGTTGGACAGTGGGAAAAGAGGGAGAACGAAACCAGGGCCGCTGCCAACAAAGCAGGGCCGCAAAAGCAAAAAATCCCGCAGGGCAAACCATGCGGGATTGACAAATTCAAGACGACACACCACCCCAACCATCTACCGCAGTCGCTAAAGGCGAGGAGCCAGTCTATGGCTGCGGGCAATCAACAGAGGGGCGACGGGCGAGAGGGTAAGCACCCTCTGCAATCGTCTGATGCAATTCTAACCGCGGTGCATGGCGTTGTGCAAGCGTTTTTTCATCGACTGGTTTCTGCGGCTCACACAATCGTCCAGCATGTTGAGCATGCGGCGGCCGTCCTGGCCCATGGGCTCGCGCGCCTTGCGGCTGCCGCCGCAGGCCTTGCACACGCGGCCCAGCATGGGCGTGCCGGGCACCAGCGCGTTGCCGCGGCCCATGCAGGTGCGGCAGGTCGGGTCAAGCCAATAGCACACGCTGGTGCGCGCCAGCGTGCGTGCATCGGCCAGACCCTTGGCAGCGGCCCAGCGCTCCACGGCCTCGAGCACCTGCGCAAGCGAACGCAGGCGCGAGAGCAGCTGCACGGCATCGGCTTCGGGGTGGCTGCGGCGCTGGTGCGCTGTGCTGTCCCACTCGCCGCGCAGGCGCATCAGCGCGCCGCCCAGCATGCCGGGCGACCAGCCGGCGGCAATCAGCACGTCGGCATCGCCGCGGCGATAGGGGTCCACCTTGAGGTTGGAGGACGAAGTGCCCGCACGGGTGTACGCTTCTTCCACGGTGCGGTGGTGGTTGTTGGTGTGGTCGGTCATCAGCATGCTCGTCCTGCATCGTTGTTGTGGGTGTCGATGTCACGGCCATCGGTGGCATCGCTGCGCCGCTCGCGTGGCAACACGCCGCAGCGCGCGGCGTTGTCCTGCAGTACCGTGAGGCGCCGGTACTCCGCCAGCACCACGGCATGGCCTGCGGCGGCGCCGGCCGCGCCGAACACGGCGGCCAGCTCGCCCTGGTAGGCATCGGTGTGGGCGCCCTCCTTCACCGAGCGCCAGAACTGTGGGCCCTGTGCCAGCGCACGCACCTTGCAGCCGTGGCAGTGGGCGCGGAACAGAGGGCTGTGCGCGCGGGTCTGCGCGGCCTGGCATGCGGGGCATGGCTGCCCTGCCCCATCGCTTTGCAGCAGCGCGCAGACCGCAGCGCTCGTGCCCAGGCGCGTGGCAGCCAACGGCGCGGCGCTCATGCCCAGCCCTCCTCGACCATGGCGATCAGCCGCAGCAGGGTGGTGCGGTCCATGGCCGGCAGGATGACCTGCAGCACCGCATTGAGCGCCGCCGCGTAGAAGCGCTCGAAGGTCTGCTGGTCCATGGCCTCGTAGCGGATCGACTGGACGATGGGCACCGCCCTGCCGGTGCGCGGGTCGATGGCATCGTCGCAGTAGCCAGCCGCCAGTTTGACGGCCACCAGCGCCTTCTCGCGCGTGTCGTAGATCTCGCTGTTCTCCGCCACCACCTGCAGCAGCGCGAACAGGCGCCGGTGCTGCGGGCCGTTGCGCGGGCGGCTCCATTCCATGCGCAGGCAGGTGCCGGGTTTCATCACCTCCAGCTTGCGCGTGAAACGGGCCCAGGCGTCCTGGTCGTCGGGCGTCGTGCCGCGCAGGCCTTCGGCGGATTTGATGAGCATGGCTTTCATGGGTGGTACGTCCTTTCTGCGGTGGTGTTCAGTGGTTGGTTGGCGGCGCCCTGGTGGTAGGCAGGCCGGCGCACCACGGGCTCGGCACGCAATGCGCCGGGCCGTGGTTGCGCCGGGCTGACGCCCGTGGAGGCCAGAGCGCGCGGCGGGGTACCAGGCGCTGTCGAAGGCAACGTTGCGGCGGCACGCGGCGCTGCAGAAGACATATGGGTTGCGGCACGCGGCGCTGCCGCAAGGGCCTGCAGCGTGTGAAAACGCACCGCCGTCTTGCCCACCGCGCTGCCGCCTTCGTAGACCAGGCGTGCGCGCTCCGCATTGCCAATGAATGCGATGCGCGGCGGGGGCAGGCCGACCTTGGCGTACTCGCTGTCGGGGCTGCGGTCGCCGCCCAGGCAGCGCGGGTAGTCGAAGCTGCCGCGCCCGGTGTAGGCGCGGTGGCTTTCGCAAAAGCGGTGCTGCAGGTAGCTCAGCTCCTTGAGGTCGGTGCGGCACACCTTGGGCCAGCCACCCAGGTCCAGCACGGTGGCGTGGATGGCAGGGTCGTCGAACACCACGTCGGTGTAGGCGCCCACGCTGCCCATGGCCTCCAGTGTCTTGCCCCAGGCCAGCGCGGCGCGGTCGGCCGCCGTGCCGGCAAGGATGCGCACCACGTCGGCCACGCGCGGCGCAAAGCGGCCGTGCTCGGCATCCGTCGCGTGGCGCTGCATGGCCTGGCGGATCTGCGACAGCTCGAACGACTGGCACGCACCCCACCACAGATCCAGCACAAAGCGGCTGGCGTCCTGCCGGTAGTAGGCGAGCACGTCGGTGACCAGTTGCGCAAACGGGGCGCGTTCAGAGGGCTGCATGCGGTTGCTCCTGTCCATGGTTGGTGGGGTGGTGAGGTTTCTGCGGGTGATTGGCGAACGCCTCGGGCACCTCGGCCGCCCAGGCATCGGCCACGCTGCGGTTGCGCTTCTCCAGCGCCTCCTGCCGGTTGGCCGGCGCAACCAGGCCCGGCGTGTGGGTGCCTGCGGTGGGGCCAGCGCCACGCTGCCCCGCAACGCGCATGCAGATGGCCTTGAGGTACTGGGCCGGGTCGGCCGGGCGGGCCACGCAGGTGGCGCGCACCGCGTCGATCACGATGTCGTTGCCATAGTCCTTGCACAGCCGGCCCACAAAGCTGCCGCACTGCGCCTTGGGCATGCCGGCCTGCTGCAGCAGCGACTTGCCCACGGACCACAGCTCGTCGCGCGTCAGACCGTCGGCCGGCCCTTGGGGTGGCAGGGCAGCACCGGCATCGCCGCTGCGGCTGGCGGGCGCCACGCCCACGGCGGTGCCCTGCCCCCGGGCCGCTGCGCCGCCGCCCGTTGCGCCAGCAACGGTGCTGCCTTCTCCAAAAAGATCCGTTCCTTCTCTTTCTCCTTCTCTGTCTCGCTCTCCGCTCCGTTCCTTTCGGTTCCCTTTAAGGCCGGTTTCCGGTGGATTTCCGGCGGACGGAGGAAGGATTTCCGGCGGAAAGCCGTCGCCCTGTTGTGGCCCATGGCCCCCACCTGCCGGCGCAATTCCCTGCGGGGAGGCCCCCGCTTTCCACACGGCCTGCGTGGGCACGTCCAGTGGCGGCTTGCCCTCCTTGGCGCGCTTGGCGTTCTCCTTGCGCAGGCGGTCGCAGAATTTTTCGTACGCGTACTTCTCTTTGGCGGCAAAGGCCGCAATGGCCTTCTCTGCCACCACCGGGTGGTACAGGCGCCCGTCCGCGCACTTCACAAAGCCGTGCAGCGCGGCGGCGCGCACCTTCTTCCATTCCTTGAGCACGCGGCCATAGCCGGCCAGGTTGGCCAGCTCCACATCGTCGTCGGGCAGCGAAGCCGCCGGCACCTGGTGCCAGGCCGCGCACCACAGCAAAATGCCCGCGCGAAACGCCTCGCCCTCGGCAGCGGCCGCGAACTTCGAGTCGCGCAGGCGCCGCACGTCGAGCTCCATGTACGCAAAGTCGCTCAGGTCGCAGGCGGGCAAGGTCAGCGGTGCAGGCAGGCCTGTGCTGCCCTGGGCATTGCTGCTGCCATTGCTACTGCTTCTGTTGCTCACGCGCCCTCCTGCCCCGGGCCCGCGGCATAGGCCTCGTTGAACTGCGCCCACAACGCGGTGCCCGGCTCGTGGTGGTTGGCTTCGGCCAGAGGAATGTGCTGCGCGGCCGCCGATTGCGCGGCTGCACGCAGTACGTCGGAAGTCAGGCTCTCTACGGTGTTGCCAGCCGCCATCACTGCCTCCAGTCGCGCGCAATGCGGCGGCTCTGGTCCAGGCTGGCCTGCGACTGGGCCCGGCTTTCGATGCAGATGGAGCCCTGCACCCGCGGGGCCAGGCCCACGGTGCGCAAGCCTCGGCGGTTGAACAGCAGCACCGAGCCAGCAGGCACCTCGGGCCGGCGTGCAAAGGCGTTGCGCGCAGCATCGGTACCCCGTGGGCGCACCGACTCGAAGGCATTGGTGCCCGCGTGGATGGGGGATGGTGGTGATCGCATGGCTCGTCAAACTCCTCACAAGGCGTGCGGGCGCCCACGCTCCCGAGGGAGCGCACTGGCCCATTGAAGAAAAGCGCCCGGCGCCAAAAGCAGCGCCGGGCAAAGTCCATGGCGCCTGCTGCGTCAGCGCCATGGAAGGAGAAATCAAGGGATCGAAATGGCGCTGGCCATCCGCCCCGTCAATCAATCCATCAATCAATCCACCCCTGGATCGGGGTCCGCCGGGGCTGCGGGGCCCCGGGATCGCGGCAACATGCCCGCAAAGTCCACCGCCCCTTGCGTCAGCGCATGCAACTCGTGCATGCGGCTTCGGGGCACCGCCCGGCGCCAATGCGTGATGGCGCTCGGCGTCAAGCCAAAGTGCTCTGCCACCGCCTTGTTGCGACCAGGTTCGGCATCCAGCCAGTCCGTGAATCTCATGGCCTGCAGTTTAGTTTTAACTAAACAAATAGTCAAGTACAAGCTAAAACAACTTGCCAAAAATTTAGCTACAGCTAAACTGCGCAACCATGAGCAACGACAGCACCCGCCGCGCGGAATTCACCGCCTACTTCGAGAAGCACTTCGGCACCGACCGCCAGCGCTTCATGGACCAGTTCGGCGTGAGCAAGGGGCGCATGACGCAGTACCTGGACGAGGAAGAGGCCTTCGGCGAGCGCGCCGCCCTCAACCTCGAAAAGCGCGCCCACCTGCCCATGGGCACCATGTTCCCCTCGCTGCTGCGCACCGGCAGCGAGGCCGCGCGCATCCTCGCCCCCGAGGGCGTGCCCGTGGTGGGCACCGCGCAGCTGGGCGACGACGGCTACTTCTGCGAGCTGCAGTACCCCGTGGGCCACGGCGACGGCCGCATCAACTGGCCCACGCGCGACCCCAATGCGTATGCCCTGCGCTGCAAGGGCGAGAGCATGAAGCCGCGCATCCGCCACGGCGAGTTCGTCGTCATCGAGCCCAACCACGGCTTCATGCCGGGCGATGAGGTGCTGGTGCGTGAGCGCAGCGGCAAGGTCATGGTCAAGCAGCTGGCCTATGTGCGCGATGGGATGGTGCACCTCGACTCGGTGAACGAGGCGCATCCGCGCATCAGCATTCCGGAGGATGAGGTGGAGGTGATTCAGTATGTGGCGGGGATAGCGAAGTCGGCTTTGTGGAGCAATGATTGAGCGCCCGTTGATGACCTCCACATACACCTGCATCGGCTTCGACATCCGTGTCTGGCCCTGCGACGGCATCCCCAGCGTGGGTCTGTCGGGCTGGAGCCAGCACGATGCCATGCATGCAACCATCACCAGGGAGTTTGGGCTGCAGGAGAACCTGTACCAGTTGCTGGACATCAAGGATCAAGAAACGCTGGACGCGGTCACCCTGGCCATCCAGGCCAATGGCGCGTGCAACCTGATCGCCATACAGATCCCGGAAACCGTGGCGACGTGGCAGAACGAACGCTTCGGACACCCGCTGGGCAACCCCGCGCTGTCACTCGCAGGCTTTCAGTCCATGGGCATCGACGTAGCGGACATCAATGGCTTCTTCTCCATACTGTCCTTCGAGCCCATCTTGAAATACAGGCAATCAACCGACCTGATCGAAGAGCGCTATCTCGATGAAGTCCTTCAGGTTGTTCAACTTGCTGGGTTTGCCGACCGAGGCCATTCACCTTACTGTGCGGTGAAAATTTCTGCGTTGAAAGTCTGACCACGACAACGTCTCGGTCTCGATGGTTGATGCTTGCTTTTGCCGAGGGTGGAGGCCGGGGTGTGCGCCCGGCGGCGCACCTACCTTCTTTTGCTTCGCCAAAAGAACGTAGGCCAAGAAAAGGCGACCCCGCTGCCCGTGTCCCCCTCGCACTGCGTACGAGGGGGCAGCCTGCGATGCTCGAAGCTGGGGTGCGCCTCGGAACTCGCTGCGTTCTTCGAACTCCGCTCAAACATCTGCGGCGAGTCAGATCACGAAGCGCGTGTGTCCTGCGGCACACGCGCCACCCCAGCTTCTGCGCTTCTCGGCACGGTCAGAAGGGGGTGGGAACGGGCTCCACACGGGCCATCGCTGCGCTCGGCCTGGGCAGGGCGATCGCGCCCAAATTGTCGGCAGCGCGCACCGCGCGCGTCCCCGACCCCAGGCGCAGCTGCGAAGCAGCAGCCGTGTGGTATCCGCTCCCCACCCCTTCTGGCTGCGCCGAGAAGCGCAGGGCCTGGGGTGGGTGCGTGTGCCGCAGGACACACGCACTTCGTCATCTGGCTTGCCGCAGCTGTTTGAGCGGAGTTCGAAGAACGCAGCGAGTTCTGCGGCACCACCCCAGGCACGAGCATCGCAGGCTGCCCCCGTTCGCCCGACAGGGCGAACGGGGGACGCAGACTGGGGGTCGCCTTCTCTTTGGTGACTTTCTCTTGGCGACGCAAGAGAAAGTTACTGCGCCGCCGGGCGCACATCCCGGCCTCCGCCCTCGGCAAAAGAACAGAAGCAACCAGGGGAGCCAAGCCCCACAAGCACGCTCCACAAAGCACAATACCAATCCAGCCAGCCGCCGCAAGCACGCCCCACCTCCATGACCGCAACGACACCTCCCACCCCCATCCGCCTCACCCAGTTCTCCCACGGCGGCGGCTGCGGCTGCAAGATCGCCCCCGGCGTACTCTCCGAAATCCTGAGAAACAGCAGCGGCGCAGGCCTGGCCGCCCTGCTCCCCAAAGAACTGCTGGTAGGCATCGAAACCGCCGACGACGCCGCCGTCTACCAGCTCAACGACGAGCAGGCCCTCATCGCCACCACCGACTTCTTCATGCCCATCGTCGACGACCCCTTCGACTTCGGGCGCATCGCGGCCACCAATGCCATCAGCGATGTGTATGCCATGGGCGGGCGCCCCATCATGGCGCTGGCCATCGTGGCCATGCCGGTCAACCAGCTGCCGGTGGAGGTCATCGGCCGCGTGCTCGCAGGCGGCCAGGCCGTGTGCCGCGCGGCGGGCATACCGATTGCCGGCGGGCACACCATCGACTCGGTCGAGCCCATCTACGGCCTGGTCGTGATGGGCCTGGTGCACCCTTCGCGCGTGCGCCGCAACCGCGATGCGCGCGCCGGCGACGTGCTGGTGCTGGGCAAGCCGCTGGGCGTGGGCGTGCTCTCTGCCGCGCTGAAGAAAGGCCTGCTCGACGACGCCGGCTACGCCCGCCTGGTGGAGACCACCACGCGCCTGAACACCCCCGGCATCGCGCTGGCCGAGCTCGACGGCGTGCACGCCCTCACCGACGTCACCGGCTTCGGCATCGCCGGACACACGCTGGAGATGGCGCGCGGCGCCGGCCTGCGCGCCGTGCTCGACTGGCACCGCCTGCCGCTGCTCGATGGCGTGGCCGACTGGGCTGCGCAGGGCATCGTCACCGGCGCATCACGCCGCAACTGGGAGGGCTATGGCGCCGAGGTCACGCTGGCCGATGGCCTGCCCCCCACCGCCCAGGCGTTGCTCACCGACCCGCAGACCAGCGGCGGCCTGCTGGTCAGCTGCGCGCCGCAGGCGGTCGATGCCGTGCTGCGCACCTTCCGCGATCAGGGCTTTGCCGATGCCGCCGTGGTGGGGCGCATGCAGGAGGGCGACGCAACAGGCAGCCCCGCCGGCCTCACGGTGGCGCCATGAAAGAGCCCACGCGCGTGCACGACCGGCACGCCTTCGACACCCTGATCGACGCGCGCAGCCCGGCCGAGTTCGCCATCGACCACATCCCCGGTGCCATCAACCTGCCCGTGCTCGACAACGAAGAGCGGCGCATCGTCGGCACCCTGTACAAGCAGGTCGGCGCCTTCGAGGCGCGGCGGGTGGGCGGCGCCATGGTGGCCGCCAACCTGGCGCGCCACCTGCAGGGCCCCCTGGCCGACCGCCCCCCGGGCTGGAAGCCCCTGGTCTACTGCTGGCGCGGCGGCCTGCGCAGCGGCTCCATGACCACCTGGCTGCGCATGGTCGGCTGGGACGCCCAGCAACTGGCCGGCGGCTACAAGGCCTGGCGCCGCCACGTCATCGACACCATCGAGCAGCGCGCCCCCGCCCTGCCCCTGGTGGTGCTGTGCGGCGCCACCGGCACCGCCAAGACCCGGCTGCTGCACGCCCTGGCCGCCCAGGGCCAGCAGGTGCTGGACCTGGAGGCCCTGGCCCGGCACAAGGGCTCGCTGCTCGGCGCCCTGCCCGACGTGGCCCAGCCCTCGCAAACCGCCTTCGAGACCGCCATCGCCAGCGTGCTCGAGCGGCTGGACCCGGCCCGCCCCCTGTACATCGAAGGCGAAGGCCGCCGCATCGGCCGCCTCACGCTGCCCACGCCGCTGGCCGAGCGCATGCGCGCCAGCCCCTGCATCGAGCTGCGCGCCAGCACCGCCGCGCGCGTGGAATACCTGCTGCGCGACTACGCCTACCTGGGCGACCGCCCCCAGTGGCTGGCCGACCAGTTGGCCCCGTTGAAGCCCCTGCACGGCAACGAAACCATCGCCGCCTGGCAGGCCATGGCCCTCGCGCGCCAGTTGCCCCAGCTGTTCGAGGCCCTGGCCACGCGGCACTACGACCCCTCGTACGCGCGCTCGCACCGCTCGTACTTCCGTGCGTGGGAGCAGCGGCAGGTGGTGGATGCGGCGGATCTGTCGCCGCCCGGTATCGAGGCGCTGGCGCACACAGTGGTTGCGGGATGGGGGAGCAGTGCCCATGGGCAGGCGGCCGTATCGCCTTGAGCCCTCTTCCGGCCTGCGCCAGGAAGAGGAAATAGCCCGCGTGGATTGAATATACCTTTTCAGGTATAAACCAAAGTGGGCATGGTCCGTACCCGGCCAAGACCGCCCAAGCGTATGACAGAGTTGCGCAAATGAAAGCTAGGCTTGTGGATGGCGTCGAAGTGCATCGAGGTTCCGGCAACGTGTTTGCCGACCTTGGCTTGGCAGATGCCGAAAAACTCAGAATCAAAACCGGCCTGGTCATCGAAATCAGAAAGGCCATGCGCAGCCAGGGCCTGACGCAGCAAGAAGCGGCAAAGCGAATGCGCATCACGCAGCCCAAGGTCTCCGACATGGTGCGCGGTGAGTTCTCCAACCTGTCGGAGCGCAAGCTGATGGACTGCCTCACCCGCCTGGGCTACGACATTGAAATCAAGGTGCGGCCGGCCAAGGCGGAGATCGGGCGCCTGGTGCTCGCTCCGGCTTGATTTCACCTTTCGTTTCGGGGTCCAGGCTGCAGCCTATGTCCCTGCGAGGCCCCCCCCGCATTGACACATGCGTCGCAGTTCGTCCCTGATCGCATGCGGCACTACTGGCACTCGCGGCAGCGCCGGTGAACCGGCCGATCACGCAGGCGCTGGTGGTGCGGCAACAGCCGGCTGCGGCGTGAGCGAAAGGGGCACAGATGGGCGCCCAGCTTCTCGCGGTGTGCCTTGGTTGCGGGCGGAGGCCGGGATGTGCGCCCGGCAGCGCACCTACCTTCTTTTGCGTCGCCAAAAGAAGGTAGGCCAAGAAAAGGCGACCCCGCTGCCCGTGTCCCCCTCGCCCGAGGGGCGAGGGGCAACCTGCGATGCTCGGTCCTGGGGTGACGCCGAAGAACTCCCTGCGCTGCCTCTGCGAGGCAGCTGCGGTCAAACAGCTTCGGCGAGCCAGATGACGAGGCGCGTGTCCTTCGGCACGCGCTCACCCCAGGCCCTGCGCTTCTCGGCACGGTCAGAAGGGGGTGGAAGCGGGCTCCCTTCGGGCCATTGCTTCGCTCGGCCCGGTGCGCCGTCGCTGCGCTTGGCCTGGGCAGAGAGATCGCGCCCAGGCCGTCGGCAGCGCGCAACGCGCGCGTCCCCGACTCCAGGCGCAGCTGCGAAGCAGCAGCCGTGTGGACCCCGCTCCCCACCCCTGCTGGCTGCGCCGAGAAGCGCAGGGCCTGGGGTGGGTGCGTGTGCCGCAGGACACACGCACTTCGTGATCTGGCTTGCCGCAGCTGTTTGAACGGAGTTTGGCCAACGGCCAAACGCAGTGAGTTCTGCGGCACCACCCCAGGCCCGAGCATCGCAGGTTGCCCCCGTTCGCCCGACAGGGCGAACGGGGGACGCAGACTGGGGGTCGTCTTCTCTTTGGTGACTTTCTCTTGACGACGCAAGAGAAAGTTACTGCGCCGCCGGGCGCACATCCCGGCCTCCGCCCTCAAACACAGGCACGCAGCAACCACGGAAGCCAATCTCAACAACCAGGTCGCCGCCGCTTTGCAGCAGTCTTGGACTTGTATACCGAAGAAGGGCGTGCAAGCAAAAGAACGTTGGCATATCTCACCGCACGCCACACCGCCCTCAACCCCGCCGACCACGCCCGCTCCGCCTTCGCCGTACACGCCAACCACTCCTTCAACGCCCCCGCCGCTGGCCGCAACTCCACACCCCGCCGGTGCACCAGGTAGTACCCCTTGGCAATCGGCAGCCGCAGTGTCGGATGCGTCGGCGGACTGCACCCGCCTACCGCCTGCGCAGCGGCACAAACCCCACCTGCAGGCTGAACACCGCAGCCACCTTGTTCAGGGTCTCCACCGTCGGGTTGCCCTGGTCCCGTTCGATCTGGCGCAGTGCCTGCACGCTGATGCCGCGGTGGGCGGCAAATTCCTCCTGCGTGAGCCGGCTGATCTTGCGCATCCGGGCGACGGCATCGCCCAGGCTGATCTCGCCGCTGGCCACCATGCGGTACAGTTCCTCGCGCCGCGCCGCAGCTGTCTCGGGGTCGACAGGACGTTTCAGGCGCGCATCAGCCATGGCGGTGTGCCTCTCCCCGGCTCGCCAGTGCCCACAGCTGCTGCGCCTGCCGGTCGATGCTTTTGCGGCACTGCTCGATGACCTCGCCATCCACCCCCGCATCCATCGCCAGTTGCGGCAACCTTTCCACCACAGGTGCAAACGCCACCAGCGCTGCGGCAATGCGCTCTCGCTCCGCATCGTCCACAGGCAGATCATCGACCACCGCCTGCCAATCGGGCAGGCGCTGGCCGGCAGCAGATTGCCAGTGGCAGCTTCGCGCCACCAGCTCCGGGTCCAGGAACATGGGCGAAAAATCGAACACCGGTGTCAACTGCACCAGCCCGTCGGCCGTGCGCTGCACCGCCGTGTTGCGCGCATGGTTGTCGGGGTTGCGCATGGCCAGGTTGAGCACGTCGCGGCGCAAAAACTCCAGCGTTTCGCGCTCAGGGTCGTCCACCACGCTGCGGATGGCCACCACAAGATCCTGCTGGCGCACCGGCAGCCCAAAACCGCGCAGGCCGCACAGGCTGGCCGCGCTCTCCTGGTGAAGGCGGTGCAGCAGCCCGTGCCGCACCACGCGGTCGAACCGGCGCACCAGCAGCATGTGGCCGACCATCTGCGGCGGCTCGTTCGTGCGTATCCCGCAGGCATGCGCCAGGCGCAGGTACGCCGCCTCGTTGCGGTGTACCGCCAGGTCATCCAGCGTGCGCCCGCGCGGCAGCTTGGCAAGCCAATGCTCACGGGCCTGCGAATCGGGCAAGGCCATGTCCGCAAACCAACGCCCCTGCGCATCCGTGGCCAGCAAAAACTTGGGTGCCACGCCCTGCACGCCCGTGGTGCCAGATGCCAGCATGGAGTGCAGTGCCAGATGCTCCACAAACGCCTCGCTCCGGGCAGACATGTCGGCAAGCTCGAAGCCCTGCGCCATGGACGCCTGCGCCGGGCCGGCCTTGCGGGCCTCTTCCTCGTAAAACGTGACCGCCGAGGCAATGCGCAATGCCCCGATGGGGCTGAACGCGCCCCGCAGCAGCAGCGCTGCCTCCAGCCCATCCGCATCGGCCAGGCCAAGCCTGTCCATCAGAAACCGCCGGCCCCGGCCCTGGGGCACCATGTCGTAGAGGAACGCAGGCAGCCTCAGATCACGCCGCGGCCCCAGCGGTCCCTCCACCAGCGGCGCAGGCGCTATGCCGACCGGCAACTTCAGTGACACCGGCAACTGCAGCGGGCCGAACACATAGTCATCACGGTAGGTGAAGTCACCATGCCCATGGTCCACCACCCGCAGGTCGCCAGCGGCATGCCATTGGCCGGCATGGTGGATTTCGACGGTAGTGAATTGGGGATAGGCCATATGGCCCATCATGATAGACAAATTACCCGGCCATTGGCTGGATTTTGGCTATTGGAATAGCCAAAAATTGAAATTTTTTGGCACCGGACCCTGAACAGCCCTACACCCCCAACTTCTGGAGCAACCCCACCGCCCGGTACGGCACCTCCTTGACCCCCTCCAGCAAGAACACCGTGGACCGCGAATGCTGCGTGCGCAGCGGGATCAGCGGCGCGTACGCATCCGAGCCGTACCACGCCCGCGCCTGCTCCATCGAGGGGAAGCGAATCACCACGCAGTCGCCGCCGAAGGCACCTTCGCGCAGCTCCGGCCGCGTGCCATGCACCAGGAACTCGCCGCCATAGGGCTCCAGCGTGGCATCGATGCGCTGCAGGTAGGTAACGATGTCGGGGCCGAACTGCAGGTCTTCGAGCAGGCCGATGGCGTAGGCGGACATGGTGGATCTCCTTAAACGGGGCGGTTGGGTGAACCTTGCGCCGCGGGCACCATGCCCGGGCAGTCAGGTGCCACTGTAGAAAAGGCCGTGTTGCGCGTCGATTACGTCCGAGGTCATGTTTTGCACGACAGCGCATCTGCGCCCCCGGCTTTTGCACCATCCCGCGTTACAGTCAAGTGGTAGAGGGGACACCCCTGCCCCGCCGCCCCACAAGACCATCCAGGAGCCATGACGATGACTGCCGCCCAGCCAGAGCCAACAGCACAGACCACCCCCACCACCCACCACCAGGCCGCCACCGCCTGCCTGAGCGCCTGGCTCGCTGCCCTGGCGGCGGACATCCAGCACGAGAGCAACCGCCCCAACCCCGACACCGCCAAGATGGAGCGCCTGGTCGCCGACCGCAGCAAGCTGTTCCAGGAGCGCACTGCGCTGGAGGCCAACGAAAAAGGCGCCATTGCCCGCATCGTCGCGGACTACGCTGCCGCGCTGCAGTCCCGCAAGCTGAAGGTCTGACCGAGGCGCCGAGACCGCCCCGGCCATGAAAGCATCCCGCACCCTTGCACGGCTCCCGGGAACCGAGCCCGCCATCGCCGCGCTGGAAGATGCCGCAGTCTCGGTGGCGGTGCCCACGCACAACGCCCAGGCCATCGCCATGCTGCGCGCCATGCCCGACGGATTGCGCACCTGCCTGCTGGCCGAGTTGCGCCGAGGCAACCGGCTGGTGGCGGTGGACCAGCCCGACTGGCCGCAGCCAGGCAGCATCTTCGTGTCGCTGGCAGACGTGTTCCACCCCAGTACACGCAGCCTTTCACCCGATGTTCACTGGCGCGACGTCAACGATCCGCGCTGGTGGCGGGAAGAACTGACCCAGGTGGACGCGGGCGTGGAGCACATGGTGGTGTGTTGAGCGCAGGCCCGCACCAACCAACGCAGCCCCTGCTCCCCTGCGGCGATGAGCATGATGATCACAAGACCCCCCATTGCGCCGCTGCGCCCCTTCGTGCGCCTGCTGTGGGCCGGCTTCACACCGGCGCCGCCATCGGTCTGCCCCGTGCGCGAACACGTACTGCCCACGGGCCACATGCACCTGGCGCTGCGCTGGGGCGGGCCGCCGCTGCACCTGTTCCGTGACCCCCAGGACACTGCGGGCTACTTTCCCGGCGATGCCGTGGTCGGCGGCGCCAGGTTCGGCCACTACGCAAAGGAGGCCGGCGCGCCTGGCTGGTCGGTGGGCGTGCAACTTGCGCCCGGCGCAGCGGGCGCGCTGCTGGGCACCAGCGCGCAGGACCTGGCCGAGCGCCACACGCCACTGGCAGACGTGTGCGGCGCCAGCGCCACCGACTTGCAGCACAGGCTGCAGGAGCAGCACGGGCCAGAGGCCTGCCTGCGCGTGCTGGAGTGCTGGCTGCTCGCGCGCCTCAGCAACAGCGTGCGCGGTCTGCACCCGGCCGTGGCGGCCGCGCTGGCCAGCCTGCACGGCGGCGCGCAGGTGCAGCAGGCCGTGCGCGCCAGCGGGCTCAGCCACCGCCACCTGATTGCCCACTTCCGCGAAGCCACCGGCTTGGCACCCAAGCAGCATGCGCGCGTGCTGCGGCTGCAGGCGGCGCTGGCCGGGCTCGATACCCCGGGCCTGCAGCCCGCCGGCATCGCGGCCGACGCGGGCTTTGCCGACCAGGCGCATTTCACCCGCGAGTTCCGCGACCTCACCGGCGTCACGCCCACAGACTGGCTGCGCGCCGCACCGGCACAGCGCAACCATGTGCGCGTGGGCTGATGCGTATTTCGGTCGCTGCTAGACAGTGGGGGCGAGTTGACCTGGACAGCGGAAACGGCGGGAATGGCGGGACTTGGACACAGAGATCGGCGCTCGTGTGCATTCCCAGGTCGCTGGCGATGAGCATCTGTTCGGCTCGTCCAGGAGCCTGTCGGACTTGGAGCGTCGAAAGCGAAAATCGGCCCCAGCGAGGACAGTTTTTGCCGGATTTGCAGCCCCATAGCCAGGCTATGGGGCAAAAAGGCGGTGAAAAATGGACCGCTGCGGTCGATTTGCAGCCGACGATTTCCAAGCCCGACAGGCTCCCAATCGCCTTCTTGGGTGATACGGGGCACTGGCGCAACCAGCTAGACTTCCGCTATCGGCCCGAGCGGACACTCGTCACCTCACCCCAGCAATTAATTTTTTGCATCACCATGAAAACACCAAATCAAGATAAGGATCGCCTCTGGCAGGGGTTTCAGGAGAAATCTGGATTGGCGACGCCAAGCCGTAGTTTTGTGGCAGTCATCGTGGTGATTGCCGCCATTCTTGTCGCCCCGGTTGTAGCGGCTATCTTTCAGTAGTCCGGCTCCTATCGGCCAGGAGCTGCCCTTCACTAGTAGTTCCGGTTCCCGCCAAAACCGCGCCGCTTAAGGCTGCTCAAATGTGTTAACAAATTTGCTGCTGGAAGCATTTCACATCAAATGAACTCCGAACTAGAGCCATTCAGAAAGCACTTCACGATAGCAATGAAGTTGTTGATCATGCGGTGGATTCCCTGGGTAGCTGAGGACAAGGTGGTCGCGCTCGACCTCGCTTTCGACAGCTTCAACACAGAAATTTGCGTGAGTCTATTGACTGACCGTGAACCTAGAGCGGCAAGGATGGTGATCGATCCTCTGGAGGAGCCATGGGATGTCGACAGTTGGAGACTTAGCGGTATAAACAAGACAGCATCTCATTGCTTTCCTGATGCGGCGGATCTGGTCAAGTTGATGGAAATTAGAGCGCGAGAGGACGATTTAGCCCCCGCACAGCTCGAGCGATTCAACGAAAATCTAAAACGTTTCTTTTTTGAAATCGTCACCAGCGATAGTGTCATTGCTGTAGTACGACGGCTCCCCCATTCGAAACCCATTCAGATCCGGGTTCACTGGTTCTTTGAGCAAAGCCCGCCCCTTCGACACGAAGCGTGAAATCTGCAGCCACATCCATGCATCTCTACATCGAACTAGCGGTTACCCTTGCCGTTTTTGAAGGCCTCCTCTTCGCCCTCTTCTTTGCAGCGCAGCGGCGTGTTAGCAAGCTCAAGTCCGCAACAGACATCAACCTCATGGACGACGGACCTTGGTGGAGTGTTTGGTTTCACCGGGTTTGGTTGGTTTGCCATCTTCCTGTGATCGCTTTTCAGTCTCTTTGCAGTTGGATCGTCCGGCGTCCCGTCGCGTTTCACCCGGCGATCCTCCACATCGGTAACTTCGCGCTCCTGCTCTTAGGGGTGGGCATCTCAGGCTAGCCTCACAGTTTTAAACGGCCGCTTTGGAGTCTGCCGAACGACTGGTATGGGCCCATAGCCGCCGGACGCTGGTACCGGGAAGCGGTCACTCACCGTGCGCGAATTGAACGACTGGTTCTGGGATGAGGCGAGAGTCGGCAATGCGCCCTGCGCAGTCCCTCCGCAACAGGAGAAGTCGACAGTTGTCCAAGCCGCCGAACAGCCATGTTTTGAAGACGTGCGCCATCCACGAAAAAGCACTGCGCCACCGAAGCGACGCAACGCTGCAAAAACCATAGCAGCTGGCGCCTGCCACATGGACGCCAAAGGCCCGAATGGGGAATTGCCAAGAAGGTGTGCAGTGATTGATTCGATTTTGCCTCAAAGCAACTCCCAGCTTTGCGAAACCCTCTGACAGTCTTGCTCTACAAGCCTATCGGGAACCCTTCAAACGTGCGCACCACTACCCATTTCGCATTCCCGGATTTCTAAGAGCCTGTTCAACGTCTTTTTGAAGCCGCGCAAGTCCCTTTTCGGGATGGGATGCTAGGCGGTGCGCAGCCGATAGCCCGTGCTATCGGCAAGCGCCGCAACGCCGCAGACCGCCCGAAAAGGCACTTGCCCGAAGGGTTGGGGCGAAATCGGGCGATTGGACGCCCCGGCTGCTTGCATGGGCACGAGCCCATGCGGCGCATCCGAAGCATCCACTCATCCCGATTGCGCCCCAACGCGGCTGCAAAAAGACTTTGAAAAGGCTCTTATGGCCAGCGATATGCAGCTAGCGCTGTGCTGTGCTGTGCTGTGCTGTGCTGTGCTGTGCATCGTCGGACAAAAAATTGAAATTGAACAGCGCAAAGCACCGTGGGCTACTACCGAAGGATGGACTCGGCCACCAATTTGGCGAGGTTGTCAATCAAAACCAAATGATTTCCCAGGTTGGATTTTTCCAAGACTATTGGGCTATTCAAAACCCACGTTTCCTTGCCATCGCTCACGCGCAAGAGTGAACCATTTTGGAGTGTCACGAAGTCAGATCGAAAAGTCATTGGCGCAGCGTTTCTGAATTCACCGAGGTCCAGGATGAGCACGTAATCGGCCGCAGCGCTCTTGCCCGCTTCCAGGGCGTCTGATTTAACGATGCTCGCAGAGTGATTGAGTTTTGCATTCGCTTCGAAGGGTGTCGCCTTGAATGTAGACAGGGTACTGAGTTCGCGGTGCACTGCCACTTGAAGATTTTTACCACTTCCTGCTCCTTGCGCATGGGCTTTCCCCCCTTGTACAACGTCGCGTGAAGGCATGATCAAGATTTTGGATCCGTTTGCGATGGGCTCAGACTTGGTAGTCGACATCGATGCACAACCAGAGAGTACGACCAAGCATCCAATAACTGCTAGTGCGCGGCCGAGAAAGGAAGTATTTTTTTTCATGAGTATTGAAGTTTGTGCTGTTGGTTATGACTTGGGTTTTGTAGCGAAGAATGAATACGCATCGTCGATGCCGACCTCCACCTCTTGCGGCAGAGTTCATCAATGTACGTGATTTGGCTTGGTCCATTGGGGCAGATCAGTGTCTGCTCCTGACGAGATTCCTTCTAACGTCTGAACGGCTGCTCCTGGCCGATACCCAAAGTCTAGCCCACGCCTGCAAATGTTCTTCAGCGATGGTTCGGCCGGCCATTTGCGCCTCTGCTCACGGTGCCGGCTTCTTTCTGTGTCCACGGTGCCGAACCGGCTGTCCAGAAGAGCCGAAATACGCAGCCAAGAACCCGGTGCAGGGTCAATTTCCTTCAAGACACTGCGGACCACCGGGCCTACAGTGGTGCTGAACTTGCAACCCCAGGAGATGCACGACATGGTCCACGAACTCTTTCCCTACCTGCACGTCGCCGACGGCGCGGCGGCGATCCGCTTCTACGAAGAAGCCTTCGGCGCGCGCGAGCTGTTCCGGCTGACCGAGCCCGCAGGCCGGCTGGGCCACGCAGAGCTCGACTTCGGCGGCTGCACGCTGATGGTCAGCGACGAATACCCCGAGTTCGGCATCCACGGCCCGCAGCTCGGCACCCCCACCAGCGTGTCGCTGCACATCCACGTGGACGATGCGGACGCGGTGATCGCCCGAGCCCTTGCCCTCGGCGCCACGCTGGATCGGCCAGCGCAGGACGCGTTCTACGGCGAGCGCTCGGGCGTGGTGCGCGACCCCTTCGGCCACCGCTGGAACATTGGCCATTCGATCGAGAAAGTGACGCCCGAGGAGATGCAGCGCCGCTACAACGCGTTGATGAACGGCGGCTGATGACTCGCAGGCATGCCGGGTACGGCACAGGCATGCGGCGGGGATGGGCGCAGGTACGGGTCTCGAGAGGGCATGAAAAAGCCCCAGGTGGCAATAGCCTCCTGGGGCCCTGGCGGGGCGCCCATTTCACGGCGTCAAAAAAACCATCAACGCGAGCCGCCACTGCCGCCAGGGGCCCCCGCAGCGCCAGGGCCGGCGCCGCCGGTGCCGCCCGAGCTGCCAGTGCCGCCGGCAGAGCCGGTGCCCGAGTTGCCGGTGCCGCTACCGCTCGAAGAGGGCGCCGTGCCGCTCATCCCGGTCGAGCTGCCGGGGCTGCTGGAATTGGTGGTCGAGCCACCCATGGCGCCGGAATTGGTGCCACTCGCCTGCGGGCTGCTCATCTGCGATGACGAAGACTTGGAGCCGCTGGATTTCATGGTGTCGCAGGCGGTGAGCCCCAGCGCGGCCACTGCGATCAAGGGCACGGCCACCAGGTGGCGCAGGGACGGGAGGGTGCGTGGTGTGGATGGGTTCGACATGGAATTGTCTCCGGTGAATAACGGTCAAATTGCCGTCACTCATACTACGTAGTCACAAAAATACCCAGCAGTAGGACTGCGTGCCGTTGGCGCGTCCTATTTGCGCCGCACCAGGTTTTTTCTCACCGGATGTTGGCCTGCGCCAGGCGGCCTACAAAGAGCCACCGCATGTCACCTCGCGGGGCCGAATCCGAACAGCGAGCGCTTGGCGGGCAGGGGTGCGGGGGCGGCATCCGATGAAGCCTGGCGAGCATGCCGCCTGGGCAGCCCATGCGGGCCAGGGGCTTGCATGGCGGCGCTGCGCGGGCCGATGTCCAGGTCGTCGATCAATGCCTGCAGTGCCAGCAGCCCGTCGGCCATGGCCTGCCGGTAAGTGGCGGCGGGCGCGGGCGCGCGCTGGATCTCTGCCCAGGTGTTGCCGCTGCCACGCTCGGTCAGCACCCATTCAAAGCGGCCCAGCGCAGGCTCTTGCACGTGGATGGCTATGGGGCGAAGCGTGGTGGCGGGCATAGGGCTCCAGCATAGGTGAATGCGGCACACGCGGCAGTTGCCCGAATGCCTACCCACTGCGTGAGCGCCCGCCTACAGCTCGCACCAGCGCAGCGCGCCAGACTTCTGCCACCCGGGGTTCCCGTTTGGAGTAGCCATCATGGCCAAAGCAGCAGCATCCAAGGCAGCAGCCGCAACAGCACCCGCGTCTTCAGGCGGCAGCCGTACCCTGTGGAAGGGCGCCATCACTTTCGGCCTGGTGCACATCCCCGTGGGCCTGCACACGGCAGCCACCGCTGAGGGCGTTGATTTCGACTGGCTGGACAAGCGCACCATGGACCCCGTGGGCTACAAGCGCGTGAACAAGCGCACGGGCAAGGAGATCGACCGCGACCACATCGTCAAGGGCGTGGCGTATGGCGAAGGCAAGTACGTGGTCATCAGCCCCGAGGAGATCGAGGCAGTCTTCCCCAAGACCACGCAGACCATCGCCATCGAGCGCTTCATCGATGCCGCCGAGATGCCCTTCATCTTCCTGGAGCGGCCCTACTTCGTTGCCCCGACAGACAAGAGCGACAAGGTCTACGCGCTGCTGCGTGAAACCCTCATCGCCACCGGCAAGATCGGGCTGGCGCGCGTCGTCATCGCCACCAAGCAGCACCTGGCGGCGCTGGTGCCCTCGGGCCCGGCCCTGGTGCTCAACCTGCTGCGCTGGGGCGACGAAGTCAAGACGCTCGACTCGCTCAAGCTGCCGCCTGCTGGCAAGAAGAGCGTGAGCGCGGCCGAGCTCAAGATGGCCACGCAGCTGGTCCAGGAAATGTCGGGCCCCTGGAACCCCGGCGACTTCAAAGACGAGTTTCGCCGGCAGGTGATGAAGCTGGTGGAGAAAAAAGCCAAGGCAGGTAAGGCCCAGACCGTGCTGGAGCCCGAAGAGGAAGCACCGCAGGCCAGCGGCGATGTGATCGACCTGACCGCCCTGCTCAAGCGCAGCCTGGGCCACAAGGGCCGCGCAGATGCGAAGTCGGCACCCAAGGCCAAGGCCCCCGCCAAAAAGACCACCGCCAAAGCCGCGCCAGCCAGGAAGACCGGCACGACCACTCCACACCGCAAGGCCGCGTGAAAAGAAGAGGCCCTGTGACCACGGCAACCTGTGCCATGCCAGCACCGTGATGCCATGCGGGTCGCCACCTGGAACGTCAACAACATCCACAAGCGGCTGCCCCAGCTGGTGGACTGGCTGCAACGCACCCAGCCCGACGTGGTGGCGCTGCAGGAGCTCAAGTGCACCACGGCCCAGTTCCCTGCCGATGCGCTGCAGGCCGCAGGCTACGGCGCGGTAGCAGTGGGCCAGTGCACCTGGAACGGCGTGGCCCTGCTGGCACGCGGCGCCGCGCCCTTGCCGGTGGCCACCACGCTGCCTGGCGACCCGGCAGACAAAGAAGCCCGCTACCTCGAGGCCGCCATCGGCGGCGTGCTGTTCGCCTGCCTGTACCTGCCCAACGGCAACCCCAGGCCCGGCCCCAAGTTTGAGTACAAAATGCGCTGGTTCGCGCGCCTGCAGCAGCGCGCCGCACAGCTGTGGGCCACGGGCCACCCGGTGGTGCTGCTGGGCGACTGGAACGTGGTGCCCACCGACGCCGATATCTACAAGCCCGACACCTGGCGCGACAACGCCCTGCTGCAACCCGAGCCCCGGCAAGCCTTTGCACAGCTGCTGGCCCAGGGCTGGACCGACGCCCTGGCCCAGGCGCACCCAAAGGAGCGCCCGTTGTTTACGTTCTGGGACTACCGGCGCCGGCGCTGGGAGCGCGATGCAGGGCTGCGCATCGACCACATCCTGGTCGGCCAGCAACTGAAGGTGGTGGGCGCCGGTGTGGACCGCCAGGAGCGGGCCCACGAAAGCACCAGCGACCATGCGCCGGTGTGGGCCGAACTGGCGCAGGCCCGCAAGCGGGCGAGCACAAAGAGGAAAACCGGCGGCTGAACCAGACCGTCAGTCGCGCTGCACGCCCCGCGCCAGCAGGTCCCGGGCTTCCTGCCTGGTGTCGTCGAAGGCGTTCGTGCTGTCGATGGCGATGTTCAAGTACTTGCGCACCGTCTCGCTTTCCTTGTCGCTGACCATGTAGAGCTTGGCCAGCTGCAGCGCGGCCTCTCCGTCCCCGGACTCCAGAGCGCGTTCGAAGTAGTGCCTGGCATTCACCAAGTCGCCCACGCAGCGGTAGGTGATGGCAATGTTCAAAAATGCCAGCTCACTGCCCGCCGCAATGGCCTTCTGGTCCCATTCGATGGACTGGTGCAGGTCAATCCGCACGCCTTCGCCCGCGCCATACATCACCGCGACCATGGCCATCGAATCCACGTCGCCCGATTCCGCCCCCGCCAGGAACAGCTTGAAAGCCTTGTTCAGATGCCCCCGGTCGTAGGCAGCCATGGCATCTTCATAGGGGTTGTGGTCGTCGTTGTCGTTCACGGGGTCAGACATGTGCGTTACCTTCCAGGTCAGAGGTGAATGGCGTCGTTCTGGCACGAGCACTGCCGCCACGGCAATGCTTGCGATGGGTTGCCTGGCCGAGTCGACCCAGGGAATGCCCATCTTGCCCGGAACGGCAATTCGTCATGCCTGACTCCCATGACACCCCCAGCCGGGGAGGGGCACCGGCACCGGCCCGCGCGCTGAAGAAAACGCTCAAAGTGAGGTCTGCGCGTGCTGGTTCACTGCACGCGGCCCCAGGTGCTGCCCTGGGCCACCGCAAAGAACACCAGCAGCAGAATGCTCGCCGACCCGCCCAGCAGCACCGCCCCGATGGGTGCGGGCGCGGCGGCAAATGCGGGCAACAGCACCGCCACCAGCAGCAGCGGGTTGGCCACCACCGTCCAGCGCGGCAGGTGCGTGCGCCTGCGCAGCACCAGCACTGCCAGGATCACCGAGGCGATGGCGCCCGGCACGGCCAGGGCCAGCAGCGACACCCGCATGTAGGCCTGCACGGCGTCGGCCTGCGCCTGGCATGCCGCGGGAGCCCCACCGGCCGCGCCATCCACGCACGAACGGATAAGCAGCTCGAACACCGCCCACACGGAATGGATGGCCGCCAGGCCCACCGCAAACAGCAGGAACAGGCCGAACATGGCGCGCGCCGCCCACCCCGCCGGCACCTTCACCCCCTGGCAGACCTGCCAGAAGCCCGCCACCAGCAAGGCCCCCGCCACGGGCCCGAGCAGGCCGCCGGCCCAGATGCGTTCCACCGGCGCCGAGCGGATCAGCTCCAGCATCCCGGCACGGAAATCAGCGGCAGCCCCCCAATGGCCCAGTAGCAGCATGTCGCCGGCAAACAGCAGCAAGGCCCCCAGGATGCCCAGGCCGGCAGCCGGCCGGGTGCGTGGTGGTGTCGTGTCGCCAGGGTGTCCGTTCGCCATGCAGTGCCCGCCTTGCTGAGGTGATTGAGGTGCGCATCATGCCGGCGACGCGGTGAAAAGTCGCCTGGCATTTGGGTGAACTCCCCCAAAACCGCGCGCCAAGCTGCTGCAGGCCGGCCCAGCCATAGCAAAATAGCGCCACAAAAATTCCACCAACACACAATCGGGGTGAGAGGGATGGCAGAACGCATCGACAAGCACCGCCCGCATGCCGCGGCGCGAGAGGCCGGTTGCACGCGCGGGCATGCGCCTGCACACGCGCCCGCCGGCACTGCTGCCGCCCCCACCTAGTCACCCCGCACCGCCCGGCCACACCATGCCCTTGACCACCGCCACCCTGCTTTGCCTGGTCGTTGCCATCCACGATGGCGACTCTTTCCGCGCCCGCTGCGCCGATGTGACCCGCAATGAAGAGACCTTCGTCGCCGTGCGCGCCATCGATGCGCCCGAGATGCGCCAGCCCTTTGGCGAGCTGTCGCACAAGAGCCTGGTCAACCTGTGCCTGATACCGCAGAAGGTCAAGCTCAGCAACATCACCATCGACGTTTTTGGCCGCACCGTGGCCGACGTGGAATGCCAGGGCAAGGACGCCGCCACCGAGCAGCTGCGCGCCGGCATGGCCTGGTACGACCCCAAGGTGGGCCTGGGCTATGAGGCGCTGGCCGATGTGCAGCTGCGCGCCCAGGCGGCCGGGCGCGGCCTGTGGGCGCAGACCAGCCCGCTGCCGCCGTGGGACTGGCGCGAAACGCGCAAGAAAAGGCCGACGGGCCCCGTGGCAGGGCCTCTCAGGTACCCCTGATACGCCCTAGTGGGTCAATCCAGCATCGGCCCCGCCGCACCGGCCAGCGCCAGGTCGGAATCGCTGGGTTGGCGGCCCGCGCCCGCCATGCACCCGCTGACCAGCCCACGCACCAGCGCATGGCTGGCACGTGTGGGCCCGAACAGGGTGCGGTAGATGATGGGCGCGACCACGCCGTCCATGATGGCGTCCACTGCGGGCACGGCCTCGCCGCGCGCGGTGCCGCGCGCCAGCACGATCTCGATCTGGCTGGCGGTGTAGGCCGCGCATTGGCAGGGCACGGGCATCTCGCCCTGGCTGCGCCCGGCCAGCACATCGCGCAGCATGGCCTGCCCCACCTCGGAACCCATCTCTTCGAAGAACTGCTCGGCCCAGGCCTGCAGGTCACCCTCCACGCTGCCGGTGTCCGCAGGCTCGGTGTCGGCGCGAAACCGGTCCAGCGCCACGTCGGCCAGCAGCTCGGCCAGGTCGCCCCAGCGGCGGTAGATGGTGGACGGCGTGACGCCCGCATGCGCGGCAATCAGCGGCACGGTGAGCTGCGCGCGGCCGATCTGCTCGGTGAGCTCGTGGGTGGCGCGGTGCACGGCGGCCTGCACGCGGGCGCTGCGTCCCCCGGGGCGGGGGGCTGGTCTGGGGTTCATGGCCACCATGCTAAAGCAAAACCATTGCTTTAGTGGTTTAATACGCAAAAGCAAATTCTTTGCTTTTGCCTCGTACTGGAGTTTCCATGGCCACGAACCTCAGCGCCGCTGCTGCCACCGCAGCAGCCATCGCCCCGCCCTCCGCGCCCACACGGCGGCTCAGCCATGCCATGGCCCTGTGGCTGCTGGCCTCCATCCTGGTGGGGTTCCTGGCAGCGTCGAGCGCGCCTTCACCGCTGTATGCGCTGTACCGCGACAGCTGGGGCTTCTCGGCGCTGACGCTGACGCTGGTCTTTGCCAGCTATGCGTTTGCGCTGCTGGGCGCGGCGCTGGTGTTTGGCACCTTCTCGGACCACCGGGGCCGGCGCGAGGTGGTGCTGCTGGCGCTGGTATTGGAGATCGTCTCCACCGTGCTCTTCTGGCAGGCCGACTCGGTGGCCTGGCTGTTTGCCGCGCGCATCGTGCAGGGCCTGGCCACGGGCATCGCCACCAGCGTGCTCAGCGCAGCGCTGATCGACCTGCACACCGAGCGCGGCGCCCTGGTCAACAGCGTGGCGCCCATGCTGGGCATGGCCGTCGGGGCGCTGGGCACCAGTGCGCTGGTGCAGTTTGCACCCACGCACACGGCGCTGGTGTTCGAGTTGCTGCTCGCGCTGTTCGTGCTGCAGACGCTGGCCGCCGTCTTTTTGCCTGAAACGGTGGTGCGCCGCCCAGGCGCCTGGCGCTCGCTGCGCCCGCGCATCGCCATACCGGCCAGTTCGCGCAGCACGCTGGTGCGCATTCTGCCGCTGAACACGGCGCTGTGGGCACTGGGCGGTTTCTACCTCTCGCTCGGGCCCACGCTGGCGCGGGTGATCACGGGCAGCCACGCGCCGGTGGTGGGCGGCGCCCTCATCTGCGCCCTGGTGCTGACAAGTGCCGTGGCCATCGCCTTCGTGCGCACGCAGCCGCCGCGCCAGGTGCTGCTGCTGGGCACCAGTGCGCTGGTGCTGGGCCTGGTGATCACGCTGGCGGGCGTGGCCCTGCATTCCAACGTGGCCTTCTTCGGGGGCACGGTGGTGGCGGGCGTGGGTTTTGGCTCGGGCTTCAACGGCTCGCTGCGCAGCCTGGTAGGCACCGCCACGCCGGCAGAGCGCGGGGGGCTGATGTCGGGCTTTTTCGTGCTCAGCTACCTGGCGTTCAGCGTGCCGGCCATCGTGGCCGGGCTGGCTGCGGGCACCTTCGGGCTGCATGCCACCGCCTTGGGTTTTGGGCTGGCGGTGCTGGCACTGGGCCTGGTGGCGCTGGGGCTGATGCTGCGGCGGGCGGCGCCCTGAGCGGGGCCCGTCGCCCATCGCCCAACCCCAAAGCAGATCAGGAGTAGATGGCCAGGCTCAGCGACAGCGCTGCGACGATGGCAATGGCCTGGATTCCAAAGACGATTCCCAAGATAGGCATGTGGTCCTCCGTGAAGAAGGCATCAGCTTAGAACGCACTGCAACAGTTGCATGCAGTCTTTTGCAAAATGGGCGGGTCGGACAATTCCTACAGGCAGCACCCCGGCCCGCACAGGGAACCGCTCCCTCATGGTTGAAATGCCCTTCTCTTTTGCACACGCTTCAACGGGGCGCCGTCCTACAAAAATCGCGAATCGGGATCTTTAGTATTGCTCCTGTCGATACCGCATCGACACCCACCCCTCCCTTGCTGAACAGCAAGTTCACAGCCCGCCCACCGCGGGCTGTTTTTTTTGGATGGCAGTCGGTCTGGCCCTGCACGTCGCTTCGGCAGTGGCCGATGCCCGGCGTCGAAGCCGTCTGACATCCAAGGGGCACGGTCTGCGCGCCAATGGAGCTACCACACCACCCCCAGAGGAGGTAGTCACCATGTCCCGTACCCACCGAACCCAGCCCGAAAAAATCCGCCCCCGCGATGTCAAGCGCCGCCGCCAGTGGGAGGCGATGCAGCGTCCTGCGCGCGAGGTGCTGCTGTATCCGGAGCCGGATGCGCCGCAGTGGAAGCCATTGGGGTGAGGGTGCGGGCTGGGTCTTTGACCCAGCCGGTTTGATGGCGCGTTCTACGTGTCGGTGTTGATGGTTGATGCTTGCTTTTGCTGAGGGCGGAGGCCGGGGTGTGCGCCCGGCGGCGCAGTAACTTTCTCTTGGCCGCCAAGAGAAAGTCACCAAAGAGAAGGCGGCCCCCAGTCTGCGTCCCCCGTTCGCCCTGTCGGGCGAACGGGGGCAACCTGCGATGCTCGGGCCTGGGGTGGTGCCGCAGAACTCGCTACGTTCTTCGAACTTCGCTCAAACAGCTGCGGCAAGCTAGAGGACGAAGTGCGTGTGTCCTGCGGCACACGCACCCACCCCAGGCCCTGCGCTTCTCGGCGCAGCCAGCAGGGGTGGGGAGCGGGGTCCACACGGCTGCTGCTTCGCAGCGGCGCCGGGTGTCGGTTACGCGCGCTATGCGCGCTGCCGACAGGCTGGGCGCGACCGCCCTGGCGAGCCGAGCGCAGCGAAGGACCACAGGCCGAGCGAAGCAATGGCCCGAGTGGAGCCCGCTCCCACCCCCTTCTGACCGTGCCGAGAAGCGCAGACGCTGGGGTGGCGCGTGTGCCGAAGGACACACGCGCTTCGTGATCTGGCTCGCCGCAGATGTTTGAGCGGAGTTCGAAGAACGCAGCGAGTTCCGAGGCGCACCCCAGCTTCGAGCATCGCAGGCTGCCCCACTCGCCCACCGGGCGAGTGGGGACACGGGCAGCGGGGTCGTCTTTTCTTGGCCTCCGCCCTCGGCAAGAGAGCAGAAGCAACCATCGCCCCCGACTACAGCCCCCACGAATGCGAGAATCCACCAGCCCCAACCAAGCCCCCGCCCCCGGCAAACCCCACACCCCCATGCACTCCCCCTCCCTGCACCCGCCCACCAACAACCTGCTGCGCGCCCTGACCCTGCTCCTGGCCGCCACCCTGGCCTGGCTGGCCCTGCCCGCCCAGGCCGCACCACCCAAGGCCTACAGCAAAAACGGTGTCAGCTTCCAGCACCCCGCCACCTGGAAGGTGATGACCGACGAGATCGAGAAAGACGGCGCCGGCATGCGCAGCATCGACCTCGAAGGCCCCGGCGACGCGATCATCAGCCTGATGTTCATCCCCTTCCTGTCGGGCCAGAACATCGAGACCCTGGCCACGCGCGCCGCTGAGCACCGCGCGCAGATGGACAAGGGCGCTGCGGCCAAGGAGGGCCCGGACAAGATCACCCCCACGGGCCTGGCCTCCAGCGCCATCACCCGGCGCGTGGGCGGCAAGGAAATCAAGGGCGTGCTGCAGCGCTTCGGCTACACCTCCGGGGGCGAAACCGTGCAGCTCGAGGCACGCTTTTTCTCCATGGACTTCGGCGATGCCAGCAGCGCCAACCTCATGACCCAGTCGATGGCCGAAGATACCAAGCAGGTGGACTCCGCCCTGGGCCTGGTGATGGACACGCTGCGCTACCGCGCCAAGCGGTAGGCAGGTCCTGCCCCTTCCCGACCTCCCCTCTTCCCCCTCACCCATGCACCGCACCATGCACCTCTGCGCAACCCCGCTCCCCACCATCCGCGCAGCCACACGCCGCAGCGTCACCACCGCAGCCCTGGGCCTCATGATGATGATGATGATGACGCTGCTGCTGGCCGGCCTGGCCCAGCCCGCCCTGGCCGCGCCCAACACCACCTACAGCAAGGACGGCGTGAGCTTCGAGCACCCCGCCGGCTGGAAGGTGACCGAGGACTCGGTCGCCCAGGACGAAACCCGCCTGCGCAGCATTGACCTCGAAGGGCCCGACGAGGCCGTCGTCACCTTCATGTTCAGCCCCTTCCTGAAGGACCAGAACATCGAGGCCTTCGCAGCCAACACGGCGAAGAACCGCGCCGAATCCGCAAAAAATGCCAGCGCAGTCGCGCAGCAACTGCGCTTTGGCCCCGTGGCCTCTGCGCCCCTCACCCGCAAAGTGGCAGGCCAGGAGAGCAAGGGCGTCTCGCAGCGCTTCGAGATCAGCCTGCAGGGCCTGAAGCTGCCGCACGAGGCGCGCTTCTTCAAGGCCAACCTGGGCGAGACCACCGCCATCATCATGACCCAGGTGGCCGACGAATCCGCCAAGGCCGTGGAGCCCGGCTTTGCGCTGGCGATCGATACGCTGCGCTACCGCGGCACCGGCAAGCGCTGACTGTTGACCGCGGCGCAGCCGCCCGTCACAGTGGGCGCGGCTCCACAAGCGTGAATCCATTCTCGGCCGCCCATTCGCGCAAGGCCTGCTCGGTGGCAGCGGCCTCGAAGTCGTACCAGGCCTGCAGCAGGCCATGGTCCTCCAGCAGACCCTTGAACCGGCCATAGGCGCCCGCCCGCTCGAAAAAGCGGTACACCCGCTCGGCCAGTTGCGGCGCCTGCTCCTCGGCGAAGCGCAAGGCCAGGCGCCGTCCCAGCCCCAACCCCGCTGGGTCCGGCACGGCAAGGTACAGCGACCCATCCTCCAGGTCGTCGGGTACCGGGTCGTCCTCATCTTCGCAATCGCCGCCGACCCACCAGATCCTTCCGGTCTTGCGGTCGACAAAGGCAGCGTTCTCGAGCGGCCCCGTGGCGCTGGTCCACTGGAAGGCGTCGATGAGTTCAGAGAGCTGCACCAGGGTGGTCATGGCAATCTCCAAGGTGGCTACAGGTCAGGCGACGGTCAGGCCCTGTCGTGGAAGCACGTGCGCCCGGCAAAGGTCCGCTGCAGCGCCAGGCGCAGCGCGTGGAATTGGGCATCGGCCAAGTCAAAGCGCACTTCGAGCAGGCCTTCATTGTCCATCTCCTGGGCGGCCTGCGCATCCATCTGCACCCTCACATGGTCGCGGTGCAGGGCGAACGACAGGATGTGGCCGTACCACGACCAACCTTGGCCGCAGTACTCGGTACAGGGCAGGTCCATGCACAGCTCGACGTCCTGTTCGTCGTATTCGTCCTGGTGCTGCAGCATCAGGTAGGCATCCTCGTCCTCGGTGGACGGCGCCCCGAGCGTGACGATGAGCAGCCCATCGTCCTCCACGGCAGCAAAAGCATCTGCGGCAAAGCCTGCGGGCATTAACACCCCTCCCATTGTTCAGCCGGACACCCCGGCAGCCACAGGGCCCACAGGTACCAGGCTTTTGCAGGCGCCCACTACATACGCCACAGCCGAGCCCAGGCAGGCCAGCGCAGGGGCTTTCTGCGGCCTGCGCACGGATAGTCGCGAAATCCCTAAACTCCAGTTTAAGTTTATCTTGACAGAGTTTAGATAAAACTAAACAATAGACCCCATGGCAGCCCCTGCGCACTGCGGCGCCAACCGATCTGATCCGTTCATTCATCCATCCACCGTCCGCACGCGCCAGGGGCTGCCGCCTTCTCCTCTCCCTCCGATCCCATGCCATCCGGTCTCAGGCCGGATGGCATGGCCCCTCTGCCAGGAGCACCGCACCATGCAAACCGCCTTGTACCCTTATCGCCCACCTTTCGCCGCCCCGCCGACCACCGGGATGGACAAGGGCACGGACAGGGACAGGGCCCTGTTCTGCCGCAGCGCCAACGACCCGGTGCGCGACGCGGTCCACCACCACGAAGCGCGCGCTGCAGCGTCCGACGCGCAGTACGCCGCCGAAGACGCCGCCCACCGCGAAACCCTGGCCTTTGCGCGTGGCGGCGACTACGCGCGCCTGCTGTCTGCGATGGACTACCGCGACAACGACACCCGCGCCATGCACGCCCTCGTCACTTGCGCCCAGCAGGGCCATGCACTCGCGCGCGAGGCCATCGAGGTGCTGGCCCGCACCTGGGCCGAAACGCATACCGAGGCCGTGTGATGGAAGGGCCGAAAATGCAGGGCCCCAGGCGCGTCGTCACGCCTGCCAACGCCGTTTTGGTGCTCGGCGCCCTGACCATCGGGTCCACGCTGCTGTGGGCGATGCACGAGGACGCACAGCACACAGTGCGGCGCGAGCGCCTGGAGCAGCAGGCCGCAGCGCAGGAGCAGTTGCCACGGCAGCCCAGCGCGGAGCAGCGCCGGCACATGGCCGCGCAATTCGTATGCGGCCATGGGGTGGCTTACGAGTGGGTGAATGCGAACACGGTGGAGTGCCACCAGGAGCCCGCAGCGAATTTGGCGCTGGGGCGATGAGCCCCCTGCCCTGCCCCTGGCTGTGGTCATTCCGATGCCCGGCTGAGGCCGCCAACCACGTCAGCCGTCGGGCCCCCTGGCCCGGATGCGCACGAAGCGCACGCGCTTGGAACTCTGCGGCAGCAGGTACCACCGGATGAGGAGGACGCTCGTGGCAAAACACGCGTTGGTGCTGGCCCTGTCCATCATCTGCCGCTCCACTTCATCGAGCTCTTCCCGCGACGGCCACAGGTGCACGAACCGCACCTCGATCTCGCCCGGCCGCTCGACGACATCACGGATATCCAGGTAGGTGCACTGGACACCGTAGCCGCGCGAGACGCCGATCACCATGTGGCGGCTGAAATCCACCATGGGCCGGCCGTCGCGCGGGCGCACTTCGTTGCGCGGGTCGGTACTGCGCCCCTGGCTCCACGCCTGCTCCCACTGGGCCTCGGTGCGCGCCACGTACTCGGCATGGGGCCATACCTTTTCGCCGTGGAACTCCATCGGCAGGCGCACGGCCTCCAGGGGACCTTCGTGCACCGGGTGCACGCCGCGCCCGGGCAAGGCACCGCAGCCTGCCAGCAGGCCGCATCCAACCGCCAGTGCGGCCAGCGCTACCAGCCGCCGGGTGGGCTTGGTGGGTGGCGGCGCTTCTTGCCCGTTGTCGTACTTGGCCATCGGTTGATCAAAGCACGCGGGCGCGCACCGAGCAAGCCAGAAATTGCCCGCTGACGTAACCCGAACGGGTGCTTTTCCTACGAGGCCAGGCCGCGTCGTTCGCGACCATTCACCACCAGCCCCCCGAGATGCGTACCCCCTACCCCCCATGAAGGAGCCGCCATGCCACGCCGCCAGACAATCGCCCTCGCTGATCCCCACCCCATCATCGCCACGCAGGAAAGCAGCCTGGCCGAATGGATGCAATCGCTCGATTGCTCGGAAGCCGACCTCCTGGAAGCCATGTCCGCCGTCGGCAACTCGGCGCAGGCCGTGCGCAACTACCTGTACGGCGGCAAGGGGCCGTGGCAATGGGTGGCAGCCGCCACCTGACGCCAGCCGCCGCTTCCGCTCCCTGCGCTGCCCGGCGGGCCTGCTGGCATGGCCATCGGCCAGAATCGGCCCATGGCACAGCAACGCAAGGAGAACGCCCAGTGGCATACGAGCACCAATCGACTTCGGCAGACGGACGGTTCGCGCTCCAGGTCGACCCTTGGGAGGCGCGCAACTCCCACTGGGTGTTGACCCCGCAGGTGCGCGACCTGAACAGCGGCCGGGTGCTCTTCAAACCTGTGGCCTCTTCCTGGTCTGCTGATGGCTCCACTTGGACAGGCAGCCAGGTGCGCATCGCCCTGCGCAAGTACCCGGGAGACCAGCCACGCCCAAGCCTGGCGGCCTGGGTGGATTGCGAACGTGAAGTGGCCTGGATCGAAGGCAGCGAGGCGCGCCTGGCGCTGGACCAGTTGGAGGCAGAACTGGAGCGCTCGTTGCTGGCCGGCAAGCCCGAACGCTAGTGTCCCGAGTTGGAAGTTCGTTGACGAGAGAATTCTGCCGAAATCGCTGCCAGGTTAGGCGCAAAGCACAGCCATGCTGGGAGCATGGCGAGCATTTGCAACGACGCATGGCGGGGATTGTCGGTAGATTTATTCAACGAATTTCTAACTCGGGACACTAGGCCTTCACATGCCGCCGGGGGTGAATGCGCGCCGCGAAAATGGCGTACTCGGCCACGCCGATCGCCATCCACGCCCCCCAGCGCGGCGCCCCCAGGCCCAGCAGCGCATACGCCGCGCACAGGCCGATGATGCCGCCCTGGATGACGTAGGCCAGGATCTGGCCCAGGTCGGGCCCATCCGTGCGGCGGCCCCAGAAGTAGGCAAAGATGATGGGCAGCGGCATGAGGATCAGCACCGCCAGTCCTGCGCCCTGGCAGTCTCCCCGGCACCGGTCGCCAGCGTGGGCAACAGCGCCCAGGGCATTCCAGACAATGAAGGCGAGGGTCAGGGCAAGGCGGCGCACGGGCAAGTTTCCAGCAGATGGTGTGATCGGGTGCCCGCAGCTTGCGTCATTCACAAAGGTCGGCGTACGCTGGTTGGCGGGCTGGCAAGGGTCTGGTACGCAGAATGGCACCGGTATTTTCAGCCAGGCAGGCCAGCCCCAGTGGCGGGTGCAAGGCGGTGGAAACGGGCTTTTTCGCCTGAATCAGCGGGGAACTATCGGGCGGCGCAGGTGACCATGCAAGCGCGCGGCCGGGGCAAAATGGCCAGCCCACCAGGAGAACCCCCGTGAAAGTTCAAGGCCAATGCCATTGCGGCGCCATCGCGTACGAAGCCGAGGTTCAGCCGGGCAGCATGACCATCTGCCACTGCACGGACTGCCAGATCCACTCGGGCTCGGCCTTCCGCGCCAACATTTCCGCGCCTGCGGCCAGCTTTCGGCTGCTGCAGGGCACGCCCCGCACCTATGTGAAGACGGCAGACAGCGGCGCCCGGCGGCTGCTGGCCTTCTGCGAACACTGCGGCACGCCCCTGTATGCCTGCGCGGAGCAAGCGCCGACGGCCTATTCGCTGCGCACCGGGGTACTCAAACAGCGGGACGAGCTGGGCACGCCCCAGCGGCAGATATGGACGCAGCGGCGGCGCGCGTGGGTGGCGTTCTCGGAAGAGGTGGAAAGCTTTCCGGGGCAGCCAAGCTAGGGCACCGCCGGCCCCACCCCGCCCCCCAACACCCGGTACACCACCGCCAGCGCATTGAGCTGCGCCAGCCGGTTCTCCTCTACCGCCAGCTCCGCGGTGCGGCGCCGCTGCTGCGCGTCCAGCCAGGTGCGCAGGCCCGTGGAGCCGGCGCGGTAGCGCACCTCGTACAGGCGCTCGGCCTCGCGGGCGGCGGTCAGTTGCAGGGCCAGCTGCTCGCCCTGGCGCAGCAGCTGGGTGCGGGCCGAGAGGGCGTTCTCCACGTCGGCGAAGGCGGTGTACAAGGCCTGGCGGAAGTTGGTGACCGCCTCCTCGTACTGTGCAGTGGCCAGTTGGCCCGAAAGCTTCATCTCCTGTGCGCGCAAAAAGGGCAGGCTCAGGCCCGCGCCCAGGCTGGCCACGGGGTTGGAGAGCAGGCGCAGCAGCGAGGTGCTCGACGTGCCCAGCTCGCCCGTGAGGCTGAGCGCGGGGTAGTAGCTGGCGCGGGTGGCGTCGCCGCTGGCCAGCACGTTGCGCAGGCGGGCCTCGGCGGCGCGCAGGTCGGGGCGGCGGGCCAGCAGCTCGGCGGGGGCGCCTGCGGCCACGGCGGGCAAGGCGGCTTCAGGCAGGCGCTGGGGCTCGGCGGGCAGCACCTCGGCCAGCGTGGTGGCGCCGGGGGGCGCGTTCATCAGCACGGCGATGGCGTTGCGCGTTTCCACGCGCTGCTGCTCCAGCTGGGCCAGGGCGGCGCGCTGGCTGGCCACCGTCTGCTCGGCCTCGCGCAGCTCCAGCGCCGACACCGCGCCCGCGTCGTACTGCGCGCGCACCAGTTCCTGCGTGCGCAGGGCATAGGCCAGGCTGTCGCCGCCGCTGCCCACGCGCTGGTTCAGGTAGGCCAGTTGCCAGTACAGCCCTGCGGCCGTGCCGGCCAGGGCCTGGGCGGCGGCCTCGCGGTCCTCGGCACTGGCGCGGGCGGCCCATTCGGCCGCATCGCGCGTGCTGGCCACGCGGCCCCACAGGTCCACCTCGTAGCTGGCCGACAGCGATGCGCCGCTGCTGCGCGCCGTGGCGTTGCTGCCGCCTTCGAGCCGGCGCGATGCACTGCTGGACAGGCGCCCCGCCACCGTGGGGGCCAGCGCCGTGGCGGCAATGCCGGCCTGCAGCTGCGCCTGGCGTACGCGCAGCGCGGCGGCGGCCAGGTCGTTGTTGCGGGCCAGGGCGGATTCGACCACCTGGCTCAGCGCGGGGTCGCCGAACTGGCGCCACCACTGGTCGGGCAGTTGGGCAGTGGCTGACGCCGAAGGCTGTTGCTGCTGCCAGGCGGCAGGCACGGTGGCACCCGGCGCCTGGTAGGCCGTGCGCGTGCCGGCGCAGCCAGCCAGCAGCAGGGCCAGCGCCAGGGGAACCAGGGCGAAGGAGTAGTTTTTGATGGTCGTCACGTGCAGTCGGTCCTTCATGTTCATCAGTCGCGTGCAAGCGCATCGATGGGGTTGAGGCGCGCCGCGCTGCGCGCCGGCAGGAAGCCGAAGACCACGCCGATCAGCGTGGAGCAGGCGAACGCCCACACCATGGAGCTCACGGAGAACGCCAGCGGCACGACCGGCGCCACGCTGGTGATCAGCGCCCCCAGGCCCAGCGCGATGGCGATGCCCAGGCCACCGCCCAGCAGGCACACCAGCACCGCCTCGATGAGGAACTGCTGCTGGATGTCGCCCTGGCGCGCGCCCACGGCCATGCGCACGCCGATCTCGCGGGTGCGCTCGGTCACCGACACGAGCATGATGTTCATCACCCCGATGCCGCCCACCATGAGCGAGATGACGGCGATGGACGCGACCAGCAGGGTCAGCGTCTGCGTGGTGGTCTCGATGGTCTGGCGGATGCTGTCGGTGTTCAGCACATAGAAGTCCTCGCGGCCGTGGCGTGTCTTGAGCAGTTGGTTGATGCCCTGCTCCGCCGCGGCCATGGGGGCGGTGTCGGCCACGCGCACGGTGATGCTGCGCAGGTAGTTCTGCCCCACGATGCGGCCCATGGCCGTGGTGTAGGGCACCCACACATTCAGCGCCTCGCTGTTGCCGAAGGCGTTGTCGCTCTTGGCGGCCACGCCGATCACGCGCACCGGCACGCTGCCCAGCAGCACCACCTCGCCCACCGGATTGGGCAGGTTGGGGAACAGCTTGGCGCGGGTGTTGTCGTCGATCACCGCGACCTGCTGGCGCTCCTGCACGGCGCTGGCGTCAAACACCGTGCCCTGCGCCAGCTTCACCGCCTTCACGCGAAAGTACTGCTCGCCCACGCCGTTGACCGTGCCGGTCAGCTCCACATTGCGCCAGCGCAGCCGCGCCGCGGCGTTGAGGTTGGGCGTGACGCTGTCCACATACGGCTGGGCGGCCAGGGCGTCGGCATCGGCCGGCACCAGGGTGCGCACGGCGGCAGAGCGCACGTCGCCGAAGCCCGAGCCCGAGAACACCTCGATGGTGTTGGTGCCGATGGCGCTGATGTCGGCCAACACCTTCTTTTGCGTGCCCGCGCCCAGCGCCACCACCGACACCACCGAGGCGATGCCGATGACGATGCCCAGCATGGTCAGGAAGGTGCGCAGCCGGTGCGCGTTCATGGCCAAGAGCGCCATGTGGAAGGCCTCGCGAAAGCGGTCGCCAAAGGCCGACAGCCGCGCAACAAGCCCTGTGGGTGCGCGGCTGGCGGGCCGGCCGGCACCGCTGCCGGGTACGGGCGCACCTGCGCGCCGCGTGTCGCCCACGATGGCGCCGTCGCGGATCTCGATCACGCGCTGCGCGTGGGCGGCCACGCCCATGTCGTGCGTGACGATGATGATGGTGTGGCCCTCGGCGTGCAGCTCTTCGAGGATCTTCATCACCTCGGCGCCGGAGTGCGTGTCCAGAGCGCCGGTGGGCTCATCGGCCAGGATCACGCGGCCGCCGTTCATCAGCGCGCGGGCGATGGAGACGCGCTGCTGCTGCCCACCCGAGAGCTTGCCCGGCGTGTGGTGCATGCGGTCGGCCATGCCCAGGCGCGCCAGCAGCGCGGCCGAGCGATCGTGCCGCTGCGCGCGTGTGCGGCCCGCGTACACGGCCGGCACCTCCACATTGCCCTGTGCCGTGAGGTCCGACAGCAGGTGGTAGCGCTGAAAGATGAAGCCGAAGTGCTCGCGCCGCAGCTCGGCCAGCTCGTCGGGCGCCAGTTGCCCGGTCTCGCGCCCGTCCACGCGGTAGCTGCCGCGCGTGGGCGTGTCCAGGCAGCCCAAAATGTTCATCAGCGTGGACTTGCCTGAGCCCGACTGCCCGACGATGGCCACCATCTCGCCGGCGTGGATGGTCAGGTTCACGTCCTTGAGCACGGCCAACACCTGATCGCCGGCCGGGAACTCGCGCGTCACGCCGCGCAGGTCGAGCAGGGGCTGCGGTGCTGCTGTTGCTGTTGTTTCTGCCACCGCGCAGGTGTCGTGTGCCTTGCCTTGCATGGCCTGCATGGCCCCGCTCACTGCCGTGGCGGGCCGCCGCGCATGCGGCCCGGGTTGGTGGCCGATGGGGCGCTGGCGCCATCGCCCAGCACCACCTTTTCGCCAGCGGCCAGGCCCTCGGTGACCTGGGCGTTGACGTTGTTGTTCAGGCCGATCTTCACCTGCCTCGGCGCGGCGTTGCCCTCGGCGTCGACCACGCGCACGGTGGTGGTGCCATCGGCGTTGCGCGCACCCAGCGCGGCCGACGGGATGGTGACCACGCCCTTGGCCTCGGCCCGCACGATGTAGACCTGCGCCGTCATGGAGATGCGCAGCTTGCCGTCGGGGTTGGGCGCGTCGAACAGCCCGTTGTAGTAGATGGCGGTGGCCGTGGCGTTGCTGGTGGCAGCGGCGCTGGACTGGGACGACTCGTTGGCGATGGAATCGGGCGCGGGCTCCACCGCGCGCAGCGTGGCCTGGTAGCGCTGGTCAGGCTCGCCCAGGATGGTGAAGTACACCTTCTGCCCGGGCTTGACGCGGGTCACGTCGGCCTCGGAGATCTGGGCCTTGACGGTCATGGTGTCCACCTTGGCCAGCTTGATGATGGTGGGCGCGGCCTGGTTGGCGTTCACGGTCTGCCCCTCCTGCGCGACCAGGCCCACCACCTGGCCGTCGATGGGCGCGACGATGCGCGTGTAGCCCAGGTTCACCTTGGCCGTGTCGGCGGCAATGGCCGCCTGCTGCATCTGCGCCTTCAGGGCGTCGATATCGGCCAGCGTGGTGCGCCAGGTGGCCTCGGCCGCCTCCAGGTCGGCCTGGGGGCCGGCATCGGCCGCGCGCAGCTGCTGCTGGCGCTTGTAGGCCAGCTCCACCTGCGACAGCGAGGCCTGGCGCGCACGCAGGTTGGCCTGCGCCGTGGCCAGCGCCGCCTCGGAATTGCGCACCGTGTTCTGCTGCGTCAGGGAGTCGATCTCGGCGACCAACTGGCCGGCCTTCACGTTGTCGCCCAGCGCCACCTTCAGCGACTTGATCTGCCCCGACACCTGCGCGCCCACGCTCACCTGCTTGAAGGCCTGCAAGGTGCCGCTGGCCAGCACCGTGTCCTCCAGGTCGCCGGTGGCGGCTGTGGCGGTGATGAAGCTGTTGGCCGGCTTGGCAGAGAAGAACTGCCACTTCACAACAGCGCCGGCAGCGGCCAGCGCCAGCACGGCGAGGCCGATGCGCAAGGGTGTTTTCTTGGAAATGGGCATGGGAGAAAGTTGGAGGCTGTTCGAAAAAATGAGGGGTGACAGGGAAGCCGGTCAGCCGTTGATCGGCTGGCCAGGCGCCTGTTCAGCGGGTTGTCTGCGCACTCACCTCGGTGTGCGCCTGGCTGCTGCGGCGGGGGCTTTTTCTTTTGCCTTGGGGGTCACTGCCTTGCGTGGCACCGGTGCCGGTGCCGGTGGTTTCTTGCGGGATGGCGGCGCGGCGGCATCGCCGAACGGCCTTGCCGCCACCGGGTCGCAGAACGGCAGGTTGCTCACCGCGCGGATGGCCCGCGCCATCTGCGCGACCACCTGCTCCGTGGTGAAGGCCTGGCCATTGCACACCGCGGCGCGGCTGATGGCCTCGTCCACCGTGCGCACCGCACCCATCACCGCGGCGGCGCACAGGCGCACCTCGAAATCATGGTGCGAACGGCCCAGCCGGTCGCCGATGAGGGCCGCCATCTCCCCTTCGCCATCGTGGTACGAATGCAGCCAGATGGAGCGCAGGTCGGGCTCATCAGGCAGCGCGGCAATCAGCCGCACCACCAGCACCATGTCCGCAATCTCCTCGGGCGTGTGCCGGTCCAGCGCGAACTGGTCGGCCAGGTGGAGTTCCAGTGCCAGGTGGCGCGGCCAGCAGCGCAGCTCGCGCGCAAAGCGCTGCCAGGTCTGCGCGAACAGGGGCTCGACACAGCTCTCCTTGTTGCGAAAGTACCGCCACACCGTGCGCTCCGAGATACCGGCCGCTGCAGCAATGTCGCCGCCGCTGGTGGCAGCCACGCCCTGGCCGGCGAACAGCCGGGCGGCTGTGCGGGCGACCATCATGCGGGAAGCTTCGGATCTGGAGAATGTCATTTACCGCCATTCTATTGGCAGTAAATGACAGCTCGGCCAGCAAGACCTCTCAAGGCACGGGGTTGTGGGGTGCGCGGGGACATGGCGACCGGGCGGGGCGGCACCCCATGGCCGTCGTCAGTCCGCCCCGGGCTTGTCCAGCAGCGCCCCGTCGATGGCCACCATCTTCCACGACAGCAGGCCATAGCGGTGGAAGACGAAGCCCACCTCGCGCCCCTCGGAGCTCACGTGCACGGTCGAGTAGTCGCGGTAGCTCACATGAAAGCGCGGCTTGTACTGGTTGCTGCCGTTGGTGCGCTCAGCGCCACCACCGCCCGTGGAGGATGGCGGTGCGGCCACCGGCGCCCCACCCGCAGGACTGCCGTGCAGCAGCCTCACCACGCCCGATGGGGAGACCATGGCGTCGACGGCCTGCGTGAGCATGCTCTTCACGAAGGTCTGCGCCAGGTTGGCGAAGACGTTGTCGGCCCGCACACCGCGGGTCTTCATCTCGGCGTCCATGCGCGCGGTCAGCAGCTCCTTGACCGAGTCGCGCAGCAGCACGAAGTCCACGTACTCGGACACCCTGGCCGCGTCCTTGTCGCGCACGGCGTTGGACAGGGAGTGCAGGGCCCAATAGGGGGAGGCGTAGAGGGCAGCGCCGGCTGCCACGGCGGCGGCGGCTGCGACGGCCAGGACTTTTTTCTTGCTGCTGCTTGTCGCGTTCGTCGTTGCGGTCATGTTGGTCGGTCCCTCGGTTTCGTTGTTGGTTGGCCCCTGGTTTCAACGCGCGGTGGGGTATGGGGGTTTACGTGTTCTGCGGCTTGCTTTCAGGACTAGGCACGTTCGTTGTTCGTGCCGGCTGCATGCCTGCATGGAGGGCGGAGGCCGGGGTGTGCGCCCGGCGGCGCACCTACCTTCTTTTGCTTCGTCAAAAGAAGGTAGGCCAAGAAAAGACGACCCCGCTGCCCGTGTCCCCCTCGCCGGTGGCGAGGGGGCAGCCTGCGATGCTCGGTCCTGGGGTGACGCCGAAGAACTCCCTGCGCTGCCTCTGCGAGGCAGCTGCGGTCAAACAGCTTCGGCGAGCCAGATGACGAGGCGCGTGTCCTTCGGCACGCGCTCACCCCAGGCCCTGCGCTTCTCGGCACGGTCAGAAGGGGGTGGAAGCGGGCTCCCTTCGGGCCATTGCTTCGCTCGGCCCGGTGCGCCGTCGCTGCGCTTGGCCTGGGCAGAGAGATCGCGCCCAGGCCGTCGGCAGCGCGCAACGCGCGCGTCCCCGACTCCAGGCGCAGCTGCGAAGCAGCAGCCGAGTGGTACCCGCTCCCCACCCCTGCTGGCTGCGCCGAGAAGCGCAGGGCCTGGGGTGGGTGCGTGTGCCGAAGGACACACGCACTTCGTGATCTGGCTTGCCGCAGCTGTTTGAGCGCAGTTCGAAGAACGCAGCGAGTTCTGCGGCACCACCCCAGGACCGAGCATCGCAGGTTGCCCCCGTTCGCCCGGCAGGGCGAATGGGGGACGCAGACTGGGGGCCGCCTTCTCTTTGGTGACTTTCTCTTGGCGGCCAAGAGAAAGTTACTGCGCCGCCGGGCGCACACCCCGGCCTCCGCCCTCAGCAAAAGAACAGAAGCAACCACACCAAAAACAACCCGCATCACGCACCACCACGACCAGAAAGCACCGTGCTACCGTAGCACCCCATGCTTGCCACCGTAGTCATCAGCACGTTCACCATCCTCATCATCATCGGCCTGCTCGCCGCCATCTTTCTCGCCCTGCGCGATGCAAGGCGCAAAAGCAAAAACAAGGCCGCAGAGAACCAGCCCCCACCCCAGCCCCCTCACCCCCTCGAATGGCTACTGCACCTGCTGCTCGCCTTCATGTTCGCAGGCATAGGCGCCTGGCACTTCGCCCACCCCGATGAAATCATGGGCGGCGGCGCAGGCATGGCCGTGATCCTCGGCCTCGCCTACCTGGCACTTGGCAAATACGGCCCCGGCATCGCCGCACTGGCCGCAGCGGCCGGGTTTCTCGCAGCTTGCGTCTGGCGACTGCGCTCCCAAGACTGAAGAAGGAGAACAAGAAAAAAAGCGATCAGGGCCTGCCAACCCCAAACCCCTGCGTCTCCTGCACCGCCCCATCATCGAACTGCAGCACCCGCTCGGGCCAGCGCAAAGCCGCCAGCTTGAAGTCATGCCCCACCACCTTGCCCGCCTTGCGCTCGGCCCAGCGCCCACCGGCCGAAAAATCCACGCAAAACACATTGCCGCGCTGGCCATGCCAGGCCAGCGGATGGGTGTCGGCAAACAGGTCCGCATCGCCCTTGCCCACCACGCTGCGGTCGATGGGGCGCAGGCGGCGCCAGTAGTGGCCCACCACCACGGGCACGTCGTCGGTGTAGGCGTCCCACCAGGCCTGGCGCTCTGTAAAGCGCCAGCGCCCACCCGCAAAGAAGGGCGAGCGCCCCGTGCTCTCCACGCCCGAGGTCAGCACCTTGAGCGGGTTGAGCATCTGCTTGTTGGCCTCGTTCTCGGCATGCGCGTGCAGAAACGGCGGCTGGTGCAGGTTGTTCTCCAGGCCATGCAGCCAGTGCTCCATCTCCTGGGCCATGCGCTGCTCCAGCGCGGTCTCGCGCGCCTGGCGGCTGGCGGCATGCTCCCAGTGGTCGTACTCGCTGCGCACCGACCCCAGGGGCAGCAGGCGCGCGGCATCGATCTGCACCTCCTGCCAGGCGGCATGCACCACGCGCAGGTCCTCGCGCTCCAGCCCGACAGGCAGCACCGACAGAAACTCCACGATGGAGTGGCGCTGCGCGGGCGTGGGCCGTGCCGAGGGGGCGTACTTGTCGTGGTCGCGCACCATGCGCGCATCGAAGAACCAGCCCGACCCATCCTTGGCATCCTCGCGCAGCAGGTTGATCTCGTGGTTGCCCAGCACCGCCACCGCGCGGCCCGCCTGCACCAGGCGCTGCGCCAGCGCCAGCACGGCCGGGCTGTCCGGGCCCCGGTCGCAGAAGTCGCCCACGAAGACCAGCGTGCGCCCATCGGCATGCCGGCCCTCGCCGTCGTAGCCCAGGTGGCCGAGCAACTGCACCAGCGCCTGGTACTCGCCGTGGATGTCGCCCACGATGTCGAGCGGGCCGGGGGGCAGGGGTTGGATCAGGCTCATGAAAAAGGAACAGACAACAAAAGAAAACCACAATGATGGCGATGGCGGCGAAAGGACCTATCCGTCTGCCACCCAGGCAGCGCCCGGCAGACCACTTTAGCAGTTGCCCGCCCGGGCCCCGGCAGCAGGCCGGCATCCATACGGGCTGCCACGGCCCGCTGCAACGCCTTGCAGCGCGCCACCACGCTTGACAACTTGTCAAGCCACGCCTGCAGGCCGCTGATTAAAATTCCTGGGCGCTCTGCCAAAGAGCCCAACGCACACCACCTCTCAAACGGCCCCCACCCAGCAGATGCGGGGCGCCTCTTCTCAGGCAACACACAGGCTGACAGACAGCGCACCCAGTTCATGGCGCAGGACTTCATTCAAATCTACCCCCCGGACGCCGCACTTTGCACCGAAGCGCGCCAGCAGCTGTACACCGACCTGCTTGAAAACGTGGAGCTAGGCGAGTTCAAGAAAAAAACCTTCGCCCCTGCGCTCAAGCGCCTGTGCCTCGAAGGGCAGATCGAATCGCGCGACGAGCGCATAGGAGCGCTGCGCGACCCCGCCGGGCGCATCAACCCGCTGGGTACCTACGTCCACGCCTACCTGTGCCTGGCCTCGCCCGTGGTCAGCGAGGAGGCCTTCGCCGCCATCCTCCGGCACTACCGGCCACAGTCGCTCACCGATATGGCCATCGAGCTGGTGCGCTATTTCGACGGCACCCGGCTGCGGCACCCCGGCCCGCAGGTATTCCTGCGCATGCGGTGCCTGGTGCGCACGCTGGCGCAGGTGATCCCTGCCACCTCGTTCCAGTACCTGTGCGGCGACATGTTCTCCCGCTTTCTCTCGCGCGCCTGCCACGACGAGAGCCTGGACAACTGCATGGTGAGCGACTGCTGGGAGGGCGTGGACCAGTTCGTCGGCATGGGGCGGGACATGGAAAGCATTCACACCCTGGCCACCGACCTGTTCAGTGGCAAGGTCCGACAACCCGCCATCTACCAGGACAGCTACGTCGTGCTCTTTTGCACCCGCTACTTCCAGCGCCAGCTGGGGCCCCACCTGCTGGCGCTGCTGGACGCCGTCTACCAGGCCATCCCAGCGAACCAGCGCCTGAGGTGGGAGCAAGGTGTGCTCGTCGTGAAGCACACACCACGGCGCGAAGAATGGGATGACGACGCAGACGAAGCGGCGGGCGATGACAGCGCAGGCCCCGGCAATTCCGATTCAGCACAGGCGCCAGCGCTGGCAGACGCATCATCCGGCCCCATCGGCACCGGCTTCTTCTGCCTGGCCCGCAGCGCCACACCCGCGCATTCGCGCGCCGTGGAGAACACCCTTCGGGGCACCGTGGCCCAGCCTGAAAGCACCGCCCCTCATATCCTGGCGCTCGCGCCCTTCGCCGGGCCCGAAGCCCTGCAACGAGTGGACGCCACCACCTTGCTGCTGGGCTGGGAGGCAGAGTTCGCCCCCGAGGCCGGGCGCGACGCGGCAGCCGCCTGCACCGCCGCCGGCTGCCAGGTGCTGGCCCCGGCACTGTGGCTGGAATCCGGTGAGGTGCTGCATCTGCATGGCCTGGGGCCTGGCGAGCCGTGGCGCTTCTCCCGGGCCCACGGCGCCAACAGTGCGAACAGTGCCACTGACAAGGAGGACGACGACGCAGAAGTGCGCGAGCTGCCAGACCTTCTTGCCGTGCTGCTGGCAAGGGCGGATGGCGAATCCCCCGGCCAGCAAGGCGCCCCGCCGCGGTAGACATCCCCCTCGGCATGGAGGCCAGCAGGTGAACACGGGGATAATCTCCGCCCATGCCCCTGGACCACTGGATCGAACAAACGCTGTTTCTGGCCTACCGCTGGGCCGACTACGCCCTGCTGAACCTCATGGACGACCCCGCCCTGCTGGCGCTGGTGTTCTGCTGAGGGCGGGGCCCAGCCACCGCGTGCCAGCGCCAGCCGGCATTTCCAAGCGAAGTCACTCCCACTGCAGGTAGACCCAGGCGCACAGGGCCAGGCCCAAGCGCCACAGCAGCCATGCGCGGGTGACGAAGTACGGGTAGAACATCAGCACCGCCCCACTCCAGGTCAGCACCGGCCGCGTTTGCCGGCGCCCGCGGCGCCACACGATCCAGCCGACGAGGCTGAAGACGAGCGAGCCGATGAGATAGGCCGGGCTGGGCATTTGCAGGCCCAGGCCCTCAAGGAGCGCAAGTTCGTTCATGGCGTGACCACCCCGCCAGCCACCATGGCCAGCCCGTGAAGATGGGAGTAGCGCCAGGCCGATAAGTTGCGCCCGCAACGCCCTGACTTGCGATGTCGCTCCCAAACTGACCGAGACCAGGCGCCGATCGGGCAGAGCTGCGGCAAGTCTAGCAGTGGCAGCTTTGCTCCTGCTGGCCTTTGGCACCAGCGCCGCGGCTTACCCCTGCAGCCCCTGCACCCAACTGCGCGGCGCCTGCCCCACCACCTGCGTGAACGCGCGTGAGAACGATGAGGCGCTGGCATAGCCCAGCTGGTCGGCCGCGGCCTTCACCGGGGTGCCGCCGCGCAGCAGGGTTTGCGCAATCGCCATGCGCCACTGGGCCAGGTAGTCTGCGGGCGGCTGGCCTACGTGGGTGCGAAAGGCGGCGGCGAACGCGCTGCGCGACATGCCGGCCTGCGCGGCCATGGTGTCCAGCGTCCAGTCGGCCTCGGGGCGCTCGTGCAGGGCCACCAGGGTGCGCGCCAGGCGCGGCTCGGCCAGGCCGGTGAGCAGGCCGGCGGGCAGCTCGGTCTCGCCCGTGTGGTCCAGCAGCCAGCGCAAAAGCTGGATCACCAGCACCTCGAACAGGCGGTCGGCCAGCAGGCGCTGGCCGCAGCGCAGGCGCTCGGTCTCGGCAAACAGCAGCGCCAGCGTGTGCTCGAGCCCATCCACCTCGCGCAGCGGCAGCACCAGCAGCGGCGGCAGCGCGCGCACCAGCGGGTGGCTGTCGCCGCCGTCGAAGTCGAGCGTGGCGCAGACGAAATCGGCCCCGTCCACCGGCGCGTTGTGGAAGTCGTGCGCCAGCGGGCGTGGGTAGAACAGCAGCGTGGGCTCGGTCACCTGCAGCCGGCGCTTGACGCCGCGCGCACGGTGCGTCACCTCCATCTCGCCGCTGCGCAGCACATGCAGAAAGCCCCGCCCCGGCTGCGCCGCGAAGTGCGTGACGCCGCACAGCGGCCCGGCATGGAACAGGTGGGCGCGAAGGCGAAAGCGCTCGAGCAAGGCAGACAGCCGGTCGACGGGTTGCGGCAGCGGGACATTCATGGCGGAGGGGTCCATTCAGGACGAAAAGGCAAGTTTTATGGACTCATCGCACCATATTTTACTGCATTGCGATGGAAACTTCATTCCACGGTGTTGCAGCTGCACCTCCCTTCTCTCCCTTTTTTCTCACCACCTTAACCCTGACACAGGAGCCATCACCATGAACCGCATCCCCCTGATCGACCGCGCATCCGCCCCCGCCAGCGTCGCCGGCACGCTCGACGCCATCCACGGCGCCTTTGGTGCCACGCCCAACATGTTCCGCACGGTGGCCCAGTCGCCCGCAGCGCTCAACGCCCTGTGGGGCTTCTTCGGCGCGCTGGGCAATGGCGGCAGCATCGATGCGCAGCTCGGCGAGAAGATCGCCGTGGCGGTCGCCAACCGCAATGACTGCCACTACTGCCTGGCCGCCCACACCGCCCTGGGCCGCAAGGCCGGCGCCAGCGCCGCCGAGATGGGCGCCGCGCAGACCGGCCAGTCCGACGACCCGCGCACCGCCGCCGCCCTGGCCTTTGCCCTGAAGCTCGTGGAAGCCCGCGGCCAGGTGTCCGAGGCCGATGTGCAGGCCCTGCGCAGCGCCGGCTTCAGCGACGGCCAGGTGGTGGAAATCGTGGCACATGTGGCGCTCAACCTGTTCACCAACTACGTGAACGTGGCGTTTGCGGTGCCGGTGGATTTCCCCTCGGTCGCGCTGCGCCGATAAGGAGACCGCCATGGACCTCCACGCAACCGGTTTGGCCCCCGAACTGGATATCGCGCAATGGATCAACACCGATGCACCGGTCACGCTGCAAAGCCTGCGCGGCAAAGTCATCGCCGTGCATGCTTTCCAGATGCTCTGCCCCGGCTGCGTGGCCCATGGCCTGCCCCAGGCCGCTGCCATCCGCGCGACCTTCGACGAGCGCGACGTGGCGGTGCTGGGGCTGCACTCGGTGTTCGAGCACCATGCGGTGATGACGCCCCAGGCGCTCAAGGCTTTCGTGCACGAGTACCGTCTGGACTTCCCCATCGGCATCGACATGCCGGGCACCAGCGGGGCCATCCCGCGCACCATGCAAGCCTATGGCCTGCGCGGCACGCCCAGCTTGCTGCTGATCGACCGGATGGGACGGCTGCGGCTGAACCACTTCGGGCGCATCGACGATATGCGCGTGGGGGCGCTGGTGGCGCAGTTGGTGGCCGAGCCAGGTGCCGAGGCTCGGGCTGGGACGGCTTCACCCAGCGCCGCGCCTGTCGGAGGTTCTCGTCCAGGAGACGCGGTCTGCGATGCCGATGGCTGTGCGGTGGCTGGTTGAGCATTCCTTTCATGTGGCGGCGATGGATTGGCGCAGGTGTGCGGCATTTGAATGCTTGATGCTTGAGCTTGCTGTCGCCGCTCGTGGTCGATGGGCGCTGGTGTTTTTGTGTCGAGGGCGGGGGCCGGGATGTGCGCCCGGCGGCGCAGTAACTTTCTCTTGCGTCGTCAAGAGAAAGTCACCAAAGAGAAGACGACCCCCAGTCTGCGTCCCCCATTCGCCCTGTCGGCCGAACGGGGGCAATCTGCGATGCTCGGATCTGGGGTGGGCGTCGCTGAACTCGCTGCGTTCTTCGAACTCCGCTCAGACAGCTGCGACGAGCCAGATCACGAAGTGCGTGTGTCCTTCGGCACATGCACCCACCCCAGCTCCTGCGCTTCTCGGCGCAGCCAGCAGGGGTGGGGAGCGGGGACAAAGACGGCTGCTGCTTCGCAGCTGCGCCGGGTGTCGGTTACGCGCTGCGCGCTGCCGACATGTTGGGCGCGATCACTCTGCCCAGGCCGAGCGCAGCGATGGCGCCTCGGGCCGAGCGAAGCAATGGCCCGAGTGGAGCCCGTTCCCACCCCCTTCTGACCGTGCCGAGAAGCGCAGGGCCTGGGGTGAGCGCGTGCCGAAGGACACGCGCATCGTGAACTGACTCACCGCGGTTGTTCGAGCGGAGTTTGGCCGAAGGCCGAACGCAGCGAGTTCCGCGGTGCACCCCAGGCCCGAGCATCGCAGGCTGCCCCCTCGCCCCTCGGGCGAGGGGGACACGGGCAGCGGGGTCGCCTTTCTTTTGGGTACTTTTCTTTGGCGACGCAAAGAACAAGTGCCTCGGCCGCCGGGCCGAGACCCGGCCTCCGCCCTTGATACAAGCACGTCGTCACAGCGCCATCAGCCATCGAACGCCCCTCGGTCTCCGCCCATCGTCAACGAGGCGCGTAACGCTTCCGTGTCCTCCAGCAGACCCAGTTGATTGACCTTGCGCACCAGTACCACGGCTGCAAGGACCGCGGGGTTCAACAGGCTCCCTGGGAAGGTCCGGCCCTTGCCCCAAAAGGCCGCCAAGCCTGCGCCGGCCTCCGTGCGCTCGTGCTGCAATAAGATCATCCTGGCGGCGACGTCCTACGCGCACGGGCACGCCAGCACGTAGACTGCCTGCACCCCACGCCCCGCCAATGAATACCCCACCTCCCCGCCGAGCCCCCAACCGCGACCTCACCCAGGGCCCCATCGCCCGCACGCTGATCGCCTTTGCGCTGCCGGTGCTGGGCGCCAACGTGCTGCAGTCGCTCAACGGCTCGGTCAACGCGATCTGGATCGGCAACCTGCTGGGCGAAGAGGCGCTGACGGCCACCTCCAACGCCAACCTGGTGCTCTTTTTGCTGCTGGGCGCGGTGTTCGGCGTGTCCATGGCAGCCACCATCCTCATCGGGCAGGCCTACGGCGCGCGCGACATCGAGCGCGCCAAGTGCGTGGTGGGTACGGGCGCCACCTTCTTCCTGGCCGTATCGGCGCTGATAGCGGCCGCCGGCTGGGTGTGGACGCCCGAGATCCTGGGCCTGCTCAAGACGCCCGAGGCCGCCCTGCCCTCGGCCGTGGCCTACCTGCGCGTGATCTTCGTGGCGGTGCCGATCATGAATTCGTTTGCCTTCGCCATGGCCGTGCTGCGCGGCTCGGGCGATTCGCGCACGCCGTTTTATTTCATGGCCTTGTCGGTCGCCATCGACGTGGCCTTGAACCCGCTCTTGATTCGCGGCGCCGGGCCGCTGCCGGCCCTGGGCATTGCCGGCTCGGCCCTGGCCACGCTGCTGGCGCAGGGCATCAGCTTCACCGGCCTGCTGGTGCTGCTGGCGCGGCGCCGCCACCCGCTGCTGCCGGGGCGGCATGAGCTCTCGCACTTTCGCCCCAGGCCGCAGCTGTTGCGCACCATCGTGGTCAAGGGCGTGCCCATGGGGCTGCAGATGATCGTCATCTCGTCCGCCGCGCTGGTGATGATGGGCCTGGTCAACGGCTATGGCGTGCAGACAGCGGCGGCCTATGGCGTGGCCGCGCAGCTGTGGACCTATGTGCAGATGCCGGCCCTGGCCACGGGTGCGGCGGTTTCGTCCATGGCCGCGCAGAACGTGGGCGCCGGCCGCTGGGACCGCGTGGAGCAGATCGCGCGCGCAGGCGTGCTGTTCAACCTGCTGCTCACCGGCGCGCTGGTGTTGCTGCTGTATGGGGCCGACCGCTATGCGCTGGGCCTGTTCCTGCCCGGTGACAGCGGCGCCATCGGCGTGGCGGTGCACATCAACAACGTGGCCAGCTGGTCGTTCGTGCTGTTCGGGGTGACCATCGTGATCTTCGGCGTGGTGCGCGCCACGGGTGCGGTGCTGCCGCCGCTCATCATCCTGTTCATCTCCATGCTGCTGGTGCGCGTGCCCTTTGCCTGGGGCCTGCAGGATGCGTGGGGCGCCGAGGCGGTGTGGTGGAGCTTTCCGCTGGGCTCGGTCACCTCGGTGGTGCTGGCCGGGCTGTACTACCGCTATGGCGGCTGGCGCAGAAACTCGCTGGCGGCAAGGCCCCTGAAGGAAGAAGACCCGCCCGCCACCGGCACCGCAGCCGATACCGGTGTGGCCATGCCGGCCATGGACCGGGAGGCGAATTACGACGGCGCGGCCGCTACCGCAGGCACCAAACCTTAAAGCCCTGCTTCGGGCCCGACCCCTGGGCCGGGGGCGCTTTTGCGCCCGCCTTCGGAAGTGCATGGGCCATGCGATTCATGCGGTGGGTGACCCTGCGAATTGAAGGGAATAGCCCCCTTGATAGCGCCCCCTCTCCTCGCAACCTCGGGTACGCTGCGCCGCTTCAACGCCCCGACGTTGCTTTAGCAATGAGCAGAGGCCCCCCACCAAGAATGGCAGTTCATGCCCAGGGTGGGGCCGGCCAGGGGCGGCCAGCGTTTGCCGAGCGTAATTTTTGGAGTGTTTCAATGAGGTCCCTGTTTCTGGTATTTTTGGCGGCGTTCAGCACGTTTGCACAGGCTGCAAACTTTGTGTCGATTCACCAGCTCCCGCACAAAACGCCACTTCCCCCCGCAGCCGGCAGCTTCACCTACACCTTTGACACCAAAGTCGGGTTCAAGGAGCAGTACGCCCCGACCGGCGTGACGGGCTGCGCGATCGGTTTTGGCACGGGCGGCTGCGCCTTCCCGGGCGGAGGCTCCCTGCCGCTGACCGAATTCACCGGCGCCCAACTGCAACACCACAAGGAGTTCAAGATCTTCGTCCCCGCAGGCACGCGCTCGCTCCTGCTCTCGGGGTATGCCCCCCTCGCCACCCAGTCGGCCTTTGTGCTGAGGTACGGCAAGGAGCCCGTCCGTCTGGCCCCCCTGAGCGATGCGGAATACCAGGCCGCCAGGACCGGCCAGCACGTCGAAGCCTTGTTCTCTCGCCTGGTCAAGGAAGATGCCGAGCAGTTCGTCGTGCACGATGGCAGCGGCAGCCTGCGCTTCATGGGCGGCCAGCTCGATGCCAATGGCGGCAGCACCGACCAGGGCCAGTGGCTCTATGTGCGCCAGCTGAGCGGCGCCCCGCTCATGACCTACCAGGGCGCCATCGACGTCGACATGCCCAAGTACGCCGCCGGCTATGCTGCGATCACCTGGAACACCCGCAGCGCTCCAGATCCCATCGACCCCGTCAGCGGTGACGGCCCTGCCGCCCCGCCGCCGGTGGCAACGACCACAGCGACAACCACCACAACGCCCACCGCAACCCGGGCCCCCACAGCCATCATGTCCGCTGCCGGCTTGCCCGTGCTGCTGGGCCACTACGATGCAGCGGCCTGCAGTGCGAGCCCGCAGGCGGATGGCGGCGCGAACTCCTGCCAGGCGGCTGTTCTTCAGGCGGGCAACTAACTGGCCCGGGCCAAGAACCTGTTTGCGATTTCGCAGGGGATCGTCACCGGCCTAAGGCGCTGCAGGAGGGCTGGTTTCGCTGTTCTCTGGCGCCGCTTGTCCCGCGGCAGGCTTTGCGGGCACATGCCGGCGGATGAGCGCATGCGCCTCTGGCTGCAAGGCGGCCTTCGGCAGAAGCACGCACTGCCCCGGCTCGATGAACAGGTAGTGCATGGTGCTGCTCTCCTCCCGTGCCATGAACGCCGACCATTCCCACTGCATGCACCCTCCCTTGACCTGCTGCAGCACGCCGACCTCCGACAACACCACGCTCTGGGGAGAAAGAAACCAGCCACCATCGGCAATCGCACGCTGTGCCAGCAAAGGCGCACAAGCTGCCGCGAGCACAAAGGCCAGCACGGCGCCGAAGGCGCCACAGGCAATGTAACGCGGCGCCAACGAGGGCGAGTCGAACACCTTGAACATGCTGAACAGCACGGTGGCAATCACCAGCCACACCAGCAGCCTGGCAGCCATCAGACGCAGGCCCCCGAGCTTGCGCCCCCCTCGGATTGGCCTCTTTCCAAGGGCAGCGACGCGCTGCTGCAACGCGGCAAAATCGGCGCGGGTCAGGGTGAAGGGTACAGGTGCCATGGGAATTCAACGAAAGGGCGATGCTGCAGAAATGTAGCGTGCCCCAGCCCATCCAAAAGCCCCACGTTAGTGCCAGGCGATCCGACACGCGATGGGGGCAGCGCTGGAAAAATTGGACAGCCCGCCAGGCGGGCTCCAGTGTCTCGGCGATGCGCGACGCCGGCAGACCCGCTGCGGGGACTGTTGCCTTTGACAAGTACCTGCGCAGCGCGATGGACGAGGGGTATCCGGTACCCAGACCCACCCTCTGCTTGCGCTTGCCATGGGGCGCACTCCCAGGATCGACTCGGACCAGACTGCGGGCGAAAAAATGGCCCGTTCATCCGGCGGCTTCTCGATGCTCTCGCACAGTGGTCCGACCGTGGTCTCCCGCCACCTTGCGCACAGAACACAGCGCTCGCCATGGGTCACCATGCCCGCCGTCGGCTCGTCCACGCTTGCACGAGCGGTTGGCAACACGACGAAGTAGCCCTGTGGCGCATCCAGGGGAAGAAACACAAGACCGCTGATGCCGGCAGCCCCGAGCCCATCGATGAACCGCTGGTCGCACAGCTTGAAGTCGTCGCAAGTGGAGACCACACTTCTGCCCGACCTGAACGTCATCTGCGGCACCCCGGCCTGCGCCAGGGCACGAAGCTCATCGACTTTTCCACACCGCGGACAAACGAACGGCTTGTACTGCGGGCGCACCACGCGCCTGCCGCGAGGGTCGTCCTCGGAGAACAGGTAGCAGCTCAACTGAGGATCTCTGGCGATGAGTTCGTAATAGACCATTTGCGATTGTCTTCACAGAGAACATACGGGGATTGTGCGGCGACCCCATCGGATTGCTGCATCGATCAACATGGCTGTAGGCGCCAGGCGCCAGCAGCAGAGCGCCCTGCCGGAATGGAGGGAAGCTGTGGATTGCCTCACGTGGATGGAGGAGCCTCTTGAGCCCACTTGCTTCCTTCGAGCCGATGGCTTGCACCATCCGCGATGACGAACCGGGCCAGGCAGGATTTGCAGCGATGGATGCTGAAAGCTTCCTCTGCATGCAGACGGCCGTAGCGAAGGAACTGCGACCTTCGGCTGTGACAGACAGGGCAGCGCTTGAACTGGAAGCCGGACCAGAAAGTGATCGCGATGGTGGCACAGAAGCCCAGCGCGAGCAGCGCGGCTGCAGCCAGTGTCCAGAGGAGCCATTGCATGGAAAGCATCGCAAGCCACTGCGCACTAGTGTCCTGAGTTGGAAGTTCGTTGAAGAAAGAAATCTGCCGAAATCGCTGCCAGGCTAGGCGCAAAGCGCAGACATGCCGGGCGCATGACGAGCATTTGCAACGACGCATGGCGGGGATTGTCGGTAGATTTATTCAACGAATTTCCAACTCGGGACACTAGGTGCGGCGTACCTGGACATCAACGGCCCCGGCCCTGGCGCGGGCGATCGCGTCTCGTCTGGCTTCGCCCAGCATGCGCCGGATCGCCTTGGCTGCTTCGGCTGCCGGCCGTGCGACCTGGCCATGGCCGTCCTCGGCCAGGCGACTGGCCAGGGCTTCGTATGCAGGACAGGCGTGGCGCTTGAGGAACAGGGCAACGTACTCGCGGATGTAGAAATCGGTGTCCGAGGCGAGCGCCTGCAGCACAGGCAGGTTGTCAGGATTGAGCTGGGGCAGCAGCAGCTCCACCGCGGCGGCTGCGTCGGCGTACGCCTCCTGGTCCGCGCGGGGCGCCATTGCGCCCAGCAGGCGCGCCACGACTTCGGCCTGCCGCGCCGAAGGCGCAATGGTGGCCGGCGCCAGGTCTTCGATGTGCGTGCCGCCTGCCAATGCCGCCCGCAGGGCCGATGCAAAGGCGGCAAGGCTCGGGTAGCGCAGTGACTGCCGGTCCACGCGATTGAACTGCAGCACCATGCCGGCCGCAGGGCCGCGCAGCACGTAGCAGTGCGGCATGGAGTTGTTGGCGTCGTCCAACGCGACCAGGCCCAGGGCTTCGCCCCACGCCGTGCCGCGCACGGCCCGCGAGTATTCACGGCAGGCGTCGCGGCCCAGCACCGCAATGCCCAGCGGTTTGGACTGCAGGCTGGCCGCCTGGTCCAAAAACGCCAACAGCTCCGCTGGCGCATCGGCCAGTGGATCTTCCAGGTTTGTTGGTTTCATTGAATTTTTCTCCTCCGGTTCCCAATCTACCCGAGCCCGACTGCATCGCCAAGGTGATGCCTGCGCAAGACTGGCGGGCAGCATCGCCGTCCAACAGATTGCTGCACCCGGGGCCGCCCTTCGCCTCGCGCCGGAACGGGCTGCCGGATGATCGGGGCGGGTCGGCCCTAGACCACGCACTGCTCCAACTGCGGCGACTCGCCCAGGAACCTGGTGCCACGCAAGTCACATTGGTCAAAGACACAGCCATCGAAAATGCAGTTCTCGAAAGTGCTGGCACGGAACTCCTGCCGCCGAAAGCGGGCGCCCGAGAAGTCGCACCGGGTGAAGAAAGCGCGGCGCCCGCCCCACTCCTTGAGAGAAGGCCGTCGCGATGAAACTTGCATCACGGAAACTGCACGATTCAAAACGCGCGTCATCCACATTCAGGCGGAGCGTTGCGCCGTCAAACGTGCAGGAACGAAAGACCGTCTTCGCCGCCCGCACATGGCTCAGCTTTGACCGATCAAAGTGGACCTGGTCAAAAACGGCCTCGGACATCGAACCCTCGATCTGGGAGCATGACAGATCGACCTTGGACACATGGGTGCGGAACAGGTTGAATACCGGCAAGCCAGCGATGGGCTTGTCCGTCTCGATGGCCATGCCTCTCAGGTCCAGGAGACCTCGCAGTTCTCCAGAGACAAGCAGTTTCGCGATGGCTTCGGCAGCGCTGTTGGCAAAATCCGGGTCGCCCCGGCGTTGGCGGAGTTTGGCGGCTTGCATGGGCGAGACCTGGAGTGTGGATTCGGTGGACACCAAAAGTGGTGCGAGGCACATTGTGAGGTCGATTGCGGGCTCTTGCGGCAGTGCCTGGCGACAGGCTGAAACGCCATAATCCTGGCTCCATTGCCAAGGCCCCTGCACTCTCTCTCATGAAATCCTCTTTGACGCTGGAGCAGCGTGTGCTCATGCTCGCGCGTGCCGCAGACCTGGATCTGGTGGAAGGGGCGCGCCTGTTCTCCAAGGCCGAGAAACCCGCGGCCAGGGCACTGGCGCAACTGCTGCGCGACTTCAACTACCTGGCTTCGGTGGAATTCGACGCGGCATGCGCCGGAAAGAGCGAGGCTTTCAGGCATGCGTACGCGCGACGGATGTCGTCAGCCAAAGCGAAAGCAAGGCAGCTACAGGAGTTCCATGCTGCCGTGGAAAACATCCGCGACTCGGACCGTGTTCTCGCCCTGCTCCCAAGTTCGGCAGAGGCCACGGTGCGGTCCATCCGGCACGTCCTGTCTCTTGTCGCGGGCCAGGGGGGCACTCCACAGCGGACCTGAGGCCGGCGCTCAGCTCCCCAGCCTGCAGGCCTTGACCGCCGCCGCATGCTCGGCCCGGCTCTCTGCGGGAGTCATGTCCACCACCGGCAGATCGAGCCTGTCGTGTCTGCCGGTAAACAGGGCCACCGTGGTCCCGCGAAAAATCCAGCGCCGGTCCTGCCAGGCAAAGTTCAGGGTCTCGACGATGCGGGTGCCGAACTCGGCCTCCTCGGCCTGGGCCTGCGCGTCCGCGGGTGGGTCCTTGAGCACCAGGGCGTAGCGCAGCATCACCCGGCCCAGGTAGGGCCGTACGGGGTGCGAGGTCATCACCAGCTCGTGCGACATGCCCGCCAGCGCGTAGGTGGCGGGCGCATCGTCGCCCTTGAGCAGCATCACCCGTTGCAGCGGCCGCAAGGGCTGTGTGTAGATGAACCGACAGCGCGCCACGATGCGCTCGAACCCGGCGCTCACCACGGGGTCGATCCTGGGCCGAATCGGCTCGGCCGGCACGCCCCCATCGGCAGCGTGCGCGCCGCCGGTCACCATGGCCAGGGCTAGCAACAGCGCGGCATGGCGGGACACCACATCACCCCTCAATGCCGACAAAGCCGGCATCGGGGTAGCGCGCCCCGGCCACCTTGGCAGGGTCGAACAGGGCATCCAGCTCGGCGACTTCAGGGGAGTCGAGGCATACTTCGGCCGCATGGGCATTGCTCTCCAGCCAAGTGATGCGCCGCGTGCCCGGTATGGGCAGCACATGCGGGTGCTTGGCCAGCAGCCAGGCCAGCGCCACCTGCGAGCTGGACCGCCCGCGTGCGGCGGCAAACGCGTCGAGCGCCTGCACCAGTTGCCGGTTGGCGGCCTCGGCATCGCCCACGAAGCGCGGGTTGTGCTTGCGAAAATCATTGTCGGCCAGCGCCGTCACGTCCACCGTGCCGGTGAGAAAGGCGCGCCCCAACGGGCTGTACGCGACGAAGGCCGTTCCCAGCTCAGCGCAAAGGTCCAGCATGCCATCCTCCGGCCCCCGGCTCCACAGCGAATACTCGCTCTGCAGCGCCGCGATGGGGTGCACGGCATGGGCGCGGCGCAGGCTGTCGCCCGACACTTCGGACAGGCCGATGGCACCCACCTTGCCAGCCGCGACCAGCCCGGCCATGGCACCCACCACGTCTTCGATGGGCACCTCGGGGTTGCGCCGGTGGCAGTAGTAGAGGTCGATGCGTTCAACCCCCAAGCGCTTCAGTGACGCCTCGCACGCCTCGCGGATGTAGGCCGGCGAGTTGTCGATGCGCCGCTCGTACTGCCCGGCCTGGCGCACGATGCCGAACTTGGTGGCCACCACCATGCGCTCGCGCGCAGCCGGCCCGGCAGCGGCGATAAAGCGGCCCAGCAACGATTCGTTGTGGCCCAGGCCGTAAGTGTCGGCCGTGTCGAAATGGGTCACGCCGATGTCGAGCGCACGCGCCAGGGTGCGCAGCGAGCTGTCGTCATCGCTCGCCCCATAGAACTCACTCATGCCCATGCAGCCCAGGCCGATGGCGGAGGTCAGGGGCCCGTGGGCTCCCAGGTGGCGTTGCTGCATCGACAATCTCCTGGTGTGCTGGGGCACAGGCCCCTGCGGCATGCGCATGGTAGCGGGGTCATGCGCGCCCCTTCAGCTGAACCCGACCACCTGGTGGGGAATGTAAGGCGATTCCAGTTGCTCGATTTCCTTGGCGGTGAGCTCGATGGCCAACGCCGCCAGCGCATCGTCGAGGTGCCCGGGCCTGGACACGCCGACGATGGGCGCCGTCACCCCGGGCTTTGCGAGCACCCAGGCCAGCGCGACCTGGGCCCGCGGCACGCCGCGCGCCGCTGCCACGCGGGCCACGGCCTCAACCACCTGGCGGTCGGCATCGGCAGTGCGCGCAAACAGGCCCTTGCCGAACTGGTCGCTCTCCATGCGCTCGCTGCTCTCGTTCCAGTCGCGCGTCAGGCGCCCGCGTGCCAGGGGGCTCCAGGGGATGACGGCGATGCCCTGATCGGCGCACAGCGGCAGCATCTCGCGCTCTTCTTCGCGGTACAGCAGGTTCAGGTAATTCTGCATGGACACGAACTGCGTCCACCCGTTGGACTTGGAAGCGTGCAACATGCTCGAGAACTGCCAGGCGAACATGGACGACGCGCCGATGTAGCGCACCTTGCCCGCCTTCACCACGTCGTGCAGCGCCTGCAGCGTCTCCTCGATGGGCACACCGTAGTCGAAGCGGTGGATCTGGTACAGGTCCACATAGTCCGTGCCCAGCCGCTTGAGCGACGCATCGATCTCGTGCAGGATGGCCTTGCGGCTGAGGCCCGCGCCGTTGGGGCCAGGCCGCATGCGGCCGTGCACCTTGGTGGCGATCACGATCTCCTCGCGCCGCGCAAACTCCTTGAGCGCCCGGCCCAGGATCTCCTCGCCCGTGCCGTCCGAATAGACGTTGGCCGTGTCGAAGAAGTTGATGCCCGCCTCCACGGCTTGGCGGATCAGGGGGCGGCTGTGGTCCTCGTCCAGCGTCCAGGGGTGGTTGCCCCGGTCGGGCACACCATAGGTCATGCCGCCCAGGCACAGCCGTGACACCTCCAGGCCCGTGCGGCCCAGCTTGCGATACTGCATGCGGTACTCCAGAAAGTCGTCCAGAACATCGAACGGAAGGCAGCAAGGTTACGCCCATCCGCCCAGGCTGGAAGGCCGCCAGGAGAAAGCCCTTCAAGACACGGCCTGCAACGCGGCAGGCCGCGGGCACCTCACCAATCCACCGTCAGCCGCGGCGTGAGAGAGCGCGAACAGCACGGCAGGAACTGGTCGTTGGCCTGCTGCTCCCCGGGCGAGAGGTACAGGTCGCGGTGGTCGGGCCGGCCGGCCGTCACGCGCAGCAGGCAGGTGCCGCACACGCCCTGCTCGCACGAGGTGGGCACGGCCACGCCGGCATCGGCCAGCGCCTCGGCCGCCGTGCGGCCGGCGGGCACGGGCACCACGCGGCCCGAGCGGGCCAGCACCAGCTCGAAAGCGGCATCGCCATCGTGGTGCACTGCCTCGGCAGCAAACCGCTCCACATGCACCCGCTCGCCGGCCCAGCCCTGGGCAGCCGCCGCCTCTTGCACCGCCTGCACGAAGCGCGCCGGCCCGCAGGCATACACATGGGTGCCGGCCGGCGCACCGGCCACCAGGGCGGCAATGTCCATGCGCGTGCCTGCGCGGTCACCGCTGCAGTACAGCGTGGTGTGCGGCGCCAGGCCCGCCTCGTCGATATCTGCCAGCAGCGCTGCGCGCTCGCGCGCCTGCACCGCGTAGTGCAAGGCGAAGCTGGCCCCCTCGTGCGCCAGCGCATGCGCCATGCTCAAGAGCGGCGTGATGCCGATGCCCCCGGCCAGCAGCAGGTGGTGGCTGGCCCCCTCGGCCAGCGCGAACAGGTTGCGCGGGCGGCCGATGCGCAGCATGTCGCCCTCGGCCACGGCATCGTGCAGCGCGCTCGATCCGCCGCGCGAGGCGGGCTCGCGCAGCACGCACAGCCGGTAGCGCGAGCGCTCGTGCGGCGGGCTGCAGATCGAATACGGCCGCACGGTGGCGCCGGGCAGGTGCACGTCCACATGCGCCCCGGCGCAAAAGGGCGGCAGCGCCTGCCCCTCGGGGTGCACCAGCTCGAAGCTGGCGATGCCCTGCGCCTCCTGCCGCTTGCGGGCGACCCGCACGGGAAAGGTCTCGTCGCTGGCAATGCTCATGCTTCTTCGAGATAGTTGCCTGCATCGAACACTACGGGCGGCGCATCGGGGTCGAAACTCACACCGGCAGGGTCTTCCCCGCGCTGCACCTTGTCCACCTGCTGCTGCAGCAGCCGGCGCAGCATGACGATGCCGCGGTCGGTGGTAGCCAGGTGCTCTTCGGAGTGGTGGGCGATGGCGCCCTGGCTCACCATGGCCTCGTAGTCACCGGGCATGGCACGGTGTTCGGCCTCGGTCAGCTCCTCCCACAGCTTGCCATTCATGCGCGAGCGCATGCGCGCCAGCTCGCCCACCTCCTGCACGCGGCCCACCACGTAGATGCGAAAGTGGTGGTCGTCGATGGGCAGCACCCAGCCCAGCGATTCCACACGCCCATAGCGGCCCAGCCGGGGGCTCGGTATCACCCGCAGCGTGGGCAGCCCGGCCTGGCTGATGCGCCGGAACACCTTGCCGTCGGGCATGGCGCGGACGGACGTGGTGCGCACGCCCAGGGGCACGGTGTCCCAGGTCACCTGGGGCATCTGCGCCATCTGCTCGACGAACTGCGTGCCGCTGAAGGTGGAGTGCAACACGACGACGTGGAACGGGTCCACCAGGTTCTCGTAATGCTGCAGCCAGTTGCAGGGCACGATGGCCGGCCCGCCACCGCCGATGCTGGCGTCGTTGGCCTCCAGCAGCTCGCCCTCGTCCAGCCGCTCCAGCGCCTCGTAGCGCGGCAGCACGGGCTTCTTGTCAGCAGGGCCCAGGTAGGCCCAGACCAGGCCGTACTGCTCCTGCACGGGGTACCAGGGCTGGCGCACCTTGCCGCGTGCGCGGCCCAGCTCGGGCTCGCAGGGTTGCTCCACGCAGTGGCCCTGCACGTCGAACAGCCAGCCGTGGTAGCAGCAGCGTATGCCGCGCTCTTCCACCTTGCCGTAATACAGCGAGGTGCCCCGGTGCGCGCAGTGCGGGTACACCAGGCCGGGCCGGCCGCCCTTGTCGCGAAACAGGATCAGGTCCTCCCCCAGCACGCGCACCTTGCTCGGCGTGTCGGTGGCATCGGCCGCCAGGCCGATGGGGTGCCAGTAGCGGCGCAGCAGCTCGCCCATGGGCGTGCCCGCGCCCACCTGCGCCAGGGTCGTGTTGGAGTTGGGCGCGGGCAGGCCGTAGGCAGTGCCGGTGTCGACAGCTATGGGGATCACCCTGGGTGCGGTGCTGGGGTTCATGGTTCGGTCTTTCGGGAAATCCATCGAGGGATAGCGGTCCATCAATCAGCGGTCACGCCGGCGGCCTTGATCAGCTCGGCCACGCGCGGGTAGTCGGCTGCATAGCTGGCCTTGAACTGCGCGGCGGTGTTGCCCAGCGGCTCGAAGCCGAAGCTCGCCAGCTTGTCGCGCACCTCGGGCATCTTGGTGATCTCGCGCAGCGCGTCGTTCCATTTCTGCAGCACGGCGGGCGGCGTCTTGGCGGGGGCGTACACCCCGATCCAGCTGTCCAGATCGAAGCCGGCGAAGCCCTGCTCGGCAAAGGTCTTCACATCCGGCAGCGACGACACGCGCCCGCTGGCCGCGATGCCCAGCACCTTCATGCGCCCGCCCTGCACCTGGGCGCGTGCGGTGGCCGGGTTGGCCCAGGCAAAGTCCAGCTGGCCGCCGAACAGGTCGTTGTGCGCGGCCGACTCGGACTTGTAGGGCACGTGGATCAGCGCCAGCCCGGTCTGGCGCTTGAGCAGCTCGGCCATCAGGTGCGCGGCCGAACCATTGCCCCAGGTGCCGTAGGTGAGGTTTTTCTGCTGCTTGCCGAAGGCCACGAACTCCTTGACGTTGCTGTACGGCGCATCGGCCCGTGCCACCAGCATGGGCCCGCCCAGCGCCAGCTGCGAGATGGGCTCGAAGTCCTTCACCGGGTCGTACGGCAGCTTGGGCTGCAGGATCGCGTTGTTGATGTGCGTGAGCGGCAGGGTCAGCATCACCGTGTGCCCGTCGGGCGCGGCCTTGGCCACCGCATCGGCGGCAATGATGCCGCTGGCCCCCGGCTTGGCATCCACGATCACGCTCTGGCCCCAGCGCTGCTGCAGCTTGTCGGCATACACGCGCGCAATGGCATCGATGGGGCCGCCCGCCGTGCCGAAGGGCACGATGCGGATCACCCGCGCAGGGAAGGCGGCCGCAGCGGCCTGCTGCGCCCATGCAGCCGCTCCGGGCAGTGCCAGGGCCGCGCCCATGGCCGCCACCATGGTTCTTCTGCGCACGCGCAGTCCATCCGGGCTGTTGCCAGCATTCTTCTTCATGTCTTGTCTCCGTTGTTTTCGTTGGGTGCCGGTACGATAGGAGACAACCCGATATGGATCAATTCAAACGTTTGGATAGCTGATATGGCCCAGTCTGATATCCGGGGCCTGGACCTGCCCATGCTGCGCACCTTCGATGCGCTGCTGCGCGAGGGCAGCGTGTCGCGCGCGGCTGCGCGCCTGTTCCTGAGCCAGCCGGCGGTGAGCGCATCGCTCAAGCGCTTGCGCGAGGTCTTCGACGACCCGCTGTTCACGCGCACCGGCCACGGCATCGTGCCCACGCCGCGCGCACTGGCCCTGGCGCCACGCGTGGAGGCGGTGCTCAACGAGATGCACAAGCTGATGAACCTGGAGCAGGCGTTCGACCCCGCCACCTCCGACCGCATCCTGCGCATCACCGGCAGCGACCACACCTGCCGCGTGATGCTGCCGCTGCTGTGCACCGAGCTCTCGCAGCGCGGCTCGCGCATGCGCCTGTCGTGGGAGCTGGCCGACTACGGCCGCCTCACCGAGCGCCTGCGCAAGGGCGATGTGGACGTGGGCCTGCACCCGCGGCTGTCGCCGGCCACCGGTGTCGAATCCACGCTGCTGTACGAAGACAGCTACGTGGTCGTGGCGCGCCACGGCCACCCGGCCCTGGCCTCGTCGCCCATGCCGCTCGACGCCTTCTGCACCACACCGCACCTGGTGCTGGGCCAGACCCGCTCGGTGCTGGACGACACCGTCGAGCAGGCCCTCTCGCGCAAGGGCCGCGAGCGGCACGTGCAGGCCGCCGTGGCCACCTTCAGCCAGATGGTGGACCTGATGTGCGCCAGCGAGCTGATCGCCGTGTTCCCGCGCCGCGTGGCCCAGCACTACGCCAGCCAGCTCGGCAGCGCGCCCCTGCCCGTGGAGCTGCCCGACTACCGCCTGTACGTGTGCTGGGCCGAGCGCTCCAACGCCGACCCGGCCGTGCTCTGGCTCAAGGACGAGATCCTGCGGCACGCCTGCGCATTGGCGGAGTGACGCCCTTCCAAAGCCTCACGCCTCGGATCAGCCGCCGGGCTCAGAGTTTTGTTAGCCGCTCAGCGCTGCGTAGCGCTGCGCCGCACCATGGCCATGATGGTCTGCTGCAATTCATCGCGCGCCTGCACGTCGGTGATGTCGCCGCCCACTGCCGCGTCCGACAGCGCATCGGCCGCGCCCAGCATGGCCCACATCCCGGCGCGCGCCAGGCCCTGCTCGCCGGCAAACGGCGCCAGAATGGCCTGGCACTTGGCGATGAAGGCCTCCTGGTACTGGCGCTTGACGGCGGCCATCTCGGGCGAGCCCTGCAGCGCCGCCAGCACCTGGGGTATCTCGCTGCCCTGCGTGAGCACGCACTGCACATAGGCCGCGGCGATGGCTCCGGCCTTGTCCCTCAGGCTGGGGCGCGCGGCGGCGATGGCAGCGTCCATGACCGCCGTCTGGCGCCCGTCAAAGTCCCGGTACAGCGCGGCCAGCAGCCCTTCGCGCGTGCCGAAATGGTCGTACACCACGGGCTTGGTGACACCGGCCTCTTCAGCCAGGCGCCCGAGCGTGAGGGCGTCGGCGCCCTCGGTGCGCAGCAGCGTCCACGCCACATCGAGCAACTGGCGCGCGCGCTCGCTCCGCGCCATGCGGCGGCGAGGTGCGGGCTCTGGTGGCGGCACAGCGGTGGGTTTGCGGGGCATGCGGACGAGATGAGGGGAAAAGGGGAATGCTCAGGACGAGGGTGGAAACAGGCGGCTGCCCAGCTCCCGCGCTGCCGCCAGATGCGCTGCGGCCATGTCCTGCTGCGACGACTGTAGCAGCAGCCTGGAGCTGGCCACCGGCGCGCCGCAGTAGCCAAAAATGCCATGGTCGATCTGCGTCTTCATGGCTTCAGAATAGCCATGCCGTTCATAGGTGCCCGTGTCGGCGCCGCCAATGCCCAGCAAGTGCACCTGCAGGTGCCCGAGCTTCTTCGCCAGCTTGCCGTCCGCCCCCTCTTCATAGGCATACCCCTGCGTGAAAACCCGGTCGATCCAGCCCTTGAGCAGGGCCGGAAACGACCACCAGTACACCGGGTACACCAGCACCAGCGCATCGGCCCGCGCAAGCCGAGCATGCTCGGCCGCCACGTCGGCCGGGGGTGGCGCCTGCTTCAGGTGCAGGGCCACGTCGGCCTCGCTGAAACGGGGATCGAACCCCTCTGCGGCCAGGTCGGCGAGTTCGGCCGTGTGTCTGCCTGGTGCGGTTGCGGATTGAACGCCATGGCATACCCGCTCGGCCACAGCGTGGGTGAGGGAGCCCGGGTCGGGATGCGAGACGACGATGAGTGCGTGCATGGCGAAAGCCCTGTAGGTTGCTATATACCCATGGTAACTTACCAATGGTACATAACGCATTTCAAGGGGCTTCGCACCGCCATCGCCAAGGGTCGCGCAGAGGTGATCAGCCGCAGCTCCCCAATCGTCCGCGACAGCGATCCCTGGCCTTGTGTAACCAACGTGTCCGTTCGCCACAAACGCCGCCCAAACGGGTATCAGAGCCCGCACCGCTGCTACATTGCGGCGAGGAGATCCCCCCACCCATGCGCAGCAAGCCCGCAGTCACTTCAGCCGCCATCGCCAGCCCCAACGCCCCCGCCGCCTACCTGCTGCGGCAACCCGCCTTGCAGATCGCCTGCCTCATGGTCTTCGCCCTCGCCCACCCGGCCATCTTTGCCGACCGGCAGCCCGTGCTGGCCTGGGTGTCGGCCTGGGCCATCCCCATGGCGTTTGCGCTGTCCGCCTGCGCGCTGCATGGGGCCCTGCGGCAGGGGCGCTCGCCCGCCGCCTGGCCCGGGCGCTTTGCCGCCGTGGCCTGGGTGATGATGGTGCTGTCGATGGCCGGGCCGTGGATGGAGCAATGGGGCCAGCGCCTGCAGGGTGCGTAGCCATCCATTGAGGCCGCCCCACTGCCATAAAATCGGCCAGAACCGCCCCGTCGGGCGGCACAGACATGCACCGATGACGAGTTCCAAACAAACCATTGTGGACCGCGAGTTGTTCACCCAGGCCCTGCGCCACATGGGCGAAGAAGACCTGCTCTACCTCAACCGCATGGTGATCGAACGCCTGAACCTGCTGGCCCAGGCCAAGAGCACGGTAGCGCTGGCCCAGTTCACCGAAGGCGACCGGGTCCAGTTCACCGCCACCGATGGCAGCGTCAAACAGGGCATCGTGCAGCGCCTGAACAAGAAGACCGCCAGCGTGCGCACCGACGAAGGCCAGGGCTGGAAGGTTTCGCCGGGGTTGCTGCGCAAGGTGGGTGCTGGGTGAGCCTCCTGGTCAGGCGGTTGTAGACGTGCGGGCGCTGGCGCACCTGCCCATGGTGATCGCCACCGCCCCCTGGTCTTGGTCGGCGTGGTGCCGCTTGGTGCGCAGCCCAGTTGTCTTCGGTCGTCCTGAGCAGTCCGCCATGTTCATGCCATCGACATGTATTCTGGATGTGTCGATTTTCTGTTCAAAAATCGACACATCCACTCCACGCGTCGATTCGTTGGTCATTTCGCTCTCTCCGCACAATTCGCGCCCCAGGGATCAGGCGCGCCCCCCTTTTGGCGGACCCCGCGCGAAACTGGCATGTGCATAGAAAATCGCGCTTTCTATGCATGTGAAGCGCCACCTGCATCGAAACATGCGTTTTGTATGCAAGAGCGGCGTCAGAGAATCACCAGAGAGCAGTGGCCCGCAGGTACCGCGACCGGAGAGGCTATCAAGGATCTGTCGGCACCAGTCCTGGGGGGGTTGGGTGCGGGCCGCCCTACAACCCAATCTTCGCCTCATTGAAGCACTGCACCTCGCCGCGCTCATGCTGGCGGCCCACGGCGCTGGCCATGTCCTGCGGCAGCTCGCAGCCTGCGCCCTGCCCCAGCTTCTGGCAGTGCTCGGCCTGCGTGGCCCTGGAGCCCGAGCCGACGGCGCCCAGGCAGCGCGCGTAGTTGACAGTGCGGTCCACCTCGCGGGCGTAGACCTCGGTGCGCTGGTGGGCTTCCAGGGCCTGCTTGTCGGCCTGCTCGCCGGGGAGGACCACGGCGTGGCGGTAGAGCGCACCGCCCCCGGCCGCCAACAACAGGCAGCCCAGCGCCAGTGCCGTGCCGACGATGATCCGGTTCACGTCCATCACCCCCTGGGGAGGTGCACCCTCCCCTTGTGCAATGAACTCTAGCACCCGGCCCGCACCAGCACCATGACCCGAAAAGGTGGCTGCAGGGGATTTTCAGGGGCAGAAGATCCCCGCTTGCCAAAGGTGGACCACTGCAAAGGTGGCCAGTTCGAGATCGAGATCAAGGGCGCGCGGGCGCCGCAGCCGCAGCTACAGCCGGGCTCCGTGCTGCTGGTTGCCATGCCGCTGGGCATCGCGCTGCAGTTGCGGGCCAGCGGCCACTGGGCAGACACCATGCCCGGCGCCCCGCTGCAGCTGGTGGCCGGGCTGCCGGACCACATCATCCACCTGCAGCGGCGCCGTTTTCCGCGCCTGGAGACACCGCTCGGGCAGCCGTTTCGCGCCGAGTTCATGCTGTACGGCGAGACTTTCTCCATGGGTGTGGACGACGTGTCCATCGGCGGCCTCGGCCTGCGCGCCTCGGCGCACGAAGGCCGCCTGCTCATGCCCAGCCAGCAACTGCGGCGCGTGCGCGTGGAGCTGGGCCACGGCGCCAGCCCCCTGATGGTGGACCTCGAAGTGCGCTCGCGCCGTGCGCTTCCTGGACCTGTCGCCCGCCGACAGCGAGGCGCTGCGGCTGCGCCTGGAAAGGCTCGATGCGCAAAGGTGCCAGGCGGCGCCACACAGGCTGGGGTGAGGGATCCACTGCCAGAGGCAGCCGAGCAACGGCCCCCGCACACTGGGACACCATCTCAGAGCCACCGACCGGGCGCTGCCGCGCTTGGCTCCCATTGCATTGATGTGCTGGTGAATTCGTGCAAACGTGCATCGAAATCCGGCTGCCCTTGGTAGTACAACTCGGCGGCAATCAACTCGCCCGCGTGGGCAGGGTTCTCGCGCTGCGCAATGCCAAACCCCAGGGTCACCAATTACTGGGCAGCCAAGGGGCCGCCTGATGATCTTGCCCCACACCTGCTGGATGGCCAGGCGTACGCGAGCGAGCCAGCCAGCCCTGCACCGGGGTGATGGGGCGCTTGGGTTACTATGAGTGTTCTCCTGATCGGATGAGCCGGATCGCTCCACACTGCTTGCGGTGTCAGTCCCGGATACTCAGCGATTCAGGAGATTTTCATTTTCGGACAAGCTGCGCAGGTACATGCGCTATCCATTCGGGTCAGTGCGCACCAGCATCGTTTCGATGGTGTCAACACCGGCCATGCGAAATGCGGAGCTGATCTAGTAGCTGTAGGCGAATCGACGGTGGCACGCCTGGGTTTCCGGATGGCCATCAAGGCAGCTGCCAGACCTGAGAGTACCCTGCGGCTCTGTTGGACGTCCGAAGAGTCCGGCGGTATATTGCGCCCCTGGCCGCGAGCGTTGGGACTGCCCTGACTGGACTTTGTTTCAGGAGAGGCGCTAGCTGCAGTTGCGAATGCGGGCCGTCTTCCAGGGCGGCAGACGTGGGTTCGCGCCCGTCTCCTGCTGAATTCTCGCCCCGAGCGATGGGGGCGCCCTGACCGGACAAGACATCGGGGTTGCCAGCATACGGGGGCTGTTGTCCGGCGACAGCCGAGCGGGGTTCGCTCCCGCTTTCTGGAATCCTGGTGCCCTGGGCCGATTTGCCTGCATCCTCCTGTGGGGTCACAATGCCAAAGGACTCCGCTGCAGGCTGAACGCCCAACTTCCGGTTCGCGCCGGATGCGGCCTCAGAGGTACCAGCGGGGTCCCCCTTAACGCCATCGCCCTGCGTGGCGGCAACTCCCGCGAATGGCACGGCTTTTCATGCCGACTCCCATCAGGCGCGAGCGCACAGCATCTGCATCGCCGGTCACGGCCAGCATGCCGTTCTCTCGGGTGCTCATCTCCACGGCCAGCGCTGGCTGCGGCGCGGCGCGCTCCCGGATCTGTGCCTCCATGCTGCTGTTGCCGCCCCCGCGATCAGGCACCGCGGTCATGGCCGCTGCCTCGCCGGCTGGATCGGCCTCGGCAAAGGCTTGCGCCCGCCCCAGCGCCTCGGCGGTGCGGGCGCGCTCCGCCTGGGTCAGCAAGGGCTAGACAGCCTCTTTCCTCGCGGCAACCTTCACCGTCCAATGGCCATTGGGCTCTTGCTCCAAAGCAAGCAAATCGTAGCAACGCAACATGTCCAGCAAACCTGAGTGACCATACACCTGCGGAGAAAAGGAAGGGTAACTTCGCCGAAGATATGAGCCCAAAGGACTCAACGCCACTTTCCCCTCCACAGTATCGCCCGTGAGTAAGGCGACCGCCTCCACCACGAACTTTGGGCGCTGCTTGCCCATCGGTAGCGGCTTGGCATCGTCTTTCTTTTGTGCGTCGGCTTTTACAACAATGGCTGCCGGCGCGCCTCCTGGAACCGCCTCCGTGACCGGCCCAAGCTTGGGCGGCGGAACCCATTCGAAAAATTGATCGCTGGCATTGCGCAAGGCTTCTGGGCTCTTGGCCTCACCAACGATGAATACAGTGGCCCCTCGCTCGCGAAGCTTGCGACACAAGTAGGCAAAGTCGGAATCACTGGTTACCAGACAAAAAGTGTCAGCCCGCTGGTCGAACATCGCCTCCAAAGCGTCCAACGCTAGCGCGATGTCCGCAGTGTTCTTGCCGGAAGCGTACTGGTACTGCAGGCATGGGGTGAATGCCAAGCCCACCAGAGCCTCTTGCCAAACCTTGGCCAGGGTACTGTGGTTACCGTACCCGCGGCGCACCACCACGCGACCAAACTGGGCCACCACACGCAGCGCGAACTCCAGAATCTCTGGATTGGTGTTGTCGCAGTCCACCAGCACTGCGATCCGCGAATCCCCACCTGTCCCACTGGCGCTCATGTGCTCCCCCTCGATTTAGAGAACCATATCGTAGAGCGCGCAGGAGCCCTGACAGCGGAAATAATGCCCAGGCCCAAAGACAAAACCCGCCAGCGCTTCACAGCACTGGCGGGTTTGTTTTTTATCTGGGGTGGCTGATGGGGCTCGAACCCACGACAACAGGAATCACAATCCTGGACTCTACCAACTGAGCTACAGCCACCGTTTGAGATTCAAATTATAACCCGGGTTTTTACCCTCCGGGCCCAATTTTCAATTTTCTGTCTGGCTGATGGTGAACTCGGAGGGGCGGGTCACCTTGATCTCGGTCTTGAAGCGCTCCTTGAGCATCTCGTAATAGGCCACGCCCTCGGCGGAGCTCCACCACTGCATGAGCTGCATGCGCTCTTGCTGGGCGCGCTGGGCTTCGGGCTTGTCGCGGGGGACGATGCGGTTGACCTTGATCACCGCGTAGCCCTGGCCGGCGCCCAGGTCGACGCTGGTCCAGGCGGGCAGCTTGTCTGCGTTGGCGCGCAGGGCGGCGTCGATCAGGGGGCGCGGGTAGTTCATGGGCGTGTCGCGGGCGATCACGGCGGGGGCCGTGAGGCCGCTGGCGGTGTCGGGCTTGGCGGTGTACTCGGCCAGCTTGGCCTCGCCTTCCTTGCGCGCCAGCTCGGCAGCCTTTTCGGCCACATACAGGGTGCGCACCTTGTCGCGCACCTTGTCCAGCGGCAGGGTTTCGGCCGGGGTGTACGAGACGATGCGGCCAGACGCCATCTGGCTCGGGCCCACTTCCACGGCTTCGGTGTTGCGCTTGTTCTGCACCGAATCCGAGGAGAACAAGGCCTCCAGGAACTTGGCGTTGGCAAACGCGCCGGTAGCGCCGGGCACGGGGGTGCGGGTCACGCCGTTGGCGGTCTGCACCTTGAGCTTGAGCTTCTCGGCCACGGGGGCCAGGCTGTCGGCCTGCTCGTACACGCCGTTGGCAAAGGCCTCGGCCACTTCGGCGTACTTGCGCTGGGCCTGCTGGGCCTTGAGCTCCTTCTCCATGGAGGGGCGCAGTTCTTCGAAGGTGGGCTGGCGCGGCGTCTTGATGTCGGTGACCTGGATGATGTGGTAGCCGAAGTCGGACTCCACCACGTCGCTGATATCGCCCTTCTTCAGGGCAAAGGCGGCGTCTTCAAACGGCTTGACCATGGCTTCGCGGGCGAAGAAGTTCAGGTCGCCACCCAGCGCGGCAGAGCCCGTGTCTTCCGACGACTTCTTGGCCACGTCGGCAAACGTGGCGGGCGCCTTGCGCACCTGGGCCAGCAGCTCGGTGGCGCGGGCCTTGGCCTTTTCGCGGTCGGCGGCGGACATGTCCTTGGGCGCCTTGATCAGAATGTGGCTCGCACGGCGCTCTTCCTTGCCGGCCAGGCGGGCCACGTTTTCCTTGTAGTAGGTGCGCAGGTCGTCTTCGTTGAGCGTGATGCCGTCGCGCACGGAGTCGAGCGTGAGCAGCAGGTACTCGACGTTGGCCGATTCAAGCTGCTTGAACTGGTTGGGGTGGGCCTTGTAATAGGTTTCCAGGTCGGCATCGGTGGGCGACACCTTGGCGGCGAAGTCGGCGGCGTTGAAGCGGGCGACCTGGATCTCGCGGCGCTGGTACAGCGCATCGAGCGCCTGGCCGGTCTGCGCGTCGGTCACAAAGGCCGAGCCGACCACGCCACCCAGGATCTGGTTGACCGAGAGATCGTTGCGCACGCGCGCCTCAAAGCCGGCGGGCGTGAGGCCCTGGCTGGCGACGAGGGTGCGGTAGCCTTCGGTGTCCATGGTGCCGTCGGGGCGCTTGAGCGCGGCGATCTGGGGAATCTCGGCCAGGCTGCGGGCCAGGCGGGCGTCGCTGGTCACCATGTGCATCTTCTGCGCGGCGGCGGCCAGCACGCGTTCGCGCACCATGCGCTCCAGCGTGGCGTAGCGCGCTGCGGGCGAGTCGAGCATCTTCGCGTCCATGGTGGGCTGCTGCGCACGGATGCGGTCGCTCTCCGCGCGGTGGGCATTTTCCCAGTCGGACTGGGTGATCTTGTTGCCATCAACGCGGGCGACCACTTCGCTCTTTTCAGAGAAGTACTTGCTGTCGATGCCCACCAACACGAAGGAGGGAATGACCAGCAAGAACAACAAGATCATGACGATCTTGGAGTGCTTGCGGATGGATTCAAACATGATCAAACTTTCAGTGACAAAAAAACAAAAGGCGAACTTGCGTTCGCCTTTTGGTCCGGTGGGGGTGGTGGGTCCTGACGGTCTCGAACCGCCGACCTACTCCGTGTAAAGGAGCCGCTCTACCAACTGAGCTAAGGACCCCACCTAAACGGGTCTTCAGTTCAAGGCGTCTTTCAAAGCCTTGCCTGGACGAAACTTCGGCACTTTAGCAGCTTTGATCTTGATCGTATCGCCCGTACGGGGATTACGGCCGGTGCGGGCAGCACGCTTGCCCACGGCAAAGGTGCCAAAACCGACGAGCGAAACGGTACCACCCTTTTTCAGGGTCTTCTTGACGGCCTCGATCGTGGATTCCAGGGCACGCGCTGCAGCGGCCTTGGAGATGTCGGCGTTGTTAGCGATGTGCTCGATCAGTTCGGTTTTGTTCACAAGAAGCCTCTCGGGAAAAGCGTTGATGAATGAAGTGTGTCTTGGGGTATCTGGTCTTCACACGTCAGAAGGCTCAACCGAGTGAGGCTGGATGTCTGCAGACGGGGGAATGACTGGCGTACACAGCAGGGGCTGCTGCATCAGATTAAAGCCATCGACTTTCAAGGTGTCAATACAACACGCCGTATTGCAACAGCGTTGGGCTGAATTCTAGTCGTATTTCACGCCCTGGCCGGGCTTGCGGCGCGCTTTTGTCTCAAACGCGCCGTATGCGCGCGATTCCCGATTGACAGCCTTGCCAGGCCTGCGCTTGCAGGCTTTGGGTGCCCCAACACGGGGCACAAAAAGAGCATAGCAGCCATGCCGATGCGCGATTTCAGAGCAAGCTTATACACAAAGAATTGATCGGCCCACAAAACTCAGCGCAGCGGTTCTGGCTAGGCGCTTCGTCGCAGGCAGTACCAGCGGTACGACAAGACGCAGCAACGACGCCAGAAGAGTTTTTTGGGTCGATCTACTTCACACGGGCGCGGATTTCGGGCAGTGCCTTCTGCAGGTAGTACACCATGGACCATACCGTGAGCACAGCAGAGGCCCAGATCAGCCAGGTGCCCCACACGCCCGTATCGATCACGCCGAGGATGCGTCCGTCGTACAGCAAAAAGGGGATGGCCACCATCTGCACGGTGGTCTTGACCTTGCCGATCATGTGCACAGCCACGCTCTTGCTGGCCCCGATCTGCGCCATCCATTCGCGCAGGGCCGAGATGGCGATCTCGCGCCCGATGATGATCAGCGCCACGAACACGTCGGCGCGCTGCAGGTGCACCAGCACCAGCAGCGACGCGCACACCAGGAACTTGTCGGCCACCGGGTCGAGGAAGGCGCCGAAGGACGAGGTCTGGTTGAGCTTGCGCGCCAGGTAGCCGTCGAGCCAGTCGGTGGCGGCGAACACCACGAACATCACCGTGGCGATGAGGTTGCGCATGCCCGGGTCGATCGGCGCATAGAACACCCCCACGATCAAAGGTATCGCGACGATGCGCGTCCACGTCATCAGGGTGGGGATAGTCCAGAACATGGCCGCGATTGTGCACCACTGGTGGATAGCCTTCAGGCCTGAACTGACGCTCCGCCTGAACCGCACACCGCGCTGGCACAAGCCCCCTGCAGCCGATGGCCATGGCGGGGCGCCTGCCAGCGCGGTTGCGGCATGCAGGCGCCACGATGACGCCCCCTACCTCAGGGCCTTGTAGATTTCTTCCGCCAGGTCGCGCGATATGCCATCCACCGTGATCAGATCCTCCACGCTGGCGCTGGCCACGCCGCGCACGCCGCCAAAGCGCTGCAGCAGGCGGGCGCGCTTCTTGGGGCCCACGCCGGGGATCTCTTCGAGCTGGCCGCCGCCCACGCGCACCTTGGCGCGCGCGGCGCGCATGCCGGTGATGGCAAAGCGGTGGGCCTCGTCGCGGATCTGGGCCACCAGCATCAGTGCAGCCGAGTCCTTGCCCAGGTAGACCTTCTCTCGGCCATCGGCAAACACCAGCTCCTCCAGCCCCACCTTGCGGCCCTCGCCCTTTTCCACGCCGACGATGCGCGTCAGGTCCAGCCCCAGGGCGGTGAACACCTCGCGCGCCACGCCCACCTGGCCCTTGCCGCCGTCGATCAGTACCAGGTCGGGCAGGCGCGCCACGCCCTTGGGCTTGACCGCCCCCTCGGCGTTGGCGGTATCCGGCGGCGGCGCGGCGGCAAAGTCGATGCCACCGGCCTCGCGTGCGGCCTCCACCACCTTGCTGTAGCGGCGCGTGAGCACCTGGCGCATGGCGGCATAGTCGTCGCCGCCGGTGATGCCCTCGATCTTGTAGCGGCGGTACTCGCTGCTCTGCATCTTGTGGTGGTGGAACACCACGCACGAGGCCTGCGTCGATTCGCCCGCCGTGTGCGAGATGTCGAAGCACTCGATGGTGAGCTGGTCCAGGTCCTCGGGCGGCAGGTCCAGCGCCTCCACCAGGGCGCGGGTGCGCGCCTGCTGCGAGCCCTCTTCGGCCAGCAGGCGGGCCAGTTGCAGGTCGGCATTTTTTTGCGCCATGTCCAGCCAGGCGCGGCGCTGCTCGCGCGGCTGGTGGATGGCATTCACACGCACGCCGGTCTGCTCCGACAGGGCCTCCATCAGCGCCTTGTCCACCGGCTCGCTGCACACCAGCACCGGCGGCACGGGCACGCCGATGTAGTGCTGGGCGATGAAGGCTTCAAGCACCAGCGCCTCGACGCGGCGCTTGCGCGCTGGGGAGGCAGGGGCAGTATCGGCGCCGCCCTCCCCTTCGGCTAGCGCTGGCACTGCGGCATCCTCTTCCTCTTCATGGATGGCCGCGGCGTCTTCCACATGCACCGGAAAGTACGGCCGGTCGCCCAGGTGGCGCCCGCCGCGCACCATGGCCAGGTTCACGCAGGCACGGCCGCCCTGCACGCGCACGGCCAGGATGTCCACGTCCTTGTCGTCCGTGGTCTCGATGGACTGCTGGTGCAGCACGCGCGACAGTGCCTGCATCTGGTTGCGCACGTCGGCCGCCTGCTCGAACTCCAGCTTGTCCGAGTGCGCCATCATGCGCACCTCCATGGCCTTGAGCACCTCCTGCGTCTCGCCGCGCAGCAGCGCCTCGGCGTGCTGCACGTCGGCCGCATAGGCCTCGGGCGAGACCAGGTCCACGCACGGCCCCGAGCAGCGCTTGATCTGGAACAACAGGCAGGGCCGCGTACGGTTGGCGAACACCGTGTCCTCGCAGGTGCGCAGGCGAAACACCTTCTGCAGCAGCTGAATCGACTCCTTCACCGCCCAGGCGCTCGGGTACGGCCCGAAGTAGCGGTGCTTCTTGTCCACCGACCCCCGGTAATAGGCCATGCGCGGAAACACCTGCGAGGGCGAGCCCTGCCCCACTGGTGCGCCCGGTGCGCCGGTGATCTTGAGGTAGGGGTAGCTCTTGTCGTCGCGAAACAGGATGTTGAACTTGGGGTTCTGCGTCTTGATCAGGTTGTTTTCAAGCAGCAGCGCCTCGGCCTCGGAGCGCACCACCGTGGTCTCCATGCGCGCGATCTTGCTCACCATGTGGCCAATGCGCGTGCCGCCATGGTTCTTGGTGAAATAGCTCGACACCCGGCGCTTGAGGTGCCGCGCCTTGCCCACGTAGAGCAGCGCGCCCTGCGCGTCAAAATAGCGGTACACGCCCGGCAGGGGCGGCAGCGCGGCCACCTGGGCCAGCAGTTCTTCGGAATGCACTTCTTCTTCGGACATGGGGGCTATTGTCGCGGCAACGCAGGCAGGGCTTACCGACCACGCGGCCCGGCATCCGATGGGCAGGGGCCGGGCAGGTGAGGGGCAGGCGCCAGCGTGTGGGCGCAGTTACGGGTGCGGTATTCTCAAGCCAACTGGCACTCTATCCCCCGGATTCTTCATGATCATTCAACCCCGCATACGCGGCTTCATCTGCGTCACGGCGCACCCCCTGGGCTGCGCGGCCAACGTCCGCCAGCAGATCGATTACGTCAAGGCGCGCGGCCCCCTCGGCGGTGCAGGCGGGGCACCCAAGCGGGTGCTGGTGATCGGCGCATCCACCGGCTACGGCCTGGCCGCCCGCATCACCGCTGCCTTTGCGGGCGGCGCGGGCACGCTCGGCGTCTTCTTCGAACGCCCCGGCACGCCGGACAAGCCAGGCTCCGCCGGCTGGTACAACACCGCCGCCTTCCACCAGCAAGCGGCAGCCGAGGGCCTGTACGCGGCCAGCATCAACGGCGACGGCTTCTCCGACGAAGTCAAGCAGCAGACCATCGAGACCATCCGGCGCGACTGGGGCCAGGTCGATCTGGTGGTCTATAGCCTTGCCGCGCCCAGGCGCAAGCACCCCGGCACCGGTGAAGTCTTCAACTCGACGCTCAAGCCCATCGGCCAGGCCATCCAGGTGCGCAGCCTCGACACCGACAGCGCCGTGATCAAGGAGACCTCCCTGCAGCCTGCGACACAGAAGGAAATCGACGACACCGTGGCGGTGATGGGCGGTGAGGACTGGCAGATGTGGATCGACGCCCTGCAGGCCGCCGGCGTGCTGGCCGACGGCGCCAAGACGACCGCCTTCACCTACCTGGGCGAGCAGATCACCCGCGACATCTACTGGAACGGCTCCATCGGCGCCGCCAAGAAAGACCTGGACCGCCGGGTCATCGGCATCCGCAGCCAACTGGCCGCCCACGGTGGCGATGCGCGCGTATCGGTGCTCAAGGCCGTGGTCACCCAGGCGAGCTCCGCCATCCCCATGATGCCGCTGTACCTGTCGCTGCTGTTCAAGGTCATGAAGGCGCAAGGCACCCACGAAGGCTGCATCGAACAGGTCGACGGGCTTTTTCGCGACAGCCTGTATGGCGCGGCGCCCCACCTGGACGAAGAGGGCCGACTCAGGGCCGACGAGAAGGAGCTGGAAGAAAAAGTCCAGACCCCCGTCGGCCAGGCCTGGCACCAGGTGACGACAGAGAACCTGCGCGAGACCACGGATTTCGCAGGCTACCAATCGGAATTCCTGCGCCTGTTCGGTTTCGGGGTCGAAGGCGTCGACTACGGGGCCAATGTGGCGACCGATGTGCAGATACCCGGCGTCGTGAGCGTCTGAACGAAGTCTGGCGCCTGCCAGTCTGCAGGCTTTGCGCCTATGGACTGGATCAGGGAGCCTGCGGGCCGGTGCCCCATATCACCACACCGCATAGACACATGCGGTTTTCGCGCTTGGCGGCCCTGCGGGGAATGCTACCTTGGCGGTGACGTGTCACGCCACGTTTCACCCCTGCCCACCAGCCACGCCATGACCTACACCCCCACCTACCTGCAGGCCCGCTACGGCGCCCAGGCCGCCACCTGGCCCGTGCCCCGCCACCCCGTGGTCGAGCACATCCTGTCGCACCGCTCGGTGCGCAACTTTCTGCCCGACGCCCTGCCGCCCGACACGGTGCAGACCCGAGTCCACTGAAGCGGGGAAATCAGCTGTGCGTGAGGGTCTGGCAGGGCCGCAATCTAGGCGCCAGGCGCAGCCGGGTTGGATACCCAGCGAGCACGGCAACGACAAGTGCGGCCCTGCCAGACCCTCACCCTTCGGGCCGGGTGGCAGCGGGCGCATCACGGCGTTGCGGACTTTGCCAAGGCGTGCACTTTGCAAGCGCGGGCAACGCCGCAGACGGCTCCCAGGCCAGGCAACGCGATCCCTGAAAACAGGGTTAACAGGCCCTGGCGACCTGGTGCTGCAGCGCCTGGCCAATGCCGATGCGCTCAAGGGCCGGCACCGGCTGGTGGAGGCGCTCAAGGGCGCGGGGTTTGCGCTGCGGTGAACGGGCCCTGAACAATCACTTGCATTTGCGCGCCACACAAGCGGTGTAAATTCCCTCCCATCAAAAAAGAGAGGGAATCGAATCATGAGGAAACTCACCACGCGCTGGGCAGCCGCGGTTGCCCTGGCTTTGCCATTGTTCATTGCACCCGCCGGCCCAGCCCATGCCGGCGATGCCGAGGAGCGCAGCGAAATCGCCGTGCTGTTCATCAAGAATTATTCGTCGGGCGAGTACGCGAAGCTGGACGCTTGGTACACCAAGGCGCTGCGCGAGGACGCCCGCATGCCCTCCGGCGTCTACCGCGCCAACCGCATGGTGCGCTCCATCGCCAGCGGATTCGGCGGGGCTTCACCCCCGCCCCCGTGCGCCAAGGAGCCTTGCCCGCGCGTGAACGACGCCTTCTGGGTCGAGCACCAGCAACGGGCCCAGGCCTGGCTGAAGCAGAACCCCCAGTCCACCCTGGCCGCGATGACCCTGGCCAGCGCCTACAGCAAGCAGGCCTGGGCGCACCGCGGCGGCGGCTACGCCAACACCGTGCGTGACGAGGACATGAAAAAATTCCAGGAGCTCAACCAGCAGGCCTTGCGCACCTTGTTCGCGAGTGCCGAATACGGCCGCAAGGACCCCAACTGGTGGTCCGAGTTGCTGACCTACGCGCAGTACGGCCAGGCCAGCCGCCAGGACTATGCCAAGCTGGCCCAGGACGCGATCGCTGCCTTCCCCCGCAACCACGACGTCTACTTCACCATCTCGCAAAGCCTGCTGCCGCAATGGGGCGGCAGCTACAAGGCGATTGCCGACCTGGCGGCGCAGGCGGTGGAGAACACCAAGGCCGAACAAGGCCAGACTTTCTACGCCCGCATCTACTGGAACGTGTACTACGGCCTGAACCACCAGGGCGCCGCAGTCTTCACCCGCCCCGACGTGGACTGGCCGCGCATCCGCGTGGGCTTCGAGGACCTGGTCAAGCGCTACCCCGACAACTACAACCTCAACTCTTACGCTCGCATGGCCTGCGTGGCCGCGCAGGACAAGAAGACCACGGCCGAGGTGCTGCAGCGCATCGGCCAGGACGTGGTGCCCGACGCCTGGGAAGGCCGCAACGAGTACGTGCGTTGCAAGAGCTGGTCGCAGGGCAACGCCTCGTGATGCGGCGCCCATCGCTGGCGGTAGCCACCGCCTTGCTCCTGTATCTCGGCATGGCCGGCACGGGACTGGCCCAGCCGACCTTTCGCGACTACATGGGCGCCTACCAACTGCTTGAACGACAGGCGTTCTCCCAGGTGGAGAGCCTGTACGCGGCAGCGTCGGAGCAGCCCGCCACCAACTCCAGCCGCAATGGTGCCGAGTCCTTCTTCAGCGCCCTGCGGGCGCGCAGCGGCGGCGTGGGCGGCAACACGCCCGAAGCCACAGCCGCCTGGGACGTGGCCAGGCAGTGGGTGCAGGCATCGCCCACCAGCGTGCCGGCTGCCATCTTCCTGGGCCGGCTGGCGGTGCGCGATGCCCCCGCCAACCGCGACTGGGCTGCGCAGGAACGCCAGACATCAGAGGCCATCCAGGCGCTGGACAAGGTGAAGGAGCAAGGCCGCAAGGACCCGATGTGGAACGCCACCTACATCGCCCTCAAGACCATGGGCGGCGCCACTCCCGCGCAGACGGTGGCCCTGGTCAAGGCCCACCTGCCCGCCATGTCGGAGCCAGGGGAAATGTTCTTCGAGGAAGTGGTGACCGCGCTCGACCTCAAGAGCACCGACGCCCTGCCCCAGTTGCGGGAGCTGGCGGACATGGCCGTGCAGCGCACGGCCAAGACCCGGGGCAAGGGCATGCACGCGGTCATCTACCTGTCGGCCTTCTTCCACGCGCCGGCCCTGCGGCTGGCACCCTTCAAGCCCGGGGTGACCGACTGGAACACCATGGACACAGCACTCACTGACCTGGTCAGCCACCGCCCCAGCAGCACCGACCTGGTCCAGCACGCCGCCATGGCCTGCGTGGCCCAGGACAGGAAGCGCACCACCGAGCTCTTGGGCCGGGCCCCGGGGACCAACGGCCCGGAGGCAGCCTTTTGGCGGGCATGGGGCGGCGAGCCCTTCTACGAGCGGTGCAAGGCCTGGGCGTTCGGGCGGCAGGTGCCGGCCTGAATGGCGCCGGCAGCCCGCTCAGGCTGCCTTTGCACCCGCACCAACCGGAGACTCACCCGGCACTCGCCTTCGCACTCGCGCAACCGGAGCCGCCGCCAGCCGGTGCAGCACACCGCGCAACGCCGTAGCCGCCACCCCCAGCGCCCGGTCCGTGCGCCAGGCCAGGTAGGTCTGCATCTGCGCCACGCCCTGCGGGCCCAGGGCCGTGGCGGGCAGGGGCAGCAGGTGCCTTTCGGCCAGCTCGCGCTCCACCGCCCATTGCGGCAGGCGCCCCCAGCCCACGCCGGCCAGGATCAGGGCGCGCTTGGCGTCCTGCGTGCCCACGCGCAGGGTCTGGGGTGAGAGGACGCCAAAGTCGCGCCCTTCGGACAGGTCGCTCGGGTCCTCCAGCACGATCTGCAGGTGGTCGGCCAGGTCCGCGCCCGCCAGGGTCTTGGTGCGGCGCTGGGCCAAAGGGTGTGCCCGGGCCGCCACCGCTACGATGGGCACCGCCTGCAATGCCTCGGTCTCGATGCGCGGGTCGCGGAAATCCTCGCCCGCCATGATGGCCAGGTCGCAGGCCTCGTCGCGCAGTGCCTGCAGCGTGCCGCCCAGCGGTGCGGTGGCCAGGCGCAACCGCACCGATGGCAGTGCGGCGCGCAACTCGCCCAGCGCTGCAGCCGCCAGGGGCAGCGGGTAGAGCGTGTCCACCATCAGGGCCAGCTCGGTCTCCACGCCCTCGCCCAGGCCGCGCGCACGCGCCCGCAAGAAGTCCACCTTGAGCAGCACGGCGCGCGCGTCCTCCAGCAGGGCGGCGCCCGCCGCCGTGAGCGTGGGCCGATGCCCACTGCGGTCGAACACCGCCACGCCCAGCTGGTTCTCGAGGTTGGCAATCGCGTGGCTCACGGCCGACTGCGCGCGCAACAGCCGTGCGGCCCCGGCGCGAAAGCTGCCGGCCTCGGCCACGGTGACGAACATGCGGATCTGATCGAGCGTGAGGGCGTCGAGCATGAAGGGCCTTGTTGATCTGTTTCATAGATCAAGATGGCCTGCATTTTATGGCTTCCGTAGATCAATCTATGTGCCGATACTTGGACTCATCCCGATCACAGAAAGACGTTGGCGCCACCATGACCCAGGCTCTCGTTCCCTCCTATCCCTCCTGCGGTCACACCACACCCACGTCCGAAGGCATGCGCAGCCCGGGTAGCGGCACCGAGGCGCTCGGGTTTGCGCAGGGGGTGGCGTGATGCACGGGAGCGGGATTGCACCACCACCGGCCCTGCCACCCACCGACTGGCGCGCCGTGGCCGTGGTGGTGGCCGCCGGCGTGGCCTCGTCCTTCCACCTGGGCAAGGTGCCATTGCGGCACCGCAGCTGCAGGCCGGCCTGGGGCTCAGCCTGGCCATGCTGGGCGCCCTGGGCGGCACCTTCGCCGTGCTGGGCGCGCTGGGTGGTGTGGCTGCGGGCTCTGTCATCGCCCGTGCGGGAGACCGCCGCATGCTGGCCCTGGGCCTGGTGGCCACGGTGCTTGGCGCGCTGCTCGCCGTACTGTCCGGCAGCTATGCGGCGCTGCTCGCCTCGCGCGGGGTGGAGGGGCTGGGCTTTGTGCTCATCACCGTGGCCGGGCCCACCGTGCTGGCGCGGCTGGTGCAGGCCGCCGACCGCAGCCGCGCCATGGCGCTGTGGAGCTGCTTCATGCCCACCGGCATCGCCCTGGCCATGCTCACCGGGCCGTGGTTTGGTGGCTGGCGCAGCCTGTGGGTTGCCGCAGCGCTGGCCTCGGGCCTCATTGCAGTGCTGGTGCTGTGGGCGGTTCCCCGCGCCCCCGGCGCGCATGCCACGGCCGCATCGCCGCCCGCGCGCATCGCCGAGGTATGGCGCGGCCCCGCACTGGCGCTGGCCACCACCTTTCTGCTCTACAGCCTGATGTTCTTCGCGCTCTTCAGCTTTCTGCCCGTGCTGCTGCAGCAGCGCATGCAGGTGGGCCCCGGCGCGGTGGGCCTGCTCGCGGCCCTGGCCAGCGCCGCCAACATCGCGGGCAACCTGGCCGCAGGCGCGCTGCTGCCCCGGGTGGGCCGCACCGTGCTGGGCACGGCCGCCGCCGCCGCGATGGCGCTGTGCGCCCTGGGCATCTTCGTGCCGGTGCTGCCCCCGTGGGCCGCCTTTGCGCTGTGCCTGGTGTTCTCGGCCATGGGCGGCCTGGTGCCATCCAGCCTGCTGTCGTCGGTGCCGCAGGTCACAGCGACCCCCGCCCACGCCGCGCTGGCCGTGGGCCTGCTCATGCAGGGCAGCAACCTGGGGCAGGCGCTCGGGCCGCTGCTGGTGGGCAGCGCGGTGGACCGCCATGGCTGGCCGGCGGCGGCGGTGTGCGTGGTGGTGGCGGCGCTGGCGATGGGGGGGGGCGGTGCGCTGGCGGGCTGGTGCTGGGGGCTCTTGAACAGCCAGCCCGTACCATAGCGCCCACTGCTCAGCCCAAACCTGCCGTGAACGGCAGGTACCGTCAAATCATCCAGGTCTACACACTCAACATGGGTCCCGTTCATCGCTCTGTTGCCACGCTCCGATTCATCGGGGACGACCTTGATCCTGATGAGATAACAGCGTTACTGCGTTCCCTACCGACACAGGCCTACCGCATGGGCGAGCAAATCATGGGTAGCAACGGCAGGATTCGCGTTGCCAGAACCGGTAGCTGGCGGCTGAATGCCACCGAGAGCAAGCCGCAAGACTTGAATGCCCAAATCGCTGAACTCCTTGATCAGCTCACCTCGGACCTGCATATCTGGGCCCATCTCAACAGCAGATACCAACTCGATCTGTTCTGCGGAATTTTCTTGAACAGTTCAAACGAAGGGCTGAGCCTGTCTCCTCAATCGCTGCGTGCGTTAGGGGAGCGGGGCATAGAACTCGACCTGGACATTTACAGTGCAGACGACTGAGTCCGACCCCGACGTTCGTGCGCGACAGCCCCCTCAGCCCGTCCCTTCCAGGATCGCAAGCACCCGCTGCGCCACGTGCGCGAACTCTACCGGCCGGTCCTTGAGCCAGGCATGCAGGTGGTGGGCCGCGCCATCGAGCCGCAGCACCTCCACGCTCCGGGCCTTGCGGGCACGCCGGATGTATTGGTCCTCCACCTGCCGTGGGATCACCGCATCCTCGGCGCCCAGCACCAGCAGCAAGCGCCCCTCGAAGCGTTCGAGCGCATCGAATGCGGGTGAAGCAGCAAAGTCGCTCGTCGCGCGGATCACCTGCTGGAACGCCGGTCCAAAGGGCACCTCCAGCGCCGCAGCCTCATAGGCGGCTGGGCAATACAGCACCAGAGCGGGCGGGGCCAGCGCGTCGATCAGCGAACAGGCGATATGCCCGCCCATGCTCGACGCGATCAGCGACACGGGCCGGGGCATCTGGAGGAAGTCCACCACCGCCAGGGCCTGCTGCGCCCGGTCGCGCAGGCCAGAGTCGGCCATGCGGCCCATGCTCTCGCCCTGGCCCATGAAGTCGAAGGCCACACTGGAATGGCCCTGCCCGGCCAGAAAGTCCAGCAAGGGCTGGTACCCCAGGCGCGACGAGGCGCCGCCGCCATGCAGGGCCAGGGTGCGTGGCGCGTCGCCAGCGCTTGCATGAACGGTTCCGCGCAATGGCAGGTCACGGAAAGGCAGCTGAAACGGCCGGCGGCCCGCACTCTGTCCTTCGCCAGCACTCATGGCCACAGCCGCGCAAAGTCGAACGACAGCTGCCGGTGGTGGCGGATGGACAGCATGTAGACCATCTCGCGCTCGTCCACCGGCACATACAGCACCAGGTAGTCACCGTGCAGGTACTCGCGCAGTGCGGTGGCCGCACCGGGCGGCAAACGCGCGAAATGCGCTAGGGCCTCGGCCGACTGCGGGGGATGGTCGAGGTAGCGCCGGCCGATGCGCGGAAAACGTGCCAGGTTCGGAATGACCGTGGCACGCAGCTCTGCCAGCAGCCTGTCGAATGCGAACGTTGCATCCGCCTCGGCCAGGAATGCCTCGATGGCATCAAGCCGCTCCAAAAAGCTCGCCGTCAGCTCCACCCGGTAGAGGGCAGGGCTGTCCTCCTGCTCAGGCACGGCGCTTCGTGCCCTTGCCGGTGGCAGCCGCAGCCCTGCGCTGCTGCAGCCTGGCAATCGCAGCATCCGCCTCGTGCGTGCGCCCGGCTGCGATATCGGCCAGCCCGCGCGCGACGTCTTCTGCCACCAGCAGGTGGATGCGCTCACGCTCGAGCTGGTGGTAGTAGTCGAGCCGCTGGGCATCGATCAGCGCCACATAGCTCTCGCCATTCTTGGTGATGATCTTCTCGGCGCCGGCCTTGGCCTGTTCGGCCAGTTCCGACAGGTTGGCGCGGGCCTGGGTGAATGGCACCACATCGCTGGCAGAAAAACCCATCGCGTCACCTCCAGACAAAACTGAGCAGAATTCTGTGCATTTTACGCCCGGTGGGCCCATCCCATGCACACCCAATGCACCTCCGGCGCTGGGTCCCTCACCGGGTTGACCCGCAATTGCGCCCACAGAGGCAGAGAGTTTTTGGGCGGTGACCCAGTGGAGCGCCAAAACGGGAAGTGCGCTGGTGGAGCGGGCACCCCCCCCGCCGGCGCCACTACACCGCCAAAGACTCCAGATCCAGCTCGCACTCCGCCCGCACACCCAGCGGCAGCACACACAGCCTGACACCATCGAGCGTCAACACCAGGCCCAGCTGCCCGCCCACCTGCACGATGCCGCAGGTGGTCGTGGCGGAGGTGGCCGCATGCGCCGAAGCCGGGCCGCCCGATGCCGACAGGGCCCGCACCACCGCACGCACCGGCGGCTGGCCCAGCATGGCCCACAGCGCCTGCGGGTCGCGCAGCTGCAGTGCCTGCAGATAGACGCGAAATGCGGCCTCTTCACGCTCGCCCGGTTCAGGCGGTGCAAGGGGCTCGGCAGTGCCACCCCCATCGGCTTGCCGCAACCGCAGCAGCGCCCGCCGCAGTTGCTGGCGGCTGCCGGCCTCGGTCTTGCCGCCGGCCTGGGCCAATTCAGCATGGCTGGCTTCGAACACCTCGTACAGCAGCACTGCGGCCCCATCGGCTGGCGCCAAACGGGCCGCGAGCATGCGAAGGGCGTGCGTGGCCTGCTGCGCCAGCAACGCCTCGGACTCGGCCGAGGGCGACGACGCCCGCTCCGTGCCGCCATCGCGGCCGGCCACTTCGGCCAGCCACTGCTGCATCCACTGCCGGCGCCGCAGCCGGTCGATGGCCAGGTTGCGCACCACCGTGTGCAGCCAGGCCTGCGCGGCACCAAGCCCGCGCATGGTGGCGGCATCGGCCTCCAGCACGCGCACATAGGCATCCTGCACGGCATCCTCGGCCTCTGCCGGGCCCAGCAGGCGCGCGGCGGCACGCACCAGGCTGCGGCGGTAGGATGGGTCTGTCAGGGGCAGGTGGTGGCGGTCATCAAGCATCCACAAATCTTGCCATAGCACCGCGCACTCTGCTGGCGCGGCCACACGGGCCATGTCACGAAACCGCAGGCTCGTTCGTCAAGGCAGTTCATCTCAACCGAAAGACCCATTCCATGTACTACGCCGCAGACGACACCCCTCCCCCACCCTCCAGCGCCACCGAGCCGCGCACCTCCTACCTGGAGGAAAAGGCCTTCAAGGCGCGCACCCTGCTGATCTTCGGCACCGTGACCGACGTGACCGCGGCCGACGTCACGCGCCGCCTCATCGCCCTGGATGCCGAGGGCCCCGAGCCCATCGACATCATCGTCAGCTCGCCCGGCGGCCACCTCGAATCGGGCGACGCCATCCACGACATCGTGCGCTTCATCGCCGCGCCGGTGAACATGATCGGCACCGGCTGGGTGGGCAGCGCTGCCACCCACCTGTACCTCGCGGCCCCGCGCGAGCGGCGCTACTGCCTGCCCAACACGCGCTTTCTGATCCACCAGCCCAGCGGCGGCGCCGGCGGCCAGGCCACCGACATCGCCGTGCAGGCGCGCGAAATCGTCAAGGCCCGCGAGCGCATCGCCCGCACCATCGCCCGCGAGACCGGCAAGCCCATCGAAGTGGTGCTGGCCGACATCGAGCGCGACCACTGGCTCTCGGCCGAGGAGGCGGTGGAGTACGGGCTGGTGTCGCGGGTCATCGAGCGCAAGACCGAGCTGCGCAGGGCCTGAAGCCAGCGCTGGCCTCAATGGGCGCACGCGGCGAGCGACCGGGGAGCGCCCTGCGGCCCGACTGCACGCAGTGACGCAAGCCCCTGCGGCGTATTCGGCCCCAACTGCCTTGCTGCGCCTGAAGCCTGCTTACATCGCCCAATCTGCACAACCTGTATGCTCCGCAGATTCATCCACCCACCCATCCGGCCCCCGCATGTCAACAGCGCTTATCGTGATCTTTGTGATCGTTGCCGCCCTGGCAGCCTGCGGCGCGCTCAGCTGGAAGCTGTACGAAATCAACGAAGGCACGGCCTTCAACAGAGTCCGCTACGAGCAGCATGTGGGGCAGTTGCGGGTGGCGCTTCAGGCGTCGGAGGCCAAGCTTGCGCTGATCCGCGAAGCGTTCGAATCCCCCACGGGCGTCGCCGCCCGGGTCGGCGCCCAGCAAGAGCTGGCGACGGCCATCCGCACCTACGCGCCCCACCTGCCCACCAGGTACCGGCACACCCTGAGCTCCCTGCAGGCGAACGAGAAGTTCTTTCTCAGCCTGCACAAGGCGGTGCCCGATTTATTTTCTGACGCGATCAAGACGCGGCTCGACAAGCACAAGCCCATCCGCGACGACTTTTTCGAGATCGACAAAACTGATCTGATCGCAGAGGCCGGGGTGCTGCTGCTGCGGGCCAGGGATGTCCTCAGCGCCGCAGACGCGCCCCCCAGCCTGGACCTGGGGGCCAAGCACATCGTCGCCGCGATATCGCAAGGCCTGCAGATCGGCACCAAGCGCAGCCCCAAGCTGGCAGAAATCGTGGACGCCTGGAACGTGCAGATGGAGCCCGACGCGGCGTAGCGACCATCGGCGTCGCAGATGCGGTGATCGATGCCAAGGCTGCAGTGCGGTTGCGCGCCTTTTTTGCATACGGCAGGAGCCAGATAGCTGCGGCCCGCTTCTATTGGGCATGTAGAAAGCAAAAGTCCAACGTGTGCAAGCCGATGACGGAGCCCACCGATGCCGCCGGGTCCACATGAAACTCCGGCTTGCTGCCCCACCCTGCAAACACCTCCACCACACATGCCCCCTGCACCAGGCCAGACAGCCGGTTGTGCGTGGATGAAAACTGCAGGAATTTCGACACCCGGATGCCCTCCACCAGATCCGCGAGGGTGCAATGCTCGTCCACCGAGTAAACGACTTGCAGTGGCCCCGCCTGGTCGTCGGCAGAGCAGCAGGCCTGCCGGGTGACCTGGATATCCATGGTTGTGGATTTCTCGGCGCCGGGGCCCCTATGCATGGGGAACTTCATTGCAGAAAAGCGCAATCTTGTTCCCCACCGGGTCCCGGACATACGCGACAAAGAAATTCTTGCTGTAGGCAGCACGAAACCCGGGCGGGCCCTCATCGGTGCCACCGGCGGCAACCGCCGCCGCGTGCACCTGCCGAACCAAGTCGTGCGAGCCGGTGCGAAACGCCGCCATCGAACCATTGCCCACGGTCGCCGGCTTTCCGTCGAAAGGCGGCTTCACGTAGACGACGCAGGGGCTGCCGGATTGGCTAGCATGCTCGGGTAGCGAGAACGCCAGGCCCTCGCTATCGACCTGCTTGCGGTAACCCAGCGGCCCCAGCAACGCAGAGTAGAAGCGGTCGGATGCATGCATATCGTTCGCACCCAGGGTGATATAGCTCAGCATGGCGGCGGGGCCCCCCAAAGATCGGACACCCAGCATAAACGAAGGCTAGAGCCACCTGGGGCACCACCCCACCAACGCGCGCAGCAGCCCAGAGCACGGCAACGGCTGTTGCCACCTCCCCCATTTGGGTGCCTGCCAAGACCGCCCCCCGCTTCTACAATCGTTAACAAAGAAGAGAGGAAGTAGGGAGAGGGCCCGCAAGGGCCCAGTGGCTTGCCGGTTTGTCCCCGGGTTTGCCTGGCGTGTTTCACCCACCAGTGGGATGCGGCAAGGCAGGCCCGGGGCGCATTTCCACCCCGGTCAAGGCCGCTGAGAAGCGCTGCCGGCAATGAACATGGGGTTGCTTGGCAAGGGCGCTCTTGACGGGCATGCCATGCGTCACACTGGCGCCATTCGCCAAGGCGTTGCCGCTCCTTGCGTCACTCATGACTGCGGGGTCGACCAGCCACCCCCCAGCGCCTTGTACAAGGTGACGCCATTGCTCAACCGTGCCAGGCGCGTGCCGATCAGAGCCTGGCGCGCGCTGTACCAGGTGCGCTGCGCGTCCAGCACGTCCAGGTAGCCGTCCACCCCCCGGTCAAAGCGGGCCTGCGACATCTGCAGCACCTCGCCACCGGCTTGCACCAACGCAGTTTGCGCCTGCAGTTGATCGCCGACGGCGCTGCGTTGCGCCAGCGCGTCCGCCACCTCGCGAAACGCGGTCTGGATGGCCTTCTCGTACTGCGCCACCGCGATGTCGCGCGCAGCCACGGCGCTGTCCAGATTGGCCTGGTTGGCCCCGCCGTCAAAAATGGGCAGGCTGATCTGCGGGATGAAGCTCCAGCTGCCCGAGCCCGCCTTGAACAGGCCCGACAGGTCTGCACTGCCGCTGCCGGCCGTGGCCGTCAGGCTGATGCGTGGATAGAACGCCGCCCGCGCAGCGCCGATGTTGGCGGTGGCGGCCTTGAGCTGGTACTCCGATTGAAGCAGGTCGGGCCGGCGCAGCAACAGGTCCGACGGCACGCCCGCTGGCAACTCGGGCAAGGCATTCAGTGTGTCGCCCAGAGCGTCGGGCTCCAGCGCCTGGGGCACCTGCGCGCCCAGCAGCAGCGCCAGGGCGTTGCGGTCTTGCGCCACCTGGCCGGTATAGCGGGCCAGGTCCACGCGGGCGCTCTCCACACTGGTCTGCAGCTGGCGCAGCGTCAGGGCAGACGCCGCGCCCAGTTCAAAGCGCGTCTGCGTCAGCCGGTACGACTCGCCCTGGCTGCGCAAGGTCTCGCGGGCCAGGGCCAGCCGCTCCAGGTCGGCTGCCCAGGTCAGGTAGGCGGTGGTCACCTCGCCCACCAGGCTGATCTGGGTGGCGTGGCGCGCCTGCTCAGTGGCCAGAAACTGCTGCAGCGCCTGATCACTCAGGTTGCGCACGCGGCCAAACAGGTCCAGCTCATAGGCGCTCACCCCCAGATTGGCGCTGTACTGGTGGCTGGTGACCGCCGCGCCGGTGCCCGACAGGCCGGGCGGCGTGCGCGCCGCAGTGCCGCTGCCCGCAGCGTTGATGCTGGGCAGCATCTGCGCGTCCTGCACACGGTACTGCGCGCGGGCCTGCTCGATGTTGAGGATGGCCACGCGCAGATCGCGGTTGTTGGCCAGTGCCAGCTCGATCAGGCGGCGCAGTTTGGCATCTGCAAAAAAATCGCCCCAGGCCAGGCTGGCCATGGCCGGTACATCAGCCGGGCCATCGGCCGACGCGGCGGGGTACACCGCCGGCACCACGGCAGCGGGCCGCTCGTAATGCGGTGCCAGGTTGGCGCAACCGCTCAGCAGCAGCGCTGCAGCCACAAGGGTCAGGGTCAGGGAACGAGGCATGTCAGTGGCCCTCCGAAAGAACAGGTGCACCAGCGTGCGGAGCATCCGAGGGGGCCTGGTTTTTGCGCCCGACAAGCCGTTGCACGACCACGAAGAAAAGCGGCACGAAGAAGATGGCCAGCACCGTGCCAGACACCATGCCCCCCACCACGGCAGTACCCAGCGCGTTCTGCGCACCGGCGCCCGCGCCCTTGCTCAGCATGAGGGGCAGCACCCCCAGGATGAACGCCAGCGAGGTCATCAGGATGGGTCGCAACCGCATGCGCGCGGCGGTGATGGCCGACTCGACCAGCGGCATGCCCTTGGCATACAACTCCTTGGCGAACTCGACGATCAGGATCGCGTTCTTGGACGCCAGTCCCACCGTGGTCAGCAGGCCGACCTGAAAGTACACGTCGTTCATCTTCCAGGTCAGCACTGCGGCGACCAGGGTGCCCAGCACCCCGAGCGGCACCACCAGCAGCACCGAAAACGGAATCGACCAGCTCTCGTACAGTGCCGCAAGGCACAGGAACACGACCAGGATGGACACCGCATACAGCAGCGAAGCCTTGCCACCGGCCTCCCGCTCCTGGCGCGACACGCCGGTCCACTCAAAGCCGATGCCAGCGGGCAAATCGGCCGCATGGCGCTCCACCAGGTCCAGAGCCTGACCGCTGGACATGGCGCCGGGCATCGCCATGCCCATGATTTCCACCGATGGCACGCCGTTGTAACGCTCCAGCCGGGGCGAGCCACTGATCCAGCCCGAGGTCGAGAACGCGCTGAACGGAACCATCGTGCCGCTGCTGTTGCGCACGTACCATTTGTCGATGTCCGAAGGCGACATGCGATGGGCTGCATCGGCCTGCAGAAAGACCTTTTTCACACGGCCCTTGTCGATGAAGTCATTGACGTAGCTGCTGCCCCAGGCGGCGGAGAAGGTGTTGTTGATGTCGCCCATCGACAGCCCCAGCGCGCCCGCCTTGTGCTCATCGATCTCCAGGCGGAACTCGGGTGCGTCCTCCATGCCGTTGGGCCGCACGGCCACCAGGCCGGGCTCTTTCATCAAGGCCCCCAAGAGCTGGTTGCGCGCCTGCATGAGTGCCGCGTGGCCCAGGTTGCCCCGGTCCTGCAGCATCAGATCGAAACCGCTGGCATTGCCCAGCTCGGACACAGCAGGGGGCGCAAATGCAAAGACCGAGGCATTGCGGATCTGCGACAGTGCGCCCATGGCCTTGTTGGCCACGGCCTGTGCCTTCAGGCCAGGCGCCGTGCGCTCATCCCAGGCCTTGAGCTTGATGAACGCGAAGCCCGTGTTCTGCCCGCTGCCCGCAAAGCTGAAGCCAGCCACCGTGAAGATGGCGTCGACGGCGTCCTTTTGCTCTTCCAGAAAATGGTGCTGCACCTGTTCGAGCACCTTCTGCGTGTTCTTCTGCGTGGCGCCGGGTGGCAATTGCACGATGGCGAACAAGGTACCCTGGTCTTCGTCGGGCAAGAATCCGGCCGGGATCTTGGTGAACACAAAGCCCACGGCCACCACCACGATGGCGTAGCCCACCATCCAGCGCCCGCCGCGTTTGAGCATGCGCTGCACCACGCCCTGATAGCCCCGGTTGCTGCGGTCGAACGCGCGGTTGAAGGCGCCAAAGAACCCCTTGTCCGTCAGCGCATGGCCCTTGGGCACCGGCTTGAGCAGCGTGGCGCACAAGGCCGGCGTGAGCACCATGGCCACCAGCACCGACAGCGTCATTGCCGAGACGATGGTGACGGTGAACTGGCGGTAGATGACGCCCGTGGAACCACCGAAAAACGCCATCGGCACGAACACGGCGGCCAGCACCAGCGCCACGCCCACCAGGGCGCCCGTGATCTGCCCCATGGATTTGCGGGTCGCCTCCAGCGGCGAGAGCCCCTCTTCGCCCATCACCCGCTCGACGTTCTCGACCACCACGATGGCATCGTCCACCAGCAAGCCGATGGCCAGCACCATCGCCAGCATGGTCAGGGTGTTGAGCGAATATTCAAACGCAGCCAGCACGCCAAAGGTGCCCAGCAGCACCACCGGCACGGCGATGGTGGGGATGAGCGTGGCGCGCCAATTCTGCAGGAACAGGTACATCACCACGAAGACCAGCACCACGGCCTCCACCAGCGTCTTGATCACTTCCTGGATGGAGATGCGCACAAACGGGGTGGTGTCATACGGCTTGATGACCTTGACACCGGGGGGGAAGAACCTGGACAGCTCTTCCAGCTTGGCATCCACCGCCTTGACGGTGTTCAGTGCGTTGGCGCCCGTGGCCAGCTTGATGGCCAGGCCGGCGGCGGGCTTGCCGTTGAAGTGGGCCACCGTGGCGTAGTTCTCACTGCCCAGCTCGATCCGTGCCACGTCGATCAGCCGCACGGCTGCGCCGTTGGCCTGCGTGCGCAGCAAGATGGCGGCGAACTCATCGGCCGTCTTCAGGCGCGTTTGCGCGGTGATGGTGGCATTGAGTTCCTGATTGGCGGCCGATGGCAGGCCTCCCAGTTGGCCGGCAGATACCTGCGCGTTCTGGGCCTGTATGGCGGCCTTCACATCCAGCGGTGTCAGGTTGAAGCTGTTGAGCTTGCTGGGGTCCAGCCAGATGCGCATGGCGTACTGCGAGCCAAACAGCGTGGTGTCACCCACGCCCTCCACGCGGCTGATGGGGTCCTGCACGTTGGCGGCCACATAGTCCGACAGGTCGGAGCCATTGAGCTTGCCATCCTCCGAGACGAAGGCCAGCACGTTCAGGAAATTGTTCGCCGACTTGGTGACCTGCACGCCCTGCTGCTGCACCTCTTGCGGCAGCAGCGGCGTGGCCAGGGCCAGCTTGTTCTGCACCTGCACCTGGGCGGTGTCCGGATTGGTGCCATTCTCGAAGGTCAGCGTGATGGTCACGTTGCCCGACGACTCGCTGTTCGACGCGATGTAGGACAGCCGGTCCAGCCCCTTCATCTTCTGCTCGATGACCTGGGTGACGGTGTCTTCCAGCGTCTTGGACGATGCACCAGGGTAGGACGCCGATATGGCGATGGCAGGGGGCGCGATGGTGGGGTACTGGGCGATGGGCAGCGTGAGCACTGCCATCACGCCCGCCAGCATCGTGATGATGGCGAGCACCCATGCAAAGATGGGGCGGTCTATGAAAAAACGGGCCATGGTGGTCTCTGTTGGCGGTGCTCAATGGGCCGCGGCGGTGGCGGCGGTAGCGCCGGGGGCGGCAGCAGCGGTGCTGGTGGCCGCCACCTTCTGGGTGGCAGCCGGCTTGTGCGATGGGGCAGGCGCGTAGGGCTGCGGCTGCACCGGCTGGCCGGCGCGCACCTTTTGCTGGCCCTCGACCACGACCACGTCGCCTGCCTTGAGCCCGTCGCGCACCAGCCACTGCTCGCCCACCGCACGGTCGGTGACCAAGGCACGCTGCTCCAGCTTGCCATCGCTGCCCAGCACGAAGGCATAGGGCTGGCCCGTGGCATCGCGGCCCACGGCCGGTTGCGGCACCAGCAAGGCCTGCTCCAGCACGCCCTCTTCCAGCACGGCGCGCGCATACATGCCGGGCAGCAGCTCTGCACGCGGGTTGGGGAACTCGGCGCGCAAGGTCACCGCCCCGGTGGCCTGGTCCACCGTCACGTCGGAAAACTGCAGCGTTCCGGCCTGCGCGTAGACACTGCCGTCCTCCAGCACCAGCCGTACGTTGGCCGTGCCGCTCTTGAGCGTGCCCTCATCCATGGACCGCCTGAGCGCCAGCAACGCGGTCGTGGACTGGGTCACATCGACATAGATCGGGTTCAGCTGCTGCACCGTGGCCAGGGCGTTGGCCTGGTTCGCCGTCACCAGCGCACCCGGCGTCACCGCCGAGCGCCCGATGCGCCCACTGATGGGCGACGTGATGCGGGTGTATTCCAGGTTGATGCGCTGCGTTTGCAACGCCGACTTGGCGGAGCTGACCTCCGCCTCGGCCTGCAGCAGCGCAGCAGCAGCATCGTCCGCATCCTGCTGGCTCACCGCCTTGATGGCGGCCAGCTCCTTGAACCGCCCTGCCTTGAGCCGCACCGTGACCAGATTGGCTTCGGACTTGGACAGCGTGGCCTGGGCGCTGTCCACATTGGCGCGGTACACCGCAGGATCGATCTGGTACAGCACATCGCCCGCCTTCACGTCGCTGCCCTCCTTGAAGCGGCGCTGCAGCACCAGCCCCGTGATCTGGGGCCGCACCTCGGCAATCAGGGCGGGGGCGACACGGCCCGGCAACTCGGTCGTCAGCGGCAGGCGCTGGGGCTGCACGGTGACCACGCTGACCTGGGGGACGCCCTGGCCCCCCGCGGCAGGGGGCTGGGGTGCTTCGCCACAGGCCGCCAGCGCCAGGGCTGAAACGGCAGCCATCCAGGCCACGGGTCGTTGAATAGCGGTATGCATGCGCATGGAAAGAGCTCCTGGGCCCAGGCATCTCGCAATGCCAGGCAGACACAAAAAGGTCAAAAATGAAGGTTTTAACTGTACCGAACGGTACGGTATTGTTAATTATCGAATTGACACAGCCCGCCTGTCAAGCAAAAATGGACCCATCGGTACACTTAAGGAGACAACATGAAGGTCCGGACGGAAGCGCGCCGCGAGGCGATCCTGGAGGTCGCCTCGGAGGTTTTTCTGGAACTTGGCTTCGAACGCGCCTCCATCGCCGAGATCGTTCGCCGCATCGGGGGCTCCAAATCCACCATCTACGGCTACTACCCGTCCAAGGAGGCCCTTTTTCAGGCGGTTACCCTGGCAGCGGGCGAGAGGCACATCCGCACCGCCTTCGATGAACTGGCGGCCCACGACATTCGCAGCGGCATCCATGGGGTGCTGGGCAGCTTCTGCAACAAGCTGGTGCAGTTTCTGTGCAGCCCGCAAATGCTGGCCACCCACCGCATGGTGCTGGCCGAAGCGGGGCACTCGAACATGGGCGAGCTGTTCTACGAGGCAGGCCCCAAACGGGGCGCCTGCGAACTGGCGGAGTTCTTTCGCGCTGCCATGGACAATGGCCACCTGCGCACGGAGGACCCGCAGGTGGCGGCGCTGCAGCTTTTCTCGCTGCTCAACGCAGAAACCCAGCTGCGCTGGTACTACCGCAACCCACCGCCCCTGACGGAGCAGGAGATGCAAGGTGTAGCCGAGCGTGCGCTGGCCACTTTTGCCAGGGCGTATGCGCCGCCATCAGCAACAAAGCACTGCAACGATGATGCTCAGAGATAGCAAAATCCTGCGGCGACAGGGTCACACCGCACACCCGGCCCCTCAGCACGGTGACGCTGCAAACAGACGAAAATATCTTCCGTTTATTGACAAGGACTCCCGATGACAGGTGTGGTGCTGGGTAAACCCAACTTCGAGGCGATGACCACCGCCGAATTCAAGAGCTTGCTGAACGCGCTGATCAGCGCAGGCTACGTGTCCCTCGACACCCTGCGCCCCGAGATCGACGCCTTCTTCCAAAGCGACCTGGCCAACACCCAGCGCACGCCGGAAGAAAATGCCCAGGTGGACCCCGACATCGTCGGCGACCACTTCTACGACCTGTTCCAGACCATCACCTTCGGCTCGGCAGAAGAGGTCGTTGCCCACTACCAGACCTACCAGAACCGCTCCTTGCCCTTCACGGACAAGCTCTACGACTGGTCCACCATCGAGGGCGACTACGGCTACAGCCTCGCCCTGCCCGCCGGCCACCCGGTGCGTACGCTGATGGATCTGGTCATCGACGCGGCCCGCGAAGGCAATGCGCTGCTCAAATGGGACAACGCGCCCGTGCCCGAAGTGTCGTTCATGTGCCTGTGCCAGTTCGGCATCTTCATCAACCTGCGGCCCTGCCCGCCGCGCATGGCGGAACTCATTGCCAGGCAGCCCCGCTATGCGCAGGTGCGCGACCTGCTGGCGGGCGTATTCGGCGTGGCGCCGCAGATCTATGCGCAGGATGAGCAGTGAGCAGCCGGCAGTGAGCCGTGCGTTGGGGTAATGGGGCCGCGCGAAGCCGATGGGCATGTTGCCGATCCCTGGCCCTACCGCACATCCTTGACCTTGTTGGAGCACACCCGCTGGTAGACGCGGCCAAAAATCCCCTGCAGCATGGCCTCCCCCGGCGTTGCCCCCGGGCCGGCCTGGGGGTCGAACATCGAGTCCAGTGTGTCCTCGACCAGGAAGCGCCTGAACCCCGTGTACCTGCCCGTTCGGTCCTTGCCGTTGATCTCGCCGCACAGCGTGATTTTGGAATCACCATGCTCCGACAGGAACAAACCGCGAAACCGCACGCTCTTGGGATCAGGCAGGGCGTCGGCAGCGGCCTGCTTGGCCTCGCTCACGACGAGGTAGTCGTTGTATGTCCGCGCGGCAGCCGTGGCCGACGCCATGGCCGCCGCGACGAGGATGGTGCACTGTAGTGGGGTCGTTGGCATGGGGTGAATTTTGCATTCGATGCGGGACCTGCCCCGTGAAGTACCAGAGGCGCCCGGTCACGGCACCCGCGCCCCATCCCGAATCTGCGCCACCACCCCGTTCTGCAGCCGCACCACCGACATGAAGCTGCCGGGGCCGCGGTGGTAGGTCCACTCGTCGACGTATTCACAGTGCTCGGTCACGTACTGCCGGGGCGCCTCGCGCGGGTGCAGGGGCACGGTCCACACGACGCGCGGGACGCGGATGCACACCGTGTCGGTGGCAAACGGCTGGCCGCACTTCATGACCAGGCTGGCGCGCGAGTCGCCCACGCCCACCAGGCGGCCGCCACAGCCCAGGCCCTGGGCATCAGCATCCTTGACAGGTGCACAGGCGCAGGTAATTGCGACCATTGACAAGATGACTTGAAGGAGCTTGAGCGAAGGAAGCCGGAGGTTCATAGATGATGCGCCCTTGGTATCTGCCTAAAACGCATGAACACGGCAATTCGCTTACACACCGCCTTTGCCTGTGGCTCACCTTGACAATCAATTGTCAGATTTTTTTCCATTTCGGTGTACATTTCAAAAAACTATTGGGAGGTCTTCATGATTTCGCGACTTCGCAAGATTCTTGGTCTTGCAGCAAAAATCTTGGTCATAAGCTTTAGCTTGATTAACTCAACCTATGCGAACGAAGCCATTGACCGCGAAAAAATAAGGTCCTTCTTTGCTGAAAATTTTGAAAATGGCGATTTTTCAACACTGGAAAAATGGTACATCCAAGCCTTGAGAGAAAAGACTCGAATGGAATCAGGCAACTTTCAAGCATCCATTCTTGTTCGCTCGATACAATTTAAAAACAATAAAAAATGCGACTCCCCCGAGTGCCCGAAGATCGATGAAAAATTCTGGTTAACTCAGGAGAAGAAGGCAAAGGAGTGGCTTGCCCAGTATCCAAAATCCACCTTGGCAACAATTGCATTGGCTCGAATTTACGGCACCCAGGCCTGGATTTACAGGGGTACAGGTTATGCCAACACGGTAGCAAAAGAAGACTGGAAGATTTTTCATAACTTGATGCATCGAGCGGTGGAAGTCTTGAATGAACAGCAAGTCGAAGGGCGAAAGGATCCGAATTGGTGGGCCATTTTGCTTGACCAAAAATTCTATGGATCGGTGGACCCCACAAGCTATCAGCAGCTTACACAAAATGCCATCAACGCATTTCCAGAAAATCCTGATATTTACATCGTCATTGCATCCACACTTCGGCCTCAATGGGGTGGCAGCCATTCCGCAATTGCGACATTGGCGTCAGAAGCCGTCGAGAGGACCAAAGCCAGCGAGGGTGAGACATTTTATGCACGCATATATTGGAGCCTTGTAGACTCCCTGGGGCATCCTGCATTTCTAAAGCCCGGCGTCGATTGGTCGCGAATTCGGACAGGCTTTGACGATATACTCCAGCGCTATCCTGGAGACTGGAATTTGAATGCCTATGCCCGGATGGCATGCCTTGAAGCGAAAGACAAAAAAACAACCGCAAAGCTGATGCTTCGCATCGGAGAAAATCCTCTCGGCACATTCTGGAAAGACCGCATCACATTCAAACGCTGCCAGCAATGGGCGCTTGAGGAAATCCAATGATAAAATCAAAATGCGTAATCGCAGCAATATTACTCAGTACAACACTGACAGGCGCAGCCCAGCCTGCAGCGGGGTTCTTTCAACTTGAAGGCCAGGCGCCTAAGCTCTTCGCCAACAGGGACTACGAGAAACTCAATGCGCTCTACCAGGAAATTTCCGCCATCCAGGAACGGGATAAAAATGGAGAGGCTAGGCTGGAAAAATTCTTCCAAACCTTTGCAGACAACAGTTTCAACCATGGCATGCCGCCATCCACTGATTTGGTTGCAGTTGGAATCGACTGGGTCAGCACCTACCCCGACAGCGTTGCTGCGGCCGTTTACCTAGGAAGGGTCACCGGCAACGCCGTGAGACGGATAATTCACCTTGACCGCACAAAACCCGGGGTCACCGAAAACTGGGCGATTCAAGAAGGCATGATCAACAAAGCGCTGGTGCAACTGGAAAGGGTGCGTACCCAAGGCGCTACGGATGCGATGTGGCATGCGACCTACCTCACCCTGATATCCTTGAATGGAGCAACTTCTCAAAGAAAGTTACGGGCATACTCAGATGCCTTGGCAAAAATACCCAATCCAGCTTCTGATTTTTTTCAGAGCGCCACTAATGCACTTGATTTGAGAGAAACCAAAGCATTCCCTGAACTGCGTGAGATGGCAGCACTGGCCGCTGCAAAAACCTCCGTGCGCGAAGGAATGTCAATGTATGCAGTCGTTTACATCACGGCCATTCAAAGCACATACGACTTGAAAGTGGCACCGTTCGGAAGAAATGGAGCCAATTGGCCGATTATGGACACGGCCTTGTCAGATCTTTATCAACGCTACCCAAGCCAAGACACGCAGAATCTGCACCCCATTCTGGCGTGCCTGGCCAAAGACAAAGCTCGCACTGCGCAATTGTTGCTAAAACTGCCAGCCGACAAAGTGCAGGATATATGGGCATCCTGGCCAGGAGCGAGACAGCTCTACGAACGCTGCAAAGGCTGGGCGTTAGGCCCATTCAAGCCCACACCAACGCCCCAACCGGGCCAGGAGGACGACAAACTCGCTATGCGCTGAATTTGGCCGCCCAGCGATCGGGGCAGATCTGGCTATTCACTCCGCCTCGATCTTCGAAGTCTTCACCACCGTCGCCCAGTTCGCCAGCTCCACCTTGGCCTTGTCACCCAGTTGCTGCGGCGTCTGGTAGTCGGCCGTGGCGCCCTGCTCCTGGGCCTTTTGCTTGAAGGCGGGGCTCTGCACCACGGTGCGGATGTCGGCGGCGAGCTTGTCGATCACGGGCTTGGGCACGGCGGCCGGGGCGAACACGGCGAACCAGGAGGTGGCGTCCACCTTGGGGTAGCCGGCCTCGGCGGTGGTGGGCGCATCGGGCAGGCTGGGCAGGCGCTCCTTGCCGGTCACGGCCAGCACGCGCAGCTTGCCGGCGGCGATGTGGGGCATGAAGGGCGGCGCGGTGCCAAAGGTCAGGTCCACCTGGCCACCCAGCAGGTCCTGCAGCGCGGGGCCGGTGCCTTTGTAGGGCACGTGCACCATCTTCACGCCGCCCTGCTGCTCCAGCATGGCGCCGGTCACGTGCTGCAGCGAGCCGTTGCCCGACGAGGCGTAGTTGAGCTTGCCGGGGTTGGCCTTGGCATAGGCAATGAGCTCGGCCAGGGTCTTCACCGGCAGGTCGTTGCGCACCACGATGATCTGCGGGGCCGAGATCACGTTGGCCACGGGCTGGAAGTCGCTCTGCTCCCACTGCTTTTGCTTGGTGAGGTGGGGCGAGATGACGTGGTAGCCCGAGTACTGCATGAGCAGGGTGTAGCCGTCGGGCTCGGCGCGCTTGACGGCGCTGGCCGCAATGGAGCCGTTGCCGCCGCCCTTGTTGTCGGCAATGACCGACTGGCCCAGCACCGGGCCCAGCGCCTGCGCCAGCATGCGCGCCGACAGGTCGGTGGTGCCGCCTGCCGCCGTGGGCACGACCAGGGTGACGGGCTTGGCGGGGTAGGTGCTGCCGCCCTGGGCCCAGGCGCTGCCGCCAAGGCTTGCGGCCAGCGCGGCCACGGCCAGAAGGGTGAATTGTTTGCGGGTGGTTGTCATGGGGGATGTGTCTCCGTTATCTCAGTTGTTTCAATTGCCAATGAATCTCGAATGGAGTGCTGCTCGGGCGTCAGTCGACCTTTGCGCCCGTGTCCTGCACCACCTTGTGCCAACGCGCCAGGTCGTCCTTGACCAGCGTGCCGAGCTGGGCCGATGTGCCCTTGAACGGCTCGCAGCCCACGTTGGCCAGTTTGTCGATCACGTCCTTGTGGTCCAGGGCCTTGGCCACCTCGGCCTGCAGCAGGGCCACCACCGCGGGCGGCGTGCCAGCGGGCGCGAACATGCCGTACCAGGGCGTCTGGCCAAAGCCCTTGAGCGTCTCGCCCATGGTGGGCGCATCGGGCAGCGCGGCCACGCGCTTTTCGTTGACGACGCCCAGCACCTTGAGCTTGCCGGCCTTGATGAAGGCAATCGACGACGGCAGGCTCTGCACCGACAGCGGCACCTGCCCGCCCACCACGTCGGTGGCTGCGGCGGCAGAGCCCTTGTAGGGAATGTGCTGCAGCTCGATGCCAGCGGCCTTTTGCAGCATCTCGCCGATCAGGTGGTTGAGGGTGCCGTTGCCGGCCGAGGCGATCGAATACTTGCCCGGGCTGGCCTTGGCCACGGCGATCAGCTCGGCCATGTTCTTGGCCGGAAAGGACGGGTGCGCCACCAGCACATAGCCCGCCGTGGCCAGCGGCGCCACGGGCTCGAAGTCCTTGACCGGGTCGAACCCGGTGCTCTTGTACAGCCAGGGGTTGATGACCTGGGCGCTGTCGGCCGTCACCAGCAGGGTGTAGCCGTCGGCCTTGGTTTTGGCGGTGTAGGCCGTGCCCACATTGCCGCCCGCGCCGGGGCGGTTGTCCACCACCACCGGCTGGCCCAGCTGCTCGCTGAGCTTTTGCGCCAGCACGCGCGCAATCGCATCGTTGGCGCCGCCCGCCGCCTGGGGCACGACCACGGTGATGGGCTTGCCGGGGAACTTGGCGGCATCCTGCGCGGCGGCCGTGAACGCCATGGTGCACAGCACTGCGGCAAACACCAGCCTGCGCGGCAGGCTGAAATGGGCTCTCGAATCGCTCATGGTCTTGTCTCCTGTCTATTGTTTTCTTTGAATGAATGAACCAGAACAGCGCTGAAAAAAGCGGTGCGCTATGCGGCGCGCCCTCCCCCCAGCAGCTCTTTCTCCCGCTCCAGGGCCCGCTCCCTGATCGCCTCGAAGTCCCCCGGCACCGGGTGCAGCGCCAGGCGCGGCCCGGCCTTGGCGATCTGGCTGGGGATGTCGTGGCCGATCAGCGCGGGCAGGCGCTGCGCGGCGGCCAGCAGGTGCGGCAAATCCACGCCGGTGGCGTAGCCCATGCAGTCGAGCGCATGCACGATCTCTTCGCTGCACACATTGCCGCTGGCGCCGGGCGCATAGGGGCAGCCGCCCAGGCCGCCCAGTGAGGCGTCGAACCGGTCGGCCCCGGCGCTGATGCCCGCCAGCACATTGGCCAGGCCCATGCCGCGCGTGTTGTGAAAGTGCAAAGTGAACTCCACACCCGGCCAGCGCGCGCGCGCCGCCGCGGTGAGGGCCGCCACCTGCGTGGGGTAGGCCATGCCCGTGGTGTCGCACAGCGTGACGCCGCCCACGCCCAGGTCGACGAAGCGCTGCACCCAGCCGAACACGGCCTCGGGCGCAACCTCGCCCTCCATCGGGCAGCCGAACACGCACGACAGCGACACGTTGACCGCCACGCGCGCGGCCTGCGCCGTGGCCACAACCTGGGCCAGCGCGGCGAACGAATGCTCCTGCGTCATGCGCAGGTTGGCGATGTTGTGCGTGGCACTGGCCGACATGACCAGGTTGAGCTCATCGGCCCGCGACTCGATGGCCCGCTCGGCCCCGCGCACATTGGGCACCAGGGCCGTGTACACGGTGCCGGGGCGGCGCGTGATCTCGCGCATCACCACCTCGGCATCCTTGAGCGCGGGGATGGCGGTGGGCGACGTGAACGAGGTCACCTCGATCTTGGACAGGCCCGCTTCGGACAGCGCATTGGCCAGCGCAATCTTGTCCTCGGTGGGCACAAAGGTGGCCTCCATCTGCAGGCCGTCGCGCAGGCCCACCTCCTGCATGTGGATGCGCCGGCCATTTCCGGTCCACACGCTGGCTTCTTGCATTGCGGCAGTCATTGGATCACCCCCTTGCTGCGCAGCAGCGCGATCTGCTCGGCAGTCAGGCCCGCCTCGGCCAACACCGCATCGGTATCGTCGCCCAGGTGCGGTGCACTGCTGCGTATGCTGCCCGGCGTGGCCGAGAGCTTGGGCACGATGCCCGGCACCTGCACGCTGTAGCCGTCGCGCGTCTCCTGCGTGAGCAGCATGTCGCGGGCGCGGTAGTGCGGGTCTTCGGCGATGTCGCGCGCGGTGTAGACCTTGCCGGCGGGCACGCGGGCGGTGCCCAGGGCATCGAGCACCTGCTGCACGGTGAGCGGTGCGCTCCAGGCGCCGATGGCGGCGTCGATCTCGTCCACGCGCGCGACGCGGCCGGCGTTGTCGGCCAGGTCGGGCGCGGCGCCCAGGTCGGGCCGGCCGATGGCCTGCATCAGCCGCTTGAAGATGCTGTCGCCATTGCCCGCCACCAGCACCCAGCCATCGGTGCAGGGGTAGGCGTTGGACGGCGCGATGCCCGGCAGCGCACTGCCCGCCGCCTCGCGCACCGCGCCAAAGGCGCTGTACTCGGGTATCAGGCTTTCCATCACGTTGAACACGGCCTCGTGCAGCGCCACGTCGATCACCTGGCCCTGGCCGCCGTTGACCTTGCGGTGGTACAGCGCCGTGAGCACGCCAATGGCGCCGTGCAGCGCCGCCAGCGTGTCGCCAATCGACACCCCCACCCGCACCGGCACCCGGCCCGGCTCGCCCGTCAGGTGGCGCAGGCCGCCCATGGCCTCGCCAATGGCGCCAAAGCCCGGCAGGTCGCGGTAGGGCCCGGTCTGCCCGTAGCCCGAGATGCGCAGCATCACCAGCCCGGGGTTGATGCGGTGCAGCTCTTCGGGCGACATGCCCCAGCCCTCCAGCGTGCCGGGGCGAAAGTTCTCGATCAGCACGTCGGCCTCGGCGATCAGCTGGCGGGCGATGTCCTGGCCCTCCTTCTGTCGCAGATCCAAAGCCACCGAGCGCTTGTTGCGCGACTGCACCTGCCACCAGACGGAGGTGCCCTCCTTGATCAGGCGCCAGTTGCGCAGCGGGTCGCCGGACTCCGGGGCCTCGATCTTGATGACCTCGGCGCCAAAGTCGCCCAGCGTCTTGCCGCAGAAGGGGCCGGCGATGAGCTGGCCCATCTCGATCACGCGCACGCCCTGCAGGGCGGCGGCGGTGGGGGTTGGTGTGGCACCCATCGTGTTCTTGTCTCCAATGTCGCGCAGCCTGCGGATCAGGCCTGCCTGTGTTGCCCCGCATGATGCGCAAAGAAGCCCTGCGGGCAAAACGCTCTTACGACAGCCCACCATCGCAAACCGGCATGGCAGAGCACTCCCGTTGGTACCATTGCGGGCATGAAGCTCGACCCCGTCTCCCTGCGCCTGTTCGTTGCCGTGATGGAAGAAAGCACCATCGCCGCCGCCGCCGCGCGCGAGCACCTGGCCGCGTCGGCCGTGAGCCGGCGCCTGGCCGACCTGGAAGACGCCCTGCACGTCACCCTGTTCACCCGCAGCAACAAGGGCACCGAACCCACAGCTGCGGCCTATGCCCTGTTGAACCTGGCGCGCGGCGTGCTCAACGACCTGGACGGCATCGCCACGCAGATGCGCGACTACGGCGCCGGCCTGCGCGGCCACGTGCGCGTGGTGGCCAACATCTCGGCCATCAGCCAGTTTTTGCCGGCGCAGCTGCAAAGCTTCATGGCCCTGCACCCGCAGGTGGATGTGCGGCTGCAGGAGCAGATCAGCACCGCCATCGCCCAGTCGGTGGCCGAGAACGCGGCCGACATCGGCATCCTCAACCACGGCCACTATGGCGACCGCGTGGTGCAACTGCCCTACCGCACCGACGAGCTGGCCCTGGTGGTGCCACGCGACCACGCCCTGGCGCGGCGCAAGTCCGTGCGCCTGGCCGATGCCCTGCCCTACGACTTCGTGGGCGCGCACCCCGGCAGCGCCATCAACAACCAGCTCACCAAGGCCGCTGCCGAAACCGGGCTGCCGCTGCGCCTGCGCATGCAGGTCACCAGCTACGACGCACTGTGCCTCATGGTCGCAGCCGGCCTGGGCGTGGGCGTCATGCCGCGCGGCAGCGCCGCCCTGTACAAGGGCAGCCAGCCCATCCGCGTGGTCACCTTGAACGAGCCCTGGGCGCACCGCCAGCTGGTGCTGTGCGTGCGCTCGGAAGAGTCGCTGTCGAGCGTGGCGCGCCTGTTGGTGGACCACCTGCGCGCCCCCGCCGAAGGGCCTGCCGCATGACGGCCCCGGCCCTGCCCCCGCTGCAGTGGGATGTGTTCTGCCAGGTCATCGACAACTACGGCGACATCGGCGTGTGCTGGCGCCTGGCCAGCCAGTTGGCCGCGCGCGGCCAGCGCGTGCGCCTGTGGGTGGACGATGCCTCGGCCCTGGCCTGGATGGCGCCTGAGGGATGCCCCGGCGTGGAGCTGCGCCCCTGGGGCGGCGGGCTGCCCGCCGCGCACGAGGCAGCGCCCGATGTGGTGGTCGAAGCCTTCGGCTGCGAGATCCCCGAGCCCTTCCTGGCCTGGGCTGTGGGGCGGGCCCCAGACCGGCAACCCGTGTGGATCAACCTCGAATACCTCTCGGCCGAGGGCTATGTGGAGCGCAACCACCGCCTGCCCTCGCTCATCATGTCGGGCCCGGCCCGGGGCTGGACGCGCTGGTTCTTCTACCCCGGCTTCACCCCCGCCACGGGCGGCCTGCTGCGCGAGCCCGGCCTGCTGGACCAGCGCCCGCCCGGCTTTGCCGCCGCCTGGCGCGCGGGCCAGTCCCCGGCACCCAACACGCCCCAGCGCTGGATGTCGCTGTTCTGCTACGAGCCCGCCGCCCTGCCCGCGCTGCTGGCCCAGGCCATGCAGCCCGGTGCCGTACCCACCCGCCTGCTGGTCACGCCTGGCCGTGCCACCCAGGCGGTGCGGTCCGCATTGGCCACCTTGCCGGCAGAGCATGGCCCGCTGCAATTGCAGTTTCTGGCCCCCACCGACCAGCCCGGTTTCGACGACCTGCTCTGGGCCAGCGACTTCAACGCCGTGCGCGGCGAGGACTCGCTGGTGCGCGCCCTGTGGGCCGGCCGCGCCCTGGTCTGGCACATCTACCCGCAGGACGACGGTGCCCACCACGCCAAGCTGGCTGCGTTTCTCGACTGGCTGCAGGCGCCGGCATCGCTGCGCGACTTTCACGCGGCGTGGAACGGCATCCCCGGCCACGGCCCGCTGACCATTCCAGATGATGAAACCCTGGCCGAGTGGAGCGCCTGCGTGCAGGCGGCGCGCGCACGGCTGGCGCAACAAACCGACCTGGTGGGCCAGTTGGTAGGATTTATCGCGGAAAAAAGGTAAAATCCGAGGCTTTGCGCAAATTGAGGCGCGGCACCATGGTGCCCGTACCCCGCGCAATCCCGCCGCGGAACATGCGCCGGCCAGTTGCACAGCCCCCAGGGGCGTGTGGCCAGCGCGTTGAGCGGCCCCCAACCCAAGCAACCAAACTGCTATGAAAATCGCTCAAGAAATCCGCGCCGGCAACGTCATCATGCACGGCAAGGACCCCATGGTCGTCCTCAAGACCGAATACGCCCGTGGCGGCCGCGGTGCAGCCACCGTGCGCATGAAGCTCAAGAGCCTGATCGGCAACTTCGGCACCGAAAACGTGTTCAAGGCCGACGACAAGATCGACAACGTGATCCTGGACAAGAAGGATTGCACGTACTCCTACTTCGCCGATCCCATGTACGTCTGCATGGACACCGACTACAACCAGTACGAAGTCGAAGCCGAAAACATGGGCGACGCACTGAACTACCTCGAAGACGGCATGGCCCTCGAAGTGGTGTTCTATGACGGCAAGGCCATCTCGGTCGAACTGCCCACCAGCGTCGAGCGCGAAATCACCTGGACGGAACCTGCCGTCAAGGGCGACACCTCCGGCAAGGTTCTGAAGCCCGCCAAGATCGCCACCGGCTTCGAAGTGCCCGTGCCCCTGTTCGTCTCGCAAGGCGACAAGATCGAAATCGACACCCGCACCGGCGAATACCGCAAGCGCGTTTAAGGTTCTGCAGGCCCACCTGCAAGACCTCCGAAAAAGGCTTCCTCCGGGAAGCCTTTTTTGTTGGTGCACCCTGCACGGCGCGGGCCTTGCGGCCCGATCCACCGCCGGCCCAGCGATTTCTTGCGAGCGTCACAGGCCTCGCGCACAATCATTGCCATGGACCCCACCGCCGACCTCGCCACCGACCTCACCGCACTCATCCCCCGCTGGCGCATCGATGGGGTCGACATGCTGCCGCCCGGCGATCCTGCGCAGGTCCAGGCGCTGTTTGCCCAACTGGGCCAGCCCGCCACCGCCGAAGTGCTCACCCTGTACACCACCCTGGGCGGCATGGTCACCATGGACGGCGAGTTCTGGCGCCTGTGGTCGCTCGACGAAGTCAGCCGCGCCAACCAGGGCCCGCCCTCCGAATGGGGCGTTCAGTTCGCAGACTTTCTGACCCATAGCCAGGTGTTTCGCCTGCGCACGGCGGCGGATGGCCGCTCGGAAGTCTTCGCCGGCCCCTTGAGCGCAGACAGCCCACCCGTGCGGGTAGCGGCCTCGCTCAACGAGTTCTTTGCGCTGTACCGCGGCGACCCGGACCAGGTGCTGCAGCCGCGCTGAATCGGCGTCAGGCGCGACGGAGCTGTCGCATCGGGGTAACTACCAGCACGGGCATCCAACGACGAGTATTCGTTTGTAAATGACTTGCTTTCTGGTAAAACCGGTTTCACAGTGTGCGACCGCAGCAGGGGTGCCCCACCTGACGATGGGCAGGGCCCCTCTACATGCACGCACCCGTCGCCCGCTGTGACCCGCCCATGTTCCGGGATGCCGCGCACCACGCGGCAGTGCCGTTGCAGGTCTTGTCAGGCCTGTGCGCCACGTGCCCCCGTCAATCCAGAACACATGGCGACCGCCCCGCTCCGGCGGGCAGCAGGTCTGCCACATCCATGAGGAAACGCCCATGACCAGCCCGAACGCCACAGACAACTACCTGCCACCGGGCACACGCGACTCTGTTGAGCTGGTCTTCGTGTTCGATGACCTGCACGACTGGCAGATGCTGGCGGCCGCCGCGCCCGAAGGTGCCGAGGTGGTGATGATCGATGGCTGGAGCGATGGGCTGGCGCAGATGGCCGCGCACCTGCAGGGGCGAAGCGGCATCGGCGCGCTGCATGTGCTGTCCCATGGCAGCCACGGCCGCCTTCACTGGGGAACCACCGTGCTGGATGCGGGCAATGCGCCTGGCCATGCCGACATGCTGCGTTCCATCGGCACCACTCTGGCAGAAGATGGTGACGTACTGCTCTATGGGTGTCACTCAGGGGCAGGCGCTGCGGGCGCTGCACTACTGCGCACCCTGTCAGACTTTTTCGGTGCCAGCGTTGCCGCATCGACCAACCTCACAGGTGCGGCAGCCTTGGGCGGCGACTGGTTGCTGGGGCGCCAGCACGGTGCGATACATACCCCCGCCATGGAGGGGCCGGCATCCTACGGCGGCTTGCTGGCAGCGCCGGTCAGCGAAACCTTCGACGGGGTCGCCGTCAATGGCGGTACCGGCCAAAGCCAGGGCACGACCGGGGTGGCACGCCCGATTAATGGCTGGACATTCACCCTATTGAACAGCGCCGGAACCCAGGATGCCGGGGGCTATGTCGACGTGACGCAACTGAGCACCGACACGTCCATGGCCGACGGGGGCAGCGACCACGCGGCATACATGAACGGCACCTATGTCGCTGCTTCCAGCGGTACCCAGGCTGCGGGGGTGCTCAAGGCGACCACGGGCGAGGAGTTTTCCTTTGTCTCCATCACCGTGGAAAACGGCGGGGGTGCCAACACCTACCGACTCGTCGGCTACCTGAACGGCAGTGCCGTCTCGGGCGCCACGCAGAACTTCACGGCACCGGCATTCGGCAGCAACACCACCGTTTCGGTATCGGGCTCCCAGTGGCAGTACGTGGACGAAGTGCGAATCGTGCAGCAGAACGGCGCTGCCGATATCTCGATCTACATCGACGACATCGTGGTGGCGGCTGCAGTGCCACCCGCCACCATCACCAGCGCCACCTACGATGCCTCCAACGGCGTTCTGTCGGTCACAGCCGCCGGCATGACCAACGGGGACACCATCGACGTTACCAAGCTCAGCCTCACCGGCCAGGGTGGCGCAAGCTACACCCTGACCACCGCCAACACCACGGCCACCAGCGCCACGGCGTTTTCGGTGACGTTGAACTCCGCAGACAAGCTGGCCATCAATGGCGTGCTGAACAACAACGGCACCTCGGCCGCCGGCGGCACCACTTTCAATCTGGCTGGCGCTGCCAACTGGGACACCACGGCGTCCGCCCCCGCCGACACCACCGGCAACGGCGTCACGGTCAGCAACGTCACCGCCCCCACCATCACCTCGGCCAGCTACGACGCGGCCACCGGAATACTGACCGTCACCGGCACCGGTCTGGTCAAGGTCGTTGGCGCGACCAATGACATCACCGTGAACAAGCTGCGCATCGTCGGCGAGGGCGGCACGGGCCGCACCCTGGTGATATCGAGCAATGTCGAAGTGACGGATGCCACCAGCTTTGCGGTGCAGCTGTCCGGCAACGACCGGATCGTTGTCGACAGCCTGCTCAACAAGAATGGCGCCACATCCTCCAGCGGCTCGACCTACAACGTCGTCGCCTTCGATGACTGGAACAGCACGATCACGAACGGCGACATCTCCGACGCCACCAACCCGCTGACTGTCTCGAATGTGCCTGCACCGACGATTACGTCGGCCACATACGACGCGTCCACCGGGACTCTCAGTTTTGTGGGAACCGGCCTGGTGCAGCTGACGGGCGTCAACAACGACATCGTCGCCAACAAGTTCACCCTGACCGGCGAGGGCGGTGCCACCTACACCCTGACCGACACGGCCAATGTCGATATCACCACCACATCGAACACGGCGTTCACGCTGACCCTGAGCGCTACCGACAAATCCGGCATCAACCAGATCATCAACAAGAACGGCAGCAGTTCCACCGGCGGCACCACGTACAACGTGGCCGCAGCAGAGGACTGGGCTGCCGGGGCTGATGCAGCAGTGGTGGTTGCAGACATCACGGGCAATGGCATCACTGCCACCGTCGCGGCCCCCACCGTGACCTCGGCCACCTACGATGCCAGCACCGGCACCCTGGTGGTCACAGGCACCGGCTTCACGCACCGCAGTGGCGCCACCAACGACATCATTGCCAACAAGTTCACCCTCACCGGCCAGGGCGGCGGCACTTACACGCTGACCGATACCTCCAACGTGGAGATCACCTCGGACACGGGGTTCACGCTCACCCTGTCCGCTACCGACAAAGCCGGCCTGCGCACGCTGGCCACCGCCAATGGCACACAATCCGCAGGCGGCACCACCTACAACCTGGCTGCGGCAGACGATTGGGCCAATGGTGCCGATGCTGTACTGAATATCGCCGACACCACGGGCAACGGCATCACGGTATCCAACGTGGTCTCGCCCACCCTCACCTCGGCCACCTACGATGCCGCCACCGGCATCCTGTCCGTCACCGGCACCGGCATGGTGACCGGTGATGCCATCGATGTCTCCAAGCTGTCCCTCACCGGCCAGGCTGGCAGCTACAACCTGACCAGCACCAACGTCACTGCCACCAGCGCCACGGCGTTCCCCGTCACCTTGAATGCAGCAGACAAGCTGGCCCTCAACGGCGTGCTGAACAACAATGGCACAAGCGCGGTCGATACCACCACCTTCAACCTGGCCGGGGCCACGGGCTGGAATTCCACTGTCGGTGCTGCGGCCGACCTCACCGGCAACGCCGTCACCGTCTCCAACGTAGCCGCCCCCACCGTCACCTCGGCCACCTACGACGGCACGACCAACACCCTGGTGGTCACCGGCACCGGCCTGGTCAAGACCATCGGCGCCACCAACGACATCACCGTCAACAAGCTCACCATCACCGGCGAGGGCGGTGCCACCTACACCCTGTCCACCTCCGGCAATGTGGAAGCGACTTCGGCCACCAGCTTCACCGTCACCCTCACGGGCGCAGACATCGCTGGTGTCGCATCGCTGCTCAACAAGAACGGGACTTCTTCGGCCAGCAGCGCCACCACCTACAACATCGCGGCGGCCGACGACTGGAACAGCGTCATCACCGGCGGCAACATCGCCGACCTCACCGGCAACGGCATCACCGTTGCCAACGCCGCCCCAAGCATCCTTTCTTCCACCTACGATGCCGCCACTGGCATCCTCTCGGTCTCGGCCGTGAACATCGTCACCGGCGACACCATCGACGTCTCCAAGCTGTCGGTCGTCGGCCAGGGCGGGGGCTCCTACACCCTGACCAGTGGCAACGTCGCCGCTGCCAGCGCCACGGCGTTCTCGGTCACCCTGAACGCCGCAGACAAGCTGGCCGTGGGCGGCCTGCTGAACAAGGCCGGCACCACGGCCGCCGACGCCACCACCTTCAACCTGGCCGCCGCCGCCAGCTGGGATGCGACCACCACCTCGGGTGCAGACCTGACGGGCAATGCGGTCACCGTCTCCAACGTGGCCGCCCCCACGATCACTTCGGCCACCTACGACGGCACGACCCATGTCTTCACCGTCACCGGCACCAACCTGGTCAAGACCATCGGCGCGACGAATGACGTGACGGTGTCCACCCTCACCATCACCGGCGAGGGCGGTGCCACGCGCACCCTGTCCACCACTGGCAACGTGGAAGTCACTTCGGCCACCAGCTTCACCGTAACCCTGGCCGGTGCCGACATCGCCGCGGTCGATGCCCTGCTCAACAAGAATGGCACCAGCTCGGCCGGCAGCAGCACCACCTACAACCTGTCTGCAGGCGACGACTGGAACAGCGTCATCACCGGCGGCAACATCGCCGACCTCACGGGCAACGGCATCACCGTTGCCAACGCCGCCCCGAGCATCCTCTCGTCCGCCTACGATGCCGCCACCGGCATCCTCTCGGTCTCGGCCGTGAACATCGTCACCGGCGACACCATTGATGTCTCCAAGCTGTCGGTGGTCGGCCAGGGCGGGGGCTCCTACACCCTGACCAGTGGCAACGTCGCCGCTGCCAGCGCCACGGCGTTCTCGGTCACCCTGAACGCCGCAGACAAGCTGGCCGTGGGCGGCCTGCTGAACAAGGCCGGCACCACGGCCGCCGACGCCACCCCCTTCAACCTGGCCGCTGCGGCCAGCTGGGATGTGACGACCACCTCGGGTGCCGACCTCACGGGCAATGCCGTCACGGTCTCCAACGTGGCCGCCCCCACGATCACCTCGGCCACCTACGACGTCACCACCCACATCCTCACGGTCACCGGCACCAACCTGGTCCAGACCCTGGGGGCGACGAACGACGTCACCGTCGCGGCCCTGACCATCACCGGCGAAGGTGGTACCACCCGCTCGCTGAGCACCACGGGCAATGTCGAAGTGCTCTCGGGCACCAGCTTTGCCGTGACCCTGGCCGGCGCAGACCAGGTGGCTGTGGAGGCCCTGTTCAACAAGAACGGCACCACGTCCACCAGCGGCACCACATACAACCTGGCTGCGGCCGACGACTGGAACAGCCCGGTCACCGGCGGCGACATTGCCGATGCCACTTCGCCCATCACGGTGAGCAACGTGGCTGTCCCGACCATCACCAGCTCCGTCTACAACGCCAACACCGGCGTGCTGACGGTCACCGGTACCGGGCTCACAGCTGCGTCCGGCGCGGTCAATGACATCGTGGCCAACAAGCTGCGCCTGCAGGGCGAAGGCGGTGCCAGCTACACGCTAACCACCACCAGCAATGTGGAGATCACCAGTGGCACCAGTTTCACGCTGACCCTGAGCGCGGCCGACCGCCTGGGTGCCAACCTGATCATGAACAAGAACGGCACCAGTTCCACCAGTGTCAATACGTACAACCTGATCGCCGCAGAGGACTGGGCCGCCGGGGCAGACGCCGCCGTGGTGGTGGCCGACCTGACGGGCAATGGTGTCACGGTGACCAATGTGGTGGCCCCCACCGTCACCTCGGCCACCTACAACGTGGCCACCGGCGTGCTGGTGGTCACGGGCAACAACTTCCTCTCGCTGACCGGGGCGAACAATGACATCACGGCCAACCGCATTCGCTTTCTGGGCCAGGGGGCGTTCAACTACACGCTGACCGATACGTCCAATGTGGACATCACGTCCAACACCAGCTTCACCATGACCATGAGCGCCAACGACAAGGCCGCCTTGGCGCTGCGGCTGAACAAGGATGGCACGAGCTCCACCGACACCACCACCTACAACATCGGCATGCTGGAGGACTGGAACACGGGTGCGGCCGTGGCGGTGGTGATTGCGGACCTGTTTGGCAATTCGGTCACGGTCTCTGGCAACAACGTGGCGCCTGCCGTGAGTGGGGTCGTGGCGGGGCAAGCCGTCAACGACAACGCGACGGTTTCTCCGTTCGCGGGCATCGTCATCAGCGACCCGGATGTGGGTGCTTCGGAGACGGTGATCATCACGCTGGACACTGCGGCCAAGGGGGCGTTCACTGCGGCCTCGCTCACGGCCTCGGGCTTCTCCACCGCCGATGGCGGGCTCACGTACACCCATGCGGCAGGCACCCCCGCCGACATCCAGGCCGCGCTTCGCGCCCTGGTGTTCAAACCGGCAGTGGGTCGTGTGGCTCCGGGGGCGACCGAGACCACCACGTTCACGATCAGCGTCAATGACGGCATTGCGTCGGCGGTGCTGAACAACACCACCACGGTGGTCAGCACGGCCATTGCAGTCGATTCTGGCGGCGGCACCCCACCGGCCACCACCATCGACGGCGTGCCGGTCACCACCGAGTCGGGCCCTGCAGGCTCCACCATCATCACCGTGCCGGTGGTGCTGCCCACCCGGCCCGATACCGCAGGCACACCCACCCCGCTGGCCGACATCCCTATCGTCAAGGCAGCCGATGGCCATTCCATCGTCTCCGTCAGCGTGCCCACCGGGGTGGGGCTGTCGGCCGAAGGCCTGTCCGGCACGTCCACAGGCTCTGCGGCCCTCGCCGAACTGGGGTTCCGCATCGAGCGCGTGACCGGCAACAACCCCGAGCTGACCAACGCCGGCCAGGTGTTCTATGCCACCCTGGGGCCCAATGAACCGCTGTCGGTGCAGATCTTGAAGCCTACGGCAGGGGTGGGCTTCAACCCCAGCGTGCCGCTCGTCATCAACGGCAGCGCCAACCCTGCCGACGGCAAGCAGGCGGTGATCATCGACGCACGGGGCCTGCCTGCAGGTTCGGTGATCCAGGTGGACAACATCGAGTTCGTAGCGGTGGTGGGCAATGTGCGCGTCATCGGCGGCGCCGGCCAGAACATGGCCAGCGGCGACAGCGGTGCCCAGTGGATCGTGCTCGGCCCCGATGACGACATCATCCATGGCGGTGGCGGCAACGATGTGGTCGGCAGCGAGGCCGGCGATGACCAGGTCTTTGGCGATGCCGGGGACGACATCGTGTTTGGCGGCGCGGGCAATGACCTGCTCTCGGGCGGCACCGGCAGTGACCGCCTGAATGGGGGCACGGGCTTTGACGTGGCGATCCAGGAGGGCACACGCGCCGACTACACCGTGACTCTCGAAGGCGCAGGCATCAAGCTCACGCACACCGCCACCGGTGTCTCCGATTGGCTGGTGGATGTCGAGCAGGTGCGCTTTGCAACGGGCCCAAGCCTCACGGTGGCGCACAGCGCCGCCGAAGAAGCCGGGGCCTATCTGTTCCAGAAGTGGATTGGCCGCGATCTGAACCAGGGCGAGGGGGCCATCATCCAGAGCCTGACGGGCAAGACGGCGCTGGAAGTGGCGACGCTGTTCGCCCAGGTCTTCCCCGAGCAGAGTGCGGGCAAGACGCCGGCCCAACTGCTGGAAGGCATGGGTGCCGCAGGCGCGGTGCGCGTGGATGCCGTGCGCGATATCACCGTGACTGGCGATGCGGGCAACAACACCATCACCCCCACGCTGGGCCTGGCGCGGTATGTGGATGGCGGTGCAGGCATCGACACCGTGGTCATCCCGGCCACCCTGGGCCAAACCTATGTGCAGTCCCAGAACAATGGCAGCTTCACCCTGCAGCGCCTGACCGATGGGGCGATGCTGGATGTGACGCGGGTGGAGCGGGTCACGTTCAATGACACCAAGCTGGCCTTGGACCTGAACGGCCATGCGGGCGAAGCCGCCAAGCTGCTGGGTGCCCTGGGCGGGCCGGCTTTGCTGGCCAACAAGGGCGTGGTGGGCGAGGTGATCCGGCTGCTGGATGCCGGGGCCAGTAGCCAGACCATTGCGGGACTGGGGCTGCAGCTCTTGGGTGCGAGCACGCCTACGCAGATTGCGCAGACGCTGTGGACCAATGTGGTGGGCCGGGCGGGTACGGATGGGGAGCTCAAGCTGCTGACCGACATCATGGCGGGTGGGGTGTCGGCCAGTGAGCTGACGGTTATGGCGGCGAATCTGGAGCTGAACGCGGTGCGGATTGATCTGGTGGGGCTGGCGGGCAAGGGGATTGAGTTCGCCTGACGCCAGCCTGGCTTGCATCAAAGGCAGGGCCCTGCCCTGCCCCAGCCCCCCGGGCTGGCCGGCCCGCAAAGGCCGGCAAATACCCTTACAGCGAAGTTGCAATATGATACAAATCGTGGGCACTGCAGCGATGGCGCTGCAGGTGCTGGGGGCGCAGCTTTTAGGGCCATGATGGCCCGCTCGAGACCCGCGCGACCTCAATCGAATGCATTGCCACCATGAAGTGCTTCCCTATGAAAGTGGCAAACGCGCATGAGCACCGACTGGATTCCCTGTGAACTGACCACTGCCGGCCAGCGCAGCCTTGTTCGATGGATCCACCCGGGCGCCAAGCCGCTGTTCACAGAACCCTTCTTTCGCCAGACCATCGACGCGCTGGTCCAGGCGAACGCCGTGCAGAAGCTCACGCCCCTGGAGGCGCTGGCAGAGGTGGCGCCGGCCAAGGCACCGGCGGGCTTCATCTTCCATGTGTCGCGCTGCGGGTCCACCCTGGTGAGCCGCAGCCTGGCCGGCATACCCCGCCACCGCGTGGTATCGGAGCCTGCGCCCGTGAACCAGTGGCTACTGGCCCATGGCCGGGACCCACAGGCAAAGTGGCCGCAGCTCAAAGGGCTGATACATGCCCTGTGCGGCACGGCAGCCGGTGTGGACTGCTTCATCAAATTCACCAGCTGGAACCTGTTGCACCTGCAGCAACTGCTGGCGCTCTTTCCCGCCACCCCCTGGGTCTTCGTCTACCGGGACCCGGTCGACGTGCTGCAATCCCTGGTGGCGCGGCCGCCGCGCTGGGCGGCCCTCTCGCAACTGGCCCCTGCCCTGGGCGGCCACCAGGCCGATGGCCTTCAAGCGCTGGCACAGATTCTGCAGCGCCTTTTTGCCGCCCCGCTGCCGCATTGGAGCGGGCGGGCACGGGCGATCAACTATGCCCAGCTGCCAGCCGCCATGGCTGACATTGCCGAGCACTTCGGCCTGCGCCTGGACGCAGCGGAGCAGGCACGCATGGTGCAAGTGGCGCAATACGATGCCAAGCAGGCCGGTGAAGTCCCCTTTCGCCCGCGTGAGCGGGCCCCTGTGTCCGAGGCCATGGCCAGCGCCATGGCGCCAATGACCCTGCTGTGGGATCAATGGGAGGCGATGCGCGCCCCATCGGAGGCACTGCATGCCCACTGAAGCCATGGTGAACCGCACACCGCCATCACCCGATGCGCGCGACCAGCGCCTGCTGGAGTTGATCGGGGCGGGCAAGATCGCCGCGCCAGACAACGAAGTGCTGGCAGACATCCACCGGCGCCGGGGCGACCTGGCCGCTGCGGCGGCGGAGTACCGGCGCCTGCATGCCAAAAAGGCCGGAGCGCCTCGCATCGACCTGCTGAACGCCATTTTCAATGGCGGCAATGCGCCAGCACGCCTGCCGCAATCCGATTTTGCGCCTGCCCCGTTCGTGCAGTTCGATGGCTTCTTCGGCCATGCGCTGAACCAGCACCTGCTCGACTACGCGATCTCGCGCCAGGACATCTTCAGGCCGACGGAGCTGCAGGCGGCAGACCAGTACGAAAAGCAGCGCAGCACGCTGGTCACCTACGAGGTGGGCTCCCCGGGCGAGGCGATGCGCGCCGCGGTCAGCGAGCGTCTGCCGCTGCTGTGCGAGCGGCTGGGCATGCCGGTGTTCGACATCGATTTCATCCAGCTCAAGATCGCGGCGTATGCGGCCGGCGACTTCTTCAAGGCCCACCAGGACAACGGGCTCAGCCATACGGGCCGGCGGATCAGTTTCGTCTACTACTTCCACCGCGAGCCCAAGCCCTACCGCGGTGGCGACCTGCTGCTGTACGACAGCCGCTTCGACCCGCGCGCCTATGTGCGCACCCTGTTCACACGCATCGTTCCGCACAACGACAGCATCGTGTTCTTCCCCAGCGAGTATTTCCACGAAGTGCTGCCGGTGCAAACCGCCCCGCAAGACTTCAGCGCCAGCCGTTTCACCATGGCCGGCCATATCGGTTGACAGTGCCGCACCGCTTTCCTCTTCTGCCCCGCAAGCCATCGGTGGTGTTCACCGTGGCACCGCTGCAGCCTTACCTTTTTCTGACCACAAGGCACCGCCATGTCCACCACCCCCGCCACCCGTGAAGTCATCGCCATCGATGCCGGTATCGCCGACTGGGAGACGCTGGTTGCCAGCCTGGACCCTGCCATGCCAATCATCCTGCTGCCCGCAGGCGGCAACGGCCTGGAAGCCCTGGCGCTGGCGCTGGCCGACTACGGCACGCTGAATGCGCTGCACCTTGTCACCCACGGCTCCGAAGGGCAACTGCACCTGGGCGCGTTGCGCCTGAACACCACCAACCTGGGTGAGCAGGCCCCTGCGCTCGCACAGATCGCCAGCCACCTGGCGCCAGGCGCGGACCTGCTGCTGTACGGCTGCTCGGTGGCCCAGGGCGAAAGCGGGCAGGCATTCGTCAACAGCCTGTCTGGCGCACTCAATGGCGCCGACATCGCCGCATCCACCGACCGCACGGGCGCGCTGGCGCTGGGCGGCGACTGGGACCTGGAGTATTGGGCGGGGCAGATCGAGACGATGCTGCCGTTCGATGCGCAGGACATCGTGGAGTACAGGGCGGCGTTTGCGGGGGATGACATTTTTGACACCACCCCACCCACGGTGTCTTCGATCAACCGCGTCTCCACCGCGATCACCAACGCTACCAGCGTCAATTTCACCGTCAAGTTCTCCGAAAGCGTCAGCGGGGTCGATACTTCAGACTTCTCCCTGAACAAAAGCAATACAGCCAACGGCACTATCTCCAGCGTGACGGGCAGCGGAGACACCTACACCGTGACGGTGAACAGCATCTCCGGTGATGGCACGGTGCGCCTGGACCTCAAGAGTTCAGGGACCGGCATCAAGGACACGTCCAGCAACGCTATCTCCGACGGCTACACCTCGGGCCAGCTGTACACCATCGACCACACGGCGCCTGCGGTCGCGTCGGTCAACTCCAGCGCCGCCAACGGCACCTACAAGGAGGGCGACACCGTCAGCCTGCAGGTCAATTTCAGCGAAACCGTCACCGTCACGGGCACGCCCCAACTGACGCTCGAGACCGGTACCACCGACCGTGCAGTGAACTACACTAGTGGCAGCGGCACCAGTGAACTGACCTTCACATACACCGTGCAGGCCGGCGACACCACAGCAGACCTGGACTACCTGGGAATCACGGCATTGGCGTTGAACGGCGGCACCATCAAGGATGCGGCGGGCAATGCCAGCACGCTGACGCTGGCGGCGCCCGGTGCGGCCAACTCGCTGGGCAACAACAAAGCCATCGTGATAGATACCACCGCGCCCACGGTCGCATCGGTCAATTCCAGCGCCGCCAACGGCACCTACAAGGTGGGCAACACCGTCAGCCTGCAGGTCAACTTCAGCGAAGCCGTCACCGTCACGGGCACGCCCCAGCTGACGCTGGAAACCGGCACCACCGACCGTGCAGTGAACTACACCAGCGGCAGCGGCACCAGTGCACTGACCTTCACGTACACCGTGCAAGCGGGCGACACCACGGCAGACCTGGACTACCTGGGAATCACGGCACTGGCGCTGAATGGCGGCACCATCAAGGATGCGGCGGGCAATGCCAGCACGCTGACGCTGGCGGCACCGGGTGCGGCCAACTCGCTGGGCAACAACAAGGCCCTGGCCATCGACGGCGTGGTGCCGGTGCTGTCCTCCAGCACGCCGCTGGACAATGCTGCCGGCGTCAGCACCACCGCCAACCTCATGCTGACGTTCTCCGAAAACGTGGTGGCAGGAGAAGGCCTGGTGCTGCTCAAGAACGGCGCCGGCACGCTGATCGAGCAGTTCGATGTCACATCCGGCGAGGGCAGCCTGAACGGTAGCCTGAGCATCACCGGCGCTGCGGTCACCATCGATCCCCATGCCGACCTGGCCTACGGCACCGCCTACTACCTGCAGGTGGAGAGCCTGGCCTTCAAGGACGGCGCAGGCAACGCCTTTGCCGGCATCTCCGACGCCGAAGGCCTGAACTTCACCACGGTGGCCGCTCCAGCCCCCGCGCCCGCCCCGGACCCGGCGCCACCTGCGCCGTCACCGGCTCCGACCGTGGTGGACGGAACTCCCGTACAGACCAGCACCGTGCAGAACGCGGATGGCTCGACCACTACCACGCAGAGCATTGCACCGGTCAGCAGCGGCCGGCCCGACAATGCAGGCACGCCCAACCCGCAGCTGGCCGACATACCGCTGGCCACCAGCAATGGTGAGACCCTGCTGCAGATAGGCTTGCCCACGGGGGTGGGCGCCACATCGCAAGGCTCCGAGCCGGCCACCAGCCCTGCGGCGCTGCGCCTGCAGCTCGTCACCGCCGCCGGGGCCGCTGGAGCGGGTGGGCAAGTGGACGCTATCGACAACTACCTGGCCACCGTGCCCAATGCGGGCCAGGTCGTCGTGCGCACCATCACCCTGGCAACCACCCCAGGCATCGCACCGGGCCAGCCCATCGCCATTACCGGTGCCGACGGCACGGGCGAAGGCAGCACCACGCACCCCGACCGCCAGGAAGCCCTGGTGATCGACGCGCGAGGCCTGCCGCCGGGCTCCGTGATCCAGCTGGACAAGGTGGAGTTCGCTCTCATCATCGGAGCCGTCAGGGTCATCGGCGGCGCCGGCCAGAACATCGCCAGCGGCGATGGATCGGCCCAGTGGATCGTGCTGGGCCCCGATGACGACATCATCCATGGCGGCGGCGGCAACGATGTGGTGGGCAGCGAAGGTGGCGACGATCAGGTCTTCGGTGATGCCGGCGACGACATCGTCTTCGGTGGGGCCGGCAATGACCTGCTCTCGGGTGGCACGGGCAGCGACAAGCTCAATGGCGGCACCGGCTTCGACGTGGCCATCCAGGAAGGGGCCCGTACCGACTACACCGTCGTGCTGGAAGGCGCAGGCATCAAGCTGACCCATACCGCCAGTGGCGTCTCCGACTGGCTGGTGGATGTCGAGCAGGTGCGGTTTGCAACGGGCCCGAGCCTCACGGTGGCGCACAGCGCCGCCGAAGAAGCCGGGGCCTATCTGTTCCAGAAGTGGATTGGGCGCGATCTGAACCAGGGCGAGGGGGCCATCATCCAGAGCCTGACGGGCAAGACGGCGCTGGAAGTGGCGACGCTGTTCGCGCAGGTCTTCCCCGAGCAGAGTGCGGGCAAGACGCCTGCCCAACTGCTGGAAGGCATGGGTGCAGCGGGAGCCGTGCGCGTGGATGCCGTGCGCGATATCACCGTGACTGGCGATGCGGGCAACAACACCATCAGCCCCACGCTGGGCCTGGCGCGGTATGTGGATGGCGGTGCAGGCATCGACACCGTGGTCATCCCGGCCACCCTGGGCCAAACCTATGTGCAGTCCCAGAACAATGGCAGCTTCACCCTGCAGCGCCTGACCGATGGGGCGATGCTGGATGTGACGCGGGTGGAGCGGGTCACGTTCAATGACACCAAGCTGGCCTTGGACCTGAACGGCCATGCGGGCGAAGCCGCCAAGCTGCTGGGTGCCCTGGGCGGGCCGGCTTTGCTGGCCAACAAGGGCGTGGTGGGCGAGGTGATCCGGCTGCTGGATGCCGGGGCCAGCAGCCAGACCATCGCGGGGCTGGGGCTGCAGCTCTTGGGAGCGAGCACGCCTACGCAGATTGCGCAGACGCTGTGGACGAATGTGGTGGGCCGGGCGGGCACGGATGGGGAGCTCAAGCTGCTGACCGACATCATGGCGGGTGGGGTATCGGCCCCCGACCTGGTGGTGATGGCGGGCAACCTGGAGGCCACGGCCGTGCGCATCGACCTGGTGGGCCTCACGGCCAAGGGGATTGAGTTCGCCTGAGTTTCAGATGGTTCCCGCCAGGGTGAGCCACTGGCGCGCGTGGCCTGGGTGCGGGCTGCATTGCGCGCGCCCGAACCAGGGCCCCCAGCCGTGCAGGATCTTGCGCGAGAACCAGCCCCCTTCGGTGCTGTAGACCTTGATGGAGGCGGCCACGGTGCCCGTCTTGAGGTCCAGGTAGTCCACCTGCTGGATGCTGATGGGAATCAGCCGGCCCGGCACCGTATCGCGCTGCTGGAACACCTCGAGCAGGTCGCGCGGGTGCGCGACCTTGAAGTGCACCTTGATCGCGTTCTCCGGCCGGCACAGCGCCTCGAACTGCCGGGCCCCGGCGATCTCATCGGCCATGGGGGCCACCAACAGCAGGGGCGTGACGACGAACCACAGCGCAACCCGCCAGCCGATGGCCAACGGCACGCGCTTGACCAGCTTGAACACCAACACCGACGCGACCGCCCCCCAGAACAGGACGACCAGCAAAAACAGAAGGGCGGACATGGGGGCAGCAAGGGGAAGAAGGGCTGGACGAATCTACCACCAGCCCCCAGGGCTTCACCGCCCTTCTGTCACCCCACCCGGCCCGGTCGGCGGTGCGGCGATCAGATGTCCATCGCCGGCCGGTGCTCCTCCGGCGACACAAACTTCCACTGCCCTACGCACAGCGAGAACACGAAGGCCCCGGCCGCAAACAGGCCCAGCACGGCCAGCGCCATGCCCCACTCGCCGCCCAGGGCCCCAAAGGCGCTGGCGCGCACGGCCTTGATGGACCAGGTGAAGGGCAGCCAGGGGCTGATGTCGCGGTAAAAGGCACTGGTCAGCTCCACCGGCAGCACGCCGCCGGCGGACGACAGCTGCAGCACCATGAGGATCAGGGCGATGGCCTTGCCCACGTCGCCAAAGGCGCGCACCAGGGCCAGGATGACGAGCATGAAGGTCAGCGACGTGACCGCCATGGAAAGCGCCAGGCCCAGGGTGTTCACTGCCTGTATGCCCAGCATGAACCAGACCATGAGCAGCACGCAGGCGGTCTGCACCAGGTTGACGCTCCACAGCACCCCGAGCTTGCCCAGCAGCAGCGACACGCGCGAGTAGCCTGCGGCCTCTTCGGGCAGCCGGCGCAGGTGGAAGATGAAGGCCGTCATCACCGCGCCCAGCCACAGCGCGATGGGAATGAAGTTGGGCGCCAGGCCCATGCCGTTGTTCTTGACCGGCGCATCGATCTCGATCTGCGGCTGGACCGAGATCGCCAGGCCGCTGGCCGTGCCCTCCATCCCCGGGCCCACGGTGGGCAGGGCGGCCTCCAGCGTGTCGAGCCCCAGAACCAGTTGCGAGGAGCCGTCCTTCACCTTCAGCAGGCCTGTGCGCAGCTCGCTGGCGGCACCCGCCAGCGCCTTGCTGCCGTCCACCAACTGGTCCACCTTGGCATCGGCCGGCACCTTGGCTGCCAGCGTGGATGCGCCGGCCGAATAGGCGGCAAAGCCGTCCGCCATCTGAGCCACGCCTTGCGACAGGGCCTGCGCGCCCTCGGCCAGTTTCGCCTCGCCCTGGCCGGCCTGCTGCAGGCCGCCACGCAATTGGGTGGCACCGTCGGCCAACTGCCCGGCGGCGCCCGAGACCTTGTCGCCTACGAAGAGGATGGACTTGGACTCGTCGCGCAACTGCCCTGCCCCATCGGCCAGGCGCTGCGCACCGTCTTCCAGCTGCGGCAGGGCCTGCTTGAGCTCCCCATGCCCGCTGGCCAGTTGCGCGGCGCCGCTCTTGAGGGTCTGCAGGTCGGCAGGCTCGGGCTTCTTCGCATCAAGCGTGCGGGCCCCCGCGCCCAGCTGCTTCATGCCATCGCCCAGCTGCGCCACACCGGTGGAGAGATCCGTTGCGCCCTTGGCCAACTGGGCCGAGCCGCCCTCCGCCTTGCCCGTGCCACTGTGCAGCGCCGCCGCTCCCTCGCGCAGGCGGGCCACGCCCTCGTGCAGGCGCTGCAGGCTGTCGGCCGCCGAAGAGCTGGCGCCCAGCACCACCTCCCAGCGCTTCTCGTTGAGCGACTCGTTGACCTGGTGGCCCAGTTCTTCGGCAAAGCGCTTGGCAAAACCGGCGCCCGCGTAGTTGTTGCCCTCGGAGGCAAACACCACCAGCTTGCCGGCCCCCGGCGAGCCCGCCGCCATGGCCCCGGCACTGAAGTCAGCAGGGATGACCAGCGCAAACAGGCTCTTGCCCTGGCGCACGGCGCGCCGCGCAGCATCGGGGTCGCCCTCTTCGTAGAAGCCGAACTGCTGCTTGTCCTTCAAGGTCTGCGCCAGGTCCATGCCCAGGTTCACCGCCTGGCCGTTGGCCATGGCACCCCGGTCTAGGTTGACGATGGCGGCCGGCAGGTTGCCGGTGTGGCTGGCAGGGTCCCACACCGATTCGAGGTAGATGAAGGCATAGAACGCCGGTATCACCACCACGCCCAGCAGCGACCAGCGCAGCTTGGGAAAGCGGCGAAACAACCGCGCCTCGAGCATCGAGACGCGCAATGCGTTGCTGAACAGGCGCATGGGCGGCGGGGCGGCTTTTGTCGTGTTGTTGTGTTTTGCACGGCAAGGCGAAACAGGCCCTTGCGGCGTTGCGCTACAGGCGTCTGGAGTACCTTGCCGTTATGCCCCGGAGTGTGCCTTGAAGTGCGCGGTTTCGCAGATGCTGCGCCCTCGGCGCTACAGCGCAAATGTGTAAAGATTTATGTAGCGAGCGGCAGTGTGGCCAGGCCACTGGCCAGGGCTTCGCAGCTGTGCACCACCGTAGGGCGCTACGACCTGGCAACCCGTGACCGCAGCGAAACCGGGAAGGGAACTGCCCCACATGCTCCAACGGCCCACGATGGGCGGCAGGCGCTTATTTGGCGGATGAAGCGCCCAGAGCTGCGGGCGCACCTGCGACGCCAGCGGCCCGGATTCTTTCCAGCTGCCTCGCAAACCACTGGGCGCTGGGCTGCACGGTGCCGTTGCACCGGACCTGGTAGGCCTGGCCCGAGGCGCTGCTCGACGAGGCGGCCAGCTCGATGAATTTTTCTGCGCTGGGCAGCGTGCTTCGCTTTTCGATGTATTCCAGCTTGCGCAGCAGATGGGTCTTGGCCTCCGTGGCTGCATGCCACGAACCATTGCGCTGGAACTCGCAGTTGGAAGCCTGCAGCGCGGCCAACAAGGCATCGATCTCGCCACGCACCGGCGCGGCCGCAGGCGCTGCAAGCGAGATGGCTGCAACCAGGCAGAACCAAACACCGATCAAAGTACGTAGCATAGGTATCGCGATTTTTTAAAGAAATGCGGCCCCGGCTCAATCAATTGCTCGCTCCAGGAATTCGCGCGGAACGCAGAAGGAGTGGCCGCTGTAGCGAGCTTGATCTTCCAGATCGACTGTGCCTCCAAAACCCAGCCAGAAATACCCGTAGGCGTCGATGTCTGTCACCTCGGTGATCTGGCCGACGAAGGCCCGCAGCTCCGTTTGCTCGTCCTGCGGGAGGTCGTGCACCAGCCAGTCCGGCAGGCCCAGCAACCGCACCCGGTCACCTGCCTGGATTTCAGCCACGGACATCCGCACCGCTCCCGGCCGCACCTGCGTTTTCAGCCCGGCTCGCCGGGTGGACGCAGGCAGGCGCGGGGGCCATCCATGGGTTCAGATCGGCTGCGCGATCAAATCGTGCCCGCGCACGCCCACGATGCGGGCGCGCGTGAACTCGCCCACCTTCATGGTCTTGCTGATCTTCTCGGGCGGCAGCAGCTGCACCGTGCCGTCGATCTCGGGTGCGTCGGCATACGTGCGGCCCACGCCGCCCTTGCGGCCCAGGCCCGGGGCGGAGTCGACCAGCACCTGCATGGTGGCGCCCACGCGGCGCTGCAGGCGGGCGATGGAGACTTCTTCGGCCACGGCCATGAAGCGGGCGCGGCGTTCTTCGCGCACTTCCATGGGCAGCATGCCGGGCAGCTCGTTGGCGGCGGCGCCATTCACGTCGCTGTAGGCAAAGCAGCCGGCACGGTCGATCTGTGCCTCGCGCACGAAGTCCAGCAGATGGGCAAACTCTTCTTCCGTCTCGCCGGGGAAGCCGGCGATGAAGGTGCTGCGGATGACGATCTCGGGGCAGGCCTCGCGCCAGCGCTGGATGCGCTCCAGGTTGCGCTCGCCGCTGGCGGGGCGCTTCATGCGCTTCAAGACGTCAGGGTGGCTGTGCTGCAGGGGCACGTCCAGATAAGGCAGCACGCGGCCCGTGGCCATGAGAGGAATCACCTCGTCCACGCTCGGGTAGGGGTACACGTAGTGCAGGCGCACCCAGGCACCGTAGGGCTCGGCGATCTCGCCCAGGGCCTGCACCAGTTCGAGCATGCGCGTCTTGACGGGCTTGCCGTCCCAGAAGCCGGTGCGGTACTTCACATCCACGCCGTAGGCCGACGTGTCCTGGCTGATCACCAGCAGCTCCTTCACGCCGCCGGCGAACAAGGCCTTGGCCTCGCTCAGCACGTCGCCGATGGGCCGCGACACCAAGTCGCCGCGCATCGAAGGGATGATGCAGAAGGTGCAACGGTGGTTGCAGCCCTCACTGATCTTGAGGTACGCGTAGTGCTTGGGCGTGAGCTTGATGCCCGCCACGCCGAAGTTGCCCGGCACCAGGTCGATGAAGGGGTCGTGCGGCTTGGGCAGGTTCAGGTGGACGGCGTCCATCACCTCCTGCGTGGCATGCGGGCCGGTCACGGCCAGCACGCTGGGGTGCATCTGGCGCACCATGTTGCCGCCATCCTCGCCCGCGCGCGCGCCCAGGCAGCCGGTGACGATGACCCGGCCGTTGGTTGCCAGCGCCTCGCCAATGGTGTCCAGGCTCTCGCGCACGGCATCGTCGATGAAGCCGCAGGTGTTGACGATGACGAGGTCGGCCCCCTCAAAGGTCTTGGAGGTCTCGTAACCTTCGGCACTCAGTTGCGTCAGGATCAGTTCGGAATCCGTGAGGGCCTTGGGGCAGCCAAGGCTCACAAAGCCGACTTTCGGTGTTTTCGTGGGGGACAGTACTTCGCTCATATCCCCGTATTGTCCCAGTTCCGGGGGCAAACAGCTATTTCAGGGATTCTGGGGGCGTTGTGCAGCGGGCAATTTGCCGCGCCAGAACCCTCGGCGGGCCTCAATCGGGCCGGTAAACCCAGCCCCGCGTCCCAAAATCGAAGTCATGGGTCTCGAACGGTGTGAAGGTCGTCCCATAGAAAAGCACGGGCCCGTCCCCGTCCAGTTGGTAGTGCAGCCGCCACTGGCGGCGCAGCTGCGCCGGGTCCACCCCCGCGTCGGCCAGTTGCACGGGAAACCGCCCTTCGCGCGCCTGAAAGGCAAGCACGGCATCAGCCGCCACCTGCGCGTGGGCCCGGGCGTCGTGCGCATACCACCAGTGCACCGCGGCGATGGCCGCCAGCACCAGCGCCAGAATGGCCCCCTTGTACGCCCGCACACGCCGCCCCGCGGGCCGGCGCAGGGCCGCCACGGTGTTGTAGACGAGCCAGATGGCGATGAACGGCACGGCGAACAGCACCATGAAGCCGGCGTGCCGCTGCAGGCACAGCAGCAGCAACCCGATGGCGGCGGCGAACGGCAGGTGATGGCGCAGGGTGGGGCGCGTGGGGGCAGCCGCAGCTGTGGCGCAGTTCATATGCCAAGGATAGCGCCTGCGCTGACGTTGACCTGCCCCACGGCGGCTCCTGGCCGCGGCGAGGTATCAGCCCCGCTCATCGCTGTCGCCGCGATGCTCTGGTGCGCCGGTTACGGCATTTGCGGGGGCCTGGTGCGCCGGCAGGCACCCTGTCAGAACCCGCTTTCGCGCACCGCCACGGCCGCCAGGCGCTTCAGGGTGCGCAGCACCAGGCTCTGCGACTGCGCTTCGATGCTCACATGCCCCCGCGCCTCGCGGGCCTGCGGAAGGGGCTGGGCCAGGCGCAGGCGCACGCGGTACAGCGCCTCCACGGGGGTGGACGACTGCCCGTCGGGCTGCGTGGCGATGGGCCCGCCGTAGCGGGCGGCCAGCATGGCGTGGGGCAGCCGGGCGGTGCGGGTGGTGTCGATGCTGACCACCGTGGCGTCCATGGTGTTCCACTGCTGGTGCAGGCGAAAGCGCGCGTGCGCGCCGGGCTCGATGCGCTCGACCTCGCGCTGCTCCACATAGGCGTCCACCACCCAGCTCGAGGGGTCGAGCAGCACGCCCAATTGCGTCTTCGTGCCCACCCAGGTGCCGGGCTGCACGGCGGGGTCCACGTCGGCCCACTGCCCTGCGAAATCCGCAGCGATCTGCAGGCGGCCGGTTTCCTCCACCACGGCCTCGGCTTCTGCCAGTTGCTCCTGCAGCCGGCCGGTGGCGGCCTTTTGCTGCTCCATGCCGCGCTCGTCCGCGACCAGGCCCGTGAGGCGCTGCTCCAGCGCGCGCACCAGGGCGTCGGTGCGCACCTCGCGCGCGCTCAGGTCCGGCGCCTCGAACTGGGCCAGCGAGGCGCCCTGCGCCACCGTGCCGCCGGGCGCCACGCGCGTGACGCGGGCGGCGAAGGGGGCGAACACCAGTTGCTGGCGTTCGGCGCGGGCCACGCCCGAGGCCTCGACCTTGGTCGGCCACGGAACGGCCAGGGCGACCAGTGCCACGGCCGGCAGCATCCACAGCACGAAGCGCCTGCCAGGGCGCACCTCGGACCAGCGCTTGCGCCAGACAGCGATTTCAGACCAGAAGGGGCGCACGATGAACCAGATCACTTCCACGGCAAACAGAAAAATGCCCAGCACCTTGAAGAACATCAGGTACACGGCAACGGCAATCCCCAGGAACACCACCAGCCGGTAGATCCAGGTGAACACGGCAAACCCCACCAGCGCGCGCCGCTGGCGAACGGTCACCGGCTCTGGGTCGGGCTCGTCCCAGCCCAGCAGGGTGCGGCGCAGCCAGGCGCGCGCCATGGCGCCCGAGCGCTCGTGCAGGTTGGGGTAGTCGAGCAGGTCCGAAGCGATGAAGTAGCCATCGAAGCGCATGAACGGGCTGGCGTTGAGCGCCAGCGACAGCACCCAGCCGGTGGTCGCCAGGTAGAGCATGGCCTGGCGCAAGGGCCCGTCGTCCAGCAGCGCCCAGGCCAGCGTGGAGAGCCCGGCCAGCGCCACCTCGACCAGGATTCCGGCCGAGGAGATGGCCAGGCGCTGGCGCGGGGTGCGCAGCTTCCAGGACTCGCTGGTGTCGGTGTAGAGCATGGGCCACAGCACCACCAGCGCCACGCCCATGTGGGCCACGCGCACACCGTAGCGGGTGGCCACGAAGGCATGGCCCAGCTCGTGCAGGGTCTTGGAGACTGCCAGCGCGATCATGAAGCCCAGGATGCCGCTGGGCGAAAGGATGTCCATGACGCCATGCGCGAAGGTGTCCCACTGCCGCGCCACCATCACGATGCCCAGCAGCGACGCCAGCACGATGGCCGCCACGCCGGGCCCCGAGCACAGGGGCCGCACGAAGGGCAGCACGGCGGCCAGCCAGCGCTCGGGCCGCACCAGGGGGATGCGGATGAAAAGGTAATGGTGCAGCCACCAGCGCCAGTGCAGCCAGCCCGGGCCGCCGGCCTTGGCCGCCAGTCGGGCCACACCCTGCGCCGAGGGGCGCACCAGTTGGTGCTGCGCCAGAAAGTGGCCAAAGTCCTCCACCAGTTCCCGATCGGCAAACAGGGGCGTGTTCTCAGCGATGTCCTTGGCGATGGCCTCGGGGTCGCCCGGCCAGCGCACCAGGCATTCGAACTCGAGCCAGCCGATGCGAAAGAAGCGGTTGGTCACCGGGTCCTGGATAGACCAGGCGGGGGCGCCGTCCTTGTCGGGCGCCGCCTCGTGCAGCCGCAGGTCCTCGCGCAGCGGCAGGCGGTCCAGCGCGGCGTCCATGCTCACCAGCCGGTCCATTCCCGCAGCGAGGCCAGAGGCCGGCGCAGCAGGTAGTAGCCCAGGAAGACGCGGCTTCCGTAGATCTTGGCGGTGCCGCGCAGGCCGATGCGGGCCTGCTGGGTGCGGCCCGCGTCTTCGTCGAACACTGCGCGCAGGCGGTAGCTGGCCACGCCCTCGGGCGAGACGACGGCCTGGTAGCTCGTCTCGGACACCTTGGCGTCGAACGGCGACAGCGGCATGACCGTGAGGAACAGCTTGACCGCAGCGCCCTGCTCCAGCGCGATGGCGTCGCCCGCGGGTAGGTTGATCATGACACCTGGTTTGGCCGGGTTGGCCAGCAGCATGATCTTCTCGCCCGTGGTGACAGGGCGGCCCAGCCACTCGTCCGCATCGGCGAACACGGCCACTCCCGCGCGCGGGGCGACGATGTCCACCCGCGCCAGTTGGGCGCGTATGGCCTCGAGCTCGGCGCGCTTTTCGTTGGCCCGGCCGCTGAGCAGCGCCAGGTCCGACTTGCTCTGAAAACTGTCGAAGGCTTTTTGCGTGGCCACCTGCAGCTCGGCATCGGCCACCGCCACGGATTTCTGCGCCACCTCGAGCCGGTTGCGCAAGGTGGTGTCGTCCAGCGAGAACAGTGTCTCGCCGGCCTTCACGGCCTGGTTGGGCCGCACGTGGATGGCCTTGACCACGCCCTCGATGGGCGCGGTGACCGCCTGGGCATCGAGCGAGATCACCTCGGCCGGCGCCAGCGACGAGTGGCGCACCGGAATGAAGAGCAGCGCCAGCAGGGCTGCCACCAGGGCGTAGCGGCGCGCGCGCCCCAGGCGCTGCCAGCGGCTGCGCCACGGGGTGCGTGGCTTGCCCGCCAGCATTTCCCAGCAATAGCCCCAGGTGGCGGCCAGGCGCCCGAGCGCCTGCGCCGCCGGTTCGGGCGGCGGGGCGTCGAGCAAAAAGAGGGCCCACCCCAGCCGCTCGCCGGAGCGCCGGGCGATGGGCTGCGCCCACACGCCGGCAGGCCACCACTCCTGCCAGCCATCGAGCAGCCCGGCCGGCACACCCTTGCCGGGGCGCGGCTGGGCGATCCAGCCAGGCACCTCTTGGCACTGGGCACGCAGCCAGGGCCAGGCCTGGCGCAGCCAGATGAGGTAGGGGCTGTCCTCCGTGGGGCGGGCCAGGCCCGACACCGTGAGCAGTGGCGCGCTGGCAGTGTCGCCCTCGAACAGCAGGGCCTGGCGGAAACCCAGCAGGCCGTAGCTGTCGTTGGCGATGCTGAAGCCCAGCTCGCCCACCGAGTTGGCGGCGCGGGCGCGGGCTTCGAGGGATGTGACGATGTCGGCCAACCGCGGGTTGGCATGCACTGCGCTGGCACTCATAGGATGGCGATCAGGGAAGGGCCTTGAATCGGGCCACGCCGGTCATGCCGCCGAGCAGTTCGGGGTTTTTGCCTTCGATGCGGCCTTCCAGCTCCACGGTTTGCGCGACGGCATCCACCCGGCCGTTGATGGCCGTGACCTTGGCCTGGTAGGTCTTGCCCGTCTCGTCGATGGCAACGTCGAAGGGCGCGCCTTCGCGCAGCGTGCGCAGGATCCTGGAGGGCGCGTTCAGGCGCACCTTCAAGGTCCCTTCGCTCACCATTTCGATCAGCGGGCTGCCCGCATTGACCCCCTGGAACGGCTTGACGTGCACCCGCACCACGCGCCCGGCGAACGGCGCAATCACCGTGCACTGGGCGATCTGCGCGCGCGACAGCCGGATGGCCGCGTTGGCCTTCTCTGCCGCAGCGGCGGCCAACTGCACTTCGGACTGCCCTGCCGCCTCCAGCGCCAGCAGGCGGGTCTTCACGTCCAGCGTCTCCTTGGCGCCGGCATGCTCTGCCTGCGCCATCTGCAGGCGCGCCGAGGGCTCGCTGCAGTCGAAGGTCACCAGCGGCATGCCCTTGGGAACGCGCGCGCCCAGCGAGGCGTTCAGTGAGGACACACGCCCCACGATCTGCGAGACCAGCGTGGTTTCCAGCTCCGGCGCCAGCAGCACCCGGATCGCACCGGGGTCGGCAGCGGGCTGCTGCGCCGGCGCAGGCGCAGGCTGGCCAACCGGGGCCTTGGCAGGCTGTGCCTGCAGGCCACCGGAGGAGCGCAGCTGCAGCGAATTGTCGGCCGCCTGGCCCACCGGGGCCGGCGGTGCGGCCTGCGCCCAGAGCGATGCCGCGGTGGCCATCAGTGCCGCCGCAACGGCGGTGCGATGCCAGGCAACCATGTGGCGTACCCCCATCACTTGGCTCCCGCGCCGGTAGCGGCAGCGCTGGTCTTGAAGACCTGGGCCTGCCAGCTGCCGGTGGTGGCCTCCATGGCCCGGGCCAGCGACTTGACGTCGTGGCTGGCCATCGCGTCGGGCAGCACGTCCAGGCCCACCGAGTTGTACAGGCGGCCCCAGGCGGCCTGGGCGTTGGAATAGGTGGCGTAGCGCTGGTATTCGGCCAGCAGTGCACGGGCCTCGGCACGGATCACTTCGAGGCGGGAGTCGAACTGGGTCTTGGCGGCCTTCTGCGAGAAGCTCAGCAGCCGGCTGTCCACGGCCAGGCTTTCCTCGGAAAATTTCAGCTCCGACAGCGCCAGGTCATAGCGCTGCACGCCCACGCGCACCTGCGTCAGCACCGCCATCGACAAGGCCATGCGGCGCAGGTCGTCGGTCTCGTTCTGCGCCTTGTGGGCACGCTCCAGCGAGGGCAACTGGGCCAGCTTGAGCACGTTCCAGGACAGGCGCACGCCCACGTCCACCCAGTTGCTGTTGTAGTTGTACTTGTTGGAGTCGTAGCTGGGACCGGCGTCCACGCTCAGGTTGGGCCACAACAGCAGCTTGGCGGCCTTGATGTCGTTTTCGGTCACGCGCTTGCGGTACGACTCTTCCAGCAGTTCGGGCCGCTTTTCCAGCGCCATGCGCTCGAGCTCTTCGATGTTGCCGGGCGTTGGGGGCAGCCCCACCTCCTGCTCATCGGCCAGCGTGTAGGTGGTGCCAGGAGGTATGGACATGAGTGCGGTGAGCTCGGCGCGCGCCAGCTCCAGGTCCTGGCGGCGCAGGGTCAGCAGATTCACCGCATCCAGCAGTGCGCGCTGGTAGGCCAGCACCTGGGCCTGGGGCATCAGGCCTTCCTTTTCCACCTGGCGGGCCTGGCCCAGCGCGGTGTTCACCCGGGCCAGCAGCGCGTCCACGCGGCCGATCAGCTTTTGCGCGCCCAGTGCGCGCCAGTAGCTGTTGCGCACGTCCTGCAGCACGTTCTGCGCAACCTTGCGGCGGCGCTCTTCGGCCATCAGGAACTGGTCGGCCTTTTGCTGCGCACGGTAGTACGACACGCCGAAGTCCAGCACGTTCCACGAGAAGGTCAGGTTGGCCAGGGTGCGGTCACGCTCTTGCGAGGTGGAGGGGCGCAGGGATTCCACGCGGTCCTGGATGCCGATGGAGCTGCCGCCTGAGTCGTTGTTGCGCGAGGCGTAGCCCGCACCCGCCACCAGCCGGGGCAGCATCTCGTAAGTGGAGGCGTCCGACAGATTCTTGGCCAGCGCGTTCTCCATGAGCTTGAGGCGGTAGTCCAGGTTGTACTTGAGCGCGCGGGCCGATGCCTCATGGAAGGTGATCGGGGCCGTCACCGGCTCCTGGTCGGCATAGATGGCCTTGCGGTCCGCGGTGACGCGCGCCTTGACTTCATCCTGCGTCAGCGACACGGGCGTGACGGACCCGCAGGCCGCCAGCAGGATCGGCAGGCAGGAAAGGGTCACGACCCGCAGGGGGGAGGCCAATGCGCGCAGGCGGGGTTGCTTGGTGATGGTGGTGGACATGGACGGCGACAGAGGATGGTTCATGGTGAAAACGAATGTCAGGAAGCGGTGGCACCGGGGCTTGCAGAGCGCGCGGCACCGGGCAGGCGGGTTCCGGCACTGCGCAGTTGGTCGGAGAACGATGGGGCGGCGGCGCGGGTTGCACCGGCCGCACGCTGCGGGGCAGTGCCAGCGGGGGTACGCGGTTCGGCCGCCGGGGCAGCGTCCGGCTGCGGGGCCGCGGCATCGCCCTGGTCGGTTGGCTGCTGCGCGGCCTTGCCGTCGGCGGACTTGGCGTCCTGGTCCGGCATCAGCGGCACGATCTGGTCGCCCAGGGCCTCGAACCACTCCGGCGTGGGAATGCGTCCGTCGCTGCCCAGCGAGATCCGGCCCAGGCGGCCCTCTACGATGTCGCCCAGCAGCTCGCCGCGCTCCTGCGAGGCGCGCACGGCAGTCTGCACGAACAGCGCGGGGTCCATGCCCAGGCCAGCACCGATGGAATGGCTCTGGATGCTGCCCTGCTTCACGGCGCCAGGGTTGCTGAAGAACAGCGGGTCGGACAGCTCGCGCTCGGCCTGGGCCTCATGCACCCCTGGCGTGACGTAGACGATGGGGTGCATCGGCACCGACAGGCGCACGACGCCCGTGAACACGCTGCCGTCGAAGAACACGCTCTCCTCGCCGGCCTGGTCGCCCGTCAGCGGGTTCTGGGGCTGCAGGCCAGGCTGGGGCGCGGGTACCGAAGGCTCCTGCACCACGGGCCGTTGCGGGGCCTCTGTGGGTGGCACAGGTGGCACCGTCGGCGGTGGAGCCACAGGGGGTGGCGGAGCCACCGGCGGAGGGGGCGCGACAGGTGGCGGCGGAGACACGGGTGGTGGGGGCGCCACAGGCGGCTCGACCGGTGGCGGTGGGGCCACGGGTGGCTGCACCGGCGGCGGGGGCGATACAGGCGGCGGCCCCACCGGTGGCGGCGGCGACACGGGCGGTGGCGGCGGTGGCGTCGGCGTGCCGGTGTTGGTGATCGTGATGGTCACGGTCGCAGTGCTCTTGTCGCCGTCCTTGTCGGTCACCGTGTAGGTGAAGGCATCGGTGCCGTAGTAGCCGGCCACAGGGGTGTACAGGTAGGTACCGTCCGCGTTCACGACCACCGTTCCGTGCGATGGGTTGGCCGTCTTCGTCCAGACGTTGCCGCCATCCGCGGACGGGGTGTCGTTGCTGGCCAGGTTGCCGGCAAGCGGCGTGTCCTTGCGCGTTTCGCCGCTGTCGCCAACTGCGATGGGCACGCTGTTGCCGGCGGTGACCGTGACCGTCACGGTGGCCGTGCTCTTGTCGCCATCCCGGTCGGTGATGGTGTAGGTGAAGGTGTCGGTGCCGACGTATCCCGTGGTCGGGGTGTAGGTGTAGGTTCCGTCGGGCCGCACCACCACCGCGCCGTGGGCTGGATCGGTGGCCTTGGTCCAGACATTGCCGCCGTCGGTGGACGGGGTGTCGTTGCCAGCCAGGTTACCGGTGAGCGCCGTGTCCTTGCGGGTAGAGACGTTGTCTGCGACGGCGACGGGCAGGTTGCTGCCGCCGACCGCGATGGTCACCGTGGCGGTGCTCTTGTCGCCATCCCGGTCGGTGATGGTGTAGGTGAAGGTGTCTGCACCGGTGAACCCTGCGGTGGGCGTATAGGCATAGGTGCCGTTGGCGTTCACCACCACGGTGCCGTGCTGCGGGTCGGTGGCCTTGCTCCACACGTTGCCACCATCGCCGCTGGGCGTGTCGTTGGCAGCCAGGTTGCCGTTCAGCACCGTGTTGCGGGGCGTCGCGGCGCTGTCGGCGTTGGCCAAGGGCAGGTCGTTCACGGGCCTTACGGTCAGGGTCACGGTGGCCGTGCCCTTGTCGCCATCCTTGTCGGTGATGGTGTAGGTGAAGCTGTCCGTGCCGTTGAAATCCGCAGCGGGCGTGTAGGTGAAGGTACCGTCCGCATTGACGACCACGGTACCGTGCTGCGGGTCGGTGGCCTTGGCCCACACGTTGCCGCCATCGGTGCTGGGCACGTCGTTGCCGGCAAGGGTGCCGGTATAGGGCGAATCCTCGTCCAGGCTGATGCTGTCGTCGCGTGCGACCGGCACGGCATTGGCCGGTCCAGGTGGCGGCGCCGCAGGGCGGTCGTCATCGAAGGTCACGCCGGGCACGGGGCCCGGGCCGGTGCCCTCGCCCGGGTCCGTCACATCGCCATCGCCGTTGTTGTCGATGCGGCCCGTGCCGTCGTCGATGATGGTGTCGATGGCCGTGCTGCTCTTGGCAGCGTTGTTGGCGTAGCTGGCCTTCAGGGCAAATGTTTCTGCACCTTCGTACGTCGCATCCTGCTCGCTGGTGATGTTCACGCGCACCAGCACGGTACCCGTGCCGCCCGCGGGCACCACCGGTTGGCCGCCAGCCGCGCCGGTGTAGGCAGCCCAGGTGGCTCCGTTGTCTGCCGAGTAGCTGAGGCTGGTGAAGCCGGTGACGGTGGCATGCCCTGCCCCCGTGCCCGTGCTCTGCACCTGCAGCACCACGGCATCGCCGGCCTTGCCCGTCACATCGACCTTGAAGGTGGCGTAGGTGGAGGACTCGTTGAAGGTGCCGCCGCTGGTGACCAGCACCGTGCGGTCGTCGTCCTTCGTGGCCGTGGTGTCCTTGGTGCCGTCGTTCTTGTAGATGTCGCCCGTGCCGTCGTCACGGATAGTGGCTTGGCCCACCACCGCCGTACCTGCGACGGGGGTGGCGGTCAGTTTGAAGAACTCGTCACCCTCGTACGGTGTATCGTTGGTGATCGGCGTGCGCACCAGCAGCTTGCCGTCGGCCGCCGTGATGGTCACATTGGCGCCCGCGGTGTAGTTGTTCCAGGCTCCGCCACCGTCGGTGGAAACCTGCAGGCCGCTGCCTGCCGCTGCGCTGTAGTCGGTGCCGCCGCCCGTGGCAAAGGCGCCGCCCACGACCCGGGGGCCGTCGCTCAGGCCAAGGCTCACCTGCTGGCCGGTAACGCCCTGCACCGTGAACACGCCGTTGACCGAGGCCTCGTTGACCACGATGTCGTCGATGCTCAGTGCGCGATCGTCGTCGAAGCCAGCGCCGGGGCCGTTGCCTTCGCCCGGGTCCGTCACATCGCCGTCGCCGTTGTTGTCGATGCGTCCCGTGCCGTCATCGATGATGGTGTCGTTGGCCGTGCTGCTCTTGGCAGCATTGTTCGCGTAGCTGGCCTTCAGCGCGAAGGTCTCGGCACCCTCGTATGGCGTGTCCTGCTCGCTGGTGATGTTCACGCGCACCAGCACGGTACCGGTGCCGCCTGCAGGCACTACCGGTTGTCCGCCTGCGGCGCCGGTGTAGGTCGTCCATGTGGTTCCGTCCGTCGAATACTGGACGGTGGTGAAGCCGGTGATGGTGGCATGCCCTGCCCCGGCGCCCGTGCTCAGGATCTGCAGCACAACGGCGTCACCGGCCTTGCCAGCTACGTCGACCTTGAAGGTAGAGTACGTCGATGCCTCGTTGAAGGTGCCGCCGCTGGTGACCAGGATGGTGCGGTCATCGTTCTTGGCGGTCGTGGTGTCCTTGGTGCCGTCGTTGTTGTAGATGTCGCCCGTGCCATCATCGCGGATGGTCGCCTGGCCGACCACGGCCGTGCCGCTGGTAGGAGTGACGGTGAGCTTGAAAAACTCGTCACCCTCGAACGGTGTGTCGTTGGTGATCGGGGTGCGCACCAGCAGCTTGCCGTCGGCCGCGGCGATGGTCACGTTGGAGCCTGCGGTGTAGTTGCTCCAGGTCGTGCCACCGTCGGTGGAGACCTGCAGGTTGGTGGCCGTGCCGCTGCCGTAGTCGGTACCCGCGCCCGTGGCGGATGTGCCTCCACCGGCACGCGAGCCATCGCTCAGCACCAGGCTCACCTGCTGACCGGTGACGCCCTGCACGGTGAACACGCCGGTGCCCGAGGCCTCGTTGACCACGATGTCGTCGATGCTCAGTGCTCGGTCATCGTCGAAGCCGGCACCGGGGCCATTGCCTTCGCCTGCGTCGAGCACGTCGCCGTCACCGTTGTTGTCGATGCGGCCCGTTCCATCATCGATGATGGTGTCGTTGGCGCTGCTGCTCTTGGCGGCATTGGTGGCGTAGCTGGCCTTCAGGGCGAAGGTCTCCGCGCCCTCGTACGGCGCATCCTGCTCGCTGGTGATGTTCACGCGCACCAGCACGGTGCCCGTGCCGCCCGCGGGCACCACCGGTTGGCCGCCAGCAGCGCCGGTGTAAGTGGTCCATGTGGTGCCGTCCGTCGAATACTGCACGGTGGTGAAGCCGGTGACCGTGGCGTGGCCTGCGCCTGCGCCCGTGCTTTCCACGGCCAGCACCACGGCATCGCCGGCCTTGCCGGTCACATCGACCTTGAAGGTCCCATAAGTCGATGCCTCGTTGAACGTGCCGCCGCTGACGACGGCGATGGTGCGGTCGTCATCCTTGGTCGCGGTGATGTCCTTGGTGCCGTCGTTCTTGTAGATGTCGCCGACGCCGTCGTCGCGGATCGTGGCTTGGCCGACCACGGCCGTGCCGCTGGTAGGAGTGACGGTGAGCTTGAAGAACTCGTCACCCTCGAACGGGGTGTCGTTGGTGATCGGGGTGCGCACCAGCAGCTTGCCATCGGCCGCCGTGATGGTCACGTTGGCGCCTGCGTTGTAGTTGTTCCAGGTTCCGCCGCCGTCGGTGGAAACCTGCAGGCCACTGCCTGCGGCTGCGCTGTAGTCGGTGCCGCCGCCCGTGGCCACGGCGCCGCCCACGGCCCGGGGGCCGTCGCTCAGGCCCAGGCTCACCTGCTGGCCCGTGACGCCCTGCACCGTGAACACGCCATTGGCCGAGGCTTCGTTGACGACGATGTCGTCCACCGCCAGGGGGCCGGTCACGCTCACGGTGGAGGTGGCGGTGTTCGATGCCTTGCCCGAGGAGTCCGTGACCTGGAAGGTGAACACCCGGTCACCCGGCGTGGAGGCATTGCCCTGGGTGTTCTGGTACTGGATGCCGGCGATCACCGCCTCGGTCTGGGCCCGCGTCATGGCAGTGCCGTCGGCCTTCACCACGGTGAAGGTGCCGCCGGCGTAGGTCACGTTGACCTGCACGCCGCCCACGGCGATGTTGTTCTGCGCCGTCACGCCCGTGCCGTTGGCGGTCAGGGTGGTGGCGCCGAACAGCAGCTTCTCGGAGGTGCCGTTCTGGATGCCGCTGGTGACCGCCACCGTGAGCTTGCCGATGCGGTCGGAGTCGTCGTACACGACGGTGGCATGGGCCGTGTTGGTGGTGGGCGCCGCCTTGTTGTTGCCGGCGGCATCCAGCGCCACCGCGGCTCCGGCCGCGCTGACCACGGCATCGTTCACCGAGCCCGTGGCCGGGTCGTCGCCGCTGCGCAGGTCCAGCACGGGGGCCAGTACGTCGTCGTTGTCGATGTTGGTGACATCGATCACCGCCGTGCGACCGGTGTAGGCCACGGTGTTGGTGCTGCTGGCGGTGGTGGCGGTCAGCTTGTAGGTCTGATCGCCGTCGATCACCGCATCGTCGATGGCCGTCACCGTGACCTTCTGCGGGGTGTTCCAGTTGGCGCTGGTGAAGGTAAGCGTCGTGGTGGTGAGCGTGCCCTCGGTGGTGTCACGGCCGGTGAGCGTGACCGTGACGGTTTCTCCCACTTCCGGAGCGGCTTCAAGCTGCAGGTAGAAGTCTTGGCTGGTCGTGCCGTTTTCATGGGTCACCAGGGGGCCTGGCAGTGGATTGCCCGAGCCATCGACGATCTGCACGCCCGGTGTGCGGGCGTTCTGGAACGTCGGGCCCATGCTGAAATCCAGGCCGTAATAGGCCACGCCCGTGGCAGCCGCATCGCCGACCTTGATGGTGGTGCTGGACAGCTCGGTATAGCGCACGCGGGCCCGGATGTCATCGGAGATGATGGTTGTGCCATTCAAGGTCTGCGTGGTGGTGGTGCCAGGCGTCACCGTGTAGTTGCCACCCACCGTGGTGAGAAAGCGCGTAACCCCCCCGCCCTGGTCCGATACCGTCAGCTTCGTGCCATTGGAGACGGTGTAGGCACCGATGCCCTCAAAGTCCGTGAACTGCCGGCCTGTGGCAGCCCCGCCGGAGGCATCCAGGTCATAGGTGTTGACCACCACGTTGCGCAGGGTCACCTCGGTGCCGGTGGGGTTGGTCGTAGCGTTGTACGAGCCGCCCAGGATAAAGGTCACCTTGAAAGTGGCATAGCCACCGACGGCCGCGATGTTCAGGTTGGGCTGGAACGAACCGGCGCCATTCACCGTCGTGGCGTTGCCCGTGGTGCCGCCGTAGGGGTTGGCGGTGGAGTCGAACAGCGTAACCGTGGCATTGGTCATGCCGGTCAGCTCGATGATCGCGTCGATCTGCTGGCCGCTGACCGTCACCACGTTGCTGTACAGGTACTTGGTGCCCGTGGTGTTGCCCGCCGCACTGTCGGCACCGCCGGTCAGGCGCGTCGCCGTGTTGAACGTCAGCAGGAACTCCGAGCCGTCCACCGTGGAAAACGAGCTGGTGGCCGCTTCCGCATCGAAGATGCCGTCGCCGATCTTCAGCTTCAGGTGGTCGTTGTCGGAGCCGTAGTCCTCGCCCACTTTGACCCCGTACACGCGGCCCATGAAACGCTGACCCTCGTCACCCGGTGTGTCGGCGGCGCCATTGAGGTGCGCGTCCATGGAGTGGCCGATTTCCTCCACCAGCACGCTGGCCACCGCAGCCGAACTGGGCTGGGTGGCCAGCCATTGGGCATTGAGCAGTATGACGGGCTTGCCCCCTGGCCCTTCGGCGACGAAGGCGGCGAACCGACCCTCAAGGCCGGGGTTGTCGCTGACCTGTATCTGTACCCCATAGCGGCCAGAGAGGATGTCCTGGCGCAGGGCTTCGGCTGCGAGCAGCCCTTCGGCGCCGGGGTTGGCCTTGCCGCCATTGAACAAGGCCAGCAGATCGGCCGCCGACGTGTTGGCCACGTAGCTGCGCACGCTGTCGAGGGCCTGGGCCACGGCCTCAGGGGGCACGCCAGGGGTGCTGGCCTGGGCCGGGGCTGCTGCTTCCGGCCGGGGCATCTCTTGCGCCCTTGGCGCGTCGCTGTCGGCGGCTACCGCTGCCTTGGGGGTGGTCGGTGTCTTGTGGAAGTCATCCGAAACGTGGTCGGCTACCGCCAGGGCGCCTGCGCCGTCGAACAGCAGACGTGGTTCCAGCGCAAGGGCTCGGCTGCGGGGACGAAATGGAGATGCGGATTGGGTCATGTCATTAGGCGTAGCTATTGCCCCAGCGAAGGGCGATAGCCTAATCCTAACCATACTTACCAATTTTTACCGCAGAACTGCAATAAAAAGCTTGCAGTTTTACAATCGTTGAAGATTGACTTGACAGCGTTCAAGCTACGTGGAAAAGGCCCCCAGGGACGCGCAGCGCCAGGGCTTTGGGAGAGGCGCCCGCGCAACCCCCGCTCCGCCTTGTCGGGGCGTGGAGCCAGGGTGAACAGGCCCTGGGGCGTATCAGCGCTTGAGGCCGAAGGCCCCCAGCATCTGCTCCGTCTGCTTTTGCATCTGCTCCTGCATCTGAGTGAGCATGGACTGGGACTGCTCGACGTAGTTGCCCATCATGCCCTTGAGCATGGGCGACTGCAGGTTCATGAACTGGGCCCACATCTCTGGCGTGACGCTTTGCGACTGCTCGGCCAGCTTGGCTTGCACGTCGGTGAAGGCCTGCACGTTCTTTTCGAGGTAGGCGCCCATGAAGCCCTGCATGGCATGGCCGTAGAAGCGGATGATGTTGGCCAGCACCGCCTCGGTGAACATGGGGGCGCCGCCGGCCTCTTCTTCCAGGATGATCTGCAGCAGAATGCTGCGCGTGAGGTCCTCGCCCGTCTTGGCGTCGCGCACCACCACGGTGTGGTGGGCCATCACCAACTCGCGCACTTCGGACAGCGTGATGTAGGTGGAGGTGTCGGTGTCGTACAGGCGGCGATTGGGGTACTTCTTGATCACGCGCGGTGCAGACTTGCTGGTGGCAGATGCGGCTGCGGTGGCTCCAGCGGGGGCGCTGCTCTTCTTGTCGGGCACTACGGACTCCTCGGGCGCACGGGCCCATCATGGGTGGTATCTGTCAATCTATTGCAGTGCAACAGATTCTAGGCAGTGCCGGCCCCTGGACCGGCAAAGGAATACCCTGATTCGCCAGAGTCGCGCAGTTGACAGCACGGTCCCGTCAAAGAATGGCGCTCCGAACCCCAAAAATGAAAAAGGGGCGCGCACTGTGTGCCGCCCCTTGCGTACCGCGCTTGGAGGCGCGGATCAGTGGTAAACGTAGGTTGCGCTGTAAGGCACGGCCAGGCCCGACACACGCAGCGTCATCTTGATGGAGCCCGTGCCCGAGATGACATCGAAAGTGCAGACATTGAGCGTCCAGTTGTTGGCCAGCGCGTTTTGCTGGCTCTGGGTGATGGGCAGGCGCAGCGACGCATCGCTGCAAAACTCCTGCTGGCTCAACGGCCGGGTCACATTGACCAGCGTGATGGGGTTCTGCGCCGTGCTCACGGCCGTCACGCGCACGTCCAGCAGGTGGCCTGTGGAGCCAGTGCCGGTGAAGGGCGGGTTCGTCACCACGCCGCCATAGCTGACCAGGCTGAACGAAGGATTGCCCAGGCTCACCTGGGTGAACAGGTCCTTGCCGATGGTCAACTGGGGCAGGTGCAGCAAATTGCCGGTGCTCAGGAACTGGATGTCTTCTCCCACCACGGCAGGGTCATTGGCCTTGAGCAGGCCCACATCCAATAGCTTGATCACCACACTGAAGTACCTGGCGTTGTCGATCTGCAGCGTGGGCAGGCTCAGCGTGCCGGTGGCGCCATCGAACACCGCCGGGTCTGCTGCCTGGGCCCCTGCCATGGCGCTCACGAGAAACGCCGCAACCGCGAGGTTTTTGGGGTTCGGTTTCACGTCTGATCTCTCCTGGGCCCTTGTCAGGCCTGTAACCGTTAACGTACATCGTAACCAACTGAGTCAGGCAACAATCTGTGGTGCCCGACGGGAGGCGTAGCGCATGCACCACACCTCAATGGGTGTATTGTCCGCCGGAGTGGGGCTGCTTGCTGGTGATCAAGGACACATCCCCGTGCAGAACGCGCCTCATTTTTCAGCACCAATGGCCACCATTCACCTCACAGAATATGACAATAAGCGCCAGCCCGACGCATAAGGCGCTTCACCATTGCCAATAACACCGCAACGGGGCGCCCAGCCCGCCGCAGGTATAGGCATTGGCTGGCATACGCGGCCCGGGGACAGAAGTACGGTGGTTGCCAGACCACCACTATCCAAGGAGTTCGCAATGCCCGCACCCGCACCCCAGCCCATGCCTCCCATCGACACACCACCGCTGGAGCAGCCACCCCAGCCGGCCTGGACGCCCGCGCCGCCCCAGGGCGATCCGCCACCCGGCCCTGCCGAGTCGCCCGTGCAGGACCCGCCACCGCATTTTTGAGCGGTGGTACAGAGGCGAAGGGGCCGTTGCTGCACGCAGGTGGCAGCCGCCGAAGGCGGTTGCGCGGGCCGCTGGGCGTCTCACAGCCGGGCGCGCCTGCCCAAGGCCCGCCCCGCCCGGCGTACCGCAGGCTCGCGCTGAATCAGAGGTAGTTACCGGTTGGGCTGCGGCACCGCTGCGTAGTTGGACGCAATGGCCTGTACCACGGCACCGATCAGCACGGCATCCCCCGCTTGGGTGGGCAGCACGTCCTTGACAATCTGCACGGCGTACTGAAGCTGCTCCTTGGCCAGCGCCGCAGCCATGGCATTGCCACGTTTTTCATTGGGCGCAGCATCGCGGATTGGCAGGGACATGGGGAGCTTTCTCAAGAGAGGAAAGCACAGAGTATGGACCTCGCCCGATAGCCCTTGCCCCCGCACTGCTCGCCTGACGCACAAGCTGCGCCTGCAACGACAACGGCCTATGGTGCTGAATTGCGTGCGTTTTGCGCCGGGGACTGTTAGAACGTGTTTACGATCTTGAACAGATTCTGACAAGCAGGGGTAGATGCTTCTCCCGCGCCACCGGTGCTGCCCAGACAGCCAGTGCGCGCGGCTCCACTTTTGCGACAGGGATGGATGAAAGGCAAGGCCCGGCAGGTGTTTTCCCCGCGAACCGGCGCTCCACGGTCTGCCAAAGACCGCTCATCGCTGCGGCTCGAGCCGTGGCGGGTGTTCCTGTTCGTGTTTGCATTGGCAGGGGTGGCCATCGTCCTGCAGCTGCTGAACGCGCGCCACACGATCCGCGAGGCCGAGGAGGCGCGGTTGCAGGACGTAAGCCGCTATGTGTCGGAAAACCTCACGCGCCAGCTCAAGGGCCTGAACGAGGCGCTGACCCGCATCAGCCGCGACTACCGTGCCACGGCGCTCACCGCATCCAGCGCCGATGCATCCCGGCAGCTGCACCTGCTCACCGACGTGATCCAGGCCGTGCGCGGGCTGGCGGTGCATGACGCCAATGGCACGGCCGTCGCGTCGGACCGCGCGGCCGACGTGGGCCGGGATTTTTTCGCGGCAGAGTTCTTCCGCGGCGTGCACGGCCGGCCCGACCCGCGCGTGCTCTACCTCTCGCGCCCCTCGGCATCGGACGACGAGGGCGTGGCGCTGTACCTGTCGCGGGCCATCTTCGATGCCGAGGGCCATTTCTCGGGCGTGGTCAGCGCCACGCTGGACGATGAGTTCTTCGCCTTCATCATCCGCTCCGCGCTGTTCGCGCCGGACATGCGGGCCACGCTGGCGCATGCCGATGGCGAGGTCTTCGTCACCGTGCCCAGCATGGGCACCGAGCGCATGGCCAACCTGGCAAGGCCGGGCTCCGCGTTTGAAGCCCATGTCAAAAGCCAGCGACAGACGACCGTGTTCGAAGGTCTGGTGCCCGCCACGGGCCGCGAGCGGCTGGTGGTGCTGGCCAGCGTGAAGCCGGTGGGCCTGGGGCTGGACAACACCGTGGTGCTGGCCGTGAGCCGCGAGCGCTCGGAGGTCTACGCCCCCTGGTACGCCCAGGTGCGCATGTACGCCATGCTGTACGCCGCCCTGCTGGCAGCGGCCACCGGCCTGCGCCTGATCGAGCGCCGGCGCCTGCGCCGGCTGCTGGCGCAGGAAGAAGCCTCGCAGGCCGCGCTGCAGCTGACGGCGGCCCGCCTGGAGCGCGCGCTCGACGGCGCCCAGCTGGGCCTGTGGGAGCTGCAGGTGGACTCGCGCCAGTTGCGCATCGATGCCCGGGGCGCGCGCATGCTGGGCTATGGCGACGCCGAGGTGGTGCGCCCCATCGAAGAGTGGACGTCCACCTTGCACCCGGCCGACCAGGCCGCCAACGCCGCCGCCTTCTCCGAGCACCTCAGGGGCGCCAGCCCGGCCTACGAAAATGAGTTCCGCGTGCGGGTGCAAGACCGGTTCATATGGCTCTTCAGCCGCGGCAAGGTGACCGAGCGCGCCGAGAGCGGCGCGCCCCTGCGCATCATCGGCACCTTCATGGACATCACACCGCGCAAGACCAGCGAGGCCGCGCTGGCAGACGCCGTGCTGCTGCAGAAGAAATCCGGCGAAATCGCCCGCATCGGTGGCTGGACGCGGGACCTGACCACCGGCCAGTCGCAATGGACCGACGAGGTCTACCGCATCCACGACCTGGATCCGGGCGGCGCGCCGGACCTGCCGCGCACCCTCGACTTCTACACCGAGGCGTCGCGCCCCCTGATTGCCTCTGCGGTAGAAAAATGCGTGCAGGACGGCACGCCCTGGGACCTGGAGCTGCAGATCGTGTCCGCCAAGGGCCGCCTGCTGTGGGTGCGCACGCAGGGCGAGGCCATCTGGCAGGACGGCGCCATCGTGCGGATCACCGGCGCCTTCCAGGACATCACGGCCCGCAAGCAGGCCGCGCTGGAGCTGGAGCGGCTGAACGCCACGCTCTCCGAGCTGTCCTACCAGGACGCGCTCACCGGCCTGGGCAACCGCCGCCTGTTCGACGACACCCTGCAGGCCGAGTGGGCGCGCCACGCACGCCAGGGCGCGGCACTGTCGCTGCTGATGGTGGACGTGGACTACTTCAAGCGCTTCAACGACCGGCACGGCCACCAGGCGGGCGACGAGTGCCTCAAGCGCGTGGCGGGCGTGCTGCGCGAGGCCCTGTGGCGATCACACGAGCGCGCCATGCGCTATGGCGGCGAGGAGTTCGCCATCCTGCTGCCCGAAACCACGCGCGAAGGCGCCCGCCTGGTGGCCCAGCGGGTGCTGGACGCGGTGGCCGCCGCGCGCATCGCGCACGGCGCCTCTCCCCTGGGGGCCTGGGTCACGCTGAGCATCGGCGTGGCGTGCATTGCGCCATCGATGGAGGCCAAGCCCGCCTCCCTCACCCGGCGGGCGGACATGGCGCTCTACCAGGCCAAGGCACAGGGGCGTGCGGGGCTGGTCGTGGAAGACATGCCCCCTTGAAGGAGCGCAGGCCCTTACCTGCCGGCGCCGCCATCGAGCAAGGCGCGCACCCTGCGCGCCATGTCATCCACCTCGAAGGGCTTGGTGAGGATCTCCCTGCCGGGCGAGGCAAAGGGCTGCGAGGCTGACACCTTCTCGGCATAGCCCGTCATGAACAGTATCTTCAGGTCCGGCCGCTCGGCGCTGGCCGCCTCGGCCACCTGGCGGCCGTTGAGCCCCGGCAGGCCGACGTCGGTGATGAGCAGGTCGATGCGGCGCTGCGGCACCCGCAGTTGCTGCAGCCCCGAGGGACCGTCGTGCGCCTCCAGCACCTGGTAGCCCAGGTCGCGCAGCACCTCGGCCACCAGCTCGCGCACCAGGGTTTCGTCCTCCACCACCAGGATCACCTCGCCCTTGCCAGCCGCGGTGGCGCTGGGTGCCGGCAGTGCGTGCGCGGGGCCGTCCTCGGCGTTGAAGTGGGCCGGCAGGTAGACCCTGACGGTGGTGCCCTGCCCATACTCGCTGAAGATGCGGGCGTGGCCTTCGGACTGGCGGGTGAAACCATAGATCATCGACAACCCCAGGCCCGAGCCCTCGCCCACCGCCTTGGTGGTGAAGAACGGCTCGAAGGCATGGGCCAGGGTCTCTGCGGTCATGCCCGTGCCCGTGTCGGTCACGGCAATGCACACATACGGGCCGGGTTGCACGCCGTGCAGGGCCGCGGCGTAGGCCGCATCGAGCTCGGCGTTGTGCGTTTCAATGGTCAGCCGGCCGCCACCCGGCATGGCGTCGCGGGCGTTGATGGCCAGGTTGAGGATGGCGCTTTCCAGCTGGTTCTCGTCGCACAGCGTGGTCCACAGGTCGGGCGCCAGCTGCAGCGACAGCTCCACCTTCTCGCCGATGGTCTGGCGCAGCAGGTCCTGCATGGACAGCACCAGCGGATTGGCGCGCACGGCCTTGGGGCTGAGCGGTTGGCGCCGCGAGAAGGCCAGCAGCCGGTGCGTGAGCCCCGCCGCGCGCGAGGTGGACGCCAGGGCCCGGGTGACATAGGTATCGAGGTCGGCCGCCGTGCTCTGCACCCCTTGCCCCAGCCGCTTGCGCAGCACCTGCAGGTTGCCCATGATGCCCTGCAGCAGGTTGTTGAAGTCGTGCGCGATGCCGCCGGTGAGCTGGCCCACCGCCTCCATCTTCTGCGCCTGGCGCAGCGCGTCCTCGTGCAGGCGCAGTTGCTGGCTGCGCTCGGCCACCTGGGATTCGAGCGTGGCGTTCAGCGTCTGCAGCGCCACCTCGGCCTTGCGGCGCTCTTCGATCTCGCCCTGGGCGGCCTCGAACAGGCGGGCGTTGTCGATGGCGATGGCCGCTTCGGCCGCCAGCAGGGCCACCGAGCGCTCCGAGCGCTCGGTGAACACGCCCGGCTGCGCGTGGCCGAAAAACAGGCCGCCGATCACATGGCGGGCCCGGTCGACCACCGGCACAGCCAGGTAGCTGGTCACGGCCAGGTGGCCCTGGGGCATGCCGTGCCAGGGCGCGCTCTGGCCGTAGCGCGGGTCCTGGGTGATGTCGTCCGAGCGCACTATGCCCTCGCCCGCAAACGTGGGGCCGAAAAGGGCCGTGTTGCGCGGCATGGGAAAGCCCTCGAACGCGGCGCGCGGCGCGCCCGACAGGGTGTACAGCGTGTAGCTCTCGCCCGCAGCGTCCACCAGGTTGTAGAAGAACGCACCGAACTGCGCGCCGGTCACTTCCACGCCCGCGTCGGTGACGGCCTGCACCACCAGGGCCAGGTCGTTCTCGCGCGCCAGCGTGGCGGCGGCGCGATTGAGGATTTCCAGCGTGCGCTTTTCCTCACGCAGCGCGTCCTCGGACACCTTCCACTGCGTGCGGTCGCGCAGCACCTTCACAAAGGCCACGGGCGCTGCGGCGGGGTCGGTCACCGGGGTGAGCTCGCCCACCGCCCAGAAACGCGAGCCATCGGCGCGCATGCGCCATCCCTCGTGGCCGCCACGGCCTTTGGACTGGGCGTCGGCCATTTCCTCGGTCACGCGCGCCTGGGGGTTCGTCTCTTCGGGAAAGATGCGCAGCAGGGTCTGGCCCAGCATCTCTTGCTCGGACCAGCCCAGCAGCCGCACGGCGCCAGGGTTCCAGCTGAGCACGGCGCCCCGGCTGTCCAGCGCGATGATGGCCGTGTCGGTGGCGCTGTTGATGACGGTCGACAACGCGGCTGCGCTCAGTGGCATGGGGTGCGATTTCTTATATTGGCATATTCGCCCGCGACCTCACGCCCAGCAAATATCGGGTGCGCTCGCGGGACAGGAATCGCCACTTTACATTCTTGGCCGGGTTTGAACCACCCGGGTGTTCATGGATGTCTACACGGAACGGGGCCGGCCTTGCGGGCGCACACGGTCAGGCTTGGGGGTCGGGCAAGGCCATGCAGTGGTCAAAGAAGGCATCCAGTTCCGTAGATTTGTCGAACACGGCATCGGCCCCCTGGGCCAGGCAGCGGCGGCGCATGTCGGGCGTGGCGTAGTTGGACAGCACGAACACATGCTGGCCGGGATTGCGCTGGCGCACGGCCTGCAGCACCTCCAGGCCCGAGCCGGCGGCCAGAAACAGGTCCACCACCATCAGGTGCCATTGCCCGCGCCAGCGCTCCACCGCCTGCCGGGCACCCGAGGCAGTGGTGGCAATGGCAACAACGCGGGCATTGGCCAACTCCTCCAATGCCGGAACCAGGGTCTCACTGATGGTTTTGTTGTCTTCGACGAGAATGGTGATGAAAGGCATCGTGGAACGTGCCGGTTACACCGGTTATTGGGAAGCTGCCTACAATCTAAGCGCGTACATGGCCACAGCCTGTAGGCCGTTACCCCGCATGCACACGATTGTGTGATTTTTCCCCCATTGAGCCGAGCCCCCACCATGCCCAGCGAGTCGAAACCGTCCCAGGCATCCGAGATCGCAGATGTCCTGAACCAGAACATCGAAGCGGCCGAGCAGATCAAGGCCACGGCCAGCGAGCTCAACGTGGTGCACGCCGTGCTGTCCACGCAAATCCCCACCGAAGCGCTGGAGGGCGACCTTCAGGCCGCCGTGGAGCGCACCGACGAGCTGGAGCAGCAGCTCAGCGAGACGGCCGAAGCGCTCGAAAAATCCAACGATCTGCTGCGCGAGATCGACGCCAAGCAAAGCGCCGCGGCCACGAAAAAATAGCAGCCCGCCTGCCTCCCTCTGTCCGAAGGGAGCCGGTGCGGCGGCATCGTCCTACAGCGGCTAGGCCGCTGCGTCAGCACACTGGGCTTTTTGCAGCGGAGGCCCCATGGCCACACCACCCCCATCGCCCGACGGCAAGCCCCGCAAGGACCCCGACCGCCCCACCCCGGCCTTTACCGAGACCGATGCCCAGGCCGGCAAACGCAGGCCTGCAGACACGGCGCCCGAGCGCGGGGACATCACACCATCGGCTCCTGCACACCATCCGCCCGAGTCGGACGTGGACCCGGAGACTCCGGCAAGCATCAATTCCCCATGACGGAGATGGGTCGGCACAGCATGGTGCAGGCCAGCGCAACCTACAGTCAGAGGGAGCTCACAGCGGCGTCAACGCCTCTGGCAGGCACGACTCCTCATGCCCCACCAGGCGGATCCACATGCCGCTTTTGCGGATGATGACGTAATCGACGGTGACGACGCGGCCTTTGTAGAGAAATCGGGAACCGGGCTTGTACAGAACCATGGGAGCAAAAAGAAGGCGGGTGGCAGGCAGCAAGCGCCTGCAAGAAACAGGCCTTCGATGGTGCCTGCGCATGCGCCATGGGGTTGTGACAACCGCGAAAGACCTGCCGCTCTACTGGGCTGCTACTTGACTGACGCGCGGGGGTACGCGCCATCCCGTCGCGCTGCCGCGCGACAACCCAAACCAGGGACTCTCAGTGCTCGCCCACCACGGCGTGTGGGGCGGATGCGTCCACGCTGGGTACGGACTGCACGGACACGAACCGTGTGGCAGCCGGCAACTGGCTGGCTAGGGCTGCCCTGATCTCTGGCGCGGCCATCTTGAAGGCCACCACGCACGACACCACCAGCACCGCAATGACCGCAGAGATGCCAAACACCCGCGAATCACCCGCACTGTCGGCGCCCTGCAGCATGCCGTAATTGCCCGATGTGTTGCTCATGGTTTTCATGTGGTTGCTCCTGGCTGTGTGTTGCAGTGAAGTTAACGGCCAGTGGGCGCCCGGGCTGTCGGACAAATACCATTCCTGGGTGTCGAAAACCCGCAGTCCCCGTCGTGCCCCGCGAGCCCCCTTGGCGCCATGAAAAAAGCCGCCTGGCAAAGGCGGCTTCTGGGGCCCATGCAGTGCTGGCTTACATCCGGTTCCACGGCCACTCGCCGCACTTGGCCTGCGACACCGTCACATTCGCCAGGCGACGCATGGCGGTGTCGTCGTAGATGTAGCTCAGGCGCACACCGGCCTGCAGGTCGGGCGACACATGCGGGTCGCGGCACAGCGTGCCCAGCAGCTCGCGCTCCACCACGGCCTCGAAATCCGGCCGCACCCCGGCCGGGCTGACCAGGAACTTCACCGTCACATGCCGCCCCGCGTGCGTGGCCGAGGTGGTCAGGATGCGCTCGTCGCGCCGCTCGCGTGCGTCCGCGTTGTACTCCTCGGCAAGGCGCTTGGCCCGCGCCTCGGCGGTCAGGCGTGCGCCCTTTTCGGACGGCGCCTTGCCCATGAGGTAGTTTTCATCGCACACCCGCAGCGCGATGTGGATGCCCGTGGGCGTGGGCTTTTCGGTGGCGTTCTCCACGCAGCGGTCGTACTGCGCGCGCGCCTTGGGCCCCAGGTCCTCGCGCGAGCGCTGGGGGTAGTCCTGCGCCATGGCGGCAGATGCACAAAGCAGCATGGCGCCGAGCGCCGCGCTGCGTGCCAGTGGTGGCATGGTCTTCATGGTCGATTTCCCCCGGTTTCTTGTAGGTTCAAGCATGGGTGCGGTCCCTGCAGCGAGCCTGCAGTGTGCTCGCCAACCGCACCTGCGGCAAGCTGCGTTGCGCTCGGTAACCAGTGCAACGTCGGGGCCCCGCCCCCTAGCGCTGCAGGGGCTGCAGGGGCTGCGTCAGCCTGCGGCAAACGCCACCACCGCCACCAGCAGCATCACTGCAGCGGCTGCCAGCCACATCACGCGCGGGCTGTACTGGCCAAACTCCAGTTCCGCATCGTCTGCCAGGCCGGCATCGGCAAAGGACATCTGGCGCTGGAATGGTTTGCTGGTGCTCATGGTGCTCTCCCGGTGGTACATGTGTGCAAAGGTAGCTGGCAAGCCCAGCCGTCCGTGTCAGACAAGTTCCCATCCTCGCAGCAGATGGGGCCGGTGGCGTTTTTGAAAATGGCTGCGGTGTGCAAAACTGCACGGCGAGCAGGCCCAAAACCGGGGGGAACGCTGCCCGGCCCTGTGGCGGCCCGCTGGAGCGAGGAAAAGGGGTCCTTGTCCCACGTCCCCACAGCGGCATGCCTTGCAGGCGCATTGCCACCACTGCGCCACCATGGTGGATGACCTACTCCACCTTTGTTGACCGGAAGCAGGCCCTGGCCACCTGGGCCATGGCCCTGGAAGCATTCCACCAGGAAATGCACCGCGTGCTGCGCGGCGGCCAGCGCGATCGCGTCCGGTCCGTGGCGCTCAAGCGGGCGCTTGATGCGGCCCGCGCCGAGGTGGATGGGTTGGCCCCTTGAACGAGACGGGGCGGTAAGCACGGCGGTGCTTTCACCCGCGGACATCCTCCACTAAGAGCGGATAACAAAACTCAGCGAAGCGGTTCTGGCTAGGCGCTGCGCCGCAGGCAGTACGTTAGTACGACAAGGCGCAGCAACGACGCCAGAAGAGTTTTGTTAGCCGCTCTAAGGCCGCGTCAGCTTCCATTCGCGGTGCATTTCCTGCATCAGCAGCCGCGCCAGAAAGTCCGCGTTGTCCTGCACCTTGGCGCTTTTTGGCGCAATGCCCATGGTCAGGCAGGTGACGGTGAGGGTGCCGTCCTTCACCTGCCAGGTGCCCGTGTGCCCTTCGATTTCAAGTTGCCCGCTGTCTCCGGGCGCCGCATCAGCGTTGGGGGTCACTTTAGGGCGTGTCATCATTCATTTCGCCCCCGCGCTGGCCCCGGCATGCGGATGGATGCGCGAAGCGCGGCGCAGCCCATAGTCAACTATGGGCAAGCCGAGCGACAAAGCAGACGCCGCATGCCGGGGCCAGCCCGAAGGGAAAGCCTGCAGCGCGGCGCATTGCGGCGTTGCCCTTCGCTTGTGTAGCCGTGCTACACGGCACTCAGGGCGCCTTGCACTGCACCGCGCTGCAGGCTTTCGCGGGGGTGAAATGAATGATGACACGCCCTAGCGCCGGGCCTTGCACAACGACTCCCACAGCGACGCCGCCGCCGTCGGCTGCGCGCCGCACTCGAAGGCCAGCTTCAAAAATTCTTCAGCAGACACTGAAATCTCCTGCGGCAGCGCCCGCACCACCTGCATGGCGCCGGGCTTGAGCCGCTCGATCTCCCAGCTGGAGAGCCGGCCATCCGACAGGGCCGCCTGCCTGAACGCCGCCACGATATCGGCCGGCAGGTTCGGCCCGAAGACGTAGTATTCGAGCCGGGGCAGAAAGCTGGCCTCCAGGTGCGCCCCATTGGCAGGGGCGCCATTGGCCTCGTACCAAGCCTCGCGCGAGCGCCCCTGCCCCCCAGGGTAGCGGTCCGGCACCGTGTAGTAGCGCATGCGCTCCACAGGAATGCCACCGCGCGCCAGCAGCGACTGGTACAGCGCTGCCATGGGCTCCAGCGACCGTACCGTGGCGTCGTCATGCCTACGGCTGAAGTCGATCTGGCCCAGCCATGCGTGTTCCTGATCGGTAAGGTCAATGTCCGGGGTGCGTGTCATGTACCCCATTCTGCCCTCAGGCACGGCCCAGGCACCAAGATAAAAGTTTGGCTTGTCGGAATCCCGATACTCGAAAACCATGGCGAATCTGCTACGCCCTGCCCGGTATGCTGGGGCGCCGGGTCCCCAGCACCACCAGCGGCACGGCCATGGCGTACACCGCCACCACCAGCAGCCATATGGCGCCGGGCCAGTCCGACCGCACGGCATAGTAGAACGCCGAGAAGCCCAGCGGCGCGATGATGGACGCCAGGCTGATGGCCGAAGCCAGCATGCCCTGGAACTGCCCCTGCAGGTCGGCACCCACCTGGCGGCTGGCCAGCGCCTGCAGCGCCGGCGTGCCGATGCTGCCCAACGCAAAGACCGGAATGGCTACGAACACCATCCAGCCCTGGCGTATGAAAGCCATCGCCACCAGGGCCAAGCAGGCGCAGGCAATGCCCGCCAGTACAGCGCCCCTCTCACCCAGCCAGCGGCTGGCCGGCCCGGGAGCCAACGCCTGCACCAGGGTCTGGCACACGCCGAAGGCGCCCAGCGACAGTCCGATCCACAGGCCATTCCACTGGAACGCGTCGGCACCCCACAGCGCCCAGCAGATGCCATAGGCCTCGCCGGTCGCGCTGAGGATGAAGAAGGTCAGCACGATAGGCCGCAGGCGCTTTTCAGAAAGCACCCATGCCAGGGGCCGCAGCGGGTTCAGCGCCGCCAGGCCGATGCCCTCGCCGCTGCCCTTGCGCGATTCGGGCAACGATGTGCATGCGAGCACGAAGTTGGCCCCCGTGAGTACCGCCGCTGCGATGAAGGGCAAGCGCACGCAGTGGTCGCCGAGCACGCCGCCCAGCACCGGCCCGATGATGAAGCCCGCGCCGAACATGGCGTTGAAGAGCCCGAAGCGCCGCGCGCGCTGCGCCTCGGGCGTGACATCGGTGATGTAGGCGGTCGCCACCGACATGTTGGCGCTTGTCAGCCCCGCGATGGCGCGCCCCAGCAGCAACAGCCACAGGCTGGGCGCGCACGCCAGCAGCAGGTAGTTGACGCTGGCGCCGGCTAGGGACAGCAGCAGCACGGGCCGCCGGCCCAGCCGGTCGCTCAGCGCGCCCAGCACCGGCGCGAACACCAGTTGCATGGTTGCATACAGTGCGGCCATGATCCCGATGAACGGCGCGACATTGCCGGCGCCAGTGACTTCGCCGACCAGCGCCGGAAGGATGGGAAACACGAGGCCGATGCCCATGGCATCGAGCGCAACGCAAAGGTAGATGACGATAAGGGGTCGGTTCATGCAGGGGCGCTCCAGTCCGTGCAGGCATGGCTGCGCCAAGGGCGCAGCTGCTCGCAGCAGGGTCCGACGGGTGTCGGGGGAAACGCTGGCCGGGGTCACCCCGTGCGGGGGTGGCGGCGTGTGCGCGGCCAATTGCGGTTTCGGTGTCCAGATGGACGGGCGAATGCAACAAACGGCCGTTTCTCGCGGTGTTCGAGTGCGCAGTATCGCACGCCCGCGCCGCTACCTCGACGCCCCGCCCCCCCTATCTCACCGTGAGCACGATCTTTCCGCGAATGTGCCCGCGCGCCGCCCCCTCGTGTGCGCTGCGCGCATCGGCCAGCGCAAAGGTGCTGTCGATGGCCACGCGCACCGTGCCCGCGCCGAGCAAGCCCGCCAGTTGCACGAGCTGGGCGCCGCTGGACCTCACCTGCGTTGCCGACACCGTGAAGCCCCGCTGCGCGGCCTCGTCGGCGCCGGTGTAGCCCAGGGGGAACACGGGGTACAGCACGCCACCCGGCTTGAGCGCCTGCAGAAACCGGCCGGTGGTGGGGCCGCCCAGGGTGTCGAGCACCAGGTCCACCCCGCGCGCCACCGCTTCGGGCGCGCCCTGGGTGTAGTCGATGAATTCGTCGGCGCCCAGGCCCCGCAGAAATGCCTCGTGCGCGCCCGACGCCACGGCGATCACGTGCGCGCCCTTGACCTTCGCCAACTGCACCGCAAAGTGCCCCACCCCGCCCGCCGCGCCGTTGACGAGCACCGTCTTGCCCGCAATGGGCACCGGGCGGTGCATCTGCGGTTGCAAGGGGTTCGGGTGGTCGTGGCCCAGCTCGATGAGGAACTGCCACGCCGTGAGCAAGGCCATGGGTGCGGCAGCCGCCTGCACATGGCTGATGCCGGCCGGCTTGCGCGCCAGGTCCGACGCAGGGGCCGCCACGTACTCGGCATAGGCCGCACTGTCGCCATAGCTGGGAAAGCGCACCATGCCGAAGACCTCGTCGCCCACGGCCAGGCCTTGCACGCCCGGCGCCACGGCCTCGACCACGCCCGAGACGTCCGAGCCCGGGATGGCGGGCATCGCGATCGGCGGTTGCCACGCGGGCGGCAGCATGCGGTAGCCCTCGCGCAGGTACCAGTCGGGCGGGTTGATGCCCACTGCGTGCACGCGCACCAGCACCTCGCCGGGCTTGAGCGCAGGCACCGGCGCATCCTCGTAGCGCAGCACCTCGGGGCCGCCGAAGGCGTGCAGGCGGATGGCTTTCATCATCGTCGTCGTGGTTGTCGTAGCGGTCGTCATCGTGATCTCCTGGGATTCGTCAAAACCGCAGTGTCGATCTTCACCGTCTGTTTGATAATCCCTCCACAACTCACTTGTTTCATGCCATGACGGAATCAATCAGCCTGGAGCGCCTGACCGGCATCGTCGCGTTTGCCCGCGCGGCGTCGCACGGCAGCTTCACCGCGGCGGCGCGCTCGCTGTCGGTGTCGCCATCGGCCGTGAGCAAGACCATCCAGCGGCTGGAGCAGCAGTTGGGCCTGCGCCTGTTCACGCGCACCACCCGATCCCTGGTGCTCACGCCCGAGGGCCGCGAGCTGCACGAGCGCGCCCTGCACCTGCTGCGCGCGGCCGAGGATGTGGTGCAGTCCGCCGTCGCCGTGCGGGCCGAGCCGTCCGGCACCATCAAGGTGGCGGCGCCGCTGCCCATCGGCACGCGCCTGCTCGCGCCCGCCCTGCCGGAGTTTCGCCGCCGCTACCCCAAGGTGCAGGTGGACCTGCGGCTGGGCGACCGCTTCGTGAACCTGGTGGAGGAAGGCATCGACGTAGCCATCCGCATCGGCGATCTGCCCGACTCCAATCTGCTATCGCGCGGCCTCACCTCGGCCAAAGTCAGCGCCTTCGCCTCACCCACCTACCTGGCAGCGCGGGGCACGCCCCAACGGCCCGAGGACCTCCAACACCACGATTGCGTGAACTTTCGCTACCAGGCGTCGGGCCAGCTGATGCGCTGGGTGTTCAAGGCCGGCAGCCGCACGGTGGAGTTCACGCCCGATGCAGCCATCGTGGTGGACGTGAGCGACGCGGTGGTGGAGGTCATCGCCGCCGGTGGCGGCATCGGCATGTCGGCATCGTTCATCGCCGCGCCGTATGTCGAGCGCGGCCTGCTGGTGCCGGTGCTGACCGAGTTTGCGGCCCACATGCCGACCATCACCGCCGTCTGGCCCGAGAGCCGGCGCGCGAGTCCGAGCGTCAAGGCGTTCATAGGGTTTCTGGAGGAGCTGTTTCCGTCGCCCGCACCGTGGGATGCGGTGATTGCGAATGCAGCCTTGAGGCCAAAGCACATCCCGCCGACCACAGGTACGAAAAAATGACCGTTTGGCCGGTCTCGTACGGCATCGCATACTGCGGCTTCAACTGCAGTCACCCAAATGGGCTAGATCACCCCCGGGCCTACTCTGACACTATGGACCATGGTCCCCTCCCCCTCCCTGCCGCGAAACACCGCCCTTGCCACCTGGGCCAAGGCTCTGGAGGAATGGCAGACAGAGGCCACCCGGCTGGCCCAGGGTGGTGCGCCCGATAGCCACCGGGCTGCTGCACTGAAAATGTCGCTGGCCACCGCACGCTACCGCTTGAATCTGGTGTCCGCATAGCAGCCCGGGGAGCCAGCCCCGCGCCTCTCCTTCACTCCCTTTCAGACAGGCTCTGCCCCAGCGCCTCCGACAAGAACTCTGCCGTCGCCCGCACCCGCGCCGTGCGCTGCAGGTCGGGGTGCATCACCAGCCAGACTTCATGGTCGTTGGCGCGCCGCCGCTCGGGCCAGATACGTACCAGGCCTTCACGCTCGCCCAGATGGACCGGCATCTCGCCCAGGCCGATGCCGGCGGCCACCGCCTTGCGCACCAGCAGGCCGGAGTTGACCGCCATGGCGATGCGGGCCTGGCGCGCCGGCACCTGGGCCACCATGGGGAACGGCCGCTGCTCCAGGGTGGGGCCGTAGGCCACCAGGTGGTGGCCGCGCAGTTCGTCGTCAGGCACGGGCATGCCAAAGCGCTCCAGATATGCCGCGCTGGCAAACAGCCCCACCGGCCACGAGGCCACGCGGCGCACCACAAGGTCGGGTGCATCGGGGCGCACGTTGCGAAAAGCAATGTCGGCCTGCCGACGGCTCAGGCTGAGCACCTGGGTGGAGACCTCCAGGTCCACGCGGATGCCGGGCCAGCGCTGCTGCAGCCGCTCGATGGCGGGCAACAGGAACTCGATGGCGATGGTGTCGGAGCTGGTCACCCGCACCAGCCCGGCGTGGCTCTCATCTTGCCCCTCGATGCGGGTGCGCAGGTCCGTTGCCGCGGCCTCCATGCGCCGCGCAGCGCCCAGCGCCGCCTCGCCCGCGGCAGTGAGCAGGTAGCCGCCCTTGGCACGCAGGAACAAGGTGGCGCCCAGCTCGGCCTCCAGCGCCTGCAGTCGCCGTCCTACGGTGGCTTGGTCCACGCCCAGGCTGCGCGCGGCGGCACGCAGCGAGGGCGCGCGGGTCAAGGCGAGAAAGATGCGCGTGTCGTCCCAGTTCATGCGATGCAATTTTGCATCACTTGGCAGCAAAAACGCTGCATTTCACAAGCACCTTTCCGACCTAAGCTGTGCACCATCACTGGATCTGAAAAAAGGAAGCTCACCATGCAAGCCATCGTCTTCGACGCGTTCGGCGGCCCCGAAGTCCTCGTGGCCCGCGACATCCCCCGCCCCGAGGTGCGCCCGCACGACCTGCTGGTGCGCAACGCCGCCATCGGCGTGAACCGCGCCGACCTCTCGCACCGCAAGGGCGCCTATGGCCGCGCCTACTTCGGCGACTCGGACCTGATGGGCCTGGAGGTCGCCGGCACCGTGGCCGAGGTGGGCCCCGAGGTGCAGGGCTTTGCCGTGGGCGACCGCGTCATGGGCATCGTGGGCGGCGGCGCGTATGCGGAGTATTCACGCATCGACCACCGCATGGCCATGCATGTGCCGCAGAACCTGTCTCTGCAGCAGGCCGGCGCCGTGGCCGAGGTCTTCGTCACTGCGCACGAGGCCATGTTCCACCTGGCACGGCTGCAGGCCGGCGAGTCGGTGCTGATCCACGCGGCGGCGGGTGGTGTGGGCTCGGCAGCCGTGCAGTTGGCCCATGCCGCCGGGGCGCGCGTGTTCGCCACGGCCAGCGCCGACAAGCGCGACGCCGTGCTGGGCTTCGGCGCCGATGTGTTCATCGACTACCGCAGCGAAGAATTCCAGGCCGTGGTCGCGGAGCACACGGGCGGCAAGGGCGTGAACGTGGTGATCGACTTCATCGGCGGCCCCTACCTTGAACGCAACGTGCGCTCGCTGGCCGTGGGCGGGCGCATGACGGTGGTGGGGCTGCTGGGCGGCGCCACAGAGGGCGCGCAACTGCCCATCGATGTGCTTCTCTACCGCCACCTGCAGATCTACGGCACGGTGATGAAGTCACGCCCGCCCGAAGTCAAGCAGGCCATGACCCAGCGCTTTGCCCAGCGCTGGATGGGCGCGCTGGCGGACGGCACGCTGCGGCCGGTGATCGACAGCACCTATCCGCTGGCCGACGCGGCGGCAGCGCACCGGCGCATGGAGACGGGGCTGAGTGTGGGGAAGATTCTGCTGGTGCCCGAGCGGACTGCGCAAGGAGCTTCAACAGGTTACTGAACCGGTGCACCGATGCACCGACACCAGCCGCCACACCCAAGAACACAAGCGTCGAATTCGGCCCGGCCATGAACGGCAGGATCCTGTGAGTCCGCGTCAAGCACTCCGAACCTTGCCCCTGGCCTGCGCAACAGCGCCCTGCAATGCCGCGTTGGGCGTGAACGCGCCTTCCAGCGCACTGGCAAACGCCGCGAAGTCGCGCTGGGACAAGGTGATGCGCGACTCGCGCTCCAGCAGTTGCTGGGCCTTTTCCGTGGCCGCAGCGCGCACGAAGCCGGCCATGCTCGTGCCCATCAGGGCGGCTGCCTTGGCGATGACAGCCTTCTCATCAGCATTCATCCTGAGGTTGACGCGGGCAGCGTGCGGCATGGCAGGGCTCTTCACAAATACAGCGTTCTACCGTATCCGTTAATTTGCCGGGAGGCAAGCGCCCCCTCGCTTCACCCTACCTCATCACCAACCCACCATCGACAAACAGCACCTGCCCCGTCATGAACCCGCTCCAGTCCGAGGCCAGAAACAGCACGGGCCCGGCGATGTCTTCGGGCCGGGCGATGCGCCGCAGCGGCGTGGCCGCCATCAGCGATTCGCGGAACGACTCCTTCGTCGATTCGCTGGCCTGCGTGGGGTAGACGAGGCCGGGGGCCACGCAGTTCACGCGGATGCCCAGGGGCCCCAGCTCGGTGGCCAGGTTGCGGCTGAAGGCCACCAGCGAGGCCTTGGCCGTGGTGTAGTCGTGGTAGGGCACCACAGGGTGCTCCACCAGGTTGCTGGCGATGTTGACGATGGCGCCCTGCGCCCGCTGCTTGAACAGCGGCAGCACCGCGCGGCACACGTTGAAGGCGCCGCCCACCGCACCGTCGAACTGCGCCTGGTAGTCGCTCCAGTGCAGGTCGTCGAACAGCGTGCGGCGCTGGGGGTCGAAGGCGTAGGGCCGAAAGGCGTTGTTCACCACGATGTCGATGGGGCCGAGCTCGCGCACGACCGCATCGACCATGGCCTGCACCGCAGGCGCCGACGCTACATCGGCCTTGGCGGCCCAGGCATCGCCACCGGCGGCCCGGCAGGCCGCGACAACCTCAGCGGCCGCTGCGTCATTGCTCAGGTGGTTGATGGCCACCGTCGCCCCCTCCCGCGCAAACGCGGTCGCTATCGCCGCACCGATGCCCCGGCTGGCCCCGGTGACCAACACCACCTTGCCCTGGAACTTCATGGCCTGTGCTCCCTTGAAGTCTTCACGCCACCGGCAGCAGGCTGGTGTCCACCACGTCGGCCACCTTGATCTGGCGCTGCACCAGGCCCAGCGCGCGGTAGGCGTCGGCGCCCTTCTGCAGGGAGTCGAGGTTGAAGGCGCCCAGCTTGGCGCCGGCTGCGGACGGCAGCGACGAGGCATTGCGCAGGCGGATCACCTCCAGGTTGATGTCGCGCTGCGTGCCGTCGATGGCGACCTTGACGGCCAGGGTCGCGGCCTCCTCGGGGTTGGCGATCATCCAGGCCGCGCTGTCGCGGTAGCCCTTGAGGAAGGCGCGCAGCAGCTCCTTCTTTTGCGGGAGCGTCTCGTCGCGCACCACAAAGAGGTCGCTCGACACGTTCAGGTAGTCGCGCACCTGCATCACGTTGACCTCGCCGATGCCCTTGCGCTGCCCCACCACCAAGCCGGTGTCGGTGGCGGCCGTGGCATCCACCTGGCCCTGCAGCAGCGGCGCGAAGTTGAGCAGGCCGGTGACGACGATGGTCACGTCCGACTCCTTGAGCCCCGCCTGGTGCAGCATTACCAAGAGGTTCTGGCGCGTGCCGCTGGCCAGGCTGTACACGCCGATCTTCTTGCCCTTGAGGTCTGCGGGCTTGTGGATGTTGGCGGACTTGAGCGAGACCACGTTGAACACGTTCTGCGGGTAGATGTCGTAGATGGCGGTGAGCTTTTCACCCTTGTCCAGCGCCGTGAAGAAAGAGCCGGGGTCGGTGAAAGCCACATCGGCCTGGCCGCTGAGCATGTTGCGGATGGCATCGCCCCCGCCCGCGCCGGGCGCGTAGCCCAGCTCGACGCCCTGGGCCTTGAAGAAGCCCTTTTCGGGCTCGGCGAGCAGGTTGGTGATTTCGCTGATGGGCTTGCTCCAGCCGCCGACGGTGATCTTGCCCTTGGACTGCGCGGTGGCCAAGCCCGCGAACGGCAAGGCGGCCAAGCCCGCAGAGGCGCCGAGCACGGTGCGGCGGGAGATGGGCAGGGAGTAGGTGGTGGTGTTCATGGCAATCAAGGGTTGTCGAGGTAAGGGGTCAGAAGCCGGCGCTCCAGCAGCAGCGTGGCCTGGTAGAGCACCAGCCCGATGAGGGCGATGAGAAAGAGTGCGGCGAACATCAGGGCGGTGTCCATCATTCCCTGCGAGGCGATAACCACGGCGCCCAGGCCCTGGCTGGCACCGATGAATTCGCCAACGACGGCGCCGACCAGCGCCAGCACCACGGCCATGCGCAGGCCCGCCAGAATGGAGGGCAGCCCCACCGGCAGCTTGAGCCGCAGCAGCGTCTGCCAGCGTGTGGCGCCCAGCATGCGAAAGAGCTGCAGCCGCTGCGGGTCTACGTGCTTCAGGCCCGTCAGCGTGTTCTCCATCAGCGGAAAAAAGCAGATCAGCCCCGTGATCAGCGCCGTGGGCGCGATGCCAAAGCCAAACCACAGCACGAACAGGGGTGCCAGCGCCAGCTTGGGCACCACCTGGCTCACCACCACGTAGGGCCTGAATACGCGCTCGAGCAGGGTCGATTCGGCCAGGGCCATGCCCATCAACAGGCCAGCCACGCCGCCACCCGCCAGCCCCAGCAACAGCGCAGACAGCGTGGCCCGGATATGCGGCCAGAAATAGCCGGTAGCCACCCCGTTCCACAGCGCGGCGCCCACGGACGAAGGCGCGGGCAGCACCAGCGCCGACAGGCCGGAGCGGCGCACGGCCAACTCCCACGCCGCCAGCAGCACCAGCAGCAGCGCAGCGGAGAGGAGCCGGGCTTGCAAGGTGCTCAGCTTCATGCGGCGACCCCATCCATGCTCTTGCGCACCTGCGCGCAGTAGCGGTTGAACGGCGCCTCGTCGCGCATGGCCTGCAGGTGCGGGCCGGGCAGGTCGATGCGGATGTCGTCCACGATGCGGCCGGCATGCATCACGGCGATGCGGTCGCCCAGGTACACCGCCTCGTTGATGTCGTGCGTGACGAACAGCACCGTGGTGCCGCGCTGGCGGCAGGTGTGCAGCAGGTCGTCCTGCAGCTCGGCGCGGGTGATGGCGTCGAGTGCGGCAAAGGGCTCGTCGAGCAGCAGCAGCGCGGGCTCCAGCACCAGCGCGCGCGCCAGTGCCACGCGGCTTTGCTGCCCGCCAGACAAATGCCGCGGGTAGTGCTGCGCATGCGCGGCCAGGCCCAACTGGCCCAACAGCGCCTTGGCGCGCTCGACATCGCCCGCCCCTGGGCGGCGCTGCAGCGACACGGGCAGCAGCACGTTGTCGATGGCGCTTTTCCAGTCGAGCAAGGTCGGCGCCTGGAACATGAAGCCCAGCTGCGGCCCGGGTGCCAGCAGCTCCTGGCCCTGCAGCAGCACGCGGCCCGACTGCGGACGCAGCAGGCCCGCGGCCAGTTGCAGCAGCGTGGTCTTGCCACAGCCGCTGCGGCCCACCAGGCAGTGGATCTCACCGGCCTGCATGTGCCAGTCGATGCCATCCACCACGGGCGGCCGGCCGGGGTAGGTGAAGACCACCTGTTCCATCACGAGAAAGCCCATGGCCGGCCCGCCTTCAGTCCGCATAGGGCGCAAGCGGTTCGGCCGCCAACTCGGCGGACTGCTCGATCTCGGTCATGCGCACCAGGTCGAGCAGGTTGAAACGGCCATCGTGGTGCCAGCCCGCCTCGGGCGCGCTCATCGAGCCAATGGCACTGATGCGCGTGACCCCCACCGCGCCCAGCAGCCCGGCCAGGCGGAACAGCTCGGCCGGCGCAGCGGCGATGCCGGCGGTCTGCAGAAAGCGGCTGTGCGGCGCCACCAGGGGCACCACATCGTCCAGCGCATCCACGCCCACCACCTGGATGGTGCGCTGCATCGCGGTGGGGGCCAGAGGCTGCAGCGTGTCGCTGTAGGCCACGCTCCAGGCGGCAGAAGAGGCACCGATCAGTTGGTCTGCGGGCCCTTCGGCGCTGGCAGACAGCGCCTGCCACTCCACGCCCTGCTGCCATCTGGCCACGGCGGCTAAATCCTCCACCTCCAGCGGTCGGCGCGGAAAGCGCTGGTGCAGGTTGGCCAGCTCGCCGGCCAGGTAGCCGGCAAAGGCGCGTGGCGACACCGCCCCGCCCCGCTGCACATAGAAGACATGCGGCGAATAGCAGCCCTGCTGGTCGTAGCGCATCACGTCCCACGCGGCCAGCCGCGCGATGGCGGGCGCTTTCAGCGTATCGAGCGCCGTGGCGCTGATCACGCCAAAGCCCAGCTTGTGCCCATGGGGCAAAAACCGCGTGGTCACCGGCAGGCGCCGCCGAATCGCGTCCAGCGCTTCGTTGCCGCCATAGGCCAGCACCGCGTCGGCCTGGGCATAGAGGGCCGAGGCGCCATCATCCCCCGCGCCGCGCCACCAGACGACGGCAAAGCAATCGGCGATGGGCGGATGCACCTCGGCCAGCAGGCGCGCGAACCAGCCGGCGAACAGGGGCTCGGCACTGGGCAGCTTGCCGATGTTGCCGGCCTTGACCAGCAGGCCGCAGACCATGCTCCACAGCGCCAGCGCGGGCACGTTGCCGGCCCAGTTGTGCACCAGCAGGTCGGGGCCGAAGGCGCGCACCGCGCCGCCCTTGGGCGTGGGCTGAAAACCGTCGAGCACCTTGGGGTTGGCAAAGTCTTCTGCCACAAAGCGGTGCAGCTGCGCTGCGCGAAAGGTCTTGAAGAAGCCCGTCAGGCCCAGGCGCACCATGTCGCGGTCATAGCCGCTGACCACCGGCAGATACGCCTCGGCCTGCTGGCGGTAGGGGTCGCTCCGGTCCAGCAGGCGGGCGATGGCCTGGTCGATGACGGCAATGATTTCCGACACCGCCATGGTCTTCAGGTGCAAAGCGCTCGCCTGCCGCACGCGCGCTGCGAGCGCATCCATCTGCGCGGCAGACAGCACCGGCACCTCGACTTCGAGCGCCTGGTCGCCCTGCGCAAACGGCAGCACCTGCCAGTCGACCTCGGCGGCATCAAGCCCCGGCAGGTAGCCTGCCCGGATACGCGCAGTGGTCATGCCGCAGTGGCCCGCACAAACTCCTCGACCGCGAGCGAGCAACCCTTGGCCTCCACGCCCTCCGCGCGGCCCAGCAGCAAGAAGCCGCCCTCGGCATCCAGGCCCACGTCCTCCGTGAGGATGGTGGTGACCGAGTTGAAGTTGGCCAGGTCGCAGTGCACCAGGATGCCGCGCTCGCCTGCAGGCACCGTGCGCCCCGTGACCGGGTCGACCAGGCGCGAACGGATCCAGTGCGGCCCCGACTTGACAGACGGCACCTGTGCATTGCCATCGTCATAGAACTGCGTGCTCAGCTCCGTCATGCCATACATGTTGATGCAGTGCGTGCGCTGCACGCCTAGCGCCTGCGACAGCTCGGTGTAGAAGGCATCCAGCGGCAGCTCGCGCGACTGCCCCTTGTAGCCGCCGGTGTCCAGGATACGGCTGCCCGGCGGCAGCTTGAAGGCCCGGCCCTGCTGGCGCAGGGCGTCGATCACGTGCACGAAGCTGAAGCTCGCGCCCAGCAGCGCATAAGGCTCGCCACTGCGCTCAGCCGCCTCCAATGCCGCCCACAGCCCGTCAAGGTCCATACCCTGCGGCGTGACGAAGGTCTGGCTGGCGCCGCTGGCGCCAAAGGCCGACTTGGCCAGGTCCAGGTAGTGCGCCAGCGAGGAATTGGGCATCGCCACCTCGTCAGGGAACAGGATGCCCATGGGCATGCGATTCGCACCGCGCATGAAGCGCTGCGCGAAGTTGCGGGTCATCGACAGGTCGTACACATCGAGCAGCGGGTGAAAATGCTGCCCGCGCGTGCTGCCGCCGCGTGTGGTGCCGCTGGTCATGAAGATGCGGTCGCCTGCGGCCGGCGGCTCGCAGCGCAGCGGCAGGGCCTTGAAGGCATCGATGGGCACGGCAGGAATGTCCGCCCACGACTTCACGCTGCGGGCGTTGACGCCGCGCAGCCGGCAAAAACTCTGGAACGGCTGGTTGGCGGCAAACTGGTGCGCGAACAGGCGCAGCGCCATCTCGTCGAACTGCTCGTCCGTGCAACCATCCATCGCGATGAATTCGAGCAGGTCTGCCACCAGCGGAGTGACCTTGTGCATGAGCGAGCGTCCTTGTGTTGTCTTTGACAGGATGCTCCGAGGTCACCCGGCACATCGACGGCACAGCGCAGCAAAATGCGCCCGCATCGGGAGGGGTGAAAGCTCTTCTTCCGCCGGAATTACCCGGTTCAAGTTCTCGGGTGTGGATCTCAGCACTTGCGTGCACCCCGGAGCGATGGCGCGATTTTAACCTGCGGCCGGGAAAGGGCCCCCTTCCGCGCCAAAGCCAACCGGATACCATCGCGCAGACGCCGGAAGGGCACAACGATCCGGCAGACAATGAACCTGTATGGAGCACAACGCGCACTTGAACAAGAAGGCGGCGGAACGCGACAAGGCGCTGCGGGAATCTGCTTCCAAAAGGTCATCGGCCTACACACTGTGGGCCCATCATGAACCATTGAGACCAGCAAGGAGAGAGGAAATATGAGAGGAACGCTGCTGCTTTTCCTGGTGGCCATGGCTGCGGTTCTGCCCGTCCGGGCGGAAACGGCCAAGGAGATGGCCGATGACTATGGGCTGGTGCGCATCAACGCAAAGGTTTGTCGCGCAAAGTACGAGGTGGGCGCATTGAATACCCAGACCGGCGCCACGAGTGGCCAAGAGGCCTACGGCGAATTCCTCACCTGCAAGACAGGAGTGATCAAGCAGGCCAAAGCCATCTACACCAGGCTGCTGCCGAGGCTCAAGACGGCAGATGCCAAGCGCGACCTCAAGGACTTCCAGGTAGCCCTCATGACCTCCATCGAAACCGGCGAACCCAGGGACGGTGAGCTGAAAATCCATTACCAGCAGCGCCATTCCGCCATGGACGCCAGGATCGAGGACGCTTGGCAGCGCCTTCAGCTGAACTTCTGACGCGCACACACCTGTCGCAGGGAGCCCTGGCACGGCTCTCCAAGCGTGCGCACCTGCGGCAGCAAGGCAGCGGCATCGCCAAAAACAGCGCATCTTTCAAAAAAGCGCAAGGTTTTCTGCGAATCCTGTCGATTCCCGGTCGCCCGCTTCGTCGTGAAGGCATCAGCCACCATCACCCAAGGATTGATCCATGAAATACCTCGGCCTCGCCTACTTCGCCCCTGAAAAATTCGCCGCCATGGCGCCCGCCGACGTGCAGGCCCTGGTGAGCCAGTGCCCCGCGCTGGACGAGAAGATGCGTGCCACCGGCAAGGTGCTGGTGTCCGCGTCGCTGGGCGACACCGAACACTGGGTCAGCCTGCGCCCGCGCGGCGGCAAGACGCAGGTCAGCGACGGGCCCTTTACCGAGTCCAAGGAAATGGTGGGCGGCCTCTTCATCATCGAGGCCGACAGCCGTGAGGAGGCGGTGCGTCTGGCGGCGATGCACCCGGCGGCCACACTGGGCGAGGCGGGCGGCTGGGGCGTCGAGCTGATTCCCATGGATTTCTTCCTGGCCCCCACCTGAGCCTGCCCCCCCCGCCCACATGCCGGGTACGGCCCCTCGGCCCCCGCCTTGGTGCGAGGGGCTGCGAGATAACGCCCCAACCGCTTCGTCTTTGCCTATGATGTCTGGACAACCGCTCCAGAAGGCGCCATGAACATCGACACAACGTCTTTGATTCAGGACATGGGAATCAATGCCGGGCTGCTGTCGTTTCTGGCGGCGCTGTACAGCATCGTCATCAGCGGCCAGCGCCACCCCGACCCGGCCGTCGCGCGCAAGCGGCGCAGATGGCTGCCCTGGGTCACGGGGCTCATGTTCGGCGTCTCCGGCATCCTGACCATGCTGGTGCCCTTGCGCCTGGCCGAGGGCGTGATCGTCGACACCCGCTTGGTGATGACCGGGCTTGCCGGGGCCTACCTTTCGCCCTTGAGCGCCTTGCTGTGCGCGGCGGTGCTGGGCGCCTACCGGCTCAGCCTGGGCGGCATCGGCAGTGGCCCCGCCATGGTCGGCATTGCGCTGACCACCGCCATCGGCTGGCTCTGGCAGCGCCACCGGCCGTTCTTCTCCACCCTGCGCCTTGGCAGCACCTTGTCCGATGGGCTCTGGCTGGTGGGGCTTGGCTTCAGCCTTGCCGCAGGCGGCATGCTGGCCATACAGACCTTGCCGCCAGACATCGCACGGGCGGTCACCGCGCGGTCGTGGCTGGCCGTGCTGGTGGTCTACCCCATCGGCACCGTTCTGCTGGGTTTTCTGCTGGACAACACGCAGAAGCTGAGCCAGCGAGAAGATGCCCTGGCCCAGACGGCCGAGACCTTGAAGACCCTGCTCGCCGAAGCGCGCCAGGCCGCCAGCGTGTTCGTCAACAGCAAGGACACCATCGCCATCGTGCAGCCAGACGGCACCGTGCTGGATGTCAACCCGGCGTACAGCCATGTGCTTGGCTATTCGCGCGAAGAGCTGATCGGCAAATCATCTGCCGTTCTGCGCATCGACGAGGACGGGCAGGCCGCATTTTTGCGCCGGGTGGCGCACGCCATTGAGCGCGGGGGCCGATGGCACGGCGAGCTGATCCGGCGCCGCAAAAATGGCGAAGACTTTGTCTCCGAAGTCACCATCGAAGGCATCCGGGACCCCGATGGTGTGGTGCGCAAGTGGGTCTCCATCGGCAAGGACGTGACCGAGCAACGGCACTTGGAGCAGGTGCTGCAGCAGTTTGGCAACTACGACGCCCTCACAGGCCTCTCAAGCCGGCGCCTGTTCACCAAAGAGCTCAATGCCAGCCTGCAGCATGGCGCGCAGACCCACAGCGTGCTGGCCCTGTGCCTGCTGGACATCGACCAGTTCAAGGACCTCAACGACCAATGGGGCCAGCCCGTGGCGGACCGGTTTCTTCGGGTGTTTGCCCAACGCCTGCGAAAAGAAGCGGGTGCCGACAACCTCATCGGGCGCACTGGGGGCGATGAATTCGCCGTGGTGCTGAAAAATTGCCCGCACGCCGATGCCGCACTGCAGCAACTGGAAAGCCTGCGCCTGGCACTTGCGCAGACCGCAACGCTCGATGGCATCGCCCTGCGCCTGACCTGCAGCGCAGGGGTCACCTTCTACCCCGACGACATGGCCGACGCCGACGGCCTGCTGCGCCACGCGGACCTGGCCCTGTACGCCGCCAAGGAACAGGGCAAAGACCGCATCGTGGTGTTCGACGTTCAGCAAGGCCAAAGGGTGCAGGCGCGCAGGCACACCGCCAAGCTGGTCGAAGACGCATTGCAGCAAGGTGAAATGGAGCTGTTCTTTCAGCCCAAGGTCCGCATCTCCGACGGCCAGGTCATCGGTGCCGAGTGCCTGATCCGGTGGCACCACCCTGAGCGGGGGCTGTTGGCGCCGGGCGCGTTTCTGGAAGACATCGTGGGCACCCCGGTGGCCAACAAGCTGGACTACTGGGTGCTGGACGCCGCCTTCAAGGCCGGGCACACCCTGGCATCCCAGGGCAACCCGCTGCCGCTGAGCATCAACATCACCGTATCCACCCTCATCGACAGCCGCTTTCAGCTGCAAGCCGCCCAACTGCTCAGGCAGTACCCTGCCTTGCCCCCGCAGTTTCTGGAGGTCGAACTGCTGGAAACCGAAACCTTCAACGACCTGTCTGCCGTGGCCTATGTCATGCAGGGCCTGAGCGAGCTGGGCATCCAATGCTCCATCGATGATTTCGGCACGGGCTATTCCTCGCTCACCTACCTGCAGCGCCTGCCCGCCCACACCGTGAAGATCGACCAGTCCTTCGTGCGGGACATGCTGGACAACGAGCGCGACCGCACCCTGGTGCGCGGCATCGTCAGCCTCGCCCACGCCTTCAACCGGAGCGTCATCGCCGAAGGCGTGGAAACCCTGGCGCACGCCCAGGCCCTGCGCGACCTGGGGTGCGATGGCCTGCAGGGCTATGGCATTGCCAGGCCCATGCCGCTGCAGGATCTGATGGGGTGGATGCGGGCGTGGGAGCCGCCGCCTGAGGTGGGTGGGCTCGGCCGCCAATCGCGTTGATGGCGGTACCAAATGAAGCGGGTGGGCCCCTCAGGCCGCCACCAGCTTGATCAGCGTGATCTCCGAAGGTGCCCCCAGCCGCATCGGCGGCCCCCAGTAGCCGGTGCCGCGGCTCACATAGACCCACATCGTCTGCAGCCGGTGCAGCCCTGCCACGAAGGGGTTCTGCAGCGGCACGAACAGGTTCCACGGCCAGAACTGCCCGCCGTGCGTGTGGCCCGAGAGCTGTAGCAAGAACCCCGCTTGCGCCGCAGCCGGCGCGCTGCGCGGCTGGTGCGCCAGCAGCACGCGGGTCAGTGCCTCGGGCGGCGCGCCCACCAGTGCGCGTTGCGGATCGCTGGCATGGCTGGCATCGAAGTGCCCCGCCGTGAAATCGGTCACACCTCCCAGCACCAACGCATCGCCATCGCCCTGCCCCGCTGCCTGCCGCAGCACCGCATGCTCGTTGAGCAGCACCTGCAGGCCCAGCCGGCGCAGTTCGGCAATCCACGGCCCCGCGCCGGCGTAGTACTCATGGTTGCCCGTCACCACAAAGCTGCCGTGACGCGCCTGCAGGTCGGCCAGCGGCGCAATGTGCTCGCGCAGCTCCGCCACACTGCCGTCCACCAGGTCGCCCGTGATGGCAATGGCATCCGCCTTGAGCGCATTCACACGGTTGACGATGCGCGCGATGTAGCCGCGCCGGATGGTAGGCCCCACATGCAGGTCGCTGAGCTGCACGATGGTGAACCCATGCAACGCCGCAGGCAGCCCGGCCAACGGCACATCCACGCGCCGCACACCGGCGGTGCGGCGCGCGTTCCAGAACCCCAGCAGGGATGCCAGCGTGGCCACGACCACCACCGCTGCCGCACTGTCGGCCCGGGCCGAACCGCCCTCCTGCAGCCAGCCGCCGGCCCACGCCCCGGCCAGCGCCAGGTCGCGCAGCAGCGTCAGCAAAAACAGCGACGAGAACCAGCCCATGGCCAGCAAGCCCAGCCAGGTCCATGCGGGGTGCGCGGCGCCACGGCGGCCGGACCGGTGCTGGAAGGGCATCGGCAACGCGATGGCCGAGACCAACAATGCCACCGCCAGCGCAGGCCCGGCACCCGACCATGCAGACAGCGCCCCTACTAGGCGCAGGCCGATGTACAGGTGCAAAAGGGTTGTCAGGATGGTCAGCGGGCGCAGCGGCATGGCGGGCAGGGGTGGCGCGGCGGGGCCGCAGAAGTCGGTAGATGCGGTCATACCACGGGATATCCAGCCCTGTGGCGATGGAGGTGCGTTTGCTGTTGTGTATCGATGTTCCAGAGCGGTCCGGTGGGCACCGTGGTCACCGGTTTGGGTGACGCGACCACCTCTCAAAGATCACCAAGTCCGATTACATTCATTCAGTCACCGCCATGGGATTGGCCCCTGACGGACTGAAGAATAGGAGACCTGCGTGCGTTTGCTGAAACTGTCCTGCGCAAGCTGTACGGCCCCCCTGGAGGTCGAGGGGGACCTCGGGTACTTTACGTGCGACTACTGCGGGACCGCGCAGATCATCGAGCGCTCTGGCGTCGCCATCCCGGCACCAAAAGCCGAGACCGACCTGAAGGCCGTGCGGCGCGCAACGGCCCGTACCGCAGCAGAACTGGCCATACCGCGCCTGACCAAGGAACTCACCGAGGCAGAGCTGGCCAGGGCCGGCATCCTCCTGGCAGCCAAGGCGAGGCTGGAAAGCGCCAAGCGGGCCCGCCGCAATTACGCGCAGATCACCTTCGGCGTGGTTTTCGTTCTCGGTCTGCTCACCATCCCTGACATTGATGGAGTCATGGGGACCGTCCTTGCATACGCCTGGCTGGCGGCCTTGATTGCCGCTCCGATCTGGGTCTACACAAGAGCCTGGCTGCCCGTGGACAACGGCCGCGAAGCCACGGCCGCCATTGACGCCCGAATCGCCCAGATCGAGGAGCACCTGCGGGTCAACCGCAGCATGCTGGACACCTTGCCCGTGTGAGCGCTCACCGGTCAGATTTTTTTGCAAAGCTCAACAGCCTCTTCAGGCGATCTGCGGCTTGCGCGGGGCCGCTTCCAAGTCCTTGTCCAGCAGGCAGTCGATGAAAGCACTGAGAAGGGCGGGTCGATGTTGCCTGTTCGGGTAATACAGGAACAGCCCCGGGCGTGAGATCGACCAGTCCGCCAGCACCTGGACCAACCTGCCCTGGGCCAGGAGCTCACCCACGCCGTCTCGCTCGAAATGGTAGGCAATGCCGAGCCCATTGAGCGCAGCAGCAACGCCAATGTCGGCGTGGTTGGTGACGACGGGGCCGTCCACCGCTACATCAAGCCGTTGCCCCTTTTTCTCGAACTCCCAGTGATAGTGCCTGCCGTCCATCTGCAGCCGCCAGTTGATGCAGGCGTGGCTGTGCAGATCGGCAGGTGTCCTGGGTGTGCCCCGGGCCGCAAGGTAGCCGGGGGACGCCACGGCAACCATGTCCAGGTCGGGTGTGAGGCGCACGGCAATCATGTCCTTCTCAACCCGCCCACCCACGCGGATGCCCGCGTCGAAGCGGCCCACGACGATGTCGGCCAGCGCGTCGTCGACCACGATGTCGAGCACCACGTCAGGGTACGCCTGATGAAAGCGTGACAGCCTGGGCGCAATGATGGTTCTCGCGGCGATCCCAAGCGTGTTGATGCGCAGCGTGCCCGTGGTCTGTCCTGCGGCTTCACTGGCTTCGGCCACTGCAGCATCCATTTCGCGAAACAGCGGGGCGATGCGCCCATAGAGCTGCTCGCCACTGGCCGACGGCGCAACGCTGCGTGTGGTGCGATTGAGAAGGCGCGTGCCAATCCGGCTTTCAAGCTGCCGTATGGTCTGGCTGAGCGCAGAAGGCGACAGGCCCAGATGCTCTGCCGCCCGGGCAAAGCTCTTGCGTTCGACCACGGCAGCGAAGGCTTTCAGCTCTGCGAATTCGAACCCACGCATTATGTATTCCTTTCTACACAGCCCATTCGGATTCTAGGATATTCCCTAAATTGACCCCGGCGCGCATCCTCAGGCCTTCATCAACCCCATGGAGCCATCGACATGAACGCCTTGACCCTTCCCGAACCCATCGCCCCGTACTTTGCAGCCGAACACAACCCCGAGGCGCTGGCGCGTTGCTTCACTGCGCAAGCCGTCATGAAGGACGAGGGCCACACGTACACGGGCGTCGATGCCATCAAGGCATTTATGGCCGAGGCATCTGCCAGGTACAGCGCTACAACGGTGCCGTTCGCGTTGGAGCGTGACGACGGTTTTCAGATCGTCAAGGCCAAAGTGACGGGCAACTTTCCAGGCAGCCCTATCGATCTGTCCTACCGCTTTCGCCTTGAACGCGGCCTGATCGCAGCACTGGAGATCAAGGCATGAGCTTCGACCTCCAACTTCAAGGCAAACGTGCCGTGGTCACGGGCGGCACCAAGGGTTTGGGCGCGGCCCTCGTCCAGAGCCTGCAGGATGCGGGCGTGCAGGTGATGACCACTGCGCGCTCTGCTCCCGACAAGCCGCTGGAGGGGGTGGCGTATGTCCAGACCGACTTGACCACCGCAGAAGGCGTGGCACAGCTTGCGCGCGCAGTCACCGAACGCTGGGGCAGCGTGGACATCGTGATCAATTCCCTCGGCGGCTCCAACGCGCCAGCGGGTGGTTTCGCAGCCCTCGATGACGCCATGTGGTTCAGTGAGCTGAACCTGAACCTCATGTCTGCGGTTCGTCTTGACCGGGCACTGCTGCCCGCCATGCTGGCACAGGGCGCAGGCGTCATCCTGCACGTGACCTCGATCCAGCGCGTGCTTCCGCTGCCGGAGTCGACCACCGCCTACGCCGCGGCCAAAGGGGCCCTTTCGACCTACAGCAAATCCTTGTCGAAGGAGGTCACGCCCAAGGGCGTTCGGGTTCTGCGCGTCTCGCCAGGCTGGATCGAGACCGAGGCTTCGGTGGTGTTCGCCGAGCGTATGGCAGCCCAGGCGGGCACCGACTACCAGGGCGGCAAGAAGATGGTGATGGACTGGCTCGGCGGAATCCCCGTCGGCCGGCCCGCCAGGCCGCAGGAGGTTGCAGACCTGATCACCTTTCTGGTGTCGCCGCGCGCGGCATCGGTGGCGGGCTCAGAGCATGTGATCGATGGCGGGACGGTTCCTACGGTTTAGTTTGGAACCCTCGACTTGGTTGGCCGGCAAGTCTATTCGAAAGGGGGCGCCAGTCGAGATTGATTGGGACTTTCTTGCCCAACAACAGCGGAGGTCGACGCAGATCGGTCGGAAGTACGCTAGTCCACTGAAACCGAGAAATCGTCTGTGCGTGAAGGCCTGTCAGGGCCGCTTCCTAGCCATGCAATGATAGCTGCACCAGCGCCCGTCCAGTCAGGGCGCAGTGTCTCGCGCGCTCGGGTCCAACGGCTCGTTCGGCCGGGCTGGCTGCTCCGTGCTGGGCGGCAGGTCGCCCGGCGGCCCGGGCAGGTTGTAGGGCACTTGGTGCAGGGGGAGGTCTTTGGGGTCGGTGGCCATGGTGAGCTCCTGTTGCGCAAGATGCCTTCTTGTTGTGAAAGCATCGCAGTACATTTGGTCGATGCGAACACTTGCCTACCTCCTCCTACTACCATTCGCTCTGTACGGCTGCGGCGGCGGTGACGCCACCGAAGACCATACCATCGGCCCCTTTGTGGGCCGGTGGGAGCTGGTAGGCGGACTGTATCCACCTTGCACCATCGAAATCAGCCCAGCTTCCGATCTGCCAAACACCGGCGTGTTCATCGGCTTTTGCCGGTACAACGATACGCGGAACAACCCGGTCGAGGTCTCGGGCCAGATCGACAGTTCCGGCAAGCTGACCCCCTCAAAAAACCCGGGTAGCCGCTCCCTACAAGGCAGGCTCAAGGACGGAAGCGGATCCGGTTTTTGGGACGAGGGATTCATTGTTTTTCCATGGACCGCCACGAAGCTGTAGTTCCCGGGAAGATCCCGTCGACCAACGAGCGCGCATGGGCGGCCTAACGGATGGCGGCGCTCATGCTGATGGTGTCGAGGGTGCCCCGCTCTTCCCATCCGTTCATGACGTGGGCCCGATAGTGCCCAGGTTCTACCTTCACAATGTGCAGAGATAGAAGCATGGCTAGGGAAAGTCAGGCGCCGCGCTACCGACTTGCCAAGCACGCACCGCCAACCAGTAGCGATGTCGCGTCTTCCCGTGCTTGTGGATCTTGAGGTGGTACTTGATCCGCACTGGCCCGCAGCGCTGGCTGTCCACTTCCACGACCATGACGGGGTCGACCGCACCCCCAGGACTGGGCAGGCTGATATTGCCCGCTGCTACCTCATCGCCGAGCACTAGGGCAAGGCAGCCCTTATCAGGTTCGGTCCACATCAGAACGGTACGTCCGAGGGCGCGATTTCCACGGGCCCAATCCCGTCATAGATCAGCGCGCCCGAAGCAATGACCCGCACCTTGGATCGGCCGCCCAAGTGCTCCGCCTGATAGGCCTCGGCCAAGAACACCAGCGGCGATTCGTCAGGCGGGCCACCATACCAGGTGGGCGTACGCAGGACGGCAGGCGGTTCAAACAGATTGGACATGAGGCGTCTCAAAACGGGGCGGTTGATTGGACGAGATGCACCGGGCCCGGCCCCAAATATACAGTGCATCTCGTGGAGATTTCTCGAACACGCCAGATGAATTCCCCGGCCTCGATTTCGTAGCTGTCCACTGGCAGCGGCAGCGCTTGCTCAAGCGGCCACCAAGTCCGCCCGCGCGGCTTGGCGCGGGGCAAGGGCGGCATGCGCAGTACAGCCGGCAAGGGCTCACACATAGAGGGGGGCATAGGGGTCGTCATCAAGGTGGTCTGCTTCGGGGCTGAAACCGGTGGCGCTGGAAAGGCACACCTTGTCGAGAAAGGGCAGCGCGTCCGCCGGATCTTGCGCAGCCAGCCACGACTGCTTCCAGAGGCTAGGCCTTGCCTTCGTGTTGGTGCGACCGCCCTCCTCTGTACCCACGATATGAAGAACGCCATCCACCCGCGCAAAGCGCGCCCGGAACAATGGCAGCATCAGCGCTCTGCCGTTTGGCCTGTCGAGAAGATGCGCCTCCCAGCGCGGGCCATAGTCATCGGCAGGAGTGCGCTTGTAAAGCAGCCAGCCATGCACGGCTTGGCGTAGCGCCGGATCGGAGCCTGCAATGCGGTGACCGCCGGATCTCATCCTGAAAACATACAAAAGCACTGTACGAATTTACAGTGTTTTCCCGGTTTGGGAGTAGTATTCGCACCTTAGGTTGTCTCCTACTGGCGCGCCGCGAGCAGGGGCCTACGATGGGCGCTCCCCTTTCAGGAGTGCGGAATTCCCCGCAGTTCCTGTCAACCATCTGGAGCCGAGATGTGCAACAGGTATGTGTCTGCAGAGGAGCTCGATATCGAGCGCGAGTGGAACATTGGCGCCCGCAACCAGCCCAAGCTGTTCGACAAGGTGCTGTTCCCGCGCGGCCAGGGAGCATTCATCCGCCGAGCGCGCGACGATGCCGGGTATTCGCGCGAGCTGGTGGTTGGCCAGTGGGGCCTGATCCCCTGGTTCGCCAAGGAGCCCAAGCTTAAGTACCCGACCAACAACGCACGCAGCGAGGAACTGGCGGACAAGGCCAGCTACAAGCTGCCATGGGCACGCGGGCAGCGCTGCATCATCCCCGCCGCCAACTTCGATGAACCCAACTGGGAGAGCGGCAAGAACGTGTGGTGGCGCTTCGCTCGCTCAGACGGCCACACCTGGGGCTTGGCAGGCCTGTGGAACACCTGGACGGACAAGGGCACGGGCGAGGTGCACGAGAGCTACACCATGCTCACCCTGAACGCCGACGCGCACCCGCTGATGTCCCGCATGCACAAACCCGACCCCAAGGTGGGCCCGACCGAGCAGGACAAGCGCAGCGTGATCCCCATCGAGGCCGGCGACGTGGATGCGTGGCTGGCCGGAACGATGGAGCAGGCACAGGGCCTGCTGCGGTTGGCGCCCGTGGAAGTATTCGCGGCCGGACCCGCCGAGCAGTGAGCCCGCCATGGCCGAACAGATCCTCGCAATCGATGACCCCGCGGGCCTGCTGCTTGAGGACGTGCGCATGCGCGCCATCGCGGCTGCCGAAGCGGTTCTTGAACACTACGGCGTGACGGTTGAGGAATGCGCCGCCATTGGCACCAAGCCATTCAAGGAAGTCGCTCCAGGTGGTGTCCATAACTTCTTCGCTGGCGTGGGGAAGGCCGCCATCACATGGCTGGAGGCATGCGCCGTAGTGCAGGACGTTGGCGGCCCGGGTGTGCGGCTTATCATCGTGGATAGGCAGGCGCCGCTGCCTCACTAGCGGACAAGGGGCAAGAAAAAGCCCGCACGAGGCGGGCTTTTGGACAGCACGTATTTGTCAGTGGCCGATGCTGGGCAGTTCGGCATCCCCTGGCCCCCGTTTTTTGCGTGGGAGGGATGTCGTTACGACCCAAGGGATAGGATTACCATAGACGTAAGTCACCCCGTTGGTGCAGCCACCTTTAATAAATCCGTCAGATCGATACGCTGTGAGGCAAACCCCAGCATCGACGGTCGATACATAAATGTTGCCTGATGCGCCATCGAAAGTGCCGAAGAACGGTGAGTTCAATGAACCAGAACAGCCGATTTCTTTGCCGTAAACATCATTTGCGGGATTCAGGTATATCTGCTTGATATTGCAATAGCCGGGGTACGAAATGTAGAGTGGACCCACATCGGCCTGGGCAGCTCCTGCGGCGCAAAGGGCGACGGCCAGGGTCGCGATTTTCTTCAGCATGGTTTCCTCCTCCTACGCAGTCGGGGCGCTGCGCATCGCCAAATTTCGGTGCGGCCTCAATTGCGGCGCCGCGGGCACCACTTACGACGGCGCGAATCATGGGCCTTCGGTACCAATGGTACACGGTGGTGTATCAATTTGTTTGCACATCTATGGGCGATAGACAGACCAGGAGCGCCGCGCGCAGCAGCTGCACCGCGTTTGCCTCGCGCCGGTCGACATCAGACAGGGCTCCACGCAGCAGCACCCATGGCGAGCTGCCGGGCAGAAGCAGCTCGGTGGGCATGGCGGGCCGATAGAACGCCTAGATCCTGTTCCGAACGCACGGCCGAGTTGGCTGGAAGAACCCGCCACAACAGCGAGCGCACTGAGCTGGAAGCAGCGCCGAAAACAAAAAAGCCACCCGAAGGTGGCTGTTTGCTTTTTCCAAGACGGCTTGTTTGCAGTCTTCTTCAAGATCCCGTCAATCTCTGAAGCTGGTCTCTTCAGAAGGAATCTTGGTAGGCGCGATTGGACTCGAACCAACGACCCCCACCATGTCAAGGTGGTGCTCTAACCAGCTGAGCTACGCGCCTGTGTTGTTCTGTTCAAGACCACGATTATAGCCACAAAAAATCCCCGTCTGGCAAAGTTGCAGCAAAAGATTCAAAAGTGCGCTGCGGCCCGATGCAGCGCCCTGCTCTGCAGGGCACATATGGCGCACTCCTGCATCAAGCCTCGATCGTGCAGTTTGCCCGCTTCAGCGCCGCGTCGATCCACGCATTGTCCTGCGTGCCGTCCGCGATCTCGGCCACCATCACGGCCTCGATCTTCTGCTTTTGGTGGGCGGCGGCAAGCAGTTGCTCGGCCTGGTCATAGGGCACGCACAGCAAACCGTCGTCGTCGCCGATGACCAGGTCGCCGGGCTCGATGACCATGCCGTCGATGGCTATGGGCACGTTGATCTCGCCGGGGCCGTCCTTGTAGGGGCCGCGGTGGGTGACGCCGGCCGCGAACACGGGGAAGCTGTCCCTGCGGATCACCGTGCTGTCGCGGATGGCGCCGTTGATCACGATGCCGGCAAAGCCCTTGAGTTTGGCCTCGCCCACCATGATCTCGCCGATGAGCGCGTTGGTGAGGTCGCCGCCCGCGTCCACCACGATCACGTCGCCGGGTTGCGCGAGCTTCAATGCCTTGTGGATCAGCAAATTGTCGCCCGGGCGGGTGCGGATGGTGAGGGCCGGGCCGGCCATGGCGGTGCCGTCGTGCATGGGGCGCAGGCGCGGGCCGCCGGCCGTCATGCGCGACATGCAGTCGCTGACGTTGGCCACGGGCACTTCCAAAAATTGCCGGGCCAGCTCCAGGCTCACGGCGCGTTTGCGTTTCAAAATTTGGCAGCCGATCATGGTGCGGTTCTCACTTGAATAGGGATGTAAATGGGCAAGCGCTTAGTCGAGCGTGGTGCCCGAGCTCTTGACGATGGGGGCCAGGCGTGCGCGGTCGCTGGCGTAGAGCTTGGCCATGTCGTCCGGCGTGCCGGTGATGAGCTCGGCGCCGGAGTCCACGATCTTCTTGGTGGTGTCGGGTGCATTCACCACCTTGTTGATGGCTTCGTTGAGCTGCTTGACGATGGCGTCGGGGGTGCTGGCCGGGGCCATCACCCCCCACACGCTGGCCAGCTCCACGCCCTTTACGCCGGATTCGGTGTAGGTGGGCACGTCGGGCAGCAGCTTGGACCGGCGCGCCGTGGTCACGGCGATGGCGCGCACCTTGCCGCCCTGGATCTGCGACATCAGCGTGGGGATGGAGCCCATGTACATGTCGATGCGCCCGCCCAGCAGGTCGGGCATGGCCTGCGCCATGCCGCGAAACGGCACGTGGGTAAACTTCACGTTCGAACTCTTTTGCCACGCCTCGCTGATCAGGTGCGAGATGGTGCCGGTGCCGGGCGAGGCGAAGGTCAGGCGGCCGGGGTCCTTCTTGGCGGCCTGGATGATGTCGTCGAGGTTCTTGTACGGCGAGTCGGCATTCACCACCAGCACGGCCGGGCCCACTGCCACCAGGGCCACGGCGCGCAGGTCCTTGTCGGGGTTGTAGGTGAGCTTGGAGTACAGCAGCGGGTTGAGCACCGCGTTGTCGGTCTGCGCCATCACCAGCGTCAGGCCATCACCGGGCGCCTTGGCGACCTGGTCGAGCGCCAGGTTGCCGCCGGCACCGGGCTTGTTCTCCACCACGATGGCCCAGCCGTAGGCATCGGTGAGCTTGGTGCTGACCAGCCGGGTGAGGTTGTCGGTGCCCCCACCCGCAGGGAAGGGCACGAGGATCTTGATGGGCCGCTGCGGGTAGTTGCACTGGGCATGGGCCGGGGCGATGGTTGCCGTGGCAGCCGCCAGGGCCAGCAGGCCGCCGAGGGCCAGGGTGCGTCGGGTCAAGGTCGTCATCATTGCAGGTGTCTCCTAGAGGTTGGTATTCGGATAGCGCGGTGGTCGATCAAGAACGGCTGGCGAGCACGTGGCTGCCCAGCCAGGCGATGGCTTCGTCGGTGGACGTGCCGGTGAAGGGCTGCGCCGCATGCGCCTGGGCTGTGGCGGCGAACAGCGCTTCGACGGCGGGCGAGACCACCGGCGCCAGGCCGTGCCGCACCATCTGCTGCTGCGCCTCGGCCACCTCATTGCGGCGGCGCGCGGAGTGCGGGATGTGCGTGCGCACCATCGACTCCATCAGCGTGCGCAGCGGTGTCTCGTCGATGTCCTGCAGCACGGCATACAGCTGCTCGCGCAGGCCCATGGCCTGGGCGGTTACCAGGCACTCCACCGCCAGTGCCTCGGTGCCCTTGGTGTAGATGCTGCGCAAGAGCTTGAGCGAGGCGGCGTCGCCCGGCTGCTCGCCCACCACGCGGACGGAGCCGCCGAAGGGCAAGAACAATTCCTGTACAAAACCGGCCTTGCCGCCGGCCACGAGCAGCGGCGTCTTCTTGCCGCCCAGGTTGACGGCGCCGGTGATGGCCACGTCCACGAAGTGCACCACCCTGCCCTGCGCTCCGCGCTCCGCCAGCTCGCCACATTCGCGCATCTCGCCGGGGTCGGCCGTGGTCATGTCCACATACACCGCGCCATCTCGCAAGTGCGGCAGGCAGGCCTCGAACAGGCTGCGCGCCACGGTGCCGAACACGGCGCTCACCACTACGTCGGCCCCGGCCAGCCAGGCACCGGGCGCGGTGTGCACCTGCCCACCGGCGGCCTGCACGGCAGCGGCCACCGCCGCGTTGGGCTGCAGGTCGCACAGGCCCACCAGGCTGTGCCCCTGCTCCACAAAGGCCTGCATATAGCAGGCGCCGACCATTCCACCACCGAGGATTGCGAATTTCATGAAAGTACAAATTTAAAACATTGATGGCAGTTTACGAAGCATCTGGCTCAATGATTTACAGGGATTTCCCGTAGCACTGCGATAATTTGTACTTGTTTTGTATTTTTTGCTTACCACCCCAGGGCACAGCGCGAAGCACTGCCGTCACCTAGAATCAGCGCACCATCCCCACCCACCTGGTGCAAACACAGTGCAAAACGTGAAAGACAAGGCGTACGAGGTTCTGCGGCAGCGGCTCATCGGCGGGCACTACAGCCCCGGCGAGCAGCTCAAGGAGGAGCCCATTGCCCGCGACCTGGGGCTGAGCCGCACCCCGGTGCGCAATGCGCTGCACCGCCTGGTGGAAGACGGCCTAGCGACGGACGGCGCGGGCCAGGGCATCCGCGTGTCGGAGTGGAGCGACTGGGATGTGGAAGAAACCTTCCAGCTGCGCATGCTGCTGGAGCCATACGCCTCCTTCCTTGCGGCCACGCGCGGTGGGGAGGGGCTGGCCGATGAGCTGGAAGCCAGCAACCAGCGCATGGAGGCCGGCATTGCCGCCGGCCACGATGGCATTGGCGAGGTGCAGTCCGCCAACCGGGATTTTCACCACGCGCTGATCGAGGCATCGGGCTCGCCGCGCCTGAAAACCATGCTGGCGACCATGATCGACATGCCGATCATCAAGCGCTCGTTCTACATTTACACGCCCGAAGAGCTGGTGCAAAGCCTGCACCACCACCGCGACCTGGTGATTGCGGTGCGCGCCCGAGATGGTGAGCTGGCGCGCCAGGTGATGCAGCTGCACCTGCGCATGTCGTACCACCGGTTCATGGCGCACCGGGGCGAGTACAAGCGCGGCCCCGCCGCATAGATCTGCTCAAAAACTCTTCTGGCGTCGTTGCTGCGTCTTGTCGTACTACCCGTACTGCCTGCGACGCAGCGCCTAGCCAGAACCGCTGCGCTGAGTTTTGTGAGCAGCTCTTGAAGGCTGTTATCGGCGCCGGGCAGACCGCACCCCTTGCACCCCCGCCACGATCCCCAGCACCTTGTTCAAGCGCCCTGAATCGGCCACCTCCACGGTGAAGGTCATCCACGCCGTGCCCTTGACGGACTGGGTCTGCACGCCGATGACGTTGGTCTTCTCGCGCGCAAATACTTCGGAGATATCGCGCAGCAGGCCCTGGCGGTCGGCGGCTTCCACGGCCACGTCCACGGGGTAGACTGCGGGCTTGTCCGTGGCCCTGGCCTTGGGCAGGCCCCAGTCCACGTCGATCACGCGCTCGCCGTTCTTGGCGGCCATTTCGCGGAAGTTGCTGCAATCGGCGCGGTGCACGCTCACGCCCTTGCCGCGCGTGACAAAGCCACGTATGTCGTCGGGCGGCGCGGGCTTGCAGCACTTGGCCAGCTGGGTCATGAGCGAGTCGATGCCCACCACCAGCACGCCGCCCTTGGGGCTGGATGATTCGTTGCCGCGCGGCTTTTTGAGCAGCAGGTAGTCGTCGTCGTTCTGCGGGGGCTCGGCCGGGCGCAGCACGGTCTCGATGTTGCGCAGCGAGAACTCGTCCTTGCCCACCACTTCGAACAGTGCGTCGGCCGACTTGAAGCCCAGCTGCACGGCCAGGTCGTCGAGCTTCACGGCCGTCTTGCCCTCGCGCTGCAGCAGGCGCTCCACGGCCTCCCGGCCGCGGGCCACGGTTTCGTGCGTGGCCTGGGCGTTGAACCAGGCGCGCACCTTGGCCTTGGCGCGGTTGCTGGTGAGGTAGCCCAGCTCGGCGTTGAGCCAGTCGCGCGAGGGCCGGCCCTCTTTCACGGTGACGATCTCCACCGTCTGGCCGTTCTGCAGCGCGGTGTTCAGCGGCACCATCACGCCGTCGACCTTGGCGCCGCGGCAGCGGTGGCCCAGGCTGGTGTGCACGGTGTAGGCAAAGTCCACCGGGGTGGCGCCCTGGGGCAGGTCGACCACGGCGGCCTCGGGGGTCAGCACGTAGATGCGGTCCTCGAACAGGCCATTGCTCTTTTGCGCATGGCCGGCCAGGTCGCGCTCCCACGCCAGCAGTTGGCGCAGCACGGCGATCTTGGCGTCGTATTCGCCCGTGGCGGCCACGCCCGCATAGCCCTTGGTGCCCGCCTCCTTGTAGGCCCAGTGCGCGGCCACGCCGTGCTCGGCATGCTCGTGCATGGCCTGGGTGCGGATCTGGATCTCGATGGGCTTGCCGTTGAGGTCGTCGCGCACGATGGTGTGCAGCGACTGGTAGCCGTTGGCCTTGGGCTTGGCGATGTAGTCGTCGAACTCTTCGACGATGGGCGCGAAGCGCTGGTGCACCCAGCTCAGCGCAGCATAGCAATCCTTCACCGTGGGCACCACCACGCGCAGCGCGCGGATGTCATACACCTGGTCGAAGTTGAGCGACTTGCCGCGCATCTTTTTCACGATGCTGTAGATGTGCTTGGGCCGGCCCTGCACGCTGGCGCTGATGCTGCGCGCACGCAGGTCCGATTCGAGCCGGGCGCGCAACTGCTCCATGTACACCTCGCGCTCGCCGCGCTTCTCATCGAGCAGGCGCGCCACCTCCTTGTAGGTGTCGGGCTCCAGAAAGCGGAAGGACAAATCCTCCAGCTCCCACTTCACCTGCCAGATGCCCAGGCGGTTGGCCAACTGGGCAAACACCTGCAGCGACTCGCGCGCCAGGCTGGGCGACATGGGCAGCTTGGTGGCCGCGTGAAAGCGCAGCGTCTGCAGCCGCGAGGCCAGGCGCAGCATGACCACGCGCAGGTCGCGCGAGAAGGCCAGCAGCATCTTGCGCACGTTCTCGGTCTGCAGGGCCGGGTCGTCCAGCGCCTGGGCGCCGCGCGCCTGCTGCTGCACGCGCACGAGCTTGGTGGTCTCTACCGCCAGCGCGGCAAAGTTGGCGCCAAAGGCCTTGGTGATCACTTCCTCGGGCTTGTTCAGGTGCACGCACGAGTACACGAGGTAGCTGGCGGCCTGCATGGCTTCAGACCCGCCGATGGTCTTCAAGATGGCAGCCACGGCATCGGCGTGGGCCAGGGTGTTCTCGCCGGAGTCGAGCGACTCGCTGGCGATCAGAGGCTCGGCAAAGGCGCGCGCGCGCACCAGGGCGTTCACCTGTTCGGGCAGCGTGTGGGCGGTGGCCGCGATCAGTTGGGGCACGGCCTCGGCCGTGTTCAGCGGCGGGCCGGGGGGCGGGGCAAGCGTCTTCATGCGGTGGCGGTGCCCTCTCCTGCCAGCAAGAAGCCCGCCACGGCAGCCACCTGGTCGGCCGCGACCAGGGTGGGCGCATGGCCCACGCCTGCAAACTCCACCAGCTGCGCATGGGGGCCGCGCTCGGCCATGGCCTGCGCGGTCTCATGCGAGAGCAGATCCGAATCCGCGCCGCGCAGCAGCAGCGTGCGCGCCGTGATCTGGTCGTACAGCTGCCACAAAAAGGCTTCACCCGCAGCGGCGGCCTCTTGCGTCATGGCCCGAAACGGCACGGCGATGGCGGGGTCGTAGTGCAGCGTGAATCCTCCCGCGGGCAGGCTGCGCACCATGGCGCGCGACAGCTCCAGCCACTGGGCCGGCGTGTGCGGGCCAAAGCTGGTGGAGACGGCCCAGGTGGCGTCGGCCGCCTGCTGCAGGGATTCGAACCGGGCGGCAAACCCGAGGTACTGGCCGATGCGCTGGATCGCCAGCCACTGGATCACCGGGCCCACGTCGTTGAGCACCAGGCGGCGCACCGGCACGGGCAGCGGCAGCCCCGGTTGGCCGATGACGCCCATGCCGATCAGCCCGCCCATGCTGGTGCCCACCCAGTCGAGCGTGGTGATGGGCGCCTGCTGGTGCAACTGCGCCAGCAGGGCCAGCATGTCGGCGCCGTACTGGGGGATCTGGTAGCCCATGGGGTCGGCCAGCCAGTCGCTCTGGCCGCGGCCCACCACGTCGGGGCAGATGACGCGGGCGTGCTGGCTCAATTCACGGGCCAGCACGTCGAAATCGCGCCCCTGGCGCGACAGGCCGTGCACGCAGACGATCACGTGCGGGTGGGCAGGGTTGCCGGTGGCATTCCACTCCCAATACGCCATGCGGTGCTGCGGGCCGGTGACGGGCCGGGCGGCAGCAGGGTCTTGGCCGGCGGGCACCGCTGTGGCCCCGGGGCCGGGGCACAGTACGTAGTTCAGCGTAGGTTCTATCATGGGTGCGAAATCCGGTAGCGGCACTTGATAATGCCTGCGTTCAATCGGCGCCGGCCAGGAGCCCTGGCAAGGCGTTGCCTTCATCGTAATTCATATTCATCTTCACCTTTCATTCGGAGTGACTCACATGCTCAAAGGCAAAACGGCCCTCGTCACTGGCTCCACCAGCGGCATCGGCCTCGGTATTGCAAAAGCCCTCGCCAGCCAGGGCGCCAATATCGTCCTGAACGGTTTCGGTGATGTGGACACCCCCCGCGCCGAAGTGCTGGCCGCCGGCAAGGCAGCCGGCGCCCAAGTGGCCTACCACGGTGCCGACATGGGCCGCGTGGCCGACATCGAAGACATGATGAAGTACGCCGCCAGCCAGTTCGGCCGGGTGGACATCCTGGTCAACAACGCCGGCATCCAGCACGTGGCCAATGTGGAAGACTTCCCCGTCGAGAAGTGGGACGCCATCATCGCCATCAACCTCAGCAGCGCCTTCCACGCATCGCGCCTGGCCCTGCCCGCCATGAAGGCCGCCAACTGGGGCCGCATCATCAACGTGGCATCGGTGCACGGCCTGGTCGGCTCGGCGCAAAAGTCCGCCTACGTGGCCGCCAAGCACGGCATCGTCGGCCTCACCAAGGTGACCGCGCTGGAGAACGCCACCACCGGCGTCACCTGCAACGCGATCTGCCCCGGCTGGGTGCTGACCCCCCTGGTGCAAAAACAGGTGGACGCCAAGGCCGCCGAACACGGCCTGTCGAACGAAGACGCCAAGAAGCTGCTGCTGGGCGAAAAAGAGCCCTCGATGCAGTTCACCACGCCTGAAGAGCTGGGCGAACTGGCCGTGTTCTTCTGCTCTGCCGCCGCCAACAATGTGCGTGGCGTGGCGTGGAACATGGATGGGGGTTGGGCGGCGCAGTAAGGGGGCCCCCGTGAGCGCCGGCCACCCACGGCAGCGCTCGCTTCAAAAGGTGACGTACATCCCGCGTCCCGCGTGGACGGCCTGCTGCAACCCGCGCTTGAAGGCACCCAGTGCACCTTCGTTCGCGTGCCCCATCACCTGCAGGGACATGGCGGCACATTGCCGATCCTGGAAATAGCTGCCCATGCGCCCTGGATCAAAAGTCTGGCCGCCTTCTTGCAGCGCAGCCCCGAGCAAAGCCTGCCGCTGCGCCTCGGTCAGTTCCAGGCCCAGGCCACCCCACTCTTCGCCGATCCCGAAGTCCGCCTTCGGGTCGTAGTAACGGGTGAGCGCAAAGTCGGCGAGCTCCTGCACATCGCCGGCTTCGAGCTGCGCGCGCCAGTCGGGCGATAGAGATTCGCCTTCGTACGGGTCTTTGAGCAATTCCCAGTGGGTGTCGATGAACGCCTGCAGGGCCGAGGTATCGCCCTGTGCCAGCGCGTGGCGAAGCGTTGGCGCCAACTGGACCTCGAATGCGTGCCCATCGAACGCAAACGCCTTGTGGGAAAAACTCACAGCGACAACTCCTGACGTGAAACAGAACGGACGGCTGCCATCTTGGATGGCGCCAATCCGGAACAAATCGACGGATGGGCATTTCATTGTGACGGAAGGCCGCAGCCGCCTGCCATTGGCGCCTACATTGGCTGGGCTGCGGGCGTGAACAGCGCACCCGTGCCGCGCCCACTGTGGGCCGCTGCCAGCGCCAAGCTCTGCCTCACCATCCATCCCTACAACGACCCTCGGGCACTCCGCCCGTCTCGCCCATGCCCACCCTGCGCTTCGTACCCCTGGCCGACGTGGCCCACCTGCTCCCCGCCGACGGCCCGACGGCCGAGCAACTGCAGTCGGAGCCCGACACCCTGGCCGATGCCACCGTGGCCTGGGTCAGCGGTGACCTGCAGTTGCCCGCGCTGGACCTGGACACGCCCCTGCAGCCTGGCAGCGCGCTGCGCGCCCTGGCCCAGGCCACCTCCGGTCTACCGGGGCCGCCGCCTGGGCATCTATACCTGGTGCTCATCGATGGCAACCTGCAGATCGACGGCGCGCTGAGCGGTGGCGACGCCTACGGCAGCAGCCACCTCACCGTGCTGGGCAATGCGCAGCTGCAGCATGCCGTGGTGGAAGGGCTGCAACTGCATGTGCAGGGCACGCTGCGGGTCGATGGCCTGCTGTGGGGCCACGGCGAGCCTGGAGAGCTGCACGTGGACGGTGACCTGGTGGCGCGCGTGGCGATGTTCACCGAAGACTACGTGGTGAACATCCATGGCGATGAAGAAGTGGAGTTTCTGCTCGACGAGGTGCGCGGCGTACCGAACCTGGTGGAGTTTTCGAACGAGGCCGCAGGGCTGGTGTTTGCCCCGGGCTTCTACAACGGCATCGACGATGGCGAAGACGGCCTGGCCGATCTGCTGGACCGCGACCGTGTGGTGGCCGCCGTGCGCGCGGGCCAGAGCCCGGTGCGCGGAAGCAGCGACATCCACGCCGACCTGCCCCTGGCCAACGACTTGTTTGCCGACGAGGCCATCAGCGCGGCAAACATCCAGGCCCTGGTGAACTCGGCGGTGCTGGAGGACGATGAGCAGACCGCCGATGGCTGGTTCGCGCAGACCCATTTCTCGCTGTGCCGCCGCCATGTGGACGCACAAGGGACGCAGCACGACGACCGGATGTTCATCACGGTGTGGAAGACCTGGGAGTTCTACCTTGCCGCATCGCCTGTAGCCGCAGCCCGGCCCACCCGGCGTGTGCCCAACCCTGCGAGCGCCAAGCTTTCGTTGCTGTACCGCGAGTACACCGATGGCGAACCGGGCGATTGGGCCACGCTGGACAAGCACGCCGACGAGGAGGTGCACGAGGCCTGCGAAGCCGCATGGCGCGGCGTGCTCGACTATGTGCGCCGCGCCGTGGGCCAGGCGCGCGCGGGCTACCCGCTGCACCAGCGGCTGAAGGCAGAGCTCACCGCCGCGCGCATCGAACGCCTGACACTGCTGCCCGTGTTCACCGAGGAGTACAACGACTGGTGGGACGCCAACAAGCGCGGCACCTGGTTCGACGACGTGTGGCTGGGCGCACGCCAGCCCTGCATGCACGATGGCGAGTTCTGGTGCCGCGCGCTCGATGTGAGCTGGGAGAACGGCGAGGATGGCCCGGGCGACGCAGAGCACGACGCCCACGGCAACTACCAGATCGACATCGACCGCCCAGGCGAAGGCCGGGAGCCGGTGGAGTTCACCTACAGCCAGCGGCAAAGCGAACACCGCCCGCCGCTGCCACGCGGCGCTGCCGACCACAGTGCGCGGCTGCTGCGCCTGGTGGGCATGGCGGAAGCATCGTTGCTGGCGGCGCACGACAAGCAGTTGGCCGAGCGAGCCCAGCAGCAGGCCCAAGAGGCCGAGGCCCGGCGCATCGAGGCCACGGTGCGTCTGCTGGCCGTGCCGCCAAGGGCCCAGGGGTTACCGGATACGGCCGTGTTCCCGCCCGAGCTGCTGCAGCTGTCCGGCGAATGGCAGGCCGGCGGCCAGACCTATGTGGCGGCCGTGCGCGCCCACCAGCACGCGGCGCATAAAGCCGCCGCCGCCGCCGAAGCGGCCGGCTACCAGCCACCACGGTGGGACGACGATGCCGGGCGGGACGACCCGAACAGCACGCTGCCCGACGACCCGCGCGAGGCCAGCGCCGCCACGGTGCTGCAGCTGGCCCGGGTGGTGAACCGCCAAGCGGACGAGGCGCTCACCGAGCGGTTTCGCCAGCGCTTTGCGTTTGCACCCGATGCCTATGCCGACCTGGCGTCGGAACAGGGGCAGGCCATCGGCCCGGTGTTCCAGCTGGCGGACGGCGCCGGCCTGGTGGCGCGCATCGGAGCCGACTACAGCCCCGACGTGCGCTGGGTGCAGCTGCAGGGCCCGGCGCTCACGCCGCTGCCCGCGCTCAAGGGCCTGGGGCGCTCGCACGACGGGCGCTGCTTTGCGCAGAGCGACGGCACGCACATCACCACGCACCAGGGCTTTGGCGGGCCACGGATCGCGCAGTTGCCGCTGCCGCAGGGCAACGAAGGGCTGCCCGCAGCGCTGGGCCTGGCCGCAGGCGCGCTGGGCCAGCGCTGCGACGAGATCATCCCCTTCAACGACGGCCAGCGCGCGCTGCTGCGCAACCCCACAGGCGTGTACCTGCTCACACCCGGCGGCGTGCAGCGCATTCACCCGCAGGAGTTCGAGGACGACGGCCCCTACAGCTGGCCCAAGAACCAGGTGCAGGAGAGGGCGGAGAACGGCGCTGACGCCAATGTTGATGGCGAAGACGGCGACGAAGACGAGGACCGCGATGGCGAAGATGGCGAGTACGAAAACACCGCCCCCCGCCAGCTGGCGCTGGAGATGCTGCACGTGGCGCTGTCGCCCGACGAGCGGCACATTGCCCTGGGCGACCAGGACAGCATGCACATCCTGCTCGACGCGCAGGGCCAGGTGCTGCGCACGCTGGCGACCGAGTCCTACCCGCACCACACCCGCTTCTCGCACGACGGCGCACTGCTGTGGGCCAACTCCTGCCATTTCTACAACGGCAGCACCGTGGCCAGCCGCGTGGACGATGCACAGGACGATGAGGGCACGCTGATAGACACCGAATGCCGCGTCTACGCATCGGCCACGCTGCCGGGCATGGTGGTCCTGGGCGACGCCTATGGCTACCTGCACGCCCGGAGCGACAGCGGCCAACTGCTGTGGCGCCACCACATCGGCGGCACCATCAGCGCGCTGGAGGTATCGAGCGACGGCAGCCTGCTGCTGGCCGGCACCTCTGGCGGCTACCTGGTGCTGCTGCAGCGCGCGAAGGTGGTTGCGAAGGCAGACGCAAAGGCAGGCACGGGCGTGGGCGCAGACCCCTACGCCATCGGCACGTCGCCCTATGTGGAGCTGCGCCGCTGGATCTTCTGGGGCAACGAGGCCGCGCCGCTGCGCTGGTGAGCGCGTGCACCGACGCCCGTCGATTGCGAACGGATTCGCCCCGGAGTGCGCAACATCCCGGAGAGGCGGCCACGGTGCCGAGCCCACGCTCACGCACCGCTGTATTCGTGGCCGCGGAGCGTACGGCAAGGTCAGGTGTTGGAAACCTGCACTTCAAGAGACCTGCCGATCACCGACTGGACACATTGTCCACCGACGCACCACGCGCGCTATCTATCATCGTCCATGGACCGCCCCGCCCCTCCCATGGACCGACGACCGTGACGACTGCCAAAGAAGACAGCCCCCTCCCCCAGCGCCTGGATGCGCAGCGCACGCAAGACCTGCTCCGTGCGTTGCAAGAGCTATCGCACGCCCATGGCCTGGGCATCGACACTGCCGCCCTGGCCGCAGCCCGGCAGCCGCTGGCGCCGCAAGACGACCAGTACACTGAGGCCTGCCTGCACCTGCAGGCCTTGTTCCCCCGGCGCACGGCGGCCCACACGCAAGAGCTGGGAGAAGCGCCCCAGGGGGCCTACCCCCGCCTGCTGGCGGGCTATGCGGTAGCCAGCGGCGGTGACTTTGTGCCACTGAGCATCGAGGCAGACTACGATGACGGCTGGGACACGCTGACGCTGGAGTTCCAGTTGGGCGGCAAGGCGCAGCGGTTCAAGGTCAGCGGCGTGGCGGACTCCGACTGGTTCACTGCGGATTTCTTGAAGGCGCTGAACCGCTTTGCCAGGCGCGCGGGCCTGCCCGGGCGCTGGGTGGATTTTCAGCAACTCGGAAGTGAAGATGCGGCTGCCCCTGCCCGCGCCATTCGACGCCTGGTGGGCACAGGCCAAACAGAACGCAGCCGCCCGGTGACCTGGAATCGCGCTGGTTACGGAGGCGGGCGCGGGCACATGCCTTGCCCGCCCTGGTTGCCATCCACCCACCCTCCAGCTTTTTTGCACCCCACCAGGCCCGTACGCCCATGATGGAACTCCCGCTCCAATTCGACTGCCTCTTTGATGACCCGACACAGGCCAGCGCCTTTGCCGCCCTGCTGAACGACAGGCCCCAGGAGCTGATGGAGCACCTGCACCGCCACTGCCCCGAGGCCGAAGACGACGAGTGGACCTATGTGGAAAGCGGCCCGGCCGACGCGCAGGGCCTGCGGGTCATGGGCGACCTGGTCCTGCACGCCTATGAACACAGGGTGTGGCGCACGATGGGCGCAGGCCTGGCCGCGCTGGGCGCCCGCCGGGCCAAGCTTATGCGCAAGACACTGGAATCCGCGCACCCCACAGGCATCGTGCACCTGGTGGATGGCACAGCCGTGACGCCCTGCATGCACGCGCTGGCCGGGCGGCGTGGCGAGCCCCTGGTGGCAGCCCTGTGGGAAGACGACGTGGCGCGATTGCAGGCCGTGCTGTCCTCAGGTGCGGCCACACCTGGCGAGGCACTTTGCCTGGCCGCGTTGCGGGGTGCACCCCACGCGCTGGCCGCATTGCTGGCCCTGCACGGCCCCCTGGTGAACCAGCCGGACGCCGGCGGCAACACCCCGCTGGTGAACGCGCTGCTGGGCGGGCAAGTGGACGCGATGCGGCAGTTGCTGGCGGCCGGCGCGGACGTGAATGCCACCGTGCACCTGACACCCGCGCTGCAGGAACTTGCGGCGATGGAAGATGCGATCCAAGAGCCCGGGGACCTCTGGTCCCAACGGGCGCTCTACCGCTACGTGGTGGAGCACGCCCTGGTGGCCGAGGGCTACTCGGCCACTGAATGGGCGCTGGCACAGGGCCAGCCCGAAGCCGCCCACCTGCTGCTGGACCATGCCCCGGCGCTGTGCTGGGCCGAGGGAGAGGACGAGGCATCCACCCTGGGCACCTGCATCGATGGCGGCACACCGGAGTTGCTGCAGAGGCTGCTGCTACGGGCGGTGGCAGAGGGCCGCACCGAGCCGGCGCACGAGAACTGGCTGGACCACGCGGTATACCTGCGGCGCTTCGCGATGATCGACCTGCTGCTGGCCCATGGCTGCGACATCGACCGCCCCAATGAGGCCGGCGAAACGCCGCTGCACACGGCCGCCATGACGCACTTCGCCCTGCAGTCGAACCAGGGCATCGAGTTCCTGCTCTCGCGCGGAGCGCAGGTGGACAGCGTGGATTCCGAAGGCAAGACGTCGCTCATGTGCGCCATGCGTTACATCTACGAGTGGAACAGCGCACGCATGCAAGGCCTGCACTGGCTGCTGCTCGCTGGCGCCAGCACCAAGGCCCGGGACCACGAGGGGCATTCGGTGGCCTGGCACGCCAAGGAGGAGGGAATACCCCTCAAGGAGGTGCTGGCCCTGTCCAAGCAGATGCGGGCGCAGGAGCGTGCCGCGCAGCGAGGGGAAGGCTGACCGAGAACCCGTTGCGCAGGGCCCGCAAGAACCGCCGAACCTCGCGCAGCCCGCCTGCCCTACACAATCAAACCACCACTTCGGGCAGCTGCGTGCAGTGCTCGAAGAAGGCCTGCAGCTCGGTCACCTTGTCGAACACCGCATCCGCCCCCAGGGCAAGGCAGCGTTCGCGCATCTCGGGTGTGGCGTAGTTGGAAAGCACCAGCACATGCTGGTCCGAAGAGCGCGGCCCCACGGCCTGCAGCACGTCCAGACCCGAGCCCTGGCCCAGGTGCAGGTCGACCACCAGCAGGTGCCACTTGCCGCGCCAGCGCGCCAGCGCCTGCCCGGCGCCCGTCGACGTTTTTGCAATGGCGACCACCTGCGCGTTGGCAGTTTCTTCCAGCGCCGGGACCAGGGTGTCGCAAATGGGTTTGTTGTCTTCTACAAGAATGGTGACGAGAGGCATCTTCAATGGGGGATGCAGCGCCTGGCAGAGGCGCTGAACATACATCAGGTTGGGGTAGCAGGTGCCGCCATCGCCCTGTGGCGGGTGCGGCAGGGCCGAGTCAGGAGCGCAAGCGCTGCCGGGCCGTGGGGCTTACCAAGAGCGGCTAACAAAACTCAGCGAAGCGGTTCTGGCTAGGCGCTGCGTCGCAGGCAGTACGTTAGTACGACAAGACGCAGCAACGACGCCAGAAGAGTTTTGTTAGCCGCTCTAAGCGGAGGTCAGGCCCGCAGAGGAAAGGTCAGCGGAGCCTCCATCGCAATCTCTTCGACGCGCACGTCCATCAGCGTGATTTCGAGCGGGCCGTAGTACGACAGGAACGCGACATCTGCCGCATCCCTGCCGTAGGCTACCACGATGCGCCCGCCCCTTGCATGGGCCTGGGTTCCGTCGAACGCATACCAGCGGTCACCCACGAAGGCCTCGAACCAGGCGTGCATGTCCATGGGGTCGAGCGCGTGCAGGTAGCCCACGACGTAGCGCGCCGGGATGTCGAGGGCCCGGCACAGGCCGATGGCGACGTGCGAGAAATCTCGGCACACGCCGGCGCCATCGTTCAGGGTGTCCAGCGCATCGGTGGTGCCGCTGCTGACGTTGTAGCGGTACTCCAGGTTGTGGTGCACCCAGCTGCGGATGGCCTCGACCTGGCCATAGCCCGGTGAGGCATCGCCCACGATCTCGCGCGCCTTGTCCTGCATCTTGTCAGACGGGCAGTAGCGGCTTTGCAGCAGGTACTTGAGCGCCTCGAAGGGCAACGCCTCCACCGGCACGGCGGCGGCGCTGGCGTCCACCGCGATGTCGGTGTCGGTGATCATGATCATGTCGACCTCGATGCGCATCTGCCCCTGCGGAATCTTGAGCCGCTGGCACAGGTTGCCATGGTCGTCCACGTACTCCGTCATCGGCACGACGGGCGTCAGCTCGTAGCGCTCCTGCACCATCCACTGCGCATCGCCGCTTCTTGGGCGAAGCACCGCCACCACGGCGCAGTCCGCGTCGGCGGACAGTGTCATGTGGCAGGTGGCGTGCAGCTTGACGAAGGTTTTGTTCATCCAGGGAGTCTAGGGGCTGTCACCGGGTGCGACGGCCGACAATGCCCCTAAAACGCGCTCGATCCGGCACCGCGTCGCATGGCGGATCCCTTACGCCGCGAGCGCCACCGGCGCGGACCGCCGTGCCGCGCGTACAAACTCCGGCAGAAAAGTGCGCCGCGCCCCGTTCGGAAACTCCACCGTCACCGAATGCGCATTGGCCTCGACCACCTGGCCGGCGCCATAGCGCCGGGCGCGCACGGCGTCGCCGCCGGTGAAGGCAGGCCGGGCGCTCGCCGGCTGCGGGCGCACCTCGATCGGCTGCTCGGGCGTGGCCACGGCCGGCACCAGGCGCGACAGCTCGGCGATGCGCAGGCAGTTGTCGCAGCGGCCACAGCCATCGGCAGCAGCACAGTGGTCGCCCAGCGCCGACAGCACCCCCTGCCAGCGGCAGCGGCCGCTCTGCGAATAGGCCACCATCGCCTCCAGCGTGGCGCTGTCCTGCTCGCGGCGGCTGCGGTAGCTGGCCAGCAGCGGCTCCAGGGCCGCGTCGTCCAGCTCGCGGGCCAGGGTGAATAGGCCGGCCCGGTCGCGTCGCACCACCTTTTGGCTGCGCAGCAGGCTCAGCGCCACCCTGACCTTGGCACTTGGGCGCGAAACGGCGTCGACGATGGCGTCGGCCGTCCAGCCGCCTTCGGGCGCCGTGTGCAGCAGCGCGGCATGCACGGCCTGCACATCGTCCAGCGTGGGGTAGCGGCCCGAGGCGAAGAACTGCTGCAGCGCCCGGTCCTGCCGCACGTAGAGCAGCGTGCACTGCGAGTCGTTGCCGTCGCGCCCTGCACGGCCCGCCTCCTGGTAGTAGGCGTCCACGCTGGCGGGCATCTGGTAGTGCAGCACGAAGCGGATGTCCGGCTTGTCGATGCCCAGGCCGAAGGCGTTGGTGGCCACCATCACGCGCACCCGCCCGTCCATGAAGTCGTCCTGCGCCTGCGCGCGCTGCGCAGCCGGCAGGCGCCCGTGGTACAGGCCCACGCTTTCGCCGGCGGCGGCCAGCTTGGCATGCAGCTCCTGCGCATTCTTGACCGTGGCGGTGTAGACGATGGCCGGCCCCTGGCTCGCCGCCACCAGCTGCAACGCACGCGGCAACCGGTCGGCAGCGCGGCCCAGTTGCTCCACCGCCAGCTGCAGGTTGGGCCGGTAGGCGCCGGTCTGCACCACGTTGGCGGCGGCAATGCCGAACTGGGACACGATCTCCTTCATCACCGCCGGCTTGGCCGTGGCCGTGAGCGCCAGCACCGTGGGCCGGCCCAGCGCGCGCACGGCCGGCGCGATCTCCAGAAAGGCAGGCCTAAAGTCGTGGCCCCACTGGGCAATGCAGTGCGCCTCGTCCACCACCAGCAGGCTCACCGTGTGCCGGGCCAGCGCCGCGGTCAGCGCCGGGTCGGCCATCTGCTCGGGCGTGGTCAGCACGATGCGCGCACTGCCGCTCTCGATGGCCTGGCGGGCTGCGGCCAGCTCATCGCTGCCGATGGCACTGTTGACCTGCACCACCGCCACGCCGAGTTCGCGCAGGGCGTCGCACTGGTCCTTCATCAGCGCGACCAGGGGCGACACCACCACGGTGGTGCCCGGTAGCAGCAGGGCCGGCAACTGGTAGCACAGCGATTTGCCCGCGCCGGTGGGCATCACCGCCAAGGTGCTGGCGCCCTGCAGCACGCGCTGCACCACGTCCAGCTGGCCGGGCCGCAGGCGCTTAAGGCCGAAGACCTTGCGCAGGGTTTTCTGGATGGTGTCGGGGGTGGCGATGGGGGTGGACGCTGGGGCCGAGGGGGTGCGTGCGGTCCTGCGGCTGGTGGTGGTAGCGGTGTTCATTTCGGGCCCTTGCCGGGTGGCGGAGGTGCTGTGTTGGATGAGGCTGATTGTGGGAAGGCACGACTTGCGCCACGCGCCGGAATGCTGCGCACGAGCGTGTAAGACAGCAGGCGCTGTTCGGGCGCTGCGGATGCGGTGCGGTTGGTGGGTGGTGGTTGCTGCGTGCTTGTGTCGAGGGCAGAGGCCGGGATGTGCGCCCGGCGGCGCACCTACCTTCTTTTGCTTCGTCAAAAGAAGGTAGGCCAAGAAAAGACGACCCCGCTGCCCGTGTCCCCACTCGCCCGGTGGGCGAGTGGGGCAACCTGCGATGCTCGGTCCTGGGGTGACGCCGAAGAACTCCCTGCGCTGCCTCTGCGAGGCAGCTCCGGTCAAACAGCTTCGGCGAGCCAGATGACGAGGCGCGTGTCCTTCGGCACGCGCTCACCCCAGGCCCTGCGCTTCTCGGCACGGTCAGAAGGGGGTGGGAGCGGGCTCCACTCGGGCCATCGCTTCGCTCGGCCCGAACTGCCTCGCTGCGCTTGGCCTGAGCAGGGAGATCGCGCCCAACCCGTCGGCAGCGCGCAGCGCGCGCGTCCCCGACCCCAGGCGTAGCTGCGCAGCAGCAGCCGTTGTTGTCCCCGCTCCCCACCCCTGCTGGCTGCGCCGAGAAGCGCAGGAGCTGGGGTGGGTGCGTGTGCCGAAGGACACACGCACTTCGTCATCTGGCTTGCCGCAGCTGTTTGAGCGGAGTTCGAAGAACGCAGCGAGTTCTGCGGCACCACCCCAGGTCCGAGCATCGCAGGTTGCCCCCGTTCGCCCGACAGGGCGTACGGGGGACGCAGACTGGGGGTCGCCTTCTCTTTGGTGACCTTCTCTTGGCGACGCAAGAGAAAGTTACTGCGCCGCCGGGCGCACACCCCGGCCTCCGTCCTCTATCAAAGCATGCGGCAACCACCACCCAACAAGCGATGCAGCTCGCATCATGGTACGTCGCGCAGCGAAGAATCTCTTCCACCTGCGGTGACATCATCTCCCATTGCAGGGGTCAATCAAAACTCCAGCAACACGCCAACGCCAACTCACCGAAAATACCCCCTGGGGCTGTCCGCAGCAGCCGACGAACGACGACAACCCCCCCCTGACCATGACCCTCACCCACTGGCTCCTTTTCTGCGGCGTCTCCCTCCTGATGTGCTTCACCCCCGGCCCCGCCGTGCTGCTGGCCGTGTCCAACTCGATGGACGTCGGCCCCAAACGCACGGCCTTCAGTTCGGTGGGCAGCTCGGCCGGCATCTACGTGGTCTCGGGCCTGGCGATGATCGGCATGGGCGCCATCCTCAGCATGTCGGCCAACGCCTTTCTCGTGATGAAGGTGGTGGGCGCCATGTACCTGATCTGGCTGGGCGTCAAGCGCTGGCGCAGCAACGACGCGCTGATCAGCAGCGATGCCGGCCAGGCCCCCACGGACCGGCGCGAGCGCAAGAACTGGCAACTGGTGGCGCAGGGCATGGGCGTGTCGCTCACCAACCCCAAAGCCATTTTGTTCTTCTCGGCCCTGTTCCCGCAGTTCATCGTGCCGGGCCAGCCGCTGTTCACGCAGTACCTGCTGCTGACCACCACCTTCGCCGTCTGCGCGCTGATCTCGCACGCCTTCTACGTGGCGCTGATCTCGCTGGTCAAGCGCCACGTGGTGGCGCGCGCCAAGCTGTTCAACCGCGTGGTGGGCGGCACCTTCATCGCGCTGGGGCTGGGCCTGCTGAACACGCGGCACAAGCTGGGCTGAGCCCCGGCCTGCGTTGCCTACGCGCCCGCCAGCGCCACCGCATCTGCCCCGGCCGGCAGGCGCATCGGAGCCGCCGTATCCGTCACCGCGCGCCACACCGCCTCGGCCACATCCTGCGCATGGGTAACCGGCGTGGCCGTGTCGCGCACGGCGGCGAACACACGGTCGCGAAAATCGGCATAGGCCTCGGGCACGCTCCCCTCCATGCGCGGGCGGGCGTTGTCGCCAAAACTCGTACTGGGCGCGCGGCCGGGCAGCACCAGACGGGCGCGCACATTGAAGGGGGCAAGCTCGAGCGCCAGCGATTCGGTGAAGGCGTTCACCGCCGCCTTGCTGCCGGTGTAGACCGACAGCAGGGGCAACGGCAGCAGCGTGACGCTGGAGGTGACGTTGACCACCACGCCCGCACGCCGCTCGCGCATCTGCGGCAGCACGGCCTGGGTCATGGCGATGGTGCCGAGCACGTTGGTCTCGAACACCTCGCGCGCATGCGCCATGGCAATGCCTTCGAGCGGCGCGAGCAGGCCGATGCCGGCGTTGTTGACCAGGGCGTCGATGGGCCCGGCCTCGGCAGTGCAGCGGCGGATGCTGTCGGCATCGGCCACGTCGAGCGGCAGCAGGCGCAGGCGGTCCGATGGGGGCAGCAGGCCTTCGCTTGGCGCGCGCATGGTGGCGATGACGCGCCAGCCCTGGGCCAGAAAGAAGCGCGCGGCCGCAAGGCCGAAGCCTGACGAACAGCCGGTGATGAGGACGGTAGATGGGTTGAGATTGGTGGTGGTGGCAGGCATGGGGCAGAGGCTCCGTTGGGTTGACGATGCCTGGATGGTAGAAACGCCCACCTGGATTGACTACACTCACCAGTCCATCATTTTGTCGAAAGAGTCCAGCCCCATGAACCCCCCGGCCGTCGATCCCCTGGCGGAAGTCGTTTCGTTGCTGCGGCCCGCCGCGCCGTTTTCCAAGCTGGTGGTGGCATCGGCCCCCTGGGCCGTGCGGCGCAGCGAGACGGGGCGGCCGTTCTACTTCGTGGTGCTCGAAGGCAGTTGCCACCTGACCATCGACAGCCCCGCGCGCAGCGACACCATCACCCTGCACCAGGGCGACTTCGCACTGATACCGGCCGCGCGCCGCTTTGCCACCAGCAGCCTGGACCGCGACCCACCGCGCGAGGGCGAGTCCGTCACCACCCCCATCGCACCCATGCCGGGCGGCGCCCGCGTGGGCGACCCCGATGGCGCGGTGGATGTGCGCATGCTGGTAGGCCACTGCGTGTTCGAGTCGCCCGACGCAGCCTTGCTGGTGCCGCTGCTGCCGCAGTGGCTGCATGTGCGCGGCGAGCGGCGCCTGGCCACCCTGGTGGAGCTGGTGGGCGACGAGTCGCGCAGCGACCGGCCCGCGCGCGAGATCGTGATGGCGCGGCTGCTCGAAGTGCTGCTGATCGAGGCGCTGCGCTCCTCGGCCCGCACCATGGCCGCGCCCGGGCTGGTGCGCGGCCTGGCCGACCCGAAGCTGGCCATGGCCCTGCGCCGCATGCACGAGCGCCCCGCACAGCCCTGGACCATGGGCCAGCTGGCGCAAGAGGCCGCCATGTCGCGCAGCGCCTTCTTCGGGCGCTTTCACCGCGCGGTGGGCATCGCCCCCATGGAATACCTGCTGGCTTGGCGCATGGCGCTGGCCCGGCAGATGCTGCGCCAAGGCACGCTGGCGATGGCCGAGATTGCCGAGCACGTGGGCTACAGCTCGGTCAGCACCTTTGGCGTGGCGTTCACGCGGCACGTGGGCATGCCGCCGGGGCGGTATGCCAAAGACGCCGCAGGCACCACCCCATAACGCGCACTGGTAGCGCGCACTTGGTAGCGGGCACCACGGCCCGCACGTGCATGCTCGCATTCCCTGAGGTGCGAGCGCAAGGCGGCTCCTACAATGGCATCGCCCGCCAATCGGCCCCGTGGCATCTCACCTCGCCGGCATGGCCGCAATCCCCACTGCAGGGAGGAAAACCGCCATGTCCGCCGCCCTCTTCGCCGCCATGTTCTTCACGGTGGCCCTGCTCGTCACCAACTCCTACTTCATCATGGGGTCCCTCCCGCTGCTGGTGCTCAAGCACGACACGCCGCTGGATGCACGCTTTGTGCGCGGCTTCTTCAACCTGTACTACCGGGCCGCGCTCGTGACGGCTGCGGCCACCGCCATCAGCTTTGCCGCCGCAGGCCGCCCGGGCATTGCAGCCGGGGCAGCGGCCCTGGCAGGGCTGTCCCTCGTGCTGCGCCGCCAGGTCATCCCCAAGATGGATGCGCTGGGCGCGCAGATCCAGTCGTCCCCAGATTGCATGAACGCCATCCCGGGCTTTCGCAAGACGCATGTCACGGCCATCGCGATCAATCTGGCGCAGCTGGTGGTGATCGTGTGGACGCTGATTGCATTCAGCAAGTAAGAGCGGATAACAAAACTCAGCGAAGCGGTTCTGGCTAGGCGCTGCGCCGCAGGCAGTACGTTAGTACGACAAGGCGCAGCAAAGACGCCAGAAGAGTTTTGTTAGCCGCTCTAAGTAAGTAACGCAGCGTTTTCAGCGCGCGTGCGCCAGGCCTTCGTCCCAGGCCTGTGACATGTCCCGCCACAGCGACTTCGGCACCCGCGGGTCACCCCTGGCCTCTTGCAGGGTGGTGCGCATGGCATCGGCAATGCGTGCAAGCACCAGGGCGGGTTGGGCCACGCCGCATACCTTGCGGCCAAACTCCAGCAACTCTTCAGTGGTCGGGTAGGTCTTGGTGCGGTGCCTGCCGGCAAACAGCTTGAGCGCCAGCGTCCTGTCTTCCAGCTCAGGCCCGCCCGCGTACTGGGTGTAGCGGTAGATGGAGGTCGTCACCACATCGAACATGGGCGCCAGCCAGGCCTCGGTGGCTGAGCGGTACAACAACCCGAAGTTCTTCAGGTGCGCATCGCCGTTGCGCACCATCACCGAAAACGCCACCTGCTCGTAGAACCGGTGCAGGTTGTCGCTGTGCAGCTGCAACTGCCGCAGTAGCTCGGCAACGCGCTGGTAGCTGCCCTGGTATTTGCGGTCAGACAGCACGTCGCGCACGCGCAGACCCGCCAGCGCCGCAATGTCCTCGAAGCCCAGCCGCTCCACCTGCCCATCGCCCTGCACCACCAGATCGAAGCGGTCGAGCACCAGCATCTGGCCATCGTCGGACAAGGCAAACGATGGCACGCCGATGCCGGCCTGCCTGGCGGCGCTCAGGCACAGAAACTCGTTGGCTGCCAGGCCCGGGTAGGCAGGGCTGGCGGCCTTCACGATGAGCGAAGGAATGGGCACCGTCGGGCGGTCGGGCACCATGATCTTGGGCTGCATGCCGGCAATGCCAGCGCCCGTGCTCAGGTAGGCCGCCACCAGTTCGTCGAAAACCGCAGGTGTGTACCGGGTGCCCAGCAACTCGCTCTTGCTCAATGTACGGGGCATGGGCGCTGCGGCCTGCCCCGGCAGGCCAAAGCCCAGCCGGCCGATGCCATTGCGCCCCACCAATGCCAGCATGTGCATGGGCGTCATCGGCTGCTTGGGGAACAGCTCGCGTATACGCATGAACAGGTCGCCTTCGGGCAGGTTCTGGTCCATGACAGGGAACAGGTCGCCGTCCTGCCAGGTCAGTTGCCCTGCAGGTGGCATCAGCAGGGCCACGGCCGGCTGACCCGGGTCCGGTGTGAGATAGCGAAACTCATACGTGGAGGCCTTGAGCAACTGGCCCGCGTTGAGGCGGTCCCCGATCGAGACATCCAGCAGGCGAATCTTTTCAGGGAGCATCGCCATCGTCGTCCATGAAACGGCGCGATACCTCGTGCGCCGAAGGCATGCCCGCGCTCTCGATGCGCATCGCCAGGCCCAGGGCTCCCAGCACGGCCAGAAGGGAAGACACGGTGGTGTCCTCGCCCGCCTCCAGCCGGTAGACCACCTCGCGCACCTTGCCCGCCTTGTCGGCCAGTGCAGACTTGCTCATGCCCAAGGCCTCCCGGCGCTCGCGCAATTGCGCACCCAGTTCGTCTGGCAGCCTTATTTTGTCAGTCATGGCTTGCATATTACCCATTAAATACATCACTTGTCAGTCATAACTTGCAATGCTAGGATTTCTGCATTGGCGCAAGCCGGCATCGCGAAAGGTTCCCATGGCCCTCGACAGGACGCAGCCCCCTGGGCGCAATCGCTGATGGCAGCCGTCATCGTCGACCCCTCCAAGGTGCGTGAATTTGCCGACGCCCAGGCCTTCCACACCTGGCTGGGCCGCCACCACGACCAGGAAACCGAGGTCTGGATCAAGATCCACAAGCTCGCCTCGGGCATGCCCTCCATCACCCCCAAGGAGGCCATCGACGTGGTGCTGTGCTGGGGCTGGATCGACGCGATCCGCAAGGGGCTGGACGACACCAGCTACCTGCAGCGCTACACCCCGCGCGGCAGGAAGAGCGTGTGGAGCCAGATCAACGTCGACAACGTCGCGCGCCTGATCAAGGAAAAGCGCATGACGCCGCACGGCCTGGCGCATGTCGATGCCGCCAAGGCCGATGGCCGGTGGGACCGGGCCTATGGCAGCGGCAAGGGCCTGAAGATCCCCGACGACCTGCAGGCCGGCATCGATGCCGACCCCAAGGCGCGCGAGATGCTGGCCACGCTGACCGAGCAGAACCGCTTTGCGCTGGCGTTTCGGGTGCACAACCTCAAAACCGAGGCGGGGCGCAGGAAGAAGATCGAGGCCTTTGTCGCCATGCTGGCGCGCGGGGAGACGATTTACCCGCAAGGCAAAAAGCCGAAAGAGGCCTCCTGAAGCCTCGGCTCACGCTGCCTCCCGCGCCCTGCCCCGTGCGGCCTGCGTGTCCCGCACCGGGGGCAGCCCGAACAGCCGCCCATACTCGCGCGTGAACTGCGGCACGCTCTCGTACCCCACCGCAAAGGCCGCGCTGCTGGCGCTGGCGCCCTCGGACAGCATGAGCCGGCGCGCCTCGATCAGGCGCAGCTGCTTTTGGAACTGCAGGGGCGACAGCGACGTGACGGCCCTGAAGTGCTGGTGGAAGGACGAGGGGCTCATGTCCGCCAGTGCGGCCAGGCTTTCCACCGGCAGGGGCTGCGCGAAATCGGTGCGCAGCACGGCCACGGCGCGGGCCACGCGCTGGGCGTGGCTGCCGGGCCAGCCCAGGCGGCGGATGGCGGCGCCGTGGCGGCCGGCCAGCAGCCAGTAGTGCAGCTCGCGCACCAGGGGGGCGTGCAGCAGGGGCACGGCCTCGGGCCGCTCCAGCAGGCGCATGAGGCGCAGGGCCACGTCGGCCACTTCGGCGTCGGTGGGGTCCACGCGCACCGGGGCGTGGTCGCCCAGGGGCGCTGCGCCCATCTGGGCCGATAGGTCGGCAATCACCGGCAGGCTCAGCTCCAGCGCGATCGACAGATAGGGCGCGGCCGCGCTGGCGCGCGTGATCTGGCTCACCGTGGGCACGTCGGCGGTGATCAGCAGCGATTCGCCCACCGTGAACTCGAAGGTCTGCGGCCCCATGGTCACCTGCTTGCTGCCCTGCAGCACCAGGCAGATGAGCGGGTGCGAGATGGCATGCAGCAGCCCGCTGGGCTCGGTGGCGCGCACCAGGGTCATGCCCGGGATGGGGGTGGGCAGCACGCCAGGTTGGCGCGCATGGGCATCGGCGTAGCGGCTCACGGCCTGGAACAGCAAGGAGGGGGTCGTCGTCATGCCGGCTAGCGTAACGGTTTGTAGGAGCTTTGGCACTGGTTTTGGAGAATCAGGCAAGAATTGAAGGGGTTTCGGCAACACCGGCAGGGGCTCACGCCAGACACTGGATTCCGTCACCCACACAGGAGCCCAAGCATGACATCCACCACCACCGCAACCCCCACCATCACCCTCGTCACCGGCGCCAGCCGGGGCCTGGGCCGCAACACCGCGCTGAGCATTGCGCGCACCGGCGGCGATGTGGTCGTCACCTACCACAGCAAGGCCGACGAAGCCCAGGCTGTGGTTGCCGAAATCACCGCCCTGGGCCGCAAGGCCGTGGCCCTGCAGCTCAACACGGGCGACGTGGCCAGCTTCGCTGGCTTCACCGAGCGCCTGCGCGCCGCGCTGCAGGCCACCTGGCAGCGCAGCCACATCGACCACCTGGTGAACAACGCCGGCCACGGCGACTACGCCGCGTTTGCCGAGACGACCGAGGCCCAGTTCGACCGCCTGGTCAACGTGCACTTCAAGGGGGTTTTCTTCCTCACGCAGGCGCTGCTGCCGCTGATCGCCGACGGCGGGCGCATCGTGAACTTCTCCACCGGGCTCACGCGCCTGTCCCTGCCGGGCTATGCCGCCTACGCGGCGGCCAAGGGCGCCGTGGAAGTGCTCACGCGCTACCTGGCCAAAGAGCTGGGCGCGCGCGGCATCGCGGTGAACACGGTGGCGCCCGGCGCCATCGAGACCGACTTTGGCGGCGGCGTGGTGCGCGACAACCCCGCGCTGAACCAGCAGCTCGCCCAGATGACGGCCCTGGGCCGCGTGGGCGTGCCCGACGACATCGGCCCCATGGTGGCCAGCCTGCTCGATGCCAGCAACCGCTGGGTCACCGCGCAGCGCATCGAAGTCTCCGGCGGCCAGGCCCTGTAAAGCGGGCCTGCCTTCAACCGGATAGCGTCGCTGGAGAGCCTTGCCGTGCCACGGCGCTGTCTGCGGCTCTCCGCCTAGCTCTCCGGCTGAACGCAGACCCGCGAGAGTCCTGGAACTTCCATTTCAAGGGAGCTTGGCTTCAGCGCATTTGCACCGAGCCGGAGACGGTGACCACCACCTGCGCCTTGCCGGCCTCCACCGGCACGGCCGAGTCGGAAAACGACGATCCCTTGGCCTCCATGGCCATCATGCGCGGGCGCGGGCCGGGGGACATCTCGTTGCTGTTCACCGCCACCTCGCGCAGGCTGTAGTTGGCAAAGCCGAAGCCCTTGGCCAGTTCGGCCGCGCGCGACTTGAACTGCTCGATGGCCTGGGTCTGGGCCTCGCCCTCGACCTTGGCGCGGGCCTCGCGCGACAGGGCAAACGCCACCTGGCTGATGGCCATGGTCTGCACCTTGCCAGCCGTGGTGGTGATGCGCGAGAAGTCACGCCCCTCCAGCACCAGCTCGGCGCGGCCCTGCCAGCCGTTGATCTTGCCGTCCTTGGCATAGCGCGGGTACAGGCCGAAGGGGCCCGTGCGCACATCCAGCTGCCCGGGCTGGGCATTGCGCTTGGCTTCGGCGAGCGCAGCGTCGAGCGCCTGCTTGAGCTGGGCCTGCACGGCGCTGGCATCGGCGCCCTCCTTGCTGGTGGCCAGGGTGACCACCAGCAGGTCCTGCTGCGCCTCCACGGTGCCCGTGGCCGACAGCTGCACCACGTTGCGCAGCTCCTGCGGCGCCGTGGCCTGGGCCATGGCGGTGCCCGCACAGGCCAGCAAGGCGGCGGTGGTGATCAGGCGGATGGCGATTTTTTTCATGGGAAAACCTTCGTCGATGAATGGGGCGCGGCCCGGCAACCGGGCCACGCAGGCCGCCACCATAACCGCTGTGGCAGCCTCCCCGGTGAACAGGGGGTGGCAACTGTGCGAAGCTCCGCAAAACTTGTAACAGTTGGTCAAAGATGACCCCAAAAACCGAACTTTGGCGCTCCAAGTAGTCAGAATCGGCTCTGTTACAAATTGGACTTGGGATCAACATGGCCACAACAACCAACCGCACCGACAAGATTCTCGTCGTGGACGACGACGCACGCATCCGCGACTTGCTGCGCCGCTACCTCACGCAGGAAGGCTTCGAGGTGATGGTCGCCGAAGACGGCAAGGCCCTCAACCGCCTGCTGCTGCGCGAAACCGTGGACCTCATCGTGCTCGACCTGATGATGCCCGGCGAAGACGGCCTGTCCATCTGCCGGCGCCTGCGCGCCGCCAACGACCGCACGCCCATCATCATGCTCACCGCCAAGGGCGAGGACGTGGACCGCATCGTGGGCCTGGAAGTGGGCGCCGACGACTACCTGGGCAAGCCCTTCAACCCCCGTGAACTGCTGGCCCGCGTGCACGCCGTGCTGCGCCGCCGCCCCGCGCAAGAGGCGCCCGGCGCCCCCTCGGGCGACAACGAGGTGGTCAACTTCGGCCCCTTCACGTTCGACCTGGGCACCCGTGCCCTGCAGCGCAGCGGCGAAGAGCTGCCCCTGACCACCGGCGAGTTCGCCATGCTCAAGGCCCTGGTGCGCCACCCGCGCCAGCCGCTGTCGCGCGAAAAACTGGCCCTGCTGGCCCGTGGCCGCGAGTTCGAGCCCTTTGACCGCAGCCTCGACGTGCAGGTCTCGCGCCTGCGCAAGCTGGTCGAGGTGGACGCCGCCGCGCCGCGCTACATCCAGACCGTGTGGGGTGTGGGCTACGTGTTCGTGCCGGACGGCACGAGCTGATAATCGAGGGATATGTCCATTTCCGGCGCCAAGGGGCGGTCTGCACCGCGCCCTTCTCCCTCCGTGACCGCGCCGACCGATGCCACCAGCCCGGCCCCGCTCGAAGCCGTGCGCCTGGCGCGCGAGCAAAAGGCGCGCGTCGGGCTCAACCTCTTCTGGCGCACCTTCTTCCTGCTGGCCCTGCTGCTGGTGGGCAGCATCCTGGCGTGGCTGCAAACGCTGCGCGCGCTCGAGTTCGAGCCCCGCACCCTGCACACCGCGCAGCAGATCGCCTCGCTGGTGAACCTGAGCCGCGCCGCGCTGGTGCACTCGGACGCGATCGCGCGCGTCTCGCTCATCAAGACCATGGCCGACCAGGAGGGTGTACGCATCCTCCCGCGCGAACCCAAGGACCAGTTCGCCCTGCTCGACAGCACGGCACTGGGCAACCGCCTGACGGATGAGCTCACCCAGCGCCTGGGGCCCGACACCATCGTGGCCCAGAGCGTCAACGGCGAGCCCGGCCTGTGGGTCGGCTTCAACATCAACGGCGACCCCAACTGGCTGCTGATGGACCGCTCGCGCTTCAGCCCTGCGGGCGGGCGCACCTGGCTCATCTGGCTCATCACCGCAGGCGCGCTGTCGCTGGCGGGTGCGGCCGCCATTGCACGGCTGATCAACCGGCCGCTCAAGCAACTGTCGTACGCCGCCAACCGCGTGCGCGACGGCGACTTCGCCGCCAGTCACCTCGATGAAGAGGTGGTTACCAGCGAGATCCGCGAGGTGAACATCGGCTTCAACCGCATGGCGCAAAAGCTCGCCAAGCTGGAGCAAGACCGCGCGGTGATGCTGGCCGGCATATCGCACGACCTGCGCACGCCGCTGGCGCGCCTCAGGCTCGAAACCGAGATGAGCGTGAACGACGACGTGGCGCGCGAGCACATGGTGGCCGACATCGTGCAGCTCGATGCCACCATCGACAAGTTCCTTGACTACGCGCGGCCCGACCACGTGACCCTCACGCCCGTCAACCTGCATGCCGTGGTCTCGTCGTGCGTGTACGCCGTGCAGGACCACCGCGAGCTGCAGATCGCCATGACCATCCCCGAGGACCTGAACGTGCTGGCCGACGAGGTGGAGCTGGCCCGCGTCATCTCCAACCTGCTGGAGAACGCGCGCCGCTACGGCAAGGGCGACGACACCGGCGTGGCCAACGTCGACATCGTCGCCAAGGGCCGCGAGAACTGGGTGCTGGTCAAGATCCGCGACCACGGCCTGGGCGTGCCGCCCGAGCAGCTGTCCAACCTCACCAAGCCCTTCTTCCGCGGCGACTCGGCCCGCACCGCCGCTGCCGGCGCGGGGCTGGGCCTGTCCATCGTGGACAAGACGGTGCAGCGCATGGGCGGCATCTTCGCGCTGGCCAACAGCAGCACCGGCGGCCTGGTGGCCCACATCCAGCTGCAGCGCGCCAGCGAGCTGCCCGATGGGGTGGACCCCAAGCAGCGCCTGCAGCGCCCCAGCATCAAGCGGCACCTGCCGCGCCGGCGGGCGGAAGACAAGGTGTAGGGCCTGTTCTGCGCAGCACAAAAAAGGACCGCGCCGCCATGGCCCGGTCCTCTTTGTTTTCTCAGTCCATCGAGATGTTCGCCTTCTTCGCCACGTCGCTGAACCGCGCCAGGCTCTTTTGCACGAACTCCTGCGCCTGCCCGGGGGTGAGCTTGCCGGGCACTTGGCCGCCCGCCTCCAGCGCCGTCTGCACGTCCCTGGCATCCATCGCCTTGGTGATGGCTGCATTGAGCCGCGCCACGATGGCGTCGGGCGTGCCCTTGGGCACCGCGGCGGCAAAGTACTGGGTGGCCTCGTAGCCTTTGATGCCGGCCTCGTCCATGGTCGGCACGTCAGGCAGGCTGGGGATCCGAAACGGCGTGGTCACCGCATACGCCTTGAGCTGGCCGGCCTTGATCTGCGAAAGCACCGGCGTGACCCCCAGCATGCCCAGCTTGACCTGGCCGCCCACGACATCGATCACGGCCTGCCCGCCGCCCTTGTAGGGCACATGGACCATTTTGGTACCGGCCATGGTGTTGAACAGCTCTCCCGCCAGATGCTGGCCCGTGCCGGTGCCGGAACTGGCGAAGTCCCACATGTCGGGGTCCTTCTTCATCGCGGCCACCAATGCCTTGAGGTCCGCAGGCGCCTCCTTGGCCGTGCCCACGAAGACGATGGGCCCCTGGGACAGCAGGCCCACGGCCCTCAGTTCGCGGCCGATTTCGGGCTGCGCACGGCCGAAGACGATGGGGCCCGGCACGGTGATGAGCGTGTAGCCGTCGGCCGGCGCACGGGCCGTGAACTGCAAGCCCAGCGCACCCGATGCACCAGGCTTGTTGTCCACCACGATGGACTGGCCGATCTGCTCGGACACACTCTTGGCAATGGCGCGGGTGAGCGCATCCACCGTTCCACCGGGCACGAAGCCCACCACCCAGGTGATCGGTTTGGCCCGAGGCCAGGGCGTGTCGGCATGGGCGGCCAGGGGCAGTGCGGCACAGGCCAGCAGGCCCAGGATCGAGGTGCGTACAAAGGACTTCATGAGTTTTTCCTTGGGGTGGGGAGCCGCATCAATCGGGCTTGCCGGGGGATGTGTGGGGGTGGGCGGCGGCACTGGCATTGAAAGCCTGCACCATCTTGAGGATGGGCCCCATGACCCAGGTGTTGAAGACCAGCACATCGGTCTCCTCCTTGGGGTCGCGCGTGATGTTGAAGAGGTAGGGCGATTCGAGCTTGCCCTTTCCTTCGTTCACCGCGGGCTCCCAGTAGAAGTGCAGCTTCCAGTCGCGCCATTTGACGGCGCGCAACTCGTTCTTGATATAGAACGGAAAGCCTTCGCGCGCAGACTTGTCTTGCTCGCCCAGAAAGAAGGGCAGTTGGTCCACGCCGTCGATGGGCCGGTCCTGCGGCAGGGCGGCGCCGGCCACGCCCGCCAGGGTGGTGTACAGGTCGGTCACATGGACGATCTCGTTGCTTGTGCGCCCTGCCCCGATGCGGCCCGGCCAGCGCGCGATGAAGGGCACGCGCAGGCTGCCTTCCATGGCCGTGTGGTAGGTACCCGTCCACGGACCGGCCGTGCCCCGGTAAGGTGCGCGAAACTCGGGGCCGTTGTCGCTGCAGAAGATGAAAAGCGTGTCTTCGGCAATGCCCAGGCGCTCGACCTCGTCCATCACCTGGCCCACGCGGTGGTCCATCTCGGCCATGGAGTCGGCGAAATCGCCATTGCCTGTGCTGCCCGCGAAATCCTGGTGAGGCAGGGTCGGAAAATGCAGATGCACCAGCGGCAGATACATGAAGAAGGGCCGCTGTGCGGCCACATTGCGCTGCATGAAATCCACCGAGCGCTCGACCAGTTGCTCGTCGATGGTGCGACGCGATTCGAGGTCATAGACCCGCACCTGCCGCGATGGCTGGCCCGCGCGGCCTTCCATGATGTAGGGCAGATCCACCACCGAGGGATCGAACCCGACCGACGAAGTGAACTGGCTCTCGTCCGTGGTACGGGGTATGCCGTACCACTCGTCAAAGCCGCGGTCCGACGGGTAGCGGCCCTCCACGTCGCCCAGGTGCCATTTACCGAAGTGGGCGGTGGCATATCCGGCCTGCGACAGCAGCTGCGCCAGGGTGATCTCCCAGCGTGTCAGGCCCTGCGGCAGGCCCGGCGGCACGGACTGCAGGCAGCCCGTGCGGATGGGATGGCGCCCGCTCATGAGCGCCGAGCGGGTGGGAACGCAGTCGCTCTCCACGTTGAAGTTGTGCAGCAGCAGGCCCTGGCGGGCCAACTGGTCAATGCGGGGGGTCGGCGCGCCGCGCAGCGCGCCGCCGCCGTAGCAGCCAAGCTCGCCCCAGCCGAGGTTGTCGGCGACGATGAGAACAATATTGGGTTGTGGCATCCGGGTTCCTTGTGGTCGGGATGCCCATTGCAATGCCAGTACCGGGCCAGCTGGATTCCCGGGCAGGCACTGATCCATGCCTGCCAGGAATAGTCAGGGAAAGCCCGGCATGCGGGCTTGTGAAAACGCGTTCTACGCCGGCCTCTTGGCGGCGGCGAGGTGGTCGCGAAACTCCGACATGAGCGGCGTCCAGCGGGCATTGGGCCGCGACAGCAGCACCAGGGAGCGGCGCAGCTCCAGCGCTGGAATCTTCAAGGGGAACACCCGCCCCAGCCAGCCCCGCACCATGGCCGACGGGGTCATGGCCAGCAAGTCGGTGGCGGCCACGATGCCCATCACGGCCTCCGAGGTGTAGTCGGCCTCCAATGTCACCTGGGGCACAGGCACGCCCTCGCGCTCGAAGACCGCAAGCAGATGCCGCCGCGCCGCGCTGTGCTGGGGCGCCATGACCCACGAGAAAGGAACCAGGCTGTGCAGCTCCAGACCCTCCTGCGCCAGCAGCGGATGCCCCTGCCGCACGACAACCTGGACCCGGTCTTCGCCCAGTTCCACGCGCGTGGAGCGCAGCGCCTGGCCCGGATAGGCGGGTACCAGGGCCAGGTCCAGTTCACCATCCTCGACGCAGGCGTCGAGCACGTCCGACTTGCCGATCTTCAGGCGAATCCTCATTCCGGGGCGGCGGCGCACCAGATCGGCGAGCACCTGCACTGCGGGGTTCTCACTGGCTGCGCTGGTGATGCCCAGCCGCAGCAGGCCGGCATGGCGGGCTCGCAAGTCACCGGCCACCCGCTCCAGTTCAAAGCGGTGGGCATCGAAGCGCTTGGCCGACTCGTGGAACAGCTCGCCATCGCCCGTGAGCCGCGCGCCATGGATGCCCCGCTCCAGCAGCACCACGCCCGTGGCCTGCTCCAGCCGCCGGATGGCCTTGGACACCGACGGCTGGGTGACGCCCAGCGCATCTGCCGCGCGGCTCAGGCTACCGCTGCGGACGACTTCCAGGAAGGCACTGAGGTCGGACGGGGAGATGCTCATCCCGACCGAGCATATCGGAACCGGCGTTCAGACAGCCTCGCGCAGCGACGCCCGCAAGATCTTGCCCACCGGCGACTTGGGCAACTGCTCGCGAAAAATGATCTGCCGTGGCACCTTGTATGCCGTGAGCTGGGTGCGGCAGTGGCGCTCCACGTCCTCGGCCGTCAGCGCCGGGTTGCGCGGCACGACGAAGGCGCGCACGGCCTCGCCAGTGCCGGCATCCGGCACACCGATGACGGCGGCCTCGGCGATGCCGGGGTGGGCGGCGAGCACATCTTCCACCTCGTTGGGGTAGACGTTGAAGCCCGAGACGAGAATCATGTCCTTCTTGCGGTCCACGATGCGGATGAAACCGCCCTCCTCCAGCTGCGCGATGTCGCCCGTGTGCAGCCAGCCATCGAGCAGCGCGCTGGCGCTGTCCTCGGGTGCATGCAGATAACCACCCACCACCTGTGGGCCCTGCACCAGCAGCTCGCCGCGCTGGCCCTGGGGCAGGTCGCGCCCCTGGTCATCGACCACGCGCACCCGGCAGCCCGGCATGGGCACGCCCACGGTGCCCAGGCGCGGCGTGGCCGAGGGCGGGTTGCACGACACGATGCACGAGGTCTCGGTCATGCCATAGCCCTCCAGGATGGGGCAGACCACGGCCTGCCAGGCCTGTGCCGTGGAGCTGCGCAGGGCCGTACCGCCCGAGAAGGCATAGCGCAGCTTGGGCGGCGCGGCCTGGAACCAGGGCTCGGCCAGCAGGCCGGCGAACAGCGTGTCCACCCCGGCGGTCCACTGCACCTCGAACTGCTCGAAGGTCTTCTGCAGGTTGGACAGGGGGCGTGGGCTGGGCACCAGCAGGTTGCGCGCGCCGACCTGGAAGAACACCAGAAAGTTCACCATGAAGGCGAACACGTGGTACATGGGCAGCATGGTGAGCATGGTCTCGCCGCGCTTCGGCCCATCGTAGGCGTCGAGAAAATCGCGCGTGATGCGCAAGGTGGCCACGATGTTGCCGTGCGTGATCACCGCGCCCTTGCTGCGCCCGGTGGTGCCGCCCGTGTACTGGTACAGCGCCACGGGGTGGCTGCGCCGGTCGATGGGTGCCAGTGCCTGCCCGCGCACCAGCGCGTCGGCCATGCGCGGCAGCGGCGTTGCGGCCGGATCGGCAGGCCCCGCCATCTTGGCGCGGATGGCCGATGCCACGGGTTCGTCAAAAAAGTCCCACAGGCTGGCGGTGAGCACCGGCACGCCCAGCGCCTGGGCCACGGGCCCCGCCACCGGCAGGAACATGTCGCACACCAGCAGCAGCTTGGCACCGCTGTCTTCGAGCTGCAGGCGCAGCTCGCGCCCGGTGTACAGCGGGTTCACGTTGGTCACGATGAGCCCGGCCTTCCATGCGCCGAACACGGCGATGGGGTAGTGCAGGCAGTTGGGCATCTGCAGCGCGATCACCTCACCCGCCTGCAGCCCCTGCTCGCGCACCAGCCAGGCGGCGAAGGCGTCGGACAGCGCATCGATCTGCCGAAAGCTGCGCACCACGCTCGCGCCCGTGGGCAGCACGAAGGTGAATGCGGGCTGCTCCCCATGGTCGGCAGCGGCCTGCGCGGCCAGCTGCGCGGCATTGGCGGGCAGCGCCGCCAGGTCCAACTGGTAGTTGCGCAGGGATTCGGGGTAGGAGCCCTCCCAGGGCATGGGCGGCGGCGGTGCGGTGGTGGCGGTCATGGGCGTTGTCTCCTGTCCTTTCTCTTTTTTATGAACGCGTCAGGCCTTGGCCTTGAACGCCGGCAGCTTGTCCCCCAGCCGCGCCCCCATCTCGGCCCCCAGCGCCTGCAGGCCACTCAACGGCCGCACCATGACCTCGAACTCCGTGATCTGCCCGGCTTCATTGAAGCGCACCAGATCGATGCCCTTGAGCTGCTTGTCGCCCACGCGGGCGCTGAACTCCAGCACGATGTTCAGGCCGTCGTCGGTGGCCAGTTGGCGGTGGTAGGTGAAGTCTTCGAACACCTGGATCACGGTGGACAGGGCCAGCATCAGCGCCGGGGCCGAGGTGTAGGCCGTGTTGGCCATGGGCGAGCGGAACACCGCGTCGGGGTGCACGATGGACAGCAGATTGGACAGGTCGCGGCTGGCCACCATGTGGTGCCAGGTGTCGAGCGAGCGGGCGACGGCGGGGTGGATGTTCTTCAAGGCTTCGGTCATGGATGTCTCCTGGGGTGAGGTTGTTGGATCAGATGGCGGCAGCAAGCGTGGTGCCCTGCAGGATGGCGCGCTTGGCATCGAGCTCGGCCGCCACATCGGCACCGCCGATGAGGTGCGTGCTCTGGCCCGCAGCCAGCAGCGCGTCGTACAGCGCGCGCAGCGGCTCCTGGCCGGCGCAGACCACGATGTGGTCCACGTCCAGCACGCGCGGCTGGCCGTCGATGCGGATGTGCAGGCCGGCGTCGTCCACGCGCTCGTAGGCCACGCCCGAGCTCATGCCCACGTTGCGCGCCTTCAGCGAGGTGCGGTGGATCCAGCCCGTGGTCTTGCCCAACTGGTCGCCCACCTTGCTGGCCTTGCGCTGCAGCAGGTGCACCTGGCGCGTAGGTGGCTCCACCTGGGCAGCGCGCAGGCCGCCAGCGTGGGCATAGCCGGTGTCGATGCCCCATTCGTCGTTGAATTTGGCGGGCGCCAGCGCGCCGCTCTCGCCTTCGTGCGTGAGGTACTCGCCCACGTCGAAGCCGATGCCGCCCGCGCCGATCACGGCCACGCGCTGGCCCACGGGCTTCTTGTCGCGCAGCACATCGAGGTAGCTCAGCACCTTGGGGTGGCTGATGCCTTCGATATCGGGCGTGCGCGGGCGGATGCCCGTGGCCACCACCACCTCGTCAAAACCCTGGCCCGCCAGGTCGCTCGCGTCCACACGGGTGTTCAGGCGCACCTCCACGCCATGCAGCTCCAGCTGGCGGCGGTAGTAGCGCAGGGTCTCGTAGAACTCTTCCTTGCCCGGCACCTGCTTGGCGATGTTGAGCTGACCGCCGATCTCGCTGCCCGCGTCGAACAGCACCACCGCGTGGCCGCGCTGCGCTGCGGTGACGGCAAAGCTCAGCCCTGCGGGGCCGGCGCCGACCACGGCGATGCGCTTCTTCGCCGCCGCGGGCGCGATTACCAGCTCCGTCTCGTGGCAGGCACGGGGGTTGACCAGGCAGCTCGTGATCTTGCCGCCGAAGGTGTGGTCCAGGCAGGCCTGGTTGCAGGCGATGCAGGTATTGATCTCGTCGGCCCGGCCCTGGCGCGCCTTGCGCACGAAGTCGGCATCGGCCAGCAGCGGCCGGGCCATCGAGACCATGTCGGCACAGCCCTCGGCCAGCAGGCGCTCGGCCACCTCGGGCGTGTTGATGCGGTTGGAGGTGATCAGCGGTATGCCCACCTGCCCCATCACCTGCTGGGTCACCCACGCGTAGGCCGCGCGCGGCACCTTGGTGGCGATGGTCGGGATGCGCGCCTCGTGCCAGCCGATGCCGGTATTGAGGAGGGTGGCGCCCGCCGCCTCGATGGCCTGGGCCAATTGAATCACCTCGGCCAGCGTGGAGCCGCCCTCCACCAGGTCGAGCATGGACAGGCGGTAGATGATGATGAAGTTGGGCCCCACCCGTTCGCGCGTGCGCCGCACGATCTCGACGGGAAAGCGCATGCGGTTGGCATAGCTGCCGCCCCATGCGTCGTCGCGGTGGTTGCTGCGCGCCGCGATGAACTCGTTGATCAGATACCCCTCGGAGCCCATGACCTCCACGCCGTCATACCCCGCATGCTGGGCCAGCGCGGCACAGCGCGCAAAGTCTTCGATGGTGTGCTCCACCTCGTCGGCCGTGAGCGCATGCGGCACATGGGGGTTGATGGGTGCGCGCAGCGCGCTCGGGGCCACCAGGTCGCGGTGGTAGGCATAGCGGCCGAAGTGCAGGATCTGCATCGCGATCTTGCCGCCCTCGGCATGCACGGCGGCAGTCACCTTGCGGTGCTGTTCGGCCTCGTGCTCGTTGACCAGCATGGCCCCGCCCTGCATGGGCCGGCCACGCTCATTGGGCGCAATGCCACCGGTCACTATCAGCCCCACCTCCCCGCGCGCCCGCTCGGCATAGAAGGCGGCCATGCGCTCGAAGCCGTTGGCCACCTCTTCCAGCCCCACGTGCATGGAGCCCATGAGCACGCGGTTCTTGAGCGTGGTGAAGCCCAGGTCCAGCGGGGCGTGCAGGTGGGGATAGGGGGAAGCCATGGACGGCTCCCGGGTCGGTGCGAGGACGGCGTTCATCGTGGGTCTCCTTTTGTTTATGCAACCAGTTGCACAAATATAGCCTTGGCGCGCTGTTTATGCAACTGGTTGCAGAAACAAATGAAGCCCTCCGCGATTCAGGCAAGATCGGGGATTCCGAATTCCTGGCTGCCTCCTTCCGCCCGATGTCCCTGCCCCATGCCCTCCTCACCGCCCTGGTCGAGCACCCCTGCTCGGGCTCGGAACTCGCCGAGCGCTTCGACAAGTCCATCGGCTACTTCTGGCACGCCACGCACCAGCAGATCTACCGCGAGCTGGCGCGGCTCGAAGAGGCGCTGTGGATCGAGGCCCTGCCGGCCGAGACCGGCCGCGGCCGCAAGCGCCAGTTCCGCCTGCTGCCCGCAGGCCGCAAGGAGCTGCGCCGCTGGATCGCCGAACAGCACGACCCCACGCCCCTGCGCGACGAACTCATGGTGCGCCTGCGCGCCGAAGCCGCCATCGGCCCCACCGGGCTGGACAAGGAAATCGCCCGCCTCATGGCACTGCACCAGGAGAAGCTGGCCGTCTACCAGCGCATCGAGCAGCGCGACTTTGTGGGCAAGGAACTCAGCCGCGAGCGCCGCCTGCAGCACCTGGTGCTCAAGGCCGGCATCCTGCAGGAGGAGCTGTCGCTGGCGATATCGAAAGAGGCGCTGGAGATACTGGGCGGGACTTCGGCACCGAAGTCCTGACGTCGTTTGGAGCGGTTCTTCAGCGCTGCCAAAGACTGCGCGAAGTACAGGCCAGGGATCTGCACTTAGGTGTAAACCCTTGCACCCGCAGATAAGTGCATCCACCTGGAGCCCTCGGGCGTATCAGCAGGCGAGCTATTGCGCTCACGGCCGAATACCCACGAGGAGATCTTCATGCACATCAGGAAACTCAGTCTGGTAGCGCTTGCGGCGCTTGCCGCCTGCACTGCCGGCGTCAGCCTGGCATCCAGCCACCGAGAGGCGCCCTTCATCACGACCCAGCCCAAGGTCGATGGTGCGGACTTTTACCTCTTCAACAGCTATGAGGCGGGGCGTGGCGGCTTCGTCACCATGATCGCCAACTACCTGCCGCTGCAGGACCCCTATGGCGGGCCCAACTACTTCAGCCTGGACCCGAATGCGCTGTACGAGATCCACATCGACAACAACGGCGATGCGGCGGAAGACATCACCCTGCAGTTCCGCTTCAAGAACACGCTGAACAACGGCGGGGCCGGCATCACCCTGGACATCGGCCCGGACGGTGCCCGCAAGAAGGTGGCCATACCGCTGCGCAATGCGGGCGGGATCACGGGCGCTGCGGCAGACCCGGTGTCGTACCGCGAAGAGTATGAAATGTTCATCGTGCGGGGCGACCGGCGCACCGGCAAGCGCGAGCAGATCACCATGGCCGGTGGGGGCACCACCTTCACCAAGCCCATCGACTACATCGGCGAGAAGTCGCTGGGCAACGCCGCCGCTTACGACGCCTATGCCGGCAAGTATGTGTATGGCATCAACGTGCCCGGCTGCGCCACGCCGGGCAAGGTGTTCGTGGGCCAGCGGCAGGACCCCTTCCCGGTATCCCTGGGCACCATCTTCGACCTGGTCAACGCCCCAGCGGCCGTGATCACCAGCGAATCGAATGCCGCGGCCTTCGGCGCGGGCCAGATCGCCAACAAGAACGTCACCTCGCTCGCCGTCGAGATGCCCACCGGTTGCCTGACCGCTGCATCGGGCGAGAAGGTCATTGGCGGCTGGACCACGGCCAGCCTGCGCCAGGCGCGTGTGCTCAACGGCAAGCCCGACTCCGGCCTGCAGGCCAGCGAAAAGGCGGGCGGCGCCTGGACCCAGGTGTCGCGCCTGGGCATGCCCCTGGTGAATGAAGTCGTCATCGGCCTCAAGGACAAGGACAAGTTCAATGCGTCCAAGCCCAAGGACGATGCCGCCAACTTCGCGGACTATGTGACCCACCCCACGCTGCCGGCGCTGATCCAGGTGCTGTTCGGCGCGCAGGCGCCCACCAACTTCCCGCGCACCGACCTGATGACGGCCTTCCTCACGGGCCTGCCCACCGTCAACCGCCCGGGCAACATCACGGCACTGGGTACCGGCGGGCCGCTGGCGGAAATGCTGCGCCTGAACACCGGCATTGCAGCCACGCCGGCCAGTGCGCAGAACTCGCTGGGCGTGGTGGCGGGCGATGCGGCCGGCTTCCCCAACGGGCGCCGCCTGGGTGATGACGTGGTCGACGTCTCGCTGCGCGTGGCCATGGGTGCGCTGTGCACCTTGACGGGAGCGACCGATGCGCTCAAGGTGGGTTGCAAGCCCGCCGATGCGCCTGCTGGCGCGGTTGAGTTCGTGGACGGTGCACGCACCAAGGCCACCGACTACAAGACCGCCTTCCCGTACGTGAACACGCCGCTGCCTGGCGCCAAGAACTTCTGATGCGAAGGATGCACACCATGCCCAACATCACGATGCAAAAGGCCGCCCTGGTGGCCGTGGGAGCGATGGCGCTGACCGCCTGCGGCGGTGGCGGCGGCAGCGACAACGCCGGGCCCGATGGCGGCGGCGGAGCGGTGAATGCCTTTGCCTACACCCAGCCGATTGCGGCCAGCGTGCAGGACACGGCGGAACCCGTGGCTGTGGAACAGCTGGTGCTGTCCACCAGCGATACCGACGAGCCAGACACCCGTCTGTGACCTCGCCAGGGGCGGTGACCGCATGCCTGCGTGCGGCCGCCGCCTGTTGCCTGCGCGGGCCTGCGGCCTGTTTCTCGCCGCTTGCTCGCTGCCGCCCATCCCTTCAACCCTGCGGATTCCTATGACACACCCTGCCCGCCTTCTCTGGGGGATCGGCCTTGCCCTGTGCTGCCTGGGCGCGGCCGCCGCCGCCGTGCAGGAGCTGCGCCCCGCTTCGGACACCGAGGTGATCGAGGTGCTGCCCGAGCGGGTCAGCCTTGCACCGGCCACGCCGCAGGCCGCAGCGACTGCCGCGCGCCGCTGGATCACGCTGGCCCGCGAGACCGCTGACCCCCGCTACCTGGGCCGCGCCCAGGCCGTGCTGGCCCTGTGGTGGGGCAAGCCCGATGCGCCCGCCGAACTGGCGGTGCTGCAGGCCACGGTGGAGCAAAGCCGCCATGAATTCGACGCCGCGCGCGCGACATTGAAGCGCGCACTGCAGGTCGACCCTGCACAGGTGCAGGGCTGGCTGACCCTGGCCACGCTGGAGCGGGTGGCCGCCCGCTATGCCGAATCCGAGACCGCCTGCCGCAACGTGGCGCGCCATGGGGCTGCGCTGCACGCCACGGCCTGCCTGCTCGAAAGCCGCTCGCTGCAGGGCCAGAGCGACGCGGCACGCAGCGGCTTCACCGCACTCATCGGGCAGGCAGCGGACCCGGCAAACCGTGCCTGGCTGCTGTCGCTGCTGGCCGAGAGCGAGGAACGCGCCGGGCGCGACGACGCAGCCGATGCCGCCTACCGCAGCAGCCTGGCTGCGGCGCCCGACGGCTACACCGCCCTGGCCCATGCCGACCTGCTGCTGCGCCTGGGCCGCCCGGCCGCCGCCGTGGATGTGCTCAAGGCCCAGCCCGCCAGCGACGCCGTGCTGCTGCGCCGCGCCCAGGCCCTGCGGCTCATGGGCAAGACCGTGCAGTCGCAGGCCCTGGCCACCGAACTGCAGGCCCGGTTCGCGGCTCTTGCGGCGCGCGGCGAGGCGCTCGATGCCCATGCCCGCGAGCGCTCGCTGCTGGCGCTGTGGCTGCAGGGCCAACCCCGGGAGGCCTGGCAGGCCGCACAGGCCAACCTGGCATTGCAGAAAGAGCCGCTGGACTGGTGGCTGGCGCTGCAGACGTCCGAGCAGTCCGGTGACGCCGCCGCCCACCGCACGGTGGTGCAGAGCTTTCAGCGCACGGGCCTGCAGGACGCGCGCCTGGCGCGCTGGCAAGCACGGGGAGACAAGTGATGCAGCCGTCGCTTTTTCAACGAACGGCCAGCGCGCTGCGGTGGCTGGCAATGGCCGGGACCCTGGCCGCCGCCTGCGCCGCAGCGCCCAGCGCCTGGGCGCACAAGGCCAGCGACGCCTACCTGCGGGTGGCCGGCGCCGGTGAGGCCGACTCCGCCCGCACCGACGCCGTGGCGCTGCAGCTTTCGCTCGCGCTCAAGGATGTGGATGCTGCGCTGGACCTGCTCGATGCAGACGGCGACCGCCAGCTCACCTGGGGCGAAATCAGGCAAGCTACGCCCGCAGTGGCCGCCTGGGTGGGCCAAGGCATCCGCTGGCAGTGCGGCAACGCCGTGCTGGCCCCGGCCTGGCGCTTCGAGGCGCTGGAACAGCGCACGGACGGGCGCTACATCCGCATGGCGGCGGCACTCGACTGCGCAGCCACGCAAGCGCTGGCGCTGGACTACCGCCTGATGCAGGGCATCGACCCCACGCACCGCCTGCTGGTCAGCGGGCAACTGGGCGGCCAGCCGCTGGCCGCCGTGCTGGCGCCCGATGGCCGCTCGCGCACCGACCTGCGCACGGTGGGCGGCAGCACCGTCGAGTCTGAGGCCGCAACGGCCCGCAGCGGCCCGGCCACGCTGGCGCACTTTGTCTCGGAGGGTGTGCACCACATCCTCGAAGGCTATGACCACCTGGCCTTTCTGCTGGCCCTGCTGCTGCCGATCACGCTGCTGCGCCGCCAGGGCGCGGCGCAGGCCCTGCCGGCGGCTGGGCCGTGGGGCGGCGTCAAGGCACTGCTGCTCACCGTGACCAGCTTCACCGTGGGCCATTCGGTCACGCTGGTGCTGGCGGGCCTGGGCTGGGTCACCGTCTCGGGCAACTGGGTCGAGCCGGCGATTGCCATCAGCATCGGCGTCTCGGCGCTGCTCAACCTGTTCCCGGTGAAGGGGCTGCGCAGCGATCTGCTGGCGCTGTGCTTTGGCCTGGTGCATGGGCTGGGGTTCTCGGGCGCGCTGGTCGAGGCCGGCGTTTCGGGCGGCCTGCTGGTCTGGGCGCTGGCGGGGTTCAACCTGGGGGTGGAGGCCGGCCAGCTCATGGTGGTGGCCGTGTGGTGCGGCGTCTCCCTGCTGCTGGCCCGCTGGTCGGGCTACCGCACCGTGGTGGTCAAGGGCGGCTCGGTGGCACTGATCGTGCTGTCGCTGTACTGGACGGTGCAGCGCGTAGCGTTCTCTGGCTGATACGGATTTGCCTTCAACCGTATAACGTCGTTGAGTCGCCTTTCCGTGCTGAAGCACTGTCTGCGGCTCCCCGCCTAGTTATCCGATTGAATGCAAATCCGCATGAGGGTGGGCCGGGAGCCTGCGCGGCAGGATTCCTGGACAATGAAAAGGCAGACATGAAGAATAAAGAGTTCTCTCGCACCACAGCGCCGCGCCCCCTGGCGCTCGGCATTCTGGTGGCAGGCATGGCCACCGCGGCGGCCTGGGCCCAACAGGCCACGCACCTGCCCGAGGTCGATGTGCGTGGCCCCAAGGACGTGAGCATCGGCCTGGCCGACAGCGCCAGCGAGGGCGCGGTGGAGCGGGAGTCGTTCCAGGCGCGCCCCAAGCTGCGGCCGGGCGACATCGTCGAGGCCGTGCCAGGGGTCGTGGCCACCCAGCACTCGGGCGATGGCAAGGCCAACCAGTATTTTCTGCGCGGCTTCAACCTGGACCATGGAACCGACTTCTCGGTCACGGTGGACGGCATGCCGGTCAACATGCCGACGCACGGCCACGGCCAGGGCTTTGCCGACCTGAACTTTCTGATCCCCGACCTGGTCTCGGGCGTGCGCTACCGCAAGGGCCCCTACTTCGCCGACAGCGGCGACTTCTCCACGGCAGGCAGCGCCTCTCTGGACTACGTGAGCGCACTCGATGCACCATTCGCCGAGGTGACCCTGGGCCCCAATCAGCTGCGCCGCCTGCTGGCGGCCGGCTCGCGCACCCGGGACGACCAGACCTGGCTGGGCGCCATCGAGCTCGAAGGCAATGACGGCCCCTGGGAAGTGCCCGAGCGCCTGCGCAAGATCAACGCCGTGGTGCGCTATGCGCAGGGCTCGCCCAGCCGGGGCTTCAGCGTGACGGGCATGGCCTACCGCAACCGCTGGAACGCCACCGACCAGATCCCCGAGCGCCTGATCGACAGCGGCGAGCTGCCGCGCTTCGGCTCGCTCAACCCAACCGACGGCGGCAGCACCCGGCGTTTGAGCCTGTCAGGCAAATGGTTCGACAAGGGGCCCGAGGGCCAGACCCAGATCAGCGCCTACGCCATCGACTACCGGTTCGACCTGTTCTCCGACTTCACCTACTTCCTGCGCGATCCGGTCAACGGTGACCAGTTCGAGCAGTCGGACCGGCGCCGCGTGTTCGGCGCCCAGGCCTCGCACAGCCTGCCCAACCGGATCGCCGGGCTGGACGGTGTGCTCAGCGTGGGAGCACAGTGGCGCGGCGACCGCATCGCCGAGGTGGGCCTGTACAACACGGCAGCCCGCCAGCGCCTGTCCACCGTGCGCAACGACCAGGTGTCGCAGGACATGCTGTCGGTGCATGCGCAACAGTTCGTGAGCTTCACCGAGCGCCTGCGCGGCTACGCGGGCTTGCGCGGCGACCTGCTGCGCTACGACGTGCAGGGCCGCGAGGCCGTCTACGGCGCTGCCAACAGCGGCAGCGGCCACGATGCGCTGGTGAGCCCCAAGGCCGGGCTGGCCTGGGCCATCACCCCCGTGCATGAGCTGTACCTGAACACGGGCGTGGGCTCGCACAGCAACGACGTGCGCGGCGCCACCATCCAGACCGACCCGCAAAGCGGCCTGCCCGCAGACCGTGTGCCCGCGCTGGTCAAGGGCCTGGGCAGCGAGATCGGCTGGCGCTACCAGCCTGGCGACGACCTGACCATCACCACGGCGCTGTGGCAGCTCAAGCTCGATTCCGAGCTGGTGTATGTGGGCGATGCCGGCAGCACCGAGCCGGGCCGCGCCAGCTACCGGCGCGGCATAGAGACCACGGTGCGCTGGAAACCCCACGCCCGCTGGCGCCTGGAGGCCGATGCCGCCGTGTCGCGTGCGCGCTTTCGCGGGCAGGCGCCCGAGGGCGAAGGCAACTACGTGGACAACGCGGTGGAGCGCGTGTTGGCCCTGGGCGCGGTCTACACCCAGGGCCCGCTGACCGCCTCGCTGCGCCTGCGCTACCTGGGCCCGCGCGCGCTGGACACACTCAACTCCGTGCGCTCGCGTGCCAACACGGTGCTCAATGCCGGCGTGCGCTATGCGGTAAGCAAGCAGCTCACGCTGGGCCTGGACGTGTTCAACCTGGCTGGCAAGAAGGGCAACGACATCGAGTACCTCTACGCATCGTGCACGGCGGGCGAGGCAGCGCGCGGTGACTGCACGGGCGGCGGCATCGAGGGCCGCCACGTGCACCCCATGGAGCCACGCAGCGCGCGGCTCAGTGCGCGCTGGGCGTTCTAAAAGGGGCCCGCTTCAGCCTGTTGGCCAATGCCCCATACAACAGGCGGATTGTTGCTGGGTTTCTGATGGTGATGCTGCTGAGCACCGCGCTGGCCTGGGCATGGCGTAGAGCACCTGCATGCCGATGCGATAATCACGGCATGCACGCACTGCGCTCCTCGTCACTGCTGGCCCGCCTGATTCTGGCGTGGTTTGTATTGACCATGGGCGCAGCAATCGCATCGCCCATCGTCCATCCGCAAGCCATGGAGCTGGTGTGCACCACAGGCACCAGCGTGAAGCTGGTCGCAGTGACCGGCGATGCCGACGCCGTCCAGCAGGGGCACCATGCCCTGGACTGCGTGATGTGCCTGGGTGCCAGCGCACCGCCTGCGCAGCAGCAAGCCGCCGCATTGCACGACAGCCCCCTGGCACATGTCCTCAAGCCCGCCGTCGCAGCCACCCTGGCCGCCATGGTCGGAGCGCCCTTGCCCGCACGCGGGCCTCCCTCGCGTATTTGAAACCCGCGCATCAACGCGGTTGACGGCTGGCTGCAGCCACCGCACACGGTGCATTGCACCGCGTCGCCCCTGCACCGCCGCCAGAGACCAGCCCTGCCCTTGAGCACTTTGCGTAGAGCTTTTGCGGGTTGCCGAAAGGCGCCTGCACAGGGCCGTGAACGTGCGCTGGCCCATTTCCTGGGCAAGCCCGCGTGCGCGCCCCGTGCCCGGACGCCTGTGTCACGGCGCCAGCCCGCACCCCTTTGTCCGTCGCGCGACCAAAGCGCCAGGCCTGCGCGGAAAACTTGCTTCAGGTCCTGCATTCCGCGTGAATTTCAACCTCAGGAGATTTCAACCGTGACTCCCATCGCACGTTCCATTCTTGCCGCCGCATCCATGGCCATCCTGGCCAGCACGGCCAACGCCCAGGTCACCGTCAAGGACGCCTGGGTCCGCGCCACCGTGCCCCAGCAACAGGCCACGGGCGCTTTCATGCAGCTCAGTGCCGCCAAGGACAGCAAACTCGTCTCGGCCAGTTCGCCACTCACACCCGTGGTGGAAGTCCACGAGATGGCCATGCAGGACAACGTCATGCGCATGCGCCAGATCCCGGCCGTCGAGTTGCCCGCAGGCAAGGCCGTGGACCTCAAGCCCGGCGGCTACCACGTGATGCTGTTGGACCTCAAGCAGCAGGTCAAGGAAGGCGACACCGTACCGATCACCCTCGTGTTCGAAGGCAAGGACGGCAAGCGCGAATCCATGGAGATCAAGGCCCCCGTGCGCGCTCTCAATGCCGCAGCCAAGCCTGCAGCCCACGGCGATCACAAGCACTGACCACGCCACGCTTTGCACAAGGGCGCTTCGTCGCCCGACCCTTTTTGCCTGCCAACCCAAGGTGTTTCAGTCCATGGCCAGCACGTCCAAGGCACCTCAATGGTGCTGGCGCAACCCATGGACCCTTCGCCTGGCAGGCGTTTTTTTATCTACCCAAATGCCCTTGAATGGCATCTGATCGCTCCATGTCACGCTCTCTGCTTTTCTCCTATTCACTGATCGCCCTGGCGTGCGCCAACCAGGCGCACGCACAGACCGCCAACGCAGAGCAGGACTCAACCCTGACGCTGGGTACCGTCGATATCAAAGCGAGCGCCACGGGCCCGATGCCCGCGCGCAGCGTCTTCAGCTCCGTGGACATCCTGGGCGCCAGCCTGGTCCAGGACCAGCATGTCGACTACAGCTGGGAATTGTTCTCGCGGGCTCCCGGCGTGCAGGTCACCCAGTTCAAGCAAGGCACGGACGCAGGCCGGTTCTCGTTTCGCGGCTTCAATGGCGAAGGGCGGATCAACGCAGTCAAGCTGTTGATCGACGGAATCCCCAGCAATGACAACGCAGGAGGCATGCCCTTCCTGGACGCAGTCTTCCCGCTGGACATCGAGGCGGTCGAGATCGTCCGTGGGACCAATGACCCGCGCCATGGCCTGAACAACATCGCGGGCAATGCCAATGTACTGACGCGCAGTGGCGGCAACGGGGGCCGGGCCTCGCTGACACTCGGCAGCTTCGGCACCAAGGAAGTGCAGATCGCCAAGGGCATCGAGAGCGGGAACTGGAGCCAGAACTACATGCTTGCCTACCGCGATTCGGACGGCTACCGCGAGCATGCCGATGCCAAAAAACTCGCACTGTCCGGCAAATGGTTCTACACCAGCGACGACAGCCGCTGGCGCGCAGGGCTGACCGCGCGCTACTACCGCAACAAGGCCCTGGAGTCGGGCTACCTCACCTATGAGCAGGCGAAGAACGCGCCGCGCAGCTCACCCGCGTATGCATCGGCTGACCGGGGGGAACGGGAGACTGGGCAACTGGGCATCCATCTGGACGGCGAGCTCAGCGACACCCTTTCCTGGTCGAGCAAGGTCTACGCCAACCAGTACGAGAACCAGCGCTGGGTGCGCTTTTCTGCCGCGGGCGTGCAACAGGAGCGCTACAACGACGAGCAGCAACGCGGCGCCCTCACGTCGCTGACCTGGCGGCCCAAGGTCGACTGGGCGCATGAATTCACGCTGGAGGGCGGCCTCGACGCACAGTGGCAGGACAACGTCGGGCAACGGTACCGCACCACCGAGCGTGTACGCACGTCCCAGTTTCGCGATTGGGACTTTGACCTGAACACCCAGGGCGCCTACCTGCAGGCCGTCATCCGGCCAATCCCACAGCTCAAGATCGTCCCTGCGTTTCGGGTAGACCACGTTGACGGCGATTTCGCGGACCGGCTCGCAGGCACAACAGCTTCGACGCATGACTATGGCCTCATCAAGCAGCCCAAGATCAGCGTGGCCTACGCGTTGAACTCGCAGGCCAGCGTGTACGGCAACTGGGGGCGCACCTTCCAGATCGGCTCTGGCATCGACGCCTATCGCACACAGGCGCGCAACCTCAAGCCCTCGATCAATGACGGCTGGGAAGCGGGCGTCAAGTTCAGCCCCGCCCCCTGGATCGACGGGCGCGTGGCGTATTGGGAGCAACGCGCCTCGGGCGAAGTCGCCCGCGTGTTGGGCGTTGACGGCCTGCCCGATGCCGGGGGCCTGGGCAACGTGGGCAAGACGCTGCGCAAGGGCTACGACATCCAGCTCAATGCGCGCCCGGCCGCCGGCACCACGGCCTGGATTGCCTACTCCCACCAGATCGCCCGCATCACCGCCCCGGACCTCAGTGCGCCCGCCACCCAGGGCAAGGAGATCGAGAACGTGCCGCACTACCTCGTGTCGGCCGGCGTGGACTACCAGGCCAGCGAACAGCTCAAGCTCTCCGGCTGGATGAATGCGCAGGGCGACTACTACCTGGAGCGCACGAATGCCCTGGGGCGCATCGGTAAATATGCGCTGCTGAACCTGGGCGCTACCTACCGCGTTTCACCCTCGATGGATGTCAACCTGCAGGTGAAGAACATCACCAACCGCAAGTATGTCTACGCCTGGTACGACAGCGGCTCGTCAGGGTACTCGCCGGGCGATGGCCGGGCGTTCTACGCCAGCCTGGGCGTGAAATTCTGATGGCCGCTGCAGCCCCTGCGAGCGCCCCCGTAGCGCGAAGCGCTGCCGCCAGCAGTTGGTACCGCGCAGTCTGGCGCTGGCATTTCTATGCCGGACTGCTGGTGCTGCCTTTTCTGGTCTGGCTGGCGGTGACCGGAGGGCTGTTCGTCTTCAAGGCAGAGATCGATGGCTACTTCCACCATGGGTTGAAGTACGTCGAACCAACAACCGAGCAGCCTGCGCCCGCCAGCGAGCTGGTGGCTGCGGCACTTGCAGCGCACCCCGGTACGCTGCGCAAGTACACGCAGGCCGCATCGGCGCACGAGGCGGCGGAGGTGGGCATCACAACCCCCGGGGGTGAACAGCTCTCGGTGTTCGTCAACCCCTACAGCCGCCAGGTGCTTGGCACGCTGCCCGAAGGGGGCAGCGTGGCGTGGACCATCCGCAAACTGCATAGCTTGAAGTATTTCGGCCCCATCGCACGGGGCGCCATCGAGATCGCAGCCGGCTGGTCCATCCTGCTGGTACTGACAGGCCTGTATCTTTGGTGGCCGCGCTCGGCCAAGCACTCTGCGCTGGCCGTGCGTGGCAAGCCTGCTCAGCGCGTGTTCTGGCGCGACCTGCACGCGGTGACCGGCGTATTCGTTGGGGTCGCAGTGGTCTTCCTGGCAATCACGGGCATGCCGTGGTCGGTGCTCTGGGGTGCCAAGGTCAACCAGTGGGCCAATGGGCACAACTTCGGCTATCCGGCCGGCGTACGGGTGCAGGTCCCCATGTCGGAGATACGGATCAAAGAGGGTGGCGCAACGCCCTGGTCCCTGGAACACGCCAAGTTGCCGCTGTCTGCAGCGCCTGGGCATGAGGAACATGCAGGGCATGATGCTCACCCACTCGCTGACGATCCGCGCCCCATTCCTGGCCCAGATGCAATGCACCCTGCGCTGGGTCTGGATGCCGCCGTCGGCCGGTTCCAGCAGTTGGGCATGGCGGCCGGATACACCGTGAACCCGCCCCGAGGTGCGACCGGCGTGTACACGGCATCTGCCTACCCGCATGACCTGTCGCTGCAGCGCGTGGTCCACATCGACCAGTACACCGGCAAGGTCCTTCTGGACATGCGTTACAGCGACTACGGCCCATTGGCCCGGTGGCTGGAGTGGGGCATCAACGTCCACCTGGGCCAGGAGTTCGGGGTGCCCAACCAGGCCGTTCTGCTGATCGCTTGCGCAGGCATCGTGCTGCTGTGCACCAGCGCGGGCGTGATGTGGTGGAAGCGGCGCCCGACAGGCGGCCTCGGCGTTCCGCCGCTGCCTTCGGACCGCCGCACGCTGGGCGGCATCGCTGCGCTCCTGGCCATCGGTGGTGCGTTATTTCCTCTGGTGGGGGCATCGCTGCTGGTGATGCTCACGCTGGATTTCTTCTTTCGGGATAACTTCAAATGAATGCAACCATCAAGGCACTGACCTGGTCCGTCGCGGCGGCCACCTCCCACATGGCGCTCGCACAAGGCCAGGCCCAACCTGGCAGCACCTTGCCCCCGGTGGTGGTGCGCGAATCCGCAGTCCCTGAAATCCTGCGTGCGGGCAACCTCGCGACGGGGTCTGCCGCCTCGACCATGGACACGCCTTTCTCGGCGTCCAGCCTGCCGGTGGATGTGCTGCGCGCACAGGGAGCAACCACCTTGCAGGAAGCCCTGCGCAACATCCCCGGCGTTCAGGCCGATTCAGGGTTCAACGGCTCACACAACCAGTTCTTCACCCTGCGCGGCGCCATCATGGACAGTGCCACCGGCTCCAGCCGCATCCTGCGTGATGGGGTACGCCTGTCCAACTACCCGTTTGCGTCCGCCTTCGTCGAATCCATCGATGTGCTGCGCGGCCCGGGCGCTGCGCTCGGCGTGCGCAGCGAACCTGGCGGCACGGTGAACCTCGTGACCAAGCAGCCCCGCCTGGCCAATTTCGGGTCGGCCGGCGCCAGCATCGGCACTTCGGGCGCGCTGGAGTTGTCGGCCGATATCAATCGCGTGCTGTCGCAAGAGCAGGAGCTGGCGGCGCGCCTGGTGCTGACCAAATCAGACAGCAGTGAATGGCGGCATGTGCCCGACAAGCTCGAAGGCTTGAAGCTGGGCATTGCCAAGAGCGACGGCAACCGCTACCACCTGCGGGCAGGCGCCGAGGTCATCAACCAACGCTACCAGCCGGACTACGGCATTCCGTCCCTGGGCGACCGGCCTGTGAACGTGCCGCGCGACCGCCAGTTCGGTGAGCCGGGCATGGACTCGACCACCAACACCCGCATCGTCGATCTGCACGGCGATGTGGCCCTGTCCGCCGACACCCGGCTCAACGTGGATCTCACGCACCTGTGGGCAGATTCCACGTCGGTCAAGAGCTTCCTGAACGGCAACCCGCTCGCGGTCACGCCAGCTACGCCGTCTGGAACCTTTGCGCGCGGCGCTGCCGTGGAGCCCGGCACGGACCGCCGGATCGACTCGGCCGCACTCTCTTTGACGAGCCGGCAGGCGACGGGCGCGGCCAAGCACCAGCTGTTCTTCGGCCTGGACTATTACCGCGAAACGCTCGACCAGCCATCGCTCCTCGTTCCCGCCTCCGCAAGCCCGACCATCAACGTGTTCAACCCGGTTTTTGGTCAAGTCAACATACCGGCATGGAACAGCCTGGCAGCCGGAGGGCTGACGACGCAGAACCTCCGAAGCGTGGCGGCGTCCGTGCAGGACACGATCGAGCTGGGAGCGTGGACCTTCGTGGCCGGTCTGCGCTACACCAGGCAGCAGCTTCTCTACGGCGCAGCAGGCGCGCGGGCCGTCGAGGAATCAGTGCTCTCGCCGAAGCTGGGCGTTCTGCGCAGGCTGTCGGACAGCGACAGCCTCTATGCCAACTGGGCCAAGGGCATGGCGCCCAACCAGGTGTCGTCATCGACCAACCAGTCGCTGCCATCGCGGCGCTCGCGGCAGCTGGAAGTCGGATGGAAATCGCTGTGGCAGGGCGGCCGGTTGACTTCTGACCTGGCCTTGTTCCAGCTGGACCAGCGCAACATGATCTCCGCCGACCAGAGCACACCGCTCAACAACTTCGACTTCACGGTCGATGGCACCGGGCGGTCACGGGGCCTGGAAGCATCCCTGACAGGCGAGGTCAGCCAACGCATGACGCTGCGGGCCGCCTACGCTTACACACGCGCGCAGGTGCTGTCCAACTCCCTGCTGGCCGGCAAGACCGCGCCCAATGTCGCGCCACATGCGCTGAGCCTGTGGGGCGAATACCAATGGGACATTGCCTCGGATGCCAAGTGGGTGACCGGCGCCGGTGTCTACGTGCAGAGTGCGCGCTACGCCGACCGCGCCAATACGGTCACCTTGCCGGGCTATGCGCGGTTGGACCTCACCCAGACCTGGAAGAAGCCGCTGGGTGGCGGTCAATCGGTGGAAGTGCAACTGGCCGTGCGCAACCTCACCGACAAGGCCTACTACGTCTCCAGCCACCTGCATGTGGCGCGGTGGGTGACGCCCGCACAGGGGCGCAATGTGCAGTTGTCGACCTTGTACCGGTTCTGAGCATCCTTGCGCAACCGGTGCCGCAAGCACCGGCTGCGGGCAAATCGACCGAGTGCGCGGCATGCCCCCCGCAATGGACTGTGACGGTCCCCAGAATGCTCAATCCCCCGCCCGCGGCAGCACCACGGTGATCCGCGTCGTGTTGGACTCGTCCGATACATCGAGTTCGATGCTGCCGTGCTGGGCCTGCACCAGCAGCCGCGCGGAGTAGGTGCCCAGGCCCGTGCCATCCGCCTTGCCCGAGGTCACGAACTTGTCGAAGAAGCGGCTGCGGATGGCCGCCGGCACGGCGCCGGTGTTGCTGATGGCGATGCGCAAGGGGTCCTGGTCCTGCAACTGTACCGAGACCCGGGAGTCGGTCGGTGCGGCTTCGCAGGCGTTCTTCAGCAGGTTCTGGAAGACCGAGTAGCACAGCGTGGCATCCGCCAGCGCCAGGGGCGGCTCTGCCCCCACGGCCACGTCCGTGTCCACCGCGATGGACAGCCCCTTCTCGGCAAAGGTCACCCGGTTCATCTCGGCAATGCGGCGCAGCAGCTCGCCAATGCGCACCGGCTGCGCATGCAGCACGAAGCGGCCGGATTCGATCTTGTACAGCTCGGACGACAGGTTGATCATGTTGAGCACCTGCATCACGCTCTCTTCCATCAGGCGCAGTTGCTCGACCTGGCGGCGCCCGACCGAGTCGTCCTCTATCAGCGCCTGCACCAGGCCCAGCGCCCCGGCCAGCGGCGCCTTGATGTCGTGCCGGGTGATGCGCTCGACATCCTCGCGCAGCTGGGCGGTCTCGACCATGCCGTCGAACTCGTCCTGCAGGTCCTTGCGCAGCTGCACGTAGCGCATGAAATTGCGCACGCGCGGCTTGAGCGTTTCGGGATCGATGGGCTTGGTGATGAAGTCCACCGCCCCCAGGTCGAGCCCCCGGATGCGCGCATCGGCCGATGCCATGGCTGTGACGAAGATGATGGGAATGGTCTCGGACGTGGGGTGCTCACGCATCAGCCGGGCCACCTCGAAGCCATCCATTCCGGGCATCATGATGTCCAGCAGCACGAGGTCGGGAGGGTCGTTGGAGGTCAGCACCTCCATCGCCTTGGCGCCGGTCTGCGCCAGCCGCACCCGGTACTCACCCTTGAACAGCTGCGACAGCAGCAGCAGGTTGTCGGGCGTGTCGTCCACGATCAGTATCGTCGGGCGGGGTGCTTCCTGCGGCTCGGCCGATGGCGCACCGGCAGAGCCGTCTGCAGGCACGGCCTGCGCGGGCAGTTCCTCCCCCGCGAAGTTGCCAGGGCCGCGCGGCTTCCACTGCAAGGCCTTCTCCAGGCGCTGCGCCAGCTGTTTGGGCGAGTAGGGCTTGAGCAGCATGGAGGTGACCCCGAGCGCGATGGCCTCCTCCACCCGCTTGCGCTCCGCCTCGGCGGTGATCAGCACGAAGGGGATGGCAAACAGCTTTTCGTCCGCACGCATGGCCTGCAGCAGCTCCACGCCCGTCATCACGGGCATGTTCCAGTCCGACAGCACCACGTCGAAGTGCTGGCCCTTGAGCAGGCGCAGGGCCTCGGCCCCGTTGCGCGCGGACTCGATGCGCTCCACCCCCATCTGCCGCAGCTGGTTGATGGTGACCTTGCGCATGGCCTCGAAATCGTCCACCACCAGGCAGCGCGCGCCCTGGCCGATGGTCGACGCATTGGAAACCGTGAAATGGCTCATGGTGCCTGCACCTCCTCAACGTGCCGGGCAGGGCCGGCAGCAGCCCCTGCGGCGTCTTCACCCACAAAACGCTGAATGCCCACGGCCACGATGGGCTCCATGTCCATCAGCAACAGACGGTGCTCCTGGCTGAACGCCTCGGTCAAGGCCAGCTCGATGATGGCCGAGACGCGCCCCGCATGCCTGATGGGCAGCAGGTAGATCGCGGCGGGACTGCAATGCCCCAGGCCCGACTGGATGCGCAGGTAGTCCGCCCCCGGCGCGTCGATGAGCACGGGCTCGCCCGTGGCGGCACAGCGCTCGACCATGCCGGCCGTCGTCGGCCATTGCGACAGGGTCTGCTCCGCCGTCGGCCCCGCTCCCGCATAGTGGGCCAGCGCCCGCACGCCGAGGTCTTCGTCCACCAGCACCATCAGCGCCTGCCCCATGGGCAGTTGCCGCGCCAGTTCCCGCAGCACGATGCGCGCAAAGGCCGCCAGCGTGTCCACCTGCTGCAGCGCCAGCAGCAAGTCCGACACGGCGCGCCGCCGGTTGGCATCGCGGGTCAACTGGTCGTGGCTCTGCTGCAGGGCCTTGAGCGTCAGCTGGTGCCGGCCCGCCTCGCGCCGCAGCCGCGTGGCCCAGAAAAGCATCGCCAGCAGCACACCGGCCAGGGCAGCGCCCCCGGGGATGCCCCAGGTCACCCACCGCTCGTGCCACTTTCCGCTGCGGTCGAAAGACGCGGAGAACAGCTGGTACTCCATCAACGACACACCGTACTTGCGGCGCCAAGACTGATCGAGCGGCGACCCCACCCGCCGGCTGTCGTCGAAATAACGCTGCAGCGCCCGCTCCAGGTCGGGTGCGGCGAAGGCGATGCCCCAGCCCGCCGCGGTGGCGTCGCCCACCGGAAACAGCATGTCCAGGTTGTCGAGGTCGTTGCGCACCCAGTGGAATGCCGATTCGGCCGCGATCACGGTGAAATCGGCACGGCGCTGCGCCACGGCCTGCATGGACTTGGCGGTGGGGGCGGTCTCGATGGCGACGGGCGCGCTTTCCCCCAGGCCGGCGTTGAATCCCTGTAGCCAGGCTTCGTAGGCCGTCCCGGCCTGGACCGATGCCTTGCGCCCGCCAAGATCGGCCTCGCTGCGCAGAACGGAGCGCATCTCCGGCCGCGCGACGACGACATTGCGCGTCGCGAAGTACGGCACCAGGGTCATCTTGGTCTTGCGCCAGTCGGTGATGTGCAGATCGTTGGGGTACAGGTCGCACTTGCCGGTGGCCAGCGGCGCGGCTTCGTAGCGCTCGCCCTGCACAGTCACGCCCTGCGCGTTGTGGAACTGCTGGTCCCATTGCGCAAGCGTCACCGTGCGGGCCTCAACCCCCAGATAGCGGGCAAAGTCTTCGCCATTCGCCCGGTAGTAGTCGGCGCTGGATCCCGCCACGCAGATGCGCAGCTCGCGGCTGCGCTCGATCTCCTCCAGCGTGCGGCCGAAGGCGCTGCCCGCTGCCAGCGTGAGAACCAGTAACCAGGCGATGGATCGCAGCATGCGCGGGGCCTTCGGCGGCGTTCAGCCAGGGTGCGCGGGGGCCAGGGCCCCCAGCGCCTCCAGGGCACGGTCGAAATCGATGCGCTCGATGGCCCGGTTCACGGCAGACAGGGCATCGGCAAGCGGGTCGCCGTCCGCCGCCAGCCGTGACACCAGGGCCTCCAGCACGTCGCCCGCGTCGGCGTCGCTGTCCCCCAGCAGCTTGCGCAGGCGCACCAGCAAGGCTTCGGCCTCGGCAGAGCGCGCCACGGCCGGGGCAGGTGCCGGCACGGCCTGTGCGGTGCTGGCCCCGCTGTCCAGGCCGGACGCCTGCAGCGCCTCGATCAGCGGGCGCAGCAGCACCCCCAGCTCGGCCAGCAGCTCCCCGGCCACCGGCGCACGCGCCTCGTGGGCGCCTTCGGCCTCCAGCGCCCCCGCGGCCGATGCGAGCGGCCTGGCACCGATGGTGCCCGCAGCGCCCTTGAGGGTGTGGGCCAGCCGCGTGGCCAGCGGCCAGTCGCCCTGCTGCACGGCGTCGGCCATGGCCTCCTCGAAGCCCGTGTATTCTTCGAGGAACATGCCCAGCAGGCGGCGGTACAGGCGCCGGTCGTTCTGAACGATGCCGAGCCCGACGGCCTGGTCCACGCCGGGCAATTGCGGCAGGTCTGGATCGGCCGCTTTGGCGGTCGGGCGCAGAGGACTGCCCTGCACCAGGGCAGGCGCGGCAGGCTTGATCCAGCGCGCCATGCAGGCAAACATTTCCTCCACCCGCAGGGGCTTGGGGATGTGGTCCACCATGCCGGCCTCGATCACCTTCTCCCGGTCACCGGCCATGGCGTTGGCCGTCATGGCGATGATGGGCAGGTCGGCGAACTGCGGCAGCGAGCGCAGGTGGCGGGTGGCCGTGTAGCCGTCCATTACCGGCATCTGGCAGTCCATCAGCACGCCATCGAACTTGGGGTCCGCAGCGAGCAGGTCTAGCGCCTCCTGGCCGTTGTTGGCCAGCACCACCTCCATGCCGGCCTGGCGCAGCAGCTCCAAGGCAAGCTCCTGGTTCAGCGCGTTGTCTTCGACCAGCAGCACGCGCGCGCCCTTGAGCTGCTGCAGGTGCTCGGTCTGCCCCTGGGCCCGGGTCGTCACCCGGTCGGACACCAGGCGCCCGCGGCCCAGCGCCTCGCCCACGGCCTCGAGCAGGGTCGAGGCCGTGACCGGCTTGGTGAGCACCGCGTTCACCCGCGCGCCCCGGCTGTGCACCGCGTTCATGGCCTCTTCGCGGCCGAAGGCGGTCACCATGATCACCGCCGGGGCCGCGCCCCCCTTGAGCGCCTGCATCCGGCGCACGGTCTCGGCGCCGTCCATGCGCGGCATCTTCCAGTCCATCAGCACCAGGTCGTAGGCGAGCGAGCGGCTGTCGGCGCCCTCCACCATGCGCAGCCCTTCCTCGCCATCGCGGGCCATGTCCACCTCCAGGCCGAAACGGCGCGCCATGGTCGACAGGATCTCCCGGGCTGCGGCGTTGTCATCCACCACCAGGACTCTCAGGCCCAGCAGTTCATTGGCATCGAACATGCGCCGGGGCATGGGCTGCGCCTGCAGGCCAAAGTGCACATGGAAGTGGAAGGTCGAGCCCTGCCCCTCGGTGCTCTCCACCCAGATGCGGCCTTTCATCAACTCCACCAGGGTCTTGGAGATCGCCAGGCCAAGGCCCGTGCCCCCATAGCGGCGGGTAGTGGAGCTGTCGGCCTGGCTGAACGACTGGAACAACCGGGCGCACTGCTCGGGCGTCATGCCGATGCCCGAGTCCTTGACCCAGAAGTGCAGCTCGACGTCACCACCTGGCTCGCCCTGCTGGCCGGCCAGCTCGATCCCCAGCACAATCTCCCCCTGCTCCGCGAACTTCACGGCATTGCTGCCCAGGTTGGCCAGGATCTGGCCCAGGCGCAGCGGATCGCCGACCAGCGCGGTGGGCACGTCGTCCGCGGTGCTGAACAGCAGCTCCAGGCCCTTGTCCTCGGCCTTCATTCCGATCAGGTTGGCCACGTGGTCCAGCACATCCTCCAGGCGGAAGTCGACCTGCTCCATGGACATCTTGCCGGCTTCGATCTTGGAGAAGTCGAGGATGTCGTTGATGATGCCCAGCAGGCTTTCGGCCGCCCGGTTGACCTTCTCGATGTAGTTGCGCTGCTTGTTGTCCAGCGCCGTCTGCAGGGCCAGGTGCGACATGCCGATGATGGCGTTCATCGGCGTGCGGATCTCGTGGCTCATGTTGGCCAGGAACTCGCTCTTGGCCCGGGTTGCGTCCTCCGCCATCTCCTTGGCGCGCCGGATGTCCTCTTCCGACTTCTTGCGGTCCGTCACGTCGAAGGCAATGCTGCACAGGCCCGAGATCTCGTCGCCCTGGCGCATCGGCACCTTGGTGACCTGGAAGTGGCGCTCTTCGCCATCCTCGCCCGCCACCTCCTCGGTGACCATGAGCTGCCCCGCCTCCAGGGCCTGCATGTCCAGCGCATGGTAGGACTGACCGCGCCCGGACGGGTCCACCTCGATGGCCGAGTGCCCCAGCACCCGTGCCCGCGCCAGGCCGGTCGCACGCTCCCAGTCGGAGTTCACGTAGGTGTAGGCGCCCTGCACATCCTTGACGTAGATGGCGGAGTTGATGTTTTCCAGCACGGCCTCCATGAACTGGCGGCTGCGCTGCACTTCCTGCTGGGCCTCCTTGCGCCCGGTCACGTCCAGCAGCATCCACACCGTGCCCTTGCCCAGGTCGCCCGGGTCGATGGCCGCGCCGCTGAGCTGGCACCAGAAGCGCGTGCCATCGGCACGCACCAGTTCCTCCTCGCGGTGGTGCTTTTCGCCGCGGGACAATTGCTCGTAGATTTCGCTGATGACCAGGTCGAAGGTTTCGTCGGACGCATACCAGGCACGCGGGGACTGGCCCAGCTGCCCGGTGCCGAACAGGGCGTCGAGCTGGCTGTTTCCGCGCACGACCACGCGGTCCCTGATGAAGGCGATGCCCAGCGTGGTGGCCTCGAACATGGCGGTCTGCTCGGCATTGGCCAGGCGCATGGCCTCCTGGGACTTCTTGTGCTCGGTGATGTCGGTGGCGATGCCGCAGATGCCATAGATCTCCCCGGCCTCGTTGACCAGCGGTGTCTTGGTGGTCATGAACGAGCGCTGCTCCGAGCCATCGGCCGTGGGGATGATCTCCTCGTAGGTGATGGCCTCGCCCCCGTTCAGCACCCGATTCTCCACCGCGACGATCTTGTCCGCCATCTCCTTGGGCCACAGGTCGTACGCGCTTTTCCCCAGGACCTCCTGCTCACTGACACCCACGTATTTCGCGTAGGTGGCGTTCAGCAACTGGTAGCGGCCTTCGCGGTCCTTGAGGGTGATGATGGAGCCGATGCCGTCCACCAGGGTGCGGATCTGGCGCTGGCTGTTGCGCACTTCCTGCTCCACCCGGTTGCGATCGGTCACGTCGCGCACGGAGGCGCATACGCAGACGCCATGGCCACCAATGGCCGGCAGGCGCGACAGGCCGACCTCCACCGGAAACTCGCTGCCATCCTTGCGCACGCCTTTCAGGCTGGAATTGTTGCCCCCCATGTTGCGCGGCAGCCCGACCGCCAGGAAGCCCTCGCGCAGGCCCGGGTGCCTTCCGCGGATGGCGGACGGCACCAGTATTTCCATGGGCTGGCCCACCAGCTCGTGCTCGGCATAGCCGAACAGGTCGAGCATGCGCGGGTTGACCATGATCACCGTGCCGTGCTCGTCCGTGACCATCAGGCCATCGGGTGCGGATTCGATGATGCCGTGGTACCAGGCCTCGGTGGCGGCGATGGAATCCTTTTGCTCGGCCAGCTCATGGGCCTGCCGCTCCAGCGTCTGCGCCTGCGCCTGCGTCTCCTCCAGCAGCCGGTGGGTGGCCACGTTGCGCTCCAGGATCTCCAGGTTGGCGGCCAGCGCGGGCATCAGTGCGTCGAGCAGGGCCTGCTGCGCGGGCGAGAAGGCCTCGAAGCTGGCGATCTCCAGAACGCCCAGCAACTCGTCGCCGCGCTGGATCGGCAGCACGCAGATGCACCGGGGCGCAGCATCGCCCAGGGCCGAGCCGATGCGTACGTAGTCGGCAGGGGGCTGCCTGAGCGTGATGGCGTTGCGCTCCATCGCGCACTGGCCCACCAGGCCCTGGCCCAGCTGGATGTACTGCTCCAGCGACTTGCGTTCGCGGTGGGCAAAGCCGGTCAGCAAGCGCAGGCGGCGCTGGTTCTTCTCGTAGATATAGAGAACCCCGTGCCCTATGTCCAGCAGCGGTGCGGAGAGTGCGAAAAAGCGCTGCGCCAGCTCCACGAAGGACCGGGTCGACTGCAATTCGGCCGAGACGGACGCCGTGTGCGTCTTCACCCACCGCTCTACCTCCAGCTCGCGGGCCCCCTGCTGCAGCACGGCCACGGCGCGCGCCAGTGCGCCCAGGTCGCTGCGGTGCGTGGTATGGGGCACCTCCTGCAGCAGGTCACCGTCGGCAATGCGCTCCACCGCCGTGCGCAGCTCGAAGGCCGGCACGCGGATGGACCGAGCGATCAACCATGCAAAGAGCACGCTGAACAGCGCCCCCCCGGCAAGCAGCACGCCGCCGTTCAGCCGCGTCTGCTGTGCCTGCTCCTGCACCGACCTGAGCGTGGAGCGGGCTCCATCCTCTTTGGTCGCAGCCACGGCTTCCATCGACTGCGCCACGGTGTCGCCCACCACCCCGAACTCGCGGCTGGCGGCCCGCCTTCGCGCCTCCTCCAGTTGCCCTTGGTTGGCAAGCTCCAGCAACTGCTCGATGCTCTTGCGGTACACCGCATAGTTCTGCTCGAAGGTCAGCAGGTTGCGCGTGTTGTCTTCGCGGATGATGCGCCCGCGCAGCTCGCCAAGCTCGCGCAAGATGTCCCGGTGCGATTGGTCCAGCTTCTCCAGGGCCTGCGCCCGGTCGGCCGCCTCCGTGGTGAGCAGGGCGTTGCGCAGGTAGCGGCCCATGCTGGCATAGTGGAACTGGATCGCGCGGGCGTTGGAGATGCCCTGCAGGTCCTTTTCATACATGGCCTGGATGTCGTTATTGACGCGGGCCACCGTCTGCATGCCCAGCACGCTGAGCACGGCGGTCATGACGAGGATGACGAAGAAGGCAAATGCCAGCTTCGCGGTCAGCGAAGACCGGTGGTAGTGCTGCACAAGCGCATTCATGAAACGCATTCCTCTCTGCACCAGCGCGGAGTCTGGCCCGGCGACCGGCCGCCGGTGGCTGTCATGGATGGAGCACGGACCAGGCCATGCTCAGGGCGTGGGTGGGCTGGCCGGCGTCGTCGCCAGCTCCAGGTGCCGGGCCTTCTCGGCCATGTCCGCATCGCTGTCGGCAAACTTCTGCGCAATGCGCTGGAACTCGTCGAGCATGCCGAGGAAGGCGTCCAGGATGTCCGGGTCGAAATGCGAACCCCGGCCCTCGCGCATGATGTCCACCGCCTTTGCGTGCGGCATGCCTTCCTTGTAGACACGGCGGCTGATCAGTGCGTCGTAAACGTCGGCCACGGCCATGATGCGCGCCGACAGCGGAATCGCCTCGCCCGCCAGGCCCTGCGGATAGCCGCTGCCGTCCCACTTCTCCTGGTGGCCGTAGGCGATCTCTTTGGCGTACTGCAAAAACTCCACCGGCATGCCCAGTTGGTCCTCGGCGTGCTGTATCGCGTCACGGCCCAGGGTCGTGTGCGTCTTCATCACCTCGAACTCGTGCGGCTCGAAGCGCCCGGGCTTGAGCAGAATCCGGTCCGGGATGCCTACCTTGCCGATGTCGTGCAGGGGCGCCGACTTGTAGAGCATGTCGATCACATGGTCGCTCAGCGCCGCGCTGAAGCGCGGATGGTCTTTCAGCGCCGTGGCCAGCGCCCGCACGTAGTGCTGCGTGCGGCGGATGTGGTTGCCGGTCTCGTTGTCGCGCGTCTCGGCCAGGGAGGCCATGGCCAGGATGGTGACGTCCTGGATGGCCGCCAGTTCGCGCGTGCGTTTTTGCACCTCGGTCTGCAAGAACTGGTTCTGGTCGCGCAGGAAGTCGGCACCCGCCTTGGCCTGCAACTGCGTGGCCACGCGCGCCAGCACGATGGGCGGGTTGATGGGCTTGGTGATGAAATCGGCCGCGCCCAGCGCCAGCCCCACTTTCTCGTCCTCGGTCCCCGTCATGGCGGTCAGGAAGATGATGGGAATGTGCCGCGTGGCGGGCTCCGCCTTGAGCTGGCGGCACACCTCGTGGCCCGACATGCCAGGCATCATCACGTCCAGCAGGATCAGGTCGGGCGGGGGCGTGCTGCGCGCAATCTGCAAGGCCTTTTCGCCCGAGCCTGCCAGCTTCACGCGGTACTGGTCCTTGAGCAGGCCGGACAGTACCCACAGGTTGTCGGAAGAATCATCGACGGCAAGTATCAGTGGGCGCAACGCTTCTCCCAATGGTTCTGGCATCACCCGCTCCCTTTATTTATAGGCACTCCACTGACACTACTATCTCCTACCCTTGCCGGTTTGACAAGCATCGCTTGTCCATCCGCGCGGTATGCTTTGTACCAAGGTGCACACCGGCGGGCCACCATGTTCCGTACGCCTTAGGCCGTATTCAGCAGCACGCGTCCATTCCCCATACTCCGCAATACGGACACACCGGCACGTGGGTGCAGCGCCAGCCACTCCAGCGCATCCGCACCAGCCACGATCTTCCCCATGCTCATCGCCCAGCTTTCAGACCCCCATGTGCGCGAAGCCGGCGTTTTCTACCAGGGCGTGGTGGACTCGAACCGCATGTTCGCCCAGGCCCTGGCGCACCTGCATGCGCTTGACCGCCGGCCCGACCTGATCGTGCTGACCGGCGACCTGGTGGACCATGGGAGGCCTGCGGAGTACCAGGAAGTGCGGCGTCTGCTGGCCGCGACCACCATCCCCTGGCTGGCGATGGCCGGCAACCACGACGAGCGCGAGGCCTTCCGAGCGGCCTTCCACGACCAGGCGTACCTGGCCCGCGCAGGGGCGCTGCATTTCTGCGTGGACGACTACCCGGTACGCATCGTCGTCGTGGACTCCTGCATCCCCGGGCGGCACCATGGCCGTGTGGATGCGGCGGCGCTGGCCTGGCTCGACGCCACCCTGTCAGAAGCACGCGACAAGCCCACCTTGCTGATGCTGCACCACCCGCCCTTCATAAGCGGCATTCCGTACATGGACGACTACCGCTGCACCGAGACCGAAGGACTCGAAGCCGTGGTGCGCGCCCACCCGCAAGTGGAGCGCGTGCTGTGCGGCCATGTGCACCGCAGCATGCTGCGGCGCTGGGCGGGTACGGTGGTGTGCACCGCGCCCAGCACCACCACCGAGATCTGCCTGCAGCTGCGCCCGGATGCGGCACCTGCCTCGGTCGTCGGCCCTGCGGGCTGCCAGCTGCACCTGTGGGACCCGGTGCACGGCATGGTCAGCCACCTGAGCCATATCGGGCGCTTCGAGGGGCCCTACCCGTTTGCGTAGCCCCCTGGGCGCGCCAGGCCTCCAGCCTGCGCACGAAGCAAACGGCTGCGGGCACTGAAGCCGAAGCCCTTCGGAGCACAGGGCATGCACCGGCGGCCTTGTCGCCCAGAGAGCGCGCCATGCCCTGGGCAAAGCACTGCCGGCTTCGGCGCACGCCCCACACCCCACACCCCACACCCCACCTTCGGCCATGCAGAGAGCTCTGCAGCAGACTATCCGCCTGATGGACACTTATCCAAAAATTTGACACAGATCAAATCATCCATAAAATGGACACAAGTCTCATCAGACGAACAATCTATTCCAACCCACCGACCCCCACGGAGACGACTGTGAACAAGGAAATGTCTGAAACGCTCACCCGCGTAGGCCCCGGTACGCGCATGGGCAACCTGATGCGCCGCTACTGGGTGCCTGCTCTGGCGTGCGCCGAAATACCCGAGCCCGATGGCCCGCAGGTGCGCGTGCAACTGCTGGGCGAAAAGCTGCTCGCCTTTCGCAACACCGACGGCCAGGCCTGCCTGATCGGCGAGTTCTGCTCGCACCGGGGCGTGTCGCTCTACTTCGGGCGCAACGAAGAGAACGGCATCCGCTGCGCCTACCACGGCGTCAAGTTCGACGGCAAGGGCCAGTGCGTGGACGTGCCCTCCTCGCCCCAGGCCTGCTCGCGCATGCACATCAAGGGCTACCCCTGTGTGGAGCGTGGCGGCATCGTCTGGGCCTACATGGGCCCGGCCGACCAGCAGCCCGCGCCGCCCGAGCTGGAGTGGTGCACCCTGCCGCCCGAGCATGTGTTCGTCTCCAAGCGCCTGCAGTACAGCAACTGGCTGCAGGCCATGGAAGGCGGCATCGACACGGCCCACGTCTCGTACGTGCACCGCTTCGAGGTGGACACCGACCCCATGCACCAGGGCGTGAAGGCGCTCGACTACATCAAGGCCGATGGCAACGTGAAGTTCGAGATCGAGCAGACCCCCTTCGGGCTGAGCCTGTTCGGGCGGCGCAACGGCGAGGCCGATTCGTACTACTGGCGCATCACGCAGTACCTGTTCCCGTGGTTCACGCTGATCGCGCCGTTCGGCGAGCACGCGCTGGGCGGCCATGTGTGGGTGCCCATCGACGACCACAGCTGCTGGGCCTGGAGCATCAACTGGCAGCCTGCCCACCCGCTCACCGCCGAGGAGCGCACTGCGATGGAGGAAGGCAAGGGCATCCACGTCGAGTACGAGGCGCCGGGCAGCTTCGTCCCCAAGGCCAACCGCGACAACGACTACGGCATGGACCGCGTGGCCCAGCGCGAGGACCGCTCCTACAGCGGCATCTTCGGCTTCTCGGCGCAGGACTACTCGCTGCAGGAGAGCATGGGTTCCATCCAGGACCACGAGGCCGAGAAGCTGCTGCCCACCGACAAGGCCATCGTCATGGCCCGGCGCATGCTGCACGAGGCGGCCCTGGGCCTGGAGCAGGGCCAGACGCCCCCAGCCCTGGATGCCCGCGAACAACACGTGCGCCCTGCCGGCGTGCTGCTGCCCAAGGACCAGGACCCCGTGGCCTGGGCGCGCGAGGAACTGGCCGACGCCACGAAGAAACCGGTCTTCAGCCTCTGACCGCAGCGCCCCAGCGGGGCGCCCCCACGATAGACAACAACGGAGACAGCGATGCAAAACCCCATGAAACTCGCCGCCACCCTGGCGCTACTGGCCTGCGCGGCCCCTGCTGCCTGGGCCCAGGCCGCCGCAGCCACCGACTGGCGCCCGACCAAGCCGGTGCGCATCGTCGTGCCTATCACCGGCAGCACCAACGACGTGCTGGCGCGCATGATTGCGCCCAAGCTGCAGGAGGCGATGGGCCAGCCCTTCTTCGTCGAGAACAAGCCGGGCGCGGGCGGCAACATCGGCGCCGCCGAAGTGAGCCGTGCGGCCCCGGACGGCCACACCCTGCTGATCGGCTACAACGGGCCGCTGGCCATCAATGTCACGCTGTTCGACAAGATGCCCTACGACCCGCAGAAGGACCTGGCGCCCATCACGCTGGCCGTGAAGTCGCCGCAGTACCTGGTGGTGAACCCGGACACCGGCATCACCGACGTGCGGGACTTCATCGCCAAGGCCAAGGCCGACCCGAAGAAGTTCGCCTACGGCTCGGTGGCCATGGGCAGCGCCTCGCACCTGACCATGGAGATGATGAAGTCGGCCGCTGGCTTCCAGATGACGCACGTGCCCTACCGCGGCGCAGGCCCGGCCATCACGGACCTTATCGCGGGCAATATCCAGGCCGGCTTCTTCGTGCCGGGCAATGTGCAGGGTTTCGTCAAGGAGGGGCGCCTGAAGCTGCTGGCTTCCACCGGTCCCAAGCGCTTTCCGAGCACGCCGGACGTCCCCACCCTGGCCGAGTCGGGCCTGAAGGATTTCGAGGCCACGTCGTGGATCGGCCTGCTCGCGCCGGCAAACACGCCGCCGGCCATCGTCAACAGCTACCACCAGGCGATGGTGCGCATACTGAACTCGCCCGACATCACCAAGCGCCTGCAGGAGATGGAGTTCGAGGTCGTCGCCAGCACGCCCAAACAGTTCAGCGACTGGATCGCCACCGAGATCACGCGCTGGGGCAAGGTCATCAAAGCCACTGGCGCGAAGGCAGATTAAGACGATGCGCAACGAACTCCGACTCGCAGGGCGCACCGCCCTGATCACCGGTGCGGGCGCGGGCATCGGCGCCGCAGCCGCCCATCTCTTTTGCCGCGAAGGCGCCGCCGTGCTGCTGGTGGACGCCAACGGCGAGGCGCTCGAACGCACACGAACGGCCATCGAAGAGGCCCTGCCCGGCGCACGCCTGGCCTGCGCCACGGCCGACGTGGCCGACGAGGCCGCCGCCCTGGCCGCCGTGCAGCAGTGCAGCACGCTGTGGGGGGGCCTCGACATCCTGGTGAACAACGCGGCCATGCGCAACTACAGCGCGGCAGCGGACGCCACGGCCGCCGAGTGGCAGGCCATCGTGGGCGTGAACCTGGTGGGCATGTCCAACTACTGCCGAGCGGCCCTGCCGGCGCTGCGCACGGCGGGCACAGGCAGCATCGTCAACGTGTCATCGTGCTACGCCGTCACCGGGCGCAGGGGCATGGCGCTGTACGACGCGACCAAGGCCGCCCAGCTGGCATACATGCGCAGCCTGGCCTTCGAGGAAGCCGCGCACGGCGTGCGCGCCAACGCGGTGTGCCCCGGCTCCACGCTGACCGATTTCCACGTCGGCCGCGCGCAGGGGGCGGGCAAGAGCGTCGAGCAGCTCAAGGTGGAGCGCAAGGACACCTCGCTGATCGGCCGCTGGGCATCGCCCGAAGAGATCGCCTGGCCCATCCTCTGGCTCGCATCCGGCGAAGCCTCGTTCATCACCGGCACCACGCTGATGGTGGACGGCGGCCTGCACATCATGTGAGAGAGCCATGTCCTCCAGCTCCCTTCAGGCATTCGTTCAGCAGCTGCGGTACGAGGCGGCGGGCACCGTCAGCGTGGAGCTGCGCCCGCTGGCGCCGGCCACGGCCTTCGCGCAGGCGGTCGAAGCCGGTGCCCACATCGACCTGCACCTGGCCGATGGCCTCACGCGCAGCTACTCGCTGACCAACCCCGGCGAAAGCCACCGCTACGTGGTGGCCGTGGCGCTGGACAAGGCCAGCCGCGGGGGCTCGCGCTTCGTGCACGAATCTCTGCGCGTGGGCCGACAGATCGCCATCGGCGGGCCGCGCAACCACTTCGCGCTCGACGAAGCCGCGCCCTACAGCGTGCTAGTGGCCGGCGGGATCGGCATCACGCCCATCTACGCCATGCTGCAGCGGCTGGCAGCGCTCGGGCGCCCGGCCCACCTCATCTACTGCGCGGGCAGCCGCCAGAGCGCGGCCTTCGTGGCCGAGATCGAGTCGCTCGCCGCCGCCTCCCAAGGCCGGCTCACGGTGGACTGGCATTTCAAGGACGAGCGCGGCACGCGCGCCGACCTGCCTCACCTGCTGGCCGGCCACCCCGCAGGCACGCACTTCTACTGCTGCGGCCCCCTGCCCCTGCTGGATGCCTATGAGCAGGCCTGCGAACAGCTGGGCCTGGCCCATGTGCACCTGGAGCGCTTTGCCGCCGCGCCGCTGGCCGCGCCCCAGACGCCCCAGGACGGCTATGCCGTGGAGCTGCGCAAGTCCGGCAAGACCGTGCACGTGGCGCCCGGCATCGCGCTGCTGGACGCACTGATCGACGCTGGCATGAACCCCGAGTACAGCTGCCGCGAGGGGGTGTGCGGCGCCTGCGAGGTCAAGGTCATCTCGGGCGATGTGGACCACCGCGACCTGATCCTGAGCAAACAGGAGCAGGCGGCCAATCGGTCGATGATGGTCTGCGTCTCGGGCTGCAAGTCGGGAAGCCTCGTGCTCGACTGCTGAACACCGCCACCCATGCAAACGCCGGCCGTTGCGCAATGCAACGGCCGGCGTTCCTTGTTGGCAAGCGTCAATCCAGCAGTTCTGGCTGCTCGGCAATCACCTTGTCCATCAGCGGCTGCATGGCGAACCAACCCGCGCGGTGCGAGCCGACCTGGCGCGCCGTGGCGGCGGCCGTGGCCGCGTCGATCTCCACGGGCGAACCCACCGCGCAGGCCAGCAGGTACTGCTCGAAGGCGCGCTCCATGCGCAAAAACCAGAAGACCGCCTCGTCCACCGAATGGCCCACGGTGAAGTGCGCGTGGTTGCGGCAGATCACGGCCTTGCCCTGGCCCAGGCTCTGGGCGATGAGGTCGCCTTCGGACAGCTCGCTGGCAATGCCGCCATAGGCCTGCATGACGGCATGGTCGCCGTAGAACGCGCAGGCCTCCTGCGTGATGGGCGGCAGCGGCCGGCCCAGCGAGGCAAAGGCCGTACCGTAGCGCGAATGCGAGTGCGCTGCCGCCACCACATCGGGCCGCGCGCGGTGGATGCGCGAGTGGATGGAGAACGCCGCCGCATTCACCGGGTGCTTGCCCTGCACGATGCGCCCGTCGTGGTCGATGAGCACCAGGTCGGACACCTTGATGCGGCTGAAATGCACGCCCAGGGGGTTGACCCAGAAGTGGTCCGTGAGAATGGGGTCGCGCGCGCTGATGTGGCCCGCGATGCCGGCCTCAAAGCCATGCATCGCGAAGATGCGAAAGCCTGCAGCCAGGCGCTGCTTCAAGTGCAGCCGCTCGTCCTCCTTGCTGGCGAACACCGGTGGGGTGGGCCAGTTCAGGCCCGTGCTGGTGACCTGCAGCAGCACCTCGGGGGTGGACTGTTGGGTGGTGGCGGGCATCGCGTCGCCTTTCAATCGGCCTTCACGCCGCTGCGCCGGGCGGCTTCTTTCCAGCGCACGATCTCGCTGTCGATCTGATCGGAGAACTGGGCCGCGCTGCTGGAAGCAACGGGCGTCACCCCCAGGGCCTCTAGCCGCTGTTTGGCTTCCGCCGTGGCCGCGATGCGCTCCACCTCGGCATGCAGGCGCTTGACGATCTCGGGCGGCGTGTTGGCCGGCGCGAACAGGCCGCTCCAGAGCGTGATGGTGGCGTCGATGCCCAGTTCCTTCATCGTCGGCACGTCGGGGTACTGCTTCATGCGCTCGGAGGAGGTCACGGCCAGGGGTTTGGCCTTGCCGCTGTTGATGCCCGTGGCCGCCGGGCCTGCGTCGATGATGGTCATGGACACCGTCTTGGACATCACCGCCGTCACCGACTCCATGCTGCCCTTGTAGCCGATGTGCGAGAACTTCGCGCCCGTGGCCTCGTTGAACAGCTCGGTGATCAGCTGGAACGATGCCGCACTGGCCCCGTAGTTGGAGCGCTCGGGGTTGCGGATGGAGGCCTCCACCAGTTCCTTGACGTTGCGCGCCGGGTCGTCCTTGTTGGCGATCAGCACCAGGGGGAAGGTGCCGGTCAGCGAGATGGGCGCGAAGTCCGTGGGCTTGTAGGGCAGCTTCGAATACAGCGCGTGGTTGAACACCATGGGGCCGCTGGCGCCCATGAGCAGGGTGTAGCCATCGGGCTTGGCGCGCGCCACGGCCTGGGCACCGATGATGGAGGCGACCCCGGCGCGGTTCTCCACGATGACCGTCTGCTTGAGCACAGGCTGCAGCTTTTCGGCCAGGAAGCGCGCGATCACGTCGTTGGCGCCCCCGGGCGCATAGCCCACGATGATGGTGATGGGCTTGTCGGGCCACTGCGCCGCGGTGGCGCCCATGGAGGCGCCCATGGAAGTGGCCAGGCAGGTGAGTGCCAGGAGGGTCTTGGTGGCTCGGCCGAGCCCGGTGGTTGCGTGTGTCATGTGTCTCCTTTTTATGTATTCGGGGGAATGTCCGGTGGCGTCCCACCTATCGTGGCATGCGGCCTGCCATCAGGCCACTTCCACGTCGATGACGCTGGGGCCCTGGCGCTGCAGGGCCTGTGCAAGCGCTGGCTCGACCTGCTCCCAGCGGTCCACCTTCTCGCCAAAGCAGCCCTGCGACGTGGCCAGGCCGCTGAAATCGATGCCAGGGATGTCGATGCCGACCAGTTTTTCACTCGGCGCGAAGCCGAGCACGCCGGCAAAGCGCTTGAGCGCCGCATAGCGGCGGTTGTTGAGCACCACGAAGACCACGTTGGCGCCCTGCTGGGCAGCCGTCCACAGGCTCTGGATGCTGTACATGCTGGAGCCGTCGCCAATCACGCAGATCACACGCCGGTCGCGCCGCGCCATGGCGATGCCCACGGCCGCCGGCATGCCGTAGCCCAGCCCGCCGCTGGCCATGGTGTAGAAGGTGCCGGGCTCGGTGATGGGCAGGTACTGGTGCATCACCACGCGGGCCGTCGGCGCCTCCTCGACGATGATGTCGCGCGCATCACGCAGCCGCGACAGGGTCTGCAGCACGTAGGCCACGCTGATGGGGCTGGTGCCCTCGGCCAGCGCGGGCCGGGGGCGGCGCGGCACGTCGGCCGCGAGCCGCTCGCCCAGGCCCTGCAGCAGCGCCTGCAGCCCCAGGCGCACGCTGCCCTGCACCGCAATGCCCTGGGGCACGGAGGCGGCGGCCTCGGCGTCGTCGGTCAGCACCGCCAGCATGGCGTCCTCGGGCAGGTGCGAGCCTTCGGTATCGCGCTCCACATGGTAGGTGAACGCAGGCCCGCCGACCACCAGCACCAGGTCATGGCCGTGCAGTTGCTCACGAATGGCCGCCGCCGAGGCGGGCAGGAAGCCCTGGAAGTGGGGATGTGTCTCGGGGAAGGAGGCGCGCGAGGACATGGGCGCCGCGAAGACCGCAGCCTGGCAAGCCTCTGCCAGCTGCACTGCTTCGGGCCAGGCCGACTCCCGATCAATGGCCGCGCCCACCACCAGGGCGACGCGCCGGCTTCTGCCGATCAGCGTGCGCAGCCGCTGGATCTGCGCCGGGTCGGGCGCCACTGCCTGGCTTACCTGCGCCGCCATCAGCGGCTGGCAGCCCCTGTCCCAGTCGTCGGAGGGCACCGACACCAGCACGGGGCCGCGTGGCTGCTGCATGGCGATGTGGTAGGCCTTGCGGATGGCTGCGGGCACGTCCTCCGCGCGCGCGGGTTCGATGCTCCACTTCACATAGGGCTGGGGCAGCTCGGCCGCGCGGCGCGAGTTCAGATACGGGTCGAAGGGCTGGATCGAGCGCGACTGCTGGCCCGCGATGATGACCAGCGGCGTCTGGTTCTTGAAGGCAGTGTAGATGTTGCCCATGGCGTTGCCCACGCCGGCAGCCGAGTGCAGGTTCACGAACGCGGCGTTGCCGCTGGCCTGCGCGTATCCGTCGGCCATGCCGACCACCGAGGCCTCCTGCAGGCCCAGCACGTACTCGAAATCGTCGGGAAAGTTGCGCACCATCGGCAGCTCGGTGGAGCCGGGGTTGCCGAAGATCTTCGTGCAGCCCACCTCGCGCATCAGCTGGTAGAAGGTGTCGCGCACGGTGGGCAGGGCCAGTCCCTGCAGGGCCTGGGTTGTAATTGGGGATGAATTCATCGGGTCGCTTTCTGCTGCGGGGTCACGCAATGTGGCTCTGGTAGACATGCTTGGTCACCAGGAAGTCGTTCATGCCCTCCACGCCATGCAGCCGGCCGTAGCCGCTGTCGCGCTCGCCGCCGGTCTCGATCTCGGCAAAGAGCTTGTTGTGCGCGTTGATCCAGACGCTGCCCGAGCGCAGCCGGCTGGCGACGCGCCGGGCCCTGCCCGCGTCGCCCGTCCAGACGCTGGCCGCCAGGCCATAGCGCGTGGCGTTGGCGCGCATGACGGCATCGTCCTCGTCCTTGAAGCGCTCGATCACCATCACCGGGCCGAACAATTCGTTCTGCACCAGCGGGCTGGCCAGGTCGTCCACGGCGATCAGGCTGGGGGCGATGAAGGCGCCTCGGGCCAGCGCGCCGCCTGGCACCTGGCCGTGCACCAGCACCTTGCCCGAGGCGTCCGCCGCCCCTTCCACCAGCGCGCGGATGCGCTCGCGGTTGGCTACGTCGATCAGCGGCCCCATGCCGGATGCGGGGTCCATGCCTGGGCCGGGCTGCACGCGGCGCATGGCCTCGGAGAGTTCGGCCGCAAAGCGGTCGTAGACCGATTCGTGCACCAGCACCCGGGCCAGCGCCGTGCACTGCTGGCCCGACAGGATCAGCCCGCCCGCCAGCATGCCGCGCACGGTGGTGGCGATGTCGCAGTCGCCAAAGACCACACCGGCGGCCTTGCCACCCAGCTCCAGCGACAGGCGCGTGAGATTTCCCGCCGTGGCCCGTGCGATGGCCTTGCCCACGGCGGTGGAGCCGGTGAAGCTGATCACGCCCACGTCGGGCGACTCGCACAGCGCGCGCGCCACCTCGGCGCCGGACTCGGTGACGGTGTTGACCACGCCGGCCGGCACGCGCGGGTCGCACAGCACCGTCTCCAGCACCAGGTTGCTCACCAGCGCGGTCTGGTGCGCGGGCTTGACCACCACGGTGCAGCCGGCTGCCAGCGCGGGGCCCAGCGAGCGCACCAGCAGCGTCACTGGCGCGTTCCACGGCACGATGATCACCGCCACGCCGGCCGCCTCGCGGTGCAGCGTGCTGAAGCAGCCCGGCTCGATCTCGACCACCCGCCCGAACAGGTTGCGCGCCAGGCCGGCGTAGTAGCGCAGCTCGGAAATGGCAGCGCCCACCTCGCCCAGGGCCTCGCGCAGCAGCTTGCCGTTCTGGGCCACCAGCAGGTGGGCCACCTGCTCGCGGCGCTCCTCCAGCCGGGTGGCGGCGGCCAGCAGCACCTCCGAGCGCAGCCGGGCATCGTGCTTCCAGGACGTGGCATGGAATGCGCGCGTGGCGGCGGCGATGGCGGCCTGCGCGTCTGCGGCCGTGCCCTCCACGAACTCCCCGGCCGGCTCGCCCGTGGCGGGGTTCAGCGTGGTGCCGATGGCTCCGCGTGCGGGCATCCAGGCCCCGTCGATGTAATGCTGCGCCACCTTCGTCATGGATCGTGTCTCCTGGTTGTCGTTCAGTTGCGCAGTATTGGTGGCAAGCCATCAACAATCCAATGAATAAAATGACTTAGCTATACAAAACAAGACATACCTCATGGACTGGACACAACGCATCCGCCTGCGCCACCTGCAGCTGCTGGTCAGCCTGGCCGAGACACAGAATGTGAGCCGCTCGGCCGAGCTGCTGCACATGACGCAGCCCGCGCTGTCCAAATGGCTCAAGGACCTGGAGGCCGACATCGGCGTGGTGCTGTTCGAGCGGCATGCGCGGGGCCTTCGGCCCACGCACTACTGCGAGGCCCTGCTCGAACACGCCCGGCGCATTGGCGTCGACCTGGACCGGGCGCGTGACGAAATGGCGCTGCTGCTGGCCGGCAGCACCGGCTACGTGGCCATCGGCGGATCGGGGGCGACGATTGCCAGCACCGTGCCGGCCGCCGTGCTGGCCCTGCTGCAGGCCATGCCACGCGCCCGCGTGGACATCTTCGAAGGCACGATGGACCGGCTGATGGAAATGCTGGGCCGGCGCGAGCTCGACATCGCCGTGGGCCGCTACCAGCCGCAGTACCTGACGGCGCAGGTCGAATCGGAAGCGCTCTACGACGAGCCCCTGCACTTCGTAGCGCGCAAGGGCCACCCGCTGCACCGCCTCAAGTCCATGGGCTGGGACGACCTGTACCGCTACCGCTGGGTGGTGTTCAGCCCCGACACCCCCGTACGCACCCTGCTCAACGAAGAGCTGCGCCTGGCCAACCGCAGCCTGCCGGCCGATGCGCTGCAGTCGAACTCGGTGTTCGCCAGCTTCTCGATGCTGACCGCCAGCGACATGGTGACCATCGCCTCAGAGCGCTCCATCGCACAGTACGAGCGCATGGGGGCGCTGAAAAGGCTGTCCATCCGCTTCAGCGCCGCCCCGCCGGTGATGATGTACTGGCGCCGCGACACCTCGCGCAGCGCCGCCATGGACATGGCCCTGCAGTGCCTGCGTGAACTCGAAGCTTCTTGAGGAAAATCGCCCCGGAATCGAGTCCGCCAGATGGACAATTCACGCTACAGTAGCACCATGAAAATACCCACTGCGTCGGCAGCCGAAGCCACTGCCGACACCGACAAATCCGAGGGCGGCGTGCGCGCCGTGCAGCGCGCGCTGGACATTCTGCTGGCCTTCAAGCCCGGCGACGATGGCCTGCTGGTGGCAGAGCTGCTCAAGCGCGTGGACCTGAGCCGCCCCACCCTGTACCGCCTGCTCGACACGCTGGACGCCAAGGGCTTTCTCAGCTCGCAGGGCGAGCCCCAGCGCTTTCGCCTGGGCCCTGCCGTGGCGCAGCTGGCGCATGCCTGGTCGGCCGGCACCAGCTACGAGACCGTGGCCCAGCCCATGATGCGCCGGCTGTGGGAGACCACGCGCGAGACCGTGTCGCTGCACGTGCAGGAAGGCGTCGACCGCGTCTGCGTGGCCGAGCTGCCCAGTACCCAGCCGCTGAGCTTTCGCCGCGGCGTGGGCTACCGCGAAAAACTGGTGCGCGGCGCCAGCGGCCGCTCGATCCTGGCCTGGCTCAATGTCGACGCACGCGACCTGCCGGCGTATGGCGCGACCAGCGCGGCAGATGCGAAGCGGGTCACCGGCCAGCTCCAGCAAGTGCGCAGCGACGGCCATGCCACCAGCCGCGACGAACTGATCCAGGGCGCGGTCGCCATCGCCGCCCCTTTCTTCGAGAGCAGCGGCCGTGTGGTCGGTTCGCTCGGCCTGTTCGGCCCGAGCGCCCGGCTCAGCGAAGCGCTGGTGAAAGACTATGCCGCGCTGGTGCAGGAGGAAGCCCGGGCGCTGTCGGCGGCGCTGGGGTTTGCGGGGCACGGCACACGATAGCCCAGTGGATCATTCCTCGAACAGTTCGGAATGCGTACCCGTCCGCACAAAGATGATGGCGTTGCCGTCCACTTGGTAGATCAGCAGGAAGTCCCCGCCGATATGGCACTCGCGGTGGTCTGCCCAGTTGCCTTTGAGCGGATGGTCCAGCCACTCCGCGCCCAAAGGGGCGTCGTTGGCCACCAGCAATAGCATGGCCTCTTTCAGGCGCGCAAGGTCGTATCGGCCGGATCGGGAAAGACGTTCCCAGTCCTTGAGAAAAGCCTTGGTGTAGTCGCACGCCCTGGGTGGGGACACCCGCTTACTGCTGGCGGGCTTTTTCGAGGTCATCGATCAGGGCGCTGGCGGAATCGAAACGCGCGGCACGGGTCTTGGCCATTGCGCGGGCCTCTTCCATGGCCGCCCGGGTCTCGCCGTTGGGCACCTTGAGTTCCAACGGAAAGGCCTGGTCATTGACCACGCGTTTGAGCAGGATGCGCACGGCATCCGACACCGACAACCCCATGGCTGCCAATGCCTCGCCGGCTTGCGCCTTGATGTCGTCGTCCACACGGACGTGGAGCATGCTGGAACGGGCCATGGTGTGATCCTTTGGCCCAATTTTGTATCTCTTTTGAGATACAGTCAAGAGCCCCCTCACCGCACCATGCACGGCGCCTTGTTGTTGAACTTCCACCCCGGAATCAGGTACTGCATGGCAATCGCGTCGTCGCGCGCGCCCAGGCCGTGCTCCAGGTACAGGCGGTGGGCACGCTCGACCTCGTCCATGTCCAGCTCCACGCCCAGGCCGGGCTTCTTGGGCAACTGGATGAAGCCGTCCTTGATCTGGAACGGCTCCTTGGTCAGGCGCTCGCCGTCCTGCCAGATCCAGTGTGTGTCGATCGCCGTGACGCGGCCGGGGGCGGCGGCGCCCACGTGGGTGAACATGGCCAGAGAGACGTCGAAATGGTTGTTCGAATGCGAGCCCCAGGTCAGGCCGAAGGCCTGGCACATCTGCGCCACGCGCACCGAGCCGGCCATGGTCCAGAAGTGCGGGTCGGCCAGGGGGATGTCCACCGACTGCAGGGCCAGGCTGTGCGCCATTTCGCGCCAGTCGGTGGCCACCATGTTGGTGGCGGTGGGCAGGCCCGTGGCGCGACGGAACTCGGCCATCACCTCGCGGCCCGAGAACACGCCTTCGGCGCCGCAGGGGTCTTCGGCATAGGCCATCACGCCGTGCAGGTCGCGCGTGATGCGGATGGCGTCTTTCAGCAGCCAGCCGCCGTTGGGGTCCAGCGTCACGCGGGCCTCGGGAAAGCGCTCGTGCAGCGCACGGATGGCCTCGACCTCTTCCTCGCCGCGCAGCACGCCGCCCTTGAGCTTGAAGTCGGCAAAGCCGTAGCGCTCGTACGCCGCCTCGGCCAGGCGCACGATGCCATCGGCGGTCATGGCCTTCTCGTTGCGCAGGCGAAACCAGTCGTTGTCGGCACCGGGCTCGGTGCGGTAGGCCAGGTCGGTCCTGGCGCGGTCGCCCACGTAGAACAGGTAGCCCAGCATCTGCACCGCATCGCGCTGCACGCCGTCGCCCAGCAGCGCGGCCACGGGCACGTTCAGGTGCTGGCCCAGCAGGTCCAGAAAGGCCGATTCCACCGCCGTCACGGCGTGGATGGTGATGCGCAGATCGAACGTCTGCAGGCCGCGCCCGCCCGCATCGCGGTCGGCGAACTGGGCGCGCATGGCGTTGAGCACGGCGTTGTGGTGGCCGATGGGCCGGCCCACGATCAGCGGGCGGGCGTCCTCGATGGTCTGGCGGATCTTCTCGCCGCCGGGCACCTCGCCCACCCCGGTATTGCCCGCGCTGTCGCGCAGGATGATCAGGTTGCGCGTGAAGAACGGGCCATGCGCGCCGCTCAGGTTCATGAGCATGCTGTCGTGGCCCGCCACGGGCACCACGCGCAGTTCGGTGACGACGGGGGTGCTGGCGGCAGAAGGGATGGAAGAGGTGGTCATGGTGGTCTGGAATATTGGGGGCGCGCACGCGCCCCGTGGCAGGGCTCAATCAGCAGTGATCTTGCGAGTTTCTATGACGGTCTTCCAGCGTGCGAACTCGCGCGCCTGGTAGGCGGTGAAGGCTTCGGGCGTGCTGGCCACGATCTCCAGGCCCTGGTCGAGCATGCGCTTCTTCACGGCGGGGTCGTTCATGGCGGCGATGGCGGCGTCCGAGAGCTTCTTCTTGAGCGCTGGCGGCAGGCCCTTGGGCGCGGCCATGCCCTGCCACGAATACACCTCGGCGCCGGCCACGCCGGCCTCTGCCAGGGTGGGCACGTCGGGCAGCACGGGGCTGCGCTTGTCGCCGGTGACGGCAATCGCATGCAGCTTGCCGGCGCGGATGTGCTGGAGCACCGCGTTCACGTTCTGGAACGAGAACTCCACCTGCCCGCCCAGCAGGTCGTTGATGGCCGGGGCGCCGCCCTTGTACGGGATGTGCAGCCCTTCGGTTCCGCTCTGCTGCCAGAAGACTTCGGCCGAGAGGTGGTCCGACGAGCCGTTGCCCGAGCTGGCAAAGCTCACCTTGCCGGGGTTGGCCTTGAGCTGGGCGACCACCTCCTTGACGGTGCGCGCCTTCTGGTTGGGCGCGGCCACCAGCACGTTGGGCGCCTGCACGGGCACGGTGATGTAGTCGAAATCCTTGAGCGCGTCGTACGGCACGCTCTTGAGCAGGTGCGGTGCCACGACGAAGGCGCCCAGGGACGACACCAGCAGCGTGTAACCATCGGGCGCGGCGCGCTTGACCGCACCGGCACCCAGCGTGCCCGTGGCACCGGGGCGGTTGTCCACCACGAAGCTCTGGCCCAGCTTCTCGCCCATTTGCAGGGCCATGGCGCGGGCCACCATGTCGGTGGAGCCACCGGCCGGGAACGGCACGACGATGGTCACGGGCTTCTCGGGCCAGGGGGTGGTCTGTGCCGTTGCGGCAAAAGCCAGGGTGCAGGCGCTGGCAAGCAGCAGCAGTTTTTTGACGAGCATGGTGGATGTCTCCGGAGGTGATGGTGTCGTTGCGGTAACCCTCTGCGGGGCCTTGGGGGTTTGCGTGGGGCGGAGGCTGCGCATAGAGCGGATAACAAAACTCAGCGAAGCGGTTCTGGCTAGGCGCTGCGTCGTAGGCAGTACGAGTAGTACGACAAGACGCGGCAACGACGCCAGAAGAGTTTTGTTAGCCGCTCTTACTGCGGGCCGAGCTTGTCGATCAGCGCTTTCAGCTGCTCCATCTCGGCGGGCTTCAAATCCGTCAGCGGCGCACGCACCGGCCCTGCATCGTGGCCCACCAGCTTGGCGCCCGCCTTGATGATGCTCACCCCATAGCCTTCCACCTTGTTGCGGATGTCCAGGTAGGGCATGAAGAAGTCCTTGAGCAGCCGGTGCTGCGTGGCCATGTCGTCGGCCGCCACGGCCTTGTAGAAGTCCATCGCCGTCTTGGGGATGAAGTTGAACACCGCCGACGAATACACCGGCGTGCCCAGCGCCTTGTACGCTGCTGCATACACCTCGGCCGTGGGCAGGCCGCCCAGGTAGGAGAAGCGGTCACCCATCTTCATGAAGATCGAGGACATCGTCTCGATGTTGCCCACGCCGTCCTTGAAGCCGATCAGGTTGGGGCAGCGTTCGGCCAGGATCGCCAGCGAGTTGGCCGTCAGCTTGGTGCGGTCGCGGTTGTAGACGATGACGCCGAACTTCACGCTGTTGCACACGGCGGCCACATGCTCGATCAAACCCTCCTGGCCGGCTTCGGTCAGGTAGTGGGGCAACAGCAGAATGCCGTGGGCACCCAGGCGCTCGGCCTCCTGCGCGTGGGCAATGGCGTTGCGGGTGGGGCCGCCGGCACCGGCAATGATGGGCACCTTGCCGCGGCAGGTGTCCACCGCGGTCTTGACGACCTGGCCGTACTCGGCACCCGAGAGCGAGAAGTACTCACCCGTGCCGCCAGCGGCGAACAGGGCGGTGGCGCCATACGGGGCCAGCCATTCAAGGCGTGCGGCATAGCCCCTGGGGTTGAAGTCGCCCTGGGCATCGAAGTCCGTGACGGGGAACGAGAGCAGGCCGGAGCCCATGATGGATTTGAGTTCTTGCGGGTTCATGGTGGTGGCGGGGCGGTGGGTGGTCAGGGCGGATCAACAGGTCGTACAAGTGGCTCGCAGCAGCCGTTTCACCAGAACAAGTTAACGGCCTTGGAGCTTGCAGGCGGCCATTCGGCATGGATGAAGCCCTTCGCAAGCAGACTTCAAACCGAGTCAAATGGCTGGAATGGGTCAATGTTAACGTTAACATTCCCGCAGACCATAGGGAAAACCCTTTGTCATGCGACATCTTTGATTTTTGCGCTGCCTGTGTTGGCGCACCGAGCAAGCCCGCACGGCCCGGCGACCGCCGGGCTACCCTGCCCGGCCCGGCCGTGCTACGGCGCCGCCGGTGCAGCCGCAAACACCTCGATGGCCTCCAGCGCCGACACCGAGCGGCCGGCCTTGCCATCGCCGGCCACCACCAGCCGTGCCATGCCGCGCGCCATGGGCTGGTCGTCCAGGCGGTAGGCGATCAGCACGCGCTGGTTGCCCAGCTCGGGGCTCATCTCGGCCAGCGATACCAGGGCCTGGTAGCCATCCGCCCCGGTGGCCACCAGGTACATGCCCTGCACGTTGGCACCGCTGGCGCTGTCGGCCTCGATACCGGCCACGGCGCTCAGCAGCGCCCACAGGTCCACGCCGGTGTAGCGGCGCCCGCCCACCACCTGCGTGACCGCCGGCAGCGCGCGCAGGGCCGCTTCATCCAGGCGCAGGGTGTTCTTCACCGCGCCCAACACCTGCACGGCCTGCGACTGCGCCGCACCGCTGCCCGCGCCGACCGAGCCGGACGAGCGCACCTCCAGCCGCGTGAGGCCGGCCACATAGCGGCTGCCCTGCACATCGCCCGGGGCGGTGATGCGCAGCGATGGTGCTGTCCCCGCAGCATCGGCATCGCCTGCCCCCGCCTCGGCATAGGCCACGATGCTGCCTTTGTTGCCGAAGTCCGGGTGCAGCTCGCCCACCGAGAACACGGCACTGTAGGCCTCGGCCCCGCTGGCCAGCACATAGCGGCCCAGCGCCGCAGCGCGCTGCCCATGGAGGTCCGTGGCCGCATCCGACTGCAGCGCGCAGGCCTGCAGCAGCGGCCACAGCGCCGCGCCGGTATAGCTGCGCGCCTGCGAGCCGGTGTCGTCCCTGAAGCTCACCTGCTGCTGCACCACGCCCTGCAGGCGCAGGTCCACGACCGACTCGGCGGCCACCGCATCCACGGCGCACACGACCTGCACGCGGGGCGGGTGGCCGGCCTGGGTGGCGCAACCCTGGACCAGCCACAGCACCGCAGCGCAGAGCGCGGCCTTCAGGGTCGTCGGCTGGATGCGCAGGCTGGGCATGAGGGGCTCCCGTTCATATATTCTGGTGATAAGCCCATTCTGGCACCGCCTGCGCAGCAGAAGGTGCCAGTAGCACCTGTTTACGCAATACGGTACCCACCGGGTTGGTAGACTTCTTGCATGCAGACAGGGTTGTGGCCCCGAGCGGGGAACTGCACCCAGCGCGATGCAGTCGCAATGCAACACCTTGCCGCCCGGCCTGCACGCCGCCCCCGTTTTGCCAACGCCCCAGAGCCCTGCCGCTTCGCACACTGCCTGCCCCGCATGAACCATGAGCCCAATTTCTTCGACAACCTGCGCGAGGAGCTGAAGGACGGCCGGCGCTGGCTGGACCGCTCCATCGTGCTCGCCTACGCCTGTGCCGCAGGCCTGTGCGTGGTGGCCTTCACCCTGCTGGCCGACGCGGCGTTCGAGCTGTTCCAGCACATCTACCAATGGCAGGGTGGCTGGGCCGTGCTGCTGTGGATGCCGGCCGTCACGGCGGTGGTGGTGTGGGCCACGCGGCGCTGGGCGCCAGGGGCTGCAGGATCGGGCATACCGCAGGTCATCACCGCACTGGATCCGGCGCTGGAGACAGGCAAGCGCGGGCGCTTCGTCTCGCTGTGGCTTTCGTTCGCCAAGATCTTGCTGGCCAGCGCGGGCTTCCTCGCGGGGCTGTCCATCGGGCGCGAAGGCCCCTCGGTGCAGGTGGCGGCCGGTGTCATGCACCACGCGCGCCGCTGGTTCGACCCGCGCTCGGGCATCACCGCGCATGCGCTGCTGGTGGCGGGCGGGGCAGCGGGCATTGCGGCGGCGTTCAACGCACCGCTGGCCGGCGTGGTGTTCGCCATCGAAGAGCTGTCGCGCAAGATGGAGTCGCGCAGCAGCGGCGTGATCATCACGGCCATCGTGCTGGCCGGGCTGATGGGGGTATCGGCGTTCGGCAACCTGAGCTACTTCGGCCGCATCCAGGTGCCCCGCCTGGACTGGGACGCCCTGCTGCCCGGCCTGTGCGTGGCGCTGGCCTGCGGCGTGCTGGGCGGCCTGTTCGCCAAGCTGCTGGCCGCCTCGCTCACCGGCACCTCCGAGCGCATGTGCCGGCTGCGCGCGCGCTTTCCGATCCGCTTCGCGGCGGTCGGCGCGCTGGTGGTGGCGGTGATCGGCCTGGCCACCGGCGGCGCGACCTTCGGCGCGGGCTCCGAAGCGGTCAAGCACATGCTGGCCGGCGAGGCCGACATGCCGGCGTTCTACGTCACGCTCAAGTTCGTCGCCACCTGGCTGTCGGCCTGGCTGGGCGTGCCGGGTGGCATATTCGCCCCATCGCTGTCCATCGGCGCGGGCGTGGGCCACAACGTGTCGCTGCTGCTGGGCGGCGACATAGCGCCCGCCCTCATCGCCATGGGCATGGCGGCCTTCCTCGCAGCCGTCACACAGGCGCCGCTCACGGCCTTCATCATCGTCATGGAGATGGTCGACGGCCACGCCATGGTGCTCAGCCTGATGGCGGCGGCCATGCTCGCCAGCCTGGTTTCCCGCATGCTGGCGCGGCCGCTGTACGAAACGCTGTCCCTGGCCATGCTGCAGTCCATGGTGCCACCGCCTGCGCCTGCGCCATCGCCATCGCCCGTGCCTGCACCTGCGCCCAGGGCCGTTTCACCTCCCGCACCGCCGCCGTGACCTCGGCCCGCAGCGGCCCCTGAGAAGAGTTGCCACGCTGCGCAACAGCATGCATGCGCGCATGGCCGCGACCATGGCAGATGTCGCACACAGGCTTTGCCCTATTGGAGCCGAGCAGGATCGCCGCCACAATCCAGGCGCCCTCCTTCGATGCCATGGACGCCATGACCGCAGACCCCCTCGACCTCTTCCTCGTCCAATCGCCCTGGGTGTCTGCCCTCACCGCCGAGGAGGCCGCGCGCGTGCGCAAGGCGATCACGGTGCGCAGCTATCCTGCGGGCGGCGCGGTGTTTGCGCGCGGCACGCCCACGGCGCATTGGGCCGGGGTGATGCAGGGCATGCTCAAGCTGGACAACATCACCGCCGAAGGCCGCGTCAGCACCTTTGCGGGCGTGCCCTCGGGCGCGTGGTTCGGCGAGGGCTCGGTGCTCAAGGACGAGCCCCGGCCCTATGCGGTGACGGCGCTGACCGACAGCGTGGTGGCGCTGCTGCCGCGCAGCGAGTTCCTGCGGCTGCTGCACGAGAGCCATCCCTTCGCGCTGTGGCTGATCGGGCAGCTCAATGCCCGCCTTGCCCACTACGTGGCGCAAGTGCAGACCGACCGGTTGGGCGACACCACGGCGCAGGTGGCCTACAGCCTGTCGGGGCTGTTCAACGATGCGCTGTTCCCCAACACCGCGCGGCGCATCACGCTGTCGCAGGAGGAGCTGGGGCGTCTGTCGGGCGTGTCGCGCCAGGTGGCCAACCGGGCACTGCAGGAGCTGCAGGACCGGGGCGCGATCCGCCTGGGCTATGGGTCGATCGAGGTGATCGACCTGAAGGTACTCCAGGCCATCGCGCGCGAGGGCTGAACGCTCAGCCTGCGGGCTCGGTCTGAACCTGCGCCAGCCGCGTGATCGCCTCGCGGCTACCCGCGATCTCGCGCAGGCGGAACTTCTGGATCTTGCCGGTGGCCGTCTTCGGCAGCGCCTCGAACACGACCTGGCGCGGGCACTTGAAGCGCGCCAGGTGGGCGCGGCAGAAGTCGATCAGTTCCTCGGCGCTCACGCTGCCCACGGCATCGGGCTTGAGCTCCACGAAGGCGCAGGGCACCTCGCCCCAGCGCTCGTCGGGCTGGGCCACCACGGCGGCCAGCAGCACGGCGGGGTGGCGGTGCAGCACGTCTTCCACCTCCACCGAGGAGATGTTTTCACCGCCCGAGATGATCACGTCCTTCGACCGGTCGGTGATCTGCACATAGCCGTCGGGGTGCAGCACGGCGATGTCGCCGGTGTGGAACCAGCCGCCCGCAAAGGCCTTGGCCGTGGCGCCGGGGTTCTTGAGGTAGCCCTTCATCACCGTGTTGCCGCGCAGCATGATCTCGCCGGCGGTAACGCCATCGGCCGGCACGGGCTGCAGCGTGTCGGGGTCGAGCACGCGCAGATGCTCAAGCGCAGCAGCGCGCACGCCCTGGCGCGCCTGCAACTGCGCGCGCCCGGCCTCGGGCAGGGCTGCCCACCCGGGCTGGCGCACGCAGCTCACGGGCGTGCCCGAGACTTCGGTGATGCCGTACACATGGTCCACATCGAAGCCCATGGCGGCAATCGCCTGCATGGTGGCGGCGGGCGGCGGCGAGCCCGCCGTGAGCACACGCACCGGGCGCGGCAGCGCGATGCGCTCGTGCGCCGGCGCATTCGCCAGCATGGCCAGCACCGTGGGTGCGGCGCAGAAATGGTCCACGCCATGCTCGGCAATGGCTTCGAATATCGCTTTGGCCGTGACCTTGCGCAGGCAGACATGCGTGCCCGCCGCCGCCGTGATGGCCCAGGTGAAGCACCAGCCGTTGGCGTGGAACATGGGCAGCGTCCACAGGTACACAGGCTTGCGCGGCATGGCCCAGTCCGTCAGCTGCAGCATGCTCATGAGGTAGGCGCCCCGGTGGCTGGGCACCACGCCCTTGGGGTCGCCCGTGGTGCCCGAGGTGTAGTTCAGCGCAATGGGGTCCCACTCGTCCTCAGGCCACAGGCCTTCGAAGGCCGGGTCGCCCTCGGCCAGCAGGGCTTCGTAGTCGAGCACACCGAATGCCGGCTGCGCGGGCAGGCCCGCATCGTGGATGGCGACCACCGGCGGCGGGTGGGCCAGACCCGCGACGGCCTTGGCGGCCAGCGCCGCGAACTCGCTGTCCACCAATAGCACGCGCGCCTCGCCGTGCTGCAGGATGAAGGCGATGCCCTCGGCATCGAGCCGGCAGTTGATGGCATTGATGACTGCGCCGCACAGGGGGATGCCCAGGTGCGCCTCCAGCATGGCCGGGGTATTGGGCGCGAGGATGGCCACCGTGTCGCCGCGCTGCACGCCGCGACGGGCCAGGGCACTGGCCAGGCGGTAGGCGCGCTCGCGGGTCTGGGCCCAGGTCTGCGTGCTGCCGGCATGCACCACGGCAATGCCGCCGGGGTGCACCTGTGCGCTGCGGTCCAGAAAACCCAGCGGCGTGAGCGGCAGGTGGTTGGCGGGGGTGCGCTCAAGGCCCGTTTGGTAAGGGCTGCGGTGGGGGGCGTGGCTCATGCTTGTCTCCATTTTTTCCTGCGGTCATGCGTGGTAGGTGGTGAACGAATCGACGCTCTCGCGCTCCGTCACCAGCGTGTTCTCGATGCCCGCCGGGTCGGCGTAGCCCAGGCTCATGCCGCAGACCACCATCTCGGTATCGGGGATGCCGAGCTCGGCGGCAATGACCCGGTGGAACTTCGTGAACGCCACCTGCGGGCAGGTGTCGAGCCCGCGCGCGCGGGCCGCCACCATCACGCTCTGCAAGAACATGCCGTAGTCCATCAGGCTGCCGGCCTGCATCACCCGGTTCACCGTGAAGATGAGCCCCACGGGTGCATCGAAGAAGCGGTAGTTGCGGCCGTGCTGCGCGTGCATGCGCGCCTTGTCGCCCTTGGTGATGCCGAGCAGCCCATACAGGTCCCAGCCCACCTTGCGGCGCCGGTCCACATAGGGCGAGACCCATTCGAGCGGGTAGTAGTGGTAGGGCTCGGTGAGGGCGGCCGAGGCCTCGCCATCGTTGTCCACGGCGGTGATGGCGGCGCTCAGCCGCTCCTTGGTGCCGCCCATGAGCACGTGCACGCGCCAGGGCTGGGTGTTCATGCCCGAGGCCGCATGGCGCGCCACGTCGAGGATGGCATGCACCTCGCCCTGCCCCACCGGCGTGGGCAAAAAGGCGCGAATGCTGCGCCGCGAGACGATGGCCCAGTCCACCGCCTGGCGCAGCGGCTGGGCCGCGACGGAAGCCGCGTGGAGCGACCGATCAGGGTGCGCGATGGAAGGGTCGAGAGTGGCCGTGGGCAGGGATGAACAGGTCATGCCGGCATGCTAGGCATGGCGGCCGTGCATGACTGTCGATGCGATGACATTCCGGGAAATCCCGGCCCCTGCTGTCTCAGGGAAGAAAAAGCACCAGCCCGAACACGGCAAACAGCATGAGGTGCATCAGCCCCTGGATCGGCGAGGTGCGCTGCCCGTTGAAGCTGAGCATAGCGAGCGCGACCGTCAGCACCAGCAGCACCACCTCCGTGCCCGACAGGCCCATGGCCATGCGCTGGCCCGTGGCCACGCCGATGAGCAGCACGGCCGGCACCGTCAGGCCCACGGTGGACACAAAGGCGCCCAGGCACAGGTTGATGGCGCGCTGCATCTCGTTGCCCATGGCGGCGCGCACGGCGGTGATGGATTCGGGCGTGAAGACGATGATGGCGATGAGCACCCCGCCCACGGCGGCAGGCGCCCCGGCGGCGGCAATGCCGTAGTCCGTCACGATGGCCAGGTAGTGCGCCAGCAGCACGATGGGCAGGACCAGTGCCAGCAGCACGGCCGAGCGCACAGCCATGGCCCGCCGCCCTGCCGGGCCAGGCATCGCTGCGGTCTCGCCGCCCCTGGTCCGTTGCACCGATGCCGGCACCGCCATGCTGCCGGCCGCTGGCTGAATGAAGTAGCGCCGGTGGCTGCGCATCTGCAGCCACAGAAACGCCGCGTACAGGCAGGCCGTGAGGGCCGCCATGCCCAGCGCCTGGGGTGTGGAAAACGCGCCCGCCCCGCCCAGGTGGTTGGGCAGCACCAGCGCCGTGCCGGTGAGCAGCACGATCATGCCCAGGTAGGCCGTGGCGCCCTGGGCGTTGTACTCCTGGTCGCCGTGGCGGGCCGAGCCGGCCACCAGGCAGATGCCGATCACCAGGTTCATGATGATCATCATCACCGCGAAGATGGAGTCGCGGCCGATGGCCGATGAATCGCCCGGGCCGAGCAGCACCGACGCGATCAGGATCACCTCGATGGAGACGATGGACAGCGTGAGCACCAGCGTGCCATAGGGCTCCCCGAGCTGCTGCGCGAGGTGGTCGGCCTCATGCACCACCCCGAAGGATGCCGCGAGGATGGTGGCGAACAGCAGCCCGAAGGCGCCGGCCGCGACGCCCGTGGTCAGCGGCGCCGCCAGCCAGGTGCTGCCAAAGGCGATGAACAGCCCGGCCACGAGCCACGCGCCGGCCAGCAGGGCCCAGGTGGAGGGTGCGACCAGGCGCGGCTGGCCAGGGTGAACGGGTTGCGCTGCAGCGCTGCGAGGGGTGGTGCGGGGGTTCGGCTTCGGCATGTCGTCCCTGGGCAGGAAAACAAGGGCCGTCCCCTGGTGAAAGTCCACGGCCGAAGTCGTCCACGGCCTGGCTGGCGCAGGGCGCGCAAGCCCCGCCATGCTACCACCGTCCAGAGCAGAACGCGGGCCGCAAGGCGCGTATTCGGGGGTTTGTCCCGCCTAGCGCAATCGCAACCCCAGGCGTAACATGTTGTCACAAGAACACGAGGGCAACCAAGACGCGAGGGCAATCCAATGGCCCACATGGTGCGCGACCGGCATGCAACCACCTCCCTGGCACTGGGGGCGCTGGGAACCGCTTTTGCCTTCGTTCTGGTGCTGCGCTCGGCCTTCCCGCACCTGGCCCTGGGCAAGGGCCTCGCCGACGCGATGGAGCCCGGCATCCATGCCGCGCTGATCCTGCTGCTCCTGGGTGCCGCACTGTGCCTGCGCGCTTTTCCCGACACCCACCGGCCGGCCCAGGCGGCGGCCTCGCTGCTGGCGCTGGTGGCCGGCCTGTACGCGGTGCTGGCCCTGTGGCGCACGCTGGCAGGGCACGACGCGGCTGCCGACCTGCCAGGGTTCATCACCGGCACCACCCTGCGGGCACCAGGGGCCCACAGCCTCTCGCCCAACGGTGGCGTGGCCTTCATGGCGTGCGCGGCCGCCCTCTGGTGCGCCGCCCCGGCGCACCGCGACCGGTACTGGCGCGCCGGCCTGGTGGCACTGGCGCTGCTGGCCACCGTGGCCACGCTGGGCCTGGCTGGCCACCTGATGGGGCTGGAGCTGCTGTACCGCGTGGCCTCGCACAACCAGGTGCGGTGGACCACGGCAGTGGCGCTATTGGTGCTGGGGGCAGGCATCTGGCAGCTGCGCGACAGGGTTCTCATCGACAGGGCACGCGACCCGCAGTGGCTGGGGCGGCGCATCACCTACCGCGCCATCACCGCGCTCACGCTGGTCGCCGTGGGCGGGGGCATCGCCGGCTTTGTCGCCATGCGCGAGACCTTCGAGAAATCGGTGCTGCAGGCCATGGACCAGTCGGCCCGCACCTATGCGCTGGCGCTGGACGACGCGCTGCGCAGCAGCCTTGCGCTGTCGGCCGCCGTGGGCGACCACCACGCCGTGGCCCAGGCCATGGAGCGCCTGAGCGGCTCGCCGCGCGACGTACAGGCCAGCGAGCAACTGGAGAAGCTGACGGCCGGCTTCCTCATGGGGGGCGTGGACGGGGTTCGCTTTCTCGATGCGCGCGGGCACCTGCTGGGTGCGAACGGCCTGTTTCTGGGCGACAGCGCGCGCTCCATCGAGTCGCTGGACCTGGACGGGCCGCAGCAGGCCGAGCTGCGCTGGAACGCCGGCTACGTGCTGCGCACGCTGGTGCCCATGCGCCAGGGCGGCACGGTGGTGGGCCAGGTGGTGATGGAGCAAAAGCTCAGGCTGTTCGACAGCCTGATGGACCAGATGCGCCGCTCCACCGAGTCGGCCGACGCCGTGATCTGCCGCCGCCGCGCCGACGTCGCCGCCTGCGCCCCGAGCCGGCTGTACCCCACGCCCTTCACCGTGCCCCTGTGGGCGGCATCGGGCAAGCCCAGCCTGCCGGTGAGCCTGGCACTGCTGGGCCAGAGCGGGGTGAACTATGCCCGCGACCTGCGCGGCGTGCCGGTGGTGGCGGGCTACGGCCCCATTGGCGGCTATGGCCTGGGCCTGGTGCTCAAGACGGACGTCACCACGCTGTATGCGCCCCTGCGCGGGCAACTGCACCTGATCGTGCTGTCGGTCCTGGCGCTGGTGGCCGCTGGCACCTGGGCACTGCGCCGCCGCGTGCGGCCACTGCTGGCCACGCTGGTGCAGGAGCAGCAGCGCACCGCCGACATCCTGAACACTGCGGGCGACGCCTTCATCGCCGTCGGGGCCGATGGCCGCGTGACCGACTGGAACCCCGAGGCCGTGCGCATGTTCGGCTGGAGCGCCGCTGAAGCCATCGGCCGGGACGTGGCGCAGCTGATGGTGCCGCGCATCCACCCGCATGCGCCGCTCACGGACTTCGCGCAGCTGGTGAACCTGGGCAGCAACCAGGCCTTGAGCCGCCCCACCGAGCTGGTGGGCCACCACCGCAACGGCAGCGAGGTGCCGGTGGAGATGATGATGACGGTGCAGCCCACCGCCAACGGCCCCATCGTCAACGCCTTCCTGCGCGATATTCGCGCGCGCCGCGAAGCCGAGCAGCGCCTGGCCCGCAGCGAGCAGCGCCTGCGCGACGTGCTGTGCAGCCTGCCGGCCGTGGTCTGCCATTTCGACGTCCGCCAGCGCTGCCTGTTCGCCAACGACTACGCGCTGCAGTCGCGCGGGTTGATCGCCCACCCGCAGGTCGGCCTGTACGCCCAGGAGCTGCTGGGCGACGTGCAGTACGCACTGCACCTGCCCTACCTGCTGGAGGCACTGGCCGGCCGGCGCGCCCAGTTCGAAGGCTGCGTGGACCACGAGGGCACGCCCCGGCACCTGCAAAGCCACCTGATCCCCGAGTTCGATGCCGGCGATGGCGGGGGCAGCACCGGGCCGGCGGTGGTGGGCTTTTACCTGATGTCGTTCGACGTCACCGACGTGAAGGAGCTGCAGCTGCGCCACGAGCGCACCGAGCGGCGGCTGCGCGCCATTGCCGACAACCTGCCGGTGATGATCACCTACATCGACCGCGCGCACCGGCTGCAGTTCTTGAACCACACCTTCGAGGAGTGGACCGGCCTGCCCATCGAGCATGCCCTGGGCAAGCCCTTGCCCGAGGTGATCGGCCCGGCCCTCTACGCACAGCGCGCAGAGCCCCTGCGCCGGGCCCTGTCGGGCCAGCGCGTGCAGTTCGAGGTGGAATCCCAGGCGCTGGGCATACGGCGCATCCTGCAGACCGACTACATCCCCGACATGGTGGCCGTGGGCGAGGTGCTGGGCATCTACACGCTGACCACCGATGTGACCGCCATCCGCCAGTCCGAGCGCCGCATGAAGGAGCTGGCCATGACCGACACGCTGACTGGCCTGGCCAACCGGCGCCAGTTCGACATCCACCTGGCTGCGGCCCTGCAGGCCAGCCAGGTCTCGGGCACGGGCATGGCGCTGATGTTCCTGGACATCGACCATTTCAAGGCCATCAACGACACCTGGGGCCACGCCGCCGGGGATGCGGCCCTGATCGCCATGGCCGAGCGGCTGCAGGGCGCCGTGCGCAGCACGGACTTCCCGGCGCGCATCGCCGGCGACGAGTTCGCCGTGGTGCTGCCCCACCTGTCGTCGTGCGACGAGGCGCAGACCGTGGCCGACAAGGTGCTGCACGCCATCCGCGAACCCCTGCCGTTGCAGCACCACATGCCCCGGCAGATGACCACCAGCGTGGGCGTGGCCTACCTCGCCCCGGGCGACCCGTCGGTGCGCCCCACCGACCTTCTTTTGGCCGCCGACCGCGCCCTCTACGCGGCCAAGCACGGCGGGCGCAATGCCTGCGCGGTGCATCTGGTGGACCTGCGGGAGGTGGGGTGAGGGGGACACATCGGAGGGCTCCGGCCTGGCCGAGGCAACCACCGCGCCGCGATAATCGGCGCAGCCTTGGTTTCACGCCCTGCCCCCTGTTGCCCCCCTTTCAACGGAGACATTGCATGCCCCTGCCCCCCGATGTACTGACCGAGATCGACGCCTTCGTGCGCGGCGGTTTTGAAGACCGCGAGCGCACCATCGAGATCCTGACCGAGGAGATGTACGAGCCCGGCGAGCTCGATGCCGCAGAGGTGGAGCACGCCGTCGATGCGGCCATTCAGGCGCACAAGCAGGCGCAAAAGGACTGGCCCGCCACGACCGACTGCGACCGGCTCGATGCCGCCTTCGACGCGCTGGCCCGCCAGGGCCTGGTCGCCCTGCAGAATGCGGGCTACACGCAAAGCGATGGCTACGGGGACGTGACCGAGGCGTACCACAACGCGCCGGACCGGGCCGACATCGTGGGCTACTGCTTCTACCATGGCCAGGACCTGGCACGCGCGGTGCATGGCGGCGGCCTGTTCCTCGCCTTCGGCCCCATGGATGCCGACACCGAGGAGACCGAGGGCCCGCGCATCGGCGCCCTCATCGCCAGCGAACTGCAGCGCGCCGGGCTTGAGGTACGCTGGAATGGCAGCTTCAAACAGCGCATCTGCATTCCGGGCATCGACTGGAAGCGCCGCTGACCCCTGCATACCGACAGACCATGCTCCAGCTCGACCACCTGTCCATCATCGCGCCCTCGCTCAAAGAGGGAGTGGCCCATGTGCGCGACTGCCTGGGCATCGACATGCCCCAGGGCCGCAAGCACCCCGACATGGGCACGCACAACCACCTGCTGCGGCTGGGCGACGATGTGTACTTGGAGGTCATCGCCATCGACCCCGCTGCCCCTGCCCCGGCGCAAGCGCGCTGGTTCGGGCTCGATGACAGGGATGCGGTGCGGGCGGCCTGGGACAGCGGCCGCCGCCTGCGCGGCTGGGTGGCACGCACGCAGCAGATGGACGCGGTGCTGGCGCAGCACGGCCACCTGCTGGGCCGCAAGACCCAGCTGTCCGCCGGGGCCGCACCGCCCTACTTCTTTGCGATCCCTGCGGGCGGCGCGCTGCCGCTCGCAGGCGTGGCGCCTTCGGTGATCGACCGGGGTCAGCGCCCACCGCCGATAGCGTCGATGCCGGACCTGGGGGCGCGGCTTGTCCGCTTCACCATCGAGCACCCGGACCCCGGCAGAGTCGAAGCGCTGTTCGAATCGCTCGGCATACAGCACGCGCCGCAGGTTCAAAAGGGAGATGCCTTGCGCTACCGAGCAGACATACAGACGCCTGGCGGAATGAAGACGCTGTGCTGACTGTGGCCGAGCCCGATCCGCAATCGTCCTGCAGCACCAGCACCCAGGGAGCTTGCTCAGGTTCTACACCACGAGACTCGCCATCCATTGGTACAGCGGAATGCCCACCAGCAGATTGAAAGGGAACGTGACGCCCAGCGACAGCCCGATGTAGACGGCGGGGCGGGCCTCCGGGACCGCATGCCTAAGCACGGCGGGCACGGCGATGTAGGAAGCGCTGGCCGCCAGCACTGCGAGCAGGGTGGCGTCCTCGACACCCACCCCTGCCATCCGTGCAAATGCCAGCGCCAGAGCCGCATGCACCACCGGGCCCAGCACCGCGTAGGCAAACAGAGAGGGCGCCAGCGAGCGCAAGCCCGCCATCTGGCGCGCAGTCAGCAGGCCCATGTCCAGCAGAAAAAAGGCCAGCAAGCCTTTGAACAGGTCGCCGGTGAAAGGCTGCATCGCCTTCGCCCCCGCGGGGCCCGATACCAGGCCCACGAGCAGGGCGCCCACCAGCAGCACCGTGCCGCCGTCCGTGAGGGCTTCGCGCAACACGCCCGCCATGCGCGGCGGTGCATTGCCGATGGCCATTGCCGCAGCGCCTGAGCCCCCAGCCGCCATGCGCTGGGTGCGGGCCCACTGCGCACCCACCAATGCCAGCACGATGGCCGGCGACTCCATCAAGGCCATGGCTGCAGCCATGTACCCGCCGCCGGGGTTGCCCTGGGATTCCAGGATGTGCGCGGCAGTCACAAAGGTCACCGCGCTCACGCTGCCGTAGGTTGCCGCCACGCTGATGGCGTCCAGTGGAGGCAGTGCGCGCTTGAGAAACTGCCAGTCCAGCAAAGGGATGAGGATGGCCAACAGCACAGCGCACCCAAGGGCCGCCACGACAGCCGATGTCACACCGGTCTGGCCCAGCGCGAAGCCGCCCTTCAGGCCCAGGGCCATCAACAGGTACAGCGATAGAAATCGGGACAGGGGTGGCGGCACTTCCAGGTTGGAGCGCAGCAGCCCGGCGGCAACGCCGAGCACGAAAAACAGGATGGCGGGGTCCAGAAGAATGTTCATGGCTGCGAATGGTAGGGACAAGCTCCAATCGAGGAAAATCAATAGTATCGATACAGACCATAGACAAAACCCTATGCATGCCACCTTTCGACAACTGCGCCTTCTGATGGCCTTGGCCGACACCGGGTCCATCACCGGCGCGGCCCGCGCATGCCATGTGACCCAACCCACCGTGTCCATGCAGATCAAGGAGCTGGCCGATGCCGTGGGCATGCCATTGCATGAACAGATTGGCCGCGCCCTGTACCTGACACCTGCCGGCGAGGCTGTCGCGGAAAGCGCGCGCGCCATGGTGGCGGAGTGGGAGGCGCTGGAGCAGCGCATCGCAGGCCTCAAAGGTCTGCGGCAGGGGCGTTTGCGGGTTGCGCTGGCCAGCACGGCCAAGTACTTCATTCCGCGCATGCTGGGCCCCTTTTGCGCCAGGCACCCTGAGGTGGACATCGAGCTGCAGGTCCTGAACCGCGATGGCGTGGTGCAGCGCATGCGCGCCAACCAGGACGATCTCTACATCCTGTCCCTGCCTCCAGACGACCTTCCGCATGAGCGGCTGGCATTGCTGGACAACCCGCTGGTGCCGATCGCCGCGCTGGGCCATCCCTTGGCAGGCGCCGCCCGCGTGCGTGCCGCGCGGCTGCAGCAAGAGCCCTTCATCCTGCGCGAGCGGGGTTCAGGCACGCGACTGGCCGGCGATGCGCATTTCGCGCGCCTGGGGCTGCACCCTCGCGTGCGGCTGGAGCTCGGCAGCAACGAAGCCGTCAAGCAAGCGGTGGCGGCAGGCATGGGGCTGGGCCTGGTGTCCCGGCACGCCCTGGCCGGCCAGCCTTCGGCGGAAGGGCTTGCCGTGCTGAAGGCGAACCGCTTCCCGGTGCCCTCTTCCTGGTCGGTGCTCTGGCTCCAAGGCAAACGGCTGTCGCCGGTGGCCAGCGCATTTCTGGAACACCTGCAGGAGCTGGCAACCCAGTGGGAGGTGCATTCCTGAAGGGCCCTGCAACGCACGAGGCGATACCCGGCATCACCCGGCACATGCTGACGGCTGGTGGCGGCACGCACATCGCCAACTGCCTGGTGGGCGGCCAGGTGAACAGTGGCATGCTGGTGCTCTCCACCGCCATGCCTTTTCTCATGGACGGCAAGATCCGGGCGCTGTGGATCTCGGACACCGTGCGCGTTCCGCAGTTGCCGCACATCAAGCGCATCGGCATGGCCATGCCCCTTTGGCAGAGACTCTTCATGAAGGCCGGTCCGCCTGCCGCCAGGGTGACTGCGGTCGACAAGGCTTTGCAGGAGTCGCTGGCGAAGCCCGAGCTGCGCCAAAAGCTGCATGACGCGGGCAGCTCCGTGGCACCGATGCACGGCCCCGAGTTCAAGGCCTTCATCAAGCCTCATGCTGCGCTGTACCGCGACATCGTGACCAGCTCTAAGATCACGATGGAGTGACGACCGCGGAGCGGCGCGGCTGGGGACCGCTTTGCAGCGGTTGCGGTCATCCGCCCTTCGTCGTCGAGCGCGCAATATCGGCCAAAAGCTGCCGCCCAGTCAAAGACGCCGCTTGAGGAAAAGCGGTCATTTCTGTAGCGCATCTGGTAGGTGCAACAACCCGACTAGTCGCGTTGGCCAGGTGCCAGATTCGCACGGATCCACGACGACACGTCGGTCACCGGAATGGCGTTGCGTTGATTGAATGTCCCGGTCTTGTCCCATGCCACACCGCGTCCTTGGGCAAATGCCGCGCGGTATTTCCGCATCATGTTCTGCGGGTCGCGCGCCAGTTCGTCCAGCAGATATTGCTCGGGCCATTCCGACTTGCTGAAGGGACGGCCCAGGGCTGCTTGCAGCTTGTCCGCTACTTCGCTGTATGTCACGGTGTCGCCAGCCAGAAAAACGATGTCGTTGCGGATGCGCGGTTGGGCGAACACGACAGCGGCCGTCAGCGCTCCGATATCTTCCGGCGTCGTCAGCGTCACCGCGGTGTCGCGGCTACCCAGGGCGTGTACTGCACTGTTTTTCAGATCCACGACGCCGAATTCCGACTCGAACAAGTAGCTCATGAACATGCCGGTGGAGATGATCACCCACTCCGTTTGGTGCTGACTGCGCAGCAACTCACGCACGTCCAGTTGCGCGTCGAAAATGTCCTGCGGGCTGCCTCGACCAATCACGTCGAAATCCACCCCGAACTGCCAGGGGAAGTACCTTGGAATGCGTGCTTGCAATGCGGCTCGCGCAAGCTTCATCGGCGTATTGATCCCGGCGGCATAACCCGCGCAGCCGATCACCGTGTCATAGCGCGCGAACACTACGGCAAGCTCGTCAATGGAGCTTTTCACCAGATCGCCCACGACGATCTCGATACCGAGGTTGCGAATCTCTGCAACATCTCGCTGCTTGCCTGGTTCGGTGGATTCGACGGCGCTGGCGCGCAGCAGCACACTGATCTTCGCCCCAGTGACGTCCTTCGCGCGGCGTGCCAAGTTGCTCAGCACTGGAAAACCAAGTTCGCCAGCACCGAGAACGAGAATACTTTGCGACGTAGCGTTAGGATCTGATAGGTTCATCTGTTAGCCCATTTGAGAGAAAGTTGGGCCAGTCTAGCCACGCATCGTCGGCAATGTAAGAAGGCACACGCGTGATACCGGGAGCAAAACCACAGTGAATCGAGACGAAATTCTTCAGTACGCGCAGACCGTGTGTGACGGCTTGCGGGACGATGACGACGGGGTGCGGCGGGAGGTGCTCGCGCATGCCGGGAGCCGTTGGTCGCTCGGTATCGTCCACACCCTTGGCGTGTATGGCAGGCTCCGCCACGCTGAGATTGGCAGACGTATGCACGGGGTGACCCAGCGCATGTTGACGCTGACCTTGCGGCAGTTGGAGCGCGATGGGCTGGTGCTCCGTCACGACTTCGAAGAGGTGCCTCCCAAGGTCGAGTATGAACTTTCAGAAACCGGCATGGAGTTGCTGGTTCGGATGGTTCCGCTTTGGACATGGATCGTCGAAAATGCGGACCGCTTCCGGGAAGCTCGGCAGAACTTCGACAGCCAACACCGCGAAGCCAACCCTTAGTCACCAAACCGCAACCACTTGGAAGGTGCATTCGACGGCGCTAGCGGATGTCGCGTCCGTCAACCAAACGAGTGCGGCATGCACAATACGGTCGGTGTTGAAAAGCGAAGCCGCTATCCGCGCATTTCCACTGAACGTCGGCATCCAGCCTAAAACGGCCTTTAACTTTCATTTGCTTCATGGTAGTGCCACTTGCCAGAGCGGGAGGCGCAGAATGAGTCAGCGAAGCCGCCCCGGGGATCACCAACCAGTTCCCCACGCGCCCAACCTGCGCACTGCACAATCCCCCGAATGCCACCGCAGCCTTCCTTTCCCACGCCCCATCCATCTTCACGAACAAAACCCCTCTGGCTGATGCTCCTGGCCCTGCTGTCAGGCTTCGCGCTCAGCCAGGCCTACCGCACCACCGCCTCCATCGTGGCCCAGGGGCTGCAGGTGGACTTTGGTCTGGGGGCCTCGTCGCTGGGCGCGTTTGCCGGGCTGTTCGGCCTGTCGTTCGGCGTCGCGCAGCTGCTCATGGGCATTGCACTGGACCGCTACGGCCTGCGCCGCACGGTGCTTGCGGCCGCGCCGTTGGGGATCGCCGGCGCCGCATTGTCGGCGCTGGCGCCCAGCTATGGCTGGCTGATGGCCGGGCAGGTGCTGATTGGGATCGGCTACTCACCGGCGTTCGTGGCGTGCACCCTGTTCATTGCACGGTACTTCGCGGTCGAGCGTTTTGCCTTCTACTCGGGCGTGAGCATGGGTGTAGGAAGTTTGGGCCTGATATTCACCGGCACCCCGCTGGCCTGGGTGGTGCAGCACTGGGGATGGCGCACGGGCTTCGGCCTGCTCGCCGTACTCAGCGCGCTGTCGTGGATGCTGATTTTTGCGCTGGTGCGCGAGCCCGTGGTCCCTGACGCACCGCCCACCCCGCAGGAAAGCTGGGGGCAGTCGCTGGCGCGCTTTGCCGAGCTGCTCACCGTGCCCCACACCTGGGGCATCGTGGTGCTGGGCATGTCGTGCTACGCCGCGTTCCTCACGCTGCGCGGCCTGTGGCTGGGGCCCCTGCTGACCGACCGCTTTGGCTTCTCGCTGCTGGACAGCGGCAATGTGGCGCTGATGCTTTCGTTGATTGCGGTCTTCACCCCGGCCGCGTTTGGGCGCCTGGACCCGGGCATACTCCGGCGCCGCGCCTGGATTGGCAACGCCTCGCTGCTGATGGCCAGCCTTTTCGCGGTGGCGGCCTTTTTGCACCACGGCGCCGCCACCGTGGCGCTCATTTTTCTCATGGGGCTGTTGTCCGGCTATGGCGTGTTGCAGTACAGCGACGCACGCGCGTCCTATCCTCCCGAGATGACCGGGCGCGCACTGTCGCTGTACACCATGTCCATGTTCCTGGGCGTGGCCCTGATGCAATCGGTGACCGGCGTAGTGGCGGCCTGGGCCGGGCGATGGGGCATCGAGCCTTACCAGATGGTGTGCCTGGCCATCGCTGCCTGGTTGGCGCTGGCTTCGCTGGCGTTCCGGCTTCTGCCGGCGTCGCCGCTGATCCTGCGACGCTGAACTCCCCTGATACTGGTACACCTGGAACGCATGGAAACCGCCAAGAAAACTTGAAGCTGAGACTGCAAGGGTTTTGATCGAAAACGGATCGAGCCAACCCGCACCAGTCCTCTTCGCATAGCGCGCTACGCAGATCAACAGAAACCAGTGAGGGTGGGGTTTTGAAGGACTACTTTGAAAATCTCTTCGCCAAAGCGCTTCACCAAACATCAAGCGTAGAGAAGGCAGCTCAAACGGTTGCCGATGCGCTGTTGGATGGAAAGCCTACGAGGAACTCCAAAGCAACCGCAGCCGAGCGTCACGCCGCCTTCTGGACCTGCAGCTTTATCCGAAAACTGCCTCTGTCCTGTTGGGAGCAGGAGCCGCTGGTCCTTTGCCTGGCCAGATACCTTATTCTTGCCGGCAGGGCTCCAGGGGAAGAACTTCTGGCCCATGTAGCGTCCAAATCGCCTGCTGCGCTCCGTCGTGCAGCAAGATATTCCGGGCTTGTGCTTAAACAGTCCTCCCGTCGCTGGCGGGAGTTTGAAGACCTCGCACTCACCCATCCCGACTCCTTCGCAGACTTCGTTGAGATCTTCCGAATCTTCGAGAAGGCACATCAGTTAAGACTCAATGAAGTGCGCCGTAGCCAGGCCCCACTGTCCGAACTGACGCCTGCAGAGTTGCTTGCTTACGCAAGTCTGTATGCCTTCGAGTACCTGGTTCCCCCTGCCCTCGGCTTGGCCAACGATCACGCAGACATCGACACACAGGCCAGTTGGGATGCCATCAACGACATCCTGGCTTGGAAACTGCAGACCTGCGACCCCGGCCAATTGCAGCTAAACGACAACGCCATCGCCCTTTCGCTGCGCGAGCATCTCACCCCGTTCCTTTTCCCTTCGCAGGAGGCGCCCCGAATCGATCTGTATGCCTCGTTCATCCGCACGGTTGAAGACAGAGTCGAGCTGAACGGCTTCATCAGTCAGTCTGCCGATGCTTTTAGCTACGACGATGGCATTCAGTTTGTGCGCCACGGTGATCGCCTGGAGATCGAGGAACTCGACCCAACCCGTGGCGCGGTTCATGCCAGGGAGAATGAGAAGCTCAATCGGTTGCACCAGTACTGGCTCTTTCGAGGAATGGACGCTCTGATGGCTTCGCCGGAGCTCCTTGCCCGGGTTGGCTCAAGCAATCTTGACGCAAATCTTCAGGCATTCGCAAAAGCCGTGGGTACCTGGCTGCAGTTGCAGGAGGTCTACGGCGTAGCAGAGTCCATCACGACAGATACCGGCCTAAAAGTGGATGGCTTTCGCGCCATCCTTGCTCTGGAGCTTATGACGGTGTTCTACATCGTTGATTTCTTGCAGCCGTTTACCAAGGCACTGGCATCATCCGGCGATTCGAAGCTGGCGCTGGGCCAACTGGCTTTTGGAGGGCTGCGCAACGGTGACCCGCAGAACCGTTTCCCCGTCACCTGGTCAGACAGGCAGACCAAGATCTCTCGCATCAAGGCATGGACAGTGACAGAGCAGGAGCCTCAAGGAAGTTCGCTGGCAGCGGAAGCCATTCTGGATTTCTGGACGAGCGACTGGAACGCCATGGCAGAGAGTTTAAAGAGCGGGACACCGGGGCAGATCCCGGACTTGCTTGAGCGCCCTATTTTGAAGATCGGCTCCTACCTGTTTCAACTACCGTGGATGGTAGCCATGCAAAACAACGCGACGGCTGCCATCAACAATCTGAGACGCATTGGAGCGCGGCGGGCGGAGGCCCGCGAGGAAACGCAACGCATCGAGGGTCGGCTGGGCAAACAACTGGAGCAGCGAGGCTTTTGTGTAGTGCCAAACTACCAGCCAGCCAAGCTGGATGATGAAGACCCCGGTGAAATCGACTTGGTGTGCGCCAGAGACGGCCAAGTGCTTGTCCTGGAGGTCAAATCGACATTCATGCGCCGCTCGACCAGGGAAGCATGGATACATAGGACATCGACGCTGCGAAAGGCGGGCTTGCAGATCGAGCGAAAAGTGCGCGCGGTGGAACGCGCGCTTGCCCTTGATACCGAGTTCTCCACAGCCTTGGGCTTTTCCGATTTGTCGGCCACAGCAGCTGTCACCGGCTGGATCATCGATACCTCTATCGAATTCGATCACATTCGCTTCAACGGATACCTCAAGGTATCCCTTGAAGAGTTGATCGTTGCGTTGAGAGACGACCGGCAGTGGCTCAACGACCCTGAAGGCTTGTTTAACGGCAAGCGAGAGGCGCGTGCAGACAATAGACAGGCACAGCCGGACTACTCGAACTGGTCGCTGTACAAGGCCGGCTTTTCAGCTCCGCGACTCATCGAAGTCATTGAGCGGGAGCTTGTTTGGTCACCCCTGGATGCCACGGCCCCCAACGCCGAACACGACGCTGCTGGGCGGTAAAAGCGGAAGTTTGCAGCTAACACCCCCGCCTCCCAAGCAGCACAAGCACCACGACCTAGATCTAACCTCCCCAACCCACCAGGAGCAGCAGTACCTCCATGACGGGTACGAACGACGAGTACAACGTGAAGAGCATTGCCTGAGAAATCCTTGCAAGATGGGGCCTGCCACGCTCACGCTCCGGCGTGAGCGCGCAGCGGCCCGTTCAGCCCCGCACCACACCCGCCAGTTTTTTCACCAGCGGCTCCATGGCCTCCACCGGCACCTGCGCATAGCCCAGCAGAAAGCCGCGCCAGGGCTGGGCGCGCAGGCCCACAGCGTGCAGGCTGAGCGCTGGCGCCATGATGCCGTGCTGCGCCATGAGGCGCGCGCTCAGCGCCACGTCGTCGGCCGCGCCATCGTGCAGGCGCAGGGCCAGGTGCATGCCGGCCGAGCCGCCGTGTACGGTGGCCATGTCGCCCAGTTGCACACCGAGCGCGGCCACCAGCGCATCACGACGCTGGCGGTACAGGCGGCGCATGCGCCGCAGGTGCAGGCTGAACTGGCCGCTGGTGATGAACTCGGCCAGCGCCAGTTGCTCGGCCGTGCGCCCGCGCGGTGCGGCCCGGTCCAGCATTTCCGACAGGGCCGGCGCCAGCGCCGTGGGCACCACCATGAAGCCCATGCGCAGCGCGGGGAACAGCGTCTTGCTGAAAGTGCCCAGGTAGACCACGGGCGCATCCACCGCCAGGCCCTGCATGCACGACAGCGGCGGGCCGTCGTGGCGGAACTCGCTGTCGTAGTCGTCCTCGATGATGAGGGCACCGGCCTTGCGCGCCCCGTCGATCAGCGCCAGCCGCCGCGCCAGGCTGAGCACACTGCCCACCGGGTACTGGTGCGAGGGCGTGGCGTAGATCAGCCGGGGCCGCTGGCGCAGCCAGTCGCCCGCCGTGGGGGCCATGCCCTCGGCATCCACTACGATGCCGATGGTCTTGAGCTGCGCCGCGCGAAACGCCGCCACCGCGCCCTGGTAGCCGGGGTTCTCTACCCACACCTTGTCGCCGGCATCGGCGAACGCGCGGGCGCACAGGTCCAGGCTGCTTTGCGTGCCATCGGTGATGAACACCTGAGCGGCATCGACCAGCGCGCCGCGCGCCACGCGCAGGTGGGCGGCAATGGCCTCGCGCAGCGCGGGCTCGCCCGCCGGATCGGCATAGTTGAGCTGCGCAGGTGTGAGCGAGGCCCAGGCCCGGTCAAGCATGCGCCGCCAGCGCAGCACCGGAAAGTCCCCGAGCGCAGGCACGCCCGGTGCAAACGCTGCCGAGGTTTCGGACCCGGGCAGCGCCGGCATATTCTGCGCGCGCCGCGACAGGCTGGCCCGTGGTGCAGGTGCGTTCAGCCGGGGCTCAGCAACCGCCAGCCGCCCGGCCAGGGCCGCCACCACACTGCCGCGCCGGCTGGCGACGAGGAAGCCCTCGCTCGCCAACTGCTCGTAGGCATAGAGCACGCTGTTGCGCGCCACGCCCATCTCGGCCGCCAGCGCGCGGCTGGCGGGCAGGCGCGCACCGCTGGCCAGTGTGCCGCTGCGGATGCCCTGGCGCAGGCACTCGTGCAACTGGCGCTGCTGCGGCCAGCGGGCGTGCGCCGGTTGCGCCTGGAAGGCGGTGAACAGCAGCTGGAACTCCATGGCGCTTTTGTGGCCCTAAAAAATAGTGGTGTTATGGGTCTTATTCTGGCACCACAAAGGCCTTAGATTTCGCTTCCTCACCAACTCTCCACCGGAAAAACGACCCGTGAACGACACCCCAGCCACCGCCCTGCCCCCGACCGACCGCACCCGCGTGCGCCGCGTGGCCGAGAACGCCGCCTACGACCGCGCCACGCTGCACGCCATCATCGACGCCGCCTACCTGTGCCATGTGGCGTTTACCGACGACAAGGGCACGCACTGCATCCCCACGGCCTGCTGGCGCGAGGGCGAGCACCTGTACATCCATGGCTCCAACGGCGGGCGCCTGATCAAGTGGCTGGGCAAGGGAATACAGGCCTGCGTGACCATCACCCACCTCGACGGCCTGGTGCTGGCGCGCTCGGCCTTCAACCATTCGATGAACTACCGCTCGGCCATGGTCTACGGCCGCTTCGAGCCCGTGGCCGACAAGCACGCATCGCTGACCGCCCTCATGGACCACTTGGCCGTGGGCCGCCAGGCCGAGGTGCGCGCCGGCAACGACAAGGAGTTTGCGGCCACCACCGTGATGCGCATCGCGCTCGATGAAGCCGCCTGCAAGGTGCGCAGCGGCCCGCCCGTGGACGATGAGGAAGACATGCAGCACCCGGTGTGGGTGGGTGTGCTGCCGCTGGTGCTGCAGCGCGGTGCGCCCGTGGCGGACCCGCTGAACACGGCTGCTACGCCAGGCTATGTGGCCGCCTGGGCTGCGGAAACTCAGGCGGTTCTGTAGATCAACGCAGTCGCCCGCGCCTCCATCGCCAGCCCCTGCCCTACGGGCCCCAGGCGCTCAGCCGTCTTGGCCTTCACGTTGACCTGGTCCGGCGCCACTTCGAGCGCCTTGGCAATGCACTCGCACATGCCGGGGATGTGCGCCGCCAGGCGTGGGGCCTGGGCCACCACGGTGCTGTCCACATTGCCGATGGTGTAACCGGCGGCACGCACGCGGCGCGCCGCCTCGGCCAGCAGCACGGCCGAGTCGGCACCGCGGAACTGGGCATCGGTGTCCGGGAAGTGCCGGCCGATGTCGCCCAGGCCAGCCGCGCCCAGAATGGCGTCGGTGATGGCGTGCAGCAGCACGTCGGCATCGGAATGCCCGAGCAGTCCCATGGTGTGGGGAATCGTGACACCGCCGATCACCAAGGCACGGCCCGGCACCAGTGCGTGCGTGTCCCAACCTTCCCCAATTCTGAAATTCATGCGTTCCTTTCCACGCGCCCACACGGGACGCGAAGTCATACATCCGCTTGCGCGGTCTTAGAGCGGATAACAAAACTCAGCGAAGCGGTTCTGGCTAGGCGCTGCGTCGCAGGCAGTACGGGTAGTACGACAAGACGCAGCAACGACGCTAGAAGAGTTTTGTTAGCCGCTCTTAAAAAATCGTCTTGCGTCCGGTCTCGGTGGCGCCCTGCCCGCGCTCGCCGCCAAAGCGCGCCAGCGTGGTGCCGTAGCCGCGCTGGGCCAGCACGGCCTCGGCGAGGGCGAAGTCGTCGGGGTAGGTCACCTTGAAGTTCTGTGCGCCGCCGGGCACCAGGCGCGGGTGCAGGCCCATGGCCTCCATGGCGCTGGCCTCGTCGGTCACGTTGGTGCCCACCCTGGCCAGCGCGTCCAGCAGCGGGCCGATGCGGAACATCTGCGGCGTCTGCGCCAGCCATTTGTTGCTGCGGTCCACGGTGGACGCCACGCGCACGCCGCCCGGGCCGTCGATGGAGGTCTTGAGCGTGTCGGCCAGCTGGTGGGCCAGCAGGCCGCCCACGCTGTCCTGCGCGCACACATCGATGAGGCGGTCGATCTGCTCGGCGGTGACCAGGCAGCGCGCCGCATCGTGCACCAGCACCCAGTCATCGCGCTGGGCGCCGCGCTCCTGCAGGGCCTTGATCCCGCCCTGCACCGTGGCCGCGCGTGTGGGGCCGCCGCATTCCACCACGAAGTACGAAGGGTGGTCGTGCGCGTCCAGGTAGCGGTCGCCCGGCGCCACGGCCACCAGCGTGCCCGCCAGGCGCCCCACCCCCGCGAACGCGGCCAGGGTGTGCATGACCATGGGGTGGCCCGCCACCAGGTGGTACTGCTTGGGCAACTGTGGCGGCGCGGGTGCCAGGGGCTCGCCTGCAGCCCCGGCCAGCGCGCCGAACGCCGAGATGGTGGAGCCCGCCGGTGCGGCCGGGGGCGCCGCCACCGCGCGCGAGCCCGTGCCCGCGCACGGCACCAGCGCCCAGAAACGCCCCTGCACAGACGTGGGTGCGTGCGAAGCGGTGAGCGAGGGTTGCAGCAGCGGGTCGATGGTCATGAGAGGGCCATTTTAGGAGGCTTGGCGCCTCCCGCCCGCCAATGTGTCAAGGTCTCTCGTGCAGGAACCAGGTGCCATGCCCCACAAGCCCAAGCGCATGGTGGCGCAAGGAGATGCCGGGCAGGGCCAGGGTGCAGGGCGCCGCCAGGTCATGCTCGCGCGCCAGCGCCAGGGCGCTGTCGAAGTCCTGCGGTGGCTGGCGCACCCTGAATTCGAGCATGGTGCCGTAGTGCGCCCACAGCTCGGCACCGTAGCGCTCGCGCCAGCGGCGCAGCAGTGCGATGAAGCCATCGGCACGGCCACGCTCCATGCCATACCAGTGCAGGTAGGCCAGCGCTTCTTCGCTGTGGGGTGTGGGCAGCAGCACCAGCCAGGCGTTGTCGGGATCGAAGCGCTCCTGGCGGCCGCGCTCGGGGTCAGCAGCACCCTGGGCCTCTTCGAGGGCAGCCAGCCAGCGCTCAAAGCGCAGCCGGTCACCGGCGCATGCGGCCCAGGAGGTGTCGAAGCCGGCGCAGGCCTCCTCGGCCACACCGGCCGCAGCGAGTTCACCGCGCCAGACGTCCAGTTGGTCCTCTTCGTCCAGGGGGTAGAAGCTTTCTGCCAGCTCGGCCAGCACCTCGTCAGCGCCGATGCCGCGCGCAGTGGCGATGAAGGACCGGGGCGAAATATCGTCGCGCGCGGCGCCCTGCTCATAGGGGAAGCGCATGAACAGGTCATCGGCCAGCGCCTCGGGTTCTGGCGCCTCGGTACTGCCCGACCACAGGGTGGTGACTACGGGCCAGCGGCCACTGCCCTGCTCAACCAGCGCCCGCGCCACGTGCCACAGGGCCTCGCGTTCCGGCACGGGCACCTGGGCCGCCCAGGCGACTTCGCCACTGGCCCCGCCCGCATGGCCGGCCACCGGCAGCGCCAGCCAGTCCAGCGCCGCCAAGGGCGTGCCCTGCAGCCGGGCGAGCCAGGCTTCGCGCGACTCCGTGGGCGTAGCTGGCGGCACCGCCGCTGGCTGCTCAGGCGCAGGCGCAGATGCCGCCCGCTTGGCCAGAGCCGCCCGCCATGTGGACACGGCCTGTGCATCCACGCCCACCGCCTGCTCCAGGTGCCCCGCGCGCAGCAGGTTCGCGGCGACAGGCACCACGGCCAGGTCGAGCAACCCTGTGGCAGCGGCCGGCGCATCGTGGGCCAGCCAGGCGGCGGCGACCTCGGTGGCATCGCCGTCGCGGCCCTGCCCCGCCAGCAGCAGCCAGCTGGCCTGCCAGATGCTGTGTACCAGGTAGCCGCCGGCAAAGCCCGTGGCGCGCAGGTAGCCGGCCATGGCACGCGCAATCGCCAGGGTGTCCGTGGCCTCGGCCGTAGGCGCGACGTCGATATGGCCGGCCGACTGCAGCTGTGCCAGCATGGCGGCCACCTCGTCTTCGGGCAGGCCCAGCGCGGTCAAGTCATCGGCCGTAGGCACATCGGCGAGCAAGGCGTTCGACGCGCCGAAATGCTGCGCAATGCGGGCCTTGAGCACCAGCTCCGCATCCATGCAGAAGGCGCCAAAGGCCAGGTGCGGCCGCGGGTCGCCGGCCGCACCCTGGCGCTGCACCAGGGTGGCAAGGAAGTCGGCCGACCAATCCTGGCCCGCAGGCGCCAGCTGCAGGCGGCCCGGCAGGGCCAGCGACTGCAGCAGTTGCCCGGCCTGCTGCCCGGCCCAGTTGGCCAGTTGGTCGCAATCCATCGCTTCCTGCTCCCCCACGGCAGGGCAGCCCTGCCCGGCCAGCAGCGCCACGGCGGGCAACAGCCGCTGCACCTGCGCCACCAGCGCGCCGTGGGCCGGCAGCCGCCATGCGCCCTCGCGCTGCAGCAGCAGGCCCAGCGCGGCCAGTGCCTCGGGCGCATGGCCGGCCACTGCTGCGAGCCGGGCATTGGCGAGCAGTTCGTCCAGGGCGCTGTCAAGCCGCTGGTCGTTCAAATGTCGGGTGGTCAGCGGGATCAAGGCGATTCCTCCTTTTGGCGCGCGAGTGTAGGGACACAGGGCTGCGGGCGTGGGCATGGCCCGACGAATGGACGGAAATGGACGACGGTCAGCGCGGGCCACGCGGCGCCTGGGCACTTGTCACAGCCTGTACGCCCCAGCAAAGATGCGTTCCACCACCTAAAATGCTCTGTTGCCCCCCATCCAGCCCGTGCGCGTCTCGCGCCCCTGGGGATGCGGTGGCCCAGACGACCCCTACCGTCCGCATGGAACTGCCCAAACTCTCCCCCGGTAAACGTTTCACCCTGCCCCGCCCCGTGGGCAGCGCCGATTCCCTGCTGCTGGCCCGCCTGGCCGAACGTGACAAGGCCGCAGGCCGCACCACCGCCATCGTCACGGCCGACGCCACCGATGCGCAGCGCCTCATCGAAGAGATGGCGTTCTTCGCGCCCACGCTGCGCTGCGCGCTGTTCCCGGACTGGGAGACGCTGCCCTACGACACCTTTTCGCCGCACCAGGATTTGATCAGCGAGCGGCTGGCCACGCTGTGGCGCATCAGCCAGGGTGAGGCCGACGTGGTGCTGGTCCCAGCCACCACGGCACTGTACCGGCTGGCGCCGCCCTCCTTCCTGGCGGGGTATACCTTCCACTTCCAGGTCAAGCAAAAGCTCGACGAGGCCAAGTTCAAGGCCCAGCTCACGCTGGCCGGCTACAGCCATGTGTCGCAGGTGGTGAGCCCCGGCGAATACGCGGTGCGCGGCGGGCTGATCGACCTGTTCCCCATGGGCTCGCTGGTGCCTTACCGGGTGGACCTGTTCGACAACGAGATCGACAGCATCCGCACCTTCGATCCCGACAGCCAGCGCAGCCTGTACCCCGTGCCCGAGGTGCGCCTGCTGCCCGGCCGCGAGTTCCCGATGGACGACGATGCGCGCGCCAAGTTCCGCAGCCGCTGGCGCGAGATGATCGAGGGCGACCCGACCAAGAGCCGCATCTACAAGGACATGGGCAACGGCGTGGCCACCGCCGGCATCGAGTACTACCTGCCGCTGTTCTTCGACGACACGGCCACCGTGTTCGACTACCTGGGCAGCGAGGCGACCGTGGTGCTGCATGGCGACCTGGAGCCGGCCTTCCAGCGCTTCTGGCAAGACACGAAAGACCGCTTTCGCCTGGTGCAGGGCGACCCGGAGCGCCCGGCGCTGCCGCCCGAATCGCTGTTCCTCTCGGTAGACCAGTTCTACACCCGCGCCAACCTGCATGCGCAGCTGTCCATCCGCCCCGGGGTGGAAGACATTGCCGACAACCCGCACTTCCAGAAGCTCGGCGACCTGTCGGTGGTGCGCGGGGCCGAGGACCCACTGGCCCGCCTGCACGCCCACATCCGCAACACGCAGCACCGCGTGCTGCTGCTGGCCGAGAGCGCGGGCCGGCGCGAGAGCCTGCTCGACTTTTTGCGCGCCAGCGGGGTCAGCCCGCCGGCCTTTGACTCGCTGGCCGAGTTCCAGGGCACGCCCGACGAAAAGGTGGGCATTGCCACCGCTGGCCTCACCGTGGGCTTCAGCTGGATCGAGGACGGCATCGACTTCGTGACCGAGACGGAGCTGTTTGCCGCCGGCCCCACCACGCGCCGGCGCAAGAAGCAGGAGCAGGTGAGCGATGTCGAGGCGCTGATCAAGGACCTGGCCGAACTCAACGTGGGCGACCCTGTGGTGCACAGCGCCCACGGCATCGGCCGCTACCGCGGCCTGGTCAACATGGACGTGGGCAACAAGAACGCCGACGGCACGCCCGCCATGCAGGAGTTCTTGCACCTGGAGTACGCCGACAAGGCCGTGCTCTACGTGCCCGTGAGCCAGCTGCAGCTGATCAGCCGCTACACCGGTGTGAGCGCCGACGAGGCGCCGCTGCACAAGCTGGGCAGCGGCCAGTGGGAAAAAGCCAAGCGCAAGGCCGCCGAGCAGGTGCGCGACAGCGCGGCCGAGCTGCTCAACATCTACGCCCGCCGTGCTGCGCGCGAGGGCCATGCCTTCCGCTACAGCCCGCAGGACTACGAGACCTTTGCCAACGACTTCGGCTTTGAAGAAACCGCCGACCAGAACGCCGCCATCCACGCGGTGATCCAGGACATGATCAGCCCGCGCCCCATGGACCGCCTGGTCTGCGGCGACGTGGGCTTCGGCAAGACCGAGGTG